>ERZ791765.2-NODE-2-length-476369-cov-10.184872_pt1 | contig 476369 bp, 433 predicted proteins | sample MGYA00509949_ERZ791765 | MGnify/ENA primary metagenome ERZ791765 (study PRJEB30046, sample SAMN00791980) | human gut metagenome | study: EMG produced TPA metagenomics assembly of the A metagenome-wide association study of gut microbiota in type 2...
GCAGAGCAGCTGACTTGTAATCAGCAGGTTAACGGTTCGAGTCCGTTCATCGGCTTTTTTTTAATATTGGAAATAATCCAAGATTTGCTTTAACAATTTTAAGGGCCTTTAGCTCAGCTGGTTAGAGCATCCGGCTCATAACCGGACGGTCCAGGGTTCGAGTCCCTGAGGGCCCATTTAGAAAGAATAGATAAGTTATAAAGAGGAGAAATCTTCTTGATATATATTGTGGCCTGGTAGCTCAGCTGGTTAGAGCGCTGGCCTGTCACGCCAGAGGTCGAGGGTTCGAGCCCCTTCCAGGTCGCCACATTTTTAAGTACATCGAAAGATGTACTTTTTTTGTGCTTAAAATTTGAGGAAAGTAATATTATCGAATTTATTTTATAACTATTAATATGTACTTTGTTTTCTAAATTTCTTCAATATTTTAAGAAATATATTTATTTGATGGTTTTTATTTTTTACTCTAAACCGGTTTAATTGATTTCAGCCTAATTATAGACATTGTATAAGCCTAAAAAATTTAACAAAATCTGGAGTTAACTCCACGGATTGTTTTTGTATGTGAATATGTTATAATTTAATTTATAGCATATTAAGGAGGAAAATATATGGCAAAATCTAAAGTATATTATACTGATATGCACGTTACAGGAGAAAGAAATTTACTTCAAAAATTAGAGGCTTTAATGAAGAAGGCTGGTTTTGAAAATATTGATTTTAAAGAAAAGTTTGTTGCTGTAAAGGTGCATTTTGGTGAACCGGGAAATTTAGCCTATTTAAGAGCGAATTACGCAAAGGTAGTCTGTGATTATGTTAAAAAGTTAGGTGGCAAGCCTTTTGTTACTGATTGCAACACACTTTATATTGGTGGTAGAAAAAATGCCCTTGACCATTTAGACAGTGCTTATACAAACGGTTACAATCCTTTTACAACAGGTGTACATACAATTATTGCCGACGGTTTAAAGGGTACAGAAGAAAGACTTGTGCCAGTTGAAGGTGGAGAGTACGTAAAAGAAGCCAAAATTGGTAGTGCCATTATGGATGCAGACATTATCATATCATTAAATCATTTTAAGGGTCATGAACTTACAGGCTTTGGTGGTGCTTTAAAAAATCTTGGTATGGGATGTGGTTCAAGAGCTGGTAAAATGGAAATGCACAGTGCCGGTAAGCCACAGGTTGAACAAGAATATTGTGTTGGCTGTGGAAAATGCCAAAGAATTTGTGCCCACGACGCACCTATAATTACAAATGGCAAGGCTACTATTGACCATAACAAGTGTGTTGGCTGTGGCAGATGTATAGGTGTCTGTCCAAAAGATGCAGTAATGGCAGCATTTGACGAAGCTAATGATGTTTTGAACTATAAGATTGCCGAATATACAAAGGCAGTAATTCAAAATAGACCAAACTTCCATATTAATATGGTAGTTGATGTTTCACCTTTCTGTGATTGTCATGCAGAAAATGATGTAGCTATTGTACCAGATGTAGGCATGTTTGTGTCTTTTGACCCTGTAGCTGTGGATAAGGCTTGTGCCGATGCAGTAAACAAACAGCCAACAGTAGCAGGAAGTATTCTTGAAAAGCACGGACATTCACATAATGACCACTTTAAAGATGTATCACCAGAAACTAATTGGATTTCAGCCTTAGAACATGGCGAAAAAATTGGAATTGGTACAATGGATTATGAATTAGAAAAGTTATAAGATAAAAATTTTTATAGTATTGAAAATATAAATTTGACTTTATATTCCCCTGTTTTTATTTAACAGTTAAAAGTATTTAAATTTCAATATGTGACAGCATATATTTTTTATTGTACCTAGATTGTCACATATTGCATATAAAAAATAATTGTTGTAAGATTTAAATGGTAGGTAAAAGTGTTATTTAACGTTATAAAGAATGGGGGAATATAATGAAGAAAAAAGTTATATGTATGGTTTTATCAGCTTTTATGGTAGTAAGTAGCTTTAGCTGTGTTTATGCCTGAAGATATGGTATCGTATGAGGAAATATCAGACTCAGAGATAGAAGAAAATATATCTGATGAAACTATAGAGGAATTTGAAGTAAAAGAAGAAAATAGTTTTAGTGAAGAACAAACAACCGAAGAACAAGAAAATTTAATAGAAAATGTAACAATGGAAGATGAAAATATTTCAGAAGAAACGCAAGTTGAAGAAACAACAGTTGAAGAAGTTCCTGTTACTGATGAAATATGCGTTCAAGCTGAAAATAAGAATGCAGATATTGTCCAAAGTGGTAAGTTGGGAAATTATGTTACATATACTCTTGATAGTAGTGGATTACTTACCATCAGTGGTAAGGGAGATATGGAAGACTACGATGATGATATAGATTCGCCTCTATTTAATTCAAGGAGTGAGATAAATCATATTGTCATTGAAGATGGTGTGACAAGTATAGGTAAATATTCCTTTCCTGGCTTTAGAAATTTGGCAAGTGTAGAACTTCCTAACAGTATGGTAAGTATAGGAGATTATGCTTTTTGTTATTGTAATAGTTTAGAAAATATAGAACTTCCTAACAGTGTGGCAAGCATAGGAGATTATGCTTTTTATTATTGTGAAAGTTTGAAAAATATAAAAATTCCAAGTAGTGTAAAAGATATAGGATTAAATGCATTTAACTATTGTTACTATTTAAATATAGAAGTTGACGAAAATAATGAGGTATATTCGTCAGAAGATGGTGTGCTATATAACAAGACAAAACTGAAATTATAAAATGTCCAGTAGCAAAGGAAAATATAAATATTCCTGAAAGTGTTACTAGTATAGGAGAATTTGCTTTTAGTAATTCGAAGATTAGAAAATTAAATATTGATGGAATAGAGGTTATAGGCGATAGAGCATTCTCTGATTCGTATTTGGAGAATGTTAAAATTCCTTCAACTGTAACAAATATAGGCAAAGGTGTATTTTCAGATTGTCATATGTTAAATGAAATATCTGTAGATACTAATAATTCTAATTATTGTAGTGATGGAGGAGTTCTTTACAGCAAAGATAAAACAAAACTTGTATGTTTTCCTGGAGGTAAAACAGGAGAGTTTGATATTCCGGAAAATGTAAAAGAAATATACGAAATGGCTTTTTATGGTTCTCGAATATCTAAGATAGTTTCTATTTATCAAATAGATATAGGAGAAAGTGCATTTGAAAAAAGTTACTTAAAAGAAGTAAGCTGTTTAGGACCAACTGTAATAGGTAAAAGAGCCTTTATGTATTGTGACAACTTAGAGAGTGTGATTTTTGATGATGTGATAACAAATATCGATGACTATGCTTTTTGTGATTGTTATAAGTTAGAGGAATTATATATACCTGATACAGTAACAAGAATAGGAAGATACGCTTTTTCCGGATGTAAAAATTTGAATATTAGTCAGCTTCCAAATCAACTTGAGGTTATTGATTTTGCTGCTTTTTCTGGTTGTATGTCTTTATCTTTTAATGCTTTGGATTGTTTGAAGGTACCAGATAAAGTTACCTATATTGGAGGATGGGCTTTTAAAGAATGTACGGCTATTAGAGGTATAGAAATGCCACGTAATATTACGTATATTTGTTCAAGTGGTAATTTACCATTTTATAACTGTAAGGCTTTAGAATGGATATGCTGTTATAAAGGAACACTGCCTGATAATAAAAGCTTATATCCAGCAGGAGTGGAAATAGAGTACTATGAAGATTTTGATGAAAGCACAACTGAAGCAACAACAGAAACAATGACGGAGAAAAGTACAAATATTGTAGAAGCAACAACAGAATCTACAACATTAGCACCAATACCTAATAATTTAAGTGGTTGGATATTTGACAAGGATATTTATAGGAACAACAACAGTGATGTTGTTTCAGCTTTAGGTGATGATGAAAAGGTTCTTTATAATCATTGGTTAAACAATGGTATTGCTGAGGGTAGAACAGGTTCATATGTATTTGATGCTAAATACTATTTAGACAATAATTCTGATGTAAAGGCTGTTTTTGGAGATGATTACAAGGCAGCATACAACCATTATATTTCAGGTGATTGTAATGAAATGAGAGTTGCATCAGCTGAATTTAACCCTAATATTTACAAGGCAAATTACAGTGATTTAGCCAATCTTACAGGTGAACAGCTTGTAGAACATTATGTTAAAAACGGTAGAGCCGAAGGTAGAAATGCTACAACATTGATTAAGTCGGAAGAACCTGAAAAACCAACACAGACAACAGACGGTATATTTAATGCCGGCTACTATGCACAGGTAAACAGTGATGTGGCACAGATATTGGGAACAGATGAGGCAACACTTTTTGCACACTTTGTAAATTATGGTATGGCAGAAGGTAGAGTTTGCTCACCGGTGTACAACCCAAATGAATACCTTGAATACAATTCTGATGTAAAATCTGTATTCGGAAATGATTACGTAGCAATTTATAACCATTTCTTAAACAATGGTATGAATGAAGGTAGAAAGGCAAGTAGCTTATTTGATGTAGCAGTTTATAAGGCTAAAAATAGCGACTTACAGCAAGCCTTTGGAGATAATACAGCAGAGTATTATAAGCATTTTGCAAACTTTGGCTACAATGAAGGCAGAACAGCTGTTGAAGAAAACAAGCCTGTAGCAAAAACAGACGGTATTTTTAATGCAGAATACTATGCAAAGGTAAATACAGATGTAGCACAGGCATTGGGAACAGATGAAGCAACACTTTTTGCACACTTTGTAAACTATGGTATGGCAGAGGGAAGAACTTGCTCACCAGTATATAATCCAAATGAATACCTTGAATATAATTCTGACGTAAAGGATGTATTCGGAAATAACTACGTGGCAGTTTATAATCATTTCTTAAATAACGGTATGAATGAAGGCAGAAAAGCAAGTAGCTTATTTGAGTTGGCAGTGTACAAAGCAAACTATGGCGATTTAAGAGATGCTTTTGGAGATAACAATGCAGAATACTACAAGCATTTTGCAAGCCATGGTTATAAAGAGGGCAGAACAGCCGTATAAAATTAAGTAATTTTAAGACAATCTTAGGAATATTTTTCTAGGGTTGTCTTTTTTGTTTTATATGATTTATGCTATAATACTGTTAAGCAAGGAGATAAAAATATGAAAGTAAATTTAGTTATAGTATTTAATAAAAACAAAGATAAGGTTTTGATGTGTCAAAGGCGAAAAGACCCTTACAAAGGAAAGTTAAATTTTGTTGGTGGAAAAGTTCAAAAAGGAGAAAGTAGTGAAAATGCAGCTTACAGAGAACTTTTTGAGGAAACAGGAATTTCGTCAAAGGATATTGTTTTGCATCATCTTGTTGATTCGATTTATTTTATACAAGACCTTACATTGGAAGTCTATTTTGGATATTTAGAAAAGGAATTGGATGTTTATGGAGACGAAAATCCTTTATTGTGGATTGGTGTAGAAAGCAACTTTTTTGATATTGATAAATTTGCCGGTAAAGGAAATTTAGGTCATTTTATGGAAATGATGAAAGATATAAAGGGAGAGTGATAATTATGAAAAAAGTAAAGATTACGGTATTGAAAACTATGTTTAATAAGGACTTAGCTTTAGAATATGGAGTAGATGGTCTTACTGCCTGCCCAATGTTAAAAGAAGGTCAAGTATTTTATGCAGACTATTCAAAGCCGGAGGAATTGTGTGATGAGGCTTGGAAAGCTATTTATCAATATGTTTTTGCACTTGCACATGGGGCAGGAAATGATGTGTTTTATTATGGAGATTGGATAAAAAAGCCAGGGGTTACTATTTGTAGTTGCAATGATGGATTAAGACCGGTTATTTTTAAATTAGAAGCAACGGATGAAGTTTCTAAAATAGATTACGAGCCAGTAAGATAAAAATTTGTTTAGGAGGAGATACAATGGGAGAAAAGGCTATATATTTTAGTCCTACAGGTGGAGTAAAGACAGTTGCTGAAATACTGTGTAATGACTTAATTGATTTTACTTTAAGTGGAAAAGAGCTGAATTTTAAGAGTGAAGATGTCTGTTACATACTTGCACCGGTATATTATGGTAGAGTTCCACAAGTATTCATTGAGAGATTAAGTGAAATTAAGGGTAATGGTGCAAAAGCTGTTGTTGTAGCTGTTTATGGCAATAGAGAGTTTGATGATGCTTTGTTGGAACTAAAGAATACGTCAGAAAAAATAGGTTTTAAAGTGGTGGCAGGAATAGGGGCGATAGCTCAGCATTCTATTGCTAACACAATAGGAGAGGGTAGACCTAATAAAAGTGACATTGAACAGTTGAATATATTTAAAGAAAAAATAAACAAGAAAATAGAAAGTGGAAAAATTGGTGTTGAAGTAGTAGGCAATTATCCATATAAGGAAATTGGAACTATGCCGGATTATCCTAGGGCAAATAAGAATTGTACAAAATGTGGTGTCTGTGTTGAAAACTGTCCTGTTGGTGCTATTATTTCTCTGGAGGAAACAGATAAGGAAAAGTGCATAGGCTGTATGAGGTGTGTGGCTGTCTGTCCTGAAAATGCTAGAAAATTGAACAGAGTTATTGTTAATGCTGTTACAGAAAAATTGAAAATGGTTTGTAGTGAGCCAAAAGAAAATACACTGTATATATAATGAAAAGGTATCCCATTTATTGAGATACCTTTTTGGGTTAATAAAGCTATTTGTGTTCGGAAATCTTTCCTAGTATTTCATTATTACAGCTGAAAAGTATATCATTTGTTTCCATAACGGTTAATTGCTTCGAAAGTGCATAAAGAAAGATAGAATCCCTTTTATCTCTAGGGTCTAGCATTAAATATTTGGAAAGTCGTAGCAAAAGTTGTAATTCATTGTAGGTAAGTTTCATAGCTATTCCTATGGCAATATAAACATCTCGATTAGCTTTTCTACTTCCGTTAAAAACTTTATAGACATAATTTCCAAGACAAGAACTGACAGCAATTTGACTTACTTTTAAATCCTTTTCCTGTAGAAGTTTTCTCAAGTATTGGTCAGCAGTTATATTAAAATATTCAGATTTATTATCTTTGAAAAAATCTTCTATGGATAATACATTTTTAATATTGTTCATCAACTCATCAGTTGTCTTTTTCATTGACTTTATCTTCCTTTCAAATATATTTATAATATGAATTTACAGCTTTTTGTAAATAGGTATACATCTTAAACCTAATATCCTGTTCAATAAGGATATTATAGCAAATAGGATGGTACAAAAAGTACACTTCAGAAATTAGGGTATATTTATTGGTCAGTAATATAGGGACTAAATTCATAAACTAGAATTTAGTCCCTATATTTTATTTATTAACTATTAAAGCTATAAGTACATAATCGGATTATATTTACATATAAGTAAGTATACCTAGTCAACATTTACTACTTCTAAGCTTTTTAAACGCAAATAATCTCTTGAATCTGAAATAAACATTGTACGTTCTTTTGATTGAGATGCTGGCAAGTTAAATATGTAGCCTGTATTAGATGTTACCTCTTTACCACTACTGTCGCATAAAGTGGCTTTTACTGTAATGCTGTTTATATCAGTTGAGCTGTTATTATCCACTCTATATTGTATAGAATAGTGACATTCGTTATAAGAACTGATATTACGCTTGGAAAGTGAAACAAGTGTAATAGGGTAATAACGCTCATAAATTTCTTCTGGTGTGAGATGAACGGACCATCTATTTACAATCGCTCCACATACAGTACACTTTTGCACTTTTTCGCCGGCTGAATCAATAGTAGGTTCTGTGTACATTTCCCATTCCCCAGCTTTATGTCCAGTAGCTGGAATAGTTTGAGTTATAGTTTGGTGACATATAGAGCAAACGCCAACTTTTTCTCCAGTTTCTGAACAAGTAGGTTTTTTAGTCACATTAGTATTTTCAATTTTATGAGCTATAGGCTCTCCTTCAGTTTCATTACAGCGAGAACAAGTTTTAGGTTTTGTACAAGTTGCTGCAATCCAGTTGTGACCTAAAGGAGCACCTTTAGTTTGTTTACATTTTTCACAGATTTGTGGAGTTACACAGTTAGCCGGTTGCCACTTATGACCGAAAGTACAGGTTGTAACAAGTAAATATAAAAAAGTAGAGATGGCACTTAAAGCTACAATAACCAATACAGAGGCTATTATTAACTTTATATTATCAACAACATTTTGAACATGACCATCATTTTGTGTTTCAGTAGTTTGCCCATTGTTTTCATTAACATTTGTATTTTCCTCATTGTTAATGTTTTTGTTATCATTTTCAGACATAATTTTTACCTCCCTTTTGTCTTTTTTATAGTTTAGCATTGTAAATTGCAAAATTGTTGTACTCTTAGTCCAATATTGGAGATTTATGGCACAAAAAAAGTACCCTCCAAATCATTGGAAGATACTTAAAAGGAATGTATTTATTTTAGAATGTTTTGCCTACCTTGTCTGTTTCAAGAATAGCTTTTGCAAATTTATCCTTATCAGTTGCATAAGGTACGCAAGTCCATTCTCTTACAGTTGATGCCTTTTCTACAATGGCTGGAATATCTTCTTCAGTTATTTCCATATCGGCAAGGCAAGTTGGAAGTCCGATAGTTTTGTGGAACTTCATAATTCTTTCTCTTTCTTCAAGCTGATTGTCGTAAGTTAAAAGACAGAGAACACCAAAGGAAACAACTTCACCGTGAAGATGCTTTTCAGCCTTTGGAATAACAGTTGAGCCATAGTAAAATGCGTGACCAAGGCTGCTGTTGTAGTAATACTTTTCGCCACCTGATGTAAGGTTAGATACAATACCTGTACTGATAATAATATCAAGGGCAACCTGTTCAAGTTCGTATGATGCCTTATTAGCTTTACAATCTTCAAGAGCCTTTGCACCAAAGTCAATTAAAGGAGCTGTACAAGCCTTTGAAAGCTGAGCACCTAAAAGTGTAGTGTGGAAAAGTTCTTCAGCTCTTGTAGCAAAGAGAACTTCATATTCCTTAGAAAGAGCATCACCAATACCTGCCCATAAAAGAGAATCAGGTGAGTCAGCAATAATTCTTGTGTTTATAAATGTGTGATATGAAGGGCATTTAGGATAGAAATATTCCTTAAATGTTCCGTCAGCATTGTATATAACGGCTATTGCTGTACAAGCAGCACAGTTTGATGCAACAGTAGGGAAAGTGAAAAATGGCTTGTCAAGTTTTGTAAATACTACTTTACAAGTATCAACAGCACGACCACCACCTACTGCAAAAATCATATCAGCTTTTTGAACAACAGGGTTATCTATTAACATTTGAGCGTTTTCGTAAGAAGAATCGCCACCGTACCATACATAGTCAATAATTTCTATTTCGCTGTCCTTTACAGCTTCATCAAGATAAGGCTTTGCCTTGCTCATAGCTGTTTTACCACCTATGACAACGGCAGTCTTTCCATATTGTTTTGCAATTTTAGGCACAGCGTCATAACAATCCTCTCCAACGCTGTAGTCTGGTAAAAATGATGTGTAATACATAATAGTGCCTCCAATTATATAGATAAAGAGGGCGGACATTCCCCTAAAGAAACATCGCACCCTCGCTTTGGTGTATATTCTAATACTATTGTTTTTTGATGTCAAGTTTAAACAGAATTAACTAAAAAATACAATAATTATACCTTTACACTGTGGTTTAAAAACAAATGATATTTAATATTTTTAAGTTTTCTGTATTTTCTTACTATATAAAATAATTTCTGTAAAAAATATAAATTGTGTAAACAATGTAGATTAAAACCATTAAAGCACCGGTTTTTTTACCTACGATACTTGTCCTTTTAATTATGAAGAAAACAAGTAAACTGACTACAAGAAGAATGACACAGTCTATAACTGACTCCATATTTGGCAAATGTATTGGAGAAACTGTACCGGCAACACCGAGAACTAATAGCAAATTAAATATATTTGAACCTATTACATTGCCAAGTGCCATATCGTTTTCGCCTTTTTTAGATGCAACAATACTTGTGACCAGTTCTGGGAGGGAAGTACCTATGGCAACTATTGTAAGTCCAATAAGTGTCTGCGACATACCAAAGGCTTCAGCAATAAGTGTTGCATTGTCTACAACAAGGTTACCACCAATAATTACACCGGCAAGTCCTATGGCAATAAAAATAAGTGAAGTAGGTACAGAATGGTTGTGTATAACTACTTCTTCATTAGTAGAGTTTTTTCTTGATGCCATGGCTGAACGTATAAGCATAAAAATATAAATTGCAAAAATAACAATAAAACATATGCCGTCAAATCGGCTTACAGTAGGGCTACCTGAAATAATCAAACCACTTACAAGAGCAATTCCCAAAGCCACAGTTGCAAGTATTGAAAATGGAAAATCTCTTTTGGTAATTTCTTTTGTAATTTTAATAGGGTGTAAAATTGAACATACACCTACTACTACGAGAAGATTAAAAAGATTAGAACCTACTACATTTCCTACAGCAATTTCATTTGCTCCCTGTAATGAAGATGAAATACTAACGGCTGTTTCAGGAGCAGAAGTACCCATAGCAATTACAGTAAGTCCAATAATAATGCTAGGTATTTTCAGAGAATGAGCCAAAGAACCAGCACCCTCCACAAATAAATCTGCTCCCTTTATAAGGAGTACAAAGCCTACAATTAACAATAAATACATCATAAAAAATTCCCCTTTCGTTAGGTCTTTGGGGCAATAAAAAAACAAGAATTTTATCATACCCCATTTACTGTGATATAATAAAAGTCTTGTTTATTAAATACGCACCGGATTAAAAATCGTACTGACGATAACGCATACAGAAAAAATTCTGCAAACTACTCCCTTTTATTAAGGAGAGTATAGTATAAACAGTAAAAAATGTCAATGAAAATTTTGTTAAATTTTTTAGGTCAATAATGATAAAATTTTATTGACAAAAAAGAGCAGTAAATTATAATAAAATTAAGGGTATTTAATATTTTGACCAATTAAAAATAGGTTATGCTTAATTTAATCAAGGTGAAAATAACCTTTAAAGTGAAATGAAATAAATAGAAGATAATTTAAATAGTATAATACTTAAAAATAATGATTTTTTAATACATAAGAAAAATTTGTATCTTTATTTTATTAAGTGAAAAAGACTTTTACTTAATAAAATAAATAAAAAATGCAAAATATTTTAAAAAATTAGAAAAAACACTTGCATTTGAGGCGGTGTTGTTGTATTATGTTGTTAAAGGCAAAGGCGTCTGAAATGTATAGGGATACTATACCATTTCGGACGCTTTTTATATCAAAAAATATTTATAGCATATTAATTTAAGAAAGGGTTGGTTTTGTGATTCAGAATGGTTTGCCACAAAAGCAGGGTTTATATGACCCTCGTTTTGAACATGACAACTGTGGTATCGGTTGTCTTGTAAACATTAAGGGTAAGAGGTCTCACAGCATTGTAAACGATGCTATTGAAATCCTCAAGAACTTAGCACACAGAGGTGGTGTCGGTAGTGAGCCTGATACAGGTGATGGTGCTGGTATCTTAATTCAAATTCCTCATAAGTTTATGAAGAAGGTCTGTGACAACGACTCCATTAATCTTCCAAAGGAAGGCGACTACGGTGTAGGTATGCTTTTCTTATCTCCTGATACTGATACAAGAATGAATTCTCTTGCTAAGTTACAGGGTATTATTGAAGAAGAAGGTATGGAGTATCTGGGTTACAGAGAAGTTCCTACTTATTCAGAATGTATCGGTGCATCAGCTAGAGAGGCTATGCCTCACATTGTTCAGGTATTTATTAAGCGTCCTGAAGATGTAGAAGCCGGTATGGCATTTGAAAGAAAGCTTTTTGTAGTATTAAAGCGTTCAGAAAAAGAAATTAGATATTGTGAAGGCGAAAGGGATAGCTATTTCTATTTTGCATCTCTTTCTGCAAAGACTATTGTATACAAGGGTATGCTTACTCCAGACCAGGTAACTCGTTTCTATCTTGACCTTATGGACCTTGATATGACAACAGCTATTGCTCTTGTACATAGCCGTTTCTCTACTAACACATTCCCTAGTTGGGAAAGAGCACATCCTAACAGATACATTATCCACAATGGTGAAATTAACACTATCAGAGGTAATGTAAACTGGACAAATGCTCGTCAGAAAATGTTTGAAACTGACGCATTTGGCGATGATATTAAAAAGATTTATCCTGTTATCAATGAAGACGGTTCAGACTCAGCTATGCTTGATAACTACTTGAATATGCTTACACTTTCAGGTATTCCAATGGCACAGGCTGTTATGATGGCTATTCCTGAACCTTGGGAAAATGATGAAACAATGGACCCAGACAAGAGAGCTTTCTATGAGTACAATTCTACTTGTGGCGAACCTTGGGACGGTCCGGCAGCTATTGCATTTACAGACGGTGATGTTGTAGGTGCAACACTTGATAGAAATGGTTTAAGACCGGCAAGATACTATGTAACTAAGGACGATATGCTTATTTTATCTTCTGAAGTTGGTGTTCTTGATGTTGATGATTCTAGCATTATTGCTAAGAAACGTCTTGAGCCGGGCAAGATGCTCCTTATTGATACTAAGCAGGGCAGAATTATTCCTGATGAAGAAGTAAAGGGCGAAATTGCTAAACAACACCCATACAAGAAGTGGGTTGAAGAAAATCTTCTTGATATTGACAATATTAAAACTGGTAACAGAGTTTACCATTGGGAAGATGTTGTTGACCAGATTAAGAAAGATGCAGAATCTCATTCTTATGGTGAGCTTATGCAGAACAAACTTATTGAGCTTGAAACATTGTTTGTAAACAAGGAAAATAACTTTGACAGCAAACTTGACCTTCTTACTAAGCAGAAAGCCTTTGGCTACACTTGGGAAGATATTGATATGACATTAAAGCAGATTGTGGAAACAGGTACAGACCCTATTCATGCAATGGGTACAGATATTCCACTTGCTGTTCTTTCTGATAAGCCACAGCTTTTATACAACTACTTCCAGCAGCTTTTTGCACAGGTTACAAACCCTCCTATTGATGCAATAAGAGAAAAAATTGTAACAAGTACAATTACTTATTTAGGTGGAGAAAAGAACTTATTAAAGGCAGAACCTCAGAACTGCAAGAGAATAAGATGTAATTCTCCTATACTTACAAACAAGGAAATAGCAGACTTAAAGGCTATTAAGGATAATGACTTTAAGGCAGTTACTATTTCTATGTTATATAATCCAAAGGAAGAAAATGGTCTTGAAACTGCTCTTGATAAGATGTTTGAGGCTGTTGATATTGCTATGGACAATGATTACAACATCATTGTATTATCTGATAAGGGTGTAGATGAAAACAAGTGTGCAATTCCTGCACTTTTAGCCGGTGCCGGTGTTCATCATCACTTAATCAGAAATGGTAAGAGAATGAATGCAAGTATCATTCTTGAAACCGGTGAACCAAGAGAAGTACACCATTTTGCTGTTCTCCTTGGTTATGGTGTTAATGCAGTTAATCCATATCTTGCTTATGAAACATTAACAGATATGGCTGAAAATAAATGCTTTGATAAGACAGCTGACGAAGCTGTTAATATCTACAGAAATGTTGTTACAAGTGGTATCGTAAAGATTATGTCTAAGATGGGTATTTCTACAATACAGTCTTATCAGGGTGCTCAGATTTTCGAAGCCCTTGGTATTAGCGAAAGCGTTGTAGACAAATACTTCACAGGTACTGTAACAAGAATCGGTGGTATTGATATTAACCAGATTGATAAGGAAGCTCAGTTACGTCACGAAAAGGCATTTGACCCATTAAAGAAGGTTGATGCTCTTGAAGCAGGTGGTAACTACAAGTGGAGAAAAGATGGCGAATGTCATATGTTCAATCCAAAGAGCATTTATCTTCTCCAGAGAGCTTGTCGTGAAGGCGATTACAAACTTTACAAAGAGTTTGCTGCTATGGAAAACGACACAAGCCAACAGCTTTTTAGAATTAGAGGTATGCTTGATATTAAGACAGTTGAAAAGCCAATTAATATTGACGAGGTTGAATCTGTAGAATCTATCGTAAAGAGATTTAAGACAGGTGCAATGAGCTACGGTTCTATTTCTAAGGAAGCTCACGAATGTATGGCAATAGCTATGAACAGACTTGGTGGTAAGTCTAACTCTGGCGAAGGTGGCGAAGAAGCTGAAAGATTTACTCCAGATGAAAATGGTGATTTAAGACGTTCAGCTATTAAGCAGGTTGCCAGTGGTAGATTTGGTGTAACAATCCACTACTTACAGAATGCTGTTGAAATTCAGATAAAGATGGCACAGGGTGCTAAGCCGGGTGAAGGTGGTCACTTACCAGGTAAGAAAGTTTACCCATGGATTGCTAAAGCTAGAAACTCAACTCCAGGTGTAAGCCTTATTTCTCCACCACCACACCACGATATTTACTCAATCGAAGATTTAGCACAGCTTATTCACGATTGTAAGAATGCCAACAGAGATGCAAGAATTTCTGTAAAGCTTGTTTCTGAAGCAGGTGTTGGTACTATTGCAGTTGGTGTTGCTAAGGGTAGAGCAGATGTTATCTTAATCAGTGGTTATGACGGTGGTACAGGTGCTGCTCCAAGAACAGGTATCCGTCACGCAGGTCTTCCTTGGGAATTAGGTGTTGCTGAAACTCATCAGGCACTTCTTATGAACAACCTTAGAAACAGAGTTGTTATTGAAACAGACGGTAAGTTATTAACTGGTAGAGATGTAGCTGTTGCTTGTCTTTTAGGTGCTGAAGAATTCGGTTTTGCTACTGGTCCACTTATTACTATGGGCTGTGTAATGATGAGAGTTTGTAACCTTGATACTTGTCCAGTTGGCGTTGCTACTCAGAACCCAGAATTAAGAGCTAAGTTCAAGGGTAAGCCAGAATATGTTGAAAACTTCATGAGATTTATTGCTCAGGATTTAAGAGAATGGATGGCTAAGATTGGCGTTAAGAGCATTAACGAAATGGTTGGTCATGTTGAAAAACTTTCTCCTAGAAAGAATATCAACAACTGGAAGGCTAAGAATGTTGACCTTGCCGGTATGCTTTATCAGCCAAAGATTTGCTCTAACGATTATGAAAGATACTTCAACGTTAAGCAGGACCACGAACTTGAAAAGTGTCTCGATGTAAATGCTATTGTAAGACTTTGTCAGCCAGCTATTAAGAATGGTAAGAAGATTAGTGCATCTCTCGGTATTTCTAATACTGACAGAGTTTGTGGTACTATTCTTTCAAGCGAAATCACTAAGGTTTACGGTGTTGAAGGTCTTCCAGAAGATACAATCAACCTTGAATTTGTTGGTTCAGCTGGTCAGAGTTTTGGTGCATTCCAGAACCACGGTGTTACAATGAAGCTTTACGGCGATTCTAATGACTACATTGGTAAGGGTCTTTCAGGTGGTAAGATTATAGTTGTTCCTCCTAAGGACGCTAAGTTTGTAGCAGAAGATAATGTTATTATTGGTAACGTAGCATTCTATGGTGCTATTGATGGTGAAGCCTATATCAATGGTATGGCAGGTGAAAGATTCTGTGTAAGAAACTCTGGTATTTCTGCTGTAGTAGAAGGTATCGGTCACCACGGCTGTGAATATATGACTGGTGGTAGAGTTGCTGTACTTGGTAAGACAGGTATCAACTTTGGTGCCGGTATGAGTGGTGGTATAGCTTACGTATACAACGAAGACGGTCAGTTTGGATCAAGATGCAACAAGAATGGTCTTTTACTTGAAGAAATGGTAGAAGATAAGGATATTGCAGAATTAAAGAAGTTAATTGAAAATCACTTTAAATATACAAATTCTAAGAGAGCTAAGGCAATACTTGAAAACTGGGATACAGAATACAAGAAGTTTGTAAAGGTTATTCCTCAGGCTTATAAGGAAATGATTACAGAAATTGAAAAGTGTAAGGCTGCTGGTATGACAGATGAAGAAGCTAGATTAGATGCTTTCAGACTTGTAAGTCATACTGCTCCAGCTGCTACAAAGACTGAAAGGAGTGCTGTAAATGGGTAAGCCAACCGGTTTTATGGAATATGAAAGAAAATTACCTCAGGATAGAGAACCTGAGGTAAGAATGAAGGATTGGGAAGAATTTCACACTCATTGTAGCCTTGAAGACCTTCAGACACAGGGTGCTAGATGTATGAACTGTGGTGTACCATTCTGTCACACTGGTGACAGATTGGTAGGTGGTTGCCCACTTAACAACCTTATTCCGGAATGGAATGACCTTGTTTATCACGGTAAGATTGAAGAAGCATACCACAGACTTTGTAAGACAAGTAACTTCCCTGAATTTACAGGTAGAGTCTGTCCTGCACTTTGCGAAGGTTCTTGTACATTAGGTATGAATGAACCGGCTGTAACTGTAAAGAACATTGAAGTTCATATTATTGATACAATGTTTAAGGAAGGTAAGGTTAAGCCTAGAATTCCTAAAAAGTCTACAGAAAAGAGAGTTGCAGTTGTAGGTTCTGGTCCTTCAGGTCTTGCTTGTGCAGACATTTTAAATCAGCTTGGTCATAAGGTTACTGTATTTGAAAGAAATGACAGAATTGGTGGTCTTTTAATGTACGGTATTCCTAATATGAAGTTGGATAAGAAAATCGTTCAGAGACGTGTGGATATTCTTGAAAAAGAAGGTATTACATTTGTTACTAATACTGAAATTGGCAAGAACTATCCTGCTGCTAAGATTATGAGCGAATTTGATGCTGTTGTTCTTTGCTGTGGTGCTACAAAGGCTAGAGATTTAGTAGCAGAAGGCAGAGAAGAAACAAAGGGTATCCACTTTGCTGTTGATTTCCTTAAGGCTAATACAAAGAGCCTTTTAGACTCTGGTTTAAAGGATAGAAATTACATCAGTGCAGAAGGTAAAGACGTTATCATCATTGGTGGTGGCGATACTGGTACTGACTGTTGTGCAACTTCTATCAGACACGGTTGCAAGAGTGTAACTCAGATTGAAATTATGCCGGAAGCTCCAGAAGGCAGAACAGCCGGCAACCCATGGCCACAGTGGCCAAGAGTAAAGAAGACAGATTACGGTCAGGAAGAATCTATCTTCAAGTTTGGCAAAGACCCTAGAGAATACCTTACAACAGTTAAGAAGGTTGTTCCAGATGAAAAGGGCAACATTAAGGAAGTTCATACTGTAAAGGTAGAATGGAAAAACGAAAATGGCAGAATGATACCTCACGAAGTTAAGGGTAGTGAAAAGGTATGGCCTTGCCAGTTACTTCTTATTGCAATGGGCTTTACTGGTCCGGAAGATACTCTTATTAAGCAGTTCTCTCTTGATACTGATAACAGAGGTAATGTTAAGGCTAATGAAGAAGACCACAAGACAAGTACAAAGGGTATCTTTGTTGCTGGCGATATGCGTAGAGGTCAGTCACTTGTTGTATGGGCTATTCACGAAGGTAGAGAAGCAGCTAAGGCTTGCGATGCTTACCTTAATAGATAAAAATGTGCTACATGACATATAGATAATGAAAAAATATGTGTTATAACACAGAAAATACTTGAAAAATATAAATTATATGCTATAATTATATAAATCAAGCCCCCGAATGGAGACATACGGGGGTTTATTATTTTGATGCTTACGCCGATGATGGTTTTTTGCTATTGTTGGCGTCATTTTTTTTACAGAAATTTTGACAATAAAAGTCAAAATATTGTAAAGTGTGTTTTAACAATGGAAAAGTTTAACAATTTTATGTAATTTTTCAGTAAAAATATAAAATTAAGCTATAAATATTGTAAATTTTACAGATATATTTAATAGAAATGTGCAGTATAAAATTGCTGTTTTTATTGTTTAAATATTTGTGTTATTACGTGTTTCTACTTATTAAATTGTGTATTTTTGCCATATAAAACATAATCTAGTTAGAATTCTATGCGAAAATATGGAAAAATGTAACAGCAAATTAACTGTAACTTTATGGAATTTTAAAGGCTGTAAATTGTTGACTTTTAAAAAATAAAGCATTAAAATATCTTATTGATATTAGACTGTATAGGGAGGTGAGCCTATGGAGGAACTGTCCAAGGATATGATAGGGGCTTTGAATAATAAAGCTTATGTCATTGGTGGACTGAATATTCCAGAATCAGTAATTATCACTTGGTGTATTATGGCTTTTCTGGTCATAGTATCAATCCTTTTCACGAGAAATTTAAAGATTGTTCCATCTAAGCCACAAATGGTTGTAGAAGCAATCGTTGGGTTTATAAACAATTTCTTTACAGAACTTCTCGGAGAAAGAGGCAAGAAGTACATACCTTATTTAGGTACAGTTCTTATTTATCTTGGTGTAGCTAATACAATAGGTTTGTTTGGCATTACACCACCTACAAAGGATATAAATATGACAACTGCTCTTGCCTTAATGAGTATCCTACTTATTGAAGGTAGCGGTATTTACGAAAAGGGCATTAAAAAATGGCTACATCATTTTGTGGAACCAATTCCTATTGTAGCTCCTATTAATGTTCTTGAGGTCTTTATTCGTCCATTATCACTTTGTATGCGACTTTTTGGTAACATACTTGGTGGCTTTATAGTAATGGAACTTTTAAAGCATGTGTGTGCCATTCTCGTACCATTGCCATTTAGTTTCTATTTTGATATTTTTGATGGTGGTATTCAGGCATACGTATTTGTATTTTTAACTTCATTGTTCTTAAAAGAGAGCTTGGAGGACTAAAAAAATTAATTTAAAAATTATTTAATTAAGGAGATGTTTTATTTATGTTAGTTGCAGTTGGTGCAGGTATTGCAGTATTAACAGGTTTAGGCGCAGGTATTGGTATTGGTTTAGCTACTTCTAAGGCAGTAGATGCTATTGCTAGACAGCCGGAAGCTGAAGGTAAGATTACAAAGAACCTTCTTTTAGGTTGTGCCCTTGCAGAAGCAACAGCTATTTACGGTTTCGTTATTGCCGTAATGTGTATTTTATTCTTAAAGTAAGATATAAGGAGTGAGACTATATGTTAACATTTAATATAAGTATTCTTTATAATGTGATTAACATTCTAGTCTTGTTCGTTTTGCTTAAAATATTCCTTTTTAAACCTGTTACTGAAATTATGGAAAAAAGAAAAGCTATGATTCAGCAGGATTTAGATGATGCTAAAAAGGCTAAAGACGATGCAGAGCAGATGAAGGGTGAATACGAAGACACTCTTAATACTGCTAAGAATCAGGCAGCTGATATTGTAAAAGATGCTAAGACAAGAGCCGAAGTTGAATACAATAGCATTATTGAACAGGGCAACAAAGATGCAGCAGCTATTATGGCTAATGCAGACAAGACTATTGCTCAGGAAAAGGAAAGGGCTATTAAACAGTCTAAAGCAGAAATGGCTGATTTGGCTATTAGTATGGCAAGTAAACTTGTTGAAAAAAATGTGGATGCTACAACAAATAAAAAGCTCATTGACGACTTTTTATCTGAGGCAGGTGACACTCAATGACAAATTTGGCCCAAGACTACGGCAAATTGCTTTTTCAGTTGAATTATCCTACTGAAATGGTTGAGAATTTCTATAATATCCTTAATGGAAGTGATGAACTTCTTACAGCGTTGGATAATCCTACTGTAACTAAAGCAGTAAAACACAATATAATAGATAAAATTTTTGATAAGGAAGTTTCTTCCTTTGTAAAATGTCTTTGCGATAACGGTAGAATTACAAGTTATGCAGAGGTTTACCAAGTATATAAAGAACTTATTGATGATAAAGAGGGAATTTTAAAAGCTACTCTTTTCGTTACTGAAAATCCAGATGATGACGAATTAAAGGGTATGGAAAATATGCTCAAGACAAAATACAACAAGGAAAAGGTTAATATTTCTGTTGTAAATGACCCAGAACTCATTGGTGGATTTATTCTCAAGGTTGGGGATATTGAGTATAATAAGAGCTTTAAATATACTTTTAATAAATTAAAACAAAAATATGATTGGAGGTGAGCAGGGTGAGTAATATTAATCCAGAGGAGATTATATCTGTATTAAAAAGCGAAATAGAAGACTATGACGTGAAAACTGAAATACAGGAAACAGGTACAGTTGTTTCTGTAGGTGATGGTATTGCCAATGTTTACGGTATTAATCACGCAATGTACGGTGAAATCGTTGAGTTTGAAAACGGTGTTAGAGGTCTTGTTCAGAATATTGAAATGAAGACTATTGGTGTCGTTCTTCTTGGTTCTGACAGAGAACTTACAGAAGGTTCAAAGGTTGTTCGTACAGGTAAGAAAGCCGGTATTGGCGTAAGTGATGCTATGCTTGGTAGAGTAGTAAATGCTCTTGGTGCTCCTATTGACGGCAAGGGTAGTATTCCCGCTGACGAGTACAGACCTATTGAAAACCCAGCTCCTAGTGTTATAGACAGAAAGTCTGTAAGCGTTCCATTGGAAACAGGTATTCTTGCTATTGATGCTATGTTCCCTATTGGTCGTGGACAGAGAGAATTAATTATCGGTGATAGACAGACAGGTAAGACTTCTATTGCTACTGATACAATTATTAACCAGAAGGGTAAAGATGTAATCTGCGTATACGTTGCTATTGGTCAGAAGGCATCTACAATTTCTCAGATTGTGTCTAACTTTAAAAAGCATGGTGCTATGGATTACACTATTGTTGTTTCATCAACAGCTAGTGACTTAGCTCCTTTACAGTATATAGCTCCTTATGCTGGTACAGCTATTGCTGAATACTTTATGCACAATGGTAAGGATGTTTTGATTGTTTATGATGATTTATCAAAGCACGCTGTAGCTTACAGAGCAATGAGCTTGCTCTTAAAGCGTCCACCAGGACGTGAAGCTTACCCTGGTGATGTATTCTACTTACATTCAAGACTTTTGGAACGTTCTGCTAGACTTAGCGACAATCTTGGTGGTGGTTCTATTACTGCTTTACCAATTATTGAAACTCAGGCTGGTGACGTTTCAGCATATATTCCAACCAATGTAATTTCTATTACAGATGGTCAGATTTTCCTTGAAAGTGAATTATTCTTCGCTGGTGTAAGACCTGCCGTAAACGTTGGTCTTTCTGTATCAAGAGTTGGTGGTGCTGCCCAGACTAAGATTATGAAGAAGATGTCAGGTTCTCTTAGAATTGACTTGGCTCAGTTTAGAGAAATGGAAGCCTTCACTCAGTTTAGTTCTGATTTGGATAAGGCTACTATGGAACTTCTTGAACACGGTAAGCGACTTGTAGAAATATTAAAACAGCCACTTAACAAGCCAATGCAGTTACATAGAGAAATTATTACTCTTTGTGCTTGTAACAATAAGTCATTTATGGATGTTGACTTAAAGAATATTAAGGCTTATCAGGCTGAAATGATTGAATTTATTGAAAATACAGACCCAGAGCTTATCAAGGAAATTGATGAAAAGCAAGTTTATACTGATGAAATAAAGGAAAAGATTTTGTCTGATATTAAGGCTTTCAAAAGTAGGTGATAATGTATGGCGAATATGAGAGAAATTCGTAATAGAATGAAAAGTATTCAGGATACTATGAAAATCACCAAAGCCATGTATGTTGTTTCTTCTTCTAAGTTAAAGAAGGCACAGAAACAGTATGACCGTACAAAGCCATATTATAAGGCTTTGTCAAATACAATGGCAGATATTATGGAGCATATTGAGCCAGAAGTTACTCATAAGTACATAAATGATAAGCCACCTGTTGACGAAAGCAAGGTAAATAGACTTTTCATTGTTGTTACAGCTGATAAAGGTCTTGCAGGTGCTTATAACCACAATGTTATAAAGCTTACAGAACAATGGCTTGCAAAGGGAAATAATAATACACTTTTCGTTGTTGGTCAGATGGGTAAACACTATTTTGAAAAAAAGGGTGTTTTGGTAGATGTTGAATTTACACAGACTGTTCAGAACCCTAACCCTCATAGAGCTAGAGATATTGCAGAACGAGTTGTTGAACTTTATGACAAGGGTTATATAGACGAAGTTTATATGATTTTCAGTAAGACTAAAAATGGTAGCTGTGAGGCTGATGTTTCAAAAATTTTGCCACTTGAAAGAAAGAAATTTGAAAAGGTAGAGAGCAAGGAAGAATATAACCAGTTTGCTATATTCTCTCCATCTCCAAAGGCAGTATTAAAGAACCTTGTACCTAACTATGTAAAGGGTCTTATATATTCTGCTCTCGTTTCTTCATTTACAAGTGAGCATAATGCTCGTATGGTAGCTATGAAGTCTGCAACAGATAGTGCAACAGATATGCTCAAGAGCCTTGAGTTGTTGTACAATAGAGCAAGACAGGCAGCTATTACACAGGAAATAAACGAAATTGTCGGTGGTGCTTCTGCATTACAGGCAGATTAATTTTATAGAAAGGAGCTATTCTCCTTTTGGAGAACGTGGAATAATATGGAAATTAATACAGGTAAAATTGTTCAGGTATTAGGCCCGGTTGTTGACGTTGAGTTTGACGAAGGTAAACTTCCACTTATTAAAGACGCTCTGACTGTTGAAGTTGACGGTAAAAAGGTTGTTATGGAGGTTGCCCAGCTTATGGGTAACCGTATCGTTAGATGTATTACACTTGCTGCCAGCGAAGGTTTAGCAAAGGATATGGTAGTTACTGCTACAGGCGACGGTATTAAAGTACCTGTTGGCGAAGGCGTACTTGGACGTATGTTCAATGTTCTTGGCGAAGCTATTGACGGTGGCGAAGAAGTAAAGTGTGATGATAAGTGGGTTATTCACAGAGACCCACCTAGTTTTGAAGACCAGAGTCCAGTTGTAGAAATTCTCGAAACTGGTATTAAGGTTATTGACCTTCTTGCCCCTTACGCAAAGGGTGGTAAAATCGGTTTGTTCGGTGGTGCCGGTGTAGGTAAAACCGTATTAATACAGGAACTTATTCACAATATAGCAACTGAGCATGGTGGTTACTCAATCTTCACTGGTGTAGGTGAACGTTCAAGAGAAGGTAACGACCTTTGGTCAGAAATGAATGAATCAGGCGTTATTTCAAAGACTGCCTTGGTATTTGGTCAGATGAATGAGCCACCTGGTTCAAGAATGAGAGTTGCTCAGACAGGTCTTACAATGGCTGAGTACTTTAGAGATAAACAGCATCAAGACGTGCTTTTATTCATTGATAATATTTTCAGATATGTACAGGCTGGTTCAGAAGTTTCAGCACTTCTTGGACGTATGCCTTCAGCCGTAGGTTATCAGCCTACACTTGCTAACGAAGTAGGTGCTTTACAGGAAAGAATTACATCTACAAAGGATGGTTCTATTACATCAGTTCAGGCCGTTTATGTTCCTGCTGATGACCTTACAGACCCTGCTCCTGCTACTACTTTCGCTCACCTTGATGCAACAACAGTTCTTTCAAGAAAGATTGTTGAACAGGGTATTTACCCAGCAGTTGACCCATTGGAATCAACTTCTCGTATTCTTGAGCCTGACGTAGTAGGTGAAGAACATTATACAGTAGCAAGACAGACACAGGAAATTTTACAGAGATACAAGGAATTACAGGATATTATTGGTATCCTCGGTATGGAAGAACTTGACGATGAAGATAAACTTACAGTTTATAGAGCAAGAAAAATTCAGAAGTTCCTTTCTCAGCCATTCTCTGTTGGTGAAGTCTTTACAGGTATCAAAGGTAAGTACGTTCCATTAAAGGAAACTATTAGAGGCTTTAAGGCTATTATTAATGGCGATATGGACGAATATCCAGAAGCTGCTTTCCTCTTTGCTGGAACTATTGAAGATGTCATTGAAAAGGCTAAAACAATGGAGGCATAATGCCGAAAGAGGTGTGACTTATGGCAAAAGAATTTAATCTTAAAATAACAACCTGTGATAGAAGTTTTTATGATGGTCCTTGCGAAAGTATTGTGTTGCCAGCAATAGATGGTGAACACGGTGTTCTTGCAGACCACGAACCAATGGTTACAGCCATTGTCAGTGGTGAATGTAGATTTACTGCAAATGGTAAACAAAATATTATCGCCGTAGGTCAGGGCTTTGCTGAAATTAAGCCTGAACAGGTGGAAGTTATTGTTGATACTGCAGAATATCCAGAAGAAATTGATGCAAGACGTGCTGAAGAAGCTAAGATAAGAGCTGAAGAAGCTATGCGTCAGAAACAGAGTATTTTGGAATATAATCATTCACAGGCAGCCTTGTCAAGAGCTATGACAAGATTAAAGGTAAAAGGTAGATAATACTATTACTATAACTAAGTCCATTCAGACTACTTTTGTAGTTTGGGTGGGCTTTTTTTATGGTAAAAATATATTTATGAAGAAATTATGAATTGTTAGCATTCACTATTGACGAGTGCTAACAAGAGTGCTATAATACAATCAGAACAAAGGAAAAGGAAAGAATGAAGACACCTATTGATGTGAAAGTTATTCCCATTGGTTTGTGTCTATTTTGATTTCCAAAACGCTCCGGGTTCGATATAAAAATTCGACTTATAATTAAAGAAAGAAGGATGACTTATGTTGATGCCTAGTATTTTTGGAGAAAGTTTTTTAAATGATTTTATTGAACCTTTTGAAACTTCAAATAATTCAAGTACATTTATGAATACTGATGTAGAAGAAAATGAAAAAGGTTATATGATTACAATGGATATTCCAGGCGTACATAAAGAAGATGTTCACGCAGAGTTGAAAGATGGTTATTTGACAGTAGAAGCTACTTCTCATAGTAATAATGATGAAAAAGATGAAAAGGGCAACTACATTCGCAGAGAAAGATATTATGGTACAGCCAACAGAAGCTTTTATGTAGGTAATGATGTTACTCAGGAGGATATAAAGGCTAAGTTTGAAAATGGCACTTTAAAGATGTTTGTACCAAAGATTGAACCAAAGCCACAGGTAGAGGAAAAGAAGTATATTCCTATTGAGGGCTAATTTATAGTTGATTTAAAGTTATTGTTTTGAAGAATAAGAAAGAGAGTGAGTTTATGTTAATGTCTAACATTTTTACTAACGGTTTATTTGATGATTTCTTTGATGATGCTTGGTTTAACAGAGATATGAGAAAGGCTGAAAAGAAGCTTTACGGTCATAGAGGTAAAAACATTATGAATACCGATATTAAGGAACATGATGAGGGTTACGAATTGTATATGGATTTACCTGGCTTTACAAAAGACGAAGTAAAGGTTTCTTTGGAAAATGGTTATCTTACTGTAGAGGCTGCTAAGGGTCTTGACGAGGATAAGGAAGATAAAAAGAACTCTAAATACATTTGCCGAGAAAGATATGCCGGCGATTGCAGAAGAAGCTTCTATGTAGGCGATGCCTTAACTCAGGAAGATATTAAGGCTTCATTTAAGCATGGTATTTTGAAACTTGAAGTACCTAAGAAAGAAAAGAAACCAGAGATTGAAAAGAAGAATTATGTAGCTATTGAAGGCTAAAAATAGTTGTGTGTTCTTTGTCATTAATAATTTCCCCTAGATAAATAAAAAAGAGGTTTTCCACTTAAAAAGTGGAAAGCCTCTTTTTCTGTCTTATGGCAAATTGAATTTGTTGTGATATGTATTTATTTATATTCTGTTACATCAATAGATTGTATAACTACCTTTTCTACAGGCTTATTGTTATCGTCTGTTTTAGTTGAGGCAATTTTGTCTACAATATCCATACCGTCTATTACCTGACCAAATACAGTATAACCCATATCAAGACTAGGGTAACCACCATATTTCTTGTAAAGCTCTATTACATCATCAGAAAATGCCTGACCTACAGTAATTTGTTTTCCGTCTTTGCTATAATATATTTCATTTTTTGCATTAGCAATACTGTCAAACATATTTCCCACGTTTTTATTTTGTACAATGTAGAACTGACTTCCATTAGTATCTGGACCGGCATTTGCCATACATAAAGCACCTCTAAAGTTTCTTAAATCTAAAGAAACTTCATTTTCAAAAGGTTTATTCCATATACTTTCTCCACTTGCACCTGTTGCTGTAGGGTCGCCACCTTGAATCATAAAATTGTTTATAACTCTGTGAAATTCTATGTTGTTATAATAGCCTTCTTTTGCGTGAGTAAGGAAGTTTTCTACAGCTTTCGGAGCATATTGAGGGAAAAATCTGAATGTAATATCCCCCATAGAAGTGTGCATAGTGGCTATAGTTTCTCCCTGTTTCATTTCTGAAAATTGAGGAAGTGTTGAATTTTGTGTGCCTTTATTTGAAATATATATAGTGTTGTCACTATAGTTTACATCGTAGCCAAAAGACTCTGCAATACAGCGAATAGGAACATAAGTTGTTCCGTTTTCAATAAAACTTGTTACCTGTGAATTGTTGGCATCAATAGGTCTTGTATTGTCATTTACAACTATGTAATTTGTTCCAATAGGAACTTGAACAGTAATATTGTTTGATGTAAGTGTGGCTGTCTTTGTTTCAACATTCCACTGTAAATTTACGTTGTCTAAAAGATTAGAAGCAATTTCACGTAAAGATAAAAAACTTGTACTCTGTCTTATGATAACAGGTTTTTCAAATGTAGCAGGCTTTGAGTTTACAACTACTGGTGTGGCAAATGTATTTACACACAATAGAGCAGAAATCACTATTGTAGAAAATAATTTTTTCATTATTCTTCCTCCTTAAACATAATATGGATAAATAGTACCATATTTTTGGCAAAATTGCTATATAAATCAAATTTGAAATAAAAATTTAATGTAAAATCTATTGCAAAAAATAGGTGTTTATGAGACAATGTTTCTAAGAAAAATGTATTTTAATAGGAGGATAAATAAATGAAAAAGTTTTTAAATCTTTCTGTGTCAGCTTGTTTATGCCTTGCTATGGCTTTAGGATCAATTAGCTGTTATGGTAAGACTAAATCTATTGGCACGTCTACTAAAACATCTTCTGTAGGTGCAGGTGCAGAAACTGAAACTACAACAGAAGAACAGAAAAGCTCAACTGGTCTTAAAACAGAAAGCAATACAAATAAGGAAGTAACTACAAAGGAAACTACAACAGAAGAAACTACTGAAGAAGATACTGAAACTACTACTATTGGTAGTGCAGACAGTAGTACAAAAATCAATGTAATTTCTTCTAATTCAACTGGCAATTCTATGTACTTCTCTGATGTAAACCAGAATAGCTATGGTTGGTCAGCACAGTTTGTAGATGATATTGCATCAAGAAAAATTGCGTCTGGTGTTGGTAACAACAAGTTTAACCCTGGTGGAACAATTACAAGAGGTGACTTTGCTATTTTCCTTAGCAAGACTTTTGAATTAAAGGAAGCATCTAAAATTGCATTCGGCTATGTAGATGTAGACGAAAACTCTTATTATCATCAGTACATCATTAACTGTACAGGTAATGGTATTTTTGATAATTCAAATACTTTCTTCCCGGATAGCCCAATTACAAGAGGCGATGCAATGCTTTACATTTACAGAGGTCTTTTAAACCAGAACTATATTCTTGGTAATGGTACAACTGACTGCTCAATGTATAGCGACAGTGATACTCTTAATAGTGTTGAATTACAGCTTGCAGCCGGTACACTTACAAAAATGGGTATCGTAAGTGGTAGTAACGGAAAACTTAACATTAACGATACTATGACAAGAGCAGAAATGGCTACTATTTTCAGCAAAACTTGTTCATACATAGATACAGCTAAGGAAATGCTTGCTGATAAGGAACAGGCTAAGAAGGATAAAGAAGAAGCTGATAAGAACGCAGAACAGGAAATTCAGGGTAATGATTACAAGAAGACTACTGTAACTGAATCAAAGGCCTATGACGGAGAAGATGCGTCATTTACAAATTGTACAATAGACTTTGCTTCTCAGAAAGACAGCGTATTGAAGATGGCTAATGGCACACTTGGTGTATTTGGCTCAACTGTTAAGTCTTATGGCTATGATGCTATTGTTGTTTCAGACAATGGTAGAGCTAATGTAGAAAATTCTACAGTTTCAGCTAGTGAAGCAAATACTTTAAATATTGACAGTACATCAAAGGTAACACTTAAAGACAGTACAATAAAGTCAGACGGTAAGATTACTACAATGTTTGGTGCAGTTGTTAAGGGTGGTACTCTTGAATTAGATAAGTCTACAATAGCAACTAGCAAGTTCTCATCTGTTTCACTTTTAGGTGGTTCTACATTTGAAATGTCTAACGGTTCTAAGTTAGAAGTAACTGACAAGGGCGTTACTCCTATTGTTATAGCCGGTAACGAAGTTAGTAAGGGTGAAGTAGACGATACAAATACAAATTCAACAAATATTAATATTGATGAGTCTACTATTTCAACAAATAAAGCTCCTCTTTTACAGCTTACAGATTGCGTAGCAGATGTTGTTATTTCAAATTCTGACATTACTTGTGACTCTGTTTTTGACAATGTTAGCAACGGTGTTAAGCAGTCAAAGGGCTCAACACTTAATATTACTTTGAAAAATCAGGAACTTACTGGAGATATTACTCCGGACTACAATACAAAGGTAAATCTTAACATTGGTAGTGGTTCTTCATACAAGGGTGCTATTGACGTAGATAGCCGTCAGGTTGTAAATGTAAAACTTGCTACAGATGCAAAACTTACACTTACTAACACAAGTTATGTAGATGCTCTCGAACTTGAAGATACAGCATTTAATAACCTTGACCTTGCCGGTAATATTCTTTACTACAATATGAATAACCCATTAAATGATTTCCTTCAGGGCGAAACTCATACATTAGGTAGTGGCGAACTTGTACCTTATGGTGGTCCACAATAAAATGATGTAGCTTAGATGTATTCAGAACTTTCAACTTCGTTGAAAGCCACACTTCGTGTGACCGATTTATCTTTCGGTTCACTATTCAGAACATTTTGCTTTGCAAAATGTGGCTTGACAAGCAAGCCATCGGGTTAATCTTCCCGATTCACCGTCAGAGCAAATTAACTCTGTTAATTTGTGGCTTGATAAATCAAGCCATCGGATTAATCTTTCCGACTCACTAAAGGCTGACTAGCATTGCTAGTCAGCCTTTTTCTATCTAAACCATAAATAAGTCAATCGTTGAAACATAGTGCCTAAATTAGCCTTATTTACGGCTTCTTTGGATATTAAATTTACTCTACCCATTTCCTTATTTCCTATGTAATATACCAATTCTCCCAATTTAGTTCCTTTTGCCACAGGGGCTTGAACAGATGGTATAATTTCTGTTTTAGTTGTCAATTCAGCCTTTGAACCCTTATTAGCAAGGGTTGTAAATTCTCTTTGTACTACGGCTTTTACAGTGCCTTTTTCTCCTTTATAAATAGGCACATCTGTTATTTCCTCGCCAACTTTTTTACCATGAATTAGTTTATAATTAGCAAAACCAAAGTCTAAAAGCTGTATAGCCTCTCTAAATCTCAATTTAGGGTCTGGTGCTGCCATAATAACGGCTATAAGCTCCATACCGTCCTTTTTAGCTGTTGCAGACAGACAGTAAAGGGCTTTTCCTGTTGAGCCAGTTTTAAGCCCTGTAGCATTGTTATACCACTTTAAAAGTTTGTTTGTGTTTGTAAGTCCAAATTCTGTTGTGCCTTTTTTTGTTGTATGTGTGATTGTGTCTTGCCATGTTGTAGTATATTTTGTTACTTCAGGATACTTTGTAATAAGCTCTCTACTCATTATGGCAATATCCTTTGCACTTAAAAGGTGATTGTCAGTGTCTAATCCACAGGCATTTTCAAAATGAGCAGTTTTCATACCTAAGGATTTCGCCTTTTGGTTCATTAATTCAACAAAAGCATCTTCGCTACCACCAATAAACTCAGCCATAGCAACGGCAGCATCATTGGCTGATGCAATAGCTATGGATTTTGTCAAAACTTCCACAGTTTGTACTTCATTTGGCTCAAGAAAGATTTGAGAACCACCCATACTGGCAGCATGTTCGGATACAGTGACATTATCTGTCCATTTAATCTTTCCATTATGTACAGCATCATATATTAAAAGTAATGTCATTACCTTTGTAACACTGGCAGGAGGAAGTGCTGTGTCAGAGTTTTGCTGGGCTAATATTTTACCGGTAGATGCCTCCATAAGCAGAGAGGCTTTTGCATCTATAGCCGGAGCTGTGGCAGAAAAGGCTGTTGAATTAAGTGTAAGTACAAGTAACAAAGTTGTTGCAATAAATTTTTTTAACAATATAAAAACCTCCTTTTTATGTATTAGATGATAAATAGGCTAATTTTATGATTAAAAAATGAAATAGAGCAAGGTTTTGTATGCAAAACATAAATAAAGTTGTTTAAAATTATAAGCTAAAAGAATTATAAAGAGCGTTTTGTTAAAATTGTTTCATTTTTATGTAAAAATTAAAATATATTACAGAATTGTTGAAATTTTAGAAAAATATGTATGGCTATATTACATATTGAAGTCAAAATTGATAAGAGGTTGTATTACAGGTGTAACATAAGTGTAATGTTGGTTGTGATTATAGACAATTTACTTTTGGTTTATGTAAATGAAAATTATTAATAATTAACAAAATTATTGTGTGAAAAATAAATATTACCAAAGTATTACTTATTTTTTAAGAAATATTAAAATCCCTGTGTAAGTAAAAAAAGGTGTGATATACTGTATTTAGGCTGTTTTTGGTGCTTTTGAAATGGGATTTTAAAAGTAGAAAAATGTCGAAAATTCAGCATAATTACTATATTCCTGAAGTAAATGTTAATAAATTTACACTTGTAATTTTGCCCGAAATGTATTATTATATTATGTAAGTGGTTGAAAGTGGTGAAAAGTGGTTTTACATAACCAGAGAGTGGTGTTGTTATGTTTATAGGGGAATATAATCATAATATTGACTCAAAAGGCAGAGTTATTTTGCCGGCTAAATTCCGTGATATTCTTGGTGATTGTTTTTATATCACTAAAGGAAATGACGGATGTTTGTTTGTTTACACTGCTGAAGGTTGGGGAAAATTACAGGAAAAACTGTCAAAACTGCCACTGACAAATCCTAATGCCAGAAGGATAGTGCGTTATTACACTTCTGGTGCTATGGAATGTGTGCCAGACAATAATGGCAGAATTACATTATCCCAAACTTTAAGAGAGTTTGCCGGATTGGAAAAAGAAATAGTTTCTATTGGTTGCAACGATAGAGCTGAAATATGGAGCAGGGAAAAATGGAAAGAATACAATTCCGACCCTGTTGATGAAAGCCTGTTTGAGGATATGGCTGAATTTGGATTATAAGGATTTGAGAAAATGAATTTTGAACATGTTTCTGTACTTCTTAATGAATGTATAGAGGGACTTAATATAAAATCTGATGGTGTGTATGTTGATTGCACATTAGGTGGTGGGGGACATTCCTCTCAAATAGTCAAAAGACTTTCTGACAAGGGAATGCTTATTGGCATAGACCAGGATAACAATGCTATTGCAGCAGCATCAGAAAGATTAAAAGACTATACAAATGTAAAGTATGTTCACGATAATTTCTCAAATATTGAAAATATAATTGAAAGTCTTGATTTAGGTCAGGAAAGTGTTGATGGCTTTTTGTTAGACTTAGGTGTGTCTTCACATCAGTTAGACGAGGCAGAAAGAGGATTTTCATATAACCACGATGCACCTCTTGATATGAGAATGGACATTCGTAGTCCATTATCTGCTTACAAAGTTGTCAATGAATATTCTGTGGACGAGCTTAACCGTATTATAAGGGAATATGGTGAAGAAAGATGGGCAAAGAGAATAGCTCAATTTATTGTTCAGGAAAGAGAAATTAAGCCTATTGAAACTACTTTTGAATTAGTTTCAGTTATTAAAAAGGCTGTGCCAAAGGGTGCAAGAGCTGACGGACCTCATCCGGCAAAGCGTACTTTTCAGGCAATAAGAATAGAAGTAAATAACGAATTGGGAATTTTAGAAGATACCATTAACAGTATGGTAGATATATTAAAATCAGGTGGAAGAATATGTATTATTACTTTCCACTCTCTTGAAGACAGAATAGTAAAAAATGTCTTTAGAAATTTGGAAAATCCTTGTACTTGCCCAAGGGATTTCCCTATTTGCGTATGTGGCAAAAAGCCTAAAGTAAAAGTCATTACAAGAAAGCCTATAGCTCCATCTAAAGAGGAGTTGGAGGTAAATCATCGTTCAAGAAGTGCAAAACTTCGTATTGTAGAAAAATTATAATGGGAAAAAGAGAAAGGAGGGATATGTATGAAGAATAATGGCAAAAACACAGTAAAGACAAGACCTGCTACAAGAAATGCTTATTCTTCACGAAATTCCTCCTCAACAAGATATGGCAGAAATACATATTCTAGTTCCAGAAACTATGGCAGTAGGAATTATCCTAACTATGGAATGAACAATGCTGAAAGAGGATATTACAGCAACAGTAGATATAACTATACATCTGAAGCACTTGACTATGCCGTAGATGCAGGGGTATCTGCTCCTCGTAAGCCTAAGAAAAGAATTGTTTTTGCCAGAGCTAGAGAAGTTGCTCCTTTAAGTCTTGTAAAGACTTATGGAACTATTGCATTGTTGTTTACTATGGCTTTGGTCAATTTAATTGTTTTTGCATCTAACAGTACAAAGAGAGATAGTATAGTTAATATGCAGGAGCAAGTAGCAACATTACAAGAAGAAAATATGTTTTTGGAAGACAGTATTGAAGAAAGCCTTGATTTGAAGAAAATTGAAAATGAGGCTGTAAAGTTGGGCTTACAAAAGCCAGCAGAATATCAGATTATGCATATACAAGTGCCAAAGGAAAGCTATACAGTTCAGTATAGCCAAAGTAATGCTAACGAAAGTTATTTAAGTAAGGTTTGGTCTAAGATACAGAGAATTTTTGAGGGTTGATAATTATGGCTAATAAAACTAATAATTCAAGACCAAAGGCAAAAGCACATACTACAAAGCCTACCAATGTTACAGGTAGGCTTTTGTGTATGCTTTTGGTTTTTGTTATACTTCTTTCATATGTAGGTCTTTATAGAGTTTTTGCTATTAAGGCTGACGGAAAGGATTACGAAAAGTCTGCTATTTACAATCAGGTAAATAGAATACAGGATAAAATAGTAAGTCCTAACAGGGGAGATATTGTAGATAGAAATGGTGAACCTCTTGCTGTTGGTGAAACTGTATTTAATATCATACTTGATGTACGTCTTATGGTAGAACAGAAACAGGACAAACAGGAAGAAACAATTAATAATATTAATCAGATTGTTGGTATTCCTGTTGAAACCATAAGAAGTTATGTGGCTCTTGATGCAAATAAAAAACCGGCTAAGGATACACACTACTTTATACTTGCTAAGAAAGTTCCTATTAGTGTAGGTAGAAAAATAAATGACCTTAACTGTAACTGGCTTTATGCAGAACAGGATACAAAGAGAAGTTATCCACATGGTACTCTTGCAGCACAGGTAATTGGCTTTACAAGAGGTGAGGCCTCTTGGGGTATCGAGTCTGTTTACAACGATGATATGACAGGTATTCCGGGAAGAACATTCAGAACTTATGAAAGAAATGGTTCTATTGTTACTCAGAGAGAAAATCCGGTTAAGGGTAATAAGTTGGTAACAACTCTTGATGCAAACATACAGCAATTTGCAGAGGACGTATGTAAGACTGCTTACGATGCATATGACCCAGAATATACAGATTCTATAGTAATGAATCCAAAAACTGGCGAAATATATGCTATGGCACAGTATCCTAGCTTTGATTTAAATGACCCAATGAAACTTACTGATTTAGGTAAGACTAATATTTCATCTACTTGGGACAAAATGACAGATAAGCAGAAAAATGATTTAGCAAACAAGGCTTGGAAAAATTTTGCTATTACAGATACATTTGAACCCGGTTCTATTTACAAGCCTATTGTAGTAGCTATGGCTCTTGAAGAAGGTGTAATAAAGTCTACAGATTCTTTCTATTGTGGTGGTGTTAAGAAAATTGCCGACTATGAAATTCATTGTCACAACAGAAATGGTCATGGTGCATTAAGTCTTACCGGTGTTCTTGCCCAGTCTTGTAACATTGGTATGATGGAAATTATTACAAAGTTAGGTGCTGAAAAGTATTTACAGTATCAGCATGATTTTGGTTTTGGTGAAAAGACAGGTATAGACTTACCTAATGAGGCAAGTGCTTCTAACCTTTTATATTCTTTATCAAACCTTCACTCAGCCGAAATGGCAACAAGTTCTTTCGGTCAGGGCTTTAACTGTACACCTATTCAGGCTATTACAGCATTTTCATCTATTATAAATGGTGGTAAACTTATGAGACCATATGTTGTATCACAGGTAGTTGACAATGACGGTAATATTGTTAGAGAAAATTCTCCACAGGTTGTAAGGTCAGTTGTTTCAAAGGAAACATCAGATTTTGTAAGAACAGCTATGGAAGATGTATTTACAGAAGGTACTGGTAAAAAGGCTGCTATACAGGGTTACGCCTTTGGTGGTAAAACCGGTACAGCACAGCAGGGTGATAGAAGTAAGCAGAAGTATACACTTTCATTTATAGCGTATCACTCTATTGAAGACCCTAATATAATTTGCCTTACACTTATTCATAAGCCTGCAAATTATAGTGACGTTGGTGGTGCAGCTACTCCTGTTCCTATGATGAAAACTCTTTTAGAGAAGATTATAAATTATGAGGCTATTCCACCAGACAATGATGGAAAATCTGGTATAGCTAAGGTTGATACAACAGAGAATTACACTGTTAAGGATTATACAAAATCCAACCTTAAATCAACTATTGAAACCCTTATTGATGAAGGTATTGACTTTGAAGTTATTGGTTCTGGTGACACTATTGCAAAGCAATCTCCGGCTGGTGGTACACAGCTTAAGGCTAAGCCAAGTAAGTTGTTATTAAGTCTTTCAAATAGTGGAAAAACAACTCTTGTGCCTGTTCCTGATGTTACAGGACTTAGTGCAAGTGATGCTAAGCGTATGTTAGAATCATCTGGATTTAAGTGTAGCGTGGCTGACGATAGCAATTCTAATTCTTCTGAAAAGGAAACTTATGCTATTGAAACAACTACTCATGACCCACTTGAAGATATAGAAACTACTACAGAAGAAAAGTCAGATACAGACACAAGTAAGTCTGAAAAGACAAAGACCACTACATCTACAGGTAATCAGGTTTATGTACAGATGCCATCGGCAAATGTAAAGGTAGAAAGTGGAACAACTGTAAGAGTTAGAATTAAATAATTATAAAATTCCTCGTTTAATTACGAGGAATTTTTTTTACAATAGTGAATCGGAAAGATAAATCCGATGGTTTAATATATCAAGCCACAAATTAATAAAGTTAATTTGTTCTAAATAAAATTAGTTGATTAGTCAACTAATTTGTGGTAAAATGTTTTCGAAAGTAGGAGGAAATTATGGAAAATAATAGAATAGGCAAATTAACGGCTGTAATACATAGAAAATCTCAATCTTTTTACACTAAAGAATTGAAAACTTACAATATTACATCCTCAGAATATCCAGTTATATTTAAACTAAGTTGTGGCGATGGCATAACACAAGATGAAATAGTAAATGACCTTGGTATTGATAAAGGTGCTGTAACCAGAATTATAAAATCTCTTATAGATAAGGGATTAATTGAGAAAAATAGAGATAAAGTAGATAAAAGGTGCAACAGAGTTTTTTTAACAAAAAAGGGAAAACAGGCTATTGAACCCATAAAAAAATCTATAGAAAAATGGAACAGTATAGTTACGAAAAATATGTCTGATAAAGAGAAAAAAGAGCTTAAAAGACTTTTATCAATGGCTATTGAAAATATAAAGGAGGAAATATGAATACAACAGAGGAAAAACAAATGAAAAATCCTTTAGGATATAAATCAGAAAAAGGACTACTTTTTCAGTTTGCAGTTCCCAGTATTATAGCTATGCTGGTAGGTTCTCTTTATAACATAGTTGACCAGTTTTTCATTGGTCATAGTGTAGGAGAACTGGGTAATGCAGCAACAAATATTTCTTTTCCCTTGTCCATATCCTGTGTTGCTATTTCACTTTTGTTTGGTATAGGTGGAGCATCAGCTTTTAACATTTCTATGGGTGCAGGAGAGAAGAAAAAGGCTGTTTACTATTTGGGTAATTCAGCTGTTATGCTTTTTAGCTGTGGCATTGTTTTATGTGTAATTACGTTAATGTTTCTTGAACCTTTATTGCGTTTCTTTGGTTCTCCCAATAATGTTTTGGATTATACCAAAACTTATACAGGTATTATTGCCTTTGGTTTTCCGTTTCTTATATTGACAACTGGTGGAGGACATTTAATCCGTGCAGACGGCAGACCTAAGGTAAGTATGATTTGCAATTTAACTGGTGCAATTGTAAATACATTTTTAGATGCTCTTTTTGTTTTTGGACTCAATATGGGAATGAGAGGGGCGGCTCTTGCAACAATTATAGGTCAGGTATTGTCAGCCATAATGGTAATATGGTGTTTAAGCCATTGCAAAACAGTATCTGTGGGCAAGGAACATTTAAGAGTTAGAAAAAAGATAATTTCTAGGATAATTTCTCTTGGAACTGCTCCTTTTAGTAATCAGTTGGCTATGATGGTTGTGCAAATAGTTATGAATAAGTCTTTGAAATATTATGGTTCAATTTCTGTCTACGGAGAGGCTGTTCCTATTGCTTGTGCAGGTATTATAACAAAGGTAAATCAGGTGTTTATGTCCTTTGTTATTGGCATATCACAAGGACTTCAGCCTATAACCAGTTTTAATTATGGTGCAAAAAAATATAAAAGGGTTAAAACAGCTTATACATTTGCTATAAAATGTGGCTTTGCTTTGGCTATTGTGGCATTTTTGCTTTTCCAGTTAGCACCTCGCCAGATTATATCTATTTTTGGAAATGGTTCAGAGGAATACTATACATTTGCAATTAATTATTTCCATATATTCTTGTTCTTTACTTTTATAAACTTTATGCAACCAATAACTTCAAATTTCTTTACATCAATAGGTAAACCAAAGATAGGTACATTCCTATCTCTTACAAGGCAGATTATTTTCCTTTTGCCTTTACTTATAGTAATTCCATTGTTCATAGGCATAGACGGTGTAATGTATTCAGGACCTATTGCTGATTTCTTTGCTGGAGTAATTTGTGCAGTTATGGTAGTGAAAGAATTTAGAAAAGATATTTATTTGGAGAAGTAGATTGACTATAAAATATGTTGACAATATATTGACATTGTATAGACTTTTATGGTGTTTTAAACATATAATATATTAGGAGGTGTGATTATGGCTGCTACAAATTTGAATATTCGCACAGATAAAGATATTAAAGATGCTGCTGAAAAAATATTTAATGAATTAGGAATGAATATGACTACTGCCATAAATATTTTTCTAAGACAGGCTATAAGAAGTAATGGTATTCCTTTTAAAGTAAGTTTAAATACACCTAATGACATTACAGCAAAGGCTATAGCCGAAGGTAGAGCTATTGCAAATGATGATAGTGTAAAGGGATATACAAGTATGGATGAATTACGGAATGTTTTAGAAAATGAAATATGAAGTAAAAAAATAAGGCGTGGAAATCAATCCACGCCTTATCTATAATGAATCGGGAAGATAAATCCGATGATTTGACAAAGTTTTTATTTTTCTGCAAGATTTATAGTAATAATCTTATTTTCTCCGTCCCATAAAACATCTGCTCCAAGTGCTTCAGAAACAAATCTTAAAGGAACCATAGTTGAACCGTTTTTATTTTCTACAGATGCAGTTAAAGGAGTTTCTTTACCGTCAATTTTAGCAGTTGAAGCACCGGTTACAAGCTCAATAACTGTGTTATCTTTTTTTGCTGTAATAGTTTTTGTGTCTGCATCATAGTCGACAGTTGCTCCAAGAGATTCAAATATTTTTCTCATGGGTACTCTTGTTGCACCGTTTTCTATATAAGGTGGTTGTTCAAATGATATTTCATTTCCGTTTAATACAACTGAAATATTATTGCCATAAACTTCATCTATTAAAGAATTATCATTTAATTTGCACCATTGAGTTTTATTCAATATGTTTTTTACATAGTTGTCATAGCTGATTTCAGTTTCATATAACTTACCATTATTATAATGATATGCAATGGAATAAATAGCGTTTGGGTCAGAAGAATCATACCAGTCATAATATATAAATTCTTTTACACCGTCGCCGTCCATATCATATACGGTATATAATCCATCATAAACCATAGGATTATCAACTAAATATCTATAAGCATTTTCGATACTAAGATTTGTGTAGTAATTTTTGCCCTTGTAGTTCTCATTATATTCCTTATATGAATTTGGGTTATCCCCTGCTATTTTTTCATAAATCATATCGTCCCAATAGTCTTGACAATAAAAAGTACAAACGACATTGTTGCTACTTTTTTCTAAAACAACTATTAAAACAGCACCTATTGGTTTTACATTGGATATACTAACGGCAACATATTTACTATCTTCCATTACTACAGTTGAATTATCAATATTAAAACCTACAGCATATTCTGGATCATAATAGCAAGCAAAATCACAAGCCACTTCTATTGGGTTGTTGGTGTCAATTTCTTTAGCCTCTACTATTGTTACAAGTTGCAATAGAAAAACAAATAATAAAATAAAACTAAATTTTTTCATAAAAATCCCCCTCTACGTAAAATAATAGTTTAATAACTTGTTATTATTTTAACATTCTCTATAAATATAGTCAATAATATTTCACGATTTTTCTTATTTTAAATATATGGTATATATACATTAATAAAATATGAATTAAATTTATAAATATATCTACATATATTAATAGCCAGATTTTGTGATGATATAGATGTTATATGGTATTATAGAAGTTGATAGCTTACATAAAAAATAAGGCGTGGAAATCAATCCACGCCTTATCTATTAAGGAGAATTTATTTAAACCAAGACTTTTTAGATAGTCCTGACTTCTTACTTACTACTTGCAACTAACTTATTGCCGTCATAATCTACAACGATTGTAGTATCTGGGGCAAGGTCTTCTGCAATTATCATCCTACCAACAAGTGTTTCAATATGGCTCTGTATAAATCTCTTTAAAGGTCTTGCACCGTAAACAGGGTCATAACCACTGTCTATAATGAAGTCCTTAGCACTAGGAGTTACCTCAAGTTTAAGTTGCTTGTCGGCAAGTCTATTTTCGAGAGAGTGGAGCATAAGGTCAACAATGCTAGTAATTTCAGTTTTAGCTAATGGTTTGTAGAATACAATCTCATCAATTCTGTTAAGGAATTCTGGTCTGAACTGGGATTTAAGTAAGTTACTAACCTGTTCTCTGGCTTCTTCGCTAATAGTGTTGTCTGGCTGAATACCGTCAAGTATAAAGCTAGAACCTAAGTTAGAAGTAAGGATAATAATTGTATTCTTAAAGTCTACAGTTCTGCCCTGTGAATCAGTAATTCTACCGTCATCAAGTACCTGTAAAAGTATATTGAAAACGTCTGGGTGAGCCTTTTCAATTTCATCAAAGAGGACTACTGAATATGGTTTTCTTCTTACAGCCTCTGTAAGCTGACCACCTTCTTCATAGCCTACATATCCTGGAGGAGCTCCCACAAGACGGCTCACAGAATATTTCTCCATATATTCACTCATATCAATTCTGACAATGTTTCTCTCATCATCAAAAAGTGCTTCAGCAAGGGCTTTTGCAAGCTCTGTTTTACCTACACCAGTAGGACCTAAGAATAAGAATGAACCTATTGGTCTGTTAGGGTCCTGTATACCGGCTCTTGAACGAATAATGGCATCAGTAACTGTCTGAACGGCTTCGTCCTGACCAATAACTCTCTTGTGGAGAATTTTATCAAGGTCAAGAAGTTTCTTTCTTTCACTTTCCATAAGCTTAGAAACAGGAATACCAGTCCAACGTCCGACAATCATAGCTATTTCTTCTTCTGTAACTTTTGTACGGAGAAGTTTGTTGTCCTTATCTTCAGCTGATTCATTAGCATTTTCAAGCTGAGCCTTTAACTTAGGCAATTCTTCATACATAAGTTTACTAGCTTTTGCATAGTCAGAATTTCTCTGAGCAATTTCAATCTGATGATTAATGTCATCAATCTTCTGCTTAATTTCAGAAACGCTGTCAATGTCTTTCTTTTCGTTTTCCCATTTAGCTTTTAAAGCATTAAATTCCTCACGATGTTCAGAAAGTTCCTTACGAATTTTTTCAAGTCTTTCCTTAGAAAGCTTGTCGTCTTCTTTCTTAAGTGCCATTTCCTCAATTTGGAGCTGCATAATCTTACGATTAATTTCATCCAATTCAGTTGGCATAGAATTCATTTCTGTCTTTATAGTAGCACAAGCCTCATCAATAAGGTCAATAGCCTTATCTGGAAGAAATCTGTCAGTAATGTATCTGTCAGAAAGTGTAGCAGCTGCTATAATGGCATTATCCTGAATAGTTACATTGTGGTAAAGCTCGTATCTTTCCTTTAAGCCTCTTAAAATAGTAATTGTATCCTCAACTGTAGGCTCATTTACCATAACAGGCTGGAAACGTCTTTCAAGGGCTGCATCTTTTTCAATGTACTGTCTGTATTCATTAAGTGTTGTAGCACCGATACAGTGGAGCTCACCTCTTGCAAGCATAGGTTTTAACAAGTTACCGGCGTCCATAGCACCTTGACCCTTACCAGCACCTACAATAGTGTGTAACTCATCAATGAACATAATAATCTTGCCGTCGGATTTCTTAATTTCCTGAAGAACGGCTTTTAATCTTTCTTCAAATTCACCTTGGTACTTAGCACCTGCAATTAATGCACCCATATCAAGTGAGAAAATTCTTCTGTCCTTTAAGTTGTCCGGTACATCGCCTTTTACAATTCTCATTGCAAGACCTTCAACGATTGCTGTTTTACCAACACCGGGTTCACCAATAAGAACAGGGTTGTTTTTAGTTTTTCTTGAAAGTATTCTAATTACATTTCTAATTTCTGTATCTCTACCAATAACAGGGTCAAGTTTACCTTTTTCAGCCTGAGAAACAAGGTCCTGACCATATTTTGTAAGAGCTTCATAAGTTGATTCTGGTCTGTCTGTTGTCACTCTAGTATTACCTCTAATCTCTTTCATAGCCTTTAAAAATTCAGGCTTTCTGATATTGTGTTTCTTTAATATTCCACTTACTTTTGTATCAGGACTTTCGATAATAGCCTGAATAATGTGTTCTGTACTTACATATTCATCTTTCATAGAAGATGCAATACTTTCAGCCTTTGCAAGAACTGTGTTTACATCAGCTGAAATATATATTTTTCCTTGCTCTACACCTGAACCGGTAACGCCAGGGAGAGAAGAAACTGCCTGTTTCACATCAAAAGCAAGCTGATTTACATCAACACCCATTTTCCTGAATATTTCTGCACCAATGCCACCGTCTTGAGCAATTACTGCGTATAAAAGATGACATTCTTCTATTTGGGTGTTGTTATGCTCTGCAGCAAGACTTTGGGCAAGCTGTAAAGCCTCTAATGATTTTTGTGTAAATTTCTCTAAATTCATAAACAAACCCCCTAAATAATATAGTCTGCTTTTTCAAGATTTTTAAGATACATTTTTTCGGCTTTTGCCGAATCATTGGTATCAAAATAAAATTTCATTACACTGTCAAAGTTTTCAATATATGCTGTTATTAAACTGCCAATGGTATTTTCATCATATTGGTCAGTTGGCAGATATAACTCACGAACATATTTACCTTTGGAAATTGTGAAAGATAATTCACAAGGCATTTTCCCGTCAAGGTATTTAAGTTCTATGGCACTCCATACATTGAGGAACTTATCCAATTCCTCTAAAAGGGTGGAGTTCTGAGTTCGCATTGTCACTCTCAATTCGCCTTTTTTATTACTTCCACCTTTGTTAAGGACTACTTGGTACTTAACACTAGGGTTGTATTTGTATTTAAAAGGGCTTTTAATGTTAAGGGAGGAATCTCCCGTATTCATTAAAATCTGAAACAGTTCTGTGGAATCAAGGCTCTTTTCTACATAGCCTAAAATATTCCTTATTCTCTGTTCAGGAGTTGTGTATGACACTCTTTCTGCCAATATTCTATTAATCATACTAGACCTGTTTGTACCATTTTGGTAAGCTAGTCGGTCTATTGCCTCAACAACAGCATCATTGAGAACTATGCTGTATACACTGTTTGCCATACCTTCACCTCCGTTTGTAAATACATTGTACCACCATAAATATAATTTGTCAATAGTTTTATATAAATATTTTTACAAAGTTTGAAAACTTTTTTCATATTAATTGCTTTTAAGGTGGTTAATATGTTATAATAATGGGCAAATATGTATAGAGAAATTTAGTAAGGAGAATATAAATGAGTTCTGATAGACAATCGAGAATTAGAAACTTTAGTATTGTAGCCCATATTGACCACGGTAAGTCTACATTAGCTGATAGACTTATACAGCGTTCCGGTCTTTTGACAGAAAGAGAAATGCAGGCACAGGTTCTTGATAATATGGACCTTGAAAGAGAAAGAGGTATTACAATTAAGGCACAGGCTGTTCGTCTTATTTATAAGGCAGAAGACGGACAGGAATATACACTTAACTTAATTGATACTCCGGGCCATGTTGACTTTAACTATGAAGTATCAAGAAGTTTGGCAGCTTGTGACGGTGCTATACTTGTAGTAGATGCTGCACAGGGTGTAGAGGCACAGACTTTGGCAAATGTTTATCTTGCTTTAGATAATGACCTTGAAGTAGTGCCGGTTATTAACAAAATTGATTTACCTAGTGCTGACCCAGACAGAGTAAAGGCTGAAATTGAAGACGTTATTGGTCTTGATGCAGAAGATGCTCCTCTTATTTCAGCAAAGGCTGATATTAATATTGACCAAGTATTTAAAAAGATTATTGAAGATATTCCTGCTCCGGAGGGCGATGAAAATGCTCCTTTAAAGGCTCTTATTTTCGATAGCTTTTATGATAGCTATAAGGGCGTTATAGTATTTATGCGTGTCTTTGACGGTACTGTAAAGAAGGGCGATAGAGTTCGCTTTATGGCAACTAACAAGGAATTTGATGTTGTTGAAGTTGGTGCTTTTGGTGCAGGTCAGTTTATTCCTACTGAAAAATTACAGGCCGGTGATGTAGGTTACTTAACAGCAAGTATCAAAAACGTAAGAGATACTCATACCGGTGATACTGTAACTCTTGCAAATAACCCTGTTAAAGAGGCTTTACCGGGTTATAAGAAAGTAAATTCAATGGTTTACTGTGGTATATTCCCAGCAGACGGTTCAAGATATCAGGATTTAAGAGATGCTCTTGAAAAGTTACAGTTAAATGATGCAGCTCTTAATTTCGAAGCAGAAACTTCTGTAGCCTTAGGTTTTGGTTTCCGTTGTGGTTTCTTAGGTTTATTACATTTAGAAATTATTCAGGAAAGATTGGAAAGAGAATATAACCTTGATTTGGTTACAACTGCTCCATCTGTTATTTATAAGGTTTATTTAACAGACGGCACTCATTTCGACTTATCTAATCCTAGTGATTTACCAGACCCAAGTACAATCGTAAAAATGGAAGAACCTATTGTAAAGGCTGAAATTATACTTCCAACAGAGTACATTGGTACAATTATGGAACTTTGCCAGCAAAGACGTGGCGAATATTTAGGTATGGAATATATTGAGTCTACAAGAGCCGTACTTAATTATAAATTACCATTAAATGAAATTATATACGATTTCTTTGACGTTCTTAAATCTCGTTCAAGAGGTTACGCAAGTTTTGACTACGAATTAATCGGATACAGAGAAAGTAAACTTGTTAAACTTGATATGCTTGTAAATAGAGAAGTTGTAGATGCCCTTAGCTTTATTGTTCACGAAGATAGTGCAGCAGAAAAGGGTAGAAAAATGGCTGAAAAGTTAAAGAAGGAAATTCCAAGACATCAGTTTGAAATTCCTATTCAGGCAGCCATTGGTAATAAGGTAATTGCAAGGGAAACTATTTCAGCATATAGAAAAGACGTACTTGCTAAGTGTTACGGTGGCGATATTTCTCGTAAGAAGAAACTTCTTGAAAAGCAGAAGGAAGGTAAAAAGAGAATGCGTCAGGTTGGTAGTGTAGAAGTTCCACAGGCAGCATTTATGTCCGTTCTCAAACTTGATGATGAATAATAAAATAGCATTATATATACACATACCTTTTTGCGTAAGCAAGTGTAAATACTGTGATTTCCTCAGCTTTCCAAATATGGAATGTAGACAGGAGTATATTAATTCTCTTGTCAGAGAAATAAAGACTTTTGAAACTGACAATGTTGTAAAAAGTGTCTTTATTGGTGGGGGTACACCGTCAGTTATTGAAAGTAGTTTAATAGGGCAGATTTTTACTGCCCTTGAAAAGTTTACTTTTGATAAAAACTGCGAAATTACAATAGAAGCAAACCCCGGTACATTGACAGAAGAAAAATTAAAGGCTTACAAGACCTTTGGTATTAACAGAATAAGTATGGGTTTACAGGCTTGGCAAAATCATCACTTGAAAAAATTGGGCAGAATTCATACTGTTGAGGAGTTTTTACATTCCTATACTATGGCTAGAAAAGCAGGTTTTGACAATATAAATGTGGATTTGATGTTTGACTTGCCGGACCAAACTTTTGAGGAATGGAAAGAAAGTCTTGAAAATGTATGTGCTTTAGAGCCTCAACATATTTCGGCTTATAGTCTTATTATTGAAGAAGGTACACCTTTTTACGATATGGACTTAAACCTGCCTAATGAGATACAGGATAGAGAAATGTACCATTTTGCACAGGATTTTCTAAAAGAAAAAGGTTTTCATCAATATGAAATTTCCAATTTTGCAAAAGAGGGAAAAGAGTCAGTTCATAACAATGTGTATTGGATAAGGGGAGATTATAAGGGCTTTGGACTTGGTGCATCAAGCCTTGTGAATAATCATCGACTTAAAAATACTGAAAATATGAATGACTATATTGCCGGCACTTATGTAGTGGAGGACGAAGAACTTACAAAAGAGGATATTTATTCCGAATTTATGTTTTTAGGTCTTAGAAGAAATGAGGGCATTAATATAAATGATTTCCGAAAACTTTATGATGAAAATATATATGATATTTACGGAAAAGCAATAAATACCCATATTTTAGACGGGCTATTGGAAAAGTGTGGAGATAATATAAGACTTACAAGAAAAGGTTTAGATTTGGCAAATACAGTTTTTGTGGATTTTGTGTAGAGATATATCAAGGTAGGCGAATAGCCTACCTTTTTTGTTATTAACATACCTTTTTCATAATATAATATATAAAGAAATACAGGTGATATTATGGAGAGAGTGACCTTAAAATCAAGGCGCAGATTAGCTTTTATGCTTTTTGTATTTGAATTTTTGCTTTTATGCCTTATTTTTAGAATTTTTTACATACAATATTTTAAAGGACCTTTTTATCAGAAATTGGCTTTTGAACAACAGACAAGGGACAGACTTATTTCCCCAGTCAGGGGACAAATATTAGATAGAAACAATACGCCTATTGCAACATCTAAAAGTGTTTCTGCTATAAGCGTTATTCACGCACAGGTTAAAGAACCTGAAAAGGTTGCAAAGATACTTTCAGAAAAACTGGACTTAGATTATACAGAAACTCTTGAAAAAATAAACAAAAGAGTTGCCTTAATGCGTATAAAAACAAAAGTAGATAAGGCTAAGGGCAAGGAAATATCAGACCTTAATTTAAAAGGTGTTGTTGTAGATGAGGATATACAGAGGATTTATCCCTTTAATAATTTAGCTTCCCACGTCATTGGTTTTGTAGGAAAGGATAATCAAGGTATCATTGGTCTTGAGGCTAAGTATGAACAATATTTAAAGGGTGAAAAGGGAAAGATACTAACTCAGACAGACGGTAGAGGTGATGAGTTAAAAAATAGTGAACAGGATAGAAAGCCGGCAAAAGAGGGTTATAATTTAGTTACGACTTTAGATATTAATTTACAGCAGTATGCAGAACAGACTTTGGAAAAGGCTGTTATAGGTAAAAATGCAAAAAGAGGTTCTGTAATAATGATGAATCCACAAAATGGGGAAATATTGGCTATGGCTTGTAAACCTGATTTTAATTTAAACGAACCATATAAATTAAATACTACGGAAGAAGTAAAGGACAAAAACTATGCCTTAAATCAAATGTGGAGAAATTTCAATATTAATGATACCTATGAACCGGGGTCTACATTTAAGGTTATTACATCATCGGCCGGTTTACAGGCTGGAGTTGTAAAGCCGGATGATACTTTTAACTGTGGTGGTGGCAGAACAGTAGGTGGTAGATATATCAAGTGTTGGCGTTCTCCCAGAAGTCATGGTTCAGAAACCTTTGTACAAGGGGTACAGAACAGTTGTAACCCTGTTTTTATGGACGTAGCAGAAAGATTGGGAAGTTCTCAATTTTATGATTTTCTTATTAAATTTGGCTTTGATAGAAAAACTGGTGTAGATTTGCCTGGTGAGGCTGTTGGTATTATGTACAAAAAGGATAAAATAGGACCGGTAGAACTTGCCACAATGGGCTTTGGTCAGTCCTTGCAGATTACGCCAATACAGCTTATAAGAGCTATTTCGGCATCTATAAATGGTGGTAGATTGGTTACACCTCATGTTGCTAAGGCTTTAAGTGATGAAAAAGGAAATATTGTGAAAGAGTTTGAATATGGAAATGGAACACAGATTTTATCAAAAGAAACCTCTGACACTATGAGAACTATTCTTGAAAGTGTAGTAGAAATAGGCACAGGAAATAAGGCTTATATTCCCGGCTTTAGAATAGGTGGAAAGACTGCCACAAGTGAAAAATTACCAAGACGCTCAGGCAAGTATATAGCCAGTTTTTGTGCCTTTGCTCCGGCTGAAAAACCACAGGTAATTACATTGGTGCTTATTGATGAACCAAAGGGGGTATACTATGGAGGACAGGTGGCAGGTCCGGTAATGAAAGAAATACTTGCCAACTCTTTGCCATATTTAGGTATAGAACCTATATACAATGAAAATGAGCAAAAAATGAAAGGCATAGGTACATTTACTGTTGAAAATTATGTAGGACAAAATGTAGACAAATTAAGACAGGAATTGACAAAAAACAATATAAATTTACAGGTTGTAGGTGAGGGAAAAACTGTGGTTAAACAGTTCCCTAAGGAAAAAACGGTTATAAATCAAAATACTAAAATTATTGTCTATACATAATTGTGAAAATGGTGTATAATAAAATATAAAAGTAAAATCTGATACTAGGCTTACTATGCCTATATATAAAGGAGAGAGCTTATGATATTAAAGGATATATTAAATGGCGTATCCGGTACATTGTTGCAGGGGGATTTGCAACAGGAAATCAATAGCATTACCATTGATTCAAGAAAGACAGAAAGCAATGTGCTTTTTGTAGCTATTAAAGGTATGAAGGTTGATGGTCATAGCTTTATTGGTGGAGCTTATGAAAAGGGATGCAGAGCTGTTATTGTTGAGGAAGATGTGGAAAATTTACCACAGGATATGACAGTATATAAGGTTTCTGAAAGCAGAGAGGCTCTTACTGTTATAGCCGGCAATTTCTATGAACACCCATCTAAAAAGTTAAATATGATTGGTGTTACAGGAACTAACGGCAAAACAAGTACAACATATTTTATGGAATCTATTTTAAATACAATAGGACATAAAACAGGTGTTATAGGTACTGTTGAAACAAGAATTGGTGGCAAGAAAAGAGATATTAAGTTTGCCACAAGTACAACTCCGGATACTCTTGACTTAAATGCCATATTAAAGTTAATGGCTGACGAAAATGTAGAAGACCTTGTTATGGAAGTTTCTTCTCATGGTTTGGCATTAAAGAAAGTTGACGGTATCGACTTTAACATTGGTATTTTTACAAACCTTACACAGGACCATTTGGATTTCCACAAGACTATGGAAAACTACTGCCTTGCTAAGGCTAAGTTATTCAAAATGTGTAAGACTGGTATTATAAATGTAGATGATAAGTGGAGTCAGAAGATTATTGATGAAGCTACTTGTAACATTATTACTTACAGTATTGATGAACCTAGTGATTTACAGGCTAAGAACATTCACTACTTAATGGACAGAGTAGTATTTACAGTTAATATTAACGGTGCTGATGTTGATTTTAACTTAAAAGTTCCGGGCAGATTTAGTGTTTACAATGCTTTAGGTGTTATTGGTGCTGCTCTTTCAATGGGTATTGCTGTTGATGATATTCAGACTGGTATTAATGCCATAAAGGGTGTACCGGGCAGAATACAGTCTGTTCCAAACGACAAGGGATTTAATGTAATTGTAGACTATGCTCACACTCCAGACGGTCTTGAAAACATTTTAAATGCTGTTAGAGAGTTTACAAAGGGTAAGGTTATTACTGTCTTCGGTTGTGGTGGCGATAGAGATAAGACAAAAAGACCTATTATGGGTGATATTGCTGCCAGATTGGGTGACTATTCTATTATTACTTCTGATAATCCAAGGTCTGAAGAACCTATTGACATTATCAATCAGGTTGAAGAAGGTGTACGCCCAGTAACTGATGATTACGAAAAGATTGTTGACAGAAAAGAAGCTATTTTCAGAGCTGTTGCTATTGCAAAGGCTGGAGATAGTGTTGTAATTGCCGGTAAGGGTCACGAGGACTATGAAATTTTCAAGGATAAGACTATTCACTTTGACGATGTAGAAGTTGCCAAGGAAGCTTTGGAGGAATTATAAAATGAAACTTACTTTAGAAGAAATTGCTAAGGCTGTTGAGGGTAGACTTATAGGAGATAATGCTGTTGTTACAGCTGTTTCTACTGATACAAGAACTATTTCTAATGGAGCATTGTTTATTCCACTAAAGGGAGCGTCTTTTGACGGTCACAAGTTTATAGATGTAGCTGTTGAAAATGGAGCAGTAGCTGTTATTTCTCAGGAAGAAATTAATACTACTGTTCCTGTAATTATGGTTGAAGATACTCATAAGGCTTTAGGTGATTTAGCCAGATATTATCGTTCTATTCATAAAATTCCTGTTGTTGGTATTACAGGAAGTACAGGTAAAACAACAACAAAGGATATTGTGGCATCTGTTCTTGCACAGAAGTACAATGTTTTGAAAACAGAAGGTAACTTTAACAATGATGTTGGTGTTCCACTTACTCTTTTCAGACTAGAAGATGACACAGAATGTGCTGTTATTGAAATGGGTATGAACCATTTTGGAGAAATTAGCTATCTTACTCATATTGCAAATCCTGATATGGCTGTTATTACAAATGTTGGGGTTTCTCATATTGAAAATTTAGGTTCAAGAGAGGGCATTTTAAAGGCTAAATGTGAAATGTTTGAGTCTATGGAAGACGGATACAAGGTTCTCAATGGCGATGACGATATGCTTGTTACTGTAAAGGATAAATACAAGAATATTTGCTATTTTTCAATGAATGATAAAAATGCAGAAGTTTATGCAGACAATATTCAGCCAAAGGGAATAGAGGGTATTTCTTGTACTATACATACAAAAGATGTTTCCTTTGATGTAGATATTCCTGTACCGGGACTTCATATGGTAAGTAATGCTATGGCAGCAACTGCTATTGCCTTAAAGATTGGTCTTAATGCAGATGAAATTAAAAAGGGTATTGAGTCCTTTGTACCAACAAAAATGAGAATGGATATTGTAAAGACAGACAGATATACAATAGTAAATGACGTATATAATGCAAATCCAAACTCTACAAAGGCTGGTATTGATGTAGTTGCTCCGGTTGAGGGTAAAAGCTGTTGTATATTAGGCGATATGCTTGAGCTTGGAGATTTTGGACCAAAGCTCCATAGCGAAGTAGGTCAGTATGCTATAGAGAAAAATATTGACATCCTTGTTTGCATAGGCGAAATAAGTAAGTCTATGTACGAGGGAGCATTGAGTTTAAGAAAAGAAAATGTGTATTACTTCCCTACACAGGAAGAATTCTGGGAGAAAATGGGCAACATTCTCGAGGACGGAATGACTATATTAATAAAAGCTTCCAGAGGTATGCACTTTGAAAAAACAACAGAAAGAATAAAGGAGATTAAATAATATGAATTACGATTTATTTTCAGCAGCATATGCTTTAATTATTGCTTTTATTGCCTGTGTTGTTTTAGGAGCATTTGTTATTCCGAAACTTCATAATTTTGGACAGAATGTAAGAGATGACGGACCAAAGTCACATTTAAAGAAACAGGGTACACCATCTATGGGTGGTATATTTATGATTGGTGCATTTGCTATTGCAACTTTGTTCTTTGTAAAGGACAACCCCGATGCTATTGTAGTGTTACTTATTACAGTAGGTTATGGACTTGTAGGTTTTCTTGATGACTATATTAAGGTTGTTAAAAAGCGTTCTCTTGGTTTGAGAGCTTGGCAGAAGGTTGTTTTCCAGCTTATAGTAACAATCCTTTTTGCGATTTACTTGTTAAAGATGAATGATTTTGGCACAGAAATTTATGTGCCATTTACAAAAGGTTTTTACATTAATTTAGGTTGGCTTTATGTGCCTTTCCTTTTCTTTGTAATGGTTGGTACAGTAAATAGTGTAAACTTAACAGACGGTCTTGACGGACTTGCATCTGGTGTTACTGTACTTGTAGCAACTTACTTTGTATTTATTGCATATGCTGTAAACAAGGGACTTATTCCAGTTTGTGGTGCTGCAATAGGTGCATTATTAGGTTTCTTAGTATTCAACTCATATCCTGCAAAGGTATTTATGGGTGATACCGGTTCACTTGCATTAGGTGGTTTTGTAGCGAGTGTGGCTATACTTACAAAAATGCCTATAATGCTTGTTATTGTAGGTTTTGTATATGTTTGTGAATCTCTTTCAGTTATGATTCAGGTAGGTTATTTCAAACTTACCGGTGGTAAGAGAATTTTCAAAATGGCACCAATTCACCACCATTTTGAATTAAGTGGTTTGCAGGGTATTAAGGTTGTTGAACTTTTCACTATTGCAACTGCTGTATTATGTTTATTAGGTTTTGTAGCAAGCAAAAATCTTTTCTAGGAGGAAGAATAGATTATGGATTTCAAAAATAAAAAAGCATTGGTTAGTGGCGTAGCTAAGAGTGGTATTTCAGCTGCTCGACTTTTAAAAAAATTAGGAGCAGAAGTTACAATACAGGATGCTAAAACAGAGGACAAGCTTGGAGATGTTGTATCTGAACTTAAATCAGAGGGTATTAATTTATTTTTAGGTGCAAATCCAGATGATATTGTAGAGGGTATGGATATTCTTGTTATGAGCCCTGGTGTTCCTACTGATTTACCTTTTGTAGAAAAGGCTAAAAAGGCAGGAGTAAAGGTTATGGGAGAAATTGAACTTGCATGGCTTTTCTGTAAATCTCCGGTTATTGGCATTACAGGTACTAACGGTAAGACAACAACTACAACTCTTGTAGGCGAAATTTTAAAGGCTTATTTTAAGAATTCATATGTTGTAGGTAATATAGGAAATCCTTTTGCTGACTGTTGTCTTGATACTACAGAAGACGGCTGTGTTGTAGCAGAGCTTTCTAGTTTCCAGCTTGAAACTATTGATACATTTAAGCCAAAGGTAAGTGCTGTTCTCAATATCACACCAGACCACCTTAACAGACATCATACTCTTGAAAACTATATTGCTGCTAAGGAAAGAGTTTTTGAAAATCAGGACGAAAATGACTACTGTGTATTAAATTACAACGATGAAGTTACTCGTGGTATGGCAGACAGAACAAAGGCAAAAGTTGTTTACTTCTCTCTTGATGGCAAAAATAAAGATGGTATATACTCAGATGAAAAGAGCATATATATTAACTGTCTTGGTTATAACGAAAAAGTTGTGGACATTGACGAACTCAATATTCTCGGTGGTCATAATGTGGAAAATGCTATGGCAGCAGTAGGCTGTGCCGTTGCTGTAGGTGTTCCTATGGACACAATCAGAAAGGTATTAAGAGAGTTTGTAGCTGTTGAACATAGAATAGAATATGTTACTACATACAAAAATGTTGCTTATTACAATGATTCAAAGGGTACAAATCCAGATGCCTCAATAAAGGCTGTTTTAGCTATGAAGAGTCCTATTTGCCTTATTGCAGGTGGTTATGACAAGGGCTCAGATTTTCAGGAATGGGTTGACCTTTTCCCTAACAGAGTAAAGTTTGTAGCTGTTATTGGTGCAGTAAAGGACAATATTGTAAAGTGCCTTAACAACATAGATTTTAAGAATTATGAAGTAGCTGATACATTTGAAAAGGCTATTAACCTTTGTGTTGAAAATGCTGAAGACGGAGATTGTGTACTCCTTTCACCAGCTTGTGCAAGTTGGGATATGTTTAAGTCTTATGAGCAGAGAGGCGAAATATTTAAGGATTATGTAAAAAATTTGGGTAAGGTGAAATAAATGAATATCCCGACTAAATATGGTTTTGGTTCAACGCCAAAGGCTGATAATAAAATTAGAATAAAGGGTAGTACAGACTATATTCTCCTTCTTTGTGTTATTCTTTTGGTTGCTATTGGTATAGTAATGGTTTTCTCGTCTAGTTACTATACAGCAGGCCGAGGTAAAATAGGGGACATTTATTACTATTTGAAAAAGGAATTGCTTTGGTCAGGAGCCGGTTTCGTAGTAATGTTTTTATGTTCTCAATTCTCTTATAAGAAGTGGAAAAAAGTTGCTATGATTGGCTATGTAATAGCAAATATACTTTTGGTACTGGTTCTCTTTTTTGGTACAGAAGCCGGTGGTGCTAAGAGATGGTTATGGGGTTTCCAGCCTTCGGAAATAGCTAAATTAGCCGTAATTATAGTGCTTTCAACTATTATTTCTCAAATGCCTGAAATATTTGACACTTGGAAAGGTGTTGGTATTTATTTCTTGATAGTAGCTGTGCCTACAGGTCTTGTAGCCAAAGAAAACCTTAGTACAGCCATTGTACTTGGTGTAGTAAGCTGTTCACTGTTCTTTGTGGCTACTCCTAAAATTTCCAGAGTTATACCTATTGGTGTACTTGGTGTAGTAGGCGTACTTGCGATGACCTTTGGTACAGGTTTCCGTTCCGATAGAGTTAGGGTGTGGCGTGACCCATTCTCAGACTTGGAAGGTACAGGTTACCAGATTGTTCAGTCCCTTTATGCCATAGCAAGTGGTGGTATGTTTGGTCTTGGTATAGGTGGTTCTCGTCAGAAACTTGGCTATATGCCAGAAGCCCACAACGATATTATATTTGCCATTATTTGCGAAGAATTGGGATGGTTCGGTGCTGCTATTGTAGTAATATTGTTTGCCATACTTGTATGGAGAGGTATTGTAATTGCAATAAATCATAAAGACGATATGTTTGCTATGCTTATGGCAACAGGTATTACAGTTATGATTGCTGTACAGGTTATTATCAATATTGCCGTTGTTACAAACTCAATGCCTAACACAGGTATTCCATTGCCTTTCATAAGCTATGGTGGTACATCAATGGTAATTATGATGGCTTGTATGGGTATCCTTATGAACATTTCTCGCTATGATGAAATATCAGAATCAGAAATTGAAAGAAAAAAATAAAAAAACTCTTGACAAGAGATTATAAATTTAGTATAATACAAAAAGTGCCGTAGACAGTAGGTGACAATGGTCGTAACGTGGAACTACCTACCGAGGATACATTTGATTTGTATTTTTCACCCTGTCTGCCCGACAGGGTTTTTTTATACGGCTTCCATAAATATTATAGGAGGTGTAAGTTTTGGCAAAGGTTGAACAGAAGCAGGTTGTTGTAAACGAAATTAAGGAAAAGCTTGAAAAGGCTACTTCTGCTGTACTTGTTGACGCTAGAGGTCTTTCTGTTGCAGAGGATACTGAACTTCGTAAGCAGTTAAGAGAAGCAGGCGTTGATTACAAAGTTTACAAGAACACAATGATGAACTTCGCAGTAGAAGGTACACAGTTCGAAGGCTTAAAGGATTACTTTGAAGGTCCTAGTGCTATCGCTATCTGTTATGATGACCCAACAGTAGCTGCTGGTATTCTTAGTAAGTATATGAAGACAGCTAAGACTCTTGAATTCAAGGCTGGTGTTATCGAAGGTACTTGCTACGATGCTAAGGGTATGGTTGCAGTTGCAGACATCCCATCAAGAGAAGTACTTCTCTCAAGATTACTTGGTTCTTTCCAGGGACCAATGGCAAGTTTTGCAAGAGTTATCAAGGCTATTGCAGACAAGGACGAAACTGCAGAAGCTTAATTGTTATTTGCAGAAATTGTGGCGAATTAGTCGCCTAGAAACTAATTATATTTAAAATTAACGGAGGATATTAAAATGGCTAAGTTATCAATTGAAGAAATTATTGCAGCTGTTAAAGAGCTTTCTGTTTTAGAGCTTAACGATTTAGTAAAGGCAGCTGAAGAAGAATTTGGTGTATCTGCATCTGCAGGTGTTGTAGTTGCTGCTGCTGCAGGCGATGGTGCTGCTGCAGGCGAAGAAAAGTCTGAATTCAACGTAGAATTAACAGAAGTAGGCGCTGAAAAGATTAAGGTTATCAAGGTAGTTAGAGAAGTAACTGGTCTTGGTCTTAAGGAAGCTAAGGAAATCGTTGACGGTGCTCCTAAGGTTCTTAAGGAAGGCGTATCTAAGGAAGATGCTGAAGCTGCAAAGGCTAAGCTTGAAGAAGTTGGCGCTAAGGTTACTTTAAAGTAATTTAATTCCGATTTTTATTTGCCCTGTGCGAAAGTGCAGGGCTTTTTTTTGCCCTAAATAGGGCTATTCACACTTTGTTTAAATATACCACACAAATGTAGTAAATATATTATGAAAAGTTACTTTTCCACAGACTAAATTATAGTAAATATATAGGTTATAAACAAATTTGTTAAGTTATCCACAGTTATTGGTGGATAAAAGGTGGATAAAGAGTAAAAAGTGGTGAATAAATTATAAATAATTTTGTCGAAATATGTAGATAAATAAAAAAGAATGTAAAATTTGTAGGCATATATAGACTTTTTGAAACTATATATAGTGGTACAATTTAGTTATCCCCATTTTATCCACAAAATATCCACAATACGGTGGATAAGTAGTGGATATATGCTTTTTTATGGGGGATAATGCCTGTATAAGTTCGAAAAATAAAAGGTGTATAACTTTGATGAAATATAGAAAGAAGTAAGTTATGCACAATAAAAAAAGCTGTCATAGGACAGCTCTTTTTATCATAATCATAATTCTTTAAATAACAAAAAGTAAATCTATATATATATTTCTATAATAAGCAACTATTGTCTTTCAATACACTAGATTATAAACGTACTACATTTGCAGCCTGTGGTCCCTTAGCACCGTCAACTACGTCAAATTCAACCTTCTGGCCTTCTTCTAAAGTCTTGTAACCATCAGCATTGATAGCAGAGAAATGTACAAATACATCATCTTCGCCTTCAACAGAGATAAAACCAAAACCCTTCTCAGCGTTGAACCACTTAACTGTACCTTGCTTCATGAAAAAATCCTCCTAAAAAATAAAAAAAGTTACATAGCACAAATGCTATAGTTTAAAGTTACCACACTTTTAATAAAAAGTCAATAAAATCTTTTTTTCAAAATGTAAAAAGTTATTTCAAATTGCAACTATATTCTACATTATTTTTCGTATTATTTGTAAAAAATAATGATTTTGAAAAAGTGGTTTTATAAAATTGTTATAAATTATATGTTTAATGTAACTTCAAGAGGGCAAACGTTTATTTCAGCAGATGTAAATACTCCCCCAAATTCACCGTCTAAGGTCCATTTTATACCGTTGTTATCAAGACTTTCAAAAACAAAGTTTTTGGACTTAAAATGGTACATCATAGGGTTATCCAGTTTCTTTTCAGCAAGAGAAGTTATAATTGTAGACAGGTTTGCTATATTAGTTGGTTTTTTAATAAGCACAACTTCAAACAAACCGTCTTGTATATCGTTCTTAAATAGGTTTTTAATGCCAGCAACTGTGTTAGAATTAGAAATAATACCTAATATAAATTTATCTTCTATAATACCGTTATCATATGAGATACGGAGATTGTAAGACTCTAATTTACTAATTTGTTTAATTCCCTCAATAACGTAGGCCTGATAGCCTAATAAATTTTTGTATATTTGAGGAGTTTCATAGGATATACTTGTAAACATACCAAAGGCAGCTACATATGAAAAGTAGGAATCGTTGAACTTTCCTATATCAATGGGGAACGGCTTTCCGTCAACAGCCAATTTATAGGCATCTGTATAAGATGTTTTTATGCCTAAACCTGTGGCAAAGTCATTTGTTGACCCACAAGGAATGTATCCAACAATAGGGCGTTGGTCTTTTTCCATATCCATTAAACCGGTGATTACCTCGTTAAGAGTGCCATCACCACCACAACACACAACATTGTCATATACACCCTTGTTCTTTAATAAAATATCTGTTGCATGAGCACGTCTTTGTGTAATATAAACTGTAACTTCAAAGTCTTTTTTGTTGTAATAGTCAATTATAGAACCTATCATACCCTGAATGTCACCACGACCGGAGTGGGTGTTTACTAAGAGTAAAAGCTTTTTCATTTAATCACCACCTAGTATTTAGAAAAGACATCTTTAATGTAGCTAGTATCATCGCTGTGGCTAAGAGCTAACTGTAAAAGTAATCTGGATTTTTGAGGAGGGAAACTGCCACATATTATATTGTAATTTCTGTCCATTCTGGAATCATAAGAAATAATGCCATTTGCTATTCTTGAACAGCGAATTATAGGGATTTTAGTAGTTGCTATTGTGTCTACCCAGTCATCGTTATATCCACCATTTCCGGCACCGGCTACAACAACACCTCTGTAATTGCTTATGGCATATTCCAAAAGCTTTGTATCTATATCAGAACCAAATGTTACAATAGGTATATCAGGAATACGTTTTATATCCTCTTTATTGAATTCAGTAGATATTGTATGTGGTTTTATAGGAGCATTAAAAAACTCAACTCTATTGTCATATACATAGCCTAACACACCTAAGTCCCTTTGATTAAAGGCATTTGTTCTGAATGTGCTTACTTTTTGAACATCTCTGGCAGATGAAATAACCTCAGCAAAGGAGATTAATACACCCTTTCCGTAGGCTTTATCACTGGCAGCAAGTACAGAGGCTTCGTATAAATTCATAGAACCGTCTGGAGATGTAGCAGTAGCTGGTCGCATAGACCCTGTTAATACTATAGGTTTTTCAGTTTTTAAAGTAAGGTTAAGAAGAAAAGCTGTTTCTTCCATAGTGTCTGTACCATGGGTAATAACAAAGCCGTCATAGTCTTTTTCAGTTTCTTCTATGAGATAAGCAATATTATATACAATTTCTTTTGTCATATTACAGCTATCTATATTACAGGCTTGAACAAAGTCAAAATGTGCTACTTTATCAAGACCTTTTACAGCAGAAATAATATCCTTTACAGATAATGTACCGGCACAATAATTACTACTTTTACCTTCAGAACCTTTGCCTGCTATAGTACCTCCTGTTCCTATTAACAATATTTTTTTCATTTTACCATTCTCCTATAGTTTTAATATAAAAATAATCTTAATAGAATTATACATTTTTTGCAAATTTTTTTCAAGTAAGTTTTGATACCAAAAAAAGGGTAGATACAAAATTTTGTATCTACCCAAATTTATGTTAAAATCTATAAATTATCTGTCAGCAAGTGAAACTGTAGCCTTATTGCTATCAATCTGAACAAGAAGTGTATCAGGAATAGTAGCAGCAACATCAATACCCTTGCAAAGGATTACAGGAATCTTTAATTCTCTACCTAAATCTGCAGCATGAGTAAATTCATCGCCTTTTGTGTTACCAACAACGATAGCAGCAGCCTTCATCATATAAGGAATAAGACCCTTATCTGTGTTAGAAGTAATGAATACATCACCCTTACGGAACTGAAGCTTAGCTTCGCCAACAGTATGGATAACATTTGTGTGAGAAACAACAGTACCAGACTTAACAACAGCCTTACCCTGTAAAAGTGTATTGCCTACAATACCAACCTTGATTGTGTTTGTAGAACCAGTTGTACCAAGAGGAGTACCACCAGTAAATACCATAAGGTCGCCATTCTTAGAAATACCTTCAACGAGAGACTTTTCAGCAATATCGTCAAAGAGGGCATTAATGCTCTTCTTTTCAAGACCGATGTACATTGGAGTACAACCCCAGATAAGGTTAAGCTGTCTTAAAGTTCTTTCGTTTGGAGTACATGCAAGAATTGGAGTGCTTGGTCTGTACTTAGCAACGTCCTTAACGGCTCTACCAGAAATAGTGATTGTAGAAATAAGGCTTGCATTTAAGTCCTGTGCAGTAGTACATGCAGAGTGGCTTACAGCAGAAGTGATATTTCTAGCACCAGTAGTCTTTATACGAGAAGCGTTAAATCTTTCGATATAGTCAATAGACTGTTCAGTCTTTTCAGCAATTCTAGCCATAGCCTTAACAGCTTCAACAGGGTAGCTACCGTTAGCAGTTTCGCCTGAAAGCATAACAGCATCAGTATAATCGAAAATAGCATTAGCAACGTCGTTTACTTCAGCTCTTGTAGGACGTGGATTTTCAATCATAGAGTTAAGCATCTGAGTAGCTGTAATAACTGGCTTACCCTTTTCAATACACTTCTTAATGAGGAGCTTCTGTACAAGTGGAACTTCTTCAAAAGGAATTTCAACACCAAGGTCACCACGAGCAACCATAATACCATCAGTTACTTCAAGGATTTCGTCAATGTTGTCAACACCGTCTCTGTTTTCAATCTTAGAGATAATGTGTACATCAGAACCACCACATTCTTCAAGAACTCTCTTGATTTCAAGAACGTCCTTAGCAGAACGAATGAAAGATGCAGCAATGTAGTCGATACCCATTTCTACACCAAACTTAATATCATCAATATCCTTTTCAGTTAAGGCTGGAAGGTTGATGTGAATGTCAGGGAGGTTAACACCCTTACGAGAACCAAGTTCAGCAGAGTTGTTTACTGTACAGATTACGTCAGAACCCTTAATGTCAACAACAGTAAGACCAACAAGACCGTCATCAATAAGAACAGTAGAACCAATCTTTACATCGTTTGGTAAGTCCATATAAGTTACAGCAACCTTTGTGTTATCGCCTTCGATATCATCAGTTGTAAGAGTGAATTCCTGACCTGCAACAAGAGAAACCTTCTTTGTAGCAAAAGTCTTAATTCTGATTTCAGGACCCTTTGTATCAAGAACGATAGGTACTGGCTTACCTAATTCTTCTCTAGCCTGCTTGAAGTTGTTTATTCTTGCACCATGCTCTTCATGGTCACCGTGAGAAAAGTTAAGTCTAGCAGCACCAATACCTGCTTCGATTAAAGCCTTTAACTGTTCTACATCATTAGACGATGGGCCTAAAGTTGCAACTATTTTGGTTTTACGCATAAATAAAATCTCCTTTAAAAATTGATAAAATATAGTTTAAATTCGTTACAAATTGATAAGCGAACAAATCGCAAAATCACCATACCCTAATATAACATATTTTTCTCGATAATGCTACAAGAAAATTAAAAAAATTTGTTTAAAAACTGGGAATTAGGTGTAAAAGAACCATATAAAGTGCTGTTCCAGTGAAAATACTAATCATAGTGTTTTTTAGTTTTAACTGTAATAGGATTACAGTTATACTTGCCAATGCTTCGGGAATAGCGTGGTTACCTGATGTTAAAGTTATGTTTTTAAAGCAATATACAATTATAATTGTTATAATTGCCGGAGGCAAATATTTGCCTAAATATATTATAATTTCCGGTGGCTTTTCCCCTCTGCCAAATATTACGAAAGGAGCTAATCTGGTTCCGAATGTTATAGCAGCCATTATAAGTATTGAAATTATAAGTTTACCTGTTGTCATCTTTTTCAATCCTTTCTCTTAAAACTACTAAAAGTATAACTGTCATTATAGCCCCACCTAAAAGTATGTTGCCTTTACCAAATAACATAAGGGCAAACAATGCTGTGCCAGCACCTATTATGAAAGGATACTTTGTTGTAAATGTTTTAAGCTGAGATGTAAGAATTACTAAGAACAATGCTGTCATAGCAAAATCAAGTCCTGTAGTATCAAATTTTACAACTGAACCGAAAACTGCACCAAGTACACAACCGGCTATCCAGCTTAAATAGTTAATAACTGCTATATAAAAAATGTATTGGTTGGTGTTTACATTTTTTGGATATACCGTACCGGTTAATAGGGCATATGTTTCGTCTGTAAGCAGAAAAATAAGAAAAGGTTTTTTTCTGCCTGTTTTGTTAAATGTTTCTATAAGAGAAAGACCATAAAAAAGGTGCTTACAGTTTATAAGAAATGTTGTTACTATTATTGTTATAAGGGGAGAGTTGTTTTTAATAAAGTCAACGGCAATATATTGTCCGGCACCTGCATACATAAGTATTGCCATAATACCGGATGTTATAACCTTTTGTCCTAAAGAACTCATCATAAGCCCAAAGGCAAAGCCTGAGGGCAAGTACCCCAATATAACAGGGAGGCTTGTCTTTAAAGCCTCATTTAGTGCTTTTTTATCCATTTTTTCTACCTTCTATCTGACAACAAGAGAGCTTTCGCCTACAAGTTCCTTTAATTCTTCTAAAAGAATGTCATTTAAACTAACATAGCCTTCTCTGGCAGTTGTCATTTTTTGTCCTGTTTTTTCATCGTAAATTATAACTCTTACATCGCCAGTGTGTTTTTTTGTAATGGTGGAAACATCGCTTATTGTAATAGAGCTATCTTTAGGAATTCTTATCCATAAAGTTTGGTTTTTGCGATTAATGTGGTCATAATCGCTTATGGCATTAGCTAAAATACTAGAGCCTTTATCTTCTGAAACAGATGCTCGTCCCTTAACCAGAATAATATTGTTTTCTGTTAAAAAGGCTGAAACACTTGTGTATATAGCAGGAAAGACAATAATATCTATTGTGCCATAAAGGTCCTCAAGAGTAACAAATGCCATTTGCTGATTGCTTTTAGTGTAATGCTTTTTAACAGCAGTTACAATACCACCTACAATAACTTCTGTTCCGTCTGTAATTTTGTTTGGATTGCTGAAATCTTCTTCTTCAAAGGCAAAATCCAAAGTTGAATTTGAAATGTATTTGCTCAATACCTCGTTATATTCATCAAGAGGGTGACCACTTACATAAATACCTAAGTATTCCTTTTCTTTATCCAATAAAAATCTGTTTTCAAATTCAGGCACATTAGGTAATTCATCTTTGTAATTTTCCTGAGAGCTTTCTCCACCTAATTGGAAAAGGCTCATCTGTCCCTCAATGTTGGATTTTTTTCTGGAATTAAGTCCGTCATACATTTTCTTGTAACTCTGTATATACTGACTTCTCTTTCCTCCAAGGGAGTCAAAAGCACCGGCATAAATAAGACTTTCAATGGTTTTGCTGTTTATGTTGCTACCCATTCTGTCTAAGAATTGATGAAGACTTTTGAAATTTCCCTCATTACTTCTATTTTTCATTATAGATGTAATATTGTTAGAACCTACACCCTTTATAGCTGAAAGTCCAAAGCGTATATTTCCGTCAGAAACACTAAAGTTGCTTAAACTTTCGTTTATATCTGGAGGGAGTATACCAATGTTCATAGTTTTACAGTTGGCAATATAGAGGGCAATTTTATCTGGTCTGTCCTGAACACTTGTCATTAAGGCTGCCATAAATTCGGCAGGGTAGTGGGTTTTGAGCCAAGCTGTTTGATATGCAACAACGGCATAGCAAGCTGCGTGAGATTTGTTGAAGGCATACTTTGCAAAGTCTGTCATTTCATCAAAAATAATGTTTGCAATATTTGCAGGAATACCGTTTTTAACACAACCGGGAACACTATCCCCAAGACCGTTTATGAAATTTTCTCTTTCTTTTGCCATAACATCGGCTTTCTTCTTAGACATAGCACGACGTACCATATCACTTCGTCCAAGAGAGTAGCCGGCAAGTTCCTGTACAATCTGCATTACCTGTTCCTGATAAACTATACAGCCATAGGTGTTACGGAGTATAGGCTCAAGGAGAGGGTGAGTGTACTTTATATGGGAAGGATTATTTTTACCGTCAATGTACTTTGGTATAAAGTCCATTGGACCTGGTCGATAAAGTGAAATACCGGCAATAATGTCTTCAATATTGTTAGGTCTAAGTTCCTTCATGAATGATGTCATACCAGGACTTTCCAACTGGAATACACCTAAGGTTTTACCTGATGAAATAAGGTCATAGACTTCTCTGTCGCCATAGTCAATACTATGACCGTCAAATTTAAGACCGTAATTTCTCTCTATTTCCTTAAAGGCATTTTGTATTACTGTAAGTGTTCTAAGACCTAAGAAGTCCATTTTAAGAAGTCCCAGTTCCTCACAAATGGTCATAGTATACTGTGTAGTGATTGCGTTATCCTTTACGTTAAGGTTAAGGGGAACGTAATCTTCAACGGGTCTATCAGAAATAATTACGCCTGCTGCGTGAGTAGAAGTGTGACGAGGTAAACCCTCTAACTTCATTGACATATCAATAAGGTGCTTTACAGTAGGGTCTGTGTCGTATATTTCCTTAAATTCCGGATTTTTAACAAGAGCTTTTTCAATAGTAATGTGAAGTTCCTGTGGAACCATTTTGGCAACTCGGTCAACATCGGCATAAGGTATGTTTAATGCTCGTCCTACATCACGAATAGCATTTCTGGCTGCCATTGTACCAAAGGTAACAATTTGCACAACTTGGTCATTACCATATTTTCGTCTTACGTAGTCAATAACTTCCCCACGTCTTTCATAGCAGAAGTCAATATCTATATCGGGCATTGAAACTCTTTCAGGGTTCAAAAATCTTTCAAAGATAAGGTCATATTTAATAGGGTCAATATCTGTTATTCTAAGAGAATAGGCAACTATTGAACCAGCAGCAGAACCTCTACCGGGACCTACACTAATTCCGTTATCTTTGGCGTATTTAATGAAATCCCAAACAATAAGGAAGTAGTCTACAAAGCCCATTTGTATTATAATTGAAAGCTCATAGTCAAGTCTTTCTTTAAGTTTTGGTGTAACTTCTCCATATCTTTCTTTAAGACCGTTTAAGGCAAGTTCACTTAAGTATTCAACAGCAGTTTTTCCGTCAGGAACATCAAAAACTGGCAATTTGTAGTTACCAAACTCAAATTCTACATTGCATCTTTGAGCAATTTTGTAAGTGTTTTCACAAGCCTGATGAGCATAAGGGAAAAGAGAATACATTTCCTCTGGAGATTTTACGTAGTATTGACCACCCTCATATCTCATTCTGTCTGCTTCATCAACAGTAGTGTTAGTCTGTATACAGAGAAGAATATCGTGTGCTTCGGCATCTTCCGGAGAGATATAGTGGCAATCGTTTGTAGCTACAAGGGGTATACCTGTTTCCTGATGCATACGCATAAGAGATTGATTTACAGTCTGCTGGTCTACAGAACCGTCCATATGGTCTTGTAATTCTAAGAAGAAATTGTTTTCTCCAAAAATGTTGTTGTATCTTAATGCTACTTCCTTTGCTTTGTCATAGCCTTGTCTTATAATAGTACGGGCTACAGGACCGGCTAAACAAGCACTAAGGGCGATTATGCCCTCGTGATATTTTTCTAAAAGCTCAATATCTACTCTAGGCTTATAGTAGAAACCGTCTTTAAAACCATAGGATACAATTTTTATAAGATTGTCATAACCCTTGTTGTTTTCTGCAAGAAGGACAAGATGATAATAGAAGTTGTCAGGACTATTTTCCTTGTCAAATCTGCTTTTACTGGCAACATATACTTCACAACCAATAATAGGCTTTATACCCTCTGCTTTGGCAGCTTTATAAAATTCTACACAGCCATACATAACACCATGGTCAGTTATGGCTATACTATCCATACCTAATTCTTTTGTCTTTTTAACAAGCTCTTTTATTTTAGAAGAACCGTCTAAGAGACTGAAACCGGTATGAACATGTAAATGTGTAAAATTTCTAGTGTTTTCCATCTTCTTTCCTCCTTTCAATCGTATCTTTCAGTATATCACAAAATAAGAGGTTATTCAACATTTGGGAAATTGGCAAAAAATATATATTATACTTTTATTTACTGGTTAATTATGGTATTATATTCTTATATTTAAGAGGGTTTAAAAGAAATGGAGGTATTATATGAAAAAATTTTTATGTTGTTTACTGTCAGCGTTGTTGTTTACAACACCTATATATGCAGGTGAAATAAGTGGCGTAGAAAAAATAGGTGGAATAGAAAAAATAGGGGATATTCCTATAGGAAGTATTACAGCAATAGAAAATACAGATTTGGAGTATGTTCCAAGTGTTCATAATGTTAAAAGTGGATTAGATGAGGAATACACTTTTTACAACCAGCTTTCTGATGAGGGAAAGCAGTATTACGATACTTTAGAAGAAAATGTAATGAAGATGGTAAACGGTACAGAAACTGTAGTTGCCAATATTACAGTCAATGTAGGAAAGGGTTTAGATACAGATACTGCCATTAATAATGCCTTAAATATTGGATTTGAAGGAGCAAAGAAGGGAATAATAGCATTTTGGTATGATAATCCACAGTATTTTTGGTATGATATTAATAAGGTAATATTTAGTGCCAGTTATTATCCAAATTCATCATACAATAGTGAAAAGGGAACTTTTTTACTTATTATAAAAACAGGTGTTAATAGCAGTGGGGGTTATACAAGTTATTATCCTGACGGATATAATACACAAGAAGAAGTTGAAACAGACTGGAACAAACTTGTACAGTGTAAAGATGAGCTTATAGCAAACATTGACAATACAGGCAGTGATTTTGAGAAAGTAAAGTATTTCAATGATTGGCTTTGCGACAACAATACCTACAACAGTGAAACGCTTGTTACAAACTTAAGATATATGATTACAAGTGCAATGTTGTATGGTGCTATGGGTGATACTTATAAGGAAAAATATCCTGTTTGTCAGGGCTATGCCTTTGCTTTAAAATATCTTTGTGACGAGGCAGATATACCTTGCACAGTTGTTACATCATCAACTCATATGTGGAATTTGGTGAAGTTAAATAATAATTGGTATGTTGTAGATACTACTTGGAATGATAACTACAAAGATGCCTATATAGCAGCAAATGTAAAAGATAAAGCACTTACTTGCTATAACTGGCTTGCTATAGGTTCTGACAGAGCTACTGCTATTGACCAAAATTCATCTCATGTAGAGAGTATACAGTATGATTTTGATGCTATAGACCCAACAACAAATACCTTACTTGAGGATTTAGGTATGGTTTGTTATGCTGATGCTGATACAAATAGTGATTGTACTATTTCAAGAGCAGATATAGCTGTGATTTTGAAAAATGCAAACGGCAAGTATAAAGTTACAAAAGATGTAAATGGTGATGGGGAAATTGATTTAAAAGATGGTATAAGTCTTTCTAAATTGTTATTGAAATAGTAAGTATAAAAAAATGGGGTGCTGAAATCAGCACCCCATTTATATTATCTAGGTAATTCTATAACAGGCTTTTTAGCAGGTCTATAAAGTACAAACTTTCTACCAATAACCTGAACAACTTCTGCTCTTGCTCTTTCGCCAACAGTGTTAGCAACATCTCTTACTTCTTCAAAGCAGTTATCAAGAACAGTAGCCTTTATTAATTCTCTTGCTTCTAAAACTTCATCAACGCTGGCAACAACTTCTGGAGTTACGCCACCCTTGCCAATCTGAACAACAGGGTCAAGTTTCTGTGCAAGTTTTCTTAAATATGCTCTTTGCTTACTTGTCATATGTTCTCCTTATATAAATAACAATAAAATTATTCAAAGAATTCAAATTCTAAGTCGTAAATTCTAACTGTATCGCCTTCGTTAATACCTTTTTCCTTAAGAGCATCAATAATACCCTTATCTCTAAGGTATCTCTGGAAGAATGCAAAGCCTTTTTCTGTGTCGATATTTGTATAACCAATCATCTTTTCTACACCAACACCTTCAACTACATAATAGCCCTGAGATGGCTGAGAAATAGTATAAGGCTCATTGCCAACATTTTCGTATTCGCTGTATTCGTCATAATCTTCTTCAAATACAATGTCTTCTGGATAATTCTTGAGAATATCAGCAACTGCAGCTAAAAGTTCATCAAGACCAGTGTTAGTAGCAGCTGAAATAGGGAATACTTTAATACCCATAGGCTCATATTTAGCCTTAATTTTTTCAAAGTTTTCCTGAGCTTCAGGAATATCCATTTTGTTTACAGCTATAACAGAAGGGCGATTTGCAAGGTCTTCTTTATATTTTACAAGCTCATTCTGAATTTTTTCATAATTTTCAATAGGGTCGCCTTCAAGACCGGAACCGTCTACAACGTGAATAAATACCTTAGTTCTTTCAACGTGACGAAGGAATTCATGACCTAAACCTATACCTTCGCTGGCACCCTCAATAAGACCAGGAATATCTGCCATAACAAAGTCTTCGCCCCAACGACTTCTTACAACACCTAAATTAGGGCTAAGAGTTGTGAAGTGATAGTTTGCAATCTTTGGATTGGCATTTGTAACCATTGAAAGCAATGTAGACTTACCAACATTAGGGAAACCTATCAAACCAACGTCAGCTATAAGCTTTAACTCAAGTATTAAATCATATTCCTTTGAAGTACGTCCTCTTTCTGCATATCTAGGAGCCTGTCTTGTAGGAGTTGCAAAGTGCTGATTACCTTTACCACCTTTGCCACCCTTAATGAGGACCTTCTTCTGACCGTTTTCAGTCATATCAGCCATAATTTTGTTGGAATTAGCTTCTCTGATTATAGTACCAACCGGAACTTTAATTATAACGTCTTCGCCGTCTGCACCAAAGCAGTTTCTCTTTCCACCGTCCTGACCAGGCTGTGCTTTGAACATTCTCTTGTATCTGAAATCCAAAAGTGTGTTCATACCTTCGTCAGCTATGAAAATAATGTCACCGCCTTTACCACCGTCGCCACCATCTGGGCCACCGTTAGTAACATACTTTGCTCTGAAGAAACTTACTGCACCATTACCACCGTTTCCACCTTTAACGTGTATTCTGACTTTATCGACAAACATTTTATCACTTCCTTACCTATATATTATATACAATAACTACAAAAAACTTACTATACAAAAAAACTGACCCAAAACAAATACAATTTCAGGTCAGTTAATCTCTAAATTATTCAGCAACAACAGGGTATACAGATACCTGCTTCTTGCTCTTACCTAATCTCTCGAACTTTACTTTACCGTCAACGAGAGCAAAGAGTGTATCATTGCCACCTCTACCAACATTTACGCCTGGGTGAATCTTAGTACCTCTCTGAGTATAAAGGATGTTGCCAGCTAAAACGTGCTGACCGTCAGCTCTCTTAGCACCTAATCTCTTAGATTCAGAGTCACGACCGTTCTTTGTAGAACCCATACCTTTTTTATGAGCAAATAACTGAAGGTTAATACATAACATAATTTGCACCTCCTAATTGAATACTACAATTTCTTTTTTGTAACTGATTTCAATAGATTTTAAACCTAAAATAAGACTATCAAGAAGAAGCTGAGCTTTTCCTAATTCATCAAATTCGGTAACCTTTATCGTCATATCGCCACCATCAGGAGCAATATCAACAGTAAAACCTGCATCTGTAAATTCTTCAATACTGTTAGCACAGTTAAGCATTAGTATTGACACAGCAGAGCAGACTATAGGGTCGCCATGATTTAAAACCCTAACACCAACGGGACTATCTTGTTCTTTTAAAACAGTAGCTTCAATCATATTAGCCGTTGATTTTTTCTATCTTTAACTTTGTGAAAGGCTGTCTGTGGCCATTCTTCTTGTGGAAAGTCTTCTTAGGCTTGTACTTGTAAACGATAACCTTCTTAGCCTTACCGTCACCAATAACAGAAGCTACAACGCTAGCACCTGCAACAACAGGAGTACCTACTGTAAGCTTTTCACCGTTATTTACAGCTAAAACATTTTCAAAAGTATATTCTGAGCCAGCTTCAACACCTAACTTTTCAACAGTGATGATGTCACCTTCAGATACCTTGTACTGCTTACCACCAGTTTCAATAATTGCGTACATTCTTCGTACACCTCCTTAAACCAGAACTCGCCGAATTTGGTGTGGCACAAAGCCAACTTCAACCTTTTCGTGCGGCTAAACATGTTGTAGTATAACACAGCATAGCCCTCTTGTCAACAAAAATATACACCAAATTTTCAATTATTTTCTTAAGTTTTTTGTATTTAACCACAGCTTATAAGTTTTCAGTTCTTCTCTTATGGCGTGAAGGGCAAAAGTGATTACGGCAATATTGTCAATATCCTTTAAAAACGGTATTTTGTCTGTTATTTTGTTAATTGGAGAAATGATGTACAAAAGGGCAGAAATAGCAATAACTATTGTACTTTTGTTTAAGTATTCGTAATCATTTTTAACATAATCTGTAATCATCATCCCCATAAGTTCAATGTCTTTTTTATATTTTTTAGCCCAAGGAGTTGATGCCGTAGCTTTTATTCCTTTAGATACAACGTTTAATACTTTTTCCTTTTTGTCCATTATAGACTGTGCCTCGTGAAATTTATTAGATAAAATAGAACGAATATTATTTACTTCCATTGAGAAACTTCCTTTCACCAATAAGTATTTTTCTTGTAAAAATAAATTATACCTGTCCGTAGAGAACAGGTATAATATTTATCATTATTATTTTTATTCAGCAGGTGTAAGCTGGAAAGTAAGGTTGATAACCTGACCATCAGCTGAAACATTAATCTGCTTTTTATCTGAATTATATCCATCAGCTTTACATTCAACAACGTAAGAACCTAAGGCAACAGACCTTGAAACACTACCTGTACCGGCATAGCTACCGTCAATGTAAATTTCAGCACTACTTGGAACAGAATTTAAGTTTAATGTTCCACCTGTTTCGCTTTTCTTCATCTTAATGTTTAAAGTATTTGTATCGCTGTCAATAGTAACAGATGATGTAAAGTCTTTGTATCCGTCCTTTGTAGCCTTAACAGTATAAGTACCATATTCCAAAAGAGGAGATTCTCCAGCGTTCTGTTCCTTATCATTAAGGTAGAGTTTGTAACCGTCTACATTTGAAGTGATATTTAAAACACCGGTTTTAACCTGTATTTTTGAAAGGTCAATAACTGTAGGGTTGTCAGGTACTACATTTACCTGTTTTGTAATATCCATTGTATTAGAACCGGTAACCTTTACATTATAAGTACCTTCTGTAAGAAGAACTCTTGAATCTGACTTCATTGAATACTGCTTATCATTAATGTAAACCTTAGCATTTGAAATAGAGTCCATATTCTGGAACTGAATTTCACCATGGCTCTTTAAAATTTCAATAGAGTAAGCTCTGTTGATTTTACCGTTGTCATAACCCTTAATCTTTACATAGTCTAAAGGACTGATGTTTTCAAGAGTTTTTGGCTGGTTCTTATAGCTAACAGAAGTTAAACCTTCTACATATTTATATGACTTTTCAGCATTATCCTTTGAAGAAGTGTCAGAGAACTTAACAAGTTTAGCTGAAGTATTAATAGAAACACCAATATCTTCAACAGTCCAAGCCTTTTGACAATTCTTGATTTCAGTAATGTTTTCGTCTTTGTCAAATTTATAAGTGTAAATATCACCTACAGCAACTGTATCCATAGTTACGTCCTTAGGGAATATAGTCTTGTCAGTAACATTTACAGTAGAGTTTGTATCGTTTTTAAGGTTGTAGAAAGAAATAGTACTTGCTTCCTTATCAATAGCCTTAACTACTGCATCAATATCAGAACCAATAAGGTTTGCCTGAGCCTGTTTTAAAACACCGTTAGCAGAAAAACGTTCTTCTGTAGGTTCAGATGTTTCATCGCTCATCATATATGTGTATGCCATACAAAAACTAGCTACACCTATAAAGAAACCGACAATAATAACAATGACCATCATCATCGGTATTACTTTTTTTTCTTTTTGTTTTTTAGCTGTCAAATCGCTATTTGCGTTATTTGTAACCATTAAGTAAACACCTCATAATTTTTTACTACTTAACATATATTTTATCGTTAATTCTATTAAATAGCAAGTATTTTTTTATAACTTAAAATACAAATACAAAATTATTGGGTAATATGCACAAAAAATGTTATTTTTATAACAAAGTTTTAAAAATCACTTTTATTTTTACTTGGAATGTTGTATAATACAACTTAAAATCATTAAGACAGGGGACAACCCCTGTTTATTTCTGAGGAGGATTAGGAATGAATAAGATTGTCAAAAAGAAAATGTTGACAGAAACAATCTTTTTAATGGAAATTGAAGCCCCTAGAGTTGCTAAGTCAGCTTTACCAGGTCAGTTCATTATCATTAAGAATACAGAAAAGGGCGAAAGAGTTCCTCTTACAATCGCTGATTACGATGCTGAAAAGGGTACAGTTACTATTGTTACTCAGGCTATCGGTAAATCAACTATGGAACTTATGAGCTACAACGAAGGCGACTATGTCTGTGATTTCGTAGGCCCTCTTGGTATGCCTAGTGAATTCTGCTCTATGTCAGAAGAAGAACTTAAGGAACAGAAGATTATTTTCGTAGCCGGTGGTGTTGGTGCTGCTCCTATTTACCCACAGGTTAAGTGGTTAAATGCTCATGGCATTAAGGCTGACGTTATTATCGGTGCAAGAGATAAGAGTCTTATCATTCTTGAAGAAGAAATGAAAGCTGTTGCTGAAAATGTATACATAGCTACTGATAACGGTTCTTACGGTTTTGCCGGTAGAGCTACTGACCTTTTACAGAAACTTGTAAAAGAAGACGGTAAGGTATACAACAAGGCTGTTATTATCGGACCTATGATTATGATGAAGTTTACAACAATGACTACTAAGGAACTTGGTATTCCTACAATCGTAAGTCTTAACCCTATTATGGTTGACGGTACTGGTATGTGTGGTGCCTGTCGTGTTACTGTAGGCGATGAAGTTAAGTTCGCCTGTGTAGATGGTCCGGAATTTGATGGTTTCAAAGTTAACTTTGATGAAGCTATGAGAAGACAGACTATTTACAAGACAGCTGAAGGTAAAGCTAAGTTAGAATTTGAAGAAGGTGCAACTCACAAAAACGGTGGTTGTGGCTGCGGAGGTGACAAGTAATGGATAGATTTAAGAGAATTCCTGTAAGAGAACAGGAACCAAAGGTAAGAGCAACTAATTTTGAAGAAGTATGTCTTGGATATAATGAAGAAGAAGCTGTTGCAGAAGCAAGCCGTTGTCTTAACTGTCCAAAGCCTAAATGTGTAGGTGGTTGCCCTGTAGGTATCAACATTCCTGGCTTTATTGCTAAGGTTAAGGAAAGAGATTTTGAAGGTGCTGCAAAGGAAATCGCTAAGTATTCAGCACTTCCTGCTGTTTGTGGTCGTGTATGTCCACAGGAAAATCAGTGTGAAGGTCAGTGCGTATTAGGCGTTAAGGGTGAAGCTGTTGCTATTGGTAAGCTTGAAAGATTTGTAGCTGACTGGGCAAGAGAACACAAGGTTGACCTTTCTCAGAAAGATGCTCCAAAGGGCAAGAAGGTAGCTATTATCGGTGCTGGTCCTGCTGGTCTTACTTGTGCCGGCGACTTAGCTAAGAAGGGCTACGAAGTTAAGATTTTTGAAGCACTCCACAAGGCTGGTGGTGTTTTGGAATATGGTATTCCAGAATTCAGACTTCCAAAGGAAACAGTTGTTGCCAGTGAAGTTGAAAACATCAAAAAGCTTGGTGTAGAAATTGAAACAAATGTTATTATCGGTAAGACAATTACTATTGATGAACTTTTCGAAGATGAAGGCTTTGACGCTGTATTCATCGGTTCTGGTGCTGGTCTTCCTAAGTTTATGGGTATCCCAGGCGAACAGGCTAATGGCGTATTCTCTGCTAACGAATTCTTAACAAGAGTAAACTTAATGAAGGCTTTTGATGAAAGCTATGACACTCCAGTTTCTATTGGTAAGAAGGTAGCTATTATCGGTGGTGGTAACGTAGCAATGGATGCTGCTAGAACTGCTTTAAGACTTGGTAGCGAAAGCCACATTGTTTACAGACGTGCATTAGAACAGCTTCCTGCAAGAGCAGAAGAAGTACATCACGCACAGGAAGAAGGTATCATTTTTGATATTCTTACTAACCCTGTTGAAATTCTTACTGATGAAAATGGTAATGTATCTGGTATGAAGTGTATTAAGATGGAACTTGGTGAACCAGACGAAAGTGGTAGAAGAAGTCCTATTGCTATTGAAGGTTCTGAATTTGTAATGGATGTTGATACAGTTATTATGAGTTTAGGTACATCTCCAAACCCACTTATTAGCTCTCATACTCCAGGTCTTGAAGTAAACAAGAGAAAGTGTCTTGTAGCTGAAGAAGAAACAGGTCTTACAACTCGTGAGGCTGTTTATGCCGGTGGTGACGCCGTAACTGGTGCTGCTACTGTTATCCTTGCTATGGGTGCTGGTAAAAAGGCTGCTGCAGCTATTGACGAATACCTTTCTAAGTAAAATTAAGGAGAAAATATGGTTCCTATGGAAGATTTCGTAACTCTTACCGACGAAAATGGTAATGATGTGGAATTTGAGTTTCTTGACTATGTAAAGTATAAAAATGAGGAATACGTTGTTCTTCTTCCAACAGAAGATTGTAACGGCGAAGTTCTTATTATGAAACTTACAGGTGGGGACGTAAATGATGAAGAATACGAAGTAGTTGGTGACCAGAAAGTTGCTGATGCTGTATTTGAAACATTTAAGGAAAAATTCCGTGACGAATATGTATTTGAAGATTAATTAGAAAAGACGAGTGGTTGAAAAATCACTCGTCTTTTTTGTATTTGTTCTAACCATAATATTTGACTTTATGATATAATTAGTATAAACATTGAAAGGGGAGGTTTAATTGTGAAAGATAATTTGCCTAGATATACATTACGTATTCCAAAGATACTTCTTGATAAATTGGGATATGTTGCTGAATATGAGGGAAGAACTAAAAATCGTGAAATAGAACAGCTTATTAAAAAGAGAGTTGCTGAGTTTGAAAAAGAACATGGTGAAATAAAATTTGAAGATTAAAAATTACCCCCATTGATATACATTACTGTACGTCAATGGGGGTGTATTGTTTATGCTGACTCTATTTCATATGTAAAGCCGGCATCTGTAATAGCCTTTATTGTATCTTTTATTCCTTGTCCGTCCTCTGTTAAGTAGCCTGATGCAAAAATAGAATTTACAACACTAAGTAGACGCTTTTCGTCACCCTTGAAGTATATTTCTCTACCAGCAGCACAGCGAATATCAGCCTGTGGAACTAACAAACGAGCAAGGCAAAGTACCTTTAAACAGTAATTAGGTGTAAGTATAGAAGTATCTACATTTTCGAAAGGTGTTCCCTTTATAGGAAGCAAGAAATTAATAGGTATAGCTTCTGGATTAATTTCCTTTAATTCTAAAAGCATATCTACAATATCCTCTTTACTTTCGCCCATTCCGATTATGCCACCACTACATATTTCAAAACCGATACTTTGGAGCATTTTAATGTTGTTAATACGTTGGTCAAAAGTATGAGTTGAGCAAATGTGGCTGTAGTATGAACGGCTTGTATTAAGGTTGTGGTTAATACGGTCAAGACCGGCATCTTTCAATATTCTAGCCTGTTTTTCAGTTAAAAATCCAATAGAACAGCAAAGGTGTGTGCCAGTAGCCTTCATAGTTTTTATACGTTCAGCAAGTTCTAAAATTTCATCATCTGTAAATTTCATACCACTTAAACCAATACAATGGCGAGCAAGGTGGTTTTTGTTTACAAAATCATTGTCTTTAAATAACTTTTCATCAGATACCCAATGATATTTGTCAATATCGGCACTAGAACGACAGGATTGGGCACAGTAGGCACAATCTTGTGAACAGTTGCCACTTCTGGCATTTGTTAAAATGTGAATACCAACATTATCTCCTTTGTATTTTCTGCGTAGCTTTTCAGCCTTAGCTATTAATTGGTCCATTTCCTTATCAGGTGTGTTTAAAATTTTAAGGGCATCTTCTCTAGTCATAATTTTACCTCGTATTTATAAAATAATTATTGATATTTTAGCACTATGGAGCAACAATGTCAACTGTTATAGATTAATAGGTTTACGATTGAAATATGAAAATAGGGATAGAAAAATCTATCCCTACATAATTAGAAATTGCTACCGTTACAGCCCCAGTTTAATGTTTCGCTGTACTTTATATAAATTCTGCTTGCTGAAACGTGTAATATTTCTTCAAGGTCAGTACAGATTTTACTTGTCATTTTGTCGTAACCTTCTCTGTTTGCCTGACCTAAAGCCCATACACTTACCATAGCACAAGGCTCGTCTGTTCCTCTGAACCACATTCTGCTTTCTTCCATAGAGAGCATAAGTGATTTTTCACTTTTGCCGGGGATAAGGGCAATAGCCTCTCCAAGCATTGTCTTTATAGCAACTTCGTTTTCTCTACTAATTTTTACATTTGTTTTTACGTTAATAAATGGCATAATTTTATTCCTTTCTTAATTTATTATTCTATAAGTAATTGACTTACTCTAACAACAACAGGTAATGTTATTATTGAAAGTATAGTTGTAATGGCATAAAGCTGAGAGCCATACACAGCATTTTTGTTGTATCTAATGGCAAAAAGTGTTACAGAGGCTGCTACTGGGCAGGCTGTAGCAACAACACATACCATTTTTGCAACAGAGTCCCCTGGTAAGAAACAAAGTAAAATAGCTGTAAGTATTGGAATTACCAGAAGTTTCAATATACATACAATATATACTTTGTAGTCCTTTAATGCCTTAAAAGGATTTGCCTGTGCTATTGTTGCACCGGCTACAATCATAGCAAGAGGTGTGTTCATATCGCCTATGTAGTTTAAACCGTCAGCAACAGTTGCTGGCAATTTAATATGCAAGAAAAACATTACTATACCTATGGCTGCACATACATTTACAGGTGTTGTAAGTATTGTTTTTACAGTTGACATATCACATTTGCTATTTGTTATTGTTAAATAACCATGGGTCCATAAAAGAACATTGAAAGCAAGCATATATCCGGCAAGATAGAATACACCGTCAGCTCCTAATATGGCACTTACAATAGGTATACCTATGAAACCACAGTTGGAATAAACAGCTGAAAATCTATTTATTTCATAGTTGCGAGATTTTTTTCTAAAAAATACATTGCTTATTACAATGCCTATTATTTGTGCAAGAATAGTAAAACCAATACATATACAAAAGTTTTTAATAAGCCTTGCTTCGTAATCTCTTTGGAAAGACATAAATATTATTACAGGGTTTACAACAAACAATAACACACTTGAAAGGCTTTTGTTTCCCTCTATAGATATAAATTTCAGTTTATAGCACAGTACACCTATAATCAATATAATGAACATAGCTATAATTTTTTCAAATGTAAGGAGTGCAAGTTCCATTTTTATGCCTCCTGATGTTGGGCAACAATGTTGTCGAATTTACCTCTTACAACTTTTACAAGGTCTTGAGGGTTAAGTATGATTTGAGAACCAATACGACCACCACTTATTATAATCTTATCGTATTTTTCAGCTGATGAGTCAACAACTGTAGGAAATTGCTTTTTCATACCTAAAGGAGTGCAACCACCTCTGATATAACCGGTAATTGAGTTTATATCTTTTACGTGTATCATTTCTACAGACTTTTCGCCTACGGATTTAGCTGCTTTTTTCATATCTACTTCTTCAGCTATAGGAAGTACAAAAACATAGTAATTCTTGCTTTTGCCTACCATTACAAGAGTTTTGTAGCTTATATCAGGGTCTTGTCCGTTTTGTATAGCTATGTGAATACCGTCTATAAATTCGTCACATTCGTATGTGTTTACTTCATAAGGTATTTTATTTCTATCCAATATTCTCATTGCGTTTGTTTTAATATCTTTTTCTTTTGCCATTTTTTTATTCTCCATTATATAAGACCTTTTACGGCCTCGTTACATTTTTCATATACAAGCTCGGCATCTTTATCAATATAAAATTTGCCCTTTTCATAAAGTATTTTACCATCAACCATTGTAAGTGCAACATTTGATTTACTTCCACTATAGACAATATTGTCGGCAATATTGTTTATAGGTTGCATATTAGGCTGGTGTAAATCAATAACAATAATATCTGCTAATTTACCAACAGATAGACAATCGTTGTCTATATGCAATGCTTTTGGCAAGGCACTACAAGCCATCTTCAAAACGTCAATAGGTGGAAGTGCCTGAGGATTTCCGGTTTTTATTTTCTGTAATGCTGTAACTAGATACATTTCTCTAAACATATCAAGGGCATTGTTGCCTCCCGGACCGTCAGTACCAAGAGCTACAGGAACATTGCTTTCAAGGAGTTTACATACATCAGCAACACCACTGGATAATTTACAATTTGCAGCAGGATTTGTTACTGTAAGCACATTTTTGTTATTTAAAATTTTAATATCGTTGTCAGTAAGGTGGACACCGTGGAAAATACCTCCACCGTAGTCAAAAAGACCAAGGTTGTCAAATAATTCGACAGGTGTTTTAGAATGTCTTTCAATGCACCCTTTGACTTCACTTTCTGTTTCGGCACAGTGTGTAAATACAGGTGCTTTTAAGTTGTGAGAAGCCGTACTTATTTTTTTCATAATATCAAGGCTTGTGGTATATTCTGCGTGAAAACCTATTTCGAAGGAAAGTAGAGGTGAAAGGCTGTTGTAAAACTTGTACATATCCTCTATTTCATCTGGATTTTGTGCAAAATCATTTATTGCTCCACAAATGATAGTACGAAAACCTGTATCAATAGCATTTTCTGCCATAGGCTTTTCAATAAGGTACATTTCAAAGGAAGTTGAAATACCGGAACTTAAATATTCCATAATTGCCAGTTTGTAAAACCAGTAACAGCTTTTTAAGTCCAAATTGTTTTCCATAGGGAATATCTTTTCGTTAAGCCATTTATCAAGAGGTAAATCATCAGCAATAGAACGACAAAATGTCATTATGCCATGACCATGACCGTTTTTGAAAGAGGGCATAACAAGATTTCCATTACAATCAATTTCTCTGTCAAAGGAAATATGACTTTCCTTTGGCTTACCGATGTAGGCTATTTTATTTCCCTCAACCCATAATTCGCAATTTTCCAATATTTTATCGTCTTTACATAGAGTCAAAATCTTACAGTTGTAAAATCTAGTGTTCATAAAATCACCCTTTCAATAAAGGAACAAAACTTTTTATAAGTTTTGAAATTTTAGGTGTTATATTTGCACCCATTTCCTGAACTTCTTTGTGGTTAAGCTCTTTGTTTTCCATACCACAGGCAAGATTTGTTATAAGTGACATTGCCACTACTTTTAAACCACAATGACGAGCAGCAATAACCTCGCATACTGTACTCATTCCAACAGCGTCAGCACCTAAAGAACGCAACATTCTTATTTCGGCTGGTGTTTCATATGACGGACCAGTTAATTGAGCATAGACACCCTCTTTAAGAGGAATACCACATTTTATGGCAGTATTAGATAAAAGTTTTGTCAATTCTCTGTCGTAGGCACAGGACATATCAGGAAAACGTGTTCCCAATTGGTCAATGTTTTTGCCAATAAGTGGATTGGGTGCAAATACAGAAATATGGTCATTTAATGCCATTAAATCTCCAGCCTTGAGATTATAGCTAATGCCACCGGCAGCATTTGTCAATATTATGGTTTCACAGCCTAAAAGTCTGAGAACCCTAATAGGTAGAACTACCTGTTCTACAGAATATCCCTCATACAAATGAACTCTGCCATTCATAACAGCTACCTTTGTGTTTTCTATATTGCCAAATATAAAACTACCTTTGTGACCGGCTACAGTTGAAACTGGCATATTAGGTACGTCTTTGTAGGAAATTTCTATTTTGTTTTCTATAGAGTCAATTACTTCACCAAAACCAGAACCCAGCACAATAGCTACCTTTGGTGTAAAATTATCTAATTTTTCTTTTATGGCATTTGCTGTATCTAATATAGTTTGATAATCCATAAAATCACTCCTTACATAAAGAGATTTCTAAAATATTCTTTTCCCGTTTCGGTTTTAAAAATTTTGTTGTATACACTTTCTACAGCTGATTGTGAATATTTATCTTCATAAATTTTATCTTCGTATAAATTTACTAAAAAGTCGGCTTCTACTAATATCTGATAGTCTATACCGTTTATAGAATTGTATGTGTGATGATGACCTACTAAGTAGCACACTCTTTCTATTATATCCCTATCATATCCCAAATTTTCAAGCATTTCTTTTGCTATAGCAGGACCTTCTATTTCTTGGTATTTACCACTTGAAGAATTGTATTTTTCTTCTGAAATTTTAATACCTATATCGTGAACTAAGGCAGTTGTTTCCAATGTAAATTGAGTTTTTTCATCAAGGTTTTCATTCATACCAATAAATTTGGAGTAAGAGAAAACTTTCAAAAAGTGGTTAATTCTCTTTGGGTCACCTTTATAATATTTTATCATTTCTGTAGTCAATTTATTTATCATATACAACACCTCCATATATGTTTAATATACACCAAAACTAAAATCTGTTCAACAGAAAAGAGCATATATAACAGAAACACAATAGCTTAATTATAGTTCTAATTAATTTTATTAGTAAATATGTTTAATTTATTAATAATTATTAGCCAGAAAATAAAGCTGAATTACGAAATTTGTGTATAAAGTGTAAATATATTGAACTTTTATAGGGATTTTTGTATAATGGAATAAAGGGAACAGGGTAGAGAAAATACATAGGAGGAATAAAATATGAGAAAAATTTACAAAAAGCCAGAATTTGTAATGTCTTATTTTAATTTTGGTAATGACATTATGTTAAGTAGTGCTACTCCCGAAACATTGTTTACAAAGGGCGTAAGAATAGACACTATAAAAGCAAATCTTAATAGCTAATGGGGGAATGAAAATGAAGAAATTTATATCAATTATTTTAGGCTTTACTATGGCTATATCGTTAATGGCTATGCCTGTTTCGGTTTATGCTGAAGATACTTCTGAAACAAGTGAATATTACACTTGTAAAATAGGGGATAAATATTACAATACCCTTTCAGATGCAGTAGCAAGTGCCAACACAAATGACGTAATCACTATGATTAATGATGAAACATTAACAGGTGCTATAACATTTAACAAGGAAATTACTATTGATGGCGATGGTCATTTTGTAACAGCAAAGGTTACGGGTACTGACGATATGTTGGTTGTAAATAGTAATTCCAGTAACTACAATATGTTTATTAACAATTCCACAGGTACATTACTTAAAGATTTAACTATTTATGGTGGCAGAAAGTCAGCTATTGTAAATAATAAAGACAAGAGAATACTTTTATCTAAATGTACTATATCTCGTTCAGGAACAAGTGTAGAAGGAGAAACTGCCGGTGGTGCTATACAGAATAACGGTGGTAAGTGTTTTGCAAAAGATTGTAACTTTTCACAGAATGTAGCCGACTATGGTGCTGGTTTCTTAAATTTGAATAATGGTATTTTCGTTTTAGACCAATGTTCAATTACTGAAAACAGAACAGTAAACGGTTCTCGTGGTGGTGGTGCAGTAGAAAATAAGGGTAATGGCAAATTATATTTAAACAACTGTACTATTGCAAACAACCAAAGTTATGAAATAGGTGGTGCTATTAACAATAACGGTAATAGCTGGTCATCAGATGAATTAAATGCCGGCTCATCAATTTATATGACAAACTGTACAGTAACAGGTAACATAACAACTAGCGAGGCTAAAAATGGTGCAGGTATAGGTAACAACCGAGGTTATGTATATGCTGCCAATACTTTGTTGGCTTATAATCAGGCTAATGTTGGGGGAACTCCAACGCCGTCAGATATTGGCATTCCTTATATAGGTAGTAGTGCTTATAGTGACCCTAGTTATCAGAGCGATGGAAAGAGTACATTTTTCCGTAACTGTGCTTATGAGGCTGTTGTAAATGGTACAAATCAGTCAGGTGCTTTTAATCAGTATAATGATATAACTGTTACAGAAAAACAGAACATTTTCTCAACATTAAATAAATTTGGTGTCCTTAAAGCCGATGGTGGTAGTGATACTAACTACAAGGGAATTGAGCACCCAGGTCTTGTGTTGGATACTACATTCTATGCTCCAATTAAAGTTAATACTCCAGTTGTAAAGGGTGGTACAGAAACTTATCTTTGTGTCTCAGACTTTTCAAATATTTTAATGGCTTACAAAGATGCTGACGGAGTTATAAGAAGTTTAGGTAATTCTTCTTATATTACAGGGGGAGTAACATATACTTATACTAATGACCAAAAGGTTGATGATGTAGTTGCCAGTGAGTTAGAGACTGAACACAAAGTTACTACTTATCAGAATCATAGAACAAGAGCTAAGGGTGTAATTGGTGCCGTAGGACCTACTTCAAAGAAATATTATACTATCCACGCAGAAGTACCAAATTATACAAATGATAGTGGTGTTACTGTAGAACCAGGCACTGTAAATGGTGTAACTATTTATGGTAAAACAGTAGAACAGGGTAAAGATGTAACATTAACTGCTAAGGCTAATAATGGTTATAAATTCTTTAGCAATGGTTGGACTATTACAGACGAAGAGGGAAATACATACACAAGTGATTCTATAACAGACAGTAGCGGAAACAAAACTTCTTACGAGGGTGGACAAACTGTTGTGCCTATAGAATACAAAACATCTTCCGTTGTAGGTATTGGTGTAACTAAAGATGTTAATGTAGTTCTTAAATTTGAACCATTTGAAGTAGATACTTCAAATATTGTGTTGAATTTTGAGGGTATTACAGATTCTGGTTATTGTAGTCCAGAAAGGGAAAGCGACACAAGTTTAAGAAAAGGCGTTATTTCTTTCAATATTAATTTGCCAGAATATACAAGTTATAAAGATTCTATAGAAAAATATGGCTTAGCCTTAGGTGTAGACAAGGCAGGTACGCAAGAAGATTCTTAAAAAAAAGAAAATGTATTGAAGATAATTTCAAATAGCAACTTAGATGCCCTTGCAACAGAGGAAGGTTGGTTTAATATTGTATTGACAGACATTCCAGCAGATTACTTTGATACTAAGTTTTATGCAGTTCCTTTTATTCAGATTGATGGTAAAGGCTATGGTAATGGTGGAGAAGCCCACACAGCTATTTCTACAACTGTAAATAGCAATACTACAGGCGATGATAACCATGTTAAGTGGTTGGGCGAAACTGCAACATATGGTGATACAAATGTTGATATTAGCGATAACACAGTAGCATTATCCTTTGAAGAATTGGAAAATGCCAAGGCTGTAAAATAAAAGAATGACCCATTGAAATGAAAAATCAATGGGTCTTTTTTTAGGTTATTAACTTACAGTTATAGAAAAAGCTCCGGCTTCTCCAAAATCTCCGGTAATATAAATACTTGAAAATCCTTTGCCTTGGAAAAGGGACTTTATGTCATTTGATGAGTTTAAAATATAATTTCTTGTTTCAAAAGTAATAGTTTTTTGTCCCTTTGAAAGGGCTGAGTTTATTATATTCTGAAGTTCAGAATAGTTAGTTGCTACAAGACCATAGTAGTCATAGTAATTGTATTTTGTAGCTGTACATTTTGGAAACTGACTTGTGTCCCAAGTATGCTTTTCCGAAATTTGTTCATCTGTCAAATTGAAATTGCTGTATATTAAGCGATTTCCGTCATCAGGGGTAGGGTCATCACTGGTAACGTCAACGTGATAATATTCGCCATCAAGTTTTATAATGTTCCACATATGTGAAACACCTTCCATTTTTCCGGTAATACACTGTACATCAAGACCACACATTTTTCCTAGAATATTAAATGTCTGTGCGTAAGCCTCGCAAACACCTTCGCCGTCATTTATTAAGCCTACAATGGTGTGAGCTCTTAAAGGTGGAGTTTCAACGTCAAGAGGACCATACTTAAATGTTGTTACAATATAGTCGTGAATAGCTTTTTCTTTATCAAAGTCAGATGTGTACTGACTTTTTATTTCCTGAGCTTTTGTAACTAACTTGTCATATACAGCCAATTCTTCTACATTTAATTTATCTTTAGAACCTGTTTCATAGGCTCTTGTCATTCTGTAATTTGAATGGTATGAAAAGCTGTATGTAATGTTAGCAATAGTGCCGGTAACACTGCCTTTTGCACTTATGGCAACATCGTAACTTCTGAATGTTGTAATATCGTACACGTTTTGGTCAAAATTCACTATTGTAACAGAAAGAGTGTCTGCCTGATTATTTATAGCTTCATTCATAAGAGCTTTCCATTGCTCTACGTCTTTGATAGGCAGTGAACTATTGATTACAGAATATGTAATACCTTTTACAGTGGAAACTAAATTTTTCCATGCTGTAATAGCATCACCTAAATTGTCAGCAAATACATTCTGGCAAAGTAAAAAAATAGATATAAAAATTAATAAAATCTTTTTCATTATTATTCACCTACAAACTTGCTTATATATTCCATTTCAGCTGTATTAAGCTCTCTGTATTCTCCTTGATTTAAGTTTTCGTCAAGGTTAATTTCTCCAAAAGAAACCCTTTTTAAAAATTCTACTTTACAACCAATAGCCTCAAACATTCTCTTTACTTGATGAAATTTACCTTCGTGTATAACTACTTCAATAGAGTTATTGTCTATAATACTAAGGTCAGCACTTTTGCACTTATAATCACCTATAGTTACACCGTTTTTAAATATTTCAACAGCATTTTCCGGAAGTGTACCGGATATTTTGGCATAGTATTTTTTGTCTATGTGCTTTTTGGGAGAAAGGGTATTATGGGCGAAAGTTCCGTCATTTGTAAGAATTAAAAGACCAACTGTATCCTTGTCTAATCTGCCTACAGGAAAGAGGTCTAAGTTCTGAAGTTCCTTTGGTAAAAGGTCAATTACTGTCTTTTGTTTATCTTCTGTTGATGAAATTACACCAGCAGGTTTATTCATCATAATATATGTGTATTTTTTATAGTTTATTTCTTTACCATTAACAGTTACAACGTCTTTTTCTGTATTTATTTTTACGTTTGCTGACGTTATAATTTGACCATTAACGGCTACTTTTTTATTCTTAATAATGTTTTTAATTTGGCTTCTTGTGCCTATTCCCAGGTCTGCCAAGAATTTGTCTGCTCTTAAATCTGCCATTTTTTCCTCGTTAAAATAAATTAATTAATTTGTAATTAAAATGTGTATACAAAACGTCAAAATTTTGCTATAATTGACTTGATTTAATTATATAAAATATAAATATAATTGTCAAAAAAAGAATTTATTAAGAAGTTTGTCAGGAGGAAAATGAGATGGCAATCGTTAAAGAAGGCATAATTTTAGAAAATGATAATACACTTAGCTTTGGTGATTATACTAGAGCAGACAAGCTTAAGGTAGAAGATTTCAAAGTTAATGATGACACATATAAAGTAAGAACACATAAGGAAGTTACACGTCTTTCAAAGGACGGCACACTTGTGCTTGAAACAGTTCCGGGTGCAACTGTTCATAACTTCAAGGTAGGCGACAAGGTTATTACTTTCTCTATGGAAGGTAATGGTGGTACTCAGGTTACTCTTGAACTTGAACCGGGTTTCCACTATTCAGTTTACGTTGATGATGTAAACCTTGGCAAGATTAAGGCTAACTTATCTGGCAAAATCAACTTCAGCGTTGAACTTTCAGAAAGACCACAGGACGTTAAGATTGAAAAGCACCTTTAATTATTATGGCTAAAATAAAGTCGAAATTTGTCTGCCAGAATTGTGGATATGAAACAGGAAAATGGCTTGGTAAATGTCCTGAATGTGGTAGCTTTTCCACATTTGTAGAAGAAATAGAAAAGCCTCAGCCAAAGGGCAATCATCCTACAAATTACAATACAGATGTGACCCCTAAAATACTTTCTGAGATAGAACCTTTATCTCAGGAGAGGACAAAGACAGGACTTAGTGAGCTTGATAGAGTGCTAGGTGGTGGATTTGTACAGGGTTCTCTTACTCTTGTAGGTGGTGACCCGGGTATAGGAAAGTCCACACTTCTTTTGCAAATATGCCAAAAGCTAGGAGAACAGGGCAAGAATATTTTGTATGTTTCTGGTGAAGAATCAGTACAGCAGATTAAAATAAGGGCAGACAGATTGGAAATAACAACAGAAAAATTAAAGTTGTTATCTGAAACAAATTTGAACATAATAGAAAGTGTAATAGCAAAGGAAAATCCAGATTATGTTATTATAGATTCTATTCAGACAATGTTTATAGATGAGGTTTCGTCAGCACCGGGGTCTGTGTCACAGGTAAGAGAGGCTACTTCAAGGCTTATGCACCTTGGTAAGGGCAAAAATATTTCTCTTATTATTGTTGGTCACGTTACAAAAGACGGTGCTATTGCCGGACCTAAGATATTGGAACATATGGTTGACACTGTTCTCTATTTTGAGGGTGATAAACAAGCATCTTACAGAATATTAAGAGCAGTAAAGAACCGTTTTGGTGGCACAAATGAAATTGGCGTATTTGAAATGGTTCACAGTGGATTAAGGGAAATACTTAATCCATCAGAATTTATGCTTTCCGGCAGACCGGAAAATGTTTCAGGCTCAGTTGTAACTTGTTCTTTAGAGGGTACAAGACCTATGCTTTTGGAGGTACAGGCTTTAGTAAGCTATACTACCTTCAATATTCCACGAAGAACAGCTACAGGTATGGATTTTAACAGAGTAGTTTTGCTTATTGCAGTTCTTGAAAAGAGGGCTAATTTGCAGTTGGCAGCCTACGACAGCTATGTTAATTTAACAGGTGGCATAAAAATTGCCGAACCGTCCCTTGATGCTGCTGTGGCTGTTGCTATAGCATCAAGCTACAAAAACGTTGCAGTTAGTGCTGATACAGTAGTGTTTGGCGAAATAGGTCTGACAGGAGAAATAAGAGCAGTTTCAATGGCAGAAAGACGAGTTGCCGAAGCTGCCAAATTAGGGTTTAAATGTTGCATAGTACCTCAGGCTAATTATAAAGAGGCTTCGAGGGTTAAAAATATAAGCGTTATAGGTGTTAGCTCTGTAGAGGAACTTTTAAGTAAGGCTTTATAATAAATACTAGACAAAATATGGTTTTTAGTGTAAAATATCAATTATTGTATGAAATTTCAGGAGGAAAACGAAATGACTTTATATGAAACTTGGCTCGCAAGTGCTTATTACAGAAACGGTAGAACAAACGAAAGAACTTGGGCTGACTATATTCCAAGAGAACAGGCTATCTACGAAGATATTATTGGTAACAAGCTTACTTCTTTAAGTGGTACAGTTACTGAATTAGCTGAAAAGTACAATGTACCAAAGGCTTATATTGCAGGTTTTGTAGATGGTATCAACGAAACTCAGCCAGAAAAGATTGAGCTTGAAACTCTTACAGAAGATACTCAGATTAACTTAGTTATCGACCTTGAAAAGCTCTACAAGCAGATGGTAGAATACAAGGCTGACCATTTATACAGCCTTCCACAGTGGGAAGATGTATTCACAAGAGAACAGCTTGATGCTTTCTACAAGGAACAGAAGAACTCTAAGACAGTTCACAACCCAGATAAGAACATTGGTAGAAATGACCCTTGTCCTTGTGGTAGTGGTAAGAAGTACAAGAAGTGCTGTGGAGCAAATAAATAAGATTTCAGGTGTATTATTAAATGGACACTATTATTTCAAAAGTAGATTTTGCAGAACCTTTGAAGGATATTGATGTCATTGAAAAGGCCGCTGAGATATTACAATCCGGCGGTCTTGTGGCATTTCCTACAGAAACAGTATATGGACTTGGTGCAGATGGACTTAATGCCGAGGCAGTAAAGGATATTTACAAGGCTAAGGGCAGACCGTCTGACAATCCACTTATATTGCATATTTCTGATATTGAGGAATTAAAACCTTTAGTAAAGGAAGTACCGGAAAATGCTAAAAAGTTAATGAAGGCTTTTTGGCCTGGACCACTTACTCTTATTTTCAAGAAAGCTGATATTGTGCCTTATGCCACATCAGGTGGACTTGAAACAGTAGCAATACGTTTTCCAGAAAATAAGGTTGCTAATTTACTTATTAAAACTGCAAAAATGCCAATAGCTGCACCTAGTGCAAATACTTCTGGCAGACCTAGCCCTACAAGAGCATCTCACGTTGAGTATGACTTAAAGGGCAAAATTGATATGATTATTGACGGTGGTAGCTGTGAATTTGGTTTAGAGTCTACTATTGTTGATGTTTCAGGTGATGTACCTTGTCTTTTAAGACCTGGTTCTATTACTTTAGGTATGCTTAGAGATGTTTTAGGTGAGGTAACAGTTGATAAGGCTGTTGTTACTAAGCTTTCAGCCGGTGAATTGCCAAAAGCTCCCGGTATGAAGTATACTCACTATTCACCATCAGCAGATGTTGTTATTGTCAGAGGTGACGTAGATAATACAGTCAGCAAAATAACAGAACTAGCTGAAAAATCAAAGGCTGAAGGATACAGAACAGGCATTATTGCAACTGAAGAAACAAAAGACAGATACCAAGGCTTTGAAGTTTTGGTTATAGGAAGCAGACAGCATCCGGAAACTATTGCGGCAAATCTCTTTAAAATGCTTAGAAAATGTGATTATCACAATATTCAAAAAGTATATGCAGAGGGTTTTGAAGAAACAGAACTTGGACTTGCTATAATGAACAGATTGAAAAAGGCAGCAGGTTATTCAATTATAGATGTGTAGGAGGAAGTTTAAATGATAGGTTTAGGCTGTGACCATGGTGGTCTTGAATTAAAGAAAACAGTAATGGAATATTTAGATTCAAAGGGTATTGAATACAAGGATTTCGGTACATACACAAGTGACTCTTGCGATTATCCTGTTTATGGCAAGGCTGTTGCTCACGCAGTAGCAGACGGTCAATGCGATAAGGGCATTATCATTTGTGGTACCGGTATTGGTATTTCAATTACTGCCAATAAGGTAAAGGGTATCAGAGCTGCTCTTTGCCACGATGTTTTTTCAGCAAAAGCAACTAGAGAGCATAACGATGCTAATATTCTTGCTATGGGTGCAAGAGTTATTGGACCTGGTCTTGCTCTTGAAATTGTTAAGGCATTTTTAGAAACTGAATTTTCTGGCGATGAACGTCACATCAGACGTATCGCTATGATTGAAGAATAAGGAGGTATTTATATGAGTGATTTATTTATTATTGACCATCCATTAGTACAGAGTAAGCTTGCTCTTTTAAGAGATAAGAATACTAACAACAAGGAATTTAGAGAACTTGTAAGCGAAGTTTCTGGTCTTTTAGCATATGAAGCTACAAGAGATATGGAAGTAAAGACAGAAAATATTGAAACTCCTTTTGCTCCGGCAGAGGCTAAGACAATGGATAAGGAAATTGGTCTTGTACCTATTTTAAGAGCCGGTATTGGTATGGTTGACGGTATCGTAAACCTTATTCCAAATGCAAGAGTTGGTCACATTGGTCTTTACAGAGACCCTAATACTCTTATGCCTATTGAATATTACTGCAAGCTTCCAGAATATTCTGACAATATTGAAATGTTTGTTCTTGAACCTATGATGGCTACAGGTGGTACTGCATCTGCTGCTGTTCAGTTCTTAAAGGAAAGAAACTTCAAGAACATTAAGTATATTTGCCTTATTTGTACTCCTGACGGTGTTCAGAAGTTACAGGCTGACCACCCAGATGTTGATGTATATGCAGCAGCTATGGATAGAACTATAAGTGAAGACGGATTTATTATACCTGGTCTTGGTGATGCAGGCGATAGAATGTTTGGTACAAAGTAAAATGCTTGATTTGCGTTTTGTTTTGACTCTAAGGGAGGTATATTATGTCTGATACGTGGCTTTTGTATTTGGCTAGCTTTGCTGTTGCCTTTTCAATTTCACTATTGACAACACCAATGGCTAAAAGACTGGGTATAAAATTCCACGCTGTGGACTATCCTAGAGCCAGAGGTATGAATAAAGAACCTGTGCCACTTATGGGTGGACTTGCTATTGTTAGTGGGTTTATGGGTTCAATGATACTTATGTCCATTTTTTTAGAGGACCTGCACAATAGACAATTTGTAGGCTTTATTATTGGTGCTATTATTATTGTTCTTGTTGGTATGCTTGATGATATTTATGAATTAAGTGCAAAAATGAAATTGCTTGCCCAAATTGTTGTGGCAGTAATTGTTGTTTCAACTGGAACTAAATTGGACTTTATAATGTGGCCATTGTGGCAGTATATTAAGCCTTTTTCAAATATTATTACAGTTGTTTGGATAATAGGTCTTATTAATGCTGTAAACCTTATTGACGGTCTTGACGGTTTGGCAGCCGGTGTTACAAGTATTATGTCAACTTGTCTTGCCATTCTTTGTGCTATTTCAGGAGGTACAGTAGGTGCTGTTATGACAATAGCTCTTGCTGGTGCAGCTCTTGGTTTCCTTCCTAGAAATTTCAGTCCGGCTGAAGTTTATATGGGAGATACAGGCTCAACTTTCTTGGGTTATGTACTTGCCGTTTGTTCTTGTATAGGTGTGTTTAAGAGTTATGCTATTCTTTCACTTTTATTAGCTGTGCTTTCTATGGCATTACCTATTTTCGACACATCATTTGCTATGATTAGACGTGCAATTAATCATAAGCCTATTATGAGCCCAGATAGAGGACACCTTCATCATAGACTTATTGATTCTGGTTATACAAACCAGCAGGCAGTTATGATTTTATATGCTTTAAGTCTTGGTAGTTCCCTTATTGCTGTTATTATAGCATTGCAGGATATTCGAGCTACTATTGTAGTCCTTGTCTTCTTTTTAATTTTAATATTAATGTTGCTTGTTTACAAAAAACGAGTGTGATTTTATGCCCCATAGATTTCTATGGGGCGTTTTTGTATCCTTAGAATTAAGTAATATATTGACAATAAATAAAATGTAATGTAAGATTATATTATAATTTAGGTCGAAAAATCTGTATAAATGAGGAGGTAATATATGGGTAGAAAATTAAAATTAGGGGTTTTAGTAGCATTTTTTGTTTTTATGCTTTCAGCTTGTACATATGCAGGTACATATAGGTTGACTGTAAACAAGGGAACTAATTGCGTAACTGTTTATGAAAAACAGGGGAATGATTATGTGCCTATAAAGGCTATGATTTGTTCAGTTGGGGCAAATGATGGTACACCATCTGGGGTGTTTAACACTTGTGCTAAGTATACTTGGCGACCACTTTTTGGAAATGTATATGGTCAGTATGCCACAAGAATAAACGGGAACATTCTTTTCCATTCAGTTTACTATAAAACAACTGACCCATCTTCTCTCAAGACAGTTGAGTACAACAAGTTGGGACAGGCTGTTTCTATGGGTTGTGTAAGATTGACAACAGCCGATGCAAAGTGGATATACGATAACTGTAGCTTAGGTACTCAAGTTACTATTATTAACAATGGTACAGACCCATTAGGTAGACCAAAGAGTATATACTTGGGTAAAAATGCTTCATATCCAAATTGGGACCCAACAGACCCAAATGTAAACAACCCTTGGCATAAAGAAGGTGTAAAGTTTTTAGCTGATTATTCATCACTTCATAAAACAATAAATGCCTCAGATAATCTTACATCACAACAGCTTGCTGATAAGATTAGAGAGGGCGTAACAGCTTATGATACAGCCAATAATGTTATTAGCTACGATTTATCTTACAATATTCATCCTACAGCAGTTGGAGAGTATGAAGTAAAATATTATGCCACAGATATTTTAGGCAGATATGCTGAAATATATGGAACACTTACTATAAAATAAGAGGAGTAATCCTCTTATTTTTTTGCCTTATTGACACTTTAACATTACTGTGATAAAATTAAACCAAATTTGGACAGTATCCTTTTGGAATTGTACCCTATGCACGTTTATATTAATTTAAAATTATATTCTCTACTAAATGTCTGTACCCAATAAGGGATAGTACGTTTTATAGAGGGTGTTTTTTGTGTGTATCCGGACAATTTCTGTCCGGATTTTTTGTTCTAAATAGTAATTATGTTTTTACGGTGTAGGCAGTGATTTATTTTAAACACTGACTGGAAAGGAGAAAAAATGAAATTTGTAAAAACTATTGCAGAAGTACGCACACAGGTTAAAGAGTGGAAAAGACAGGGTCTTACAGTAGGCTTTGTGCCAACAATGGGCTATCTCCATGAGGGACACAAAAGTCTTATAGACAGAGCTGTTAGTGAAAATGACAAAGTTGTTGTAAGTGACTTTGTAAATCCAATTCAGTTTGGAGCAAATGAGGACTTATCCACATATCCAAGAGATATAGAGGCAGATAAGGCACTTTGTGAAAATGCTGGTGCAGCAATGCTTTTTAATCCGGAACCAGATGAAATGTTTGCATCTGATTTCTGTACTTTTGTAGAAACTCAGAATTTAAGTAAGGAACTTTGTGGCAAAACTCGTCCTATTCATTTTAGAGGTGTTTGCACAATAGTAAGTAAGTTATTTAATATTGTAACACCTGACAGAGCATACTTTGGTCAGAAAGATGCTCAACAGCTTGCAATAATCAGAAGAATGGTTCGTGACTTAAATATGGATATTGACGTTATTGGTTGTCCTATTATAAGAGAAGATGACGGACTTGCTAAAAGTTCAAGAAATACATACTTAAATGCTGAAGAAAGAAAAGCAGCATTAGTTTTAAGTAAAGCTGTTTTTAAGGGAGAAGAACTTATTAAAAATGGCGAAAAGAATAGCGATGTTATTCTCAACACTATGAAAGATATTATCAATAGTGAACCTTTGGCTAAAATAGACTATGTTCAGCTTGTAAATGCTGACAGCATTGAACCTCTTGAAACAGCAGAGGGCAGAGTTCTTGTAGCTATGGCTGTATATATTGGCAAAACTAGACTTATTGATAATTTTATAGTGGAGGTTTAATATTATGACACTTGAAATGCTTAAAAGTAAAATACATAGAGCAACTGTTACACAGTCAGCTCTTGACTATATAGGTAGTATTACTGTTGATGAAACTCTTATGGAGGCTGCCGGTCTTACTGAATACGAAAAAGTAGAAATTGCTGATGTTGATAATGGTGCAAGATTTTCTACTTACGTTATCTGTGGTGAGGCAAATAGTGGAATTATTTGTTTAAATGGTGCAGCAGCAAGAATGGTATCAACAGGAGATAAGGTTATAATAATGAGCTATGCTCAGATGACACCGGAGGAGATAAAGGAAAATCCTCCAAAGGTTGTTTTTGTAAATGACGATAATACAATTTCTCGTATTACTCGTTACGAAAAGCATGGAAAATTATCAGATTTAAAATAATACTATAATACAACTCTGAAAAAGAGCTGACTTGCAAGAAATGCTTGCATTTCTTGCAGGTAATCTAAGGAAGGGACCAGCCGAGAAAAATATGGCACTAAAAACCAGTACCATATTTTTGTCCCTGTCTAGGTTGCATAGGCGAGCAATAAATTACAAAGTAATTTATGACCAGCCCTACGGTCGGGCAAAGCTCTGGTCAGAACTTTCAACTTTGTTGAAAGCCACACTTCGTGTGACCGATTTATCTTTCGGTTCACAGTTGCGGAATTAATTTAAGAAAACCAAGGTTTTCTTAACAACTTTCCTTTGATTATCTAAAGAAATTACATAGTCAAAATTGTAAATTAAATTTCTTAATTTAGCTTATTGATAATGTAAGAGCTGTTTATAGTATTTCGGCTCTTTTTCAGTAATGAGAAGGAGAACAGAAATGAGTAAATTAAAAAGTATAAGTGGATTTTTATCCTCAAATGTAGCAATATTGATTATTTTATTTTCTATTATTGCATTCTTTAAACCAAACGGTTTTTCTTGGGCAACAAATTACACAGCCATTTTTCTTGGTGTAGCTATGTTCGGTATGGGTTTAACTATAAAAACTCAGGATTTTAAGGTTGTGTTCACAAGACCAAAGGAATTGGCTTTAGGCTTTGTATTACAGTATACAATTATGCCACTTTCAGCTTATGTTTTAGCTAAAGTATTCCAGTTGCCTACAGACTTGGCTCTTGGTGTAATACTTGTAGGCTGTTGCCCAGGAGGTACAGCAAGTAATGTTATAACTTATATTGCAAAGGGTGATGTAGCCCTTTCAGTAGGTATGACAATAGTTTCTACAATACTTGCACCTTTTTGTACACCGATTTTAGTATATGTTCTTGCCGGTTCTTGGGTTGAGGTTTCTATATATGCTATGATGATTTCAGCTGTAAAGGTTGTTTTGATTCCTGTTTTAGCAGGTATATTACTTTACAGACTTTTCCCTAAGCAGATTGACAGCATTAGAGATGTATTACCTTTGGTTTCTATTGTTTCTATAGTTATGATAATTTCTGGTATTGTAGGGGCAAATGCAGAAAAAATTATGACTTGTGGAGCTTTAACACTTGTTGTTGTTATGATACATAATGGCATAGGTCTTTTAGCCGGTACAGCCGTTGGCAAAATGGCACATTTGGATAAGCCAAAGACTACAGCCGTTGCTATTGAGGTAGGTATGCAGAATAGTGGCTTAGCTATATCTATGGCTACAGCTAATTTTGCAACAAATCCACTTGCTACATTACCTGGTGCAATTTTTAGTGTATGGCATAATATATCAGGTACAATTTACGCAAATCTTTGTAATAGAGAAGTAAAAAAAGAAGAAGTTGAAACTGTTAAATAAAAGGGTTGAAAATATTTAGATAAATATAAATAGCTGTCCTAAAAAGGGCAGCTATTTTTCTATGAAACGGAGATATTCAGCAATTAGAATATCTCCGTTTTTGTTACTATAAATCAAATTTTTCACCGTGTAAATCATTTTCAATATTAAAATAATCTGCAATAGTTTTTGCTAAATCGGCGTAGGTTTTTCTTATGCCTATGTTGTGAGGTTTAATATTTTTACCATAGCCAAGGAGGAAAACATATTCCCTTGAATGGTCAGTTGACGGTGTTGTTGGGTCACAACCGTGGTCGGCAGTAATAAAAAGTATATCATCATCACTCATAGCATTTATAATTCGTGGAAGCTTATCATCAAAGTATTGAAGTGATTTTCCAAAGCCTTCTACGTCATTTCTATGACCATAGAGCATATCTGTATCTACTAAATTTGTAAATATAAGACCGTCTGGAGCATTTTCAATATATTTTATAGTTTGTTCTATGCCTTCAGCATTTGTATGAGTATGAACAGACTGGGTTATACCTCTATTGCAGAAAATATCTTCAATTTTACCTACAGCAGAAACTGTGAGACCAGCTTTAGAAACATAATCCAAAAGTGTAGGGGCAATTGGTGGAAGTGAAAAATCCTTTCGTCTTTCAGTTCTTGTATAGTGACCATTTGAACCTACAAAAGGTCTGGCTATAACTCTACCTACGCCATTATCTCCCTGTAAAATTTCTCTTGCTATTTCGCAGTAGCGATACTGTTCCTCAATAGGTATAATATCCTCGTGGCAAGCAATTTGGAAAACACTATCGGCTGATGTGTATACAATAGGGCAACCTGTTTTCATATGCTCATCGCCTAATTCCTGTATAATTACAGTACCAGATGCCACACAGTTACCTAAAACTTTTCTGCCTATTTTGCTTTCAAATTCTTCAATTATTTCCTTAGGAAAACCATTTGGATAAGTAGGGAAAGGCTTATCAATCCACACACCACTTATTTCCCAATGACCGGTTGTGGTATCTTTGCCGGCAGAATGTTCAGCCATTTTTCCGTAAAGACCCTTTGGATTATCTACTTTTTCGTATACATTTTTGCCGTCAATAAGTCCTAAACCTAAATCACACATATTTTTAAGGTTAAGGGAAGGAAGTGCCTCTTTAACGTGCATAAGAGTATTACTGCCTTTGTCACCGTATTTATCGGCGTCAGGTAATTCTCCAATGCCTACAGCATCTAATACAATTATTATTGCTCTTTTCATATATATCACCCCTATTTAATAATCTTATAGATTAAAGGTTGTTTTTCAGGCTTTTCGCCAATAACAACAGCCTGTTTAATTATTTCACTTGCTTTTTTACATTTTTCAGTAGTTGAAGAATATACAGTTGCTATAACTTCTCCACTTTTAACAGCATCTCCAAGTCTTTTTTTCATTATTATACCGGCACTGTAGTCTATTTTATCTGTTTTTGTCAATCTGCCAGCACCTGTAGCGACAGATGCTCTGCCTATATTGTCTGTATCTATATGAGAAATATAACCGTCTTTTTCGGCTTTTACTTCAAGGCTTTCTTTAGGCTGTTGGAAAAGAGAATAGTCATCAATAACGTTAGGATTTCCACCCTGTAATGTTATTAATTCTCTGAATTTTTCCAAACCCTTATGGTTATTTATATTTTCCTCTAATGCCTTGTGTGCCATTTCAGAATTTTCAAAAATACCACCTAATACAAGCATTTCGCTACCTAAAGCAAGGGAAACATCTTTTAATGCACCGTCTATATTGCCTTTTAGAATTTCTATAGCTTCTATGACTTCAAGGCTGTTGCCAATGTGCATACCTAAAGGCTCATTCATATTTGTCAAAAACGCTGTTATGTTTTTGCCCAAATGCTCTCCTATGCCAATCATTGTAGTAGCCAGTTTTTCGGCATCGTCAATATTTTTCATAAAAGCACCGTTACCAAATTTAACATCAAGAACTATTGCGTCACTGCCGGCAGCCAGTTTTTTACTCATTATACTAGATGCAATAAGGGATATATTTTCAACTGTTCCTGTTACATCTCTGAGAGCATAAAGGGATTTATCAGCAGGTGCAAGGTCAGAAGTTTGGCTCATAAGTGCTATGCCATTTTTTTCAACCTGTAAAAATGCCTGTTCTTCTGAAAGTGCTACATTAAAATTAGGTATAGACTCTAATTTATCCAATGTGCCACCAGTATGTCCTAAACCTCTGCCACTCATTTTTATTACCGGCAAACCAAGAGAGGCTGTTAAAGGGGCAAGCACAAGGGTAGTAGTGTCTCCAACGCCACCGGTACTATGCTTATCTACTTTTATGCCTTTTATAGAGCTTAAATCCAATGTTTTGCCTGAATTGGTCATAGCCATTGTAAGCTGTGAAGTTTCTTCAATATCCATACCATTGAGATAAATTGCCATAAGCATTGATGAAATCTGATAATCGGGAATAGTATTGTCAGTTACACCTTTTACAAAATAGTTTATTTCGTCTTTAGAAAGTTTCTTATTGTCACGTTTTTTAATAATTAAATCTACAAAATCCATATTTACCCCTCCTTTTAATTTAATTATAGGATAAGGTGTGTAAAACTTCAATATAGATTTTTGTATTATTTAGTGATAAAATGTCATTGGAGGTGATACAATGAACGTAAGTGTTATTATTGTAGCAGCAGGTAGTGGAAAGAGAATGAAAAGTGCTATTGCTAAACAATATTTAGACTTAAAGGGCAGAAGTATACTAAGCTATACTGTTGAAGTGTTTGAAGAAAGTCCTGTTGTAAATGAAATAATATTGGTTACAGGAAAAGACGAAATAGAGTACGTAAAGAGTGAAATTATTGATAGATATGGTTTTACAAAAATAAAGGCTATTGTTGAAGGTGGAAGTGAAAGACAGTATTCTGTTGAAAATGGCTTAAATAATGTATCTGAAAATTGTGATATAGTTATGATTCACGATGGCGTAAGACCTTTTATTGATGAAAACAGTATTGAAGTTTTGGCTGAAGATACAGCAAAATATGGTGCTTGTGTGTTAGGTGTTTTTGCAAAGGACACTATTAAGATTTGTGACGAAAATGGTTTTGTAGTTGATACTCCAAACAGAAAATTATTGTGGCACGCACAGACACCTCAATGTTTTAAGTATGATGTTATAAAAAAGGCTTATGAAAAGGCAAAAGAGGATAACTATTTAGGTACTGATGATTCTATGCTTGTAGAGAGAACAGGTCAGAAAATAAAAATGGTTGAGGGTAGCTATGACAATATTAAAATAACAACTCCTGAGGATTTATATGTGGGAGAAAGAATATTGGAAAGAAATCTTGATAAATAATAAAAATCCACTAGGTGAGAACTTAGTGGATTTTTTTGTCATCATACGAAAAAATCCTATGAAATAACTAACCAGCAATAGTTTAATTATATCATAGGAGGAGTCGTTGTATAAATAACGACATAATAACTTAGCACACAAAAACATTAACACAAATAAATGTAAATGTCAATACAAGTTCCTTTATAAAAGTTTTTCTACAGCTGTTACAATGTCAGCAGGGGCGTCAATTATTATGTCAGCACCCTCTAAATCAGCAAGGGTTCTAAATCCCCAAAGGACACCAATGACGGGTAAATTTGAATTTTTACCTGTGGCTACATCAACTTCACTATCTCCAACATAAACAGCATTTTTTCTGTCTATTTTCAATGTGTCAAGAGCAAGAAATACACCCTCAGGAGCTGGCTTTTTAGGTCTTTTAGTTGTGTCAGCACCAATGGCTATTTGGATTTTATCTCCAAATAATTTTTTAACCATATCTTTAGTAGCAAAATCAGGCTTGTTAGATACAACTCCACATACATAGCCTTTTTTGTTGAGAGTATCTAAAACCTCTAAAACACCATTATAAGGCTTAGTTTTGTTACACATATTGTCCTTATAATATTCTCTGAAAACAGAAATTGCCTTTTCAAATTTATCTTGATTTTTACTGCCTAATGCTCTTTTCACAAGAATATCAGCACCATTTCCAACATATTGTCTAGTTTGTTCAATATTTATTTCTTTAACACCAACTTTTGACATAGCATAGTTAGTGCTATCCATTAAATCCTCAAGAGAATTAACAAGTGTTCCGTCTAAATCAAAAATTACAGCTTTCATAGTACACCTCCATACAATGGCAATTTTAACACATTACTGTCAGTAACACAATTAAAAAAGCGACATAATATAAATATATAGATTTTCGGAGGACAGTATGGATAGGTATGTTATCTGTGGAGGCGAAAGGCTTTCAGGTCAGGTAAAGATAAGTGGTGCAAAAAATGCTGTACTTCCTATACTTGCCGGTACTTTAATGACTAAAAATGCAGTTTTAAAAAATGTACCTAATTTAAGTGATGTAGCTTATACTGTTGAAATACTTGAAAATTTGGGAATGAATATAACAAGAGAAAATGACAAAATGAATATTATAAATAGTGGCATAGTAAATACTGTTCTCCCTACAGAGCTTTGTAGCAAAATGCGTTCTTCAATACTTCTTATGGGTGGAATGTTGGCATCAGCCGGAGAGGTAACTATACCATATCCGGGAGGCTGTTCTCTAGGCAACAGACCTATAGATATTCATTTAAAGGCTGTTGAAAAAATGGGCGTAGAAATAGCAGAAAGTAGCAATGGTATATATTGCAAAGTAAGAAGTCTACAGGGAACAAAAATAAAATTACCTTTTCCTAGTGTAGGTGCAACCGAAAATATTATGCTTTTGGGAACTATTGCAAAGGGTGTTACAATTATTGAAAATCCGGCAAAAGAACCTGAAATAGTTGACTTACAGTTGTTCTTAAATAAAGCCGGTGGAAATATTTGTGGTGCCGGTACAAATAGGATATATATTGAGGGTGTCAAGAAATTAGATGGGTGTGAACACACTATTATTCCGGACAGAATAGAAACAGGTACTTTTATGACAATGGCAGTTGCAACAGGTGGAGAATTGTTTATAGAAAATACAGAGCCTAAGCATTTAAGTGCCACTATTGATATTGTGAAGAAAACAGGTGCAGTTGTAAAAATAAATAAAAACAGTTTGTATATTGATGCTCCGGAAAAAATAAATGCCATTGAAAAAATAGCCACAAATGTATATCCAAAATTGCCTACAGATATGCAGGCTGAAATTATGGCTATGGTTTTAAAGGCAAAAGGAAAGAGTTGTATATCAGAAAATATATTTAATGGCAGAAATAAGCATATTCCGGAAATGAACAAAATGGGAGCAAACATAACACAGATAGATTCACGCCATTTTGAAGTAAATGGTGTTGAAAACTTAGTGGGAACAGAAGTAGAGGCAACAGATTTAAGAGGTGGGGCAGGTCTTGTAATAGCAGGGCTTTCAGCTGAGGGAGAAACAACTATTAAAAATATAAGCCATATTGAAAGAGGATATGACAAAATTGAAGAAAAAATACAGGCAATAGGTGGCAAAATTTATAAGGTGTAAATTAAGTTGACACAATTATTTTACAGTGATATATTGATAATAGATAAGTTTTATGACAAAGAGGTCCTTATGTTAAGGGTCTCTTTTTTTATAATGAATTTATTAGGAAGGGAAGATATTATGGTTTGTAATGTGGTTTGTATACAGACTTATCCGTTTTTATGTGATAAGGCTAAAAATATAAATAAAATGATAGAGTTACTTGAAAAGGCTGTTAATGAAAAGCCTGATACACAGCTTGTGGTATTTCCGGAATTGGCAACAACAGGTTATGAATGTGGTGAAAAGTTTAATGAGTTGGCAGAAGTTATAGATGATAAATCAGAAACTGTACAAGCCTTTTCAAAAGTTGCTTTAAAGCACAATATACACATTGTATTGGGTATGGCAGAAAGAGATGCAAATGATCCTGAAATACTGTATAATTCACAGCTTTTTATAAGCAATAAGGGTGAAATTATAGGCACATATAGAAAAATACACTTGTTTGATACTGAAAAGGATTGGTTTACAGCTGGAACAGAATATAAGGTTTTTGATACTGAAATAGGCAGAATAGGTCTTTTTATTTGTTATGATGCTTCTTTCCCAGAGGTTTCCAGAATTTTGGCAATAAAGGGAGCTGAATTGCTTGTACATAGTACAAATTGGAATAAGCCGGATGATTTTGATATGGATATGTATGTATCTGTAAGAGCATTGGAAAATACAGTTTATATTGCTTGCTGTAACAGAATAGGTAAGGATAAAAGTCTTGATTTCTTTGGTCACACCAGAATACTTGACCCAACAGGAAGGATAATTTCTGAAATTAAGGGAGAAGTAGAGGGCTATACATATGCGAGCCTTGATTATGGAAGAATTAATAAATTAAAGGAAAATGGATATACAATGCTTTCAGAAAGACGACCTGAATTGTATAAAAGCCTTTGTGAATAATATAAAAGGATATGCCCACAAAATTAAGGCATATCCTTTAGTGAACCGAAAGATAAATCCGATGGCTTGCATAGCAAGCCACAAATTAAGAATTTAATTTGTTCTGAAAGTTTTGATACTGGTCACAGTATTCACTTAAAAAGCATTTTTCACATTGTGGATTTCTGGCTTTACATATAGTTCTGCCGTGGGCAATAATTTGTGTATTATATCTACCCCAGTATTCTTCTGGGAAAATTCTCATTAACTCAAATTCTATTTTTACTGGGTCTTGACTATCTGTAAAACCTAATTTATTACTTATTCTTTTAACGTGAGTATCCACAACAATACTAGGAATATGAAAAATGTGTGTTCGGACTACGTTGGCAGTTTTTCTACCTACACCGGCAAGGGAAGTAAGACTTTCTATGTCTGAAGGTAATTCTCCGTTAAATCGTTCCAACAATGCTCTTGTACAGAGTATGATATTTTTTGCCTTATTTCTGAAAAAGCCGGTTGTTCTTATATCTTGCTCCATTTCTGCTAAATCTGCCTGTGCAAAGGATTCAAGAGTTGGATATTTCTTAAAAAGTGTTTCCGTAACTATATTTACTCTATCGTCTGTACATTGAGCAGAAAGTATTGTAGCAATTAAAAGTTCATAGGGTTTTGTGTAATGTAGATAGCACTTATCCATTGTAGGATAATATTCATCAAGTAATGGTAAAACGTGTTCAACTTTGTATTTTATTCTTTTACTAACAGGTGGCATTTTATCACCTCAAAAATCCTTATTATTGTAAGCCTACAAGGGCATTTTTTATTATAGTTGACTTGACAAAGTCTGTCAATATTGTATAATGTAATTTGAAAATAATGCTGTGTGAAAAGTAAAGAACACAGCAACAGGAACCAAGTTCCGAAATGTAGTTATTTTAAAACTCTCAGAAAGGAGGAAATTTGGTGCAGTTTACAGATATTTTATTATTAGTTGTAGTTATCGTTGCCATTGTTGTTTTTGTTCTTTATATGCTTAATCGTTGGGCTTATAAAAAGATGGATAGTCAGAGTTCTATGATTGAGAAAACAAAGACTACTCAGCAGGTATACGTTATTGATAAAAGACGAGATAAAATTACTAATGTCAATATGCCTAAGATGGTTATCGACCAAATTCCTAAGTGGAGCAAGTTTATGAAAATGAACTTTGTTCAGGTTAAGGTTGGTCCTCAGATACTTACACTTATAGCTGATAAAAGAGTTTTCGATGCTATGCCTTTAAAGAAAACTGTTAAGGTTGAAATTGCAGGACTTTATATTGTAAATATTGTTGGTATGAAGTCAGCAGAAGAAATGAAGGCTATTGCTAAGGCTAAAAAGGAAAAGGCTAAAGAAGATAAAAAGAAAAAGAAATAATTATTTTTAACTCTCACTTTATTGTGAGAGTATTTTTTTGCCTATTTTTACATATAATAATCCAAAGATATAAGGTGATTATATGAAAAGGATTATTTTTCTTTTTATTGCACTTATGCTGTGTGGCTGTGGGAAAACACAGTATAAATCTGTGCAGGATACACTTGCAGAATTGAAAAATTATAGTGCAAATGCTGATGTTACATATTTTTCAAACAAGGGAGAAACGACCTACAATATGGATATAACAGCTCAAAATGACGGAAAATACAAAATGACAATTAATTCGCCTAAAGAATACAAGGGCTGTAGTGTTTTATATGACGGCAATATGATATGGCAATACAATCCCAATTTGCCTAACAACAAAATAAGTATTTTACCAACAGATAAGGCATCAAGACGAGAAATTTTGGTGTTTAGTTTTATGAAAAATTATGTTCAGACCGATAGGGCAGATGTAACAGCCAGTACATTAGACGAAAGTAAGTGTACAGTATTAGAGGCTGATATAAAAGACGGAGGTAATCTGTTTAAGACAGAAAAATTATGGGTAAATAACGAAAGCAAATTACCGGAAAGACTTGCTATTTATTCGGCTGATAATAAGCAAATAGTTGTTGAAAATTTCACAAAATGCGAGTATAATACCCAAATAGATAAGGACTTTTTTGTTCCCAAAAACTGAGGAGGATATATCGTGAAAGAATACCATAGATTAGTGGCAGAAATAAATTTAGATGCCATAGGAGAAAATATAAGAAATATTAGAACTCAGATAGAACCTAAAACACAGCTTTTAGCTATTGTAAAGGCTGATGCGTATGGTCATGGTGCTTTGGAGGTCAGCAGGGTTTGCCTTTATAATGGTGCAAATCAGTTGGCTGTTGCTACTTGTGATGAGGGTGTAGCCCTTAGAGAAAGCAGTATTCAGGTTCCTATACTTATTTTGGGAAATACAGTTGAAGCAGAAATGGAAGCTATGATTAAAAACAGACTTACTCAGGCTGTTTTTGATTATGATATTGCAAAAAAGATTTCTGAAACTGCTCAAAGACTTAATATGACAGCACTTGTCCATATAAAGATTGATACAGGTATGCACAGAATAGGTTTTGCTCCAACTGAGGAAAATCTTGATGAAATAGACAAAATTTTTGAACTTCCTAATATTGAAGTAACAGGAATTTTTACTCACTTTGCAACAGCCGATGAAAAAGACAAAACTTATACTAGGGAGCAGTTTGAAAAGTTTAAGTTTATGACTGACGGAGTTGAAGCAAGAGGCCATAAGGGGCTTATAAGACATTGTGCAAACAGTGGCGCAATACTTGATATGCCGGAACTTCAAATGGATATGGTAAGAGCCGGTATTATTATTTATGGGCTTTATCCAAGTACAGAAGTAAGCACAGATGTAAAACTTGTTCCGGCAATGAGTGTTAAAACACAGGTTAGCTATGTAAAGTATCTTGAAGCAGGGGAAAGTGTAGGTTATGGCAGAACTTATTTTACAGATAAGAGAACCAAAATTGCCACAATTCCTATTGGCTATGCTGACGGTTATTCAAGACGTTTGTCAAATAAAGGCAGAGTAATTATAAATGGTGAATACTGTAATATTGTAGGTAATGTGTGTATGGATCAGTGTATGGTTGATGTAACAAATGTGCCGGATATTAAAGTTGGTGACGAAGTAGTTATTATGGGCAAATCCGGTGACAAGGAAGTTAGCTGTGAAGAAATAGCAAATACAGTAGGTACAATTAATTACGAAATTGTTTGTAATGTTGGAAAGAGAGTACCTAGAGCCTTTGTTAAAAATGGTCAAGTGGTTTATACAGTCAAAGCTATCTAATAGCCGTTGTTTTGTCGAAAAATGTAATATAAAAAATTAGTATAAGTGTATAAAAATTCCAGTACCAGTCCACACTATATACAAAGAGATATAGTGTAGAGGTAAATATGAAAAACATATTAAACTCACACAGGAAAACTGAAAAAATATTATTCAGAGGTGTGATTATGGTTGTAAAAAGAGGGGATATTTTTTATGCAGATTTAAGTCCTGTTGTTGGTTCAGAACAAGGTGGGGTGCGTCCTGTACTTATTGTGCAAAATGATGTAGGCAACAGATATTCGCCTACAGTTATATGTGCTGCCATTACGTCTAAAATGAATAAGGCAAAATTGCCTACTCATATTGAAATAGATTGTAAAAACTACTGCCTTATAAAGGATTCTGTAATTTTGTTAGAACAGCTTAGGACTATAGACAAAAGTAGATTAAGAGAAAAGGTAGACCATCTGGAAGGGAAAATTATGAGTAAAATCAATAAAGCTCTTGAAATCAGTTTGGGTTTACATAATAATTAAAGGTGTGTGAAAGAGGTTTCACACACCTTTTTAAGTAGTAAATTGGAAATATTGTAAGACAAGCCACAAATTAATGCAGTTAAATTGTACTGAATTAATTCTGTAATTCTTTATCCTTTTGTTTAAATTCATTCAATACACTAGCAACGAGAACAGCAGAAACTACAGCTGATGTTACATCAGATATAGGCTGAGCAATTTCAAGACCTAAAAGACCCCAAATGTGTGTAGTGATTAAAAGAACTGGTATTAATATTAAACCCTGTCGGCATACAGAAAGTATAGTGGCTTTTATTGGCTTTCTTATTACCTGCAAGAGCATATTTGAAATTATTATAATTGAGTTAAGAGGAAAGGCTATACATTGGCATCTTAAAGCCATTGTACCTATTTCCAAAACGTCTTTTTCTCCTTTACTAAAGAGCATAATAATTTCAGGAGCAAATATAATTCCCAAAATACTTACTACAAGTAAAAATAAAAATGAGAATTTTACGCAGAACTTATAGCTTTTCATTACTCGTTTATAAAGTCCGGCACCGTAACAGAAACCACAAACAGGCTGAAAACCTTGACCAAAGCCTATCATAGCTGAATTTGCAAACATAGCCACTCTGGAAACTATAGACATAGCAGCAACAGCTACATCGCCGTATCTACCGGCAAGTATGTTAAGACATATTGTTGCTACACTAGCTATACCCTGTCTTGAAAGGCTAGGAAAACCACTGGCACAAACTTCGCTGAAATAATAAAACTTTAAAGGATATTTACTTATTTTTATATTTATACTATCACTTTTAAATGTACCAATAATAAGCAGGCAAAAACTTACAAACTGGCTTAATGCTGTTGCTAGAGCAGCTCCTTTAATACCCATATTGAAAACAAATATAAAAATTGGGTCAAGTACAATGTTTAAAATACCACCACTACAAAGACCAATCATAGCATAAAAGGCATTGCCTTGAAATCTAAGTTGGTTATTTAAGACAAGTGATGATGTCATATATGGAGTTGCCAAAAGTATTATGCCCAAATAGTCGATACTGTAGGGTAAAATAGTAGGTGTTGAGCCTAGTACTATGGCCAGTTGCTTTATAAAAATAAGCCCAGGAATCATTATGAGAAAGCCAGAAAAAAATGAAGTAAAGAAACCAAAGCTGACCATTTTTTCTGCCTCTTGAGTGTTATGTATACCTAATTGTCTGGAAATATAGCTACCAGAACCTTGACCAAAGAAAAATCCAACGGCTTGAATAATAGCCATTAAGGAAAAAACAACACCAACAGCACCAGTGGCACTGGGATTTATTTTACTTACAAAAAATGTGTCTGCCATATTGTAGAGAGATGTAATAAGCATACTGCAAATTGTAGGCACAGCAAGTTTGCAAATAAGTTTTTCTACAGGTGCTTGTGTCATTTGTGTATATTTTTCATCTGCTGTCATTAAATCACCTCTAGGATAATTATATAACTTGTTAATCGTATATTTCAAGTGAAAAAAATCTCCGAATACACAGTATTCGGAGAAAAATTTAATTATTTGCTAAAATATCTATACATTCCAGAACCTTGTCGTAAATGGTAGGATAGCTCTTTTTAAGACTTAAAGGCTTAAAATCATTGTCTACAAAACAATGTTCACTAGAACCTGTAACTCTTAAAATACCAGTTTCACTATCTGTAATTTTGTATGAAAACTTCATTTTTACACCGTTGAACTTTTCAACATTTACATCTACAAGAACTCTATCACCATATTTTGCACCGGTTTTATATTTACAATCTACAGCTAAAACAGGCATCATAATGCCCATATCCTCAAGGCTTTTGTACTCTAAACCCATTTCTGCAAGGGCAAAAGTTCTAGCCTCCTCAAACCAATGCAAATAGTTTGCGTGGTGGACAATACCCATTTTATCTGTTTCGTAATATTCAACTTTTCTTGTATATATACTACTCAACTATTACACCGCCTCCAACAACGTATTCGCCGTCATAGAAAACAGCTGCCTGACCAGGAGTAATTGCTCTTTGAGGTTCATCAAATATACATTCAACAAATTCGCCTTTTTTACGGATAATGCAAGGGCTTTTCTTTTGTGAATATCTGACTTTACCTTCAACACGCATTTCTCCAACAATGTCTTCGTAAGCCATATAGTTGAAATTGCGAACTAAAACAGTTTTCTTAAATAAGTCAGTATTGCTACCTATGACAACTTCATTAGTGTCTTTTCTGATTTCGCATACATAGGCAGGAACACCGAGAGCCAAACCAAGACCTTTTCGCTGACCAATAGTATAGTGGCTTATGCCTAAATGTTGACCAAGAACATTACCATTTTTGTCTACGAAATTGCCTTTAGGAATAACAGCATTAGTATTTTCTCTAATAAACTTGTCGTAATCTCCGTCAGGTACAAAGCAAATATCCTGACTATCTGGCTTGTGAGCAACTCTAAGACCAATCTTTTCTGCAATCTCTCTAATCTGTGGCTTTTCATATGAACCGACAGGCATAAGAGTATGGCTCAACTGGAACTGTGTCAAGTTGTAGAGAGCATAAGTCTGGTCCTTAGTTTCTGTATCAGCAGTTTTAATAGTATATCTGCCTGTTGTCGGATGTTTTTCAACCTTTGCGTAATGTCCTGTAGCAATATACTCAGCACCAAGCTGAAGACTTTTGTTTAAAAGTGATTCCCACTTTACATATCTGTTACAGGCTATGCAAGGGTTAGGGGTTTCACCATTAAGATAGTCATCAATGAAATAATCAATAACACTTTCCTTAAATTCTTTTCTAAAATTCAAAACATAATAAGGAATATCCAAAATATTGGCAACTGAACGGGCATCTTCTACTGCTGAAAGACCACAACAGCTTCCGTCAACCTCAACCTTATCCGGTTGCCAAATTTCCATGGTAACACCAATAACGTCATAACCTTGTTCCTTTAAAAGGTAAGCGGCAACGGAGGAGTCAACTCCTCCAGACATACCGACAACAACTTTTTTCATCTAATATCACTCCTCAGGTGGTAACTCGTGTTCGTTAATATCGTTAACTGGTTCTTCAAGACCTTCAATAACGATATTGTTTTTCTGAGCATAATCCCATAAAGCAGCGTGGAGAGCTTCTTCAGCTAAACAAGAGCAGTGTACCTTTACAGGTGGAAGTCCATCAAGAGCTTCCATAACAACCTTGTTTGTAATCTTAAGAGCATCCTGAATAGACTTACCCTTAATAAGTTCTGTAGCCATAGAGCTAGTTGCAACAGCAGCACCACAACCGAAAGTCTTGAACTTAGCATCCTTTACGATGCCGTCTTCAATATCAAGATAAACCTTCATAATATCGCCACATTTTGCGTTACCTACAGTACCTACGCCACTTGCGTTTTCGATTTCGCCCATATTTCTAGGATTCATAAAATGGTCCATAACTTTTTCACTGTAATTCATATTATATCCTCCATGTAATTAAAAATCTAGTGTTTTTTATTATTTGTTTTCTACTCCTTCAAAAAGAGGTGACATCTGTCTTAATCTATTGATAATAGGAGGGAAAGCCTCTATAACATAATCAACCTGTTCTTCTGTTGTAAAGTGACCCATTGATAAACGGATTGAACCATGAGCCTTTTCGTGAGGTAAGCCAATAGCAAGGAGAACGTGAGATGGGTCAAGTGAACCACTTGTACAAGCACTACCACTACTAGCACATATTCCCTTCATATCAAGGAGAAGAAGAATAGATTCGCCTTCGATATATTCAAAAGAAATATTTACGTTACCAGGAAGTCTGTCTTCTGGGTGACCATTAAGTCTTGCATAAGGAATGTTATCAAGTATTCCGTGAATAAGCTTTTCTCTTAATTTCTTAAGTCTTGCCATTTCTTCATCAAGTTCATTTACAGCAAGTTCAAGAGCAAGCCCCATACCTACGATACCAGGAACATTTTCTGTACCAGCACGTCTGTTTCTTTCCTGAGCACCACCATGAATGAAAGGTCCAATCTTAACACCCTTCTTAATGTATAATGCACCGATACCCTTAGGACCGTAGAACTTGTGACCACTCATTGAAAGAAGGTCAATGTTCATAGCCTTTACATCAATAGGTACATGACCAACAGCCTGAACAGCATCAGTGTGGAAAATAATACCGTGTTCGTGAGCAATCTTACCGATTTCAGCAATAGGTTCAATAGTACCGATTTCGTTGTTAGCGAACATTACTGAAATAAGAATTGTGTCAGGACGAATAGCGTTCTTAACATCTTCAAGAGAAACCTTACCATATTCATCAACAGGAAGGTAAGTTACTTCATAACCCTGAGTTTCAAGGAACTGGCAAGTATGAAGAATAGCATGGTGTTCAATAGCAGTTGTAATAATGTGCTTACCTTTGTTCTGATAGCTTAAAGCAATACCTTTTAAAGCCCAGTTATCTGATTCAGAACCACCAGCTGTAAAGTAAATTTCATTTGTATCTGCATTAATTGCTTTAGCAACCTGTTCTCTACCTTTATCGACAGCAGCTTTATTTTTTTGAGCAATTTTGTAAATACTAGAAGGATTTCCGTAATTTACGCAGAAATAATCTTTCATAGCTTCAAAAACTTCTGCTCTAGTTTGAGTAGTAGCTGCATTGTCAAAATAATATTCCATATTTTACACTTCTTTCTATTTATTTTATATAATTATTTTTTATAAATTATCTGTGAAATGATAATACTATATTTTTCCTATTATGTCAATAGGAAATAGGTACTGTTATCAAAGAATTGAAATATCTCTAAAAAACCCATTTCATTATATATTATACTATACTTATATGATTTTGTCAGTTTGAATTTTATCTATAAATTTAATAAATTATTGTAATGGCTTTGAGCATTTTGTGATTATTTTGCTAAATTAATAAAAAAATAATACTGAAAAATTGTTGAAATATTTTGAATTTTTTGGTAGAATAGGTATATGAAAAATGAATAAAAAAATGAAGGGTGGTTTTTTTATGAAGTTATTGAAGAAAATTATTCCTTTTGTTGTTGTTTTGGCTACGGTATTTTCTGTATTTGGGGTTCAAAATACTTTTGCCGATTCTCAGATTAAAAAAGGCTCAACAAGAGTAGTAATGTTTGGTACTGAGATAGACCCTTGTGAAGATGAGGTAGTTTATCAGGGTTACAGGTATTTACCGGCAGACTATTTCATTAGTTCAATACTTTCTGAACTGGATTTAGAATGTAACGAGTCTGTTTTGGATTATAGTAATGGCTCTGTTTCTTATCATTTTTCGCCTTATGGATACCTTTCTTTTTGGGGTGGCTCAAAAAAGGTAAGAGTTGGTAATTGGTATGATGGAAAAGACATCTATCTTACAAATCCAGCAGTGTTGTACGATGGTAATATGTACATTTCAATGGAAGATATAGCTGATGTTTGGAGTTGTTATTATGGTTTTGATGCAAGTGTAAACACTATGTATTTCTATTATTATTAATTTTGTAATTGTGAGACAAAGACCTGTTTCTAAGTGTAGAGATGGGCCTTTTTGTATTTTATTGACAAATTATATTACAATGTGATAAAATTTTGTTTATAAAAATTTAAGAATTAGTAAAATAATTTTGAAGGAGAAAAGATTATGGAATTTATCAACAATTTTATTAGTTGGTTGGATACGGTCATATGGGCTCCATTTATGGTAATCTTATTATTGGGAACTCATATATTTCTCACTTTGAGAACAGGCTTTATTCAGCGAAAAGTTTTTACCGGTATTAAGCTTTCGGTTACTAAAGACCCATCCAAAGATGGTGACGTTAGTCCTTTTCAGGCACTTACAACAGCTTTAGCATCTACTATTGGTACTGGTAACATTGTTGGTGTAGGTACTGCTATATTCTTTGGTGGCCCTGGTGCAGTATTCTGGTGCTGGATTACAGGTGTATTTGGTATTGCTACAAAGTACGCAGAATCTCTTATTTCTATTAAATATAGAGTAAAGAGTAGAGATGGTCGTATGCTCGGTGGTGCTATGTACGTTCTTGAACGTGGACTTAATATGAAGTGGCTTGGTATGCTCTTTGCACTTTTTGCACTTCTTGCATCATTTGGTATCGGTAGTGCAGTACAGGTTAATGCTATTTCAGAAATTGTAACTTCAAATGTTACTTTTGTTAAAATTCCACCTATAGCAATAGGTATTGTGCTTGCAGTTATTACTGCTTTTGTTATTATCGGTGGTATTAAGAAAATTGCTATAGTCTGTGAAAAACTTGTTCCAACTATGGCTGCTTGCTATGTTATAGGTTGTTTTGTAATTTTAGGTATGAACCATGACTACATAATTCCAGGTATTAAGGCTATTATTAAACTTGCTTTTGCTCCTGGTGCTGTTGCCGGTGGTTTAGTAGGTAGAGGTGCTATTACTGCTGCCCAATATGGTATCGCAAGAGGTTTGTTCTCAAATGAATCTGGTCTTGGTTCTGCTCCACTTGTTGCAGCAGCTGCAAAGACTAAGAACCCTGTAAGACAGGCTTTAATTTCAGCAACAGGTACTTTTTGGGATACAGTAGTTGTTTGTCTTATTACAGGTATTACACTTGTAACAACAATTATGAAAAATCCAGAAATTAATATGAGCAGTATTCAGAATGGTGGTCAGATGACTACAGCTGCCTTTTCACAGATACCTGTTCTCGGTTCAATTATATTAGTATTTGGTATTATCACTTTTGCTTACACAACTGTTTTAGGTTGGAGTTATTATGGTGAAAGATGTGCTGAATATTTATTTGGTAAGAGAGCTACAATTTTCTTTAAGATTATATTTGTATTTGTTATATTATTAGGCCCTGTTATTGAGCTTGATATTGTTTGGAGTCTTTCAGATATTTTCAATGCCCTTATGGCTGTTCCAAATATTATTGCTCTTGTGTTTACTTCAGGTCTTATTGCTAAGGAAACTAAGAAATGGCTTAATAATCTTGAAGGTACAGACGATACAGAAATACCTACATTGGATAAATAAAATATTGATAAACAAAAACTGCTTTACACAGACTTGATGTTTGTATAAAGCAGTTTTTTATTTCTTTAGTCTTTTTATTAATGTAATGAGTATATCTAGGTCCTCACTATTGAGATTTTTTATTAGACCCATAAGCTCCGAATTTTTTGTAGGATTTTTATTTTCGGTGTCAAAAAATTCTACAGGAGTAATATGGAGATATTCACAGATATAAAAGAAAGCTGTCATAGATGGCAAATTTCTACCACTTTCTATACTAGTTATATAATTTGGGCTTTGACCTATTGAAAGGCTCATATCACGAGCAGAAATGCCTTTTTCTGTGCGTAACTGTGCTAGTCTTTCAGCAAATGTTTTCTTATCCATAGTATCACCTCCGATGAGGATTGTACTATACAAAATATTTAAAAATAGATATTTAAAATATCTATTTTACTTGACATATATATTTATAGTATGTATATTTAAGTTAAATAATATGTGAGGTGTTTGATATGGATAGTATTATAAATAAAAGTTGTTGTTTTACAGGACATAGAAAGATAGATAGTGATGAATATACAATGATAGTTGAAAAGTTAGAACTGAAAATAATTGAGTTAATAGAAAATGGAATTATATATTTTAGATGTGGAGGGGCATTGGGATTTGATACGTTAGTTGCAAAACTAATAATTAATCTTAAAATTAAATATCCATATATTAAGCTAGTACTTATTTTGCCTTGTATTGAACAAACAAAATGGTGGAAAGAGGAGGATAAGGAAATTTATAAATATATAATTGATAATAGTGATGAAGTTTTATATACATCAAAAAACTATTTTAGAGGATGTATGTTTAAAAGAAATCGTATGTTAGTGGATGAAAGTAGATTTTGCATATGTTATTTAACAAAAAATAATGGTGGAACTTTTTATACAGTAAATTATGCAAAAGAAAAGGGATTAATCGTTTATAATGTGGCAAAATAAAAAAATTAAATTATAAAAATAGTACCCTATTTACAACAAGGGTACTATTCTACTTACAGCACTACTATAGGGTTAGTATATTCTCTGCCTTTTTCTCCATTTGTTATCATATAGTACAAATCTGTTGCCATAATTTCTTTATGGAGATAATCTTCGGCAGTTTTAGCATTAGTTATTACTGGAACAGATGATTTCTGAGAAAGTTCTGTCAACAGATGTTCCTTTTCTTTTCTAAAGCCTAAAACTCGTATATACTGAACACCGTCATTAATATTTTGGTCAGATTTCTTTATATTTAAAATAATATGGAGAATAGCTCGCTGTAGTTTAGTATAAGTATATCTTTTTGTCTTTATTATATTTATGATTTCACTTATTGGCTTTCGTCCCATATTGTTAATAATTCTGTTTTCCAAGCCTTCTGTAATATCAGCATATTCTGATATTTCTTCAGCTGATTTTGTCCTGAGAATATAGTGAAGGGCAGGGGAATAATCATCAATATCCGGTATAGACTTTAATTCCTTAATAAGTATTTCACCACAGCTTTCAGGCAATGCTGAAAGGGCTTCTTCTATATTTTCATCGGCAAAGGCTTTTCTAATGGCAGATGCAGATGAAATACTGCCTGTCATTTCTTCTGAGTTGTATTCTGAAACAACTCTCTGTATAGTACAAGGCCAAACTGTGCTTTCTGTGCGTTTCAATGCTCTTGTATATTCAAGAGCTAATATGTTGTTAGGGTTGTTTAAAAATGAAATATCTCTGTTTAAGTAGCTACTTAAAGCCAAGGCTCGTGCCACAGGATATGATGCACCTTTTCCAAGTTCCATTTTCAAAAGAGTTTTAAATTCCTCCGGCTCTGTGTTTAAAACGTCTGCAAGGTCCGAAAAAGCAGTAATATCCCCTGATTCAGAACCAAAAGAAAGTGTATCAATAAAGTTACTTTTGTTTATAATATCTATTGCACCAAAGGCAAAAACATCAGCTGAACCGGTGGCATATTCCACAGGAAGCTCAAGAACCATATCCACACCGTTTAAAAGTGCCATTTTAGTTCTCAAGACTTTATCCAAAATAGCCGGTTCGCCTCTTTGAGTAAAATTGCCACTCATTATGGCTATAATACTACTATCACCGGTTTTTTCTTTTGTTTTGTTAATATGGTATAAATGTCCTTTATGGAAAGGATTGTATTCTGCAATTATAGCCGTATTCATAGCCAAACAACTCCTCTTAAAATAACCCCATATGGGAAAAACGCATAACTATTTTTTAAATCCCATTATATTTTCTACAATTATAACAAAACTATAAAAAAATTACAATTTTTTTTGAAAAACATATTGTGAAATTTTGTTAATAGGGGTATAATTAACAATATGTAGGAGTAGGCTACTCCGAGTTTTCAATTCTGAAAGGAGAAAAAATATGAGTATTTTAGATAGCTTAAAGGCTAAGGCAAAGGCTGACAAGAAGACTATTGTTTTACCTGAGTCTATGGATAAGAGAACATTTGAAGCCGCTGAAAAGATTTTAAAGGAAGGTCTTGCAAATCTTATTATCATCGGTACACCTGAAGAAATTGCTGAAAACAGCAAGGGCTTTGACATTTCTGGTGCAACTATTGTTGACCCATTTAATGACCCTAACAAGCAGAAGTATATTGACAAGTTCGTTGAATTAAGAGCTAAGAAGGGCGTAACTGCTGAATCTGCTCAGAAGATGATGGAAGAAGATTATATGTACTATGCTTGCCTTATGTGTAAGTGTGGCGATGCTGACGGTGCTGTTTCTGGTGCTTGCCATTCAACTGGTAACACTATTCGTCCAGCTTTACAGTTATTAAAGACTAAGCCTGGTATCAGCTCTGTTTCTGGTTTCTTCTTAATGGAAGTACCTGATTGTGAATTTGGTGACAACGGCGTATTCGTATTTGCTGATTGTGCTGTAAACCCTACTCTTGATTCTGAAAAACTTGCTGAAATTGCTGGTCTTTCTGCTGAATCTTTTGAAGCATTTACTGGTGGTACAGCTAAGGTTGCTATGCTTTCATTCTCATCTATGGGTAGTGCAAAGTCTGATGACGTAACTAAGGTTGCTGACGCTGTTAAGATTGCACAGGAAAAGTATCCTGAAGTTGCTATTGACGGTGAATTACAGCTTGATGCTGCTATCGTTCCTAGTGTTGCAGCTGCTAAGGCTCCAAACAGCAAGGTTGCTGGTCATGCTAACACATTAGTATTCCCTAGTCTTGAAGCTGGTAACATTGGTTACAAGTTAGTTCAGAGATTAGCTAAGGCAAATGCTTATGGTCCAGTTTTACAGGGTCTTTCAATGCCTGTTAATGACCTTTCAAGAGGTTGTTTCGCTGACGATATCGTAGGTGTTGTTGTTATGACAGCAGTTCAGGCTCAGTTAGCTTAATTTAGTATTTGTATTAAAAACGGTGATACTTGATTTTGTTTTACATAAACATTTCCACACCGTATAAATATATTTTATAATTTTCTATAAAGGAGAAAAACAATGAAAATTCTTGTTATTAACTGTGGTAGCTCATCTTTAAAGTACCAGTTATACAATATGGATAATAATGAAGTTCTTGCAAAGGGTCTTGTTGAAAGAATTGGTATTGACGGTTCTAATCTTCAGCATAAGCCAGCAGGCAAGGCAAAGGATAAGTATGTTTTCGAACAGCCACTTAAGAACCATAGCGAAGCTATTAAGTTAGTTATGGACAAGCTCGTTGACCCTGAATGTGGTGTAATCGCTGACCTTAGCGAAATCAATGGTGTTGGTCATAGAGTACTTCACGGTAGCAAGTTCTTCACAGAATCTTGTGTTGTTACTGAAGAAGTTAAGAAGGTTGTTACAGAATGTGCTGACCTTGGTCCTCTCCACAACCCAGCTAACCTTATGGGTATCGAAGCTTGTGAAGAATTAATGCCAGGTGTTAAGAACGTAGCTGTTTTTGATACAGCTTTCCACCAGACTATGCCTCCAAAGGCTTATATGTACCCACTTCCATACGAATACTATGAAAAGTATAACGTAAGAAGATATGGTTTCCACGGTACAAGCCACAGATATGTTTCTAAGAGAGCTATCGAAATGTTAGGCAACCCAGAACACAGCAGAGTAATCACTTGCCACTTAGGTAATGGTTCTTCTATCGCTGCTGTTAAGGACGGCAAGTGTATTGACACTTCTATGGGTCTTACTCCACTTGCAGGTTTCGAAATGGGTACTAGATGTGGTGACATCGACCCAGCTATCGTTCCTTACCTTATGAAGAAGGAAAACCTTACTCCAGATGAAATTGATACTATTATGAACAAGAAGTCTGGTCTTTTAGGTGTTACTGGTATTTCAAGCGACTACAGAGATGCTGAAGCTGCTATGAACGAAGGTAACGAAAGAGCTAAGCTTGGTATTGATATGTTCAGATACCAGATTGCTAAGTACATCGGTTCTTATGTTGTAGCTCTTGGTGGTTGTGATGCTATCGTATTCACAGCTGGTATCGGCGAAAACAACGGTGGTCACAGAGCTGCTATTTGTGAATATCTTGAATGCCTTGGTGTTAAGATTGACCCAGAAAAGAACAAGCTTCGTGGCGATGATATTGACTTTACTGGTGAAGGTAGCACAATCAAGACTTTCATCATCCCTACTGATGAAGAATTAATGATTGCTCAGGATACAATGGAATTACTTTCAAAGTAAAAAATTACTTGACAAATTTTATAAAAAGCTGTATAATATCGTTTGATGTGTGTTAAGGAGTTTTCCTTGACATATCGGATAGACACACTATTCTGACGGAACAGAGGTGTTTGTTATGCTTATTAATGTTAAAAATCTTGCACTAGAGCCTATTGACTTTGATTTTCAGGAAGAAATCGCCATTCCTAGAAGTGGTGGAGATGTTCCTTGTAAGGTGAAAGTTACTGGTACTGTGCAGCGTGTTGACAGAAACTACGTTGTGGAAGGCGAGATTGCTGCCGTTTTAAGCTTGAATTGTGACAAATGTCTTAGTGCTTTTGAAGCCCAGCTTGATTTGAATATGAACGAGGTCTTCTCCGAGGATGTCGATTCTGAGAAAGAGTTTTGGGAACTTTCAGATAAGACTGTCGATTTAAAGCCGGCTGTTATTGCTGACATTATGCTTAATATGCCAATGAAAGCAGAGTGTTCCGACCATTGCGAGGGCTTGTGTCCTAAGTGTGGGCATAATCTCAACGAAGGCGATTGTGGCTGTGACAGAGGTTATATAAATCCACAATTTGAAAAGTTGTTAACTCTTTTTAAAGATGATGATGAGGAGGTGTAAAAGATGTCAATTTGTCCTAAGGGAAAAATGTCTAAGTCTAAGAGAGACAAGAGAAAGGCTCAGAGTTGGAAGATTTCTACTCCAACATTAGTTGCTTGCAGCAAGTGCGGTGAGTTGATGATGCCTCATAGAGTTTGTAAGTCTTGTGGTTCTTACGACAAGAAAACTGTTGTTACAGTTGACTAATTATGACTATATGAATATAGAAAAGGTGCATTTCTTTGAGATGCATCTTTTTTTGTGTATAAATATAATATAATTGGTAAAATATGGAACGTATAAGTGACCTGTTATATATCTGAAAAATGTATACTGTTGTCGAAAAAAGTATTAATATTTTGATTGACCTACAGCTATAGTATGGTATAAACTAGTGTTGATAGATGGTTATATTATTGATTTTGTATAATTTTTGTAAATTTTTTTAAAAAGACAGAAATTATATTGACTGACAAAAAATGGTATGATATAATATCTATCAGTTAAGGGCTTTGGGTTTATAAACTACCTGTAATCTATGTATACTGCGTTCTGTATTTTTTTAGCAGATGTGGAGTCATTTGCTTCTATATTATTTACGAATACGAAAAAATAGCTTTGGTTGTATAAAGACCAAAGCTATTTTTTTATAATAAATTAGTATAATGAATCGGAAAGATAAATCCGATGGCTTGCTTGCAAGCCACATTTTGTGAAACAAAATGTTCTGATAATGAACTGAAAGATAAAAACTATGCCTTGACTAGGTCAAGGCACTGAATTACAATTTTTTAGCTATAACACAACTACTGAAAGGTGGAAGTGAAACTTTTATGCATCCGTTTTTAACAATGTATACGGTGTTATTTTGAACAAAACTTGTCATATTACTTATTACAAGACTAATCATAGTATCGCCGTTTTTTGCCCCTAAACGCCATACAGGAACAGACAATTCTGTTGACTTATATTGATTATTTAATATTACTGTTCCGTAGTCATTTTTGTTCCATCTTCCGTAGCATATAAGACCATATCCCATATAAAGATAATCCAAAGAACCATTTCTGAAAATTTCTCTGTTATGTCTTATTTTAATAAGGCATTTGTGGTAAGAGAGAATATCGTCATTCATATCGTCCCAACGAAATGGACGTCTGTTGTCTGGGTCTGTCCAACCGGTCATACCAATTTCATCACCATAGTATATTGTCGGAGCACCAGGCCAAGTCATCTGGAATGTAATAGCTTCTTTCATTATTCCTATATTTACACCGGTATCTGCTTCAAATGTGCCGGAAGTATGAAGTCTACCAGTTTTTCTGTTTGTTCTTGTTAAAAATCTGGAATGGTCGTGGTTTGAAAGCTGATTCATAGCTACATTAAGACTTTCGTTGCTGAAACGAGATGTATAATATCGCATAGATGCCTCAAAATCCCCAGCATTATTGTACTTGTGAATATCTGCCTTTTCACTGTGCTTTTCCATACCTGTCAAGAACCAAGTAATAGGCTCCATAAAAGCATCATAGTTCATTACAGTATCCCATTGGTCGCCCATAAGCCAGTCCTTAGGGTCGCCGTAATGTTCAGCAATAATAACAGCATTAGGATTAGCATTTTTAACTACTTTTCTAAAATCTCTCCAGAATTTCATATTAAATTCTTTACTAAGACCTAAATCAGCAGCAACATCAAGTCGCCAACCATCAGCATTATAAGGTGGAGATACCCATTTACGGGCAATATTCATTATATATGTGTATAACTCGTCAGAATGTTCATAATTGAGTTTTGGGTGATTTGGGTGGTCCCACCAGCTGGAATAATGTTCATTGTTAGGCCATTCTCCACCAGTCCAGTTAAAAAAATTGTGGTAAGGACTATTTTCAGAAGCATAAGCTCCTACGGGATAGCCATTTTTTTCATAAAAACCCTCTCTGTCAAGCCATTTATTAAAAGCTCCACAGTGGTTGAATACGCCATCAAGTATAACTTTTATACCTTTACTATGAGCAATACCAATAAGTTTTGCTAAAAGCTGGTCGCTTGCTTCCAAATTCTTTGGGTCAGTGGTTCTTGTCATATACAAAGTGGCATTTTTATTGTCTTTATCTTCATTAGAAAGGGGATTGCCGGTTTTTGTAACTATAACACCATAGTGTGGGTCAACGTGTTCATAATCCTGTATGTCATATTTGTGGTTACTAGGAGAAACAAATATAGGATTAAAATATATTGCATCAATACCTAAATCTGAGAGATAGTCCATTTTGTCAATAACACCCTGTAAATCTCCACCATAGAAGTTACAGACGTCCATATTTTCCAATGGAGTATCCCAATCTTCAATGCGTTTGGATTTTAAACCTAAATATTCATATTCATTAGTAACTACGTCATTTGACTTATCTCCGTTGTAAAATCGGTCAACATATATTTGATACATTACAGCACCTTTTGCCCAGCTAGGGGTACTAAAATCAGGTAAAATAGTGAAATTGTATTCGCTGTTTATGTCCTTTACAACGCCGGCTTTGTTATAGAAATAGGTGCGACCGTCACATATTATCTGAAAATAGTAGTTCATAGGTTCACTATCACATATGAAAGTACCTTCGTAATAATCGAAAAAATCTGTTGAATGACTTTTTTGCATTTTTACGTAACAACAACCATAGCATATATATGCACTATCAATATTATCCTTGCCAACTCGTAGAGTTATTGTAAAATTTTCTCCTGACACAGGAACAGAAGGATAACGATAATTTTCTGTTTCATCAGAGAATATGGCATCATAATTAAGATATTTAAAGTCAACTTGAGAAAGTCGTAATATATTTTCGATATAATTTGTTCTATCAGCCATAACTTCCTCCTTAAAAATTCCATTTACATACTACAAAATAAGGGTATAAATGGAAAAATAATACTTCTAACTCTATATTAAAGTATATTTACCAAAAAAGCAAGTAATACACAGAAAATAAATTATAGGCTTAATAAAATTAATATTTTTAAAAAATCCAAACTATATCTTGTGGTTTAATAATGTTTGTGATACAATATCTAGTGCTGACTAAAAAGAAATTAAAAAGTAAAGAGGGAAGTTAGATATGAACATAATAAAAAGGAATGGTACAGAAGTTGTTTTTGACAATAGCAAGATTGTTGCTGCTGTTGAAAAGGCAAATACTGAAGTGCCTGAAATAGAAAGACTTACCAAAGAAGAAATAGAGGATATTACTAAAAGTGTAGAAGAAGAATGTTCTTCAATGTCAAGAACTTTAAATGTTGAAGAAATACAAAATCTCGTAGAAGATGAGATTATGAAAAGAGAGCATTTTTCTGTTGCTAGAAAGTACATTACATACAGATATAAGAGAGCTTTAGTTAGAAAAGCAAATACTACAGATGACCAGATTTTGAGCCTTATTGAGTGTGCTAATGAAGAAGTAAAGCAGGAAAACTCTAATAAAAATCCTACTATAAATAGTGTACAGCGTGACTATATGGCCGGTGAAGTATCAAAGGATATTACAAAAAGACTATTACTTCCGGAAGATGTTGTAAAGGCTCACGAAGACGGTATAATTCATTTTCACGATTCAGACTATTTTGCACAGCATATGCACAACTGCTGTCTTGTAAATTTAGAGGATATGCTTCAGAATGGCACAGTTATAAGTGAAACTATGATTGAAAAGCCAAAGAGTTTTTCTACAGCCTGTAATGTAGCGACACAGATTATTGCACAGGTAGCTAGTTCACAGTACGGTGGACAGAGTATTACACTTTCTCATCTTGCTCCTTTTGTTGATATTAGCCGTAAGAAGTACAGAAGAATTGTTGCTGAAAATATGAAAAATGAGGGTATTGAAGTAACAGAAGAACAGATTAATGCCCTTGCAGAAAAGAATGTAAAGGAAGAAATCAAGCGTGGTGTACAGATTTTACAGTATCAGGTTATTACACTTATGACAACTAACGGACAGGCACCATTTGTTACTGTATTTATGTACTTAAACGAAGTAGAAGAAAGTCTCAGAAATGACCTTGCTATGATTATAGAGGAAGTTCTCAAGCAAAGACTTCTTGGTATTAAGAATGAAAAGGGTGTATTTGTAACACCTGCTTTCCCTAAACTTATTTATGTACTTGAAGAAGATAATATAAGTGAAGATAGTCCATATTGGTATCTTACAGAGCTTGCTGCTCGTTGTACAGCTAAGAGAATGGTTCCTGACTATATTTCTGAAAAGGTAATGAAAGAATTAAAAGAGGGTAACTGCTATCCTTGTATGGGTTGCCGTTCTTTCCTTACTGTTTATAAAGATGAAAATAATAAGCCAAAATTCTATGGTAGATTTAATCAGGGTGTAGTAACCCTTAACCTTGTAGATATAGCTTGTTCATCAGGAAAAGATATGGATAAATTCTGGGATATTTTTGATGAAAGACTTGACCTTTGCTACAAGGCTCTTATGTGCAGACACGAAAGATTGAAGAATACACCTTCAGATGTGGCTCCTATTTTATGGCAGTATGGTGCTTTAGCACGTCTTAAAAAGGGAGAAACATTAGATAAGTTATTGTACAATGGCTATTCTACTATTTCTCTTGGCTATGCCGGACTTTATGAATGTGTTAAGTATATGACAGGTAAGTCACACACAGACCCTTCTGCTACAGGCTTTGCTTTAAGTGTAATGCAACACTTAAATGATGCTTGTGAAAAGTGGAGAAAGGAAACAAATATTGACTTTAGTTTATATGGTTCACCAATAGAGTCTACAACATATAAGTTTGCAAAATGCCTACAAAAGAGATTTGGTGTTATTGAAGGCATTACAGACAAGAGTTATATAACAAATAGTTATCACGTTAATGTAAGAGAAAAAATTGACGCTTTTGACAAGCTTTCATTTGAATCACAGTTCCAAAAATTATCTCCGGGTGGTGCTGTAAGCTATGTTGAAGTACCTAATATGAATAACAATATTCCAGCTGTACTTGCTGTAATGAAGCATATTTACAACAACATTATGTATGCTGAACTTAATACAAAGTCTGACTACTGTATGGAATGTGGATATGACGGAGAAATTGAAATAGTACAAGACGAAAATGACAAACTTTTGTGGAAATGTCCTAACTGTGGAAATACAAATCAGAATAGAATGAGTGTTGCCAGAAGAACTTGTGGATATATTGGTACTCAGTTCTGGAATCAGGGTAGAACACAGGAAATAAAGGAAAGAGAATTACATTTATAATATGAACTACGGTGAAATAAAAAAAGTGGATATAGCAAACGGAGAGGGAGTAAGAGTATCCCTCTTTGTTTCCGGCTGTACTCATCATTGTAAAAATTGTTTTAACGAGGCTACTTGGGATTTTAATTTTGGAAAGGCTTATACACAGGAAACAGAAGAATATATATTGGATTTATTAAATCACGATTATATAGCAGGGCTTTCGATATTAGGTGGAGAACCTTTCGAATTTAAAAATCAAGAATCAGTAGCACAGCTTGTAGAAAAAGCGAAGAATTTGTACCCACAGAAAAACATATGGGTATACAGTGGTTACGTTTTTGAAGAATTGCACACAGGTGGAAAAATGAATACACCTTTTGTGGATAAAATACTTAAAAATATTGATATTCTTGTAGACGGAGAATTTGTAGAGGAAAAGAAAAATATAACTCTCAAGTTCAGAGGCTCTGAAAATCAAAGATTAATTAACATTCCGGAAACATTAAAAAGTGGAAAAGTAATAATTTGGGATAAATAAAAAAATATATTTGAAGTAATATGAAATTTCAGGAGGACAATAATGGAATTTGATAAATTGCTTGAAACAAGAAGAAGTGTGCGTGCTTTTGATGATACAAAGAAGGTATCTGAAAGCCAAATAAGAGAGTTAGTAGAGGCTGGTATACAAGCTCCTTCGTGGAAAAATTCACAGACAGCCAGATATTACTGTGTATTAAGTGATGATGTAAAGGAAAAGTTATCTAAGGATTGTCTTCCAGAGTTTAATGCAAAAAATTCTTATGGGGCAACCCTTGTAGTTACAACTTTTGTATCTAATCGCTCAGGCTTTGACCGAAATGGTAATCCGGATAATGAATGTGGTAATGGCTGGGGATACTATGATTTAGGTTTACATAATGAAAATTTTGTTCTTAAAGCTAAGGAATTAGGTCTTGATACACTTATTATGGGAATACGTGACAGTGAAAAGATACGTAAGGCATTAAATATCCCTGAAACAGAAACAGTTGTGTCAGTTATTGCTGTGGGATACGGTATAGTTACACCGGATAAGCCAAAACGTAAAACTGTAGATGATATATTGAAATTTTATTAAAAAAATGATTGAAGTAAACTTTAGTTGTAAAAAGCTAAAGTTTATTTTTTTGTACAAAATCTATTGACTTATACCTAACTCTAAGTGATATTATAAAATCAGAAACCAAGGAAAGAGAAATTCTGGGAGGTGATAAGGGCTAAAATATTTTGTTTTATTGCCTTAAAGGACAAAAGACAATTACAAAATAATACAGTAGAATTGCACCTTTTGCTGTAAAGCCACAAAAATAAAAGGCTGTCGATTAAATCGACAGCCTTTTCTGATAGTGAATCGGAAAGATAAATCCGATGGCTTGCTTGCAAGCCACATTTTGCAAGGCAAAATGTTCTGATATTATTTCTGGAATAATTTCTTAAATCTTCTCATAGCTTCTTCTGTATTAGCCTTGTTGTTAAATGAAGTAAGACGGAAGTAGTTGTCGCCGTTTGTACCGAAACCAGCACCTGGAGTACCTACAACCTGAATTTCATTTAAGAGCTTATCGAAGAAGTCCCAGCTGTACATACCGTCTGGGCACTGTAACCAAATGTAAGGAGAGTTTACACCACCGAAGTACTTGATACCAAGTTCGTCCATAGTGTCAGCAATAATCTTTGCGTTTACTCTGTATACGTCAATCATAGCCTTAGCTTCTTCCATACCCTTTACAGAGAATACAGTAGCAGCAGCCTTCTGAACAATGTAAGGAACACCGTTAAACTTAGTAGTCTGACGTCTGTTCCACATCTTATTAAGGTTCATTTCTGTACCGTTAGATGCCTTTGTAGTGATTTCCTTAGGAACTACTGTGTAACCACATCTTGTACCTGTGAAACCTGCTGTCTTAGAAAGAGAACAGAATTCAACAGCACACTTCTTAGCACCTTCAATAGCAAAGATACTACGTGGAAGGTCTGGTTCAGTAATGAAACATTCGTAAGCAGAGTCAAAGAGGATGATAGCATCATTTGCAAGAGCGTAATCTACCCAAGCCTTTAACTGTTCCTTGTTGTATACTGCACCTGTTGGGTTGTTAGGTGAGCAAAGGTAAATAATATCTGCGTGAACATCTGGATTTGGCATAGCGAGGAAGCCGTTTTCTTCGTTAGCATCCATGTAAATTATTTTTCTGCCGTTCATAGTGTTAGTGTCAACGTAAACAGGATAAACTGGGTCAGGAATGAGAACTGTGTTATCTACAGAGAAAAGGTCAGTAATGTTACCAGTGTCACTCTTAGCACCGTCAGAAACGAAAATTTCATCAGCGTCAATTTCAACACCGTTTCTCTTGTAGTAATCCTGAATAGCATTTCTTAAGAAGTCATAACCCTGTTCTGGACCGTAACCCTTGAAAGTTTCAGCATTGCCCATTTCATCAACAGCAGAATGTAAGCTTTCAATAACACTCTTGCTAAGTGGTAAAGTTACATCGCCGATACCAAGACGGATAACAGGCTTGTCTGGGTTAGCCTGTTCAAAAGCACTTACTCTCTTAGCAATTTCGCTGAAAAGGTAGCTCTGCTTAACATTAAGATAATTTTCATTAAATTTTGCCATTTTTATATCTCCTTAGTTATTTTTTAATTTATTATTTACTGCTGCAAGTTTTACACATACACAGAAAATATCCATAGCCTGAATTAAATCTTCGCAAGTTGGATAAGATGGAGCAACTCTGATGTTGCTGTCATTAGGGTCCATTCCGTGAGGATAAGTAGCACCTGCATTTGTTAAAATAAGTCCACATTCTTTTGCAAGACGTACAGTTTCTTTAGCACAACCATTCTGAGTGAAAACACTAATGAAGTAACCACCCATAGGCTTATGCCACTTTAAGTAATCTGTGCCTTCAAATTCTGAATCAAGTTTATTGAGAACAATATCGAATTTTTCTCTTAATAATGCACCAAGACGTTTCATATGAAGTTTAACTCCATCAGCAGTTTTGAAGAAGTTGTATGTTCTAAGCATATTGATTTTGTTGTGACCAATAGTCTGAACACCGAAATGCTTCTTAATTTCTTCTATATAGTTATCGCCTGCTGCAAGAAGTGCAACACCTGAACCTGGGAATGTGATTTTAGATGTAGAGAAGAAGAAAAGAATTCTATCAAGAGTATTGTACTTTCTACATACATCAAAAATGTTTAATAATTTAACTTCCTTATACACATGGTGGATAGCATAAGCGTTATCCCAGAAAATCTTGAAGTCTTCTGCTGCTGTTTCCATCTTTGCAAGTCTTTCCACAGTTTCATCACTGTAGCAAATACCATCAGGATTTGAATAAAGAGGAACACAAATGATACCCTTTACAGTAGGGTCATTTTTAACAAGGTCTTCTACCACATCCATATCAACACCTGTTTCAGTCATAGGAACAGGAACCATTTCGAAACCAAATTCATCACAGATAGAAAAATGTCTGTCATAACCTGGTACAGGACAAAGTATTTTAACCTTATCTAATTTGCCCCAAGGTGTAGAACCAAGAGCACCAAATATATAAAGTCTAGCAAAAGAATCATATATAAGATTAAGAGATGAATTTCCACCTACAATAATATTTTTTGTTGGAATATCAAGTAAGTCTGAAAAAAGACCCTTAAGTTCGGCAATACCATCAAGTATACCGTAGTTTCTTACATCAACGCCTTCAGAAGTGATGTAGTTATTAAGGGGCATAGTTAAAATATCGTTAGATAAATTAAGCTGTGCTCCAGCAGGCTTACCTCTGGACATATCCAAGTTAAGGTTTAAGCCTTTTAATTTATCATATTCAGCCTGTAAATCTTTCTGTAACTGTAGAAGCTCGACTTGAGACATTTCATCCAAAGTAGCCATACTTATCTCCTCCTAGTAATACAAGTTAAAAAAATAAAACTTCATATTAAAATTCTTGCTTATTCCAGTTCATTATACAAGTTTTTGCACCTTGCTGTCAAGTATTATGAATAATATAGTCATTAAAATCTTCAAAAATTTATTTCACACTATTATATAGTAGAAAAATATGAAATAAAATGCAGGATAAGATGGTCATAAATTTAAAAACCAGAGAATATCTATTGTATGTAGTCAAAAAAATAAAAATTTAAATGGATTTAGGGGGTATAAAAAGTGAGAAATTTTTTTATTAAAAAGTTATAAAAAAATGAAAAAATGCAAGTTAAAAAACTAAAAATTGCATAAATCTTAAGAAATTGTAAAAAAGGTCTTGCATTTTTTTTAACTTTGGAATATAATCCAACTATCAAGCGAAGGAGCTGGATATGACAAAGTTCATTATCCGGCTCCTTTTTTTATACAATAAGGAGGGGTCGTAATGGACGCTAGTACATTTAATGCTTTTGACACAATATGGCTTATCTTAGGTGCTATATTGGTATTCTGGATGCAGGCAGGTTTCGCAATGGTTGAAACAGGCTTCACCAGAGCAAAGAACGCAGGTAATATCATTATGAAGAACTTAATGGATTATGCCTTCGGTTCTATTGTATTCTGGATTATTGGTTACAGCCTTATGTTTGGCGGCGATGGTCCAATCGTAGGTTCTTTTGATTTATTTGCAACAGGAAACTACGACACAGGTTCAGTACCTATGTGGGTACACTTTATGTTTAACACTGTTTTCTGTGCTACAGCAGCTACAATTGTTTCAGGTGCTATGGCAGAAAGAACTAAGTTCAAGTCTTACTTAGTATATTCAGTTGTTATTTCAGCTGTTATTTATCCTATTGAAGCTCATTGGACTTGGGGTGGTGGCTGGTTATCACAGTTCAGCTTCGGCTCTTGGACAGGTGGTTTCACAGACTATGCAGGTTCTACTATTGTACATATGGTAGGTGGTATTTCAGCTCTTATCGGTGCTACAATTCTTGGACCTCGTATTGGTAAGTACGACAAGAATGGTAAGTCTAAGGCTATTCCAGGTCACAGTTTAACACTTGGTGCTTTAGGTGTATTCATTCTTTGGATGGGTTGGTTCGGTTTCAACCCAGCATCTAGCTACGGTCTTTCTTCTTTTGAACAGGGAATGGACGTTGGTAACGTATTTATGACAACTAATATTGCAGCAGCTGTTTCAACAGTAGCTACAATGACATTTACTTGGGTTAAGTATGGTAAGCCTGATGTTTCAATGACATTAAACGGTTCTCTTGCCGGTCTTGTTGCTATTACAGCAGGTTGTTCAGCAGTTGACCCTTGGGCAGCAGCTATTATCGGTCTTGTTGCCGGTATTCTTGTAGTAGTAGTTATCGAATTTATTGACCAGAAGTTAAAGATTGATGACCCAGTTGGTGCTGTTGGTGTTCACGGTGCTTGTGGTTTATTTGGTACAATTTGCGTAGGTCTTTTCGGTAGAGATGGTGGTTTATTCACTACAGGTTCTATTGACAGAACAGTAGTACAGCTCGTTGGTGTATTCTCAGTAGCTCTTTTCGTTGTTGTTACAATGACTATTGTATTCTTACTTATTAAGGCTACAATTGGCTTAAGAGTAACAACAGAAGAAGAAGTTATTGGTCTTGATGCTCTTGAACATGGTCTTGTAGCCGGTTCTTATGCAGACTTTATGCCATCTTTAGGTTCTGTTCCTAATCCTACAATGCCATCTGCTGTTGCAGCCGGTACAGTATCTTCTGATGAAGCAGTTCCTGTTCAGGTTGTTACTGATAAGAGTGGTGTTCCTGCCAGTGACGTAGCAATGTCTAAGGTAGAAATCATCTGTAAGATGGATAAGTTTGAAGACTTAAAGGTAGCTCTTGAAGCTGTAGGCATTACAGGTATGACAGTTGTTAATGTAATGGGCTGTGGTGTTCAGAAGGGTAATACTAAGTATTATCGTGGTGCTGAAGTTGAAGTTAATCTTCTTCCTAAGATTAAGGTTGAAGTTGTTGTTTGTGCAGTTCCTGTTTCAGCAGTCATTGATGCTGCTAAGAAGGCTCTTTACACTGGTAATATCGGCGATGGTAAGATTTTCGTTTACGGTATTGACGAAGTAGTAAAGGTTAGAACAGGCGAAACAAATGCAGCAGCACTTCAGGGTGTTGACCAGTTCTAAAATAAGAATATTATCCAAATTCCGGAGAGGGTCAAACCTCTCTTGGAGCTTCCTCTTTCCTGATAAACATTTTTCATATTAAATTATAAAACCGTTGTCTTACTATTGACAGCGGTTTTTTGTAGGTTTACAATAATAGCTGATTTTTATATTTTTATATATAAATTAGGAGGAATTGTTTTATGAAAGAAACTAATGAAAAAAGTGACTTGCCTATTTTTAGTGGTGAGATAGCTCTTATTATTGCAGTTATAATAAATAGCTGTGGTGTTGCATTGATGCTTCATTCAGGAGCAGGTATATCAGCTATTTCCAGTGTTCCATTTGCCTTTTCTGAACTTTTTCCACAGCTTACTTTAGGTACTTGGACTTATATTTTTCAGGGTGTTTTAGTATTCAGCCTTATGATTTTGCGTAAAAGATTTATACCATCTTATTTATTCAGCTTTGTTGTAGGCTTTGCTTTTGGCGAAATGCTTGACGTACATCAGCTTTGGATAACTACATTACCACAGACCATACCTCTCAGAATATTGTACTTTATAATAAGTTATTTGATTATTTGTGTAGGTATAGCTATTTCAAACAGATGTGGTTTGCCAATTATACCAACAGATTTATTCCCACGAGAATTAGAGGATATTACAAAAGTAAAATATTCTAAAATAAAAATAGCCTATGACGTAATTTGTCTTACAATTACAGCAATACTTACAGGATTTGGCTTAGGTCATATTGAAGGACTTGGTATAGGTACTGTACTTGCAGCTTTTACTATGGGTAAGGTTGTAGGGCTTATAGGTGAATCAATGGACAAACATATTAATATTGAGCCTTTGTTAGTAAAGAAAATAATGAAGAAGAAAACAGCATAAAAAACAGAAAAGCTATTCCAAAGTGATTTTGGAATAGCTTTTTGTATAATAATTAGAATATAGTTTCGATTTTAAATCTATCTTCTTCCTTAGGTCCGTTTTCTTCTATAATCTTGAAACCGGCAAGCTTAGCAAGCTCTCTGATACTATCAATAGAAACCTTCTTATCCTTATAATCAATAAGATTTTCTGATTGACCTGTAAAAATATCTCTTGCTTCATATTTTTTAAGAACAATCATATCCCCGCTTGTGAAAATTTCTAAAGCATCGTTTTCAACAATGTGAAACTTTTCTCTTAACTCACTAGGAAGAACAAAGCGACCGAGCTTATCCACCTTTCTTATTATACCTGTAGAAATCACAACAAAAACCTCCTTAAATAAAAAATATTCGTAACTTTCAAGGTAATATTAACAAGGTTGGTAAAAAATGTCAATAGTTTTTAAGAATAATAATAATTTTGTAATAATTTGTCTTTTTAATTGTTATGGTTTTTATTTAAAAATGTGGGGAATATTGAAAATATAAGTGCCTTATGTTATAATTTAGCCTTGTGAGGTGATAGAAATGATAGCAATAATCGGATTGGGAAATCCAGGCAGAGAATATAATTGGACAAGACATAATATTGGTTTTGAAGTTGTAGGAAAGCTTGCCTATGACAATGATATAAATATGAACAAAGAAAAGTATAAGGCTATTGTAGGTGAGGGAAGAATAGGTAATGAAAAGGTTCTTCTTATACAGCCTTTAACATATATGAATTTAAGTGGAGATAGTGTAAGAGAGTTTGTTAATTTTTATAAGCTTTCACCGGAAGAAATTATTGTAGTATGTGATGACATTAATCTTCCTGTAGGTGGTATCAGAATACGCAAAAAGGGAAGTGACGGTGGTCAAAAGGGACTTAGAAGTATTATAGGTCAGCTTGGCTATGATAATTTTACAAGAGTCAGAGTAGGTGTAGGCGAAAAGCCTGCCGGTTGGGATTTAGCAAAGTATGTTCTCAGCAAATTTACTGATGATGAAAAAGATGATATAATTTCCGGTATTACTGATGCTGCTGAGGCTGTTTCTATTATTGTTAAAACCGGTGATGTTGATAAGGCTATGAATAAGTTTAACAAAAAAGGTCAAGGAAAGCAGTAAAAACAAGAAAATAGTTGTTTTATACACCCCCAAATAAAAAATTTGGGGGTAAAAGTGTTTTGCAGGAGGTGGAGATGTGAATATATTCTACGATTTTTTGGACAGCAATAAAAATTATGACAGATTAAGAGATAGTATAAAAGAAAATAAAACTCCTGTTCTTGCCACAGGTGTTGTAGACGGTCAGAAAACTCATTTGATTGCAGGGATAACAAATGATGTTCATAAGTCAAATTTGGTTATTACTCATTCAGAATTAAAAGCTAAGGAAATATACAACGATTTAAAATTCTTTTTAAAGGATAAGGTTGTTCTTTATCCGGCTAAGGATATAATTTTCTATTGGGCTGATGTAAAGTCTATGGATATTATAAAAGAGAGATTTAACATAATTTCAAGACTTATAAATAATGAAGAAATAACAGTGGTTGTTACTGTTGAGGCTCTTTTTGACAGACTTGTGCCTAAAAATATTTTTGAAGACTTTGTTTTTGATATAAAGATTGGAGATACCTACGATATTGATGAGCTGTGTAAAAAACTGGTGTTTATGGGTTATGAACATAGTGACGTTGTAGAAGGTCAGGGTCAGTTTGCCAGACGTGGTGGCATAGTTGATATATATTCAGCCGTAAATGAAAACCCTATTAGATTGGACTTTTTCGATGAAGATGTAGATGCAATTAAAACCCTTGATGCTAAAACTCAAAGGTCTTTAGGCAATATTAGTGAAGCTAAAATATATCCAATGAGAGAATTGGTATATAATGAGGAACAAGTAGAAATTGCTATAAAAAACATTGAAAAGGACTTAAATTCCTTTAAAAACAAAACAGATAAAATAAAAATGCTTACTGATGAAGTAATAGAAAAATTAAGGGAGCAAAAGAGTTTTTCAGGAGTGGATAGATATATACAGTATTTCTATGATAAAACAGCAAGCCTTATAGACTATTTTCCAAAGGACAGTTGTTTCTATATTGATGAACCAAACAGAGTTAGAGAGCATGGAGATTTTATAATAAGAGAGTTTACTAATTCCATTGAAAATAGAATAGATAAAGGCTATATGTTGCCTAAACAGATAGAATTGGTGTTTTCTTATGATGATTTGTTAAAACAGCTTAATAAGAAGAATACTGTACTTTTAAGCAATATTACCTATACATTAAAGGACTATAAGCCAAAGGAACTTGTGGAATTTGCTGTCCGTTCAACTTCAATAGCCAAAAATGACCCTGATATGATGGCTGAGGATTTAATTTATATGTGCCAAAGACAGTATAAGATTATTTTCCTTGCCGGTGGTCATACCAGAAGTGAAAGAATATTAAAAGAGCTTTTAGATAGAAATGTAAATGCTGTCTATGTTGAAAATATAGACGGTGTAGAGCTTTCAGCCGGTGTTGTTTATATTACAAGAGGTAGTTTAACTCACGGATTTGAATATCCCGAAGATAAATTGGCTATTGTAAGTGACAATGAGCTTTTCACACAGGAAAAGAAAAAGAAGAAAAAGAAAAAATCTAAAAACGGCAAGCCTATTGAGAGTTTTACAGACTTAAAAGTGGGAGATTATGTAGTTCACGAAAACCACGGTATTGGTGTATATAGAGGTATTGAACAGATTATAGCTGACGGTGTAAGCAAGGACTATATGAAAGTTGGCTATGCAAATGACGGTGTTATATATGTATCAATAGACCAGATGAGCCTTGTGCAAAAATATATTGGTGGCGATGCTGCAAAGCCTAAATTAAATAAATTGGGTACAGTATCTTGGGAAAAGGCTAAGACTAAGGCAAGAAATGCTGTTAAAATTCTTGCACAGGATTTAGTGGACTTGTATGCTCAAAGACAGTCAGCAAGAGGGTACCAGTATTCAGCAGATACTGTATGGCAAAATGAATTTGAAGAAGCATTTCCTTACGAGGAAACAGATGACCAGTTAAATGCTATTGCCGATTGTAAGAGAGATATGGAAAGTGGAAAGGTAATGGACAGACTTGTCTGTGGTGATGTTGGCTTTGGTAAGACAGAAGTAGCCATAAGAGCTACCTTTAAGACAGTTCAGGACGGAAAACAGGTTGCATTTTTAGTTCCAACTACAATATTGGCAAAACAGCACTACAGTACATTTGCATCAAGAATGGCTGATTTTCCTATTAATGTGGATATGCTAAGTAGATTTAGAACACCTAAACAGCAGAGAGAAACTATTGCCGGTATTGAAAACGGTAGTGTAGATATAGTTGTTGGTACTCATAGACTTTTAAGTAAGGATATTAAGTTTAAGGATTTGGGTATGGTTATCGTTGATGAGGAACAGCGATTTGGTGTTGCCCATAAAGAAAAGTTAAAAGCACTTAGAAAAAATGTAAATGTGCTTACACTTTCAGCAACTCCAATACCTAGAACACTTCATATGTCTATGACAGGTATAAGAGATATGAGCCTTTTGGAAGAAGCTCCTAATGACAGACTTCCTATACAGACCTATGTTATGGAATACAATCCTGAGTTTGTAAAAGACGCAATATTAAGAGAGCTTGCAAGAAATGGACAGGTTTATTATCTCTACAATAGAGTAAGCAATATTGACGAAGTTGCAGCTCAAATACAGGCTCTTGTACCAGAGGCAAACGTAGGTTTTGCCCATGGTCAAATGAGTGAACGAGAGCTTGAAAATATTATGATGGAATTTTTGGATAATGAAATAAACGTTTTGGTATGTACTACAATTATTGAAACTGGTCTTGATATTTCAAATGCAAATACTATTATAATACAAGATGCCGACTGTATGGGACTTAGTCAGCTCTATCAGTTAAGAGGTAGAGTAGGGCGTTCTACAAGAACAAGTTATGCCTATTTAATGTATAGACAGGATAAGGTGTTGCACGAAGTTTCAGAAAAAAGACTTCAGACAATAAAGGAATTTACTGAATTTGGTTCCGGTTTTAAAATTGCTATGAGGGATTTGGAAATCAGAGGTGCCGGTAATCTTTTAGGTGCTGAACAGCATGGTCATATGGATACAGTAGGTTATGAAATGTACTGTAAACTTTTGGACGAGGCTGTTAGAGAATTAAAGGGTGAAAAGATTGAAGAAGATTTTGAAACCCTTATTGAAATTAAGATTAATGCCTATATTCCTAATTCATATATTTCAAGTGAGTTCCAAAAACTTGAAATGTACAAGAAAATTTCACTTATAAATAATGAAAATGATTACTATGATGTTCAAGATGAGCTTTTGGACAGATATGGGGACTTGCCTAGAGCTGTACAAAATCTTTTGGATATTGCCCTTGTAAAAGCCGGTGTTCATACTTTGGGTGGTACTTCTATAGCTCAGAGAAATGGCAAGGTGCTTATTAAGTTCAGACAGAAAAATAGTGTAAATGCTGAAAAGACAATGGCTCTTGTGGCTGAAAGTAAAGGTAAAATTATGGTTACAAGTGCCGGAGGAGACACAACTCTTTCTTATACAATTAAAAATGAAAATAATATTTTAAGTGAAATTAAGGATTTGGTAAAACAGATTATGTAACAAAATAGCCGATACTGAAAGGGTATCGGCTATTTTTGAAGGCGTAAGAGAAAGGGAAAACAAAATAAATAATGTAACAAAATACTAAAAATGATAAAATATACTACAAACAAAAAATAAATAACAATACAAAGGAGTAATTACTTCCTTTCTCTTACTGTAATTACAATATACCACATATAAAGTCCTATAAATGGGATTTTATAAACGGAAAATTAAAATTTATATAGTTTTTTCATATTAAACCTCCTAAAAATAAAAAAAGACAACAAATGTACTTGTCCGTCTGACATTGGACAAGTGACATTTATTGTCTTCTATAATCATTTATTTAATTTTTTACATTTTAAAACAAAATATTGTCAATATATTATTTTAAAATTGTAAGCATATTATTTACAATATTACCAGCTGTTTTTGCAGATTCTCTAAAGAACTGTTCATAATCAACATCTCCGTCGCCATCTGCTGTATCAGACATTACTCTTAAAATAACAAAAGGAATTTTGTTTAAGTAGCAAGCCTGAGCAATAGCTGCACCTTCCATTTCGCAACAAAGAGGGTTGAAAAGAGTCTGTATTCTATGCTTTGAATCTAAATCAGCAATAAATTGGTCTCCACTGGCAATACGGCCTATATTAGGAACTAAACCTAATTCCTCAACAGCATCTGTAGCAGCATCAATAAGGTTAATATCAGCAGCAAAAATGCTTGTATCCATTCTTGAAATATAACCAGGTTCATCGCCTAAAGCACTTGTATCAAAGTCGTGCTGAATAGCATCAGAGGAAATAACAATATCGCCAACCTTGAGAGTACGGTCAATAGCACCAGCTACACCTACGTTTATAACGGAGTCTACAGCAAAAATATCAATTAAAACCTGTGCACAAAGGGCAGCATTTACCTTTCCTATACCTGAACGTACAAGAACGATATTGTGAGATGAACCCTCAACACTACCTACAAAGAAATCACAGCCAATTACATTTTTTGTTGTTACTACATTCATGGATTCTTTGAGGAGAGTAACCTCTTCTTCCATTGCTCCTATAATACCGATTGTCATACAATACCTCCTTATTCTACAGTAACGCTCTTAGCAAGGTTTCTAGGCTTATCTACATCATTACCTAAATCTCTTGCCATATAGTAAGCGAATAACTGCTGTGGAATATTAGCAAGTAAAGATGTAAGCATCCAATGAGTTCTTGGAATATAGATTACATCATCGGCGTATTTTTCAATTTCAGTATTACCAGACATAGCAATAGCAAGAACCTTAGCACCTCTTGCCTTAACTTCACGAATATTACTTACAGTCTTTTCGAATAAATCTTCCTGAGTAACAATACCTACAACAAGTGTAGAATCTTCAATAAGGGCAATAGGACCATGCTTTAATTCGCCGGCTGCATATGGTTCGCTGTGTAAGTATGCAATTTCTTTAAGCTTAAGAGAACCTTCCATACCTACAATGTAGTCAAGACCTCTACCGATATAGAATACATTCTTTGAGTGAATATATTTCTGTGTAAATTTTTCTATTGCAGGAGCAGCCTTTGTAAGAATATTGTTTACCAAAGAAGGTAATTCTTCAAGGGCAGCCTTAATTTCAGCAAATTCTTCTGGAGAAATCTTGTTAAGTTCCTGAGCAATATGGAGAGTGAGAAGATACATAGCTACAACCTGTGCACTAAATGCCTTTGTAGAGGCAACGGCAATTTCAGGACCGGCGAGAGTATAGAGAACGTCATCAGCTTCTCTTGCAATAGAGCTACCAACGGCATTAACAACGCCTAAAACTCTTGCACCCTTAGACTGAGCAAGTCGCATAGCAGCTAAAGTATCAGCTGTTTCACCAGACTGAGAAACTACAATCATAAGTGTATGCTCATCAATAAGTGGGTCTTTGTATCTAAATTCACTTGCAACTTCTGAATTAACCGGTATTCTGGCAATTCTTTCAATAAGAAACTTACCTACCTGACCGGCATAGAAAGCTGTACCACAAGCTACAATATAAATTCTGTTAATGTTTTCAAGTTCTTTTTTACCAAGTTTGATACCATCAAGCTTAATGCTCTTACCGTCATCACTAAAACGGCTTGAAATATTATCCTTTACAACCTTAGGCTGTTCGTAAATTTCCTTGAGCATAAAGTGGTCATAACCATTCTTTTCAGCTGCTTCAATATCCCAGTTGTATGTAAATACTTCTTTCTTAACAGGTTCTTTTTTGTCGTTTAAGATTTCAATAGAATCTGCCTTAATAATAGCAACTTCCTTGTCATCAAGAAGGTATACATTCTTAGTATAATTCAAAATAGCTGGCATATCAGAGGCAATAAAGTTTTCGCCTTCGCCAATACCTACAACAAGTGGACTATCCTTTCTTGCTGCAATAAGTGTGTCAGGAAAATCCTTGCAAACAATACCAAGGGCATAAGAACCTTCAATTCTGTCAAGCACCTTGAATACTGCGTCAAGGAGGTCCATACCTTCGTTATAGTAGCTATCAATAAGATGAACTACAGTTTCTGTATCTGTTTCAGACTTGAACTTGTAACCCTTAGCTTCAAGTTCTTCCTTAAATTCCATATAGTTTTCAATGATACCATTGTGAACTACAGCAAACTTACTGTCGTTACTAGAATGAGGGTGAGCATTAACATCAGATGGAGCACCATGAGTTGCCCATCTTGTGTGACCAATGCCTAAGTGACCCTGAATAGGAGAAGTAAGGAGAAGATTCTGTAAATTCTCAATACGACCCTTAGTTTTACGCACATTTATAGTATCAGTTTCTTCGTTAAGTACAGCAACGCCAGCAGAGTCATAGCCTCTGTACTCAAGCTTTGATAAACCACTTAAAAGTACAGGTACAGCATCTCTGTGACCTATGTAACCAACTACACCACACATTTTAAATCCTCCTTCGGCTTAACTTAATAAACCTTCAATAAGTCTTGCAAGTCTTTCAGCCTCTTCCTTGAGGACAGACTGGTCACGACCTTCAATCATAACTCTAACAATAGGTTCAGTACCGGAAGGGCGAATAAGAACTCTACCTTCACCACTGAATTTATTTTCTAACTTTTCAATTTCTGCCTTAATAGTTTCGTTTGAAAGGTATTCCTTTTTACGCTTGTTGTCAACTCTTGCATTTACAAGTACCTGAGGGAATACTTCCATAATCTTCTTTGCTTCTTCAAGTGTCTGATTCTGCTTTTTGAGAGTAGTAAGAAGCTGAATAGCTGTTAATGTACCATCACCTGTAGTATTGTAGTCAAAGAAAATAATATGACCTGACTGTTCACCACCGAAACAATCGCCATTTTCTAATATGTGTTCAAGAACGTAACGGTCACCAACCTTAGTTCTTTCAACCTTAATGCCGTTTTCACGACCCATTTTGAAAAGACCCATATTACTCATAACTGTAGCAACAATAGTGTTGTTTTTAAGTTTGCCGTTGTCCTTCATATGCTTAGCACAAATAGCCATAACAACATCGCCGTCAACCATATTACCGTTGCCGTCACAAGCAAGACATCTGTCGCCGTCACCGTCAAAGGCAATACCAAGCTGAATATCGTCATTTTCCTTTACAAACTGGCATAAATCTTCCATATGAGTTGAACCACAGTTAAGGTTAATGTTAGTACCGTCTGGTTCTCTATGTATAGCTACAACTTCAGCACCAAGTCTTTCAAGAGCCATAGGAGCTGCCTTGTATGTAGCACCGTTTGCACAGTCAATAGCAAGTTTAATGCCATCAAGTTTAATATCAGTTGAAGAAACGAGGAAGTCTACATAATCGTCAATAGCTTCTTCTCCAAGAGTCTTAGCTCCAACCTTGTCGCCATATGGGCGAGGGATTTCTTCCCACTTATCTGTCATATAAGTTTCAATTTCGTTTTCGATTTCATCTCTAAGCTTAAAGCCCTGAGAATTAAAGAATTTAATACCATTATCCTGAACCGGATTGTGAGATGCACTAATAACAACACCAGCGTCAGCATTATACTTTCTTACGAGATAAGCTACAGCAGGAGTTGGAACAATACCAAGACTTACTGCGTGAGCACCTACAGAACATATACCTGCAATTAAAGCTGATTCAAGCATATCTCCAGAAATACGAGTATCCATACCTACGATTATTTTAGCAGTGTGATTAGTATGCTTAGTCAAAACATACGCACCGGCTCTTCCCAGCTTATACACCAATTCTGGAGTAAGCTCAACATTGGCAACGCCTCTTACGCCGTCTGTACCAAAATAATTACCCATTATAGTTTCCTCCTAAAGAATATAAATCTTTCTACATTATAACACCTATACCTAAAAAGCACAACCCTTTTAATTGTAAGGAAAATTCAGCCAAAACCTAATTTTTATTAGTGTTTTTAGCCTTAAAACCTTTGTAAATTTCATATGCTCCTACAATGAGGAGAAAAACAGAAAAACACTTCCTAAGTATAGTATCGTCTAGTTTTAAAGCACATAATGTGCCTATTATTGTGCCTATTATACCAAAAACTATTAAAAGCCACAAGTTATTTTTTTCTATTTGTTTATTTTTGACGTGAATTGTAAGGGCTGTAATGGCCGTAGGTATAAAATAAATTAAATTTACTGCCTGTGCTGTTTTTTGGTCAAAATCTAAAAATATTGTCATTATTGGTATAAGTATTGTGCCACCACCAATACCCATTCCACCTATTATTCCTGATAAAAAACCGGTTATTATTAACGCCATAATAGTGATTTCACTCCTGCTATAATCATTATTCCACCAAAAATGTAGTGTAGATATTTGACAGATATTTTGTTTAACAATTTTGCTCCAGTCAATCCACCGGCTATGCCACCAATGGAAACAAGCCCTAAGGTTTTAAGGTCTACGTGGAGCTTATAGTAATACAAAAAGGCACTTATAACAGTTAAGGGCAGTATAATGGCTATGGCTGTTGCGTGAGCTTTGTGAGGTTCTGTTTTCATAAATTTTTCAAGACAGGGAACAACAACAGTACCACCACCGGAGCCTAAAAAGCCGTTGGCAATACCTGTTATTATGCCTATAATACAGGGTAAAATTTTATTTTTCATAGTTTTCTCCTTTTTATTTGTTATAACCTAGTATAACCAGCAAAATAGGCAATATGCTCACTTGTAAAAAAGGCTGTTTTGTGATACTATAAAATAGATTAATTATGGAGGTTTTAGGCTATGGAATGGAAAGAAGTAAAAATATATACAACTACAGAAGGTATTGAGCCAGTAAGTGCTATGCTTTTAGAAACTGGTGTAACTGGTATTCAGGTAGAAGATGACAGAGAATTAAAGGAATATCTCAACACAAGTAGCGAATTTTGGGACTATGTAGACGAAGAACTTTTAAACAAACCTATTGGAGAAACTAAGGTTACAGTTTATGTAAGTGAAAATCCTTATGGCCACGAAATATTTTTAAATATTAAAGCCGGTGTTGAAAGATTAAAGTCAATGGATATTGGTCTTGATTTAGGTAGACTTGCTATTGAAACAAAGAGCAACTTAGATGACCAGGAATGGCTCAACAAGTGGAAAGAATTTTATAAGCCTTTCTGTGTAGGTAACAGAATTTTTGTAAAGCCTGTTTGGGAAGATATGGAAGCTCCAGATGGCAGAGTTACATTTAAAATCAACCCTGGCCACGTTTTTGGTACAGGTCTTCATCAGACTACACAGCTTTGTATGTTACAGCTTGAAAAGTACATTGATGAAAATTCAGTTGTAGCCGATTTAGGTTGTGGTAGTGGTATTCTTTCTGTTGTAGCACTTTTACTTGGTGCAAAAAGTGCCTTTGCTGTTGATATTGACGCAAATGCTATTAAAACAGCTTATGAAAATGCTGACCTTAGTGGTGTAGACAAGAGCAAATACTATGTTACAAGTGGTAACGTAATTGATGATAAGGCTTTACAGGACGAAATTGGCTATGACAAGTACGATGTTGTTGTAGCAAATATTATTGCTGATGTTATTTGTGCTATTAGTCCGGTTGTTCCAAAACAGCTTAAAAAGGGTGGCGTATTTATTGCCTCTGGTATTATTAAGGATAGAATTGATGATGTTTACAAGGCACTTGCTGAAGTTGGTTTAAAGGTTATAGATACTTCTATAAAGGATGAATGGGTATCTATTACATCAATTAAGGAGTGATACTGTGCCTAAGTTTTTTGTAAACAAAAATAACATTTCTGACCATATAGTAACTCTTGACGGAGATAATGCAAGACATATTGCAATGGTTCTTCGTGGCAAAGTTGGTGACGAAATAACAGTAGGTGACGGAGAGGGTAGAGATTATACCTGCAAACTTACTGAAATAGATAAAAAGTGCGTAACAGCCGAAATTACAGATATTTTTACTAATGATAATGAGCCAAAAGTGAAGATAACTTTATTTCAGGGACTTCCAAAGGCTGACAAAATGGAGCTTGTAATACAGAAGTGTATTGAAATAGGTGTTGATTCTATTGTTCCGGTAAAAACTGAACATACAGTTGTAAAATTAGACGGCAAAGAGGAAAAGAAAATTGCTCGTTGGAACAAAATAGCAGAGTCAGCAGCAAAACAATGTGGCAGAGGTAAAATACCTGTTGTTGAAAATGTTATGACTTTTAAGCAGGCTGTTGAAAAAGCAAAAAGCCTTGATATGGCAATAATTCCTTACGAAAAGGAAGAAAAAAATACACTTAAAGCCGTTACAAGGGAATTTAAAGGTACTTCTATAGGTATTTTCATTGGACCGGAAGGTGGTTTTTCAAATGACGAAATTGCTCTTGCCGGAGAAAATGGCATAACTTCTGTTACACTTGGAAAGAGAATATTGAGAACAGAAACTGCCGGTCTTGTAACATCAGTTATTTTGCTTTACGAATTGGAGGAATAAAAGTGATTTACTTTGACAATGGTTCAACAACTAAAATAAGTGAGCCTGTCTATGAAAAATTATGTGATTTTTTGAAAAATAATTTTGCAAATCCGTCATCACTTCACAGCATAGGTTTTGAAGCAGAAAAGGAATTAATAGAAGCCAGAAAGAAAGTAGCAAATGCCCTTAATGTTACTCCGGATGAAATTTATTTTACAAGTGGTGGAACAGAGGCAAACAATACGGCTGTTTTAGGTATTGCTGAGGCATACAAAAAGAGAGGTAATAAGGTTATTACTTCAAATATTGAACATCCGTCTGTAGCTGACAGCTTTAAGGAGTTGGAGGCAAGAGGTTTTGAGGTTGTTACACTTAATGCTGATGAAAAGGGCTATATTAACCTTGAAGAATTGGAAAGAGAAGTAGACGAAAATACAATTCTTGTTAGTATAATGTATGTAAACAATGAAGTTGGTACTGTTCAGCCTATAGAAAAAATGGCAGAAATTATAAAGAGTAAAAATAAAAACTGTATTTTCCATACAGACTGTGTACAGGCTTTTGGCAAGCACCCTATAAATGGTAGGCATTTTGATGCTATTTCTGTAAGTGGTCATAAAATACATTGTCCAAAGGGAGTAGGTGTTTTATATCTTAGAAAAGGTGTAAGAGCTAAAAATCTCCACTTTGGTGGTGGTCAGGAAAAGGGCTTCAGACCGGGTACAGAAAACACAGGCTCTATTGTAGCTATGGGTCTTGGTGCTGAAATAGCTAAAAGAGATTTGGAAAAGAATTTTGAAAAAGTTAAGGCTGTTAAAGAAAAGTTGATGACTATTTGCGATATTTTGCCAGATGTTTATGTAAATGGCGATAGTGAAAATGGCAGTCCTTATATATTGAATTTAAGTTTTGAAGGAGTAAAGGGAGAAGTTCTCTTACACGCTCTTGAAAATTATGAAATATATGTAGCAACAGGTTCAGCTTGTTCAAGCAGGGCTAAAGAAAAGAAGAAAATAGTTGATTACTTAATTGACGGCAGAGGTTCTAGTACAGTTCGTTTTAGCTTTGATTGTGAAAACACAGTTGAAGAAGCTGAAAAGGCAATTGAGGTTTTAAAGGAACAAGTTCCTATGCTTAGAATGTTCCAGCCAAGATAAAGGAGAAATTATGAAAAAGGTACTTTTGGTCAAGTATGGCGAAATTGCTATGCGTGGCAAAAATAGATATTTAGTAGAAAACAGACTTATAACTACTATTATAAACAGACTTAAAGATTACGAGGGCTACAAGGTTTATAAGGAGCAGGGTAGAATACTTGTTCTTAATGAAATCACTGACGTAGACTATGACACAGTAGTTCCTCTTGTAGTGAATATATTAGGTGTTACAGCAGTATGCCCTTGTTGGGAAGTAGATGACCAGTCTATTGAAAATTTAAGAGAAGTTGCTTTACAGCAGTTTAAGGAAAGCTATCCTAATGGTGGAGTTTCTTTCAAGGTTGTAACAAAGCGTTCTGACAAGAGATACCCTATGACAGGTAATGAAGTAAGTGCAGAAGTTGGTGGTTATATCCTCAACAATATGCCAAACCTTACCGTTGATGTTCACGAACCGGAAGTTAAGTTAATGGTAGAGTTAAGAAACAATGCCTATATTTATAGTAAACTTATTTATGGTTTTGGTGGCTTGCCATATGGTGCATCAGGCAGAGCTACTGTACTTATGTCAGGTGGTATAGATAGTCCTGTTGCAGCATTCCTTACAGCTAAAAGAGGGGTAGAAGTGGAGGCTGTTTACTTTGACTCTCCACCTTATACATCAGAAAGAGCAAAGCAGAAGGTTTTAGATTTAGCAGAAAGAGTGGCAGTATTTACAGGTAGTTTCAAGCTCTATGTTGTACCATTTACTAAAACTCAGCTTACAATTTACCAAAATACTCCACCGGAAAAAATGACTATACTTTTAAAGAGAGCAATGCTTAAGGCTGCTAGACTTGTAGCAGAGAAAAATAAGAGTATGGCACTTGTAACTGGTGATAGTATTGGTCAGGTAGCAAGTCAGACTATGCACGCAATAAATGCTATTGATTCAGCTGTAACAGATATGCCTGTTCTTCGTCCTCTTTGTGCTATGGATAAACAGGAAATAGTAGATTGGGCAAGAAAAATAGGTACTTTCGATATTTCAATAAGACCATATGAAGATTGTTGTACAGTTTTCGTAGCAAAACATCCGGAAACCAAGCCTAAAAAATCTATAATAGAAAATATAGAAAGAAAAATTGAAGGTCTTGATGAACTTATCGAACAGGCTGTAGAAGAAAGTAAAATATACGAATTTTAATAACAAGGCATATTCCGAAAGGGGTATGCCTTTTGTAGTGTTATATTGTAATTTTTACTAAATTTGGGGAATATAAATAGTGCAAAACCACTAATTGACAAAATTTTATCAAAGTGGTAGAATAGAATTGATAAAAAAATAACAAAGTTTTGGAGGGTTTTACTATGGCTAGAATTATTGGTTCACCAAGTCGTTATATACAGGGAAAAGGCACTCTTGCTGAAATTACTAAATATACTGAAAGATTAGGTAAGAAATTACTTATTCTCGTTAGTAAAAGTGGTAAAAAGAGAGTAGAGGAGAAGATTAATAAGGCTGTTGAGGGGACAGATACTACAGTTGTATGGGAAATATTCAATGGGGAATGTTCAAAGAGCGAAGTTAATAGAATAGGGGAAAATTTAAAGAAAGAAAAATGTGACGTTGTAGTAGGTATTGGTGGGGGAAAAATACTTGATACTGCAAAGGCTGTTGCATACTATGAGGATATAGCTGTTGTCTGTGTACCAACTGCTGCATCTACTGACGCACCTTGTTCAGCTTTATCAGTTCTCTATACTGATGACGGTCAGTTTGATGAATATTTATGGTTGCCAGCTAATCCGGACATAATTCTTTTGGATACAGATATTATTGTTGCAGCACCTGTAAGATTAATTGTTTCAGGTATGGGCGATGCTCTTGCAACATATTTTGAAACCAGAGCCTGTATGAGGTCAAATACTACCAGCTGTATGGGTGGTAGTGTTTCAAAGACAGCTATGGCACTTTCTGAACTTTGTTTCAAAACTCTTATGGAAGACGGTGCTAAGGCTTTACTTGCTGTAAATGCTGGTGCTTGTACTCCTGCTGTTGAAAATATTATCGAAGCTAATACTTATCTTTCTGGTATTGGTTTTGAAAGTGGCGGTATTGCTGCTGCTCATGCTATTCACAATGGTCTTACTTGTATAGAAGAAACTCATGGTATGTACCATGGTGAAAAGGTAGCCTTTGGTGTACTTTCTCAGCTTGTATTGGAAAATGTTTCAACTGAGGATTTGGAAGAAGTTGTTGAATTCTGTATCAATATTGGCTTACCGGTTACATTTGAAGAATTAGGCATTAAGAAACTTGACGAAGAAAAACTTATGGAGGCAGCAACTCTTGCGTGTGCTGAGGGGGATACAGCTCACAATATGCCTTTTGAAGTTACTCCTGAAAGTGTATACAATGCTATGCTTGCAGCTGACAGAATTGGTCACTACTACAAAGATTACGAATAAAATAAACTACTTCAATAATAAAAGGACTTTGCGATTTTGCAAAGTCCTTCTTTGTATCTATATTAAATACGAAATATTAAATTATTTAACCTTTAACTGGTGGAAAGTCTTTTTACCCTTCTGAATCATAATGATACCGTCTTCATCACACATTTCAGCAGTAATAACTGTACCAATATCAGTAACCTTTTCTTCGTTTACTCTTACGCCACCCTGCTGTACAAGACGTCTACCTTCACCTCTACTAGGGATAAGTTTACACTTTTCAAGAACTTCAATAATCTGTAAACCTTCGCCTAATTCGTCCTTAGTGATTTCAGTTGTTGGAACAGAACCACCCTTTGCACCACCTGCAAATAAAGACTTAGCAGCTGTATCAGCCTTCTTAGCTTCTTCTTCGCCGTGAACAAGAGCAGTAAGCTCATAAGCAAGGATTTCCTTAGCCTTGTTAAGCTGGCTACCTTCCCACTTATCCATTTCGTCAATCTGTTCAAGAGGGAGGAAAGTGAGCATTCTGAGGCACTTTAATACGTCAGCATCGGCAACGTTTCTCCAGTACTGGTAGAAGTCATATGGAGAAGTTTTCTTAGGGTCAAGCCATACAGCACCTGACTGAGTTTTACCCATCTTCTTACCTTCTGAATTAAGGAGAAGTGTAATAGTCATAGCATAAGCATCTTTACCTAACTTACGTCTGATAAGTTCTGTACCACCGAGCATATTACTCCACTGGTCATCGCCACCAAACTGCATATTACAACCGTATTCCTTGTAAAGGTTGAAGAAGTCGTAACTCTGCATAATCATATAGTTGAATTCAAGGAAAGAAAGACCCTTTTCCATTCTCTGCTTGTAACATTCAGCTGTAAGCATTCTGTTTACACTAAAGTGAGCACCTACGTCTCTTAAAAGTTCAATGTAGTTAAGGTTCATAAGCCAGTCAGCATTGTTTACAAGAAGTGCCTTGCCGTCAGAAAAGTCAATAAATCTTTCCATCTGCTTTTTAAAGCAATCTACATTGTGCTGAATAGTTTCAGGTGTCATCATCTGACGCATATCAGTTCTGCCAGATGGGTCACCAACCATAGCTGTACCACCACCAATAAGGGCAATAGGCTTGTTACCAGCCATCTGTAATCTCTTCATAAGGCAAAGAGCCATAAAGTGACCAACGTGTAAACTGTCAGCAGTAGGGTCAAAGCCAATGTAGAAAGTAGCCTTACCATTGTTAATAAGTTCTTTGATTTCTTCTTCGTCTGTAAGCTGTGCAAGAAGACCTCTTGCCTTTAACTCGTCAAAAATAGTCATTGTTTTACCTCCGTTAATAAATAAAAAAAGGTATTCCCAATCCCAAAGGACGAGAATACCCGTGTTACCACCTTAATTCACAGACAAAAAATGCCTGCCTCAAACTCCCCATAAAGGAGGGACAACCTTTTTGCTCCAAAGCTGTAACTAACCTGAATTTACTGAGTTCCTTTCAGCCACCGGAACACTCTCTGGGTTGTAACAAAACAGGCATATTGACTTTTTCATCGCAAATAACTGGAATAAATAATAACATATAAAAATTTTAATGTCAAGGATTAGACTATGCTTTTCCAGTAAATTCTATTGTTTTCAACATAGGTTTCGGCTTTACCTTGCTGTTGCAAGTATGTTAAATAGCTTTTTAGTGTTGACTGAACAGTCATATACTGGCTATAGCCCATTTTGTAGCCCAATCTATCGGCAACAGCTTTTGTCAATTCTTCTGGAGAAAGGGGAGTTTTACATTCTTCCCACACGATTTCAGCTACTTCATTTACAGTATTCTTATTTGCTTCGGCAATAGGTCTAAAGTCTTCAGTAGGTGTGCTGTGAGCCGGAACATATATTTTAGCATTTACATTTAAAGCCTTGTCAATAGATTTTAAAAATCCGTCTATATCATAAATATAAATTATTTTAGTTTTTCTAAATGTAACGGGGTCAACAACGCAATCTCCAACAAAAAATACATCGTCTGGAGTTTTTATGCCTATCATATATCCAGTATGTCCAGGGAGAGGAATGTACTCAAGGGGTAAATTGGCTTTATCCAAGTTTTCTCCATAGTGGGGCTGATGAACATAGTATCTTGTAAGCATTTCTTTTGGTGGATTTGATGCACAGACAAAGGCTGGATTTAGGAAACTGTCACTCATAAAGGCTATATCATTGGAATTTGCATATACTTTACAGCCATATTTTTCTATAAGGCTTTGGTTGTTGAAAATATGGTCAGTATGAGAATGAGTATTTACAATAGCTTTTACATTCCAACCTTTTTCGTCTAATGTTCGCATAAGTCTTTTGCCTGATGATTTATCATCGCCACTATCTATAAGGCAAACGTCTTTTTCGTTTAGTTTATAAATACCAACATTTGAAAAACAGTTAAAGCAATATGTGTTTTCTCCAAGCTGTGTTAAATCGTACATAAAATCCTCCTTTATAAAATTATAAAAAATGGGAGGCTTTTGACCTCCCATTTTTGTTCTAATAATTAAAAATTACCATCTTTTAGTTTTGTTTTTGATTTCTTCAGTAATTTCCTTGATGAAATCTTCAACAGCATAAGAGCCTAAGTCTTCGCCCTTACATCTTACAGAAAGAGTATTGTCGGCAGCTTCCTTTTCGCCTACAACAACAATATAAGGTACTCTTTCGTTTCTTGCTTCTCTAATCTTGTAACCAATCTTTTCTGCTCTTGAGTCAGTTTCTACCTTGATACCGGCAGCCTTGAATTCAGCTTCAACCTTAGCAGCATAGTCAGCATACTTATCAGAAATAGGAAGAAGTTTAACCTGAACAGGTGCAAGCCAAGTTGGGAAGTGACCTGCGTACTTTTCAATAAGAAGGGCAAGAGTTCTTTCGTAGCAACCTAAAGAAGTTCTGTGAATGATGTATGGTCTCTTTTTCTGGCCGTCCTTATCAATGTAGTACATATTAAACTGTTCAGCAAGTAACTGGTCAATCTGAATAGTAATAAGAGTATCTTCCTTACCGAATACGTTCTTAATCTGAATATCAAGTTTTGGACCATAGAAGGCAGCTTCATCAATACCTACAGTGTAAGGAACACCTAAATGCTTAAGAATTCTTTCCATAGCACCCTGTGCTTCATCCCATTGTTCAGCAGTACCAATGTACTTATCAGTATTGTTAGGGTCCCACTGAGAAAATCTAAAGCTAACATCTTCGTATAAGCCTACAGTCTTTAACATAAATGTAGCAAGTTCAAGACAACCCTTGAATTCTTCTTCTAACTGGTCTGGTCTTAAAATTAAGTGACCTTCAGAAATAGTGAACTGTCTTACTCTGATAAGACCGTGCATTTCGCCTGATGCTTCATTTCTGAAAAGTGTAGAAGTTTCGCCGTATCTGCAAGGTAAATCCTTGTAACTGTGCTGTTCTGCATTGTATACCATATACTGGAATGGGCAAGTCATAGGACGGAGAGCAAATACTTCGTCATCCTTTTCTTCATCGCCAAGGACGAACATACCGTCTTTGTAATGGTCCCAATGACCACTAATCTTGTAAAGGTCACTCTTAGCCATTAAAGGAGTCTTAGTTAATAAATAACCTCTCTTTTGTTCTTCATCTTCAACAAATCTCTGTAAAGTCTGAACAATTCTTGCACCCTTTGGCATAAGAAGTGGAAGACCCTGACCAATAACATCAGTAGTAGTGAATAAGTGCATTTCTCTACCTAACTTGTTGTGGTCACGAAGTTTAGCTTCTTCTCTTGCCTTTATAAATTCGTCAAGGTCAGCAGCCTTTGTAAATGCAGTAGCATAAATTCTGGCAAGCATCTTGTTCTTTTCGTTACCTCTCCAGTAAGCACCTGAAGAACCGGCTTCGTTAGTAATCTTAAATGCCTTAATTGGCTTAGTGCTCATAAGATGAGGACCTGCACAAAGGTCAGTAAAGTCACCCTGCTTGTAGAAAGAAATAACAGCATCTTCAGGAAGGTCTTCAATAAGCTCTACCTTGTAAGGTTCGTCTTGTTCTTTCATAAACTTGATAGCTTCTTCTCTAGGAAGTTCATATCTTTCAATAGGAAGATTTTCTTTAACAATCTTCTTCATTTCTTTTTCGATGTCAGCAAATTCTTCATTTGTGAAAGGCTTTCTGTCAAAATCATAGTAGAAACCTTCATCAGTTGCTGGTCCGATAGCGAGCTTAGCTTCTGGATATAATCTCTTTACAGCCTGTGCCATAATGTGAGATGCTGTGTGTCTGTAAGCCTTTTTACCTTCCGGAGAGTCAAAAGTACAAATTTCAACTGTACAATCCTTTTCAACTCCGTCTCTTAAATCTGCAACTTCGCCATCAATTTTGCCACAACATGCGTTTCTAGCAAGACCTTCGCTAAGGTCCTTTGCGATTTCAAGAATAGTAGTACCCTTAGCATATGCTTTAGAAGTACCGTCTTTTAATGTTACATTAACCATTTTAATTCCTCCATAAAAAATAACTGTGGTAAATAAGATTGGGGCAAATTTACCTAAAAATGTTTTTTACGGGTATAAAAAAATCCCTGCCAAAAGCAGGGACGATAATAACCGTGGTTCCACCCAAATTGCACATAAAAGTGCCACTTGTCAGCCATTAACGGAGCAAACCGTGCTTTATTAAAGCCACTCAGAGGTGGTTTTCATAGTTGTCATGCAAGGATAATCACAGCACCATATCCCTCTCTGAATACATATTGACAAAAATTACTGTCCTCATCATCGTTTTCAATTCAAATTTAATTATATCATCAAAATTTTAAAAGTCAAGAATATTTAAAAACATAGTTAATTCTTTTAATTATGGCATAGTTGAACAAGCTAAAAAAGAGTGAAGATTGTTTACTCAGAATAAATTCGTTAAGGATAGGATTTTATGGTTAAATTATTTCAGGGCATTTTAGGGAAAGTTTTAGGGGAAATTATAGGAGGATTTATTTTAACGCAAAGTGGCTTATTTACTGGAGTTGTAGACTATTTTGAAATTTTTAGGGCAAAATTTAGTTCTTTTTTATACTATATTATATTTTATATATTTATTTTTAATAATTTTATTTATAAAAAATATACCCTGTATACCCTAAGTGGCTTGTTTACTGGTGGTTCGGGACTTTTTTTGCCCTAAACATTCCCTAAACATTCCCTGAACTTGCCCTAAAAATTTTTTATAAAAAACACAAATAAATTAATAAATATTAAATTTAACGTAAGATTTGAAATATAATATTGTAAGCCTAATTTTTTTGGGATATAATTACAGAAAAAAGGGGGTTGAAGTATGAAAGTTGCTATGTGTCAGACAAATATTATATGGGAAGATAAAGAGAAAAACATAGAAAAATGTATTGAATATATTGAACAGGCAAAAAAGCACAACATAGAATTAATGCTATTTCCTGAAATGAGTTTTACTGGTTTTTCTATGAATATTAATAATACAAAAGAGAATTATAATTATACAGTACAAAAGATTTCTAAAATAGCAAGGGAAAATAAAATTGCTATAGGCTTTGGCTGGGTTGAAGAAATGGGGCATAAAGCCAGAAATAAATATACAGTAGTCAATTCAGAGGGAAATGTTTTGGCTGACTATGCAAAAATACACCCTTTCAGCTATAGTGGAGAGGATAAGTATTTTGTTTCCGGAGCAAGTCTTTCAAAGTTTAAGTTTGATAATTTTACAATAGGACTACTTATTTGTTATGATTTGAGATTTCCGGAAATTTTTCAGGCACTTTCAAAGGAATGTGATGCAATAGTTGTAGCTGCCAACTGGCCGGCATCTCGAAAAAAGCATTGGAAAACTCTTTTGAAGGCTAGAGCTATTGAAAATCAAGTATACATTTTTGCCATAAATTGTGTAGGCAAAGTGGGGGATTTAAGATACTCAGGAGATAGTTGCATTATAAACCCTAATGGTGATGTGCTTTCAAGCCTTTCAAAAGTAGAAGGTATGGTAATAGGAGATATTACAAATGATGTGAAGCAGTATAGAAGTGATTTCCCTACCAGAAAAGACAGAATACCGGAATTTTATAAAACTCTATTATAGGATGTGATTGTGTGAACAAGGGTTATGGACTTGTATTAAATGGTGGTGGTGCAAAGGGTGCTTACCAAATAGGGGCTTGGGCAGCTTTGCGTCAACTGGAACTATATGACGAAATAACAGCTGTTTCAGGTACTTCTGTAGGTGCTTTAAATGCACTATTAATAAGTCAGGACGATTTTGACAAGGCTATAAATGTGTGGAAAACTATAAAACAGGAGGATATAACACCTTTTGGCTCTAAAAATTCGGGAACGGAAAATATTTTAGATATATCCAGAAAAGCTATGGAAAAAATAGATACCTTAGGTGTAGACCCCAATGGTTTTGCAAATGCAGTTGCCAAAATTTTGCCTTTGGGAAAAGATATAGTAAAAAGCAGAATGACGGATATTTACAAGGTTGTATTTGATACAAAGGGATTTTGTTCTCAAGAGGGCTTGGAAAATATATTGAGAGAAAATATAAATTTGGAAAGTTTAAGAGCTGGCAGAACAGTTTATGCCTGTGCAAGCAAAATTTCAGAAAATGAACTTTTTACACCTTATTACTTTATGTTAAATAAAGAAGAAAAGGAAAAAATAATTGAAATTGCATTGGCGTCCAGTGCTATATATCCTGTGTATGGAACAAAGAAAATAAATGGGGAGCTGTATCTTGACGGTGGTTTTTCTGACAATGTTCCTATACAACCTCTTTACGACATAGGCTATAGAAAATTTATAATAATTTATTTAACAAATAGAAAAATTCCGGACAAAAGCAAGTATAAGGATTGCAAGTTTATAGAAGTTATTCCAGATGAAACTATGAAAGACGATATGTACACAGTTATAAATTTTGAAAGAACTGTATTGGATAAATATATGGAGAAAGGTTACCACGATACAATGGTGGAATTTATTTCAAGAGGTTTTAAAAGAAAATAAAATTGCGAAAAATGTAAACCGTAAAACGACTATGTAAACCGTTGTTTTACGGTATTTTTGTATACAAAATTTGGAAATGTAAAATTGGTGTAATTTTACGGTGGACAAATGTTTTTGAGAAAAATACAAAAAAATGCTTGCTTTTTTGTCGAAAGTGTGGTATAGTTCCACCTATGGAATACAGATGTATATAGAGGGAGTACAAAAAATATGGACAATTCTTCGGAATTAATTATTGTGGATAAAAAGGTGCTGCCTGAGGTATTCACTAAAGTATTGCAGGTAAAAGAACTGCTTAACTCTGGAGGCATTACCTCGGTACAAGAGGCTGTCGACAAAGTTGGAGTAAGTAGAAGTGCTTACTACAAATATAAGGACCACGTTTTTACATTAGGAGAAAGTACACGAGGCAGAACAGCTATAATTTCTATAAATTTGGCTGATGAGGCTGGCATACTTTCAAATGTTCTTAATGCGATTTCTGCCAGTGGTGCTAATGTTCTTACTATTAATCAGACAATACCTATAAACAATGTGGCTAATGTCACAATCAGTATAGAAACAGGAGAGTTAGTCATTGGTTTGACTAAGCTTTTAAATAAAATTGCCAAAATGCAAGGTGTTATGTCCTTGAAGATTATTGCGAGGGAGTGAATTTAATGGCAAATATAGCAGTATTGGGCTACGGTACAGTAGGCTCAGGTGTAGTTGAGGTTCTCAATACAAACAAAGACAGAATTAATTCTAAGTCTTATGAACCTATCAACATCAAATATGTTTTAGATTTAAGAGATTTCCCAGGTGACCCTGTTCAGGAAATTATTACTCACGATTACAACGATATTTTAAATGATAATACTATTGATGTAGTTGTTGAAGTAATGGGTGGTATTAACCCAGCGTACACATTTGTTAAGCAGGCTCTTGAATCTGGAAAGAGTGTTTGTACATCTAACAAGGAGCTTGTTGCTGCTCATGGTGGAGAGCTTATGGCTCTTGCTAAGGAATACAATGTAAACTTCCTCTATGAAGCAAGTGTTGGTGGTGGTATCCCAATTATCAGACCAATTAACAGAAGTATTACTTCTGATGAAATCGTTAAGATTGTTGGTATTTTAAATGGTACTACAAACTATATGCTCACTAAAATGTCTGAAGAAGGTCTTGAATACAATGATGTTTTAAGTGATGCACAGGCTAAGGGTTATGCTGAAAGAAATCCTGATGCTGACGTTGAAGGTTATGATGCTTGTAGAAAAATTGCTATTTTAGCATCACTTGCAACAGAAAAAACTGTTTCTTATGATGATATTTATACAGAAGGTATTACAAATATCTCTAAGACAGATATGGACTATGTGAAGAAGATGGGTTGCTCTATTAAGCTCCTTGCTACAGCTGATTTTGAAGATGGCAAGGTTTGGGCTAGAGTTGCTCCAGCTATTGTAAATAAAGAAAATCCACTTTCTATGGTAAATGACGTATTCAATGCTATTTTACTTCAGGGTAATATGCTTGGCGACGTTATGTTCTATGGTAAGGGTGCAGGTAAGCTCCCTACTGCCAGTGCTGTAGTAAGTGATATTGTAGAAGCTGTAAACCACAAAAACATTAACCTTGGTATTGGCTGGTCTGCTGAAAAGCAGGAACTTATGAACATTGATGAAGTTGAAACTCGCAAGTTCGTAAGAATTGAATATAATGATAAAGAAAAGGCTAAGGCTGATGTTAAGAGTGTATTCGGCGTAGATGAAGTAATCGAATTCTTCGGTCTTGATGGCGAATTTGCTTTCGTTACAGACAAGGCTAAGGAAAAGGAATTAAATGATAAATTAAATGAATTATTGAACTGTGACGGTGTTGTAGGTATCCTCAACACAATCAGAGTTGAAGACTAGGAGGCAAATATTGTGTTAATCGTAAAAAAATTTGGTGGTAGCTCTGTTGCCAATGCAGAAAGAATTAATCATGTTGCACAGACTATTGTAAACAGCTATAAAGAGGGCAATCAGGTTGTAGTTGTTTTAAGTGCTCAGGGTGATACTACTGACGAACTTATTGAAAAGGCTAAGGAAATTAATCCAAACGCATCAAAGAGAGAAATGGATATGCTTTTATCAACTGGTGAACAGCAGTCTGTTGCTTTAATGGCTATGGCTATTAACAAGCTTGGCTATCCAGCAATTTCTTTAAATGCTTTCCAGTGTAATATCTATTCAACTTCAACATACAGCAATGCTAGAATTAAGGATATTGCAACTGAAAGAATTAACAACGAACTTGAAAAGAAGAATATCGTTATTATTACAGGTTTCCAGGGTGTAAATAGACATCTTGATGTAACAACTTTAGGTAGAGGTGGTTCTGATACTTCTGCTGTAGCTCTTGCTGCAAAGTTAGGTGCTGACCTTTGCGAAATCTACACAGACGTAGATGGCGTATATACTTCTGACCCTAGAGTGGTTAAGAATGCTAAGAAGCTTGATGAAATTACTTATGATGAAATGCTTGAGCTCGCTAGTTTAGGTGCTAAGGTACTTCACAACCGTTCAGTAGAACTTGCTAAAAAATATAATGTAAATTTAGTTGTACGCTCAAGTATGACAGATGCAGAAGGTACAATCGTTAAGGAGGAAGTAAAAGTGGAAAAGATGTTAGTTAGTGGTGTAGCTGTAGATAAAGATGTTGCTAGAATAGCTATTGTTGGTTTAAAGGATGAACCAGGTGTTGCATTCAAAATCTTCTCTTTATTAAGCAAGGAAAAGATTAGTGTAGATATTATTATCCAGTCTATTGGTAGAAGCAATACAAAGGATATTTCATTTACAGTTGCAGAAGGTGACTGCGATGAAGCTCTTAGAATTTTAAATGAACACAAGGAAAGACTTGGTTTCGAAGATGTTACAGCTAACAAGGCTGTTGCTAAGGTTTCTGTTGTTGGTGCTGGTATGGCTACTAACTCAGGTGTTGCATCTATGCTTTTCGAAGCTACATTTGATGCAGGTATCAATGTAAAGATGATTTCTACTTCTGAAATTAAGATTTCTATTCTTGTTAAGGATTCTGATGCAGACAGAGCTGCTATTGCTATCCACGACAAGTTTATGAGCGAATCAATCAACGCTAGACAGTAATAAAAATATTTGTAAAATTTTCAAGAAAGGTCTTTACAATTTGAAATAATGGTGCTATACTTGTTTCAATTTCAAAGATGAATGTCGATGACTAAGAGGAGTACCCTTTTACAAATGTTTCAGAGAGTCGGTGGTTGGTGCGAACCGATACAGAGGTTTTAGGGGAATGGACTTACAGACTTGTAGGCGAAAGCACTGTGTTATTAGCTTGCAACGGGTTCTCCCGTTACAGAGATAAGATATGTTGGTATCTGATTGGGTGGCTTAATAGGCGAATTATATGACCTTGTCCAATTTTGGACAAGGTCTTTTTGTATATAAACAGATATTTACATTTCATAATTTGGCATATAATTAATTATTTTATGGAGGTAATGGAAATGAAAATTTTAAAAACTTTTGTTCGTGAGTTTTCTGGTGATACAGAAACACCTATTACTCTTTTTTACAAATATGTAGGAAATGAAAAAGGCTTTTTGCTTGAATCAAGAGGCGAGGGTAAAACAAATTACTCATTTATGGGTAAACACCCTATGGCTATTTTAAGTGGTAATGACAAGTTGACTATTGACGAAAAGGGTAAAAAGACAGTAGTTGAAGGTAAACTCTTAGATAGTGTAAGAGATTATATGAAAGGCTTTAAAATCGAAACTGACCTTGACCTTTGCTACACAGGTGGTGCTGTTGGTGGTGTCGGCTACGATATTATAAGACAGTACGAAAATATACCGGACACAAACAAAGAGGTTGTAGGCACTCCAACAGTTCATTTAATGGTGTTTGATGAATTTATAGCTTATGACCACCTCCACGATAAAATAATACTTGTTGCTCTTGCTGAAAAGGAAGAAGATGCAACACCTGTACTTGACAGAATGGAAAGAGAAATTAAAACTTCTGTTCCGGAAGAACATTATGCACTTCAGCCTACTAAGAAAATTCAGTTTACTTCAAATATGACTGAAGAAAAGTACGAAGAAATAGTTGAAAAGGCTAAAAAATATATTTATGATGGTGATATTTTCCAGGTAGTTCTTTCTCAAAGACTTACAGCAGAAACAGACCAAAAGCCTATTGATTTATACAGAAAATTAAGAGCAATTAACCCATCTCCATATTTACTTTATTTAAACTTTGGCGATTATCAGGTTGCCGGTAGCTCTCCTGAAATGCTTGTTGAAGTTTCTGGTAACAAAGTTAAGACTTGTCCAATAGCCGGTACAAGAAAAAGAGGTAAAAACTTAAAAGAAGATATAGAACTTGCAGAGGGTCTTTTAAATGATGAAAAGGAAATAGCAGAACACACAATGCTTGTTGACCTTGCCAGAAACGATATGGGTAGAGTATCAAAGATTGGTTCAGTAAAAGTAACAGAGCTTAAACAAATTCATTACTACTCACACGTTATGCACATTGTCAGTCTTGTTGAAGGTGAAAAGAGAGAGGATAAGGATTGCTTTGATGTTCTTTCAACTTTCTTACCAGCTGGTACACTTTCAGGTGCTCCTAAAATCAGAGCTATGGAAATCATTGAAGAACTTGAAGAAGAAAAAAGAGGTCTTTACGGTGGCTCAATAGGTTACTTTAGTTTCAATGGCAATATGGATATGTGTATTGCAATCCGTACAATGATTATTAAAGATAAGAAGATTTACATGCAGGCAGGTGCCGGAATTGTTGCTGACTCTATTCCAAAGAATGAATATGAAGAAAGCCACAACAAAGTTAGAGCCCTTGTTAAAACAATAGGAGGAGAAGTATAATGATAGTTTTAGTAGATAATTACGATAGTTTTACTTATAACCTATACCAGTATATGGGCGAATTTGATAGCGATATTAGAGTATTCAGAAATGACGAAATTGACGGTGCCGGCATTTTAGCATTAAATCCGGACAGAGTTGTTATTTCTCCCGGACCTAAAACTCCAGAGGAAGCAGGCAACTGTATTGAAATTATAAAAACAGTAAGTGGCAAAATTCCTCTTATGGGTGTTTGCCTTGGTCATCAGTCAATAGCTGTTGCCTTTGGTGCTACTGTAAGTAATGCAAAGGAACTTTTCCACGGCAAGTCATCAATGGCTGACCACAATGGCAAGGGTATATTCAAAGGTTTACCAAATCCTTTACAGGTAGCCAGATACCACAGTCTTTCTATTGTGCCTAGTACAGTACCTGATTGCCTTGAAGTTACTGCTACTGTAGGCGATGAAATAATGGCAATTAGGCATAAAACAATGCCGGTTGTTGGTTTACAGTTCCACCCTGAGAGCATTAACACTCCAGACGGTATGAAACTTATAGAGAATTTTATAAAAGGGGAGATTTAATATGATATTAGATGATATTGTAGCAAAGAAAAAAATTACCCTTGAAAAAAGTGACTACAAGTTTGATGCCAAAAGACTTTACAAGGCTATGGAAAAGCCAGTTGCATCTTTTTACGATGCTATGGCTAAGGAGGGACTTTCAATAATAGGGGAAGTTAAAAAAGCATCTCCTTCAAGAGGTCTTATTAAACCTGATTTTCATCCAGTAGAAATAGCTAAGGAATATGTAGGTGCTGTTGATGCTATTTCAGTTCTTACAGAAGAAGATTATTTTCAAGGTAGTCCATTATTTTTAGAGGAAATTCACAAAAATGTAGATTTACCACTTTTGAGAAAAGACTTTGTTGTTTCTCCTTTGCAGATTTTTGAAGCAAGAGAATTGGGAGCATCTACAATACTTTTAATTGCTGCTGTTTTAAATGAAAAGAGAGTTTTAGCAGAATATATAAACATTGCAAGAGGTGTAGGATTTGAACCTTTAGTTGAAACCCACAATGAAAAGGAAATTGAACTTGCACTTTCAGCAGACGCCAAAATTATTGGTATAAACAATAGAAATTTACACGATTTTACAGAAGATATTTATACTACTGTAAGACTTAGAGAACTTGTTCCAAAGGACAGAGTTATTATAAGCGAAAGCTCAATTCATACACCAGAGGATATAAAGATATTAAGTAAGGCAAATATAAATGGTATTTTAGTAGGCGAAAGCTTTATGAAAAGTGGAGATATAAAGAAAAAAGCACAGGAGTTCAGAAATGCCTATGGAAATTAAAATTTGTGGCTTAAAGCGTGTTGAAGATGCTTTAATGGTAAATGAATTTGAGAATATTAAATATGTAGGTTTTGTGTTTGCAAATACTTCACGAAAAATTACTATTGAGAAAGCCTTAGAAATAAAAAAGAATTTAAGACCGGATATAAAAACTGTTGGTGTTTTTGCCGGACAGCCTATGGAAGAAATAATTGAAATAATGGAAAAGGCAGATTTAGATGTTTGCCAGTTACATTCGGGAGAAACAAACGAGGATTGTGGTCTTATAAATAAAACTGTATGGAAATCCATATCTGTTAAGGATAAAGAAAGTGCAGAAATTGCAGAAAGCTATACAAATGCTGACGGTTTTGTATTAGATACATTTAAGAAAAATCAATGGGGTGGTACAGGAGAAACCTTTGATTGGTCGGCAGTTGAAGATTTTAGCAAAAATCATTTCACAATTTTGGCAGGGGGAATTAACTCAGCTAATGTAAATGATGCTATTGAAAAAGTTAGTCCAAACATAATTGATTTAAGTTCTTCTGTAGAAGTAGATGGATTTAAGAATTATGATAAGATAAAAGAATTTATGGAAAGTTTAAAATACTAGGAGGATTGTACAATGAAATTAGAAAAAGATTTTGGTCAGTACGGTGGTCAGTATGTACCAGAAACACTTATGACAGTTTTGAAAGTTCTTGAAAAGGAATACGAAGAATATTGCTTTACAGATGAATTTAAAAATGAGTTTATGTATTATATGAAGGAATATGTAGGCAGACCATCTGCTCTTACATATTGCGAAAGACTTACAAAGGAATTAGGTGGTGCTAAAGTTTATTTAAAGAGAGAAGACTTAAACCACACAGGTGCTCACAAAATTAACAATGCTCTTGCACAGGCTTTACTTGCAAAGCATATGGGAAAGACAAAGGTTATAGCTGAAACCGGTGCAGGTCAGCATGGTGTTGCAACAGCTACAGTAGCTGCTCTTTTCGGTATGGAATGTGAAGTTTATATGGGTGTTGAAGATATTGAAAGACAGAAACTCAATGTTTTCAGAATGGAATTATTAGGTGCTAAGGTTATTCCGGTTACTACTGGTACCGGTACATTAAAAGATGCAACAAACGAGGCTATCAGAACTTGGGTTGCAAGAGCAGAAGATACTTTCTATATCATTGGTTCAGCTGTAGGTCCTCATCCATATCCTACAATGGTAAGAGATTTCCAGAGAATTATTGGCGATGAAACTAGAAAACAGGTTCTTGAAAAAGAAGGCAGACTTCCTGACAGAGTATTTGCTTGTGTAGGTGGTGGCTCAAATTCAATAGGTATGTTCTATCCATTTGTTGAAGACAAGAGTGTTGAACTTGTAGGTGTTGAGGCTGCTGGTCATGGTATTGAAACTGGCGAACACGCATCAGTATTTAGTGGTGGTAGAACAGGTGTTCTCCATGGTATGAAAACTTACATTATGCAGGACGATGACGGCTGTGTAATTCCGGTATATTCTATTAGTGCCGGTCTTGACTACCCAGGTGTAGGTCCAGAACACGCATATCTCCACGACATAGGCAGAGTTCGTTATACTTCTGTAACTGATGATGAAGCTATTGACGCATTCCAGATGCTTTGCAGAATAGAGGGTATTATGCCAGCTATTGAAAGTTCACATGCTTTAGCCGGTGCTGTTAAGGAAATTCCTAAAATGGGTAAAGATGAAATTGCTGTTATTTGTCTTTCCGGTAGAGGCGATAAAGACGTTCACACAGTTGCAAAGTATCTTGGAAAGGAGATTTAATTGGATATGAATAGAATAGATGAAAGATTTAAGAAATTAAAGGAAGAAAATAAAAAGGCACTTATACCATATATTTGCTGTGGCGACCCTAGTGTTGAAGATAGCGAAAAATTAGTCTATGCTCTTGAAGAAGCCGGTGCAGATATTATTGAGCTTGGTATTCCATATTCTGACCCACTTGCTGACGGTCCTGTTATTCAGGCTGCAGGTCTTAGAGCTTTTGCCGGTGGTTTCAGACTTGAAGACACATTCAAGATTGTAAAAAATGTAAGAAAGAATAGCCAAATTCCATTAGTAATTATGGTTTACTATAGCTCTATTATTGGTTTTGGTAAGGAAAAATTCGTTGAACTCTGTGTTGATGCAGATATTGACGGTCTTATTGTGCCAGACCTTCCTTATGAAGAATATGACGAATTAAAGCCACTTTTAGATGAAACAAATGTATATATGATTCCTCTTGTAGCACTTACATCAGAAGAAAGAATTCCTATGCTTGTTAAGGAAAGCAAGGGCTTTGTATATTGCGTATCTTCTCTTGGCGTTACAGGTGTCAGAAAAGAATTTGATACAAGAATTGACAGCTTTGTTGCTAAGGTTAAGGAAGCTACAGATACTCCTGCTTGTATTGGTTTCGGTATCTCTACAAAGGCTGATGTTGAAAGATTTGACAAAATTGCAGACGGTTGTATTGTAGGTTCTGCTATTGTTAGAAAAATATTTGATTCTAAAATGAATATTGATGAAATTAAAGCTTTCGTAAGTAGCTTAAAATAATTCAGAACAAATTAAGTCATCGGATTTATCTTTCCGATTTAATATTAAAAATGCCCTATAAGTTAGTAAATCTAATTTATAGGGCTTAATTTTTATAGTTTTGGTAAACTTTCTGCGTATTTTTTACCTGTAGGAGTTGCTGCCAAACCACCTTCACCGGTTTCTCTTAATGAGCAAGGCATAGTGTCGCCAACAGCTTTCATAGCATCTATAACTTCATCAACAGGAATTGCACTTTCTATACCTGCCATAGCCATATCACAGCTTGTTATGGCATTTACAGCACCTATTACATTTCTCTTTACACAAGGTACTTCTACAAGTCCGGCAACAGGGTCACAAACTAGACCTAAAAGACTTTTTAAAGCAAAGGCACAGGCATTGGCACTTTGTTCTATAGTTCCACCTCTTAAATATACCAGTGTTGCACTAGCCATAGCAGATGCTGAACCTATTTCAGCCTGACAGCCACCTTCAGCACCGGCAATAGATGCTCTATGGGCAATAATCTGACCAAAACCGGCACTAAGATACAAGGCTTTTAATACAGTATCTTCATCAATGTTGTACTTTTCAACAAAAGGCACAAGTACAGAGGGGAGAACTCCACAGCTACCGGCAGTTGGGGCGGCAACAATACATTTCATACAGGCATTAGACTCGGCAACACTTATTGCTGTAGCCATAACTTTTCCTATAAATTCTCCACTTACACAGTTTGGAATATATTTTTCCATTTTACCGCCGTTTTTGCCAGATAGACCGGATGGAGAAACCAGATTAGGGTCATAGCTTTCAACAGATTTTTTCATAGAGTGCCACATATAACGCATTTTCTCAAAGGACTCTTTTTGGGATACATTTCTTTCGTTTGCATCGTCCATAAGTATTAGTTCCCAAGCCTCTCGGCGACTTTCTTTGGCAGACTGTATCAGCTCTTTTACACTATAAAACATTCTTTCCACCTCCTGTAATATCCAAATATGTTACCTTGATTACACCCTCTAAATGTTCAAGCCATTTTATACTATCTTCCGGTATAGTTTGGTCTGTTTCAACGACCATTACGGCATAGCCACCTCTTTTATCTCGATATAGATTAAGTGTGGCAATATTTATGGACTTGTGAGAAAGCATTGAAGCCACTTCTGCTACATGACCCGGTTGGTCTAAGTTGTGAACAATTAGAGTAGGATATTCTCCTGTAAAGTGAGTTTCAATATCATCAATTTTTTCTACACTTATTCTGCCACCACCTAATGATGAGGCTACAATTTTTAATTCTCTGCCATTTTCTCCTGTTAATTCTAAAAGGGCAGTGTTAGGGTGAGCCTCTTTTAATTCAATAGTGCTTATTTTATAGTTTAGATTTTCTTTTTTGGCAATTTCAAAACTGTTGGGAATGTTTGTATCGTCTGTATCCATACCCAGAAGTCCGGCAACAATGGCTTTATCTGTACCATGTCCAACGCCTGTAAGAGCAAATGAACCATGGAGATAAATATTGGCATCAGTAGGTTTTTCCCCTAGCAAAAGTCGGCTGATTTTGCCTATTCTAACAGCTCCGGCAGTATGGGAGCTAGAAGGTCCAACCATTACTGGACCTAAAATATCGAATATATTCATATTACAATCTCCTTTTAAATTTATATTAAACAATACTCTCCAAAATATTCTTATAGATATGGTAGCACACAAATTTTAAATTGCAAGAAAAATTTACAAAAATAGTCTTTTTTACAATAACCAAATTTGAATTTATGCTACAGCACAAATATTGTAATATGCCTTGAAATTTCAGCACAAATGATTTATAATATGCACATATTGAAATAGAAATAATGCAAAGAGGCATAGGAGTAGTTTTACTTCTGTGCCTTTTTTGTTTATAAATTTTGGGAAGGGGTGTGGCAAGTATGTATCTTTGGAAGTTGTTAGATAAGTTGAAAGACTATAAACTGACACAGGTGGCAGGCTTTGAAGGGCTTAACAGAAATATACGTTGGTTTCATATTGCCGAAGACGAAACTCTTTCTAATTTTATAATTGGAGATGAACTTGTATTTACAACTGGGGTCAAAATGAATGGCAACAGTGTTGCACTTCTTGGTTTTGTAAAAGCTATGCTGAAATACGGAGCAGGTGGCATAGTAATAAACACAGGTAAATACATTAATGAAATACCTCAGGAATTAAAGGATTTTTGTAATGCAAACAGACTTCCTCTTTTTGAGATGCCATGGGAAATCAGGCTTGTTGATGTTGGAAAGGCATCAAGTACAGCTATTTTGGAAGACGAAAGATTTAGTGTGAATTTTAGAAATGCTGTAAATACGGCTCTGTTTCTTCCTGAATTTTCAAAGGATAGTTTTAGTCTTTTTTCAGAATATGGCTTTAGCGAGGAAATGAACTATGTTGTTTTGGCTATTTCCTCTAAGAATGATGAAATTAAAAATTTGGTAAATGAGTGCATTTCCAGTTTGAATAGTATTGCTTTTGTAACTTCAGTAGGTGGAGATGTTGTTGTAATTTTAGGTAATAAAAACAGTAGTGTTTTATTTGGTGAAGCTACAGCAATGCAAGGCAAAATAAAGACAATGGCTCTTTGTGGTGTTTCAGATGTTTTCAAGGGGATAAGTAATTTAAGTAAGGGCTATCATTCTGCTCAGACTAATAAAATCTCTGGAAAAGCTAATGCCAGAAAAATATTGGAAAACAATAGCCAGTATGAAATACTGCTGGAAATAAAAGATGATGAAAAGGTAAGAGCCTATTGTAATGAAACAATAGGACCAATAATAAAGTACGATAAGGCTCACAACACAAATTTGTATCAGACCTTAAAATGCTATTTTGATAATAATGCCAGTGTAAATAAGGCATCAGCTCAAATGTTTATACACAGAAATACTATAAACTATAAAATAAAGAAAATTGAACATATACTTTCCTGTGATTTATCCAGCTTTGAGGAGAGATTTACTTTAATGCTTGCAATAAAGTTGTTGGAAATGTATGCGTAAAATTTTTTTAGGACTATTCTCTAAGGAGTATAGTCTTTTTTTTGCCAAAAAATCTTTTTTTCTTTTTTATGGATACGAAAAAATATAAAAAATCTGTAAAAAAATAAATTTAGATGTCTAAATATATTTGGGAAATTATAGGTTGTATAGGAGGTTGTATATAGGCTGAACTATTGACTTTTAAGGGTAAAAATGATATACTTTGAATATCAAACTTTTTATAAATAGGAGGCTTTTTTGAGTGGAAAATACTTTAAATACGTTAAACAGACTCATTAGTGGAGCCTTTAATGATATATCAAGAGTGGAGCAAAAAGCCATAAAAGATAGTGGGCTGACAGATGTTTCAGTAAACGAGGCACATACAGTAGATGCAATAGGACTATATGTGCCTAAAACTATGTCTGCAGTAGCTGAAAAGTTGGAAATTACAATGGGTACACTTACTGTTGCTATAAATCACCTTGTTAGAAAAGGGTATGTAAACAAAATACGAGATGAAAAAGATAGGCGAGTGTATTTATTAAGTCTTACAGAAAAGGGTAAACAGCTTTTCAAAGTTCACCAGAGATTTCATTTGGAATTAGTAAAATCTCTTATTGTGGATTTATCTGACTATGAGGCTGATATGTTTATAGAGGCTTTAGGTAGCCTTACAAGTTTTTTGACTAAAAAATATAATAGAGGAGAATGAAATGTTAAGAACAGGAATAAAGGCTGTTGATTATTATGTTCCTGAAAAGGTCGTTACTAATGATGACCTTAGCACTATAGTGGAAACTAATGACGAGTGGATAGCTTCCAGAACGGGTATCAGACGCCGTCATTTGTCAACAGGAGAAAATACATCAGAATTTTGCATTGAAGTGGGCAAAAAATTACTTTCAAAAACAAACACTAATCCAGAAGATATAGACCTTATTATTGTGGCTACTATTACTTCAGATTATTCAACTCCTAGTACGGCTTGTCTTGTTCAGGGGGCTTTAGGTTGTGTAAATGCTTGGGCTTTTGATTTAAGTGCAGCTTGTTCTGGCTTTGTATATGCTTTAAGCGTTGCAGATAAATTTGTAAAAAGTGGTCAGTACAAAAAGGTTCTTGTTTTCGGTTCTGAAACACTTTCAAAGATTGTAGATTGGACAGATAGAGCAACTTGTGTTCTCTTTGGTGACGGTGCCGGTGGTGCTTTAGTAGAACCTAGCGAAGACAGTGGGGTCATTGATGAAGATATGCACAGTAAGGGTGAAGACGGTCTTAAGCTTACTGGTGGCGAAAGAAAAGTCAGAAATATGGTTTCCAATCCGGAAGAAGAAAATAAGAATTATCTTGAAATGGACGGCAGAGCTATATTTAATTTTGCAACTAAGACAGTTCCAAAGAGTGTTAGTATTCTTTTAGAAAGAAATAATTTGACTGTTGATGATATAAAGTATATTGTACCTCATCAGGCAAATTCCAGAATAATTGAAGTTGTAGCAAAGAAACTTAAAACTACAATGGATAAGTTCTTCATTGATGTAGATGAATTTGGTAATACTTCTGCTGCTAGTATTCCTATTGCTCTTGGGCATATGGATAGCAAGGGTCTTATTCAAAAGGGAGACTACATAATTATAACTGGCTTCGGCGGTGGACTTACTTGGGGTAGTACCCTCATTAAATGGTAAATAATTAAAAAGATATAGAAAGGTTAACAGGTGAAAAAATGAAATCAAGAATTTGTGAAATGTTAGGTATTAAATATCCAATTTTCCAGGGTGCTATGGCATGGATTGCTGATGCAAGTCTTGCGTCTGCTGTTTCTAATGCAGGTGGTCTTGGTATTATTGCAGCAGGTAATGCTCCTGCAGATATTGTTAGAGAAGAAATCAGAAAGTGTAAAGAACTTACAGACAAGCCTTTTGGTGTAAACATTATGCTTTTATCTCCATTTGTAGAAGATATTGTTAACCTTGTCTGTGAGGAAGGCGTAAAGGTTGTTACAACTGGTGCAGGTAACCCATCTAAGTATATGGACAAGTTTAAGGAACATGGCATTAGCCTTATTCCTGTAGTACCTAGTGTTGCTCAGGCTAAGAAAATGGAAAAAATCGGTGCGTCTGCTGTTATTGCTGAAGGTATGGAAAGTGGTGGCCACATTGGTAAACTTACTACTATGGCTTTAGTTCCTCAGGTTGTAGATGCTGTTTCTATTCCTGTTCTTGCAGCCGGTGGTATTGCTGATGGTAGAGGTATGGCAGCTGGCTTTATGCTTGGTGCAGAAGGTGTACAGATTGGTACTCGTTTCCTTGTTGCTACTGAATGTACAGTACACGAAAACTACAAGGCTAAGATTTTAAAGGCTAACGACCTTGCAACAGTTATTACTGGTCAGATTACAGGTCACCCAGTAAGAGTTATTAAGAATAAGCTTGCTAATGCTTTCCTTGCTGCTGAAAAAGAAGAAGGTTCAAAGGAAAATCCGGATATGGCAAGATTTGACCAGCTTGGTACTGGTGCATTACAGAAGTCTGTTAAGTTAGGCGATGTAGACAATGGTTCTGTAATGAGTGGTCAGATTGCCGGTATGGTAAACAAGGAAGAATCTTGTGCTGAAATTATAGAAGAAATTATGACAAAGTTTAATGAACTTGTAAAATAACAGGAGGAAGAAATGAAAACTGCGTTTATTTTTAGTGGTCAGGGTGCTCAGAAAGCCGGTATGGGTAAAGAGCTTTATGACAATTTTGAATGTGTAAAGAAGGTTTTTGATGAAGCTGATGAGGCACTTGGTTTAAAGATTAGTGACATCTGCTTTAACGAAGACGAAAGATTAAATGAAACTGAATATACACAGCCTGCTATTCTTACAATGAGCGTTGCTGTACTTAAGTTAATGGAAGAAAAGGGCTTAAAGGCTGACTATGTTGCCGGTCTTAGTCTTGGCGAATATTCTGCTCACGTTGCAAGTGGTACATTTGACTTTGCAGATGCAGTTCAGCTTGTAAGAAAAAGAGGTCGCTTTATGACTGAAGCTGTTCCTGTTGGCGAAGGCGGTATGTGTGCTGTTCTTAACTTAGATGCTGACAAAATTCAGGAGGCTTGTGACGAAGTTAAGTCTATTGGTAGATGTATGATTGCTAACTACAATTGCCCTGGTCAGATTGCTATTGCCGGTGATAAGGCTGCTGTAGAAAAGGCATCTGAAATCGTAATGGAAAAGGGTGCAAGAAAGGCTGTTATGCTTAATGTTAGTGGTCCTTTCCACACTTCACTCCTTGCTCCAGCATCTGAAAAGCTTAATGCTGAATTACAGCATATGACTATTAAGGATATGGAAATTCCGGTTATAACTAACTTAACTGCTGATGTAGTACCATCAAAAGACGAAGTTATTGACATTCTTACAAAGCAGGTTATGAATCCTGTTAAGTGGGAACAGTCTGTAAGAAAAATGATTGAATTAGGTGTAGACACATTTGTAGAAATGGGTCCGGGTAAGACACTTTCTTCTTTTGTAAAGAAGATTAGCAAAGATGTTGCTGTATATAATGTTGAGGACTTAAAGTCCCTTGAAAAGACTTGTGGAGGTTTAGGATGTTAAAGGATAAGACTGTTATTGTAACAGGTGGTGCAAAGGGTATTGGTAAGGCTATTGCTCTTGCATTTGCAAATGAAGGTTGTAACATTGTTTTAAATTATCGTTCAACTTCTCCAGAAGAAGTAAAGGCTGAAATTGAAGCTAAGGGCGTAAAGTGCTTTACTGTTCAGGCAGATGTAAGCAAATTTGATGAAGCTCTTAAATTAGTTGAGGCTGCTAAGGAAGAATTTGGTACTATTGATGTACTTGTAAATAACGCAGGTATCACTCGTGACACTCTTATGATGAGAATGAGCGAAGAAGATTTTGATGCTGTTATTAATACAAATCTTAAGGGTTGTTTCAATATGATGAAGCATGCTAGCAAGATTATGATGAAGCAAAAAAGTGGTGCTATTATCAATATGAGTTCTGTTATTGGTGTAGCTGGTAATATTGGTCAGGTAAACTATGCTGCAAGTAAAGCCGGTGTTATTGGTATGACTTATTCAGTAGCTAAGGAACTTGCTCCAAGAAATATTACTTGTAATGCTATTGCACCAGGTATGATTGCAACAGATATGACAGATGTTTTAGCTGATAAGATGAAGGAAAGTATTTTATCAAATATTCCTTTAAAGAGATTTGGTCAGCCGGAAGAAATTGCAGAAACAGCCGTATTCCTTGCTAAGTCTAAGTATATTACTGGTCAGGTAATCAGAGTTGACGGCGGTATGGTAATAGGTTAAGGAGGATTTATTTAATGGAAAGAAGAGTAGTAATTACAGGTATTGGTGCATTAACACCTATTGGAAATAACACAGCTGAATTTTGGGACGGTCTTAAGAATGGTAAGAATGGTATTGCCCATATTACTAAGTTTGACACAGAAGCTGTTCAGAGTAAGGCAGTTTGTGCCGGTGAATTAAAGAACTTTGACCCAACAACAGTTGTTGAAAAGAAAGAAACTAAAAGACTTGATATGTTCAGTATCTATGGTATGGCTGTTGCTGATGAAGCAGTTAAGATGTCAGGTATTGACCTTGAAAGCATTGACAAGCATAAGTTTGGTGTAGTTTTCGGTTCTGGTATTGGTGGTTTAACTACAATCGAAGAACAGGGTAGAAGACTTGTAGAAAAAGGTATCAACAAGATTGCTCCATTATTTATTCCTATGGCTATAAGTAATATGGCAGCAGGTAATATTGCAATCCGTTTTGGTGCAAGAGGTACTTGTATTGATGTTGTAACAGCTTGTGCATCAAGTACAAACTGTATCGGCGAGGCTTTCAGAAATATTAAGCATGGTTATTCAGATTATATTATTGCCGGTGGTTCTGAAGCATCTATTTGCGAACTTGGTATTGGTGGTTTCGCAGCATTAAAGGCACTTTCTACAAGCACAGACCCAGACAGAGCATCTATTCCTTTCGATAAGGAAAGAGGTGGTTTCGTTATGGGTGAAGGTGCTGGTGCAGTATTTATGGAATCTCTTGAATCTGCTCAGGCTAGAGGTGCTAAGATTTTAGCAGAAGTTGTTGGTTATGGTTCAACTTGTGATGCTAACCATATTACAAGCCCATTACTTGATGGCGACGGTGCTGTTAAGGCTATGGAAGCTGCTATGGACGAAGCTGGTATTGAAAAGACAGAAGTAGGCTACATCAATGCTCATGGTACAAGTACACACATTAATGACGCAGCAGAAACTTTAGCTATTAAGACTTGCTTTGGTGACTATGCAAAGGATATTAACATTAGCTCAACTAAGTCTATGACAGGTCACTTATTAGGTGCTACTGGTGCAGTTGAAGCTGTTGCATCTGTTTTAGCTCTTGAAAATAGCTTTGTTCCACCAACAATCGGTTACAAAGTTCCTGATGAAGAATGTGACTTAAACTACACTCCAAACAAGGGTGTTGAAAGAGATATTAAGTATGCTTTAAGTAATACTTTAGGCTTTGGTGGTCACAATGCTGTATTATGTTTAAAGAAGTGGGAGGACTAATAATATGATGGATATTAAAGAAATTCAGTCAATTATACCTCATCGTTATCCATTCTGCCTTATTGACAGAGTTCTTGAACTTGAAGAAGGTAAAAAGATTACTGCTATTAAGAATGTAACAATGAACGAAAACTTCTTTCAGGGTCACTTCCCAGGGGAACCTGTAATGCCAGGTGTTCTCATTATTGAAGCTATGGCACAGGCTGGTGCTGTTGCAATTCTTTCTATGGAAGAAAATAAGGGCAAGATTGCATACTTTGGTGGTATTGACAAGGCTAAGTTCAGAGGTAAGGTAACTCCTGGCGATACACTTAGATTTGAAGTTGAAATTGTTAAGCTCAAGAAAATGGCTGGTATTGGTAAGGGCATTGCTTATGTAGGCGATAAAAAGGTTGCAGAGGCTGAAATGACATTTATGTTTTAAGGAGATGCAAAATGAAACTATTTGAAAATTTTAAATTGCCTGATGTGGAAGCACTTAAAAATACAGTAGAAGCAATTAAGGATAACCTTACTCCTGCTGAAAAGGCAAAAGAATCTTCTAAGGATAAATCAAAGGAAGCTGTAAAGGAAGAAGTTCCTGCAGGTTGTATTAAATGCCCATCTTGTGGCAATATCTTAGAGAAAAAGGCTTTAGGCAGATTAAAGATTTGTCCAAAGTGTGCTAAGCTCTTTAGACTTAATTCAAAGGATAGAGTAAAGACTATTGCTGATGAAAATTCATTTGTTGAATTTGATATAAATATGGAAGCAAAGGACCCTCTTAACTTCCCTGACTACAAGACAAAGATTAAGTCTGTACAGGAAAAGACAGGTCTTAAGGATGCTATCCGTACCGGTAAGTGTACAATAGGTGGATACGAAACAGTTTTAGCTGTTATGGACTCTACTTTCCTTATGGGTTCAATGGGTTCTGTTGTAGGCGAAAAGCTTACTAGAGCTTTTGAGTATGCTACAGAAAACAGACTTCCTATTATTGTATTCACTTGTTCTGGTGGTGCTAGAATGCAGGAGGGTATTGTTTCTCTTATGCAGATGGCTAAGATTAGTGCTGCTTGTGCAAAACATTCAGAAGCAGGTTTACTTTATATTACAGTTATTACTGACCCAACAACAGGTGGTGTAACAGCTAGTTTTGCTATGCTTGGGGATATTATACTTGCTGAGCCTAAGGCTCTTATTGGTTTTGCCGGTAGACGTGTTATTGAAGGTACAATTAAGCAGAAACTTCCAGATGAATTCCAGACTGCTGAATTCTCTCTTGAACATGGCTTCGTAGATGCTATTGTAGATAGAGAACAGTTACCTCAGACATTAATGACTATTTTGAAATTAGATAATTGCAAGAAAGGCGGTGCTGAAAATGCCTAAGGCTTTTGACAGAGTCAGAATTGCAAGAAAGGTATCCAGACCGACCTCTCTTGATTATATAACTCATATTTTTGAAGATTTTATTGAATTCCATGGTGACAGAAATTTTGCTGACGATAAGGCTATTGTTGGTGGTATTGCATCTTTAAATGGTGTACCTGTTACTGTTATTGGTATTCAGAAGGGTAAGACAATGGAGGAAAACATCGAAAGAAATTTTGGTTCTCCTCATCCAGAGGGCTACAGAAAGGCTCTCCGTCTTATGAAACAGGCTGAAAAGTTCAATAGACCTATTATCTGCTTTATTAACACAAGTGGTGCATACTGTGGCGTAGGTGCAGAGGAAAGAGGTCAGGGTGAAGCTATTGCCAGAAACCTTTTTGAACTTGCTAAAATTAAAGTTCCTACTATTTCTATTGTTATTGGCGAAGGTGGTAGTGGTGGTGCATTAGCCCTTGCTGTAACAGATAGGGTATGGATGCTTGAAAACAGTGTTTACTCAGTTCTTAGTCCTGAAGGCTTTGCAAGTATTCTTTGGAAAGACCCTAAGAGATTTCAGGAGGCTGCAGACGTTATGCGTCTTACAGCACAGGACTTATATGAACTTGGCGTAATCGAAAAGGTTATAAAAGAAGTTAATGGCGGTTGTCAGAATGACTTTGGTTTCACAGCTAATCTCTTAAAATCTAAGTTAGAGATTGAAGTTAATATTTTACAGTCAAAGGATTTAGAAACTCTCTTAAAGGAAAGATATGAGAGATTTAGAAAATATGGCGAATTTAGTGAATAATAAGTAATAATAGAGGGTATTCGTAATATATGTTTACGAATACCCTTTTTGTTTTGAATTATTGTTCTATTATTTCTCCACAAGCTATCTTTTTGCCTGAATTTCCACTAGGCTGTGTTGTAAAATCGTCAGGTTGTGAATGTATTATAACTGTTCTTCCTATTATTTCATTTACAGTAAATTTGTTTATTAAAACTGACATAAAGGCATATCCATTGTTTGAAAAAAGTGGTGGCAAGTCTCCGGCGTGATATGGGTGAGGGCAGTTTGTAGGATTGTAATGACCTCCTGCATTTGCAAAAGGGTCATTTTCATTTCCTGTACAAGCATTACCTTCGTGAATATGGAAACCGAAAACTCCACCGGAACAGTTTTGTTCCACAGGTAGCCCATGAACCTCTGCTGTTATTAAAACACCGTCTTGTATCTGATGAAATGTAATTCTGCCTTGTAGGCGAGGATATTCTGCACTTCCATATACATAAGCTATAGCTTTTTCATTCATTGTATCACCTCAATTTATTTTTATGCTGAGTATTAAGTGAATAAAACAAAATTATATATTACAAAAATAAATATGTAATTGACCTTAAATGATATATCCTATATAATGACTTTTGATTTGGTTATAAAATTTTGCGAGGTAAAAAATGAAAGATGAAAAAATTATAAATGGCATAAACAAGGTCAGAGCTGAATTTTCTTTAATTGTATATTATGGAGTTATACTGTCTATTTTGATAAAAGTATTCTATTTTGGCTGTGGATTTAAGGATATTATTACTGAGTATATTATAGTTGTGGCATTTCCTATTTATCAGCTTATAAGAACTGCTATGCTTAAAATAAATATGTGGAATAGTGAAAAGGGAAGAAAGAAAAGTACACAATGGATTTATACTATAGTTGTAATTGCCTTTGTTAGTTTGGGATATTTGTATGTGTGGCACACTAAGAAAAGTTTTGGTGTTGAAAGTGGTTTAAATTATTTATTGTTTATAGGTTGTTTTGCTATTGTCTATTTTATTACAGGAAAATACAGAAAACATTTAGAGAAAAAGTATGAAAATGAGTTTTCACAAGATGATAAATCGGACAAGGAGTGACAATTAAAAATATTTTTTTACAGGACAGGCAATTTTTTTAGAAATAGTTCATAGAATTAAGTGTACTCAAAATTATGGAGGTATTTAATTTATGAACTTCAATAACAATTCCTGCCTTTGGATTATTTTAATCTTATTATTCTGTGGCTGTGGCGAAAACGGATTTGGTAACTTCGGCAACTGTGGTTGTGGCTGTGAAAACGGTATGGATAATTGCTGGATTATTATCATTATTCTTCTTTTCTGCTGCTGTGGAAATAATTCAAACTGTGGCTGTGGTGGTTGCGACAGCAAGTGCTAAATTGTGCAGGAAATGTTTGACTACCTGTAACTGAAAAGGGTACAAAAAAGGCTCTGTGGTTTTTTCACAGGGCCTTTTATAGTGTCAAAAGTATATATTAGAAATTTTCAGCCATAATTTCAAAGTAAGCCTGAGGGTGCTTACAAGTTGGACATACCTTTGGAGCAGATTCTCCATAGTGAATGTGACCACAGTTACGGCAAATCCATAACTTTTTACCTTCTGATTTGAAAACAGTGCTATTATTGATATTGTCAATTAACTTCTTGTATCTTTCTTCGTGATGAGCCTCAATCTTTGCAACTAAATCAAAGAGTTTTGCAATATCGTCAAAACCTTCTTCTCTTGCTTCCTTTGCAAAAGTTGGGTACATATCTGTATGTTCTTCGTTTTCGCCGGCAGCTGCAGCTTTAAGGTTATCCATAGTATTGCCAATACCGTCTAAGAGCTTGAACCACAATTTAGCATGTTCCTTTTCGTTGTTAGCTGTTTCAAGGAAAATAGCTGAAATCTGTTCGTAACCTTCTTTTTTAGCTGTACTTGCAAAGTATGTATACTTGTTACGAGCCATAGACTCACCAGCAAAAGCTGTCATTAAATTTTTTTCTGTTTTTGAACCCTTTAATTCCATAAATCATACCTCCTAAATAATAATTATTATTGTTTAAGTTAAGTATAGTATATCACTTTAGGTAAAATTTGTCAATAACAAAAAAATATTTTTCTAAAGATTACAAGTGTTGATTTGATTTTTTGTGGCAACAATAAAAATATAAAACAATAGAATGGGGCGTGAATATGGAAAAATATATAGTTACAAAAAGTCAAAATCTTTCAGGGGTTGTTGAAATTGGTGGTGCAAAAAACTCAGTTTTGCCTATAATGGCTGGCTGTTTACTGACGGGAGAAAAATGTGAAATTAAAAATGTTCCAAAATTAACTGATGTGGAAATTATGGTGCAATTGCTTAGAGATTGCGGTGCAGAAGTAAATTTTGATAACAGTCTTAGTATATACTGTAATGAAGTTTTTAATCAAATTGCAAGAGATGAAAAAGCAAGGGATATAAGAGCATCTTTTTTGTTGGCAGGAGCTATGTTAGGTAGATTTGGTAAAGCTGTTATGCCTATGCCGGGAGGTTGTAGTATTGGTTTAAGACCAGTAGATTTGCATTTAAAGGGTTTTACAAGTCTTGGTGCAGAATGTAACATTGAGCAAGGTATGGTAAATATTGAGGCAAAAGAGTTAAAGGGTAATGAGGTATATTTGGATTTTCCCAGTGTAGGTGCAACTGAAAATATAATGCTGGCAGGAGTTTTGGCAAAGGGTGAAACTACAATAAGTAACTGTGCCATAGAGCCTGAAATTGTGGATTTGGCAAAGTTTCTAAATTCCATTGGTGCAAAAATAAGTGGTGCCGGTACTGATACAATTGTAATAAAAGGGGTAAATGAATTAGGTGGTTGCTGTCACAGAGTAATTCCGGACAGAATAGAAGCAGGTACTTTTATGATTGCTGTTGCCGGTGCCGGAGGTAATGTAAAAATACAAGATGTAATACCTGAACAGCTACGACCTGTTATTTCAAAACTAAAAGAGGCTGATGTTGAAGTTAAGGAAGATGAAAATTCTGTCACAGTGTGTTCAGACGGATTTATAGCAAACACAGATATTAAAACTATGCCTTATCCCGGTTTTCCTACAGATATGCAGGCACAATTTATGGGGCTAATGTGTGGTGGACTTGGCACAGGTATAATAAACGAAACGGTTTTTGAAAACAGATTTATGCAAGTACCTGAATTTATAAAAATGGGTGCAGATATTACTATAGAGGGAAGATGTGCCGTTGTAAAAGGTGTAGAAACAATGAAAGGTGCTAAAGTAAGGGCAACAGATTTAAGAGCCGGTGCAGGTCTTGTGATTACAGGATTAAGAGCAGAGGGAGTAACTGAAATTACGGATATTCACTATATTGACAGGGGCTATGAAAATTTTGATGGAAAATTGAGAGGTATAGGGGCAGATATTATTAGAATAAATGAACAGGCTCTGCAATAAATTCTAAAGAGGTGATAATGTGAAAAAAATATTGCTGTCTTTATTAATTGCAATAGGTCTTGGTGTTAGCAATAACAACAAGGTGGAAATACCGGCTTGTTCAATAGTTGAAACCAAAGAAGAAAAGCAAGACAAAGTTACGGAAAATATTCAGACCCAAAGAGATGATAAGTTAGAAAATTACGTAATAGGTGTGGTGGCAGGGGAAATGTCAGTATCTTTTCCCTATGAAGCTTTAAAGGCACAGGCTGTTGCATCGAGAACCTATGCAGTAAGAGGTGCTAATGGCAATAAAAATTTTGACTATACTAAATTAAAGCAAAACTATATTTCTGTTGATAAAATGAAAAAAATGTGGGGAAAATCCTTTGATGAAAATTATAAAAAAATAAGTCAATGTGTAAATGCAACACAGGGAGAAATTTTGGAATACAATAACGAGCCAATATTAGCAGTATTTTGTTCTACTTCCAATGGAGAAACAGAAAATTGCAAAGATGTTTGGGGACAAGATTTGCAATATTTAACCAGTGTTGAGTCAACAGGGGACAAATATTCACCTTATTACAATGGCACTGTAACTGTATCAGCAAAAACTGTAAAAAGTATATTTGGTTCTGAAAATATAGCTATAAAGGAAAGAACAAGTGCAGGATATGTAGCAACTGTTTCTATTGGTGGAAAAGAATTTTCAGGCGAAAAAATAAGAACAACATTTCATTTAAAGTCCTGTGACTTTACTATAACTAGAAATGGAAGTGACATAGTTTTTAAAACAAAGGGCTATGGCCACGGAGTTGGTATGAGTCAGTATGGAGCAGTTTATATGGCTAATAATGGAACAAAATATATAGATATACTTAGTCATTATTATAAGAATACAAATATTAAGAAAATATAAATTTACTTTGGGTAATATTGAATTGTGCTGTCTTTTGTATTAAAATAGTTAGAAATGAAAGGAGTTGTTTTTATGGATGAAAACGCAAAAGATAATAGAATAAATGACAGCAACAATTCCAAAAATAATAGCGATAGTAAAGTCTTTATTCGTATTCTTGTAATATCCTTGCTTATTACATTTGCTTTTAACGTTTTTTCTGTTGTAATGACAGCAAGAAGTCAAAGCGAATTGGAATATAGTAAATTTATAAAGTTAGTACAAGAAGGTAAGGTTGAATCCGTTGAGTTCCAAAGCGATAAACTCATTGTTAAGCCTTATAAGGATAAGTTGGAAGACGGTGACCAAAAGCTAGTAAATGGTGCAACAGTATTCTACACAGGTAGAGTTGGCGATGACGAGCTTGTAAAACTTTTAAAGGAAAAGAATGTTGAGTTTTATGCTCCTATACAGTATAACTCTCCAATCATTTCATTTGCATTGTCTTGGATACTTCCACTTTTGATTATGTATCTTGGTTTCACATTTATTATGCGACTTATGGCTAAGCATATGGGTGGAGGACTTGGTGGATTTGGAAAGTCCAATGCCAAAGTTTATATGGAAAAAACTACAGGTGTAACATTTGCCGATGTAGCAGGACAGGACGAGGCAAAAGAGTCTTTACAGGAAATTATTGACTTTCTTCATAACCCTACAAAGTACAATAAAATTGGTGCTAAACAGCCAAAAGGTGCTTTACTTGTAGGACCTCCCGGTACCGGTAAAACTTTACTTGCAAAGGCTGTTGCCGGAGAAGCAAAAGTAACATTTATGTCACTTTCAGGTTCAGACTTTGAAGAAATGTTTGTTGGTGTTGGTGCATCAAGAGTTAGAGAGCTTTTTAAATCAGCACAGGAAAATGCACCTTGTATTGTATTTATTGATGAATTAGATGCTGTTGGTGCAAAGCGTGACAACAGATTAGGAAATAATGACCAGACACTTAACCAGCTTTTGTCTGAAATGGACGGTTTTGATACTTCTAATGGGGTTGTAATACTTGCAGCAACTAACAGACCTGAGGTACTTGATAAGGCACTTTTAAGACCTGGTAGATTTGACAGAAGAATTATTGTTGAAGCTCCTGACTTAAAGGGTAGAGTTGATGTATTAAAGGTACATGCTGCTAAGGTACAAATGGATAGTGACATTGACTATGAAAAAATTGCCCTTGCTACAAGTGGTGCTACAGGTGCTGACCTTGCAAATATTGTGAACGAGGCAGCATTAAGAGCAGTAAGAATGGGTAGAGAAAAGGTACTTCAAGAGGATTTAATGGAATCAGTTGAAGTTGTAATTGCCGGTAAGGAAAAGAAAGATAGAATACTTAGTGAAAAGGAAAAGAGAGTTGTTGCAGTTCACGAAGTTGGACATGCTCTTGCAGCAGCACTTCAAAATCATTCTCAGCCTGTTCAGAAAATTACAATTATTCCTAGAACAATGGGTGCTTTAGGCTACACAATGCAGATGCCGGAAGAAGAAAGATATTTAATGAGCAAGGAAGAAATACTTGCTAAAATAGTAACTTATCTTGCCGGTAGAAGTGCCGAAGAAATAGAGTTTAATTCTATTACTACCGGTGCAAGTAATGATATTGAAATGGCAACAAAACTTGCTAGAAATATGATTACTCTCTATGGTATGAGTGATGAATTTGATATGATGGCACTTGAAAATGTGGAAAATAGATACCTTGACGGTACAAAGGTTTCTCTTGTGGGAGAACATACAGTTGCAGAAGTTGATAAGGCTGTTTTAGATGTAATAAAAACTTGTCATATAAAGGCTAAGAATATTATTGAAGAACAGAAAACTGCTCTTGAAGAAATAAGTAACTTCCTTTTCGAAAAGGAAACAATTTCCGGCGAGGAATTTATGGATATTCTTAAAAAGTATGTGGATTTTCCTGAAAAAGAGGAAAAGAAAGAAGAAAGTATTTCAGAAGAAAATAATAAATCTGAGGAATAACAATTTTAGGCTGTATCTTATGCAATATTGCATAGGTACAGCCTTTAAATATAATTGCAAAAATAAAATTTTAGTTTTATAATCATATTAGTGTTTTTCAACAGGTATTTTGAAATTTTTAATGATTTCACTGTAACATTCATCGCAAAGGTCAAAGCTATGATTTTCGCCGTCAAAGCAAGAACCGTAACCCCATTCCTTATCAACTGAAAGACAGTCTGCTTTATGGCCGTACTTGTCTTGAGGTATAGGCTTGCCACAACCGTTGCAAACTATATCTGTTACCTTATATTCAGTTGTTGTTATGGTTTCTAGCTTTTTCATTGGGTTTTGACCTCCTTTGTAGTTTAGTTCAAGTATACTACAAAACACATAGCTTTGTATACAAGAAAAATTTGGATAGGAGTAATAAATATGAATAAATACAAAATTGATACACATACTCATACAGTTTCAAGTGGACACGCATATAGCACAGTAACAGAAAATGCAAAATATGCTGCGTCAATAGGTCTTGAAATTATTGGTATGACAGACCACGCACCTAAAATGCCGGGAAGTTGTGGATATTTACATTTTTTGAATTTAAGAATTTTGCCTGAATATATTGAAGGTGTAAGAGTTTTAAAGGGTATTGAGCTTAATATTTTGGACAGCACAGGAAAAGTGGATATGTCAGAGAGAATACTCAAAAATTTGGATATAGCTATTGCAAGTTTACACTTGCCTTGTATTGACCCAAAATCAGAAGAAGATTTTACAGAAACTCTTATAAATGTTATTAAAAATCCTTTGGTAAATATTATTGGACACCCGGGAGACCCACGTTATCCTATTGATGTTAAAAAGTTGGTAACAGCTGCCAGAGATTATAATACACTTTTGGAAATAAATAATTCATCACTTGACCCTAATGGTTCAAGAGCAGGTGGGGATAAGATAGTGAAGGATATTATTTTAGAGTGTAAAAAACAGGATATGCCTGTAATTTTAGGCAGTGATGCTCATTATATGACTTCTGTTGGGGATTTTACTAATGTTCAAAAACTTTTAGACGAGGTTGAAATGCCAGATGAGCTTATTATAAATACTGATACAGAGGCATTCAAGAAGTTTATTAGTCTTAAAAAGAAAAATTAAAGATATACACACCGAAAATAAAATTAATGTGTATAATTCATAAAAAGCATTGGCACAAGTGATATGCTACCTCTAAATACATAGAGGGCATACCACCATAGCCAATGCTTTTACTGTATTACAATATATATTGCCTGTTTATCAATTTCTTTAAAGCCGACAGTTCTGTAAATACTGAGAACGTTTATGACATCATAACATATGGAACAACTGTTGCTTATTTTCAAAAGTTCTTCGCAAATTTTACTTAATAATTTACTGCCATAGCCTTTATTTCTGGCATTTGGAGCAGTAACTAAAACGCTGATATTTGCAATATCTCGGCTCATATAATTGCACATTGTAAGGGCAACTATTTTCCCATTTTCTCTAGTGAAATATGTGTAGCCAAAGTTTACAAATTTCTTTGTATCTTCTGGGCTTAAAAGCATTTTGTATTCAATAGTGTTATTGAAGAAACCAAGTATTTCATCAACATTACTAGAGTCAGCTCTTTCAATAACAATGTCACTATAGTCTACAGGTGTAAATTCCTCTCTAAATAGTTTGCAAAGGAGAGTACCGTATTTTGTAACCACTTTAACGTAAGGTGTAAACTGTTGCAATATACTTTCTTCACCTTTCATTATTGAAAAGTTTATATTGTGGTTTTTTAAAAAGTCCAATATTTCCTTTGCCGGAACAATATCAGCATAAGAATAAACCATAAGATTATTGAGTACAACTGAAAAAATACAAGTCAATTTAGTTTTTTCATAGTATCCAAAAATATTACAGTTCTCTATATCTATACCTAAATCTTTTATAAAAATACGAACAAACTGCCCGAACATAGGCTTTTGTTGTAAACAATATTCAATATCTCCAGCATCTCGGCTGTTTAATTTTCTAATCATAGAATCTGCTCCTTTTAGAAAAACACATTCATATTTATATAGCATTATAAAGATTGATAAAAAATTATCTATCTTATTATAACTTGAAAGGATATATAAAGCAAGTAAATAATTGTAAAGATTAAAAAAATTAATTTTCAAAATTATAAAAATGAATTTTTTTAAGTATAAACTTGCAAAAATTACTATTTTTAGGTTGAAAAACTTTATATTTATGGTATAATTATGCTATAACACATGCAAAAAATTCAAAAAGCAATGTTTTACTTACTCTTAAGATTACACAGGAGGATAAAAAAAGTATGATAGAATTATTTAATACTGGTGCGTATCTCTTAAACGGCACAGAAATTGTAAAAGATAATGCTGATGCACAGAAAGTGCTTGCTTCTAAGAACATTAATGTTACTAAGGAAGAAGCTGCAAAGAATACTATTGCTTATGGTATTTTAGAAGCTCACAATACAAGTGGAAATATGGACAGTCTTAAAATCAAATTTGACTGTATGGCAAGTCACGATATTACTTACGTTGGTATTATCCAGACAGCTAGAGCATCTGGTATGGAAAAGTTCCCAATTCCTTATGTTCTTACAAACTGCCATAATTCACTTTGTGCAGTTGGTGGTACAATAAACGAAGATGACCATATGTTTGGTCTTAGTGCTGCTAAGAAATACGGTGGTATTTATGTTCCAGCACATCAGGCTGTTATTCACCAGTTTATGCGTGAAATGATGGCAGGTTGTGGCAAGATGATTTTAGGTTCTGACAGCCATACTCGTTACGGTGCTTTAGGTACAATGGCTATTGGTGAAGGTGGTGGCGAACTTGCTAAACAGCTCCTTCAGCAGACTTATGATGTAAAGCGTCCGGAAGTTATCGGTATTTATCTTACAGGTAAGCCACAGCCATTTGTAGGTCCTCAGGACGTTGCTCTTGCTATTATTGGCGAAGTATTTGCAAACGGATATGTTAAGAATAAGGTTATGGAATTTATCGGTGACGGTATTTCTAATCTTAATGCTGAATACAGAAATGGCATTGACGTTATGACAACAGAAACTACTTGTCTTTCTTCTATTTGGAGAACTGATGACGAAATCAAGAATTTCTATGAAGTTCACGATAGAGCAGAAGATTACAAGGAACTTAATCCTGGTTCTGTTGCTTACTATGATGGCATTGTTTATGTTGATTTATCAACTATTAAGCCTATGATTGCTATGCCATTCCACCCAAGCAATACATACACTATTGATGAATTAAATGCTAACCTTGAAGACATTTTAGCTGATGTTGAAAAGAAGGCTGTTAAGACTATTAACAATCCTGATATTCACTTCAAGCTTAGAGATAAGATTAAGAACGGCAGACTTTATGTAGACCAGGGTGTTATTGCCGGTTGTGCCGGTGGTACATATGATAATATTTGTGATGTAGCAGATATTTTAAATGGTCAGAGTATTGGTGCTGATGACTTTGCTTTAAGTGTATACCCATCAAGTCAGCCTGTATTTATGCAGTTAGTTGAAAATGGTTCTATATTTAAGTTAATGAATGCCGGTGCTACTGTACGTTCTGCATTCTGTGGTCCATGTTTTGGTGCAGGTGATGTTCCAAGTAACGAAGGTTTAAGTATTAGACATTCTACAAGAAACTTCCCTAACAGAGAAGGTTCTAAGCCGGGTAATGGTCAGATTGCATCTGTTGCTCTTATGGACGCACGTTCTATTGCAGCTACAGCAGTAAACAAGGGCTTCCTTACTTCTGCTGAAAATATTGATGTTGACTTCACTAAGCCTAAGTATTTCTTCAACAAGTCTGTATATGACAATAGAGTATATCAGGGCTTTGGTAAGGCAGACACAAGTGTTGAATTAAAGTTAGGTCCAAACATTACAGATTGGCCTGAAATGGTAGCTTTACCTGAAAACCTTCTTGTAAAGGTTGTATCACTTATTACTGACCCTGTTACAACAACTGATGAACTTATTCCTTCTGGTGAAACAAGTTCTTACCGTTCAAATCCTTTAGGTCTTGCTGAATTTACACTTTCAAGAAAAGACCCTGCTTATGTTGGCAGAGCTAAGGAAGTACAGGTTGCTGAAAAGGCTATTGAAGCCGGTAACTGCCCATCACAGGCATTCCCAGAAGTTAAGCCTATTATGGATACAATCAAGACTAAGTTTACAATTAGTAGAGATGTAATGGGTATTGGTAGTACAATTTTCGCTGTTAAGCCTGGTGACGGTTCTGCAAGAGAACAGGCTGCATCTTGTCAGAAGGTTCTCGGTGGTTGGGCTAATATTGCCAAAGAATATGCTACTAAGAGATACCGTTCTAACCTTATTAACTGGGGTATGCTTCCATTTATCTTCGATGAAGAAAATCTTCCATTCGAAAATGGCGATTATGTATTCATTCCACAGGTTGCTCAGGGTATTAAGGATAAGAAGTCTGAATTTACAGCTTATGTTGTAAGAAACGGCGAAATGAAGGAATTTACTCTTAAGATGGGTGAATTAACTGACGATGAAAGAGAAATTATTCTTGCTGGTTGTCTTATTAACTACAACAGAAACAAGAATAAATAATATAGGTATAAATAAAAAAGCAGAGGAATTTAAAATCCTCTGCTTTTTGCTATGTTAGAATTTTATTTTTGCCATTTGTGAAATATATTCGGCTGTATTTTCTGTGCCGAAAAGGGAAGTGTTAATTGATAAATCGTAATGCTTTGCAAGTCCCCATTCTCTACCAGTTACAAGGCGACAATGTTCGTGTCTTTCCTTATTTACTCTGTTTATTTTCTTATCAGCATCAGCTTCTGTAATGTTATCACGAGTTGCTACACGTTTAATTCTATCATCTTTATTTGCATGTAAAAATACGTTAAAAGCTGAATCCTTAAGTATGAAGTTTGAAAGTCTACCTACAATTACACAAGAACTCTTGCTTGCAATTTCTTTTATAATTTCCTGCTCAGTTTTGAAAATACTCTTTATACTGTCTTCGTCTTTTGAAGAATATAAATCAGCTTGACTATAAACATTGAATAATAAGTTTCTTGTTATTTTTTGGTCATTCATTTCAATGTAGTCCTGAGATTTTCCGGATTTTTGTGCTGTAAGGGAAAGAACCTCAGTATCATAGTAATCAATACCAAGTTTTTGTGCTACAAGTTTACCAATTTCTCTACCACCACTGCCGTATTCTCTGGCTATAGTAATAACAATATTTCCATTGTTGGAGAAAGTTGGTTCTTCATTTTCTTCTGGTTTTCCAAGAAGAAGTTCTGTAAGTGCTACAAGTTTTCTGATGAAAAATCTAGCTATAATACCAACAATAAGTGCTGCAATAATTGTACCGATACCAACACCATTTAATTTATGGAAAATAATGAAAGCTGAAACACCGGCGATAATTGTCATAGAGGCATCAAAACAAACTTTTGTAGTACCAAAGTCAGTTTTAAATCTTACAGTTACAGCTTTTACAAAGGCTTCGCCAGGGAGCATAACAACATCGGCTATAACTTCGGCATACACACCGAAACCAAGTATTATACAACCGAGAATAAGTGCTACACCTCTGTAGGCATAATTTTCAGGATTAAGCCAACTTAAAAGAAACATTGAAAAGTCTATAAAATAACCAAATACTATTGAAACAGGTATCTGTAAAAGACTTTCCTTTTTGAACTTTTTACCAAGTATTAATATCTGTAAGGCAATTAAGAAAAGGCTGAAGAATATTGTGTATTCGCCAAGGGTTGGCTTAGTCGCTAAACTTAAAACGTAGGGAATACTAGAAATAGGGGAAGTACCCAAATTAGCCTTTGTTACAAAACTAACACCAAATGAACTAAAAAATAATCCTATAAAAAATATTATGTATCTCTTTAATTTTTCTCTTTTTGACATATTAATTCTCCTATATAATTTTATTAAATCCGATGGCTTGACGTGTCAATCTACAAATTAAATGCAGAAAAATCATATAGGAACAAATTCAAAATAGAAAATTTCGGAACGTTTTATATTTCGAAAAAGCATAATGACCTCCTTTTTATGAAATCAATTTATTATAATACAAAAAAACCAAAATTTCCATATAAGAAATAAAAATATATAAGGAAAGTTGTTAAGAAAACTAAGCATTTCTCGCAAGGCTGTCGAATTTATTTACAGCCTATTTCCATATTTGTTCTAAAATTTTAAAAGCCTTTTCTATGTTGACAGTATCTATACCACTGTATCCTAAAATTACAGTGGGCTTTCCCTTATGAACACCTTCGTGGAAAAATTGAGACATACCTGTTAATAAAATCCCATTTTCTCTGGCTTTATCCACAAGTTCCTTTTCTGTCATACCGTTATTAACTTCAAGGAGTATATGAAGTCCTGTTTTTTCACCTTTTATAGTTATAAAGTCTTTTAAAGAGCAGTTGTTAATAGAATTTATAATTGTATCTAGCCTTTGCTTGTATATAAGACGCATTTTATTAATGTATCGCTCAAAATTTCCCTTTGACATAAATTTTGAAAGAGTGTATTGCTCAAAACTAGATACAGTATTGGAATAAAAACTAAAATCATTTTGATATTTTTCAGCTAAATTTTCAGGCAAAACCATATAACTAATTCTGAGGGAAGGGGCAATATTTTTTGCAAAAGTATTCAAGTAAATTACATTACTACCTTTATCTAAAGACTGTAATGCTGGTATAGGTCTACCAGTGTATCTGAATTCACTGTCATAATCGTCCTCTATTATGTAGCTATCTGTGTTATATGCCCAGTTTAATATTTCATTTCGCTTTTTTACTGGAGTAACGATACCTAACGGGAAATGATGAGAGGGCGTAATGTGGAGTACATTGGCTTTTGAATTTATAAGTTCATTCATATTGATACCGTCATCATTTAAAGGTATATATTTTGGTTCAATGCCGTTTGCCTCCATAATTTTAGCTATTTTATGATAGCCGGGATTTTCTACTGCATAAATTCTGTTTTTGCCTAGTAGCTGTAATATTATGTTAATCAGATATTCACTTCCTGCACCTACAATGATTTGGTCTGCACTGACAGAAATATTTCTATAGGCTTTTAGATAAATGGCAATTTCTCGGCGTAAAGTATACAAACCTTTCGGATTGCCTTTTTCAAGTAATTTTTTATCTTGGTCACGAAGAACTTCCCTCATTAAACCAGCCCAAGTGGAAAAGGGGAAACTGTTAATATCAGCTGAATTTGTTCTAAATTCATAAGGTAGAGTTTTTTCTGGTATTACAGGTTGAAATTCATTATGAACAGGAGCTTTAATAGGGGAGGTATTGTCTATATCTGTAACATAAAAGCCTTTTTGAGGTTTAGAGTAAATATAACCCTCTGTAATAAGCTGTTCGTAAGCATTTTCAATAGTAATAACACTTATTTTCAGATGTTGAGATAACTTTCTTTTTGAAGGTAATTTTTCTTCGGCTTTTAATTCTCCATTGTTAATAGAATTTTGTATATATTCGTAAAGTTGTTGATAAAGAGGAACTTTACTTTTTGGGTCTAAGTTACAGGTAAACATACATAATTCTCCTTTTTTAGTAAATACAATTAAAAACTGACCTTATTAAAAAGTTAAAAACTGGATATTTATTTAATATCAGATTTATGTATAATTATAACCATATTTCAAATAAAAATCAATTTATTTTCGGAGGTTATTGTATTATGTCAAGATATAAATTAAATTGCGAATTAGCTCAGATGTTAAAGGGTGGCGTAATTATGGACGTTACTACACCTGAACAGGCAAAGATTGCTGAAGAAGCCGGTGCTTGTGCTGTTATGGCACTTGAAAGAATTCCTGCTGATATTAGAGCAGCCGGTGGTGTATCAAGAATGAGCGACCCTAAAATGATTAAGGGTATTCAGGAAGCTGTTTCTATTCCTGTAATGGCAAAGGTTAGAATTGGTCACTTTGCAGAAGCTCAGATTTTACAGGCTATTGAAATTGACTACATTGATGAAAGTGAAGTTCTTTCTCCAGCAGACAATGTTTACCACATTGACAAGACTAAGTTTGATGTTCCTTTCGTTTGTGGTGCAAAGGATTTAGGCGAAGCTTTAAGAAGAATTGCTGAAGGTGCATCAATGATTAGAACAAAGGGCGAACCTGGTACAGGCGATATTGTACAGGCTGTAACTCACATGAGAAAGATGAACAGCGAAATTCGCAGAATTGGTTCTCTTAGCGAAGACGAACTCTACAACAACGCAAAGGAATTAGGTGTTCCTTATGACTTATTAAAGTATGTTCACGATAACAAGAGACTTCCAGTTGTAAACTTTGCAGCCGGTGGTGTAGCAACTCCTGCTGATGCAGCTCTTATGATGCAGCTTGGTGCAGAAGGTGTATTCGTTGGTTCTGGTATCTTCAAGTCTGGTAACCCAGCAAAGAGAGCAGCTGCTATTGTAAAGGCTGTTACAAACTACAATGATGCTAAGTTACTTGCTGAACTTTCAGAAGATTTAGGCGAAGCAATGGTTGGTATTAACGAAGACGAAATTGAACTTTTAATGGCAGAAAGAGGCAAATAATATGAAAAAAGTTGGAGTATTGGCAGTTCAAGGTGCTTTTATTGAACACGAAAATATACTTAACAAAATAGGTGTTGAAACTTTTGAAATCCGTCAAAAGAAAGATTTGGAGAGAGATTTTGACGGTCTTATTATCCCAGGTGGCGAAAGTACAGTTATTGGTAAATTGGCAAGAGAACTTGATATGCAAGATACACTTGTTAAGAAAATTAATGACGGTATGCCTGTATTTGGTACTTGTGCCGGTCTTTTGGTTTTAGCTAAAAAGATTGAAAATGACGACAGAGTACATTTTGCTACAATGGATATTGTTGCAAAGAGAAATGCCTATGGTAGACAGCTTGGTTCATTCTCTACAGAAGAAAAATTTGGGGATACTACAATTCCTATGAGATTTATCAGAGCACCTTATATTGAAAAGGCTGGAGATGGCGTTGAGATTTTATCTGTTGTTGATGGTAAGATTGTTGCTGCAAGACAGGGTAATCAGCTTGTAAGTGCATTCCACCCAGAGTTAACAGACTCTACAGAAGTACATAAGTATTTTGCAGAAATGCTTTAAAATTAAATTATAAATAATATAAACATAGAAAAAGCTGGTGTTCATTTGAACACCAGCTTTTTTGCAGTGAATCGGAAAGATAAATCCGATGTCTTGCTTGTCAAGGAATAGATTAACAAAGTTAATTTGTTATGACACTAAGGAAGAAAAATTATAAAAACTCAAGAGAGTATTTATTACATTAATGAATGATAAAGTGCAATAATATCTTCAAGACTTGCGTCTTTTGGATTACCAGGAGCACAAGCATCAGCTACAGCAGATTCAGCAAGGAACTGAACATCTTCTTCTTTTACAATATCCTTTAAGTCAGCAGGAATACCTACATCAATAGAAAGCTGTCTAACAGCATCTACAGCTGCTTTTCTGTATTCTTCCTGAGTCATATTTTCAGTACCCTCTACACCCATAGCTTTTGCAATGTATTTATACTTATCACCAGTAGCATCAGCATTGTAAGCCATTACTGTAGGAAGTAAAATAGCATTTGCTACACCATGAGGAGTATCGTAAACAGCACCTAAAGCATGAGCCATAGAGTGAACAATACCGAGACCTACATTAGAGAAGCCCATACCGGCGATATACTGACCTAATGCCATACCTTCTCTACCTTCTGGAGTATTTTCAACAGCACCTCTTAAATTCTTTGAAATAATTTCAATAGCTTTAAGATGGAACATATCTGTCATTTCCCAAGCACCCTTAGTGATATAACCTTCAATAGCATGAGTGAGGGCATCCATACCAGTAGATGCTGTAAGACCCTTAGGCATTGAGCTCATCATATCTGGGTCAACAATAGCAACAACAGGAATATCGTGAGTATCTACGCAAACAAATTTACGTTTCTTTTCAACATCTGTAATAACGTAGTTGATTGTAACTTCAGCAGCTGTACCAGCAGTAGTAGGAACAGCAATAATAGGTACACAAGGCTTTTTAGTAGGTGCAACACCTTCAAGACTTCTAACGTCTTCAAATTCTGGGTTATTGATAATAATACCTATTGCCTTTGATGTATCCATTGAAGAACCACCACCAATAGCAATTATGTAGTCAGCACCACTTTCCTTAAATGCTTTAACACCTGTCTGAACGTTTTCAATAGTAGGGTTAGGCTTAATATTAGAATAAATTTCATAAGCAAAACCTGCATTATCTAATACATCAGTAACCTTTTTAGTAACACCAAATTTAATTAAGTCAGGGTCTGAACATACAAAGGCTTTTTTAAATCCTCTTGTCTTTACTTCTGTTGCAATATCCTGTATTGCACCTTTACCGTGATATGATGTTTCGTTTAAAACTATTCTATTTGACATATAAAAACTCCCTTCGAGTAAAATTAGTTGTGGAAAATACATAAATAATATTTCTTAACTTTAAATTTATTATACCACTTTCACAACGAAAATCAATATGTTAATTTATTAACAATATATTAAGATTTTGGGGATTTGTGACATTTTAACAAAAATCATAATTATGATTGAATAAATATTTCAAATATGATATTATAAAAATATAACTATTTAGTTAAAGAGAGGGAGGGTTATTATGTTAAAGAAAGTTATAGGGGTTATTCTTGCTACAAGTATGTTATTATCTTCTAATGTGTTGGCAGAAGAATTTTCAACAAAACCAATGGTATCTACAAATGAGGATTATACATTGGCATTAAAAAGTGACGGAACAGTATGGGCTTGGGGAGAAAATAAGTACGGTTCATTGGGAATTGGTACATCACAGGACAGCCTTTATCCAGTACAGACAAAAGGACTAAAAGACATAGTCTGTGTCAACGCAAAGGGTGATTACTCCATGGCAGTAGATAGCGAGGGCTATGTATGGTACTGGGGAAAGGAAAGAATAGACTCAGCTGATGAATTTATAAAATTAAGTGCTGATGATGCTACACCTAAGAGAATAAATGCCATTAACAATGTTAAGGAAGTAGACAGTAGTGGTACTTATGCTTTGGCATTGAAAAAAGATGGGACAGTTTGGAAATTTGACAACAGAACTCCGGATTTAGTACAGAAAGTTGACGGACTTTGTGATATTGAACAGATACAAATGGGAAAAGTGTATGGCGATAGCAATAAATATTTTGCTATGGCATTAGATAAAGACGGCAATGTGTGGGGTTGGGGTAATAATAAGGACTATTGCCTTGGTACAACAGAAGAAGGTACTGATTTACAGCCAGAAGAAAATGACTATTTGAAAAATATAACTAAAATTAGTGTAGGGGAAGTACATAGCCTTGCATTAGACAAAGACGGAAATGTATGGACTTGGGGCAATAGTGATTACAGCCGACTTGGCAGAAAAACAGTTCCAGATTGGAAACCTACAAAGTTGAATGATTTAAAAAATATTACTGATATAGTAGCTGGTGGTAAACACTCTTTTGCTTTAAGTAATAGTGGCCAGTTATATGGCTGGGGAGATAGTACAGACGGTCAGCTTGGTAGCAGTAATGTTCCAGTATATTCAACAAGAGATAAAAGTGGAATGGTATATCAAGGCGAAAAACGAGCAGAAACACCTATGTACATAAGTTTAGTAGGTAAAAATGCTTGTATAGATGCAGGTACAAGGCTTTCAGCAGTAGTTACTAATGACGGTGGAGTTTTAACTTGTGGTTTTAATTACAAAAATAATAAATTAGGTAGACCTGCATCAAGAATTGAAAGCTCTTTTGGAAATGTTATAAATAGTGATAGAAGTAAATTTACTGTAGGCACATATGTTCCAAATACGGAAGCAAAAAAGACTACAGCTACGGTTGAAAAGAAGTAAAAGGGGAGATTATTATGTTAAAGAAAATTTTAGGGGCTATTTTAGCAACAAGTATGCTTTTTTCAACAAATGTGCTTGCAGAAGAATTTTCAACACAGCCAATGATTTCATCAGGCAGCACTTGGAATTTGGCGTTAAAAAGTGACGGAACAGTATGGGCTTGGGGATTAAACGAATACGGTTTAATGGCGACTGGTACAGTAAATTATTATTCCAGACCAATGCAAATAAAACAATTAAAAAATATAGTTCAAGTAGATTCTAAAAGTGGTAGAGGTTTGGCACTTGATAACAATGGAAAGGTATGGATATGGGGTGGAGGTTCTGGTGGTAAAGAACTAAAAATTTCAGAGAGCCAACTGAAAAGTAATACTGTTGCAAGATTTACAACAAGAGAAGCTACACCTAAGATGATTAATGATATTAGTGATGTGAAAGAAATTAATTGTTCTGGTGGCAGAGCTATTGCAGTTAAGAATGACGGAACAGTATGGACTTGGTTGAATGAAGAGATAGATAAAAATAAAGAAAACAAAGTATTACCTATCCAAGTAAAGGAACTCTCAGATGTAAAGAGTGCGGATATTATAGGTGTTTATGATGAAGATAGTTATGCTGCTATTGCTTTAAAAAATGACGGAACAGTATGGGATTGGGGAAATAGCAAAAGTTCTTATATTCAGAGAAAATATATAGAAAAAGAGAGTGCTCCACAGCAAATTTCTGCCTTAAAGGATGTTACTAAGATAAGTATTGGAAACGGAGTTTTTCTTGCTTTGGACAAAGACGGAACAGTATGGTCTTGGGGAAATAACTTTCTAGGAAAGCTTGGTAGAGATAAAGCTCCATATCTGATGCCACAGAAAGTAGATGATTTGGGAAAGATGATAGATATTAAAGCTGGATATAGGCATTGTCTTGCTTTGAACAGTGATGGTAAGGTATATGGCTGGGGTAACAATACAAATGGGGAACTTGGTAAAGATGGAATGTATGGCAGAATGGTAAAGGTTTATAAAAATGACTATGCTATGTTCTTTTATAGTGAAAAGCCTATAGTTATACCTAATGTTAACAACGCAACTTTTATTGAAACAGGAAGAGAATTTTCAATGTTTATTACTAAAGATGGAAATATTCTATCTTGTGGAAAAAATGGATGTAACCAGTTGGGAAGAACTAGAACTACAAATATTGTAGGAAATGTGGAAAATAAGGATAATACTTTATTTAATTTAGGAAAAATCGAGTAAAGTCAGAACAAGGCGTCGGATTTATCTTTTCGATTAACAAAAAAGACCTGTGGAGAAAACTCCACAGGTCTTTTTATGTTAATCAAGTATTTTAGCTATTTCTGGGAAAGCTTGTAAGCTTCTCTTTAATATGCCTTGAGTATAGGCTATAAATATTCCGTAGTTTGTAATAGGAACATTTTGCTCTTTAGCAACGGCAATTCTATGTTTCATTTCTTTTTCGTTTAATGTACAGCCACCACAATGTATTACAGCCTTGTATTTGCTTAAATCCCTAGGAAATTCTGTTCCACTAGAAAATTCATAGTTGATTTTTTTGCCACTGTGTTCTTTAAGCCATCTAGGAATTTTGACTGTTCCTATATCGTCACATTGTCTATGGTGTGAGCAACCCTCTGAAATAAGTACATAATCTCCGTCTTTAAGGCTGTCTATAGCTTTCACAGCTTTTATCTGTTCAGCTAAATCTCCCTTATATCTGGCAAAAAGTATTGAAAATGAGGTGAGGAGAATATCTTCAGGTACATCATTTTTTACTTTGCCAAAAGCCTGAGAGTCTGTAACTACAATTTTTGGCTTTTTGCCAAGAGCTTTCAATGTTTGAGAAAGTTCAGTATCTCTTGTAACAACTGAAATTGCACCAGCCTCAAGTACATCTCTTATTGTCTGCTGTTGAGGGAGAATAAGTCGACCCTTTGGTGCTGCTGAATCAATAGGCACTACAAGAACCACTATATCCTCTGGGTCAAGTAAGTCGCTTATTATTTTAAGTGTCATATTTTCATTGGGAACAAGTTTAGAAATTCTTTCTTTTAATTCCCAAATATTTTCCTTAGTTTCAGCACTTACCCATATAGAATTTTCAATGTCATATCTGTTACAAACTTCATCAGATTTATTTAATATAATAAGATAAGGAAGTTTTCTCTTTTTTATTTCTTCTATTAAATCCTTATCACATTGAGTAAGACCTACATTACCGTCAACTACTAAAAGGGCAATATCAGTTTTATTAAGTACCTGATAGCTCTTTTCAACTCTCATTTTACCTAATTCGCCCTCATCATCAATACCAGGGGTGTCAATAATCATAACTGGACCTAAAGGCAAAAGCTCCATAGCTTTTTGTACTGGGTCAGTTGTTGTTCCTTTTACTTTAGAAACTACGGCAAGATTTTGTGATGTAATAGCATTTATAATACTAGACTTACCGGCGTTTCTTCTGCCAAAAATGCCGATGTGTATTCTGTCAGATTTTGGAGTATCATTTAAACCCATAGGAACACCTCCTAAAATCTAAAATCTCTTTGACCGTCAGCTATTTCCTTAAGTCTTTCAATAACAATGCCTCTTACTTTTTCGTTAGGAATATGCTCAAGTTCCTTAGCAATAACCTTTTCGCCGGCAATCTTTGTACCTTCAGCTGCATAGTCCATAAGATATTCCTTTAATGTCATAAGGGCATTTGGTAAGCAACAGTTGTGAATTTGTTCGTTTTTGCAAAGGCTCATAAAACGGTCGCCAGTTCTGCCTTCTCTGTAACAAGCAGTACAGAAACTAGGTATAAAGCCTAAGTCCATAAGCCAATGAACAACTTCGTCAAGACTTCTCTTGTCTTCTACATCAAACTGTTCAGATGTTAAGTCGTCAGGTTCTTCTGGTTCTACATAGCCACCTACACTTGTTCTTGAACCACCACTAATCTGTGATACACCAAGCTGAAGAACCTTTTCACGACAGGCCTTGCTTTCTCTAGTAGAAATAATCATACCAGTATATGGTACAGCAACTCTTATACAGGCAACAATTTTTGCAAAAATGTCATCACCAATACCGTCAGAGAATGCGTCTGGGTCAATATCGTCAGCTCGTCTAATTCTAGGAACAGAAATTGTATGAGGACCAACACCATGAACGGCTTCTAAATGTTCAGCGTGCATTAAAAGACCTGCAAATTCGTATCTGTATTTTTCAAGACCGAAAAGTACACCACAGCCTACGTCATCAATACCACCTTCCATAGCTCTATCCATAGCCTCTGTGTGGTAAGAATAGTTGTGCTTAGGACCAGTAGGGTGAAGTTTTTCGTAACTTTCCTTGTGGTATGTTTCTTGGAAAAGTATGTATGTACCAATTCCAGCATCTTTTAATTTTCTGTAGTTTTCAACAGTAGTTGCTGCAATATTTACATTTACACGTCTTATAGCACCGTTTTTGTGCTTAATAGAGTAAATAGTTTTGATACAGTCTAAAATATAATCAATAGGGTTGTTTACAGGGTCTTCGCCGGCTTCAATAGCAAGTCTTTTGTGTCCCATATCCTGTAAAGCAATAACTTCTCTCTTTACTTCTTCTTGAGTAAGTTTCTTTCTTGCAATATGCTTGTTTTTAGCGTGGTAAGGGCAGTATACACAGCCGTTTACACAGTAGTTTGAGAGATAAAGAGGGGCAAACATAACAATTCTGTTGCCATAAAAATCATCTTTTATTTTCTTTGCAAGGGCAAAAACTTCCTCATTTTTTTCTGGAATTTCACAGGCAAGAAGAACAGATGCTTCTCTATGAGTAAGACCTTTCTTTAATTTAGCTTTTTCAATAATAGAGTCAATAAGCTCTACATTATTTTTGTTTGCATCTGCAAAAGCAAGGGTTTCCTGTATTTCCTCATGAGAAATAAATTCTTCTGCTTTAAGTGATTTTGGGTTGTACATAGTTTTCTCCTTTCTTTCAGGTCAGAATACTCTTTCCTGTCAGACAAAATTTTATTCGTTGTAAATTGTTTTAGTGCTTACACCGTCAAGCTGTCCTAATTTGCCTGCTAAGGCACTTACGATGTCATTAGGAGCATCAACAGCAACACTAATTATAGAAATGTTTTTCTTGCGATAAGGTATACCCATTCTGCCGATGATGTGTTCACTATAAGAGTGAAGAAGTTTGTTTATACTTTCTACAGAATCAGGGTTACTAACGATAATTCCAATCAATGCTACTCGTGTATCCATAACAGCACCTCCTAAAAAATATTTGTTTATACCTATTATAGTATTAGTCAAAAAAAATGTAAAGAATAAAAATTATTATTTTTAAATATGCAAAGAAAACTGTATTTCTTATAAAAGACTGATTTATGGTATAATTATACACAAATAGGGGTAATTATTTGTGCAAAAAGTCTAAAAGAGTATACAATAGTAAAAACGACTTGTAAAAAATACATAATTATGGTATTATTGAGGTTAAAGTGAGAGCTTTATAAACAAAAAACAATGTGTTTATTAATTTTAGGAGGAAAATTTATGAAGAAACAAGTAAAGAAATTCATAAGTGCCGTCCTTGCCTCTACAATGGCTGTAACAGGCGTTGCTGTAACAAATTTTGCAGTTACTCCAGTTTCAGTTTTAGCAGCAAGCAATATTGCTGTTTACGAAAGTAGTGGCTGGATGGAAAGTTGTTACGTAGAATGGATTGGGGGAGATTCAAGCTACACTGGTTACAACGTTTATGTAAAGAGTGCAAGCGATTCTGACTGGACAAAACTTGATGACCAGCTTATCAGAAAGTACCCAGACCGTTGGAGAGCTGATGCAGTAGGTCTTGCAGCAGGTACATATAATATGAAGGTTGTTCCGGTTTCTGCTGGTACAGAAGTAACAGCTGATGCTATTACTACTTCAGATTTAACAGTAACTAACTATGACCGTTCAGGTGCAGCATTCTCAACTAAGTCTACTTACAAGGGTGCTGGTGCTTACAACGCAGACGGTACATTAAAGGCTGGTGCTAAGGTTATTTATGTTACACCAGAAAACGCAAAAACTGTAAAAGCAAGTATTATGCAGGATAAGGCAGAACAGGAATTTACAGGTCTTCAGGCTATCGTAAATGCTTTACAGAAGGGTAAGGAAACTGCTCCTGTAGATATTCGTATTGTTGGTATGATTAAGGCTGATGATATGGATAGTTTTGCAAGTAAGGCAGAAGGTTTACAGATTAAGGGTAAGAATGCTTATTCAAATCTTAACCTTACAATAGAAGGTATTGGCGAAGATGCTGGTATCCATGGTTTCGGTATGCTTATTAGAAATGCCGGTAATGTAGAATTAAGAAACTTTGCAGTTATGGCTTGTCTTGATGACTCTGTATCTCTTGATACTTCTAACTGTAATGTATGGGTTCATAATATGGACTTATTCTATGGCCAGACTGGTGGCGATGCTGACCAGGCAAAGGGTGACGGTACTGTAGATGTTAAGGGTAAGTCAACTTTTGTTACAGTTTCTTACAACCACTTCTTTGATAGTGGTAAGTCTTCTCTTTGTGGTATGAAGGGCGAAACAACTGATTGCCAGATTACATATCATCACAACTGGTTCGACCACTCTGATTCAAGACACCCAAGAATTAGAACAATGTCTGTACATATTTACAACAACTACTTTGATGGTAATGCAAAGTATGGTGTAGGTACAACAATGGGTTCTTCAGCATTCGTTGAAGCAAACTACTTCAGAAATTGTAAATATCCAATGTTAAGCTCTAAGCAGGGTACTGATGCAACAGGCGATGGTACATTCTCAGGCGAAACTGGTGGTATGATTAAGGCATACAACAACCACATTGAAGGTGCTAAGGCTTATTTAACTCAGAATAATCCTAACGCAACAACTGGTTATGATGCTTACGAAGTAACTGAAAGAAGTGCACAGGTTCCTTCTTCAGAAGTTACTAAGGCTGGTGGCACAAGCTACAACAACTTTGATACTGATACTTCTAAGTTTGATTTAGGTGTAGACACAGCAAACATTGATGCTCCAGAAGATGTTCCAGCTAAGGTTATGGCTCAGGCTGGTCGTGTAAATGGTGGCGACTTCAAGTGGACATTTAACAATGCTACAGAAGATACAAACTATGCTGTAATTAGCGAACTCAAGTCAGCAGTTGTAAATTACAAGTCTTCAATCGTTTCATTTGGTGGTAATTCAGACGGTACTGTTGTTACAACTGGTGCAACAACTACTACTGAAGCAACAACAGAAACTACAACTTCTAGTGTAAATCCTACAGAAACTACTACAGAAGCTCAGATTGAAATTTCTACAGTTGATTTAACTGCAAAAGACGGTTTCTCTCCAAGTACAGCTACTCCAGCTGCTGGTTCAATTAGTGTTGAATATCAGTCAGCTACAGATGACTACTTATTAAAGGATACTTCTGATGTAGCAGCTGCTACATGGACTAACTCTTTTGAACCAATTACTTCTGGCAAGGTTATCGTAAAGGGTTATGCAACTCCTGTAATTGCAAAGGCTGCTGGTAAGTGGGCATTTGTTCAGGTTAAGGGTACAAACAAGGCTGGCAATTCAGCTGATATTGCTGACTTAGCATCTGATGCAAGCAAGAATATTGCACTTCGTACAGGTTCTTCAGCATATACTTCAACAAGCGACACTATTGCATCAACAAAGTACAACTATGAATTTGTATTTGACCTTGATGCACAGACAGTAACTCTTACAGTAAACGGTAAGACTTTAACTCATAGCATTGATGCACAGTCTATTAGCTCTGTAGTTGGTATTACAGCTAATAGTGCAGTAGATAGAAACCTTATTATGTCTAAGCCTACAGTAGGTGTTCCAACTGGTGGTACAACTCCAACAGAAACAACTACAGCTAAGACAACAGATGCAACAACAGAAACTACAACAGCAGTTGTAACAGATGCAACAACAGAAACAACTACAGCTAAGGTAACAGAAGCAACAACAGAAGCAACAACTACAACTCCAGTTGTACCATCAGAACCTCACAAGGGTGGTGGCGATATTAACGAACATCAGATTCCAGCTATCGTTGATGGTACTGATACTTCAAATACAAAGGTAATATTTGACAATGCTGTTTCAGGTAAGGTTACAGTAACAGTAAACTTTGATGCTTCTACAACAGAAGGTACAGGTGCTTTACTTAACCTTGTTCGTAAAGATGAATCAACAGGCGCAGTTGCATATAAGGACACAGGTATTGGCCTTAGAGTAACTGCAAAGGACGGTTCAGTAATCTTTGATTTTGGTGATTCAACTGGTGCTAGTGCAGGTAAGTTCGTTGCAGGTAGCAACACAGTAGTATTTACTGTAGATACAGCAACAGGCGAAGCTACTTGTACTCTTAACGGTGGTACAACAGTTACAAAGACTGTAACAGGTGTTGATAATATCGCTGGTATTAAGGTAAACAAGAAGAAGGGTAGAACTCTTACAGTAAATAGTATTCCATATTCAGTTGAAGGTGGAGAAACTACTACTGAAACAACTACAGAGACTACTACTGTTACTACAACAGAAACTACTACAGAAACAACAACTGTAACAGAAACTAGTTCAGAAACTACTACAGAAGCTCCTACTCCAGACCCAAGCAAGCCAGTTAAGGGTGATGCTGATAACAATGGTAAGGTAGAAGCTGATGATGCAGCCGCAGTATTACAGAAGGTTCTTACTGGTGCAAAGGTTGCTCTTGAAGATGTAGCTACAAATGCTTTTGAATTACTTGACGCAGACAATGACGGTCAGTTGACAGCAAAGGATGCAGCTTACATTTTACAGAAAGCATTAGATTCAACATTCACAATGCCAAACGAAAAATAATATAAACTGATTATTTTACAGACCTCAAATTAATTTTTGAGGTCTGTTTTTTTTTAAATTTGAGTGAATCGGAAAGATAAATCCGATGACTTGCAAGGCAAGTCACATTTTGCAAGGCAAAATGTTCTGACAGTGAACCGAAAGATAAATCGGACACACGAAGTGTGGCTTTCAACGAAGTTGAAAGTTCTGACAGTGAACCGAAAGATAAATCGGACACACGAAGTGTGGCTTTCAACGAAGTTAAAAGTTCTGACAGTGAACCGAAAGATAAATCGGACACATGAAGTGTGGCTTTCAACGAAGTTGAAAGTTCTGACCAATGAATCAAAAAGAAAAATCATATGTTTTGGAGTATAAAATTAAGTAAATGAGAAAATCCTATTAATATACTATGAAAAGTATTGTTGTTGATTATCTTTCTCAAAAATAGTGATTGACAAAGGATAAATGCTATGGTATTATAAACACAAGTTAGCAAAAGCTAACTATATTTTTAAAGTATATGTTAGCGTAAGCTAACTTTTAATTGACATATGGATTAGCCGAGACTAACTCAAGGAGGTATTTTAATGAGTGTAGTTATAGTAGGCGGAAACGACAAGATGATTCGCCAATACGAAGATTTATGTAAAAATTATAAATGCAAGGCAAAGGTATTCACTCAGCCTAGTAGTAATTTAAGAGAAAAAATAGGTAGACCAGATTTAATGATTTTATTTACAAACACTGTATGTCACAAGATGATTGTGACAGCTACTCAGACTGCTGGTAAAAATAATATCGAAATTGCTCGTTCACATAGTTCTAGTGCAACAGCATTAAAGAAGATTTTAAGCCAGTACTGTGGTTGCTAATTAATTTACTAAATACATAGAATACAGCGAATAAAAATACATTGTTTTTTACCTTCATTCTATCATACAAATAAACATCAAATATGATTGCTGTATAAAATAGCGAAAATTATCTAAAATAAAATTTGTGTTTAGTAAAGAGTGTAATTTACAGAAAGGAGATTTAATATATGCAAGAAGCTTTAATACATTTTGCTGCACCTACCCTTGGAGGAATTAAAAGTGGAAATATTTTTACTTTTAAAGGCAATAATATAGATAAGCAAATAGAGGAAAACAATAAAATGTTTAACCCTATGGGTGTTTATATTGAATCTCTTGCCTGTAATTCAAATGGGGCATTAATTTATGTGTATAGACCTAAATTTCTTGAAAGGGATTTTTCTGACGGCAGAGTTGCCGAATTTATGAGTCAATATGGTTACAATACAGAGGATAGCAAAAAGGCTGTTGAAAGATTAAAAGAGAGAATAAGACAGTTAGAGGATTTTCCTCATGAAATAGGTTTATTTCTTAGTTATCCTATTGAGGATGTATTGGGATTTATTGAAAATCGTGGTAAAAATTATATTTTAAACGGGTATTGGAAGGTTTATGGAAATGAAGAAGAAGCTAGAAAAAGTTTCTTCAAATATAGAAAATGTACTGACATTTATCATAAACTTTTTATGGGAGGAACACCCATTGAAAAGCTCGTCAGAGCAGCAGCTTATTAATAAGGTTGTTTTAATTTAAGGAGGACAATTATGAAAGTAGCAATTATTTACGCATCAACAACAGGTAACACACAGGCAATGGCAGAGGCTATTGCAGCAGGAGCACAGGCTAAGGGTGCAGAAGTTGTAGTTAGTGAGGCAGACAGCTTTGATACAGCTACATTAGGCGACTATGATAGTATCGCATTTGGCTCTCCAGCTATGGGTGCTGAAGAATTAGAAGACTCTGTTGAAAGTCTTTTCACATCTATTGAAGGTGACCTTAGTGGCAAGACAGTTTCCCTCTTTGGTTCATACGACTGGGGTGACGGTCAGTGGATGAGAGATTGGGAACAGAGAACTGTTGACGCAGGTGCAACTGTTAAGCAGACTTTAATTTGCCAGAACACACCAGAAGGCGAACAGCTTGATGAATGCAAGGCTTTTGGTGAAAAGCTCGTTTAATTAATAAAAAATATATAGTACAATTATATGCATTCGAATTAATGAAGGTTCGGGTGCATTTGTGCTGTGTGACAAATTTTATCAACATAAGAAAATTAATTATTTTAGAAAAAACAAGCTAATATGTGTTGGTTTTTGTAGCCTTACTTTATTTTTTTAATTTTTCTTGTTAAAATATTGACGAAATAATAGATATATGATATATTATCAATGTAATTAATAATAATTATTATTTACAAAAGGGTATAAATTTTTACAAAGTTTCTAATAATAATTCCAAAAAGTTTATATATTTACATTATTGACTGACTGGAATTGAGAACGTATAATGTATCTAGTAGCCAGGGGAGGCTAACCACACAATATGTGGCAATTTTATTTAGGAGGAAATATGATGATTCAAGAATGGAATGGTTTTAAGAAAGGTGTATGGGAAAATGAAATTAATGTAAGAGATTTCATCCAGAAGAATTATACACCTTATGATGGTGATGATAGCTTTTTAGCAGGACCTACAAAGGCAACATCTGAACTTTGGGAACAGGTTTTAGACCTTTCTAAGAAGGAAAGAGAAGCTGGTGGTGTCCTTGATATGGATACAAAGACTATCTCTACTATTACATCCCATGGTGCAGGTTACCTTGATAAGGACAAGGAAAAGATTGTTGGTTTCCAGACAGACAAGCCTTTTAAGCGTTCTTTACAGCCTTATGGTGGTATCAGAATGGCAAAGAAAGCCTGTGAAGACAATGGATACAAGGTTGACCCAGAAGTAGAAGAATTTTTCACTACTCACAGAAAAACTCACAACGCAGGTGTATTTGATGCGTACACTCCTGAAATGAGAGCTTGTAGAACTGCTCACATTATTACAGGTCTTCCTGATGCTTACGGTAGAGGTCGTATTGTAGGTGACTACAGACGAGTTGCTCTTTACGGTGTAAACAGACTTATTGAAGATAAAGAAGTAGAAAAGGCCTTCTGCCGTCAGACTATGACAGAAGACGTTATTAGAAATAGAGAAGAAATCTCTGAACAGATTAGAGCTTTAAAGGAATTAATCAAGCTTGGTGAAATCTATGGCTTTGATATTTCAAGACCAGCTGCTAACGTTCAGGAAGCTATTCAGTGGACTTACCTTGCTTACCTTGCAGCAGTTAAGGAACAGAATGGTGCAGCTATGTCACTTGGTAGAACTTCTACTTTCATTGACATTTATGCTGAAAGAGATTTAGCAAATGGTACATTTACAGAAGAAGAAATTCAGGAATTTGTTGACCACTTCATTATGAAGTTAAGACTTGTTAAGTTTGCAAGAACTCCTGAATACAATGAACTTTTCTCTGGTGACCCTACTTGGGTAACAGAATCAATCGGTGGTGTAGGTATTGACGGTCGTCATATGGTAACAAAGATGAGCTTCAGATACCTTCATACATTACAGAACTTAGGTACTGCTCCAGAACCAAACCTTACAGTTCTTTGGTCTACAAGACTTCCAATGAACTTCAAGAGATTCTGTGCTAAGACTTCTATTGAGTCTTCATCTATTCAGTACGAAAATGATGACTTAATGAGAGTTTACCACGGTGATGACTACACAATCGCTTGTTGTGTATCTTCTATGAGAATTGGTAAGGAAATGCAGTTCTTCGGTGCTAGAGCTAACCTTGCTAAGTGTCTTCTTTACGCTATCAACGGCGGTATTGATGAAGTTAGCAAGAAGCAGGTTGGTCCTAAGTTTAGACCAATTACTTCTGAATACCTTGATTATGATGAAGTAATGGACAAGTACAAGGATATGATGAAGTGGCTTGCAGGCGTATATGTAAATGCTCTTAACATCATTCACTATATGCACGATAAGTATAGCTACGAAAGATTACAGATGGCTTTACATGATAAGAACATTACTCGTTGGTTCGCAACTGGTATTGCAGGTCTTTCAGTAGTAGCTGACTCACTTTCAGCTATTAAGTATGCTAAGGTTAAGACTGTAAGAGATGAAAACGGTATCGTTGTAGATTACGAAGTAGAAGGTGATTTCCCTAAGTATGGTAACGATGATGACAGAGTTGATAATATTGCAAGAGATTTAGTACACCTCTTCCTTCAGTATATCAAGATGAACCATACTTACAGAGGTGGTATTCCTACAACTTCTGTTCTTACAATTACATCTAATGTAGTTTATGGTAAGAATACAGGTTCTACTCCAGACGGTAGAAAGGCTGGTCAGCCATTTGCCCCAGGTGCTAACCCAATGCACCACAGAGATAGCCACGGTGCAGTAGCTTCACTTGCATCTGTAGCTAAGATTCCATTTAAGGATGCTCAGGACGGTATTTCTGATACATTCTCAATTATTCCTGGTGCATTAGGTAAGGAAGACCAGATTTTCCACGGCGATATTGACATTGATTTAGACTTAAACAAGTAATAAGAAAAGAGTGATTTTATGAATCAGTCTAAAATTGATGAAATTGTAGCAATGATTGACGGATTTATGTCAGAAGATGGTGGTCACCTTAATGTTTCAGTTGATGATACAGGTAAGGTGGATATGGATAGTGTACATGTAGATAAAACAATTTCTCTTGATTGTGCAAAGGGAAATTTGGCTTGTAACATTCCTACACTTTTTGATGGTATGGATAGAGATGAAAAAGATTTATAGGAGGTAATATACAATGGCTAACGAACAGCAGATTGATAATTTAGTATCTTTAATTGATGGTTATGTTGAAAAAGACGGTCATCACTTAAATGTAAATGTATTTAACAGAGAAACTCTTTTGGACGCACAGGCACACCCTGAAAAGTATCCACAGCTTACAGTAAGAGTTTCAGGCTATGCTGTAAACTTTATTAAACTTACAAAGGCTCAGCAGGACGAAGTTATTTCAAGAACTTTCCACCAGTCTTTATAATTAATTAGATTGTCTATACCCTATGGGCATATTTGTCCATAGGGTTTTTAGCTATTTGCAATTGAAAATAGTAAGAATTTTTGATAATATAAATTTTAAGTGTAAAAATAGATTAGTGTATATTAGCATTTATAAGTTTATATAAGTCAAGAGAAAGGTGGAATAGTATGGTTGGTCATATTCATTCTATAGAAAGTTTTGGTACAGTTGACGGCCCTGGTGTAAGAATGGTTGTTTTTACAAAAGGCTGTCCTATGAGATGTTTGTATTGCCATAATCCAGATACTTGGGAAATGTCTGGTGGTACAGATATGACAAGTGAAGAAATATTGGAACAGTTCGAAAAAAACAGAACATTTTATAAAACAGGTGGAATTACTGTAACAGGTGGAGAACCTTTAATGCAAATTGATTTTGTAACTGATTTGTTTGAAAAGGCTAAGGAGAAAAATATCCATACCTGTCTTGATACATCAGGTGTTACATTTAGAAAAGATAATACAGAAAAATTTGATAGACTTGTAAAGGTAACTGACCTTGTAATGCTTGATATTAAGGTTATTGACCCACAGGAACATTTAAAATTATGTAGTCAGCCAATAGATAATATTTTGAATTTTACAAAATATCTTGAAGAAAAAGAAGTTCCCGTTTGGATAAGACATGTTGTTGTGCCTAATATTACAGAAAATGAAAAATACCTTTATGACTTAGGCTATTACATTGGTGGTTTAAAGAATTTAAAAGCCCTTGATGTATTGCCTTATCACGATATGGGTAAAATTAAATACGAAAATTTAGGTATAGATTATCCATTGAAGGACACAAAGCCTTTGCCTAGAGAAAGGGCAATAGAGGCTAAAAAAATAGTTTTACAGGGTATTAAGGATAGAAGATTAGAAGAAAATAAATAGTAAAAAGCCACAAATGAGAGAGTTCCATTTGTGGCTTTTGGTATGCACATATTTATATACTCATATATTCATATACATTTAAAAGTGTGGGCTATTCTTTACTCCATATATCCACCCTTCATAGGTGAAACTGCCTTGTCTGCAAAAAGTTTAAGAACGCCTTTCTTGTACTTGTTTTCCTTTGGCTTCCAAGCCTTTTTTCTTTCGGCAAGAATTTTTTCTACTTCTTCGTCAGTTTTTCTTTCTCCATTTATACCGACTACTTTTATAACTCTATTAGGAATACTGATTTCAATTAAATCATTTTCTTCTACAAGGGCAATAGGACCACCTTCAGCAGCTTCCGGTGAAATGTGTCCAATAGCAGGTCCTTTAGATGCTCCAGAAAATCTACCGTCAGTTAAAAGTGCTATTGATGCACCTAATTCTGCATCAGATGCTATTGCTTCTGTTGTGTAGAACATTTCTGGCATACCACTTCCCTTAGGACCTTCGTATCTTATTATTACAGCATCTCCAGGTTTAATTTCGTGAGTAAGAACTGCGTGAATGGCATCTTCTTCGCAATCATATGGTCTTGCTCTTAAAACAGCATTAAACATTTCCTTTGGAACTACTGTGTGCTTTACTACTGCACCGTCTGGAGCAAGATTGCCTTTTAATATAGCAATACTACCGTCTGTACCAAATGGTTTGTCAAATGGGCGGATAATGTCTTCTCTCTTTAAGTTCCACTTGTCAAGATAAGATTGACATTTATCATAGAAACCGTTCTTTTTAAGGTCTTCAAGGTTTTCGCCTAAAGTTTTACCTGTTACTGTCATAACATCAAGGTGGAGCATATCCTTAATTTCTTCCATAATTGTTGGTACACCACCAGCATAGTAGAAGAACTGAGCAGGCCATTCGCCGGCAGGTCTGATGTTAAGAAGATAGTGAGCACCTCTGTGAAGTCTGTCAAATGTGTCGGCATCTAATTCAATACCAAATTCCTTAGCTATAGCAGGAATGTGTAAAAGTGAATTTGTAGAACCTGAAATAGCTGCGTGAACCATAATAGCATTTTCAAAAGATTTCATTGTTACAATGTCGCTAGGTTTAAGGTCATTCTTTGCAAGCCATACAGCTTGTTCTCCGGCTTTTTTTGCAAATTCCAAAAGGTCAGGACTTGTTGCTGGCATTAATGCACTACCTGGGAGCATTAGACCAAGAGCTTCTGCCATAACCTGCATTGTAGATGCTGTTCCCATAAATGAGCAAGCACCACAGGAAGGGCAGGCATTGTGTTTATAGAAAGTAAGTTTTTCTTCTGTGATTTCTCCTCTTTTGCACATAGCATCATATTTGCCAATCTGTTCAAGAGTAAGAAGGTCTGGACCGGCGTCCATAACACCACCGGTAACTACAATAGATGGAATATTAATTCTACCTATAGCCATAAGGTGTGAAGGCATACCCTTATCACAACTTGCAATAAACACACCACCGTCAAAAGGTGTAGCATTTGCGTGAATTTCAATCATATTTGCAATCATATCTCTTGATGGGAGAGAGTAGTTTATACCGTCGTGACCCTGTGATTCACCGTCACAAATATCTGTACAGAAGTATCTTGCACCAAAACCACCGGCTTTGGCAACACCCTTTTTAGCTTCCTCAACAAGTGTCAAAAGATGTCCACTACCTGGGTGACTATCGCCAAATGTACTTTCTATTATAATTTGTGGTTTAGAAAGGTCTTCAAGTTTCCAACCTGTGCCAAGACGTAATGGGTCAATTTCTGGGGCTAATTCTCTTAATTTCTGACTTCTTAATTCCATAATTCATTTCTCCTTTTTATTTTAATAAGTTAAATTTTGAAAGTTGTATTTTTACGTTTTCTATTTCATCACTGTGAAGAACAAGTTCTACATTGTCAAACTGTGGCAAACTAAATACACCAAGCATTGATTTCGCATCTACAATATATCTGCCACATATGAGTTCAACATCGTAGGGACAGGATTCTGCAATTTGAACAAGATATTTTGCGTCCTGCATTGAATTTAGTTTTACTGGTAACTTTGTCATTATATATTTCCTCCTATGCAAATATTGAAATTATAAGGGCAAGTACAAGTCCTGTAATACCGATTAAAGTTTCCATTACAGTCCAAGATTTTAAAGTTGTTTTTTCATCTATTTCAAGGAAAGTTCCTACAAGCCAGAAACCTGCGTCATTTACGTGGCTTAAAGCTGTAGCACCACCACATATTGCACAGCACATTGCTGCTTTATAGAGCATTGAACAATCAGCAGTAGCTGGCATAGTTGCCATAATACCTGATGCCATTGTCATAGCTACAATAGAGCTACCAACTGAGGCACGAACAAGAAAGGCGATTAGGAAAGCTACTATAATAAGTGGCATTCCAGATTGTTCAAGAGCAGGTCCAATAATATTGCCAAGACCTGAGTCCTGTAACATCCAACGGATTACACCACCACTGGCAATTACAAGAAGTATCATACCTACTGGGCGAAGGGAATGGTCAAGTATTTTTTTAAGCTGACCTTTGTCGTAACCTTGTCTTGTGCCGAGGAAGTACATAGCTACTAAAGTGGCTATTGTAAGAGCTACAAAAGGTTCACCTAAGAAATCTAACACTGATTTAATACCTTCAGCCATTGGGATATAGTCTGATGCTGTGCTTAAAAGTATAAGTACAAGAGGAATAAGTATAATTGTTGCTACAACTCCAAAGGAAGGAAGATTTTTACTTTCTTCTTTGTCGGCAATTTCTTCTACATTGGCAGGAAGCTTTGCAAAAATCTTATTTCCTATTAAGTTGCCCCATACAACACCGGCAACTATTGTTGAAACCAAGGCGATTGGAATGCCTATGGCAATCATTACACCTAAATTTACGCCAAGGGCATTTGCTACTAATACTGAACCGGCTGACGGTGGAACAAAGGCATAACCAGAGGCAAGACCTGCAAGTAAAGGAATGGCATAACAGAGAGTAGATTTCTTTGTCTGTTTTGCTACATTAAATGCAAGGGGAATAAGTATTACAACACCGGCTTCAAAGAAAACAGTTGTACCAATTACAAGTCCTGTAAGTCCTAAAGCTAGGCCTGCTTTTTTCTGACCGAATTTTGAAATAAGTGTTTGTGCCATTTTTTGAGCACCACCACTTACTTCTAAAATTCCACCAAACATAGAGCCTAAACCTATGAGAAGTGCAATACCTTGTAATGTTTTACCTACACCTTTTTGAACAGTTTCAGCAATTAAGTTAAGTGGCATACCGGCACCGATACCAATTACTATAGCTGAAATCATCATTGAAATAACTGGGTGGAGTTTAAATTTAATAATGAGGAATAACAAAAGTACAATTCCCACACCGGCTGAAATAATAAGTCGAGTAGGGTCAGCAGTAAATACAACATCTGTCATACAACTTCACCTCCTAAAGTCATCATACCAATTTTACTGTTTTTAATTATTTTCATAGTGAAAAACCTCCTTTTTGATGTAAAATTGTTTCAAGTCATCTGATGTATTCAATATAAATCATTTTATTTCATTTGTCAATTTGTAATATTTACTGAATAAAAAGGCAAGTTTTTAAGCAATTTTACCTATTGACATTGTATTTTTGAAAATTATATAATTATTTGAATATGAAAATAGAGGTGAAATAGGTATGATGAATTTTGAAAATACTGAAAAAAGTTTACCGGAAAAATTATCTGATGATATTGTGTCATATATATTAGAAAAAGAAATGAAACCAGGGGATAAACTTCCCAATGAAGCTTTCCTTGCAAAGGAAATGGGAGCAGGAAGAAGTTCACTAAGAGAGGCTATGAAACTTCTTGCCTCAAGAAATATTGTAACTATTAAACAAGGCTCCGGTACTTATATAGCCAGTAAACCAGGAGTAGTAGATGACCCTTTGGGCTTTACTTTTATAAATGATAAGGAAAAACTTGTTCGTGACCTTTTGGAAATAAGATTTTTGATTGAGCCTTATATAGCACAAATGGCAGCATTAAATGCTACTGACGAAGATATTTCAAAAATAGAAGGTTTGTGTGATGAAGTTGAAAGATTGTTTATAGGTGGAGAAGACCATACACAGGCTGATATTGAATTTCACAATGCTATAGCATCAAGCAGTAAAAATTTGGTTGTGCCTAGAATTGTGCCTATTATAAATAGTTCAATACCTTTGTTTGTGCAGGTTACAAACAGAACCTTGAAGAATGAAACTATAGAAACTCATAGGGAAATTGCAAATGCTATAAAAAATCACGATGCCATAAAGGCTCACGATGCAATGTATTTGCATTTGGTATACAACAGAAAAGTAATAAATAAATAGAAAAATGTGGCAAAAACTTTAAAGTTTTGCCACATTTTTTTATCCTCGCATATCTTCCGGTAAATCAGCTACAATAATACTTCTAACTTTTTCAGGAAGTTCTGCAATTTCTTCTTTTGTCAATTTATCTGTATATATTGGTTCATGGATAATAAGGTTAATTTCAGCAGGCTTAATTTTGTTTTTATTACCCTCCATTACCTTATAAGTACCGTCAATAGTAACCGGAACAATAGGGGCTTTTGACTTTGTTGCAAGTTTAAAGCTACCAGCCTTAAATTCCCCTACAGGAGCACCCTTACTTCTTGTACCTTCAGGGAAGATTACCATATTAATACCGGCTTTAAGCTGTTTAATACCGTCTATTATTGTTTGAGCAGACTGTTTCATATCATTTCTATCCATAAAAAGACAATGTATACATCTCATCCATCTTGAAAAGAAAGGAATATGGTCAAGTTCTACCTTTGCCACAAAGCCGTGCTGAACAGGAAGTTCGGCTAAAAGCAAGAGAATGTCAAAGTTACTTTGGTGATTACTCATAAAGAGTATACCGTTTTGGTCAGGAATGTTCTCAAGACCTTTAATATTTATTGTAGAACCGGAATCTGCAACTCTATCTTTTGCCCATTCTTTAACGTATTTTGCAGAAAATGGGTCACCTTCTGTTCTATTATCAGTTAAAAGAAACTGTTCTGCTTTTTTCAGAGGTTTTCTGGAAGAAAAAAGAGAAGCAGCAGCTCTTGTGTACCAAAAGAGGGAACGAAACATAAAAAATACCTCCTAATATTTGAAAAAACACTTTTTTTAAGTCTTTATATGTGTTATATTATATATTAGAATGTTTTGATTTTCAAGAAGTTATTTGTGTGGGAGTTTAATTGGATTTTTGATAACACAAGTAAATTATAGTATTTGTAAATCTAGTGGTAACTAGATAGTTTTGATTTTTAGGAGAAAATTATGAACGAAAGAGAAATTGCTCTCTATATTTTAATGGACGTTTTTAAAGACGGTGGTTACAACAATATAGCTTTAAGAAAAGCTCTTAATGCTCATCCGGAAATGACAAATGTACAAAAGGCTTTCGTTACAGAAATTGTAAACGGTACTTTAAGAAATTTAATTAGAATTGATTATATTGTAAATCAGTTTTCTAAAACACCTGTAAAAAAAATGAAGCCTTTTATTCGTACTAATATTAGAATGGGTATATATCAGCTTATTTTTATGGATAAGATTCCTCAAAGTGCTGTTTGTAATGAGGCTGTTAAATTAGCTAAAAAGCATAAGTTTGCATCATTAAGTGGTTTTGTAAATGGTATATTGAGAAATGTTGCAAGAAATATTGATAACATTTCATATCCAAATAAGGATAAAGAGCCGGTGAAACACCTTAGTGTTGTTTATTCATGTCCTGAATGGATAATTGAATACTGGCTTAAATCTTATGATTTTGAAACAGTTAATAAAATATGTATTGCCAACAATAAAGCACCGTCAATCAGTCTTTGTGTAAATACGTTAAAAAATACAAAGGAAGAACTTGCCGATACTTTGAAAAATGAAGGTGTTGAAATTGATATGGATACACTTTTGCCAAACAGTCTTTATGTAAGAAAGACAAGCAATATTGGAGAATTGGAAAGCTACAAAAAAGGTCTTTTCCACATTATGGACGAAAGTTCTATGCTTGCTACAAGGATATTAAATCCAAGTGAAAATTCTGTAGTTATTGATGTTTGTTCTGCCCCAGGTGGCAAAAGTTTTGCAACTGCCGAAATTATGAAAAATACCGGCAAAGTTATATCAAGAGATATTTATGAGCATAAAGCAGAACTTATAAAAGAAGGTGCTGACAGATTAGGGCTTACTAATGTGGAAGTTCAGGTTAAAGATGCTTCAGAAGATAATGAAGATATAAAGGCAGATTTTGTACTTGTTGATGCACCTTGTTCAGGTCTTGGACTTGTAAGAAAAAAGCCTGATATTAAAAACAACAAGACTATGGCTGATGTAGAGGAGCTTGCTTCTTTACAGAGAAAAATATTAGCTGTGGCATCAAAGAAAGTTAAAAAAGACGGTATATTGGTTTATTCAACTTGTACTGTTTCAGAAAAGGAAAATGTTGAAAATGTACGTTGGTTTGTGGATAACTTTGATTTTGAACCTGTAGATTTTTCAGAGCTTTTACCAGAAAAAGTTAAATACGAAACAGCGAAAAAAGGTTATATAGAAATTTTGCCTAGTGATTATGGCACAGATGGTTTCTTTATTTCAAAATTTAGGAGAAAATAAATGGATAAGAAAGATTTAAGGTCATTGACTTTAGAACAATTACAAATTGAATTAGAGAATATGGGCGAAAAGTCTTTTAGAGCAAAACAGATTTTTAGCTGGCTACATTCAAGACAGGTAAGAGATATAGACAGTATGACAAATATTTCAAAGGCTCTTAGAGAAAAATTAAAGGAAAATTTTGAACTAAGAAATATTGAAATAGTTGAAAAACTTGTTGCCCACGAAGATAATACAGTAAAATATCTTTTCGATGTAGGAAATTCTATGGTTATAGAGTCTGTATTGATGAGATATTCCTATGGTAATGCTGTATGTATTTCAACTCAGGTAGGCTGTAGAATGGGTTGTACTTTCTGTGCATCTACAGTAGATGGATTGGAAAGAAACCTTTTAGCCGGCGAAATGGCAGAGCAGATTTATGAAATACAGAGGGACACCGGTGAAAGAGTTTCAAATGTTGTATTAATGGGTAGTGGTGAACCTCTTGATAATTTTGATAATGTAATGGATTTCCTTACGATTATAAATGACAAAAATGGTGCTGAATTAAGCCACAGACATATTACAGTATCAACTTGTGGACTTGTTGATAAGATTTATGATTTAGCAGAAAAGCATTTGCAGATTACCCTTGCTATTTCACTTCACGCACCTAACGATGAAATAAGACAGAGAACAATGCCTGTTGCCAGAAGTTATTCTATAGACAAGGTTATAAAGGCTGCTAAGGATTATGCTAACAAAACTAAAAGACGTGTTACATTTGAATATGCTCTTATAAACGGAGTAAATGATTCTACGGATAATGCAGCAGAGCTTGCAAGCAGATTAAAGGGTATAATGTGTCACGTTAATCTTATACCTGTAAATGATGTAAAAGAAAATGATTACTTAAGAAGTTCTGAAAAAACTATTAAAGAGTTTGCAGAAGTGTTGCAAAGTGGTGGAATTGAAACTACAATAAGGCGTAAACTGGGTAGTAGTATAAATGCCGCTTGTGGGCAGTTGAGAAAAAGATACAAAAACAAAGAGGTGTAGTTATGGTAGGCGTAGGAAAAAGCAATGTTGGTATGTTAAGACCGAGAAATGAAGATTCAATTCTGGTTTCTAATGAGGCTATAGGTGTCTTGCCAAATGTCTTTGTTGTTGCTGACGGTATGGGAGGACATAAAGCTGGGAATGTTGCTAGTGCGTCAGCAATAGAGGGTTTTACAGAGTTTGTTAAAAAGCCTGAAAATGAGAATGAAGAAGTTCTTGACGTTATGATTAGTGCTGTAAGCTATGCTAATGAGCTGGTTCATAAATTAAGTCAGGAACACGAAGAATATTCAAATATGGGTTCTACATTTATTGCTTGCTGTATAGATAATAAATCTGCGTATATTGCTCATGTAGGTGATTCAAGATTATATCTTTATAGAGATGGCGAACTTAATCAGATTACAAATGACCATTCATTAGTAGCTGAAATGGTTAGAGCCGGCAGAATGACAGAAGAAGAAGCCGAAACAGATTGCAGAAGAAATGTTATTACAAGAGCAGTAGGTACAGACTGTTCTGTTAATATTGACGGTATTATTACTCCTATAAAAGAAGGAGATAGTATACTTATGTGCAGTGACGGGCTTTCTAATATGGTTGCCAAAAGTGGCATTAAGCAGATTTTAGATATGAATATTAGTGATGAAGAAAAGGTAGATGCTTTAATATCAGAGGCTAATGATAACGGTGGAGCTGATAACATATCAGTTATTATCATAGGTTTATAGGAGGTGATTTGTTGTGGTGCTTGAAAAGAATATGCTAATAAATAATAGATATAGAATACAAGAGCAGATTGGTGTCGGTGGTATGGCTATAGTTTACAGAGCTATAGACGAAAAACTGGACAGAGAAGTTACCTTTAAGGTTTTAAAGGAAGACTATATAAATGATGAGGAATTTATAAAGAGATTTAGCACAGAGGCAAGAGCAGCAGCTCGTTTATCCAACAGCAATATCGTTAATGTTTATGATGTAGGAAATGACGGAAATATTCACTACATTGTTATGGAATATATAGATGGTTTCACGTTAAAGGAACTTATATCTTCAAAAGCTCCTTTTACTGATGAGGAGGCTGTTGGAATTGGTCTTCAGATTGGTGCGGCTTTGGAACACGCCCATAAAAATGGCATTGTTCACAGAGATATTAAGCCTGAAAATATTCTTATTACAAAAAGTGGAAATATAGGTACAATAAAGGTTACAGACTTTGGTATTGCAAAGGCTACAACTTCAAAGACAAGCCCTATTGATTTTATGGGTTCTGTTCACTATTTTTCTCCTGAACAGGCAAAGGGTGAAAATGTAGATACCAGAAGTGATATTTACTCTCTTGGTATTGTGCTTTTTGAAATGGTTACCGGTCAACTTCCTTTTACAGGGGAAACAGCCGTAGCCCTTGCTATGAAACATTTGAAAGAACCAATACCGGATATTAAGGCTATTAATCCTAATGTATCAGATAAACTTGTGTCGGTTATTAAAAAGGCTACTTGTAAAGAGCCTAAAAACAGATACCAGACTATTGCTGAACTTGTTAAGGATTTAAAATATGTTTTGGCAGAAATTCATATGTCAAAGAAGGAAAAAGAAAATGTCTATACTGATGAAACAGTTATAATGACAAAAGACGATGTAGATACAATAAGAAATAGCCAGAAACATACTGAAAATAACAACAAAAAGAATAAAAACAATAATTCTAACAAAAATAATAAGAAACAGGAACTTTCACAGGAAGATGCCGATTATAAGAAAAAGGAAAAGAAGGTTATACTTGCTGCAATTATAACAGGTATTGTACTTATCCTCGGTATCACAATGGGAAGTAGAATGATAAACAATACCCTTTATGCCGGAACTATAAAAGTACCAAACTTTGTTGGTATGACAAGTGAAAAGGCAGAGGCTTTGGCAGTCAGAAAACACATTACTATTGAAACAAAGGAAATTTATAAAGAAAATGTTGATGAGGGTGTAGTTGCTGACCAAAGTGTTAAGAAGGGCGAAAGAATAAAAGAAAATGAAACTGTTACACTTTATGTAAGCAGTGGTAGTAATTCAGTAACTGTTCCTAAATTTGAAGGATATATGAAGTCCAAGGCTGAAGAAATTGCTGAAGCTAATAATTTAGTTCTTGTTGTTGAGTACGTTACAAGTGATGAACTTGCAGGTACAGTAGTTGAACAGGATATTAAAGAAGGCGAAAAGGTAGCACCTAAGTCAGAAATTAAGATTAAAGTCAGCAGTGGTGGCGTAGATGAAGAAGTTAAAGTTCCTGATTTTTATGGAAAGACAAAGGAAGAAGCTGAGGAACTTTTAAAGGAAATAGGCTTAACTGGTAAATTTATTGATGGCTACAGTGATACAGTTCCGGAAGGTCAGGTTATGGACCAGGGAATTGATGCAAATTCTCTTACAACAAAGGATACTGTTCTTACACTTACTGTAAGTCAAGGTCCTAACAAATCTGTTGCTGAAGCACAGGACGAGGTTACTACATTAACTCCGGTTATTTCACTTCCAAGTAGTGAACCGAAGGAAGAAAAGACAACTGCTCCACAGGGTCAGGCTGTTAGAGAGAATAACGAAACTGTTAAACCGGTACAAAATCCAACAGCTGCTACAAGAAGTGTAAGTGTTTCTGTTTCTCCGGACTTTAATAACAATAGTTATAACACTGACGGTAGTGATGTTTATTCTGTAAAGGTTGTAGCAGAGTCTAAGAACGGGTCTACAAGAACTATACTTAATGACAAGTATAAGGTTTCTGACTTCCCATTCAGTGTAAATGATAAAATTAATTCTGATACAACTTACAAGGTTTACTTAAATAATCAGGTTATTTCAACTGAAAATCATTAAAATTTTTAAAGAGATGCTGTAATTTAACGGCATCTCTTTTGTTGTCTTTACACTTTCTTTTATTTGTGATAAAATTACATTTAAAAGTCGTTTAAAATTGAGGTATATATGAATATAGGTAGAATAATAAAAGGTGTTGGCGGGAATTATTACGTCAGTGCAAAGGGAAAAATTTATAAATGTAGTGCAAGAGGTAAATTCAGAAAGGCAAAAATAACTCCTACAGTAGGAGATTATGTTCAGTTTACTATTCTTGATGAAAATGAATGTGAAGGTGCTTTAGATACTATAGAAAAGAGAAAAAATATTCTTCTCAGACCTAGAGTGGCAAATATAGATTGTGCTATTATTACATTTGCAGCCACTTCTCCAGACATTAACAGAGATTTATTAGATAGATTTCTTATTCTTGCAGAAACTCAAAATATACCAAAGGTAATCATATGTATAAACAAAAGTGACTTGGTTTCACAGGAAGAAAAAGATGCTTTTGCAAGTATTTATGAGCCTTACTACAAAGTTGTATTTACTTCTGCTGAAAAAAATATGGGCATAGACCAGTTAAAAGAAGAAATACACGGTTGTGAGTCGGTTTTTGCCGGTCCTTCAGGTGTAGGTAAGTCTAGTCTTATAAATAGACTTATACCGGAAAGCAACAGACAGACAGGAGAAATAAGTCGTAAAATTGAAAGAGGAAAGCATACTACAAGACAGGTAGAACTTTTGAGAGCCGATGATGAAACATATATTGTAGACTCTCCGGGGTTCACATCTCTCAGTTTAGACTTTCTCCAATCAGAAGAATTGGAAAAATATTTTAGAGAATTTAAACCATACCTAAACAAATGCCGTTTTAACGATTGCAGACATTTACAAGAGCCTGATTGTGCCGTAAAGGAACAAATAGGCAAAGATATAAACAAAGAACGATATGACAGTTTTGTATCATTATATGAAGAACTTAAACAAAGGAGATAATAAAAAATGAATAAACTTTCACCATCTTTACTTTCAGCAGATTTTACACACCTTGCAGAAGCTGTAGAAGTTATGGAAAAAAACAATGTACCTTATTTACACGTTGATGTTATGGACGGTGTATTTGTTCCTAATATTTCAATAGGTGTACCGGTTGTAAAGAGTCTTAGAAAAATAACTGATTTAGTTCTTGATGTGCATCTTATGATTATTGACCCAGAAAGATACATTGAAGCCTTTGCAAATGCCGGTGCTGATATTATAAATATTCACTATGAGGCTTGTCGCAAGTGTAAGGATACACTTATTAAAATCAGACAGCTTGGAAAATCTCCGGCTATTACTATTAAACCTAAAACTGATTGGAAGGAAATTATTGACTTACTTCCATATGTAGATATGGTTTTAGTTATGAGTGTTGAACCGGGTTTTGGTGGTCAGAAGTTTATTGAAAGCACTCTTGAAAATGTAAAGGGTTTAGCTGATTACAAGAAAGAAAACAATATGAATTTTGATATTGAAATTGACGGTGGAGTTAATGCTGACAATCTTCATAGACCTCTTGAAGCAGGTGCAAATATTATTGTTGCCGGTTCAGCTATTTATGGTAAGGAAGATATTCCTGCTGAAATTAAGAAATTCAAGGAAATTATGGACAGATACGAGGATTGATATTTATGAAATACGTTCTTGTTGGAAGTGGACAATTTTCAGAAAAAAGCAATTTTAAGGAATATGCAAAAAAATGCAAAGTGATTGCCTGTGACGGTGGTATTGACCACTGTAGAAAAGATAACATAGTACCGGATATTATGGTTGGAGATTTTGATTCTGCTACTAATGAAAATTATATATATTTTAAAAATATGGGAGTTGAAGAAATAAAGTTTCCAACCCACAAAGATATGACAGATATGGAGATAGGTATGGATTTGGCTTTACAATATGGTGCTGATGAAATATATATTTTCGGTGGTATAGGAAGTAGACTTGACCATTCATTGGGAAATGTACACTTAATGTGCAAATCTTTAAAAGAAGGCGTAAAGGCATTTTTAATAAATGAGGATAATACCGTAACTCTTGTGGATAAGTCTATTGAAATTAATACCCATAGGGGACAAACAGTATCTCTAATTCCTTTAACTACAACAGTGGAGGGTGTAACTACTGTAAATTTGGAATATGCCCTCAATAATGCTACTATGACAATAGGCTCAACATTGGGCATAAGTAATGTAGCAACAGAAGATACTATTTCAATAAGTGTTAAAAATGGCATTTTAATAGTTTTTTTATCACAGGATTAATAAGTTGTATCAAATAGAAGATTGCATTTGCATAGAATAAAACGGGGTGTTTTATATGAGGTGCAATAAATCTTTTAAAAATCAAATGTTGGCTATAGGACTTATTGCTTTTGGGGCAGGGTTGCTAATAGGAAAAATCATAAGTGGAAATATATTTTTCTTTGCAATAATTGTTATAGCAATAGGTGTATTTATAATATGGGACAAATAAAAATGGAGTTCTCGGAAACAATATTCTGAGAACTCTTTTTTAGTGAGTTGAGAAGATAAATCCACAGGTAAATACAGGATTTTTGGATATATTAAGTGAAGAATATGAGCTTTAAAAGTCAACAAGTTTTGATAAGGAATTTATATAAAAATTGTTAAAAAATATTATTAAAAGCTATTGACAATATTTAACGATTGTGGTATCTTATTATCAAAGGTTAGCACTCACACTAATAGAGTGCTAACAACAAAAGAAATGTGGTGAGTAAAATGGCTCTAAGTGATAGAAAGCTTAAAATATTGGAAGCAATTATTACTGATTACATCGAAACAGCAGAGCCTATTGGCTCACGAACGATAGCAAAAAAGTATGATTTGGGTATTTCTCCAGCCACTATCAGAAATGAAATGAGTGACTTGGAGGAAATGGGTCTTATTGAACAGCCTCATACTTCAGCAGGACGTATTCCTTCTGACAAGGGCTACAGACTTTATGTAGACAATATGATGCAGAGTTCTTCAGGACTTAGTGGAAGTCAGGCTGAGTATTTAGCAAAAGCTATTAATTACAATGTTACTAAGATTGAATATCTTATGCAACAGACAGCGAAGGCTATTTCAATGCTTACAAATTATACAGCTGTTGTTTCGGAACCTGTTGACAATCAGGTAAAGGTAAAGCATATACAGCTTGTGCCGGTAGATGAAAGGTCAATAGTTGCCGTTATTGTAACAAGTGATAACACAGTTAAAAATAGTGTTATAAAAATAAAGACTATGCCAGATACAAATACATTGGCTCAGATTTCTAGGTCTATTAATTCCTTAATAAGCAATGTTTCTTTAGAGGAAATAAATAGAGAGTTTGCTGCTGCTGTATTTGATGTATTTCCTGAATATCAGGAAACAATAGCTAAGGTTTTAAAAGTCGTTATTTCAGATTTGAGACACAACAGAGATGTTCACTTATATACAAGTGGCGTAAGAAATATGTTAGGTTTTCCTGAATTTAATGACTTGGATAAAATAAAGAACATCTTCCAGACATTTGAGGAAAAGGAAATGCTTGTTTCCCTTTTGGGTAATGAAGATAATCCGGCTGACAAGGTACAAATTCTTATAGGTAATGAAAACTCTATTGAAGAATTAAAGGATTGTAGTGTTATAAGAGCTAATTATAAATTCGGTAACAATTCAATAGGCAGAATTGGTATTGTTGGTCCAACAAGAATGAATTACAGTCAGACAGTGTCTGTACTTAATGAAATAGTAAAAACTCTTGATAATTTTATGAGCAATGGTTTGTTGGAGGAAGATGACGGAGGTTATGATGGATAAGGAAAAGATGCAGGAGCAGACAGAAGAAACAGTTGAAAACACAGAAGTGAAAGAAGAAAACACTGCTGAAGAAACTGTTGAAACTGTAGAAGAAAACAAAGAGCCTACAATGGAAGAAAAGCTTGAAGAAGCTCAGAAGCAGGCAAAGGATAACTTAGATAAGTACATCCGTCAGCTTGCTGAATTTGAAAACTTCAGAAAGCGTAGTAATTCAGAAAAGACAGCAATGTATTCAAACGGTGTTAGAGATACTGTTGAAAAGTTACTTCCAGTTATTGATAACTTTGAAAGAGCTGTTGAAGCTGCTGACGACAAGGAAGACCCAATGTACAAGGGTGTTGAAATGATATTAAAGCAGTTTATGGAAATATTAGAAAACTTAGGTGTTAAGGAAATTCCTTCAAAAGGCGAACCTTTTGACCCTAATGTTCATTCAGCAGTAATGCACATTGATGACGAAAGTTGCGATGAAAACGTTGTTGTTGAAGTTTTCCAAAAAGGTTATACACTTGGGGACAAGGTCATCAGACCAAGTATGGTTAAGGTGGCAAACTAACCCAGTTGACATATAAAAAAGTCGTATATTTTGAAAGAATTTTAAAAGGAGATATGGTTTATGAGTAAGATTATTGGTATTGACTTAGGTACTACAAACTCTTGTGTAGCTGTAATGGAAGGTGGACAGCCTACTGTTATTGCTAATTCAGAAGGTGCTAGAACAACTCCTTCAGTTGTAGCATTTACAAAGAGTGGCGAAAGATTAGTTGGTGAAACTGCTAAAAGACAGGCAGTTACAAATGTTGACGGTACAGTAATTTCTATTAAGCGTCACATGGGTGAAAATTACAAGTTCAACTACGATGGTAAGGGTTTCTCTCCACAGGAAATTTCAGCTATGATTCTTCAGAAGTTAAAGAAAGATGCTGAAAGCTACATTGGTGAAGAAGTTAAGGAAGCTGTTATTACAGTTCCAGCTTACTTTAGTGATGCTCAGAGACAGGCTACAAAGGATGCAGGTAAGATTGCAGGTCTTGATGTAAAGAGAATTATCAACGAACCTACAGCTGCTGCTCTTGCTTATGGTCTTGATAATGAAAAAGAACAGAAGATTATGGTTTACGACTTAGGTGGTGGTACATTTGATGTATCTATCATTGACATCGGTGATGGCGTAATCGAAGTTCTTGCAACAAGTGGTAACAACCACTTAGGTGGCGATGATTTCGACCAGAGAGTTATGGATTACCTTGTGGCAGAATTTAAGAACGCTAACGGTATTGATTTAAGTGCAGATAAGATGGCTATGCAGAGAATTAAGGAAGCTGCAGAAAAGGCTAAGAAGGAATTATCTTCTTCTACTACAACTAACATCAACCTTCCTTATATTACAGCTGATGCTACAGGTCCAAAGCACCTTGATGTTACACTTACAAGAGCTAAGTTTGATGAATTAACTCACGACTTAGTAAATGCAACTATTGTACCAGTTCAGAATGCTTTAAAGGATGCAGACCTTGACGCAAGTGAAATTGATAAGGTTCTTCTTGTTGGTGGTTCTACAAGAATTCCAGCTGTTCAGGACGAAGTACAGAAGATTATGGGTAAAGAACCATTTAAGGGTATCAACCCAGATGAATGTGTTGCAATCGGTGCATCTATTCAGGGTGGTAAGTTAGCTGGTGATGAAGGTGCTGGCGATATCCTTCTTCTTGATGTAACACCTTTAACATTAGGTATTGAAACTGCTGGTGGTGTAGCTACTCCATTAATTCCTAGAAACACTACTATTCCAACAAACAAGAAGCAGGTATTCTCTACTTATGAAGATAACCAGACAGCTGTTGATATTAATGTAGTTCAGGGTGAAAGACCTCTTGCAAGAGATAACAAGAGCTTAGGTCGTTTCCGCCTTGATGGTATTGCTCCAGCTCCAAGAGGTATCCCTCAGATTGAAGTTACATTTGATATTGATGCAAACGGTATCACAACTGTAACTGCTAAGGATTTAGGTACTGGTAAGGAACAGAATATCAAGATTACTTCAAGTACTAATTTAAGTGATGAAGAAATTGATAAGGCTGTTAAGGAAGCTGAACAGTATGCTGAACAGGATAAGAAACGTAAGGAAGCTGTAGACGTTAAGAACGAAGCAGATAGCCTTATTTTCCAGACTAAGAAACTTATTGACGAATTAGGCGATAAGATTAACGAAGCTGACAAGGCTAAGATTAATGCTCAGGTAGAAAATCTTGAAAAGGTAAACGAAGGTTTACAGGCTGAAACAATGAGCGAAACAGATGTTACTACATTAAAGAACGCTTGCGAAGATTTAAACAAGACTGTTCAGGAATTCTCAACTCAGATGTATCAGCAGGCACAGCAGGCTCAGCAGCAGGCAGGTGCTCAGGGTGGAGCAAATCCTGGTGCAGATGATGTAATTGATAACTAATTAAAGGATAGTTTTTAAATACTGTCAATATAATAATAGCAAAGGAGCCGGTGGCAGCATTGGCTCCCTTTGCTGTAATATAACAAAATGATAAATCCGACAGCTTAACTGTCAGGTCGCATTTTCATAGGATAATGCTTGGTTAATTAAAAGGGAAAGTTGGTGTAATAATGGCATCTAAAAGAGATTATTATGAAGTCCTTGGTATACAGAAGGGTGCAGATGCTAGTGCAATAAAAAAGGCTTATAGAAAAATGGCCAAAAAATATCATCCAGACGCAAACCCTGGGGATAAAGAGGCTGAAGAAAAGTTTAAGGAAGTCAATGAGGCTTATGAAGTACTTAGTGACGACCAAAAGCGTGCCGCTTATGACCAATACGGCCACAGTGCCTTTGAAAATGGTGGTATGGGTGCCGGCGGATTTAGTGGTGGCTTCACAGGTAATTTCTCTGACATGGGCGACATTTTCGGCGATATTTTTGGTGGTGGTTTCAGCGATATTTTCGGTGGTGGCTCATCAAGAAGACGTAGAAACAATGCTCCACAGCAGGGTGCAGATTCAAGAGTAAATATTACTATTACATTTGAAGAATCTATGAAGGGCTGTCAGAAGTCAGTTACTGTACCTGTTTATGAAACTTGTTCAGATTGTCATGGTACAGGTGCAAAGGCTGGTACTTCTCCTGAAACTTGTTCTTATTGTCATGGTAGTGGTATGGAAACTGTTGTACAGCAAACTCCTTTTGGTAGAATGCAGACACAGAGAACTTGTTCACATTGTCATGGCGAAGGCACAATTATAAAAGAAAAGTGTCCTAAGTGTAAGGGTAATGGTTACACTAGACAGAATAAGGAAATTACATTCGATATTCCAAAGGGTATTGCACATGGTCAGAGCCTTAGAAAGAGAGGCTTTGGTGGTCCGGGTAAAAATGGTGGCGGAAATGGCGACTTATACGGACTTATTAGCGTAATGCCAAGTAATGTATTTACTCGTGATGGCGATGATATTTACGTAACTGTTGAAATCAGTATGATTGATGCTGCTTTAGGTGCAGAAATTGTAATTCCAACTATTGACGGCGATGAAAAATATACTGTTAAGGCAGGTACTCAGCCAAACGATATGGTTACATTGAGAGGAAAGGGCTCTTATAATGTAAGAAATGCCAATGTCAGAGGTAACGAATATGTAACTATTAAGGTTACAGTTCCAAAGAGCTTGACAGAAAAACAGAAAGAACTTCTTCACGAATTTAAGGGAGATGCTCCTAAGAAGAAAAAGCTTTTTGGTAAATAAAATAGATAAATGACAATAAGTTGCTATATTTGTAATAAATTTTCAGTTGACTTTTGGCTGTAATATATTATAATAATATAGCAACACTTATGGGGATGCAATGGTTTCGACGGGGATTTTGAAAGTCGGGATAGCCATTAGAAATGGGTAATTCTTTAAGAACCCAAAACTTTTAAAAATAAACGACAAAAATAATTTTGCGTTAGCAGCCTAAGTTGCTGCTCATCAACCCTAGTCCTCTCACCTACTAGGTGTTTGGTGTCGACTCGGTGAGGCACTTTTTCTACGAAGCTTTGAGTAGAGGAAAGATTTTATGAAGCTACTGAGGTATAAAGCCTGTTTGTCGGCGTTATAACGAGGGAATGTTAAAAGATAAACTGTAATGGGAGAAGTCCTGACCGACGGATTTTCGGACAGGGGTTCGACTCCCCTCATCTCCACTATATTATAAAGATACCGGCATTGTATATTGATAGATTGATATACAATGCCGGTATTTTTTGTATAGTAAGGATTGATAAATAAAGATTAGTAAATGTAAATGAAAAATTTAAGGAGGTGAATGAAAATGAAATATATAGATGCAAGAACACAAAACTCATTAAAATTAGGAGTTATGAAATTTTTGAATCTTTCGATAAGTGAAATAAGACAAATTTTTATATCCATTTATGAAAATACAGAAAAGGAACCGTGGAAATGGGTTAGAGATTTTCTTTCAGATTGCAATGTAGATGAGACATTGCAATATATTCAAATGTTTCATCTTTCTCGAAGATTGGATGGAACTGACTTAAAAGCAAATAACAATTTGAAACAACTTTTATTAGAAGACTCTCCTTTATCTAATTTCTTTAAAAAGCATAAAGTCACTTTCAGATCGAGTGAAGGTCATATTGATTTATATTATAAGGGAAAACTACAACCTCTTGATAACGAATTTAGATATGATGGAGGGAATATTTATTATTTGAAATCGAGACTTGGATATAATGATAGTAAGGACTATTGTGTAAATGGTTTTGCATTTCGTCCGTATTTAAAAAATAACTGCTATTTTTCATCATTGTTAAAGTGCCCTGAGATAGTATATAACATCGAAGGGTTTCTTGATATTCAAGAAATGAGCAATGATTATTATAATAACAGTAAATATTATTGTATTGAGTATTTAATTCCAATGTCTGATGTGATTTTTGATATGCCATATCCTCCAATAACTGATCGTGAAAAGACTGTAGAATTTTTACAACAAGCGATACTAAGATTATATGATGAATGGAGAGAAAGAAGTTTTATTTATGATGAGAACCTTATCCTAAGACTATCAGATGATGCGTACGTTAATTCGAAATGGTTTATGAGAGCAGAAGAATTATAATAAGTACATATGTTGTATATGAAATACCATCATTTCGGTTTCAGATTAAGCTATGGACTGAAAGAGGGTATTCTCAAATTGTAGAATGTTTGTTAGTTCGAAATTCATAGGTATAATATTAAAAAGAAGTTTATGTGCATGATATAGTACAAAGGGTAAACAGTTATACTGTAAAATGATAGAAAAAATTGGTTTGTATAAATGACAATGCTTACGGTTATTTTCATCTCTACACTACAATAAAAATTACGCACATAAAAATCCATTCACAACACTCTATTTAAAAAGTCCAGTTTATCTGGGCTTTTTTTAATGAACAGGAAAGATAAATTCGATGGTTTGATGTATCAAACCACAAATTAAGGTTGTGATTTGTTCTAAATTTAAAAAAAATTTTAATATTATTTTTTTAATGGACAATTTATGTCTATAGCGTTTTATATAATGTAAAATATAAAATACTTATATATTAATAATAATAGATAAGTAAAAACAAATTGTATTTATACATTTGTAAAAAAATTTATTTTTACATTAAATCTTTTTCTGAAATGTGTGTTAAGCAGAAGATAACATATATTATATAGAAATAAAGAGCAAGCAGGCATATATGTAAGAATGGTACCAGAAGGGTAAATAAAACAGAAAAGAAGGAGGTTAAAATTTTAAGGTATCTAAATGAATGTTTGTGCTATAAAGGGTTTAATGGAAACAAAGAAAAGGAGTGTATTATTATGAAAAAATTTTTATGTGTTGTAATGTCAGTTGTTATGTTTGCTTTAATGTCTTCTGTAAATGCTTTTGCTATACAGGACGATGTATACAAGGCATATGCCAATGAACTTAGATGGTTAAATAAGACAAGCTCAGTTGAAGAATACTGTGTTTATGATATGAATAAGGACGGTATCAAGGAATTAATTGTAAAGACTGGTACTTGTGAAGCTGATTATGTTTACAGATTTTATAGTTGTGAATACGGTAAGATTATTACATTAGGTACATTCAGTGGTGGTAGTGCAGGTCTTTATGAATGTAATGCAAATGGTGTATTCGTTTATTCAGCACATATGGGCTATGAAACTCTCTATCGTGTAAGTAAGAACGGTCATAAACTTTCACCATATAAATTATTCTCTCGTGAAGTATATGACTACCACGAACCTAAACAGCCTATCTACATGACATCAACTTGGGATGGTATGACTTATAGTGGTCTTTATTAATCAAAAAATATGTGAATTTAAAAGGCTATATGTTTTTTAACATATGGTCTTTTAGATTTACTATAAAAAAGCCACCAACTAAGAGCAGGTGGCTTGGAATAAATAAAGAAAATAAAATCATTAATGTAGATTTTTTCTTGCTTTGGCTGATTTTTCGTAGTATTTATCTAAGTTTTCTCTCTGTTTACTTGAGAGATTACCTCTACGTTCGTATTCAGCAGCTTTTCTATCACTTTCATTTAGTTGACGTTCTACATTTTTGTTAAAATCACTATAACTTTTGGCAGCAGCCTTAGAAACAAAATCAAAAAATCCCATATTTAGACCTCCTTTAATTTTATGAAATGTTATTATTAGTATACTGGTAATACTTTTTTACAATGAGGACATATTTTACTATTCTGTGGTATACTCTTATTACAATAAGGGCATTTAAAATTTGAATCAAATCTAAAACCTGTAATAATTACTTTATTTCTCATTTTTATCACCTCCAATTATAATATACATCATTGCTATGACACTTCTTGTCTACTTAAAAAAATTTGTAAAAAATGTAAAAAAAGTTTTTAAGAGGGACAATTCCTGTCTATATGGTATGGTATTATATGCTTAACAAAAAATAAGTAATAGTAAGTAAATAGACAATATTTGTCTAGTTACCTTTATATAATTATAGTATAATGATTATAGAAATGGGGTGCTTACTGTTGGAGATGAGGTGAAATATGGAATCAGAGTATGATTTAAAGGGATTTAGAATTTTAAAAATATATTCTGACCTATTGGAAGGTAAAGTGTTAAAGAAAAAAGAATATGCTGAATATTTTGGCGTTCACGAAAGAAGTATACAAAGAGATATAAAAAGTCTTAAAGATTTTTTTAGTGAAATGAAAGTAAAATATGGTTACATAAATGATATTGAATATAAACGTGCTTTAGGTGGTTATATTTTAAAATATCAGGGTAGGAGAACACTTTCTAAAAACGAAATATTGGCAGTATGTAAAATTCTACTTGAAAGCAAGGCATTTATAAAAGAAGAAATGATACCTATAATAGATACAATACTTGACTGCTGTGTAAACACAGCAGAATCTCAACAGGTTCACAATATTATTGCCAACGAAAAATTTCACTATATTGGACTAAAACATAATAAACCCTTTATAAATAATTTATGGGATTTAAGTCAGGCTATAAGTGAACACAAAAAAATAAAAGTTAATTATACTAGAATAGAAAACAGCAAAGAAATTTTAAGTAGTGTTGTCATAAATCCTCAAGGTATGATGTTTGGTGAGTATTATTTCTATCTAGTTTCTAACGTTGATGGAAAGAAGAAAATAGAACACTTTAGAATTGACCGAATTAAGAACTTTAAGATTTTAAATGAGAAATTCTTTGTACCTTACGGTAATCATTTTGAAGATGGACAGTACAGAAAATACATACAGTTTATGCAAGGGGGAGATTTACAAACAATAGAATTTAAATTTTGGGGAAAATCTGTAGAAGCTATTTTGGACAGAATACCTACAGCACAAATAATAGATGAAAAAGATGGTGTATTTACTATTAAAGCTGAAACCTATGGTAAAGGTGTACTTATGTGGCTTTTAAGTCAAGGTGATAAGGTTGAAGTAACAAAGCCTGAGCAATTTAGAAATGAAGTAAAAGAAATAGTAAATAATCTCTATAATATTTACAATAAATAAAAATAGTTGGCATATTAGTTGCCAACTATTTAAACTGAAAGGTTATGGATTTTCAGGTTCTTTAATTTTTGGTGTGGTCGAAAATGACTACACCTTTTTTATAAAAATGGGAATGTACAATCTCTCATACATTCCCATAAAATTATTATTCGCTTTTTTCTTCAGTGTTCTTTTCTAAAACAATTATTATTTTAAACAAATCACCGTCAGTGACGATTTTCATTTTGCCACCATGAAGTTCTACAATGCTTTTAGCTATTGAAAGTCCAAGGCCTGAACCTTCTGTAGTTCTAGCTTTATCGGCACGTTTAAATCTTTCAAAAAGCTCATCAGCCTCGAAATCCATAGTATAGTTAGCTACATTTTTAAATGTTATAACCACATTATTTTCATTATTTTCAATATCGGCATAAGCTCTCGAATTTGGAGCTGAATACTTAATAATATTATTTATAAGATTATCAAACACTCTCCACATTTTTTGACCATCTATATTTAAAATAATCGGGTCAGTACAACCTGTAATCTTAAATTCAATGTGAGCATCTTCCAACTTGTAGTCAAGTTCTCCCAATGTTTGTTCCAAAAGAGAAACAACATCAGCATTTCTTTTTTCCAATTTCATTTGACCACTTGAAAGTTTTGATGCCTCAAACAAGTCATCAATAAGTATTTTAAGTCTGCGTGATTTATTCTTGATAATGCCAATATATTCATTAGCTTTTTCATTATCCAAATTCATAGCCTGCAATAAATCTACATAGCTTATAATAGATGTAAGAGGTGTCTTTAAATCGTGAGAAACATTTGTTATAAGTTCTGTCTTTAAACGCTCACTTTTAAGCTGTTCCTCCATAACTGCTTTAAGTCCAGTATTAATGTTATTGATATTGTTAATAGAAGTAGTGAAAAATCCTGTTTGATAAGGAATTGTTTCAATTTTTCCGTCGGCCATTTCCTGTATATAATATCTCAGCTTTATTTCTGATATTATTATTCTGTAACAAAAAATGAAGAACATCAATGCCACAAGACAAGCTAAATAAATAGCAACTGACTTTGGCAATAAAGCCATACTTACACTTAAAAGTATTATAATACCGTATATGAAAACTATTGCAATTACACAGAAAATCAAAGGTATTATAAAATATATTTTCTTTGATTTAAGTATAGCTAATTTTAAATTTTCTATAGAAGCTATTACTCCCTTAAATTCATAGGTATTAAATATTCTCTTTGGCTCTTTTATTACCTTCAAAATATATTCAAAAGTCAATATTAAGTAGAGAACCATAGCAGATGAACCAATAATTAATCCAAGTATTGCAACATATTTTCCTTGTGAAAAATTACTTGTAAGCACAGGAAGTGCCTTTGTGTGTGCGTAATGATAAAAAATGAATTTTAAACATATTAAAAAACAAGGAATTGAAATAACTAAAGGAAGTTTTTCAAAATGTCTAAAGAACTTATCATTTATATCGTGTAATATTGCTTCATTTGTTGACTTTATGAAAAGTAACACAGCAAGACCTAAGGCGAAAAGGCAAATAGGTAAAGCCGGAGAAGAAAGTATTTTATTATATGCTACTGTATTTCTCAGTTCAAACATATATCCCTTTATTGTAAGAGATGTAGCATTTGGAATTGAAATAAAGCAACGCATACTATCAGCTGAAAAAGCTGTACTAAGTAATTCCCCATTAAACTTTACATTAAAAATATCATCGCCTGTAGATATAGTTTCGTAATTAGTTTCTTTGTAAAAATCTTCTGAATTAGTAGCAATAACTCTGTTTCTTAAAATATCGAAAACCATAAAATGAAAATCTGAATTAGTTCTTATGTAGTTTTCCACTGTATTATAGTTATTTATAGTATCTACTAATTTACTCTGTCTTGAAAGCACTTCATCAAGAGTGAGACTATCCAAATCAAAGTTATATAATTCTTCCGGCTTATTATTGTATTCATCATCAGGAGTAGGTCCTGTTGTACTGCTGTCATTTTTATTACTAAAAGGAGCAATAACAGTATGACTAGACTTGCCTTCCTCTACATGACCAGTAGAAATATACTTGTCTAGCTCTGTCAGCTTCATTGTAGCTGTACTAATATCAAAATTTTTGTAATAGCAATAATATCTCTGAAGATTTTTAGCATATCTTATTGCCAGTTCCTGTATTTCAGGGCTATCTCTAAAATAGCTCATAGTATCTTTGTCATAGTCCAACTTCTTTTCAAAACTGGTCAAAAGACTACAGCCAAAAAGTATTATACTAAGCAAAAATAAGAAGAATACAGCAACCTTATTTTGAGATTTTGTATCCAATTCCCCACACCACCTTTAAGTACATAGGTTCTTTAGGGTCCACCTCGATTTTTTCTCTTATTCTTCTAATGTGAACCGCAACAGTATTTTCGCTGTTTATAAAAGGCTCATTCCATACCTTTTCGTATATTTCCTGTATAGAGAAAATAACATCAGGATTTTCCATTAAAAGCTGTAAAATCTTAAATTCAATAGGAGTAAGACGAACAGGCTTATCGTCTAACTTAACTTCCTTAGTCTTTTTGTTAAGATATAAACCTCTTATGAAAAGCTCATCATTACTTTGCTGAAAACTTGTAAACTTTGTATATCTTCTAAGCTGTGCCTTTACTCTTGCAATAAGCTCAAGAAAGTTAAATGGCTTTGTAATATAGTCATCAGCACCAATGTTAAGACCAAGAACAACGTCCTTATCCTCTGATTTAGCAGAAAGTACAATAATAGGTATTTCCTTTTCCTTTCTGATTTGAAGTATAGCTTGTATACCGTCCATTTTAGGCATCATTAAATCCATAATAATAAGGTGTATATCAGGATTTGCCTCAAGTACCTTTAAAGCTTCTTGTCCGTCACAAGCTGTAAGGACTTTCATCTGTTCATTTGTTAAATATATTTCTATTGCCTCACGAATTTCCTTATCGTCATCGGCTACAAGAATTTTATATTCCATAAATCATTCCTCCTTTTATTTACCCTTTAATTATAGTTGATATTGCTGAAAAATTATTGTATAGTATTATTAAGGTTCTATTAAAATTGTATCACAAATATTGTGGTTTGTCATTAGGAGATTGATAAGTATGAAAGAACACGAATTACATAATTACAAGTTAGTTTTACAGTACGAAGGAATACGTTATAACGGCTGGCAAAAGCAAAAAAATCAGGAAAACACTATACAGGAAGCAGTCGAAAATGCTGTTTTTGACGGAACTGGAGAAAGAGCCGAAGTAATCGGTTCTGGTAGAACAGATGCCGGTACTCACGCCATGGGTCAGGTTGCAAATGTTAAACTGGGACAGGATTTAGAGCCTGAAAGACTTATGGACAATATTAATAAGCATCTTCCTTCAGACATAAAAATTTTGGAATGTGAAAAAGTCGACAACAGATTTCACGCCAGATTAAATGCCAAAGCAAAGACATATATGTACACTTTATGTGTTGGCAAAAAGCCTGATGTTTTTAACAGAAGAACTGTTTTACACTACTGTGCTGATTTAGATGTGGATGCTATGAAAAAGGCTGCCGAATATTTAAAAGGCGAACACGATTTTATGTCTTTTTGTTCAAATAAGAGAACAAAAAAATCTACTGTAAGAAAAATATACGATATAGAAATAATAAAAGACGGCGACGAAATAAGTTTCATATTTAAGGGAAATGGTTTCCTCTACAATATGGTCAGAATACTTACAGGCACACTTGTTGAAGTTGGTCTTGGAAAAACTAATCCTGAAGATATGCCAAAAATCTTAGAGGCTAAGGATAGAAGTAAGTCAGGTGCTACACTTCCACCTAGAGGATTAATTTTAGTAAATGTAGAATATTAAGTTGAAAAAATGCTTAAAATGTGGTTTAATTAATAGTAATATATTATTTTGAGGTGAAATTATGGATAAAGTAAAAGTAATGAGTATCTTCGGTACTCGTCCAGAAGCTACAAAAATGGCTCCTCTTATTAAGGCTATGGACAAGTGTGATGATATAGAACAGGTTGTTTGCGTTACAGCACAGCACAGACAGATGCTTGACCAGGTTTTAGAAATTTTTGATTTAAAGCCAGATTACGATTTGGATATTATGACTCAGAGGCAGACTCTTACAAGTATTACTGTAAAGGCTCTTACAGGTCTTGAAGAAGTAATGAAGGATTGTAAGCCTGATTTAGTTCTCGTTCACGGCGATACAACAACTACATTTGCAGGTGCTCTTGCAGCATTCTATAATGATAGTAAGTTAGGTCACGTTGAAGCAGGTCTTAGAACATATGACAAGCACCAGCCTTTCCCAGAAGAAATGAACAGAGTTCTTACTGGTCATATGGCTGATTTACACTTTGCTCCTACTAAGCTTGCAAAGGAACATTTATTAAAGGAAAACATCTCTCCTGACAATATCTTTATTACAGGTAACACAGCTGTTGACTGCTTAAAGACTACAATCAGCGATGATTTCAAGTTTGATTTAGAAGAACTTAACAACATTGATTACAAAAACAAGAGAGTTATAACAATGACTGCTCACAGACGTGAAAATCTTGGCGAACCTCTTGAAAACATCTGTAAGGCTGTTCTCAGAATTGTTGAGGATTATCCTGATGTTGAAGTTGTTTATGCTGTTCACTATAACCCAGCTGTAAGAGAGGTTGCATTTAAATATCTTGGTAACCACGATAGAATTCATCTTGTAGACCCACTTGATATTAAAAATATGCACAATCTTATGAACAGAAGTTACTTAGTTCTCACTGATAGTGGTGGACTTCAGGAAGAAGTACCTTCAATGGGTAAGCCTGTTATTGTTTTAAGAAACGTAACAGAAAGACCTGAAGGTGTTGAAGCCGGTACTTTAAAGCTTGCTGGTATTGAAGAAGAAAATATCTACAATACTACAGTTGAATTATTAACAAACGAAGAAGTATACGCAAAAATGTCAGCTGCTAAAAATCCATTTGGTGACGGATATGCAGCAGAAAGAATTGTAGAAGCTATTCGCTATTACTTTGGACTTAGAAAAGACAGACCTGAAGATTATTAAGGAGAGGTAAAAAATGTACCATTACTCCATACTTCAATGGATGTTGTTTTTCTATATTTATTGTTTCTTTGGTTGGATAATTGAAAGTACCTATGTTTCAGTTTGTACTGGAAATTGGGTAAACCGAGGATTTATGAGAGGTCCTGTTATACCTATCTACGGTACTGGTGCTATTATTATACTTTTTGCTGTCATTCCTTTTAGAACAAGTCCGATTCTTGTATTCATTATAGGAACTATTGCAGCCTCTGTATTGGAGTTTGTAACAGGTTTTGTTATGGAAAGAATATATAAGGTCAGATATTGGGATTATAGTGATAAACCATTTAATTTATGTGGTTATATCTGTCTTTTTAACAGCCTTTGTTGGGGTGTATTAAGTATATTACTCATATATCTTGTTCACAGTTGGGTTGAAAAAGGAGTATTGTTCCTAAATGATATGGTATTGCTATCTATTGACTCCGGCATAAGTTCATTGTTTATTGTTGATTTATTTAATTCTTCAACAACAGCTGTTGAATTAAAGAAAATGCTTGCTAATTCACAGAAACTTAAAGATGACCTTATGAATGTTCATAATAAGATGATTGAGTTTAATACTGCTATTGCAAATGGCAAAGAAAAAATGGACGAACTTAAAAAAATGTCCTTACAGGAACTCTATATATCAGCAAGGGATAATATAACAAATATTGCACTTGATGAAGACTCTCCAGAATTACAAAATCTTAAAAAGAAGTTAGACTCATTAAAAGACAAGTATTATAAAAGAATGCTTGCCGAAGATAAGGCTAAGTTTAAACTTTTGAAAAACAATCCAAGAGCTGTTTCTTATAAATATAAGGAAAGTTTTAGAGAAATGATGGATAAAGCTAAAAAATATAAAAAAGAGAAATAAAAATTAAGGCTATGGTTTTGTTCCATAGCCTTTTTGATATACATTATTTTTTAATAAGATCTCTGATTTCATCCTTATTCAACCAAGGTTTTCTCCTATGTATCATACTATGGCAATTAGAGCAAACCATAACAAGATCATTAATATTTGTAGACTCTCCCTCTTTCATTTCCGAAACAGGTTTAATATGATGAGCCTCTATAAAATCTTTTCCAATATCTCCATATTTATCTACAAAAGAAAAGCCACAAATTTCACAAAACAATTTTCCATTATGCCTCTCTTTAAATTGTTTTTTCGCCATAATAATAAGTTTTTTATTCCTTTCGATACATATATGTTTCCTTAAAAATTTTTTGCCTTCAACAAAATCTTCATCATTTGATGTTAATTCTAGTTTATTTTCTTCTATTATGTAATCTGTTAATCCCCACACACCTTTTCTTGCTTTTATTCCATAAACAGAGTAAAAGGTATTATCTTTTCCGTAAGAAGTTTGCAAGCAGTTTTCTTGTAAAATTTTTGACAAAGTTCTGTCAGGTGTTTTGGAACGACTTAAATCTAGTTTTCCTCTTTTTATAATCATATCTAAAATCTGATTAAGATTAGCAATTCCTCCTAATACTTTAAGAGCTTCTATAGTTTCACTTTTCCAACTAACTTCCATTTAATTCCTCCTAATATTTAATGTAATTAAACCTATTTTTTTATAATCTTATTTTATATTATAAAAAAAGTCAACATATATACTAATAATTATATATTACTATAAATAACAATCCGCAAAAAACATCAATTTATGTCGAATTATGTCAATATATCTGAATTGAAATTACCACCTTATTTTGTGTATTATTAATATATAAAATATTAGAAAGGGGTAATTAAAATGAAGTTAAGAAAAATTACAGCTATATTGTTATCAGTTATGATTTCAGCTGGTTCAGTATATGCACATCCAGGAAGAACTGATTCAAACGGAGGTCACCATGATTACAAAAACAAAAGTGGTTTAGGTTCTTACCACTATCATTGTGGAGGATATCCGGCACATTTACATCCCAATGGTGTTTGTCCTTATAAATCAAGTTCTACAAGTACATCAAGTTCATCTTCTTCAAGTAGTAGCAGTTATACAACAACTAAAACTACTACAGTGGCAGAAAATCCAAATAAAAACAATGTTTATTTAATGCACACTATGCCACAGATGACAGTTGGAGAAAGTTTTACAGCAAGTGCTGTGTCAAATAACAGCAGTGCTAGTTTAAGTTGGTCATCAAGTAATCCTTCTGTAGCATCAGTTGATAGCTATACAGGTACAGTTACAGCAAAGTCAGTTGGTACAGCCGTTATTACTGTAACAAATGGATATAAAAGTGCATCATATACTGTAACTTGCAAGGGTTATATAGCCTATACAAATACAGAATGTTTAATAGACGGCAAAGCTATACAGCTTTATACTTACGGTGGAGAATACTATGTAAACTGTAATTCATTAAACAGCTATGGCTTTGATGTAACTTTTACAAAAGGCAGTGAAAGTTCACTTGTAAAAATAATCAGAAATGGCGATAAGATGTTATCTCCTATTGATGTAGTATCTTATCCTGAGGGAAAAGTAGCTTACGAAGCACAGGCTACTTCTATAAACGTTATTTGTGAAAACAATACAGCCTATAGCAAGTCAGTAAATGGCGAAGGTAGAATGTTTGTAGCCTTTGATTCACTTGCTGCATTCGGCAGTATTACAAAAGGCAATGGCAAAATACAGTTAAATACCTATTAGTACAATCAATCAAGGCTATGGTTTTGTTCCATAGCCTTCAGTCTATCGGAAAAGTCCAGTACAATTGGGCTTTTTTGCTTTTTTATAGCATAAACGATTTTTTTCTGCAAAATATTCTATTTATATTAGATTTCATTAAAACATATGACATTATATATTATATAAGTTTTATTGACAATTTGAGGAATGTATGAGAGATTGTACATTCCCTTTTTTAGTCTTGATATTAAAGAATAATGTGATTATAATATATTTCTGGAAAGATGTTGTCAAAGAGGGAGAAATGTAATGGAGAGAGAAAAATCAAAATCAAACCTTATGACAGAGGGAAAAATATGGAAGAATATTTTATTTTTTTCAATACCTTTGATTTTAGGTAATTTACTACAGCAGTTGTACAATACAGCCGACTCTATTATTGTTGGTAACTTTGTGGGAAGTAGAGCTTTAGCAGCTGTTGGTTCAAGTACATCACTTATATATCTGTTAATTGCATTTAGTCAAGGTGCTTCTGTTGGTGCCGGTGTAATAGTGGCACAGTTTTTAGGAGCGAAAGATAATAAGGCTACACAAGATGCTGTTCATACAGCTTTTTTTATTGCAATTATTTTAGGTATTGTTTTGACAATAGGTGGTGTAATATTCACACCGACTATATTAAGGTTAATGGGTACACCTGATGATGTAATAAATGACTCAATTACATATTTAAGATTGTATTCCTGTGGATTAATATTTAATGTAGTTTACAATATGTCAGCAGGTATTTTAAACGCAGCAGGTAATTCTAAGCGTTCATTGATTTACCTTGCCTATGCCTCAGTTACTAACATAATATTGGATATAGTATTAATTAGTTTCCTCAGAATGGGTGTAGCAGGAGCTGCCATAGCAACAGATATTAGTCAGGTTGTTTCTTGCATTTTGGCTTTAATATTCTTAATGAAAATTAATGATAGCTACAGGGTAAATTTAAGAAAGATTAAATGCCATAGAAAAATGGCAATTCGTATTGTAAAAATTGGTTTGCCAACAGGCATACAGAATATGGTTATTTCATTTTCAAACATACTTGTTCAGGCTAGCATAAATAGCTTTGGAGCATTGGCTATGGCTGGTTTTGGTGCATATATGAAGATAGACGGTTTCAATATTTTGCCGGTTATGAGTTTTAGTATGGCCGTAACAACATTTGTTGGTCAAAATTATGGTGCTGGAAAAATTGACAGAGTAAAAAAAGGTATGTGGACAACTATAGGAATGGGAATGATTTACACAATAGTAACCGGTGCTTTAATATTATTGTTCTCAAATGAAATTATGAGATTGTTTACAGAGGATAAAGAGGTAATTACCTACGGTAGAAGGGCAATTATGTTCTTCTGTCCATTTTACTTTATACTTAGTATTCTGCAATCATTGGCAGGAACTGTCAGAGGTACAGGAAAAAGTGTTCCACCTATGGTAGTTTTGTTAGTATCTATGTGTTTATTCAGAATTGTTTGGGTACAATTTATATTGCCAATGTTCAATTCTATAGACGGTATTTACATACTATATCCTGTTTCGTGGACTTTAGGTACAGTATTGATGATTTTATATGCATGGAAAGGTAAATGGTTAGAAGTTTATAAATAAAAGTAAGGCTGTTGAAAAGTATTAGTTTTCAACAGCCTTTTATGTTAGTAAATCGAAAATAATGTGTTCTGAGTTTAGCCTAAAATTTTCTTTAAATCTTCTTCAGGAGTGCTTATTGGGGAAATATTATAATTTTCAACCAAGAAATTAAGCACATTTTTAGATACAAAAGCAGGGAGAGTTGGTCCTAAATAAATATTCTTGATACCTAAGTGGAGTAAAGTTAAAAGAATACAAACAGCTTTCTGTTCATACCAAGAAAGTACCATAGAAAGAGGTAACTCATTTACACCACAGCCAAAGGCTTCAGAAAGTGCAACAGCAACTTTTATTGCACTATAGGCATCATTACATTGTCCCATATCCATAATTCTAGGAAGTTCGTCTATTGTGCCTAAATCTAAATCATTAAATCTGAATTTGCCACAGGCAAGAGTTAAAATAATGCTATCTTTAGGTGTTTGCTTTACAAATTCAGTATAATAATTTCTGCCAACTCTTGCACCGTCACAACCACCAACAAGGAAGAAGTGACTAATATCACCATTCTTAACAGCATCTACAACTTTATCTGCTACAGATAATACTGTATTGTGACCGAAGCCTGTCATAACACTTGAACCACCATTAATACCGGTTCTTATTTGATTTTCAGCATAGCCACCTAATTCAAGAGCTTTTTCTATAACAGGAGTAAAGTCCTTATTATCTCCGATGTGTACCATTTCCGGATAAGAAACCATTTCAGTTGTAAAAACTCTGTCAGCATAGCTAGATTTGACTGGCATAAGACAGTTTGTTGTGTAAAGAATAGGAGCAGGAAGGTTGTCGAATTCTTTTTGCTGATTTTGCCAAGCTGTACCAAAGTTACCCTTTAAATGAGGATATTTTTTAAGCTCTGGATAGCCATGGGCTGGTAACATTTCACCATGAGTATAAATGTTAATTCCCTTATCCTTTGTTTGTTCTAAAAGCTGTTTTAGGTCATAGAGGTCGTGACCTGTAATTACAATAAAAGGTCCTTTTTCTATTTCAAGAGTAACCTTTGTAGGTTCAGGATTGCCAAAAGTTTCAGTATTAGCTTTATCTAATAATGCCATACATTTGAGGTTAATTTCTCCTGTTTTTAATACAAGAGGTAAAAGTTCTTCTTGTGTTAAATCACTACCTATTGCAGAAAGTGAAGTGTAGAAAAATTCATTTACATCGTTATCAGTATAGTTACAGACCATAGCGTGATAGGCATAGGCAGCCATACCCCTTATGCCAAAAAGTATTAGAGATTTTAATGAACGAATATCTTCATTTTCATTCCAAAGGTTAGACATATCGTAGTCTGCTGTGTTACCACTTAGAGAGTGAACTTTGTCTATAAGCTGTATAAGAGTTTCATCATTAAAACTAACGTTTGTAATTGTTGTAAAAAGACATTCAATTATAACTTTTGTGTTGACTTCATTAATTTCGTTCTTTTTTGCAAGAGTAATCAATGCACCTGTTAATTGGTCCTGAAGTTTAGCAGTTAATGCAGATTTTCCACATACACCGGCTTTACCGGTACAGCCTGTACAACCAGCTGTCTGTTCACATTGAAAGCAAAACATTTTATTTTCCATATTTTAAATCTCCTTTTCTTTTCTTGAATTTATGGGTAAAGTATAATATACTTAAAATAATAATTCTGTTGTAATTACAACATTTTTTGAAAAAGGGAGAATATTTTTGGAGAAATATATAGATGTATTAAAAAAATCAATTATATTTAATGGCTTAAATGATGAGGAAATAAAGGAAATATTAGCTGATTTAAGTCCTAAGAAAATAAGCTATGAAAAGGGAAATTTTATAATAAGAAATGGAGATAGTATAAAATCTTTTGGAACAATCATTTCCGGAAAAGCTATAGTTATAAAGGAAGATTTTTGGGGTAACAGAAGTGTTATTTCAGAATTGCTTTCAGGAGAAATTTTTGCTGAAACCTTTGCCTGCCTTAAGAATAGTACAGCTGAAATAAGTGTAGAGGCATTGGAAAAAACAGAAGTTATGTTTTTTAATGTTGAAAAAATACTTGGAAATAGTTTTACTAACGAAGAATGTCAAAGAAAAATAGTAAGAAATATGCTTGTGAATTTGGCGAAAAAGAATTTGAATTTTACAAGAAAAATAGAACATATTAAAAAGAAAACCATACGAGAAAAGCTACTTTCATACTTGTCCGGTGAGTCTATGAAAAATAATTCACTAACTTTTGAAATACCCTTTAATCGTCAGCAACTTGCAGACTATCTTTCAGTTGACAGAAGTGCATTGTCAACTGAAATAGGAAAACTGCAAAAAGAGGGTATAATTAAGTGTAGGAAAAATAAATTTACCTTACTTCAGTAATACCCAAAGCCTTGAAAAATTCAGATACAAAACTATCCCAAACTTGGTCAAGGTCGTGGTTCATTGAAAATTCAATTTGTGCTGTACCTGTACTTACAGTCACAACATCATTTTTGAAAATTATATTTACAAAACAAGCCTTTGCGTTAGGGTGGAATGTAAGAGCTTTTTCGTCAGAATATGCAAAGACATACTTCATATAAAGGGGCTTTTGTTTTCCTTTTATAATTTCAAAAGCAAGAGGGCGAATTTCACTCCAGTTACAGAAAACTTTATTTTCATTTTCGTCCCAATCATTGTTAAATTTGCCGTCTATTGAAAATGTAGCTTTTGTTGCAATAGTACATTCTCTCAGTTCAAAATCATCAAAGCTGTTTTCAATAAGCAATTTGTTCATAAAAAGCTTAATTTGTGAAGGTTCTATATTAAAATTATACACTTTAACATCTCCTAAATTAGAAAAATATTCACAATTAATAATAACATAACTTGCATATTTCAACAAGATATATTATAATAAATAAATTAGTAATGCAAAATGTGGGTGATAATTTGGATTTACTTCAAACACTAAAAAGTTTTCAAGGTGTAAAGGACTTTGAGGAAACAACAAGTTTTTATTACACTTTTCATAATTGCCCTGAAAAAGGAGAGCATACGAAGGTAATGCTTGACTATACACTTTCTGTGGAAACAGGGGATGAGATATTGAAAATAGGGGTTTGTCCCCACTGTGGAAAAGGTTTTTACCACAGAGATTTCCAAACTAAGAATTTTTAGGAGGACAAAATAATGGAAGATAATAACAAAGAAAATGGCTTAGGTGGCACAGGCAATTTTATTCACAGCCTTATTCAGGAAGATTTAGGCGATGATTGCTCAAAAATTATTACACGTTTCCCACCAGAGCCTAATGGCTATCTTCACATAGGTCATGCAAAAAGCGTTTGCCTTAACTTTGGATTAGCAGAATATTATGGTGGTAAGTGCAATTTAAGATTTGATGATACAAACCCTGCTAAAGAGGATACAGAATTCGTTGAATCAATTAAAAATGATATTAAGTGGCTTGGTTTTGATTGGGAAGATAGATTATTTTTTGCATCAAGTTACTTTGAACAGATGTATGATTTTGCTGTAGAGCTTATTAAAAAAGGTCTTGCTTTCGTTTGTGATATGAATGCAGAGGAAATTCGTCAAGCAAGAGGTACACTTACTGAACCTGGTAAGGAAAGTCCTTATAGAAACAGAAGTGTTGAAGAAAACCTTGACCTTTTCCAGAGAATGAGAAATGGTGAATTTGGTGATGGCGAAAAGACTTTAAGAGCTAAGATTGATATGGCATCACCTAACATCAATATGCGTGACCCTGTTATTTACAGAATTGCTCATATTCATCATCATTCTACAGGTGACAAGTGGTGCATCTACCCAATGTACGATTTCGCACATCCTGTTGAAGATGCTATTGAAGGTATCACACATTCTATTTGTACAATGGAATTTGAAGACCACAGACCTTTATACGATTGGGTTGTAAATAATATTACACTTCCAAAGGCTACAAAGCCTAGACAGGTAGAGTTTGCTAAGCTTAATCTTGCAGACACTATTATGGGTAAGAGATATTTAAGAAATCTTGTTGAAACAAATCAGGTTGATGGTTGGGACGACCCTAGACTTGTAACTCTTTCTGGTATCAGAAGACGTGGTTATACTCCAGAGTCAATAAAGAATTTCTGTAATATGGTTGGTGTTTCAAAGGCTAATTCAGTTGTTGATTTGGCACAGCTTGAATACTGTATCAGAGAAGATTTACAGCCAAAAGTTCCTGTAGTTATGGCAGTTTTAGACCCTATTAAGTTAGTTATTACAAATTATCCAGAGGGTCAGACTGAAATGCTTGAAATTGAAAATCACCCTAAGAACGAAGAAATGGGTAAGAGAGAAGTTCCTTTCTCAAGAGAACTTTATATTGAGGCTTCTGACTTTATGGAAGAACCTCCTAAGAAATACTTTAGATTTGCTGTTGGTAATGAAGTAAGATTGAAGGGTGCATACTTTGTTACTTGTACTGATTTTGTTAAAGACGAAAACGGTAAGGTAGTTGAAATTCACGGTACTTATGACCCAGCTACAAAGAGTGGTCTTGATTTTACAGCAAGAAAAGTTAAGGGTACAGTTCATTGGGTGAATGCAGCAACTGCTGTTACTGCTGATGTAAACTTATACGAAAATCTTGTAGTACCGGATGAAAATTCAGAAAACGGCTACAGTATGAATCCTAATTCACTTACTACTGTAAAGGCTTATATTGAACCATCTATAAAGGGTGTTAAGCCTATGGATAGATTCCAGTTTATGAGAAACGGATATTTTGTTGCTGATAGCAAGCATTGTACAGAAGAACATCTTGTGTTTAACCGTATTGTTTCACTTAAGAGTTCTTTTAAGCCAAACAAATAATTTGTAGGCTTATTTAGGAGGAAGAAATGAGTAAAAACAGATATGACGATTACGACGACTACGACTTCGAGGAAACTCCCAGCCGCAGAAGAAGTAGAAACAGCGGGCGAAGAAAAAAGAAGGAAAAAAAGGCAAAAGTTGTAAAGGAAAAGGTTAAGGCTACTAAAGATAAGCCTAACAAACCTAAGAAAAAGAGAACTTTAAAGGCTAAATTCTTTATGATTTTGGCAGCTGTTTTAGGTCTTTATTGTGTTGCCGTTCTCGGCTATTTTGGCTGGACATACATTAATGATAATCCTGATGATGACGGCATTGTGGAAACACCGGTTACAAAGATTTCTGAAATGGTAACACCGAAACTTCCGGAAAGGACAACTTTCCTTATTGTCGGTGTTGATGATGACGGAACAAGAACGGATACAATTATTGTAGGCTGTTATAATTCAGTTTTAGGAGAATTAAATCTTATTTCAGTACCGAGAGATACTCTTGTAAGAGTTGATGATGATACTTTTACCAAGATGAATGAAGAATTCCCTGAACCTGGACAGCATGGTATGAAGATAAATGCTATTCATCACTATGGTGGTGATAAGTATGGTATGGAGCTTTTGGAAAATCAGCTTAATACTATGCTTGATACTAATATTGATTTTTATGTTAAGGTTAGTTTTGAGGCATTTGATTACCTTGTTGATTCCATTGGTGGTATTGAATACAATGTTCCGATTGATATGGATTACGACGACCCTGGTCAGGACCTTGCAATTCACTTAAAGGCTGGTCCTCAGAAGCTTAATGGTAAGCAGGCAGAAGGTCTTGTAAGATTTAGAAAGGGTTACGACAATCAGGATATAGGTCGTGTTGAAACACAGCAGAACTTTATTAAAGAGTTCTTAAAGCAGGTTATGAATGCAGATACTATATTCTCTAATCCATCTGCTTATATTAATACTTTCTTTAAGTACATTACTACAGATTTGAAGATTACTGATGCTATAAAGTATATAAATGTATTAAAGCAGTTTGATAGCAATAAGGTAAATACATATACTTTACCAGGTGAAATCGGCTCAATGTATGGTTTTGTAGGTGGGTATGTTATGGACGAAGAAGAAACAAATAAACTTGCTTATGACATATTCTCAAGACCAAGTAATGAAATAATTGCTGAAAGAGAGTCACAGCAGAATGCAGAAGCCAATGCTGGAAATTACAATGATGCTGAATTAACTATTCAGGTTCTCAATGGTGGTTATGCAAATGGTATGGCTACTAAGGTTAAGCAGGAACTTGAAGGAGAAGGCTACAATGTATCTTCTATTGGAACATATAGTGGTGAAAAGGTAAGTAAAACAAGAATTTATGTAAAAGAAGACGGTATGGGACAACAGCTTAAGAAGTCTTTTGATGGCTGTGAAGTTGTTACAGACCCAACAGTTGCTTCAGAATACGATATTGTTGTTGTTATTGGTACAGGTGAGTAATGAAATTAATTATTATAGGAGGCGGTGCTGCCGGAATGGCTGCGGCTATTGAGGCAGCACACACTGATGAAAAAGTTGAAATTTTAATATTGGAAAGACTGGACAGAGTAGGTAAGAAAATTCTTGCTACAGGCAATGGCAGATGTAATTATAGCAATCTCAATGCCTCTGTTAAAAATTATTATGGAAAAGACAGCAGTTTCACAGCCTATAGTTTAAAGGAGTTTACCGTAAATGATACGGTAAACTTTTTTAATCAAATGGGAGTTTTTCCAAAAGAAGAAAATGAAGGTAAATTATATCCATTTTCTGAACAGGCAAGTGCAGTTTCTGATGCTTTAAGAAATGAAATTGCCAGACTTGGTATAGAAATAAAGACAGGTTTTCACGTTGCTGACATATCAAGAAATAAAAAGTCTTTCAAGATTACTTCAAAAGATGGAGAAGTAGTAAGAGGTGACAGAGTTATAGTCGCTGGTGGAGGTTGTGCACAGCCAGCTCTAGGCTCTGACGGTTCAGCTTTTGATTTACTCAAAAACTTAGGACACAGTATGACCAATACTGCTCCGGCTTTAGTGCAAATTAAAACAGAACCAAAGGAAGTTAAAAGTTTACAGGGTATAAAATTTACCGGTGGAGTGTCACTTATACACAAAGATAGGGAGATTGCCAGTGAATATGGTGAAGTTTTGTTTACAGATTATGGACTTTCCGGTCCACCTATATTCCAGATTTCCACAAAAGTTGCTTTTAAAAAGAACTTAATTATTGCTTTAGATTTTATGGTTGAGTATTCTCCTAAGGAGATATTCGATATATTAGAAAGTAGAAAAGAGGCTTTAGGTCACTTGACTATGGAAAATTATTTTGTGGGTCTTTTAAATAAGAGAATAGGAAACTTAATTGCTAGACGTGCCGGCATAGAAAAGTTGTCATTCCCTGTTAATAAGTTGGATAATCAGCTTTTATGGTCTATGGCATCATATATTAAGGATTATCAAATTCCAGTTACCGGTACAAAAGGCTTTACAAATGCACAGGTTACAGCCGGTGGCATACTTACAGAAGATTTTAATGACAGAACTATGGAATCATATATTGTAGATGGTCTTTATGCCTGTGGAGAAGTTTTGGATATTTACGGCGACTGTGGTGGATATAACTTACAGTGGGCATGGAGTAGTGGCAGACTTGCCGGCAGAAGTGCTGTAGAGAGTTTTAGAAAGGGTTAATATGCTTAAAATTTCAAATGTTAAAATTAAAGCTGATGTAAAAGTTAATAAAGAGATTTTAGCTAAAAAAGTGGCAAAGATATTAAGAGTATCTGCCAATGCTATTAAAGATTTAAGTATTGTAAAAAAATCTATTGATGCCAGAGATAAGGAAAATGTATTTTATTTATTTTCATTAAAGGTTGATATTGAAAATGAGGATAGATATTTGAAATTAAAAGATGTTTCAAAATACAAGGAAATTTCATATGCAATTCCTGAAAACAAGTGTATTAATTCTCCGGTTGTAGTCGGTTTTGGTCCGGCAGGTATGTTTGCATCACTTTTATTAGCGAGAGCTGGAGCAAAGCCTATTGTACTTGAAAGAGGTAAGGCTGTTGAAGACAGACAGGCTGATATTAATAAGTTCTTTGAAACAGGAGTACTTAATACTGAATCCAATGTTCAATTTGGTGAAGGTGGTGCAGGTACTTTTTCAGACGGAAAATTGACTACTAACACAAAAGATTTTCGTCATAGCTTTATATTGAAAACATTTGTAGAATTTGGAGCACCGGAAGAAATACTCTATGAAGCAAAAGCACATATTGGCACAGATTATCTTATAAAGGTTGTAAAAAATATAAGAGAAGAAGTTATAAGATTAGGTGGTATTGTGCTTTTTGACAGTAAAATGACTGAAGTGATTTCTGAAAATGGTACATTGACTGGTGTTAAGTACATTAGTAACGGTGCTGAAAAAGAAATAAAAACTAATTCTCTTATTCTTGCTATAGGACATTCGGCAAGGGATACTTTTTATGCCTTAAAGGAGCAAAATATAAAAATGGAACAAAAGCCTTTTGCTATGGGTGTAAGAATTGAGCATAAACAGGATTTTATTAGCGAAAGCCAGTATGGGAAATTTGCAAAATATTTGCCACCGGCAAGCTATAAGTTAGTAGCTCATTTGCCTAATGGAAGAAATGTTTATACATTTTGTATGTGCCCAGGTGGAGTTGTAGTAGCAGCATCATCAGAAGAAGAAAGATTAGCTGTAAATGGTATGAGTTATTTTGCAAGAGATAAGGAAAATGCAAATTCAGCACTATTGGTATCTATACAGCCTGAGGATTTTGGCACTGATGATGTACTGGGTGGAGTAGAGTTACAGAGAAAAATTGAACACAGTGCATATGTAGAAGGTGGAAAAAATTACAATGCTCCGGTTCAAAAAGTAGGGGATTTCCTTAAATCTCAGAAAACTTTAGAATTAGGAGATATAAAACCTAGCTATAGACCGACTGTTACACCGTCAGATTTTAAAAATGTATTCCCTGATTTTATGTACAAGGCTTTACAAGAAGGAATAAAAGTTTTTGATAAACAGATTAAAGGTTTTGCACAGGATAATGCCGTTATGACAGCTGTGGAAAGTCGTTCATCATCACCTGTTAGAATAGTGAGAAAAGAAGATTATAATTCTGTATCCATAAAGGGGTTATATCCTTGTGGAGAAGGTTGTGGTTATGCCGGAGGAATAATGTCTGCTGCTACAGATGGTTTAAAATGTGGAGAGGCTGTTTTAAAGGGAGAATAGCTTAAAAATATCTTGACAAATTTATGAAAATATATTAAAATAAATCTGTTATGAGCCGGTGTGTCGGAACTGGCAGACGAGGCAGACTCAAAATCTGTTGTAGGTGACTACGTGCGGGTTCGAGTCCCGCCACCGGCATAGCTCAAAGTCCTTAAATTGTTTTCAATTTAGGGGCTTTTTTTAGACTTTGGAGGATTTATGAAAGTAGCAGTTTGTGATGACCAAGAGATATATTTGAGAGCAGTTGATAATGAAATTAAAGATTTATCTTATTTATCCATATCTTTATTTGAAGATAGTACTAAATTGGCTAAGGAAATTGAAAATGGCGAATATTACGATTTGTTTATACTTGATATAGAAATGCCAGATTTAGACGGTATGGAGTTAGCTAAAATTATAAAAAGCTATATTAAAAATCCCATAATTATTTTTTTGACCAGTTATACGGATTATGTTTATAATGCTTTTGAAATAGAGGCTTTCAGGTTTATACCTAAAGAAAGTATGAATGGCAAAATTCTATCAACTATTGAAGAATATGTTGACAAATTAAGTCAAGACAGAGATTTTTATATAATGTCAAATATTAAGAAAGATAAAATTTTATTGACAGATATTATGTATGTTGATTACAGAGCAAAGTATATAAACTACCATATGAAAAATGGTGAAATTAAGAGAGAAAGAAAGCAGTTACATGATTTTATAGATGATGTAAAATCAGAAGATTTTATTTACATAAACAAAGGTATTATTGTAAATATGAAAAATACAAAGTACGTTGAAGGTCATGATTTAATAATGAAAAATATGGAAAGACTGCCTATTAGTTTGAATACAATAAAGAAGGTTAAAAGCCAGTTATTAGAATATTGGAATAGCCGAATTGAATAAAGTAAAAGTCCTTGGAAATAGATTTTCCAAGGACTTTTTTTAAAAATTATTTAGTTCTAGCACCGTAGTTTAAAGATACGTTTTCAAATACATATCTACCACCTGTAGAACCCTGATGATAAATTTCAAAGCCACCAAAGTTAGTAACATTTGTAATTGTACCAGTAAGTGTAATAGGTGTTACACCTTCACCTGTTAAAGCATCAACATACTGACTAGAAACATTAGCAGTAAGTGTAGTGCCAGTTAAATCAAGAGTAATTCTACATCTATCTCTGAAACCAGCCTGAATGTATTGCATATCTCCTATTGGAGTACCAACACCGTCTTTGTATTCCATAAGCTGGAATTCAATAGTGTTTGTCATAGATTTACTTCTCATATAATGAATACCACAGCCTGTCTGAGTATCTGGGTCAAACTTGATTAATAATTCTTCATACTGACCGGCACTACCAAAGCCCTGACCAGCTGTCTTTTCTGGAGTTAAGTCTACAACAGCAGACATATCACCATAATCATTAGTTGGCTGAGCATAAATAGCACGACAGTATCTAGTGCCAGTAATAGCACCCTTTACATTAGATGCGTATGTACCAGAACCATAGTTATAATACCAGTCACCAATAAAGTTCCATTTACCCTTTACAGTGCCAGGAATACTCTTTTCTAAGAGAGTTCTGTAAGGAGTTACACCATCTTCAAGCACAGAATTTAATACATCAGTTGTAATGAAAGGTGGATGAGTAGGAACACTCTGGAAGTTAGTGTCGATATTTGCAGAAGTAACATCATCCGCAGTAATTGGATTTGGATACATTACAGTAACAGCATCTCCAACTTTACTAAGTTCGCTATCTGGAGCAATTACCATCTTAATATACTTGCCAATATCACCTTCGCAAAGAGTGTATGACTTAGTAGGAGTATCCATCTTAGAGTCAGCAATGGCAATAGCACCATTACCTTCTGCATCATCACATCTATACCAAGTAATAAGTGAAGTATCATTACTTGCTACACCTAAATCAAGAGCATAGTCTACATTTATAGCACCGTTGCTGATATTTACAGTAGGTTCTTTAGTAAATGTAGGAGCATCTTCTATTTTTGGTTCAACAGTTACTACAGTTTTGTTCTTAATACCATTAGATGCTGTTGCTGTAACAATAGCTGTAGTTGGATTAAGAGTGTGGTTGTTAGCAGTTACTGTACATTTATTTCCGTTTTGTTCAATAGTAACATCGCCTTCAGCAGTAAATGTTACGTTTTGGTTTGCTCTGGCAGGATAAACAGAGGCTGTAATTGTGCCAGATGCTTCGCCAGTTTTTACTGTAATGGCATCGTTAGTAACTACACGCATAGGTTCGCTACCCTTGTTTTCGTATTGAGTTCTGCAATTTGCAGGGTCCCAATCATCATCGCCACGGAGAACATTCCATAGGTTGTAAGCATCAGCCTGTTCATCTGTAAGTTCAATAGCACAGCTGTCATCAACAATATTTGCTTTTGCTCCAGTAGAGTCAGTTAAATTACGATACTGGAATGTATACTGTCCAGGAAGACTAGGTGTCCACTGGTATGTACCCTTGTCAGTTGGAATTTGACAATTTAAAAGAGTAATGTCAGCCCAACCCTTGCAAAGGTAAGTAGGTAATGTGCCTTCAGGTTTGTTAAGCTGGAATGTACAATCCTTGAAAAGGAACTTTTCACCACCACCAACAACATGGTTGCTGAGAGAGTTAATAGTACAGCCATCTAATACCTGTATGCCACCCCAACCCATAATAAAGTCGTTAGTACCCTGAATATAGCAATTCTTGTAGTAACCACGTTTTACATCATTTTCAAATGTATCAAGGATTGAAATAAATTGACAATTATCATAGAAGTGCTTATCGCCACCACCAAAATAAGCAAAGGCTTGAGTTTCAAGGTCTGAACGCTTTGTAAGAGCCTGAGATGGGTCCTTTGCATATGGTACATCTACGTTACAATAGTTGTAAATAGATATATTCTTTAATGTAAGACCTGTACAGTTAGAAACAACTGTAGCACTGTTGTAATTACCTGATGCACCCTGATTATTACCTCTGTTATCGGCAATAACTACGTCGTTAGGGTCGTCAGAAAGACCTACAAATGTAAGATAATCCTTTGTAATAGAAAGACCGTTCTTGCTTTCATCACCATGGAGTCTATATACACCAGGCATAATTGAAATTACAGTAGGATTTTCAGCAGTACCAGCTGGTGCTGCTTCATAGGCTGCTTCAATAGTAGCATATGTATTATTAGCCGGGTCATCTTGTGAAAGTGAACCATTTACAGTAATAATATTACTTGTTTCACCATTGTTAAATTCGTAGTTATTATCGAGAGCTTTCTGTAAAATATGTGCTGAATCTCTGGAATCAACAATACCATCACCGTTTACATCAGCCATTTCAAATAAACAATTTTCCGGAACAATACCAGTTAAGCAAATTTGAAGTGCTGCAGAAGAATCATCAGCTGTTATCTGTCCATCGTTGTTTATATCGCCCAATGTAGCACCAAAGCTAGGTACAGCCATAGTTGGAACGAGGAGAGAAACTGCAAATGTCATTTTTAATTTCTTTTTCATAATATACAACCTCCTTTTTTAATAAAATTTAAAGATATTTAATATCCTGTAAATAAGTCTAACATATGTCGTAAAAAGTGTCAACAAAAAGGGGTGTAAATAAACAAAATATTGTGTAATATGTACAAAACGTACAATAAAAAGGACATAAACGAGTCAATATTTATTACAAAATTATTAATTGTTAGCACTCACATTAAATGAGTGCTAAAAAATTCTTGACATTTTATAGTACAATAACTATAATATTATTATAGTAGATGATTTTAGAATGATATACTTTTAGGAGATGTTTATAAAATGCAAAAAGGTAATTTATCAATTAACAGCGAAAATATTTTTCCAATAATTAAAAAGTGGCTTTATTCTGATACAGATATTTTTCTTAGAGAACTTGTAAGTAATGGCTGTGATGCTATTGCTAAGTACAAGAAATTAGTTTCTATGGGCGAGGCTGAAGAAAGCAATAGTCCATATAAGGTTACTGTTAGACTTGATGAGAAAAACAGCTTAATTGAAATAGAGGATAATGGTATTGGTATGACTGAAGATGAAGTCAAAGAATATATTACTCAGATTGCCTTTTCAGGGGCAACAGACTTCATAAGCAAGTATCAGGACCAGTTTGAAAATGGTAATGATATTATTGGTCACTTTGGTCTTGGTTTTTATTCAGCATTTATGGTTGCTGACAAAGTTGAAATTGATACTTTAAGCTACAAGAATGATGCTAAGGCTGTTAAATGGGTTTGTGATGGTGGTATCGAATACGAAATAGGTGAAGGCAAAAAGCCAACAAGAGGTACAATTATCACACTTCATGTAGGTGAAGAAGGCAAGGAATTTTTAAATTCTTGGAAGTTAAAAGAAATTTTAGCTAAGTACTGCTACTTTATGCCTACAGAAATTTACTTTGAAGATGTAGAAGAAGTAAAGAAAGCAGAAGAAGAAAGAGCAAAGAAACTTGCAGAAAACCCTGATACTGCTCCGGTAGAAGAAGCTCCAAAGCCTGTAAACGATACTACTCCACTTTGGCTCAAGAAACCTAGTGAATGTACAGATGAAGAATACATTAGCTTCTATCACAAGGTATTTACTGACTTTAATGACCCTCTTTTCTGGATTCATTTAAGTATGGATTATCCATTTAGATTAAAGGGTATTTTATATTTCCCTAAGTTAAAGCACGAACTTGATTCAGTAGAAGGTCAGGTTAAGTTATATAACAATCAGGTATTTATTGCCGACAACCTTAAGGAAGTTATTCCTGAATTCTTACTTTTATTAAAGGGTACTATTGACTGTCCGGACTTACCTCTTAATGTAAGCCGTAGTTTCTTACAGAATGACGGTTATGTTACAAAGATGAGTAAGTATATTACAAAGAAGGTAGCTGACAAGCTTAATTCAATGTTTAAGAAAGACAGAAAACAGTATGAAGGTTTCTGGAATGATATTAGCCCATTTATAAAGTATGGTTGTATGAGAGAACACGATTTCTATGATAAGGTAAAGGATAGTCTCTTATTTGTAAATACTGATGGTGAATATGAAACTCTTGATGAATACAAGGCTAAGGCTAAGGACAGCTCAAAGGTATTCTATGTAAATGATAAACAACAACAGGCACAGTATATTAAGTTGTTTAAGGATAACGGTGTTGAGGCTGTTGTACTTGATACAAGACTTGACGTACCTTATGTAGGTTTCTTAGAAGCTAATTGTGGTGGCACTAAGTTTGCCAGAATAGATTCAGATGTGTCTGAAATTTTAAAGGGCGAGGAAAGTGTAAAACTTGATACAACTGCTCTTGAAGAACTTTTCAAGGCTAATCTTGAAAATGATAATATTAAGATAAAAGTTGAAGCATTAAAGAGTGAAGATGTTTCCGGTATGATTGAGCTTGATGAACAGGCAAGACGTATGCAGGAAATGAGTAAAATGTATGGTATGGAAAACAGCTTTGACAGCACAAAGGATGAAACACTCGTGCTTAATTCAAACAACAAGGTTGTTCAGCTTTTATTGGATTTAAAGAATGATAGTAATAAGGGCGAGGAAACAAAGATGCTTTGTAAGCAGATTTATGACCTTGCAATAATGAGTCACAAGCCATTATCAATGGAGGCAATGACAGCTTTTGTAGCCAGAAGTAATAAAATTATGGAACTTTTGGCAGAAAGCAAATAATTTAGAAATTAGTATATGTTGAAAGACAGCTTTTTTCGTGGTATAATGGCTTGAATATTAAATGAGGTGTTTGTGTATGGATGACAAAAGTAGATTTATGCCAATACTGTTAGTAGACGGTGTTGTGCCATTTCCAAATAGTAAATATACCTTTAGTGTTGAGCAAGAATCCCTCATAGAGGGAGTAAAAGCTGCCTTAGGTATGGATAATAAAATACTTATTGCCAATGCTAAGAAATTTGATGAAGGCATTGTTGAAGGCAATATATATAGAATAGGTGTAGTAGGTAAAATTGAGGGTGCTATGCGTATCCTTGATGGTGTGTTAAAAATAACAGTTTCTACAAGTGAAAGAGGGTTTATAAACAGTATTCAGAAACATTCTGATTTTACATTATGTCAGGTAGATTCTATTACCGAAATCAATAGTGATGTTGAAAGAGCTGATGTATCTAAGGATATATTAATGGATTTATTTAATAACTTTAGAACAGAAATACCGGTTCAGCCTTTAACTGCCAAATTGGTAAAAGAAGCTGAAGACGTTGGTCAGCTTTGTGATGTTTTAGGTGACAAGGTTGTTAGAGCTTTTGATGATAAACGTAAAATATTAGAAGAAACTGATATTTATGAAAGAACAGTAGTTACTATTGCCTTTATGGAAAAGGAAATAGAAAGAGCTAATGTAAAGAATGAAATAATGAACAGAGCTAGAGCCAATATGGAAGAAGCTCAGAAAGAATATTTCCTTAGAGAAGAATTAAAGGCTATTAATGAAGAATTAGGCGATAAAAGTGGTGTAGGCGAAGAAATTAACGGCTACAGAGAAAAAATGAAAAAGCTCAATATGCCACAGTATGCTGTTGATAAACTTGAAAAGGAATTTGAAAGACTTAAGAGAAGTCAGCAGGGTGCACAGGAAGGTTCTATTATCAGGGACTATATTGACAATGTGTTGTCACTTCCTTGGGGCATCTATTCAAAGGAAAGCAAGGATTTAAAGAAGGCTGAAAGAATACTTAACAAGGACCACTATGGTCTTGAAAAGGTTAAGGAAAGAATTGTAGAATTCCTTGCTGTAAAAGCTGCAACAGACAATATTAATGCTCCTATTCTTTGTCTTGTAGGACCTCCTGGTGTAGGTAAGACTTCTATTGCAAAGTCAATGGCTAGAGCATTAGGCAGAGAATATGTAAGAATGAGTTTAGGTGGTATAAGTGATGAGGCCGAAATCAGAGGTCACAGACGTACTTATTTAGGAGCAATGCCTGGTAGAATTATAGCTGCTATGCGTCAGGCTGGAGCATCAAATCCACTTATTCTTTTAGATGAAATAGATAAAATTGGTAAGGACTATAAGGGTGACCCTGCTGCTGCATTCCTTGAAGTATTGGATGCAGAACAGAATGTAAACTTTAGAGATAATTATCTTGAAATGCCTTATGATTTAAGTAAGGTTCTCTTTATTTGTACAGCTAATAGCCTTGATACAATTCCTGGTCCACTTAGAGATAGATTGGAAATTGTTGAACTTTCTAGCTATACAGCAGAAGAAAAACAGCACATTGCAGAGGAATTTCTTATTCCAAAGCAGTTAAAGGCAAATGGTCTTACAAAATCTCAGCTTAGATTTAAGAAAGATGCTGTAGCTGATATGATTGAGAGCTACACTCGTGAAGCCGGTGTAAGAAGTTTAGAGAGATTAGTTGGTGCTGTGTGCCGAAAGGTAGTAAAGGAAAGAATACATTCAACTAAACTTGTAACAGTTACTAAGAAGAATATTACTGACTACCTTGGCAGAAGAAGATTTAAGCCAGAAACTATAAATGCTAAAGATGAAGTTGGTATTTGTAGAGGACTTGCTTGGACAAGTGTAGGTGGTTGCACTCTTAGTGTAGAAGTTAATATTCTTAAGGGTAAGGGTAACTTTAAAATCACTGGTAATGTTGGTAAGGTTATGGAAGAAAGTTATAATGCAGCTTTAAGTTATATTAGAGCAAATGCAGAAGAACTTGGTGTGGATATAGATTTTGAACACACTGATGTCCATATCCATATTCCAGAAGGTGCTACTCCAAAGGATGGTCCATCAGCAGGTATAACTATGGCAACTGCTATGGTTTCTGCAATGAAGAAAGTTCCTGTACGTTCAGATATTGCAATGACAGGTGAAATAAGCATCAGAGGTAAGGTAATGCCTATTGGTGGCTTAAAGGAAAAGGTTCTTGCTGCAAAGAGAGCAGGCGTAAAGAAGATTATTATTCCTGTAGAAAATGCTCCAGACCTTGAAGAAATTCCAGAATATGGTAAGGAAAATATTGAGTTTGTTCTTGCAGAACAGATGAACGATGTTTTAAGTAATAGTTTAGTTTAATATTAAAATATCGGATTTATATTTCCGATGCACTATTAAAAGGTGTGAATTCCTATGTGGGTTCACACCTTTTTTGTACTATAAAATAATTAGGTGCGTTAATTTGACATAATTCGACAAATTATATCAATCTATTATTATGTTTTATAATATTACATATATTGACAATAAATAACAAATAGAGTTATAATAAATTATAGATTATGAAAATCTGTTAACTTTTAATATTGCATAAAACCTATTGGATAGACATAATAATATTGTTTTAAATAAAAGGATATGTTGAACAATAAGATTATATTATATTTGTTAAATAAAGAAGTTTTTCTAAACATAGACAAAATTGTGTAATTTTGTATTGAGTTTATATGGGTTATTATATGTACGGATAATGATTAGTTCAAAGTGAAATGTAAAGGATTGTGTTTCTATTCTTATAGACAACAAGGGCTGGTTATAATGATTAGTTCAGAGTGAAATGTAAATTGTGTATTGCAGGACGACTTATATTTCGATACGCTATAAAGATTAGTTCAGAGTGAAAAATAACTTATAAAAATTTTTATCATAAAAGTATTCTAGTATATCAGTAATAGACCTGATTATTGTACATAAAGAGTGATATATTTAAATTGAATATAAGTTTATAGGATGATTTAAGTTATTTATACAAAAAAATAAGCCGTTGCTCTATATGCAACGACCTATTTTCCCAATATGGACAAATTATTAGTTTGGATATAAATTAGATTTACATTCCATGATGACAAAGTAAGAAAATACTTTATCCTGGACTAATTTAACAAGTGATATGATAACATATTTTAAGATTAAAAGCAAATTTTTTGCTTGAATATACATTAGTGGTTGACAAATTAACATGCTGGTGCTATTATGTATTCATAAAATAAAAAAATGGAGGTGACAAAATGAAATTTCAATTAACTTTTTCATTAGACAAGGCTGAAATTCCAACAAAGGATTACAGAAGAATTTTTGCCAGTATTATTAAAAACGCTTTATCCAGATATATGGATGGTCAGCTTTTTGAAAAGTTTTATAAGGATACAAAGCAAAAAGACTTTACTTGGAGTGTAATATTTAATAAGCCTGATTTTTCAGGAGAAGGTATTAAACTTGGAAAAAATGAAATAAAAATGATTTTTTCTACATATGACAGAGAAAATACAGGCTATTTTATGTATTCAGCTTTTTTAAAATTATTAAACAAGAGTTTGCCATTGGATAATGATAATGCTATACGTCTATTATCAATAAAACAATTTAATCAACGAATTATTGACAAAAACAGTTGTATATTCAAAACTGTTACAGGTGCTCCAATAGTTGTTAGAGAACATAACAGGGGAGATAATACAGATAAATATTATACTTCTTTCAATGATGAATTTGATTTTGAATTGACAGAAGGACTTAAAAGACAAGCTGTATTAGCAGGTTTTAGTCAAAGTGATATTAATGAAATAAGTGCAAAGGCAATCAACTGTAATAAAAATGTTGTATATAATTATGGGGCTTATATTGATGCTAATACTGGTTTCATAGAAATTAGTGCTAAACCTTATATACTTCAATATTTTTATCAAGCAGGTATTTTGGCTCATCGTTCTATTGGTTTTGGAATGATTGATTTAATTGCACAGAAAAATATATAGAAGGGAGAGGAGGTTTTTTATGTATGAAAAAAATGGTGCTGAATATAGTACAAGAACGGAATGTATTGATTGGCGATATTCAGCAGCTATATTAGGTCTTGTTAAATTTTATGAGTATGCTCAAATAAAGGGTTTTGACTTAAAATTCGATTATGATGAAGATTATATTTACTACAATATTGAGGATATAACAGAAGAATTATTTTTAGACTTTGCAGAAAATTCATTTAAAAAGGATATGCACCATGTTTTTGTAGAAAATGCAATAAGAGATAAAAATGAGTTTACAGAAGATGAAATTAAAATCATTAATGAAAGACTTTTGGGAAATACGACATTAAAGAAATATTTTTCAAAAAATAAATTTAATGGTAAAAATAAGTCTGAAATACTAGACCTGATAAATGCAAACAGACAAGAAATAATAAGAGAAACATTTAGAAACAAGACAAATCTCTATAGAAATTATAATAATACAAATTCTCTTTTTAGCGAGAAAAAAGAAAATTGTAGAGTTTTAGGTTATTGTATTGATATGCCTAAAAAAGGTAAATCAGTTGGATACAATTTCAATACTTCTACATTTGTTGCAGAAGACGATGTTATATTTGATTTCATTCCTTTTGGTTTTGTAATGGGTAGTGATGCAGTATTTATAAATAACAATTCAAGTATTAAAAATCTTGAAACTACGAATAATGTACTTGCTATGGAATTAGACAAAAAAGAAAAGGAAAATGATAATAATCGTGCTTTAAGTGCGAAGACAGTATTATTTAATATGATAATTGAAAGTAGCGATTATATTGACTACGATGTTGAAGTAATTACTAAAAAAAGAGAAAATGATTACTTTGAGACACTTTATATAAGAAAAGAAAGTATAGAAGTTTTTCAGTGTATAAAGAAAAAGATACAGGACTATTCTTACTTTGCGAGAAAATATAAAGTAAATGATAATTACTATATAGATATTCAAGATAAGGTTATAGATGCCGTTTTGAATATGACAAATGTTACGGATATTATACAAATATTATTAAAAGATGATAATGCAAGTGACTCTTTAAAGTATAGTTTTTTAATTGATAAATTAATAAAGGTCAATGTGATGATAACAGGAGGGGTGGACATGTACGAAGAAAAGGAAAAGTGTATTAATTCAGCAAAATATTGTGCTTTTCACATTACAAAAAATAGCTTAATGAGTGGTAACAATTCAAATAAGTTAAAATCTTATCGAACAAAACTTACAAGTGCTTTAGTTTTTAAAGACTATAAGAGGTATTGTGATATATTAATGCAGATGGCTAATTACTTAAATATGGAATTGGATTTTGCCTATAATCTTTTTGTGGATTTTGAGGAAAATGAAGATATAGCATATGCTTTTGTAAATGGACTTGCTGCTGGTAAAGATGAGAAAAATAAAGAAATAGAAGGTAAAAATGAGGAGGAATAAATTATGAGTAAAAATTCTTTAACTTTAACTGTTGTAGCTAATATGACATCAAACTATTCTGAAAATTTAGGTAATATTGCAAGTGTTCAAAAAGTGTTTAAAAAGGGTAAAATTTATTCTATGAGAAGTAGAGAGAGCCTTAAAAATGCTATTATGGTTCAGTCTGGTATGTATGATGATTTACAAACACAGGTTGATGGTGCTGCTCAGAAACTTGTTAACGATGAAGTTACAGCAGCAACAACAAGAGCTTTAGAAGGTGGCTATTTAAGTACAAAGGGAACTACATATGTACGAAACAGTTCTTTTTACTTAACAGATGCTATTTCTTGTGATGAATTTGTAAATGAAACTCGTTTTCACAACAATTTATATTTAGCAACTAATAGAGCTAAAGCCCTTGGCATAAGTGTTCAAGAGGGAACAGGTAAGGGTAATGAAGTGGGTCTTATGCCATTTCAATATGAATATGACAAGTCTTTAAAGGCTTATAGTATGACTATTGACCTTACTATGATTGGCAAGGACAGTAATTTTGATACAGAAGAAGCATCAAATGAAGAAAAAGCAAAAAGAGTTATTTCATTAATTGATGCTGTTGAAAATCTTTCACTTGTTGTAAGAGGAAATTTAGACAATGCCGAGCCGCTATTTGTTGTAGGTGGTTTAAGTGAAAGAAAAACTCATTATTTTGAAAATGTAGTTAATGTAAAGGCTAATAAACTTATTATTTCAGATGACTTAAAAGATAAAATTAATAAGGGCTTTAGAGTAGGACTTTTAAAAGGTATGACTTTTGAAAATGAATCTGAAATTGTAGAAAAGTTAAAGCCAATAAGTGTTTCAGAGTTCTTTGATGATTTAAGAAGTGATGTTAAGGCTTACTATGGTTGTTAGTTTTATAATTAACAGGAAGTAGGTGAGAAAATGAAATGCTTAAGAATTAAGTTGACTCAATCAAGTGCCAATTATAGGAGAGAAGAAACTGTTACTAATAAAATGACTTATCCGTTACCTCCTATGTCTACAGTTATAGGTGCTCTACACAACGCTTGTGGCTATACAGAAACACATCCTATGGATGTTAGTATTCAAGGAAAATTTGAGTCAATGGGAAAGAAAGCTTATACAGATTATTGTTTTCTAAACTCTACTATGGATGATAGAGGTATTTTGGTAAAAATGAATGATAGTGAAAAGTTATCAAAGGCCTATACTAGAGTTGCAAGTGCAAAGAAAACACAGGGGAATAGTTTTAGAAAGGGAATAACTATTAATGTTGAAAATGAAGAACTTTTAGAAGAATACAGAAGTTTAAAAAACTTAAATGATGAAATTAGCGATTTTAAGAAAAATAGACTTAAAGCTGTTCTTGATAAGTTGAAAAAAAGTAAAGCTAAATATGCAGATTTGAAGAAAAAGTCAGAAAAAGGTTCTGATGAATATAATTTTGCTTTGCGTCGCGAAAATAGAGTTAAGGGGCTTGAAAAAGAATTAAATAAAAGGATTAAAGATTACGAACTTAATAACTATGCATTACCAGTATCTAAGTTTAGGTCTTTGACTACATCTTTAAAGTTTTATGAAATTTTGTATGGTATTGAGCTTATTATACATATTAGCGCAGATGAAGATACATTGAACGATATTTATAATAATGTATATAATATCAAGTCCATAGGTAGAAGTGAAGATTTTGTAAATGTAACTGATGCAGAGTTTGTTGAATTGTATGATGAACTTCCAGAAGACGAAATAAGAAGTGAATATTCATCATATTTGGGTATAGATACAGTCAGAGATGATATAGTATATACTAAGACAAAAAAAGGACAAGCTATAGTAGGAACTAAATATTCTTTAAATAAACTTTATAAAATTGAAAATGGAAAACGGATTTTTGAAAAGAAAAGAGTTATCTATGCATCAGAATATTATATAGAGGAATGTAGTAAAGAACACAATGTTTTTTATGACGGCGAGTATATTGTTAATTTAATTTGAGGGGTGTAGCTATGGATTTGGATAAATATTTAGCAAAAGGAAATAAAACCATAGCCCAACACATTAATGACCTCCAGCATTGTCTGGAGGTCTTGGTGAATTTGGGTTACGTAGAAACAGAGCATTTGAAAAATCTTATTTATATAGCTTGTAAATATCACGATTATGGAAAAGTAAATCCAGAATTTCAGAAAAGAGTAAGTAGTGTAAAATGGATAAAATTCGATAAAGATGTTGAGATTGCTCACAATGTATTATCTACTTTTTTCATAGATAGTAATGAATTTGATGATTTTAACGATTATTTAAAAGTGTTTTTTACAGTAGCATATCATCATAATTATTGTGATGTTGATAAAATTTTTAGACAGAAAAGAGATTTAATAAATAAATTGCTTGAAAACTTTGAAGTTTATAAAGTTAAAAATTCTGTTTTAAATAAGCTAGTAAAAACCAAAATAATGGAAGAAAGAGAAAGTATTTTGCTTAAAGGATTTCTTCACAAATGTGATTACTGTGCAAGTGCTGAATGTGAAGTTGAATTTAATAATGATTTTTTAGACAATAGTTTGGAGGATTTAAAAAATAGTTGGCGTGTCAATAATCCAAATGCAGACTGGAAAGAAATGCAAAATTATTGCTATGAAAATTCTGATGAAAACATTATAGTTGTAGCACAAACAGGTATGGGAAAAACAGAAGGTGGGCTTAGATGGATTGGAAATCATAAGGGCTTTTTTGTTTTACCTTTAAAGACAGCTATAAATGCTATGTATGACAGAATAAAAGAAGATATTTTAAAAAATGATGTAAAAGAAAAATTGTCTATTTTACATTCTGAAAGTCTTAACTATGTTATAAAGAAACATCCTGAAATTGATGACCCAAAGGAATACAACGACAGAGGTAAAAAATTATCAATGCCATTGACTGTTACTACAATGGACCAGCTTTTTGATTTTGTATTTAAGTATAATGGTTATGAAATGAAATTGACTACATTCTCATATTCAAAAATTGTTATTGATGAAATACAGATGTATGGTCCAGAGTTGTTGGCTTATCTTATTCGTGGTATAGAAATGATAACAGAAATGGGGGGAAAAGTTGCGATAATTACAGCTACACTTCCTCCATTTATAAGAGATTTGTTAGGTGATAAGTTTAAATATAAGGAATTTATAGATGATAGCGTTAAAAGACATAATGTAAAGGTTATAAATAATGAAATAAGTGCTGAGGATATTATAGCTAAACATTATGCAAATATAAATGATAATAAACCTAATAAAATACTTGTAATATGTAACACAATTAGAAAAGCTCAAGCAATGTATGATGAAATTGTAAAAGAAGTTGAAGTGGATAATGTACATATTTTCCATACAAGATTTACTAAAAAAGATAGAGCAGAAAAAGAAAATCACATTATAAGCACAGGTAAAAACGAAGGTGGAGAAAATGAAATTTGGATTACGACTTCAGTAGTTGAAGCAAGTCTTGATATTGACTTTGATTACTTATTTACAGAACTTCAAGACTTAAATTCACTTTTCCAAAGAATGGGTAGATGCAATAGAAAAGGTAAAAAACCTATAGATGAAACTAATTGTTTTGTATATACAAAAATAGACAGTAACTTAATATCAAATGGTAGCAGAGGCTTTATAGATAGAACAATGTACAACTTGTCAAAAGAAGCTATTTCAGAAGTAGATGGGGTTATAAGCGAAAGTGATAAATTAAATTTAATAAATACATATTTCACAACTGATAAAGTTAGAAATAGTGAATTTTTTGAAGAGTATTATAAATACTACAGAAGAATCAAAGATACGCCTGCATATGCGTTGGATATAAGTGAAATTGAGGTTAGACATATAAGGTCCGTAGATATAATTCCAAAGGAGTTATATTATGAAAATGAGGAAAGATACGAATCCATTATAAAACAGATTGAAAATGAAGAGGATAAGGTGGAAAGAATAAAACTCTTAGAAGAATTAAGTGAAAATGTTGTTTCTATACCTTATTATGATTTCGATAGAACAAAGAATTGTAAAGATATAAAAATAAATGGTCGACATTATTATTGGGTTTTAGATTGTGAATACGACTCAAAAATTGGATTTAAGGCTGATAGAAAGATTCAAAATTATGCTACATTCTGGTAAGGAGAGGATGTTATGGAGAAGGATATTACAGGGATTATGGTATACTACTATGAGGTGTGCAAAAGAAAATTGTGGTACTACTACCACAATATAAATATGGAACAGAATAATGAAAATGTTGCAATAGGTAAATTTATTGATGAAAACAGTTATAGTAGAGATGAAAAGCATATCAATATTGACAATGTGATTAATATTGATTTTATAAAGGAAAAGGGGATTTTACATGAAGTAAAAAAGAGCAAGAAGATTGAAGAAGCAAGTATACTTCAGGTTAAGTATTATCTTTATTACTTAAGCAAGCGAGATGTTAATGTTAAGGCTAAAATAGATTATCCTCTTTTAAAGAAAAATATTGATGTTGAATTAAAGGAAGAGGATAAACAAAAAATAGATGAAATATTGATTGATATTGAAAATATAGTAAATAAAGATATTGCACCAAAAGAGGATAATAAAAAAATATGCAAGAATTGTGCGTTTTATGATTTGTGTTATATTTAGGGGGTGTAAATATGAAAAAAAGTTTATTTGTTTATAATGAGGGAACATTACAAAGACACGATAATACTATTAGGTTTATTGATAAAGCAGGAAATAAAAAAGATATACCTATAGAAACTGTTGGTGAAATAAATATTATGACACAGATGGAGTTTAACACCAGTTTTCTTAATATATTATCTCAAAATGGTATTATAGTGCATTGTTATAATTATTATGACTATTACATAGGAAGCTTTTATCCCAAAGAGAGTTTAATTTCAGGAGAATTGTTAGTTAATCAAGTTAATCACTATACAGATTCAGATAAAAGATTGAAGATTGCTCAAAAATTTATAGATGGTGCAGCTGATAATATATATAGAAATGTTAGATATTATAATGCGAGAGGAAAAGATTTACAAAGTACCTTGGATGATATTGATAATATAAGAAAGAATATTTACAAATCAAAAAGTGTTACAGAATTAATGGGATATGAAGGAAATATTAGAAAAATTTATTATAAAAGTTGGAATACAATAGTAAATCAAAACATAAACTTTGAAAAGAGAGTGAAAAATCCTCCTGACAATATGATAAATACATTAATCTCTTTTGTAAACACAATGATTTATACAAGAGTTCTAAGTGAAATTTATAAAACGCAACTAAATCCTACAGTAAGTTTTCTACACGAACCAGGAACTAGAAGATTTTCTTTAGCTTTAGATATATCTGAGATATTTAAACCTTTATTGGGCGATAGATTAATATTTTCGCTGTTGAATAAAAATCAAATAAATGAACGTAGCTTTACAGAATCTTTAAACTTTCTTCACTTAAAAAAAGAGGCATCTCAAATTATAGCAAGGGAATTGGATTCCAGAATGCAAACAACTATTAAACATAAAGAGCTAAATAGAGAAGTGTCTTATCAATATTTAATAAGGCTGGAATGTTATAAACTTATTAAACACTTGATAGGAGAAAAGGAATACGAACCTTTTAAGATTTGGTGGTGATATTGTGTATGTAATTTTGGTTTATGATATATCAGGAGAACAGGGTGGAGAAAAAGTTCTAAATAAAGTATTTAAGATATGCAAAAAATACTTAACACATATTCAAAATTCTGTGTTTGAGGGTGAGTTATCAGAAGTTCAAATATTGAAATTGAATAAAGAATTAAATGAATGGATTAGAAAGGATTTAGATTCCGTAATTTTGTTTAAAAGTCGAAGCAATAGATGGATGAAAAAGGAAATGTGGGGTAAAAATGATGATGCAACAGATAACTTTATTTGACTGTCGACCTATGATAGTGTAAAAAATAGGGGGTATCGACAGTTCAGTAATAAAAGGGCTTACAAGTGTTTTATGAATTTTAAGATGGAATTATATTTATACTATTTAGGTGATTTTAAAAAGATAGACAAAATAAAACTTGCAAAGTGGCTTATTTACTGATATAATGAGAAACAGGTTATAATTAGTTCATAGTGAAATGTAAATAATTCTGTTTGATTCAATTTTGCGTCTTTTCGGATTGTTATAATTAGTTCATAGTGAAATGTAAATGACTTATTGGTGTAAGAGAACAGGTTGACAGAGCTAGTTATAATTAGTTCATAGTGAAATGTAAATTATTGCGTGAAGCAATAAAAAGCTACACACGAGAGTTATAATTAGTTCATAGTGAAATGTAAATTATTTTCGATTTTCCTGTCCACCCCTCTCATAACCGTTATAATTAGTTCATAGTGAAATGTAAATAATATTTGCAGCTGCTCCGTAGCATATCTTAAAGGTTATAATTAGTTCATAGTGAAATGTAAATTTATTAGGAAAAGGTATTGATACAAATATTTATGATGTTATAATTAGTTCATAGTGAAATGTAAATGAGCTTTATTTTGTTGCGGTTGATATGGCAGCAGGTGTTATAATTAGTTCATAGTGAAATGTAAATTAAGTCTATCAAATCCTTCATTCACATATCGTTTATAGTTATAATTAGTTCATAGTGAAATGTAAATGTTGATACTGGTAACCTTAAAAGAGCTTGGACTGTATGTTATAATTAGTTCATAGTGAAATGTAAATTTATTCAATTATTAGAATAATATTGCCACTACTTAAGTTATAATTAGTTCATAGTGAAATGTAAATGATGTTGTTAAAAATGCTATTTTTGAAGCAAGGTTATAATTAGTTCATAGTGAAATGTAAATGTCTATAATAACGATTTAGAGAAGAAGCTCATAAGTGTGTTATAATTAGTTCATAGTGAAATGTAAATTATTATTTGTTTTATTATATTCTGCTGTAAATCCCGTTATAATTAGTTCATAGTGAAATGTAAATTATCAAAGTTTGGAAGTTGCATCACACTGTCTTTTTGTGTTATAATTAGTTCATAGTGAAATGTAAATGATAAAGCGATAGAAATCGTTCAGAAATGGAGCGGTTATAATTAGTTCATAGTGAAATGTAAATCTCTAACTGTGGTTTCCATTCTTCAACCTTGTCTTTGTTATAATTAGTTCATAGTGAAATGTAAATTATGATTTACATATCAACACAATAACTTTTAAAGAGTTATAATTAGTTCATAGTGAAATGTAAATTATGTTAATATAATATTACAGCAAAGGTTTTACACCGTTATAATTAGTTCATAGTGAAATGTAAATTGTTGTCTTTTCTTGAACAAAGTTCTACGCCTAAACTGGTTATAATTAGTTCATAGTGAAATGTAAATATTGGACATAGTGTCACAGTGAATACAGTTAAATGTTATAATTAGTTCATAGTGAAATGTAAATTTTTATTTTTTCCTCCTCGCTTAAACTGGCTTAACGGTTATAATTAGTTCATAGTGAAATGTAAATTGATTTGTTGATGTATTATCATTTGTTTTTCCAAACGTTATAATTAGTTCATAGTGAAATGTAAATAGAAATAATTTGCCCAATAAGATTTGCTACTGCGTCGTTATAATTAGTTCATAGTGAAATGTAAATTAGCCCTTTTTTTCTTTAGTTCATCGAAAATGGCTTTGTTATAATTAGTTCATAGTGAAATGTAAATCTATTTACTCTATAAAAATAGCATTTTTGTGCATTCGTTATAATTAGTTCATAGTGAAATGTAAATAATGGTAAGGCAAAGGACTTTGACTCCTTTAGTGTAGGTTATAATTAGTTCATAGTGAAATGTAAATGCAAGCCTTATAAATATGGTTAAGGCAGCAAAACAATTTAGTTATAATTAGTTCATAGTGAAATGTAAATATGAAATGAAGCAAGAAGAGTTGGAAAAAGATGAATGGTTATAATTAGTTCATAGTGAAATGTAAATGGCAACAAATATATTGTACTGCCTGCCGGAACACTGTGTTATAATTAGTTCATAGTGAAATGTAAATTTCTCTGTCTATAACAGCCTTACACTTCTTAACCAGTTATAATTAGTTCATAGTGAAATGTAAATCCTTTACGCCATAATGTGTCAGCTAAATAAAATTTGTTATAATTAGTTCATAGTGAAATGTAAATGTAGCTGTGAATAATAAAGCTATTTTTGATGAATTGGTTATAATTAGTTCATAGTGAAATGTAAATGTTGAAGCAATGAGGTCGTCGCAGATAACCCTTAAAGTTATAATTAGTTCATAGTGAAATGTAAATTCTGATGATTTACTTTGTGCTTACGCAGAAGAATGTTATAATTAGTTCATAGTGAAATGTAAATCTTGTTGGGGAAGATTACGATGTAAATGTGTTTAGTTATAATTAGTTCATAGTGAAATGTAAATGGGCTTTGGCAATGCCAAGCAATAATATTATCATCGTTATAATTAGTTCATAGTGAAATGTAAATGAAAGAAGACTACAAAGACAGCTAAAGAATCAGCCGTTATAATTAGTTCATAGTGAAATGTAAATAACCTTGCATAAAAGCTAAAACAATTCTTTGTGTAGTTATAATTAGTTCATAGTGAAATGTAAATATAGCTGTTACACTATTAGGGATTTCTACATTTTCCAGTTATAATTAGTTCATAGTGAAATGTAAATACTTTTACACATTCTATAATTGCATTATAATTCTCCGTTATAATTAGTTCATAGTGAAATGTAAATGCATCAGCAAGTAAAAAAATACTAAACAACAGCAGTTATAATTAGTTCATAGTGAAATGTAAATCATCCAGTCAGATTTAGCACTTCTACCTTTTCTGTTATAATTAGTTCATAGTGAAATGTAAATGAACTCACAGTGGTCACGAATGGTTAAAGGTTCAGCCGTTATAATTAGTTCATAGTGAAATGTAAATATTTAAGCCTTCATCAAATTCAGAATAGAATCCGTTGTTATAATTAGTTCATAGTGAAATGTAAATAGAAATCTTCGGTGAAGCTCTGGAGAAGTACAACGGTTATAATTAGTTCATAGTGAAATGTAAATGTAAATAGTGAAAATGTTGGAAAATTATATGTAAGGTTATAATTAGTTCATAGTGAAATGTAAATCGCCTTACGCTGTGCATCAACATCAATTTCGGCAATGTTATAATTAGTTCATAGTGAAATGTAAATTATATCGCATTTTTTCTAACACCAGCTATCTGACAGCGTTATAATTAGTTCATAGTGAAATGTAAATTTGGCTGTATGGAACTCGGTCATCCCTTTCCTTGTCGTTATAATTAGTTCATAGTGAAATGTAAATCGCAAAAAAAAGAAAATAATATCGTTGCTGGAAGCAGTTATAATTAGTTCATAGTGAAATGTAAATTATCTTCACAGGTTTCATCATCAAGCAAATAGTCTGTGTTATAATTAGTTCATAGTGAAATGTAAATGAATTTGTAAGCCAATTTTTAGAAACCGTAAACGGTTATAATTAGTTCATAGTGAAATGTAAATTTGCGTTGTACAAAACAGCTATTGTATATACTCTGTTATAATTAGTTCATAGTGAAATGTAAATGATGCCCTTAAACAAGGAATTGCTAACAAAAAAGGTTATAATTAGTTCATAGTGAAATGTAAATCCAAGAATAAAAAAATTTCGACATAATTCAGCAAAGTTATAATTAGTTCATAGTGAAATGTAAATATAATAGATGTAATTTCACAATCAGAGCTAGCAACCGTTATAATTAGTTCATAGTGAAATGTAAATGCACTAAGAAAATTGTATGTACGGTCAGGATATTTTGTTATAATTAGTTCATAGTGAAATGTAAATTTTTGTATTTAGTCCCAACTAAACTTTTGCATACTGGTTATAATTAGTTCATAGTGAAATGTAAATTTTTGTGACAGTGCTTTAATTGGTGAAAATAATGCGTTATAATTAGTTCATAGTGAAATGTAAATCTCATAAATGCTCATAGGTCTGTATTTATAAGGGGTGTTATAATTAGTTCATAGTGAAATGTAAATCTCATAAATGCTCATAGGTCTGTATTTATAAGGGGTGTTATAATTAGTTCATAGTGAAATGTAAATCACCGATACTGTTAATGTTTTTACAACTACATTTTGTTATAATTAGTTCATAGTGAAATGTAAATTAGAGGTATGATGCCGGAAGTAGGAAATGCCTTAGGGTTATAATTAGTTCATAGTGAAATGTAAATAAATTAAAGCTAAGGATAAACAAAAAGGGGACTTAAGTTATAATTAGTTCATAGTGAAATGTAAATGTGCAAATGAAATACGACATGGAAGCGATTGCTGGTTATAATTAGTTCATAGTGAAATGTAAATCCTGATGCCTCAGAGGCCCTCAGAATAGGCATTAGTTATAATTAGTTCATAGTGAAATGTAAATTACAGCCAATGGGTAAAGCTAGGTTACATAAATGCCTGTTATAATTAGTTCATAGTGAAATGTAAATGCAAATTTGGTAATTGATTTTGGCTTATTATACAGTTATAATTAGTTCATAGTGAAATGTAAATGTGTATCATATTGTTTACCAACATCTTTAATCGGTATGTTATAATTAGTTCATAGTGAAATGTAAATTTACAGCTCGTGTGGGGGTATGTTTCCCCCAATCCCCGTTATAATTAGTTCATAGTGAAATGTAAAGAGATAACAACATCATACACATAAAAGATAATGTTAGTTATAATTAGTTCATACTGAAATATAAAGTTTAAAATAAACTTATTTGTGTTATTATTAATAAAATGAATTATCGGAGTTATATATTGCAAAAAGAATATAGAATATTTAGAAAATTTTTAGTCATTAAATAAAATTTTATTTAATGAAAAAAATATATAATATATTTGTAAAAATTCTATAAATTATATTGATAATTAAATTTTATATGTTATAATGTACGGAAAGAGTGTGAAAATGTAAATTTAGTTTAATTAGAGGACAAAATATTAGAGGGTCATTGTGTCTTTGTGTGTTATACATACAATGGTTCAATGACTTTTTTGTATCTATGAGAACAAAAGAGGAGTGATGTTATGTTAAAAAAAGGTTTAAATGACCAACAAGTAAGGCAATCCAGAGAAAAATATGGCAACAATGTAATTCCGGATTCTGAGCCTACTACCTTTTGGGCAGAGTTTAAAGAAACTTTTAGCGACCCAATGATTAAGATACTTTTGTTTATTGCTGGGTTAATGGTGGTAATGTTCTTTTTAGGATATGCTGAAATTTATGAGCCCATAGGTACAGTTGTTGCAGTATTAATTGTGGCCTTTGTTACAGCAAAGACAGGTGTTGCAAGTGATACTAAGTATAGAGAGTTAAAAAACAGCACAAAAAAAGATGTCTGTAAGGTATACCGTAATTCTATGGTTACTGTTATTGAAGTAGATGACGTAGTTGTAGGAGATAAGGTTTTACTACAATCAGGGGATAAAATTCCAGCAGACGGTATATTAGTTGAAGGCGATTTAAGAGTTGATAATTCGGCTTTAAATGGTGAAGCAGAGGAATGTAAAAAATTTGCTACTGATATTTCTACTGAAATGGCAGATAATATTACTGGTGATACATTTGTAGATAAACATTCCCTTTTCAGAGGTGCTGTTGTTTTTGATGGTACAGGCATTTTAGATGTTAGAAAAGTCGGCTTAAAAACAATGATGGGCAAAATGGCTGAAGAAATGCAAGAGGATGAGGTAGACTCTCCTTTAAAAGTAAAATTAGGTAAACTTGCTCATCAGATTTCTACTTTTGGTTATATAGGTGCTTTTGTAATAGCAGTATTTTATATGGCATATTTTGTGCTTAATGCTGGTGGCATAGAACAATATCTTTCTATAGGCTGGGCAGAAATTTTGAAAAATGTAATTGATGCTGTTTCATTGGCTATTGTTATTATTGTCTGTGCAGTACCTGAGGGACTTCCTCTTATGATTTCCCTTGTATTAATGCAGAATACAAGTAAAATGCTTGACCATAATGTTTTAGTTAGAAAAGCAGAAGGTATTGAAACTGCTGGTTCATTAAACATTTTATTTAGTGATAAGACAGGTACTATCACTAAGGGTATGCTTGAAGTAGTAGAATTCTTTATGCCTAATGGTGACACTATACCTATAGATAATTTAGGACTTCACAGTAAGGTAAAGGCTTTATTGGATATATCTATAGGTAAGAATACAGCATCCATGTTTGATGCTAATCACAAAGTAATTGGTGGTAATGCAACAGACCAAGCCTTAATGAAGTTTATTGGCGAGGAAACTTATAATGTTTTAACAAATGAAAGTGAATATAGTGTTACAAATTCACAGGGATTTAATTCTTCAAATAAATTTAGTCAAGTTGAAATAAAAGAATTAGGCAAAACATTCTATAAAGGTGCTCCAGAAAAATTCCTTTCTATTGCAACAAAGGCTTTAGATGAAGATGGTAACGAAGTTGAGCTTAACTTTGATGAAATAAATGAAAAGATTAACACCCTTGCTTCAAGGGCTATGAGAGTTCTTGCTTTTGGATATTCAAATAGCTCAATGACAGAAAATGCCATTAATGATGATGTTGTTTTAATAGGTTTTGTAGCTATTAGAGATGATGTAAGACCAGAAGCTAAAATGGCTATAAAGGAAGTTATGGATGCAGGTATTCAGGTTGTAATGATAACAGGAGACAGACTTGAAACTGCTGTATCAATAGCTGAAGATGCTGGACTTATTCAAAATCAATCTGATAAGGCACTTACATCAACAGAGCTTAATAGCCTTTCTGATGATGAAATAAAGTCTATGATTAAAGATATTAGAGTTATTGCCAGAGCTTTGCCTACAGATAAATCAAGAATGGTAAGAATATGTCAGGAAATGAATCTTGTAGTTGGTATGACAGGCGATGGTGTTAATGACTCTCCAGCACTTAAAAGAGCAGATGTTGGTTTTGCCATGGGTAGTGGAACTGAGGCTGCCAAAGAGGCTGGTAAAATTGTTGTATTAGATGACAATTTTAGGTCAATTAAAGATGCTATACTTTATGGTAGAACAATTTATCATAATATATTAAAATTCTGTAAGTTCCAGTTAGTTATTAATGTGGCAGCTGTTGTAGTAAGTGCTATTGCACCATTCTTTGGTGTTGATGAACCACTTAAAGTAACTCATTTGTTGTTTGTAAACTTAGTAATGGACGGTTTGGGAGCTATAATGCTTGGTAATGAACCGGCTAAAGAAAAATATATGGAAGAAGCTCCTAGAAGACGTGATGAAAGTATTGTAAGTAAAAAGATGATGGCACAAATACTTACAATGGGTGCTTGGCTTGTAGTTATTAGTTTTGCTTTTCTTAAACTTCCATTTTTTGACCAGTTCTTTAATACAGAAGAACAGAAATTGACAGCGTACTTTGTTTTATTCATACTTAGTGCCTTGTTCAATGGCTTCAATGTCAGAGATGAAAGATTTGCTATATTTAGTGGCTTAAATGAAAATACTGGATTCTTAAAAGTATTCTTCGTCATCATAGCAGTTCAGGCATGTATTGTAAATGCTGGATTAGTAAATCTTGATATTTTTAAATGGATTGGCGAAATGTTCAGTTGTGTTCCTTTTGGAATAACCGGATGGGTAGTTGTAATTATTTTAGGATTTACAATGATACCTGTTGACATTGTTAGAAAATTGATTTTTAATAAATAATAAAAAATCTCTCTACAAATATTAATTTGTTTGTGGAGAGATTTTTTTATGAAAATATTTAAGGCTTACAAATTTTGCAAGCTTCTCTACCTTGGGCTTTTGCCTCACTAAGTGAAATAGGTGAACCATTTCCTTTTAATGTACGACAACCTTGTCTGTGATATTTAGTTCCTGTTTTACCTATGTAAACTGTATCAGCTGTGTTGTCATCTGAAACATAACTATCATCAGAAGAACTATTGCTATAGGAAGAACTATAGTTGTTTGATGAAGCTACAGCTACAGGAGCAGAAGTAGGAGCTTCAGTAGTGATTTCAACTGTAGTAGTTTCAGTTGTTGTCGTAGTGGTAGTGGTTGTTGTTGTCACTGTAGTAGTTGTTGTTTCTTCAGTGGTAGTTTCAGTAGTAAATTCAGTAGTAGTTTCTAATTCCTCATCATTTTTAGTATTAGGTGTAGCTGCTAAGAACACTATAAAAGCTATTACCAATACTATACTGGAAATTAAATAGGATTTACTTTTTTGTTTCTTCAGTGTTTTTATTATAAAAATTGCAAGAGAAACTGGAAAAGCACAAAGGCAAGCTACGGCTAAACTTACGGATATGCTACCTGACAGGCTACATAGAAAAAATATTACTACAAACACAATAATTATAAGTGCTGTAGATTTACTTACTTTTTTGTTCATAAAAATGACCTCCTTTTTACACATATCAAAAATAAATATTTATTGAAATATGTATATATTTGTTTACATACTTATATTGTAATATAAAACAATGATGAAGTAAATGAATAGTTTAGAAATTTTATAAAAGTAAATTATGTAAACCTATATGGTAAAAGTAGCTAAATAAAGGGTAATAAAATAGTAAATATGTATAGTTTGGTTGTACAATGTTTCTTATAAAGTATGAACAAAGAGTAAATTTGAATAATCATTATTAATTAAATTTGTGAAAATTAACAATTTATTAGAAAATATTTTGTAAAATTTGAATATTGTAATTAATGTGAAATACTTGTATACTAGATACATAAGTTGCGGAGCGAAAATATGTTATAGATTTTATTTTGGAAAAGTGTAGATTTTAGTATGTTGATAAATTAGTTTTCTTGGGGGAGATACAATTTCTGTTGGCCGTTTAAAATTTTTTGGAAATTGCGAAAACTGAAACAAAACATTAATAACACTAATGATTAATGACATAGGGTTGCTGTATTGTTTTGGATTAGAAAAGGACGTGGGTTTGATGAAAAATTTTATTTCAGCTATTATTATTACAGGTGTTGGTTTAGTGGCTATGGCAACAGGCGTTTACGCTAGCCCAGTAAGCGATGCCCTCAGAAATGGCGTTAACAACAAAGCTACAGGAGTAGATGTTTCATCTTGTGGTTTAACAGTAAATCAAGCAAATACTGAATATACAGATTTTGTTTGTAGTGATGACAAGGCTTGGATGTTACAGAATGTTGCTAAGTATGAAGTTTCTGGAGATAAAGTCGTAAAGGTAATATTAGACTACAAGTATGATAAGTCTGAAATTGCAAATAAGCAGAAAGAAATTGATAGCGTTGTTAATTCTATAGTTTCATCTGCTAAGAGCTGTAAAACAGATTATGATAAGGCTAAGTTCGTGTATGATTATTTAATAGATAATTTTAAATATGACAATACTCTTTCAAATCAGACAACTTATGATTTATATACAAAGAAATCAGGAACTTGTAAGACATTTGCTCTTGCGTATAAGGAAATTTTAACAAAGTTAAATGTTTCTTGTGATGTAGTTGTAAGTAAGGCTATGGCTCACGAATGGAATGTTGTTAAAATGGGAAATGCTTGGTACAATATTGATGTATCAGGTGCCAATATATTATCTGGAAATAGAGATGATTTCTTCTTAAAATCTGAAATGTTCTACAATATTTTAGGATATAATGGTGGTACTATTATAAATGGTATTACTGTTTCAAAGACAGATAATTACAATGCTTAATTTAATATGAGAATTAAAAGCCTCAAGTATTTTCCTTGAGGCTTTTTGGTGTCTATCTTATCCCAAAGCAACATCTAAAATCATCATAACTACAAAACCTATGGCAAACATTATTGTACCTATGTCAGAATGAGGCTCGCCAGACATTTCTGGAATAAGTTCTTCAACTACAACGTACATCATAGCTCCGGCAGCAAAACTTAAAAGATATGGCAAAATAGGTACAATTAAAGCCATAGCCAAAATTGTAATAATAGCACCTATAGGTTCAACAATTCCGGAAAGTACACCGTATAAGAAAGACTTTCCTTTGCCCATACCCTCTGATTTTAAAGGCATAGATATGATTGCACCTTCAGGTATATTTTGTATAGCTATACCAATAGAAAGAGCTAAGGCACCACTTAAAGTAATTTGCATTTTGCCTGATAAAATACCGGCATATACAATACCAACGGCCATTCCTTCAGGAATGTTGTGCAGTGTAACAGCTAATACAAGCATAGTTGTTTTCTTTAGTTTGCTTTTTAGCCCCTCAGCTGAACTGCTGTTAAAATGTAAATGAGGTATAATATTATCCAAAATAAGTAAAAACAATATACCAATCATAAAACCTATTGAGGCTGGTAAAAAACTTAATTTTCCCAGATTTGATGAATAATCTATGGACGGAATAATAAGACTCCAAACAGAAGCTGACACCATTATTCCAGATGCAAAACCAGTTAAAGCTCGGCGAAGACCTAAGTCCATTTCTTTTTTCATAAATAATACAAAAGCTGAACCTAGAGAAGTACCGAGGAAAGGTATAAGAATACCAATAAAAGTATTTATGGTCATAAAAACACTCCTTTGTAGTTAGTGTATGCTAACTAATATATATCACATATTTAATTTTATGTCAATAAGGGCATTATAAATATGTAGTATTTTGTGGATACTTGACTTATAAATAGCTATATAGTATAATCAGAACAGATGTTCGATATATAATTGCAAGGAGGTATGGAGTATGGCTCAAGAAGAAAATCACTTTAAAATTGTGTCAAAATTTAAGCCTACAGGTGACCAGCCACAGGCTATAGAGCAGTTGACAAATGGATTTCAAAGTGGCGAAAAATTTCAAACATTACTTGGTGTTACCGGTTCTGGTAAAACCTTTACTATGGCAAATGTTATACAAAATTTGAATAAACCAACACTTGTTATTGCTCACAATAAAACTCTTGCAGCACAGCTTTATAACGAGTTAAAGGAGTTTTTTCCTAATAATGCTGTAGAATATTTTGTGTCATATTACGATTACTATCAGCCGGAGGCTTATGTACCTCAAAGCGATACTTATATTGAAAAAGACTCATCAGTAAATGATGAAATAGATAAACTTAGACATTCGGCTACTTCAGCTCTTTTTGAACGAAAAGATGTTATTATTGTTGCCAGTGTTAGTTGCATATACGGTTTAGGTGCACCTATTGACTATAAGGAAATGACTCTTTCCATAAGACCGGGAATGATAAAGGATAGAGATGAAGTCCTCAAAAGACTTGTGGAAATTCAGTACAACAGAAATGATATGAATTTTACACGAGGTACATTCAGGGTTCACGGTGATGTAGTTGAAGTATATCCGGCAGGCAGTACAGATGTGGCCATAAGAATAGAATTTTTTGGTGATGAAATAGACAGGATTTCGGAAATAGACGTACTTACTGGTGAAGTGTTGGGTACAAGAAACCATATTTCAATATTCCCAGCATCTCATTATGTTACTAATTCTGACAACTTACGCCGAGCATTAAGGGATATTTCGGCAGAACTTGATGAAAGAGTAAAGGAATTAAATAGTGAGGACAAGTTGTTAGAAGCTCAAAGGCTTTCACAAAGAACAAACTACGATATGGAAATGATGATGGAAATGGGCTTCTGTTCAGGTATTGAAAATTATTCAAGACACTTGGATAACAGACCAAAAGGCAGTATGCCTAATACACTTATTGATTATTTCCCAAAAGATTTCCTTATTATAGTAGATGAAAGTCACGTTACAATTCCTCAGATAGGTGCTATGTATAATGGTGACCGTTCGAGAAAAACTACACTTGTGGACTATGGTTTCAGACTTCCTTCGGCTCTTGATAACAGACCTTTAAAGTTTAGCGAATTTGAAGGCAAAATTAATCAGTTGCTTTTCGTTTCTGCCACTCCGGGAAAGTACGAAGCAGAACATAGTCAGGCTGTTGTGGAACAGATTATCAGACCAACTGGACTTCTTGACCCTACCATTGACGTAAGACCAATAACAGGTCAGATTGATGACCTTATAACTGAAATAAATGCCACAGTAAGGAAAAAGCAAAAAGTTCTTGTTACTACTCTTACTAAAAAAATGGCAGAGGATTTGACCAAATATCTTCAAGAAGCAGGGATTAGAGTTAGATATTTACATTCCGATATTGATACTCTTGAAAGATTGGAAATAATAAGAGATTTGCGTCTTAATGTTTTTGATGTCCTTGTAGGTATAAATCTTCTTAGAGAGGGTTTGGATATTCCGGAAGTAAGTCTTGTGGCTATTTTAGATGCTGATAAGGAAGGCTTTTTAAGAAGTGAAACTTCCCTTATACAGACTGTAGGTAGAGCTGCCAGAAACTCCGAAGGTAGAGTAATAATGTATGCCGATACTATTACAGACTCTATGAGAAATGCTATTACTGAAACAAATAGACGTAGATTTATACAGGAAGAATATAATCTTGAACATGGTATAACACCTAAGACTATTACAAAGAAAGTTCACGAAATAATAAAGGCTACAGAGCCTGTAGCTCATAAGAAAACTAAGTTGGAAAGAGCACCGGAGTCAATGACCAGAGATGAACTTTTACAGGAAATTCAGAAGATTGAAAGAAAAATGAGAAAAGCAGCTGATAATCTTGATTTCGAAACAGCAGCACAGTTGAGAGATAAAATGATAGAGTATAAAAAGCTGTCTTTAATGTAAAATAGGTGAATTATGGAAAATAAAGAAATTATTATAAAAGGTGCAAGAGAAAATAATTTAAAAAATGTAGATTTAACTATACCTAGAGATAAATTGGTTGTATTTACAGGTGTAAGTGGTAGTGGTAAGTCATCTTTGGCTTTTGATACAATTTATGCAGAAGGTCAGAGAAGATATGTGGAAAGTCTTTCTTCTTATGCCAGAATGTTTTTAGGACAAATGGAAAAGCCTGACGTAGACAGTATAGAGGGGCTTTCACCTGCCATTTCTATAGACCAAAAAACTACAAATAATAACCCACGTTCTACAGTAGGTACAGTTACTGAAATTTATGACTATATGCGTCTTTTGTTTGCCCGAATTGGTATTCCTCATTGTCCAAAGTGTGGAAAGGAAATTCAAAAGCAGACAGTTGACCAGATTGTTGATAAAATTATGGAAATGGAAACAGGAACAAAAATTCAGATTTTAGCTCCTGTTGTCAGAAATAGAAAAGGCGAACACGTTAAAATATTTGAAGATGCCAAAAGAAGTGGCTATGTCAGAGTAAGAGTTGACGGAAATATTTACGATATAAGTGAAAAAATAGAGCTTGATAAAAATAAAAAGCACAATATTGAAATAGTTGTAGATAGAATTGTTATAAAAGAGGGTGCAAACAAGCGTATAAGTGAGGCTGTTGACACTGTTTCTGCCTTGACCGGTGGTATTATTATTGTTGATGTTGTAGGCAAAGAGGAAATAGTGTTTAGTCAAAATTTTGCCTGCCCTGATTGTGGCATAAGTATTGGAGAAATTGAACCACCTAACTTTTCTTTCAATAATCCAAATGGTGCTTGCCCTGACTGTACAGGTTTAGGTGTAAAAATGGTTGTTGACCCTGATATAATTGTGCCTAACAAAGATTTGTCTATTAAGAAAGGTGCAATTTGTGCTATGGGCTGGAACAATATTTCTGACCCTAGTTCAGGATATTATTCAGTAGTTACAGAATTGGGCAAAAAGTATGGTTTTGATATGGATACACCTTTTAAAGATATTCCGGAGGAGGGCAAAAAAGCTATTCTCTACGGTTGTGATGAGCCTATACAGGTGGCATATATGTCCGGTGGAAAAGCTAGGGTGTATGAGTTTAATTTTGACGGTGTTATTCCTACTATAGAAAGAAGATATAAGGAAACTACTTCCGACTCAGCAAAAGAGGAATATATGGACTATATGACTTCTGTTCCTTGTCCTAGCTGTCATGGTCAAAGATTAAAGCCGGAGGTTCTTGCTGTTACATTAGGTGGAAAAAATATATCACAGGTAACAGAAATGTCTATAAAGGATATTCAAAAGTTCTTTGATAATCTTGAATTAAATGAAAAACAGCGTGCTATTGGTGATTTAATATTAAAGGAAATAAAGGCAAGAATAGGCTTTTTAGTAGATGTAGGTCTTGATTATCTTTCTTTAAGTCGTACTGCCGGTACACTTTCAGGTGGCGAGGCACAGAGAATAAGACTTGCTACACAGATTGGTAGTGGGCTTGTAGGCGTGCTTTATATATTAGATGAACCTAGCATTGGTCTTCATCAGAGAGATAATGACAAGTTGTTAGGCACATTAAAGCATTTGAGAGATATAGGCAATTCCCTTATTGTGGTTGAACACGATGAAGATACAATGAGAGAAAGTGACTTTATTGTAGATGTAGGACCATTTGCAGGGGAAAAAGGTGGAAATATTGTTTTTGCCGGAACATATGAGGATATTTTAAAGGATAAAAATTCCTTAACCGGTGCTTTTTTAAGTGGCAGAGAAAAAATAGAAGTGCCACAGGTCAGAAAAACCGGAAATGGTCAAAAGCTGGTTATAAAAGGTGCAGAGGAAAACAATCTTAAAAAAGTAAATGTTGAAATACCTTTAGGTGTGTTTACTTGTGTTACAGGTGTAAGTGGTAGTGGAAAATCATCACTTGTAAATGAAATATTGTACAAAACCCTTGCCAGAGATTTAAACAGAGCAAAACTACGCCCAGGAAAATATAAGGAAATAAAAGGCGAAGAATTTTTGGATAAAATTATAAATATTGACCAAAGTCCAATAGGCAGAACACCTCGTTCTAACCCTGCAACTTACACCGGTCTTTTTGATATTATAAGAGATTTGTATGCTCAATCTCCTGAAGCAAATGTAAGAGGTTTCAAAAAGGGCAGATTTAGTTTCAATACTAAGGGTGGTCGCTGTGAAGCTTGTAGTGGTGACGGTATTTTAAAAATTGAAATGCACTTCCTTCCTGATGTATACGTGCCTTGTGAGGTTTGTCATGGCAAGAGATACAATAGAGAAACTTTGGAGGTTAAATTCAAGGGCAAGTCTATAGCCGATGTTTTGGATATGACAGTTGATGAGGCTTACGAATTTTTCATCAACATAGAAAGATTAAAGGTAAAACTTCAAACTCTTAAAGACGTAGGTCTTGGTTATATTAAACTTGGACAAAGTTCAACAACTCTATCAGGCGGCGAGGCACAGAGAGTAAAACTGGCAACAGAGCTTAGCAAAAGAAGTACAGGAAAAACAATATATGTACTTGACGAACCTACAACAGGACTTCATTCCTATGATGTCAGAAAATTAATTGATATTATTCAGAGATTGACAGAGGGTGGCAATACAGTTGTTGTTATTGAACATAACCTTGACGTTATAAAATGTGCTGACTATATTATTGATTTAGGTCCGGAAGGTGGCGACGGTGGTGGCGCAATAGTTGCTACAGGTACACCGGAGGAAGTTGTAAAAGTAGAAAGGTCATATACAGGAAAATATTTAAAAAATATGCTTTAATTCAGACGGGAATGAGTAAATTCATTCCCGTTTTTATGTTTTAAATTGACTTGTATACATAAAAATGTTAAAATTGAAATTGTAAACAATAAATGAATATGGGGTTTATAGAATATTAATAAATACCAAGAAAATTCAGTTTTTACTTTTTCTCTTGACAAAATGTTTATGTAATGTTATTATATTCCTATAATTCCTATATGAAATACGAAATGGTGGTATAAATGTCAGCTTTAATTGAAATTAAAAATTTAACAAAAAGTTTTACAAGCTCACAAAATACTGTTACAGTTCTTAAAAATGTTAATCTTTCTATTAACAGTGGGGAGATTTATGGCATTATAGGTTTAAGTGGCGCAGGAAAGTCAACTTTAATACGATGTATGAATTTTCTTGAAGTTCCAACTGGTGGACAAGTTATTTTTGACGGTAATGACTTAGGTCAGATGACTGAAAAAGAACTGAGAAAAGCAAGACAGTCTATGGGTATGATTTTTCAGCAATTCCAGCTTTTAGCTCAGCGAAATGTTCTTCAGAATGTATGTTTTCCTTTGGAATTACAGGGAATGGACAAAAAGAAAAGAGAAGAAAAGGCTAGAGAACTTCTGAAGATTGTTGACCTTGCTGATAAGGAAAAGGCTTATCCATCTCAGCTTTCCGGTGGACAAAAACAGAGAGTAGCTATTGCAAGAGCTTTGGCAACTGAACCAAAGGTCATATTGTGTGATGAAGCTACATCGGCTCTTGACCCTAACACAACAAAGTCTATACTTGCACTTTTAAAGGACTTAAACAGAAAAATGGGCATTACTGTAGTTGTAATTACCCACGAAATGGACGTTATTTCTTCTATATGCGATAATGTTGCTATTATTGATAAGGGTGACATCGTTGAAAGAGGTCCTGTAAAGGAAATATTCGAAAGTCCAAAATCTCACATAGGTAAACAGCTTATTATGGGAGATGCCATAAAGGAAACTGATTTTTCCGGTGGCAGATATTTCAGAATTACTTTTGACGGCAGAGAAGCAGGAGAACCTGTTATATCAAATCTTGTGCTGAGAACAAAAGTACCTGTAAATATTATGTATGCTCAGACTAAAGCTATTGGTAACAAGGCTGTTGGTGAAATGGTAATTCAATTTTCTGAAAATGAAGAAAATGTTGATTCAGCTTTGAATTATTTGGAAACTGTCAATATTCCATTTGAGGAGGTGACTGAAAATGATTTTTGACCCACAGACATCATCTATGATTATTAAGGGTATTGGAGAAACATTGTATATGGTTCTCTTGTCATCAGCCATTGCCTATATCATAGGTTTACCTCTCGGAATTATATTGGTGGTTACTAGAAAAGACGGTATTCACCCTATGGCTGGAGTTGAAAAGGTTTTAGGCTTTATTATCAATATTTTTAGGTCAATACCTTTCATTATATTACTTATTATGGTAAGACCTGTAACGGAATTAATTGTAAGAACTACATTAGGTCCAAATGCAGTTGTTGTACCATTGGTAATAGCAGCAGCACCTTATATTGCAAGAGTTGTTGAAGGCTCTCTTTTAGAGGTTGATTATGGTGTAATTGAGGCAGCAAAATCAATGGGAGCATCAACTTGGCAGATAATTTGCAAGGTACTTGTGCCTGAAGCAAAGCCTGCTTTATATATTGGTGGTGCATTGTCAGTAACAACTATACTTGCATATTCAGCTATGGCTGGTTTTGTAGGTGGTGGTGGTCTTGGTGATATTGCTATTCGTTACGGATACTATAGATACCAGACAGATGTTATGCTTTTAACCGTTGCTATTCTTGTAATCATAGTACAGATTATACAAGAGATTGGTAACAAGGTTTCAAAGAAAACAGATAAAAGAATAAGATAAAAATAGGAGGAATGAAAAAATGAAAAGATTTTTAGCAGTTACATTAAGTTTATTAATTACAGCAGCTTTTATTACAGGCTGTGGTTCAACAGGCAATAGTGCAGACGCAAATTCAAATTCTGACGATAAGGTTATTACAGTTGGTGCAAGTCCTTCTCCACACGCAGAAATTCTTGCAGTAGCTAAAGATGTATTAGCAGAACAGGGCTATACATTAGATGTTAAGGAATATTCAGACTATATTCAGCCAAACGTAGCTTTATCTGCTGGGGATTTAGATGCTAACTACTTCCAGCACAAGCCATATCTTGATGATTACAACAAGAACAATAGTACAGACCTTGTTTCAGCAGCTGCTATTCACTATGAACCATTTGGTCTTTACTCAACAACAATTAAGTCATTAGATGAATTAAAGGATGGCGACAAGGTTGCAGTACCTAATGATGCTACAAACGAAGCTAGAGCATTACTTCTTTTACAGGACAATGGTGTAATTAAGCTTAAAGATGATGCCGGTTTATCAGCTACAAAGAATGATATTGTTGAAAATCCAAAGAACCTTGACATTACAGAAATCGAAGCTGCTCAGTTACCACGTTCTATAAACAATGTTGCTATTGCAGCAATCAATGGTAACTATGCCGTAGAAGCTGGTTTAAAGGTAAGCGATGCTATTGCTGTAGAAGCAAAGGATTCACTTGCAGCTGAAACATATGCAAATATCGTTGCTGTAAGACCAGACAATAAGGATGACGAAAAGATTAAGGTTCTTATTTCTGCATTACAGAGTGATAAGGTAAAGTCTTTTATTGACGAAAAGTATCAGGGTGCTGTAGTAGCAGTATTCTAATATATAAACTGAAAGCCACAGAGTTATTACTCTGTGGCTTTTTTTGGTACTTAAAAACCTCCAGCAAAAAACTGGAGGCAAAAATAAATATAAGAAAAGCTCTTAGACAAAGTTTAGAAAGGTAAGGGGCTTCATCCAAGAGCAAGGGGCATGATTGTCTTTCAACAATCAAGTATATTATAGAACATTTTTCTGCATTTGTAAATAGTAAAAGTGTAGAAAAATGAAAAAAAATTTTGTATAAAATCCCTAAAATTGGACAATTAAAATGTCTTTTAAAGTAGAATACAGATAATTCCACCGTGACTGGTATTGAGAATTTTCTCAATAGTGTCTTGTATTTTACTTTGAGTATCTTCGTTTAATCGCAGTATTTTTGTGTTTAAATCGTCATTTATAAGGTCACTAAGACTTCTGCCAAAAATTTCGTATTCTAACACACTTTCTGTAGAATTGTTATACTTTGTGTTAAGGTAGTTTACCAGTTCTTTGGATTGTTCTTCTGTTCCTACTACAGTTGCCACATTTGCATTAATATTGCTTTTAATCATATGTATTGCAGGAGCTTTTGCAGAAATACTTAAGCCATATCGGTTACCCTGTTTAATACAAGTAGGTTTTTCAATAGTCATATCTTCAGGTGACGGACTTACTATGCCGTAGCCTTTTCGCTTTACTTCGTCAATGGCAAATTTCATTTTATCATATTCTTTTTTAGCCTGTGCTAAAAGTTTTATAGTGGATATTAGTTCATATTCTCCACCAATTTCCATGCCTGTTGTTTCAGAAAGTACATTGTAAAAAAGATTGTCATTTAAACTTAATTCAATATTTGCAGAACCTGTACCTAAATCTATAGCCTCTGAATAGCTTTTCTTAATGTTTTCATTTTGTGCAAAAACGGAAAGGGCATCTTTTATACTTGTAAAGCCTGAAATATTTTTTGCAAAATCTTTTATTGTGGATATGAGATTTTCTTTTAACCAGTGATTTGAAGCAAGGGTTTCTATCCATTTTGGAGTATGTATATTAATCTGTATAATAGGAAATTGATATAAAACAGTTTCCAATATAGAATTAATATCGTCCATAGTCATATTTTTGCAGTCTACAGGCAATACAGGAGCAGAATATTTTTTGCTCATTTCATTTGCCATATTTAATGTTTTTTGATTTTCTGGGTCTTTAGTGTTTAAAATAATAACGAAAGGCTTTCCGGTATCCTTTAGTTCTTCGGCAATAGTATTCTCAGCTGAAATATAATTCTCTCTAGGTAAATCTGTAATTGTGCCGTCATTTGTAACCATAAGGCAGAGGGTAGAGTGGTCTTTTATGACCTTTTTTGTTCCCATTTCTGCTGCCTTAGTAAAAGGCATTTTTTCTTCAGACCAAGGTGTAGATACCATTCGTGGTCCGTTTTCTAACTGATGACCTGTAGCACCGTCTACAATGTAACCAACGCAGTCTATTAAACGAACATTTAACTTTACATCGTTTATATTTATTTCTACAGCCTCATTTGGCACAAATTTAGGCTCTGTTGTCATAATAGCTGTGCCATCAGCAGACTGTGGCAGTTCGTCAACAGTTCTTTCTTTTATGTACTGATTTTCAATATTGGGAATTACCAACATTTCCATAAATTTTTTTATGAATGTAGATTTGCCTGTTCTCACAGGACCTACAATGCCAATGTATATATCCCCACCGGTTCTTGTGCCTATATCTTTGTATATATCAAATGCTTCCATTTAGTCAAGCCTCCTTTTGCTTTGTAAATATTATTCAAAATAAAATGAAAATAGTACAAAATTTTGTTAGATATTCATTGACAAAATAGTAAAATACAGTTAAAATTATAAGGAAGTATTTATAGCTTACACTTACATAATAGGAGGTAACAACACTATGAAATCAATTAACATTAAGTTAGACACAATTGATAAGGTAAAGGAATTTGTTAATAAAATTAACACTTTTGATGGCGATTTTGATTTAGTTTCAGCAAGATACGTAATAGATGCTAAGTCTATTATGGGTATTTTCTCTCTTGATATCAGCGCTCCATTACGTCTTGATATTCACGATGATGCTGAATATGAAGCTGTAAAGTCTTCTATGGCTGATTTTGAAATCTAATATCTAGTGATAAATTTTCGCCTGCTTTTTAGCAGGCGTTTTTTGTGCATAAAAATAGCCCCCATAGTTGAGGGCTATTGCTATTTACTGTTGAATATAGCTTTTTGCTACAGTTTTTACCTTTACTCCACTTGGATAAAGAGTTCTGTTACTAGCTACATTTTTGTTATAGCAAGTTACATTTTTAAGACCAGAACCTTCGAAAGATGTACCGTCTAATTCTGTAAGTGTATAAGGGAAAGAAACAGAAGTAAGAGCAGTAGTGTTTGCAAATGCTCTAGGCTTAATGTACTTTATGCCGGCATTAAATATAACATTGTAAAGTTTAGTACAATCTTCAAAAGCTGATTCGCTTATTGTTTCCACATTAGCAGGAATAGTTATGTTAAGAAGTGAAGAACAACCCTTGAAAGCGTTTTTGCCTACAGTTTTAACGCCAGTGTTCAAGCCTATTGTCTTTAATGCTGAACAGCCATTGAAACAGTTTTCAGGAACTTCTGTTAATGCCTTTGGCATTGTTATTGTAGTAAGTGCAGACTGTTCAAAGGCATTAGAACCAATAGAATTAATGTTGTCAGTAAGCACTAGAGAAGTAATAGGGCAGTAAGCAAAAGCACTTTCGCCTATTGTCGTAATTTTTTGTGAAAGAGTAATCTTTTTAAGTCCTGAATAAGCAAATGCTTTTTTACCTATTGTTTTAGGTTCAGTTTTCATAGAAACTTCTTTAAGATTTCTACAGTTGAAAAATGCGTAATCATCAATACCTACTACAAGGACTTTATCAATATAGAGAGGAATATCAACCTTTGTTACAGTATTATCAGCACTTGTAATTAAGCCGGTTGTTTTATTAAAGTAGATATTTCCACCTTCAACTTCATAGCTTACATCTTTATCAGTTTTTTTAGTGTTTTCTGTAAGTTCTTTTGTAAGTTTTTCTGCTACATCTTCGCTATTTAAATATGCTGTAATAATGTCGCACTGTGCATTTGTATCATCAGTTTTTGTATAAGACTTTACAATGTTTCCGTCTTGCTTTGGGTTAATAACAGCACCATAAGAAAGAGAGCATAAAGCCATTGTTAAAGCCATAGATAAAGTAATAAATTTTTTCATATATAAAACCTCCTTAATGTTTTTCTACAATGTTTATATTTTCTTGAAAAATATTTTCTGCATTTTCAATTTCAACACTGCCTTTAGTTTGTATTGAAATGTTCTTCAAATACACGTGGTGTATAGGCATAGCCTTAAGTCCTGAAATAGAAATAGGCTTTTTAGCACCGTTACAAACAATATCTTCTATAAATATATTCTTAAATTCCGGTATTTCTTCGGGAGAAATTTCTTGTCCGGCTTTTGTATCCATATCATAGCCCATATTAAAGGCAATGGCCTCATTTTTGATGTTAAGCATATTTATATTTTTGCAATATATGTTTTCTACTACGCCACCACGTCCAAGACAACTTTTAAATCTAAGACCTATATCAGTTCCAATAAATGTACAATCTTCTACAAAAATATTTTTAAGTCCACCACTCATTTCACTACCGGCTACAAAACCACCATGTCCATGGTAAACAGTACAATCTTTTATAAGTACATTTTCAGTTGAAACACCCAGTTTTCTACCGTCTTCATTTTTGCCGGATTTCATACATATAGCATCATCGCCTACATCGAAAGTAGAATTAAGTATATGTGCGTTTTTACAACAGTCCAAATCAAGACCGTCACCATTTTGTGCATACCATGGATTTTGTATGTGTACATTCTGAATTGTAATATTTTCACATAACCAAGGGTGAACACACCAAGCCGGAGAATTTCTAAATATTACACCGTCTAAAAGTACATTTTTGCATCTTGTTAGGTTAAAGAGTGCAGGGCGAAGGAAAGAATGGTATTTTTCGCAAGTTTCTTTATCTTTATAAAGAAGGTAATTATCCAAAAATGCTTTGTTGGCTTCTTTGTTTGTTTCAGAAGGCCACAGTACTTCTTCTTTTCCACTGTTATCAACAGCACCACCTTGACTTACAAGTTCAGCCCAAACTTTTTCAGTCATTTTAAAATGCTTTACAGGACGCCAGTTATCGCCATTTCCGTCAATTACACCGTAGCCTGTAATAGCAACACTTTCTAAGTCTTTACCATAAATAGGTGATTTGCAACGATACATAAAATATCCTTCAAAATTTGTGTTTATAAGAGGATAATCTTTATAATCATCAGAGAAAAGTAAAACAGCACCTTTTTCTAAGTGTAAATCTATATTACTTTTTAATTCAATAGGTCCAGTGTACCATAAGCCGTTGGGAATAACTACTTGTCCACCACCGTTGGAGTTACAGTGGTTAATTGTATCTTCAATAGCTTTTGAATTGTTTGTATATCCGTCATTTACTGCACCAAAATCAGTAATGTAATATTTGTTGTCTTTAAATATAGGTAATGTTACTTTAAAATCAGTTTTTTCCATAAAAACCTCCGTAAAATATTTTTATGTACATTTAAAATTTACCCTTTAAATGTATTTTACAATAATAGTACCTATATATCCAGTCTTTTTTTTATTTTGTCTGTTCAATTTTGAAAAAATATGTTATACTTTATAATTAGTATTAGTATTCAGAAAAGGAAAGAGTGATTATATGCCTATAAAGGTTAAGGATAATTTACCTGCAAAGGGGATACTGAGAGGGGAAAGTATTTTCGTAATGGGTGAGGATAGAGCATTCCATCAGGATATTCGTCCTCTTAAAATTCTTGTTGTAAATTTGATGCCTAATAAACAGCAGACAGAGGTTCAGATTTTAAGACTTTTAAGTAATACACCATTGCAGTTACAGGTAACATTTATAAGAATGGAAAGCCATATTTCAAAGCATACAAGTGAGGCTTATCTTGATGAGTTTTACAGCGTCTTTGATGATATAAGAGATACACGCTTTGACGGTATGATTATTACAGGTGCACCAGTTGAACAAATGCCGTATGAAGAAGTAAATTACTGGAGCGAATTGTGCGAAATTATGGAATGGAGTAAGACTAATGTTACATCTACTTTCCATATTTGTTGGGGTGCACAGGCTGGTTTATACTATCACTATGGTATACCAAAGTATCAGCTTGATAAAAAGATGTTTGGTGTGTTTGAGCATACAAAGGTGTACAACCACTATGACTTGTTAAGAGGTTTTGACGATGTATTCTACGTACCTCATTCAAGACACACAGAGGTAAGAGCAGAGGATATTGAAAAAAATACGGAATTACAGATTATATCTTCATCTAAGGAAGCTGGAGTTTGCATAGTTTATGCTAAGGAAGGTAGACAAATATTTGTAATGGGACATTTTGAATATGACTCAGACACTCTCAAGAACGAATATTTCAGAGATTATGAAAAGGGTTTAAATCCTGAAATTCCTAAAAACTATTTTAAAGATAATGACCCAACTAAGGAACCTGTTTCTCTTTGGAAAGCACATAGTAGCTTGCTTTACACAAACTGGATAAATTATCTTGTATATCAGCTTACACCATTTGAGTGGTAAATAAATTGTTATTTTAATAAAAATACCTTTCACAAAGGCTAAGTTCCTAAGTGAAAGGTATTTTTTTACGAAAGTCCTAAAAATCCTAAATACTCTTTTGAAAATATATGAGTTATCATTTCCATAGGTTGCATTGGGTCTTGGGAATCTCCCTCTATCCAATGGGAAAGTATGCAAAAGAATGTATTGAAATATATATTGCATATTACATCTATATCAAAAGGTGTTCCCTCTAAGTTTTTTGCAACCTCTTTTTTAGAAATTACAATTTGTGATAATTGTTCCATAAGTTTTTGTTGAAAAGTTCCATCGGAATTTTCTGAAAGCAGAGCAGATAACATATCCTTATTTTTTTTCCAGTTTAATAAGGTCTGATATATAAATTCTTTTTTCTTTTTTTCAGTTTCAACAGTACCAATTTCATTTAGAACATTTGCTGGAGAAAGTACTCTGAGAGCATCTTCTATAACATCGGCATAAAGCTCATCTTTAGTTTCATAATGTGCATAAAATGTTTTTCTGTTTATAAGAGCAGTTTCAGAAATTGCACTTATTGTTATATTGTGATATTTATTTTCCTTTAAAAGATTTAAAAAGGCTGTTTTGATAGCTTTTTTTGTTTTTATAATTCTCAAATCAGTTTTTCTTTCCATAACTGCCTCCCTTACTGTACTTTGAACAATTTTAACATAAAAAATAGAATGTTACAACAAATATTAAGTTTAAAAAAGGTTAATATGTGCAAAAGATTAAAAGTAATATTTCACAAAAATGTGGATTAAAGAAAAAATTTACAAAAATAAGTTCCATATAGTGGATAAATGTGATATAATTACACAGAAAAATTATATAGAAAGGGAGAGCTATATGAAAAAAATATTTAGCTTATTTTTAAGTATTGCTATGCTTGCTACAGTAGGCATTGTTCCTATGACTGCAAATGCAGATGTAGCTACAGCATCAGCAACTGAAGCTTTTTCTGTACAGGGTTGCTATGGCTGGAATGAATATGCCTATGCCAAGTTTACCGGTAGTGTTTCAGAAGTTTCTTACAAGAAAACTACTGAAAATAACTACACTAAGGTAGATAGCGAACTTATCAGAAATTCAGAAGGTAGAGTTGATATTCCTGGCCTTGCAAAAAATACGGAATATACTATTAAGCTTGTTGGTACAGACGGTACAACAGCTTACTACAATGTAACTACAAAGGCAAATGACCGTTCAGGTTATGCATTCTTTAACCATAGTGGTATTGGTGCATACAACGAAGACGGTACACTTAAGTCAAATGCTGATGTAATTTATGTTACAAACGAAACAAAGAATACTGTTACATACAACGGTATTACAGGTATTGGTAATATCTTAAAGAATGCTAGCAGAATTTCAAAGCCACTTGCAGTAAGAATTATTGGTACTATTGATACTCAGACTAGAGATGCAGATGGTACAAAGACTACAGATATTAACAATGGTGTAGTTGCTATTGATGGTCTTACTGATAAGATTATTTCAAATGGTAAAGATTCATACTTTAATATGCTTGATGTAACAGGTTCTAAGGGTGGTCTTACTGTTGAAGGTATTGGCGATGATGCTAATATTTTAAAGTGGGGCTTCACTTTCAAGAGTAACTGTCAGGATGTTGAAGTAAGAAATCTTACTTTCTCAAAGTATCCTGAAGATGCCTGTGCTGCTGAAAATTCAAAATATTTTTGGCTTCACAACTGTGTATTTAACATAGGCGAAAACAAGTATGACATTACAGAAGAACAGGATAAGGGCGATGGCGATGGTGCTACAGATATGAATGGTAACTCTAATGTAACTATTGCTTACTGTAGATATAACCAGACACATAAGACAAGCCTTAATGGTGGTTCTGACTCAGTAAAGAGTTATAACTATACATACCACCACAACTTCTTCAATGGTTGTAAGTCAAGACTTCCACTTACAAGACAGGTAAACCTTCATATGTACAACAACTATTACCTTAACTGTGGTACTTGTATTGATGCAAGAGCAAGTGCTTTAGTATTAAGTGAAAATCAGTATTTTGAAGGTTCTTCAAACTGCTATAAGGTAACTGCAAATAGTTCAGAAGGTAACCCAGCTATAAAGGCTGTTGGCGATATACTTACTTCTTCTAAGTATAGCAAGAGAGATAACATTATGACTGATGCATCAAGAGATGCAGCTCTTACAACAACTGGTAATAAGAATGCAAACCCAAGTTTTGATACAAACTCAAGCGTATTCTATTACAGCAATGGTGCAAGTAATGTAGAAAAGATGGATACAGCTGAACAGGTAAAGGTAGAATGTTCTACTTATGCTGGTGTTCTTGAAGACACAAAGGCTGACGCAGGCTCTATAAATACAAACCCTGATGTAACAGTTTCTACGGTATCTACAGAAACTACAACAGAAGTTACTACTGAAGCACCAACAGAAACAACTACAGTAGATGACAGTTTAAAGCACCTTGATGTTTCTTCATCAAAGACTTTTGAACCAGCTGATGTTACTCCTGATGGTACAGTAGATGTACTTTACTTTGCTGATACAGACGAATATCTCTTACAGGATAATGCAACAAATGCTTCAAGTGCATGGAACAATACATTTGAACCACAAAAGAGTGGCAAGCTTGTTATTACAGGTAAGCTTACAGCTGGTGGTAAGGCAGGTAGTAAGTGGGCGTTCTGTCGTGTAAAGGGTATCAATTCAGCAGGTGAAGCTAATGAAATTGCTGCTTTCACAACTGATGCAAGTAAGAACCTTGCTTTAAGAGCTATCAATAAGGAATATGTTTCATCAACAACTGCTCTTGAATTAGATAAGACTTATAACTATAAGTTCGAATTTGATATTGATAACAAGACAGTTACACTTACTATTGACGATATGGCTCCATTAACAGCAGCTATTGATGTATCTGAAATTAGCAGTGTTTACTTTGTAACAGCTACTTCTGATACAGAAAGAACACTTACAGTAACTAAGCCAGTTGTTGGCGTAGTTTCTGAAGGTGAAACTTATGTTTATGGTGATGCTGATAACGATACAGCAGTTACAGCTGCTGACTCTGCCATGATTATGCAGAAGGTATTAACAGATGCTCCTACTACTCTTGAAACAGTTACAGATAAGTATATGACTTACATTGATGTTGATAAGAGTGGAGTTCTTACAGCTGCTGATGCAACTTATGTATTACAGAAGAGTCTTGATTCAACATTCAAGATGCCTTGTGAAAAATAATTATATTGATTTTTTTGGGAACGCTTTTGCGTTCCCTTTCTTGTATAAATAATAAATTTATTTTAGCAAAAACTAATTGTTTTTTAATCGAAATTTAATATATTTAAGGTTTATTACACACTTTTGTTATAAAATGTATAATAAGTCACTTTAACGGAAATATTGCCCATTGATAAATTTATAATAAAAATATAAAATACTGTTATAAGGCAAATTGCTGTTAATAAATGGCAATAAAACGTTTTAAGGAGGAATATATATGAAGCGAAATGTAGCGATAGTGACTGCATCTTTACTTTGTGTTTCCCTATTGTCAGGTTGTGGAACTAAAAAAGACGAAGATGTCAAAGTTACACCTAAGATTGTAAAAGCTCAATCAGTTCAGGAACAGTCATTGGTAGATGGCTTAACATATATTGGAGTTGTAAAGGCTAAGGATACCAAAAATTATTCATTTTTGATGAGTGGTAAGATTGCTACAATAAATGTAGAAAAAGGTCAGAAGTTCAAAAAGGGCGATGTTTTGGCAACTATGGACACTAAGACTTTGCAATATACAGCAGATATAAGTGGCAATACTTCTGAAACTGCAAAGGCTACCCTTGAAAAGACTATTAGTACCTACGATACAAATATACAGGCTGCAAAAACAAGTATTGAAACACTTAATACTTCTATTGCAGCAGCAGAACAGGGTATTGAAGCTGGTCAGAAATCTATTGACGCAAATCAGGTTGCCCTTGATGCAGCTGAAAATGCTTTAAACAGACTTAAACAGAAATTAAGTGATGCAAAGGCTTTAAATAATGCCGGTGGTGTTTCAGACAGTGATGTAAAGGATTTGGAAACTAATCTTGTTTCTAAGCAGGCAGAATATGACACAAAGGTAGCTGAACTTAATAGTGCAAAGGCTGAATTACAGTCTAAGAAAGCAGAAGTCAGCTCACTTTATGACAAGAAGAAGACAGCTCAGGACACTCTTAATAATCTCTATGTAAGTAAGGATAAAGATGTTAAGGCTGCACAGGCTGCTGTAAGTTCTGCTAACACAAGTGGAGATATTATTCAGAAGAATATTAACGACTCTACAATAACAGCTGATGCTGACGGATATGTTATGGAACTTCCTTACAAAGAGGGTGAAGTAATAGCTGCCGGTTATCCGGTTGTTGTAGCAAAGAGTACAGATATGGTTGTATCTGTAGGGGTGTCTGATGAGGATATTTCTAAAATTAAGTTAGGTGGAAAGGCTATAATTAAAGACGGTGTAACAGGCACAATATCTACTATAGCACAGTACCCTAATGAAGATACAAGAACATATGCTGTAGATATATCTGTTCCGGCAGATAAGTTTACTATTGGCGAAACTGTTAATGTAAAGATTGTAACAGGTAGTGCTACAGGCTGTTATGTTCCTATTAATGCTGTATTTAATATGGACGGTGTTGACTATGTTTATGCAATAAATTCAGAAAACAAGGTTTATAAAAAACAGGTTGTAAGAGGAAGTATTGACGGCGATAAGGTAGAAGTAAAAATTGATGACCCAACTGCCACTATTATTACTGACGGCGTAAGAAGCCTGAGAGAAAATGATACAGTAAAGGTAGAGGGGGAATAATATATGGGTAAAAAGAATTTCGTAGCAGGTATTCTGGATAGAAAACCTATGATTATTCTCATAATGATACTTGTACTTATAGGTGGTTTAGTATCTTATGTTATGATTCCTAAACAGCATTTCCCAAAGGTTATAGTACCAGTTGCTGCAGTTTCTGTTGTATATCCTGGTGCGTCAGCTGAGGAATTGGAAGAATTAGTTGCAAAACCTGTTGAGCAAAAATGTATGGAGCTTAACGGATATGACAACTGTACTACAAATATTTCGGAAAATGTAAGTACAACAAGTGTTGTTCTTAATATGAACTTGTCACAAGACGAAGTAGATGATGCTTGGGACGATTTAAGACTTAAAATGAATGCTCTCCAGTCTGAATTGCCATCAGGAGTTAGCTACATTAGAGTTGATGACGATATAATGGATGTAGCCGGTGTTTTAGTTGCTGTTTCTGGCGACAATATTTCAAATGATGAATTAAATCAGAGAACAAATGTACTTGCTGATGATTTGAGAGATATTGACGGTGTATCAAAGGTTTCAATTTCTGGTAATGTTGCATCAGAAATTAAGATTGTTGTTGATAGCAGTAAGTTAAATAATCAGTCAGTTTCAATGGCTGAAATTGCAACTCTTATTGGTGCACAGAATAAAGTTGTTCCTACAGGCTCAATAAAAGTAGACGATAATAAAATTAGTGTAGACGCAACTGACAGATTTAAAACTGTTGATGACATTGGTAACTTGGTAATTGGTGCGTCAGATAGTGGTGTTATTACTAGGTTAAAAGATATTGCTACTATTACAACTGATGTTCCGGAAGATGATGCTTATTATCTTTACAATAAGCAAAAAAGTGATGTAATAGCTGTATACTTTGATGATAGTGTAAATGCTGTTTCATTGGCTGATGTGCTTACAAAGACAATAGATGATTACAGCAAAACATTGCCGGAGGGTATAACAGCAAATACTGTATACTTCCAGCCTACAGATGTAAATACTTCAGTAAATGGCTTTATAGTTAATCTTATTGAGTCTATTGTACTTGTAATATTGGTTATTATGGTAGGTATGAATTTAAGAAATGCCTTTGTAATTTCTTTTGCTATGCCTCTTGCCATATTGGGTAACTTTATAGTTATGAAGTTGTTTGGCTTAGATATTCACTTTGTATCTTTAGCTGGTCTTGTAGTTGTACTGGGTATGCTGGTTGATAATGCCGTTGTAGTAAGTGACTCTATACAGACACAGTTAGATGCCGGACTTGATAAGCGAAATGCTGTTATTGAGGGTACATCTAGTGTTATAGTTCCTGTATTTGTTTCAATGCTTACTACTGTAGCAGCTTTTGCTTCCCTTTTAACTTTACCGGGAGCTTATCACCAGTTGGCATTTACATTCCCATCAGTAATTATAACTTGCCTTGTGCTTTCTTTCTTAGTTTCAATAGTTATAACCCCTCTTATGTGCTATTTCTTCTTAAAGAAAAAGGAACATAAGAAAAATGAAAAGGGTGATGGCAAATTAATAGATACCTATAATAAGGTTTCTGCTTGGACATTTAATCATAAGTTGATTACTTTTGTTTCTTCATTTGCTATTATTGTTGTAGGTCTTCTTTTAGCTACTCAACTTGGCTTTGAAGTAGTTCCAAAGGCTTATAAAGATGTTATTACAATTACAGTAAACGGTACAAACGATTCTTCACTTTCAAAAACTAGAGAAGTTATTGATAATGTAGAAAAGGTTCTTGATGAACAGCCGGAAACAAAGTATTATCTCGCTGGTGTAGGTAAAGCTATTCCACGTTATGACTATTCAATCAGACCTTTAGGTCAGGGTAATGCCCTTGGCGATTTTTCTGTAAAGATTGATTTGAAAAAGGGTGGCAGATTTAAAACTACTAGCGAAATGGTTGACTATTTACAAGATGAGCTTTCTTCAAGAGTAGGTGGAGCGACATTTATGGTTGATGAACTTGGTATTATGTCACTTACTGCAAAGCCTATTGAAGTTAAGTTATATAGTGATAATCTTGATGATTTGAATTCAGCTGCACAGCAAGTAAACGATATGCTTGCAAGTATTCCGGGTACAAAGGGTATTATAAATGACAATGAAGTAAATACCTATAACTACTATGTAGATATGGATACATTAAAGTTAAATACTCTTGGACTTACAAAGGCTGAAGCTCAGAATGAACTTAGTTATGCACTTTTGGGTAGAACAGTTTCACAGTTTAAGAATGGTAATAAAGAATATAACATTGTTTTGGACTCTGATATTGATTCAAGAGAACAAATTCAGGATTTCAAGGTTAAGTCCTCTATAAGTGGTAAAAAGTATGCTGTAAATCAGTTTGCTAATGTTGACCTTAATCCTAAGATTACAACTATTACAAGAGCAAATGGTAAGAGAGGTAGAGTTGTAGGCTGTTATAATTCTACTAAGTATTCAGATATTGATATGCAAAATAAACTTACAAAAATGCTTAAAAAGGCAGATTTCCCTGATACAGTAACAATAGAGGAAACTGGTGAAAGAAAAGACTATATGGAACTTATGGGTCACATAGCAACAGCAGCAGGTGTTTCACTTATTGTAATGCTTTTACTTCTTATGTATCAGTTTGGTACAATGAAGAAGGTTGCTATTGTATTTACATCTATTCCTTTTGGTCTTTGTGCCGGCTTTATTGCACTTTATGTTACAGGAGAAAAACTTGCATTGTTCGCACTTCTTGGTGCAGTTAGTTTGCTAGGTTGTGTATTGGCAAATGCAATAGTTCTTGTAGAGTTTATAAATGATGAATTGGCATCAGGACTTCCTTTGGAAGATGCTTGTAAGAGTGCAGGTGGTAAGAGAGTTAGACCTATTATGATGTCTACAATGACTACTGTTTTAGGCTTGTTGCCTTTAGCACTTTTCGGCGATGCTATGTTCGTGCCTATGGCTGTTCTTATGATGGCTGGTTTGGCAGTTTCAATGTGTATAAACCTTGTTCTTGTGCCTATGATTTACTATTTGGCATATAAGAAAAAGTATAAAAAGTTAGAACAGCAAAATGCTGAATAAACATTACACCCCACAGAAATTTTTCTGTGGGGATTTTTATGTATAAAAAATTTTTTGAAAAAATTTCAATTTTTTTGCAACGGTTTTTGTTTTTCATTTGTATTATATGTGAAAGACGCAAGAAAATAAATGACCGGTCAAATGTTGCGTTGTAACTATACTAAAATTAAAGATATTTTAACGGAGGAATTAATTATGAAAAAGAATATTTGCAAGGCATTGGTACTTATGTCAGTGGCTTTAATGTCAATTAGTCCGGTTATGGCAGAAAATAATGACGATGTTATGGTAATTAGTGAAAATAGTCAGGCTAAAAAAGTTGATGATGTTATTATAATTGATGATGGTCCTATGTTGGGTATGCCAAATCCAATAAAGGATTTTGATACTATTGAAGAAGCACAGAAATCTCTTAGTTTTGATACTAAAGTGCCTGAAAATGTGCCTGAAAAATACAAGGCTGTAGCTTTTGAAACTATTTCAGATAAAATTTTACAGGTAGTTTATAGTGACGGTAAAAACGAAATTACATATAGAACAGCACAGGGTACAGAGGATATAACAGGGGATTACAATAAATATGCTTATACAAAGAAGTTGAAAATCAATGGTGCTGATGTTACAATAAAAGGCAATGGTACAAAGGTTTATAATGTTTTATGCACAAAGAATGATGTAACATACTCAATTTTTGCAAGACAGGGAATATCTTTAAGTGAAATAAAAACATTTTTGAATAAATAGGAGGTGAATTGGGTGGATAAGTTGACGGAAGTTGTAGATAAATATGGCAATATGGTATATAGATTGGCAATTTCTTATCTTAAAAACACCCATGATGCTCAAGACATAGTTCAAGAAGTTTTTATTAAATATTATAACAATGAGGGTAAAATACAAAGTGAAGAACACTTAAAGTCGTGGCTTTTGAGGGTTACAATAAATCTTTGTAAAAACAAATTAATGCTTTTTTGGCACAAAAATGTGTGTTCTATTGATGAAATAAAAGAGCAAGCCTATAGTGATAACTATGAGGATAACACAGTTTTAGAGGCTGTTTTGACACTACCGGTAAAATATAGAGTGCCTATACATTTGTATTATTACGAAAATTATAAAACTCCAGAAATTGCTAAAATATTGGGAAAAGGGGAAAGTACAGTTCGTTCCCTATTATCTCGTGGGCGAGAAAAATTAAAAGTTATTTTAAAGGAGGAATATGATTTTGAGTGATAAGTATAAAAAAGCTATGGATAATATTTCTCTTACAGATGAACAAAAACAGGAAATAATCCAAAATGCTAAAAAGAAAAAATTTGATTATAGAGTTATTGTAAATATCGCTGCTTGTTTGGTTGTAGTTGCTGTAGTGTACGGTGCTTTACAGAATAAAATTGAACCAGATTCCCCTAATAAATATTCTACAGATAGTGTGGTTGTAGAAACTACAGAAAAAAGTAGTGAAATTACAACTGAAAATCAGGAAAGCACTCAGTCTGTAGAAAGTGCAACTGAAATAACTACAAGTAAAAGTGTAGAAAAAAATACTGAAATAACTACGGCAAGAAAAATATATGAAAGAAATGCTGTGGTGGAAAAAAGAGAAAGTAGTACAACTTTAGAAACTAAGAAAGTTAATGCTGAAATAACAACAGAAAAGACTACACAAACAGAAAAACTGTATATGACAAGCATTAATGAAGATAATGAAGTGGCAGAACAAAGTATTGACAGTATAGAGGGCGAACCGATGCTAAAGACTGCATCTAGTCCCTATGTAGATTATAATAGTGTAGATGAGTTAAAAGAGAATGTTAATATTAATGCTAAAATGCCTGATAAAATAAAGAGTTATAAGTCCTATAGTTATAGTGTAGCTTTTTCAAATATGGCTGAAATTCAGTATTCAAATGGCTCTGATAATATTCTATATAGATTAGAAAAAGGAGAAGTTGCTGAAGATATAAGTGGGGATTATAATATTTACGAAAATATAAAAAAATTAACTGTAGATAACACAGAAGTAACCATAAAAGGTAATGAAGATGTTTACAAAGTGGCTGTATGGTACAAAAATGGTGTTAATTATAGCTTTTCAAGTGAACAGGGGTTAAAAATAGAAGATATTCAAAATTTAATAAATGAGATTATGTAGAAATACCCACTGGTTTAGCCGGTGGGTATTGTTTATAACAATAAATTTTCTAAATAAAAAATATAAAAAGCTCTGCGTGCTTAGTAAATACTAAAGTCATAAGGTTGTTTTATAGTTAATAATCTTTTAAAATATTATATACTATATTTAAATAATTATTGAATTAGTATGAAAATTATGTTATATTATTATCAAAAAAATAACGTGAGGAGGATTTTTATGAAAGAAAAGTTTTATCAAAGGACTTGGTTTGTAATTCTAATGTTGGTTTTAATTTTCCCTGTAGGTTTAATTTTGATGTGGCATAACAAAAAATTTAATATGCCTGTTAGAGTAGCAATTACAATATTAGGTGCATTTATTTGGCTTTCTACATTACTACCTAACAAAAGTACAGAAGAAAATATAATTAATGAAAATACTACTGTTGAGCCGACTACTATAGCCTCCACTGTAGCTACAACAGAAACTAGTAATTTGAACACTGAAACTGCTGAAAGTACAGATGCTTTGTTATCATTCTATTTAGATTATGTTAATAACATAAATTCTGCACCATTTGACATAGTTCAAAATACAGCTCAGGCGTATGCTGATGCAAATAATTATACAATAGAAGTTACGCAACCAAGCGACGAAAAACTTGGGACAATAAAAGTAGCTAAAACTAATGATAACTATGTGTACTTAGGTTTTTATCCAAACAATAACAACATTGAAACACTTTCAACTGTTGAATACAACTTAAATCCAAATGTTTCTATTTCTGCATCAAACAACAGTAATTTTTACATTAGTGATATAGAATATTCTACAAGAAATACAGAACGAACAGAGCCAAAAGAAAAAGTTTCAGATACAAATCAACAAATCGAATTTTTAAACAATGTTAAATAATATATAAATGCAGTAAATATTTGTTATATTAAAATATCAAACCACAAAAATGCACTTCCAAAAATCAAGGGAAGTGCATTTTCTATATTAGAATATTAGCCTAAAGTTTTACCAAAAAATTCAACAGTCTTTTTAATTTTACCCATAAGGTTATCAAAGCTTTCTGGAGTAAGGGACTGTTTACCATCGCAAAGAGCCTTTTCTGGGTTATTATGAACTTCAATCATAAGACCGTCAGCACCAGCAGCAATAGCAGCCATAGAAAGTGGTTCAACCATCCATCTCATACCGGCAGCATGGCTAGGGTCAATAATAACTGGGAGATGAGTCATTTTCTTGAGCATTGGCACAGCTGAAATATCAAGAGTATTTCTCATTGATGTTTCGAAAGTTCTTATACCTCTTTCACAGAGAATAACTTTTTCGTTACCACCTGCCATAATGTATTCAGCACTCATCAAAAGTTCTTCAAGTGTGTTTGCAAGACCTCTCTTTAAAAGAATTGGCTTATCAAGTTTACCTAACTTTTTGAGAAGTTCGAAGTTCTGCATATTTCTTGCACCAACCTGTATTACATCAACATCTTTGAATAAGTCGATATGGCTTGAGTCCATAATTTCTGTTACTACAGGCAATTTAGTTGTCTTACCTGCATTAAGAAGAAGGGCAAGGCCATTTTCGTGAAGCCCCTGGAAAGAGTAAGGGCTAGTTCTTGGCTTAAAAGCACCACCTCTTAAAAGTGTAGCACCACTTGCTTTAACATCAGATGCTACTTCTTCCATCTGTTCTTTGCTTTCAACAGAACAAGGACCGGCAATTACCTGAAAATGTCCACCACCAATTTTTATACCATTTACATCAACAACAGTATCTTCTGGGTGCATTTTTCTGTTTGCTTTTTTGTAAGGTTCCTGAATTCTCTTTACGTCTTCAATAATTTCATTTGCTAAAAGGTCATCTTGGCTTAACTTAGTTGTATCACCTACAAGACCAACGATTTTAGAGCTTTCGCCGTCAGAAATATGAAGGGCAAAACCCATATCCTTTAAGTTGTTTTCAAGTTCATTTACTTTTTTTACATCTGCATTTTTCTTTAATACAATAATCATTTATTTTTCCTCCTCTTTCGTAAACATTTCAAAAGAAATACCACTTTGCTTGAGCATTTCAAGGCTCATTTCGTCTGGGTACATTTCTTCTGCTACAATACGAACAATACCTGCATTTATAATTTGCTTTGTGCACATAATACAAGGTGTTGCTGTAACATAAAGTGTACTACCTTTACAACTTGTGCCGTTTACAGCACATTGAGTAATAGCATTAGCTTCTGCGTGAACAGCACGACAAAGTTCGTGTCTTTCGCCACTGGGAATACCTAATTTTTTTCTTAAACATTCGTTTAAATCACAGCAGTTAGGTAATCCCTTTGGTGCTCCGTTATATCCTGTAGAAAGCACCTGATTGTCACGAACAATGACAGCACCTACATGTCGTCTAAGACAAGTAGAACGTCGGCTTGCTAATTCAGCCATACTCATAAAATATTCGTCCCAACTAATTCTTGCCATATTTATTCCTCAATTCTCTGTCTTACAGCTTCATAAATTAAAATACCACCGGCGATACCTGCATTCATTGATTCAGCTTTACCAGGCATAGGGATTTTAACTAAATCTGATGCAATTTCTGAAATTTCATCACTTAAGCCATTTGCTTCGTTACCTATAATAACAGCACAGGCTGTTGTCATATCAACTTTATAAGGTGTTGAAGTGCCTTTTAAATGAGCTGCAAGGGTCTTTACATTGTTATTTTTAAAATCTTCCATTAAGTCCATAAGATTTAGGTTTCTGTATATTGGTAAATGGAATATTGAACCCATAGTGGCTCTTATAACTTTAGGATTGTAAATATCTACACAGCCTTTTGAAAGAAAAATCCCGTCAGCACCGGCAGCATCAGCTGTACGAATTAAAGTACCCATATTTCCCGGGTCTGTAACATTTTCAAGAACCACGAAGAAAGGCGAATTGCTGTAGTCCACATTAGTTACATCAAATTCCTTTATGTGACAGACAGCAAGTATACCCTGTGGGTTTACAGTTTCGCTTATTTTTTCAAAAAGACTATCTTTCACAGTATAAACATTTTCAAAATTTATATCTTCAGAATAGCTTTCTGCCTTAAGCAAATATTTTATTTCCCAAGAATTTGGTATTTCATCTACAAGTCTTTTGCCCTCGAGTATAAAAAGACCGGTTTTATCTCTTTCTTTTTTAGCTTTAAGGGAATTAACTTCTTTTATAATTTTATTTTGATTGCTTTCTATAATTATATTTTCCATATCTTAACTGAATTTTGCAATATTGGCATTTTCGCCAATAACAACTAAAGTGTCGGTTTCTAAAATTTTAATATCCGGTGGAGGGGTAACAATAACGTCACCACCACGTTTTATAGCAACAACATTTATTCCGTATTTTGCTCTTATGTTAGCATCTTGCAAGGTCTTATCTACCCATTTATCTACAACACCTATTTCTGCAATACCAAATTTATCAGAAACAGTGATGTATTCTAAAACATTTGATGTTACAAGACTTATAGCCAATCTCTGACCACTATCTCTTTCAGGCATAAGTACCTTATCAGCACCAACTTTTTCAAGAAGTTTCTTCTGAGGAGTACCAATAGCCTTAGCAATTACGGTTTTTACACCTTTTTCCTTTGCGTACATAGTTGCCATAATACTGGCTTCAAGAGATTCCCCAATAGCAACAATTACTACATCAAAGTTATTAAGACCTATATATTGCATAGCATCTTCATTCATTACGTCTAACTGCATAACATCTGTTGCAATATGCTCCATTTGTTTTACAGCTTCCATATTTTTGTCACAACCCATAACATCATAGCCACTGGCTACAAGGGTTTCAACTACGGCACGTCCAAAACGTCCAAGACCTATAACTGCAAACTGTTTATTGTTTTTCATATTATCCTCCCTAATCCTTAGTTTATTAACCTACAAGAAGTTTGTCCTCAGGAAAATGAATATTGTTTTTGTTATGTTTTTTGTTCTTTGTCAATGCAATAGCTACAGAAATAGGACCAAGTCGACCCATATACATACATAGTACAAGGACTATTTTTCCTCCGTTTGAAAGGAAGTGGGTAATACCTGTTGTAAGACCTACTGTACATTGTGCAGAAACAACTTCAAATAATATATCTAAATATTCCATATGAATAGGTGTGTGTGCTTCTGTCCAAGTCATTATTACACTAGCACCTATGGTAATAGTAACCATCATCATTACTACGGCAAGTGCCTTCTGAAGTGTATAAAAAGGTATGTTTTTGTGGAAAACATTAATAGATTCTCTACCTCGTATTACAGCCCATACAGCCAAGAAAAGAATGGCTGATGTTACAGTTTTAACACCACCAGCTGTACTGGCAGGAGAACCACCTATATACATAAGCACTATGGAAATTACCTTTGAGGCATATGTCATATTGCCTTGTCCCATAGAATCAAAACCAGCTGTTCTCAATGTTACAGACTGGAATAAGCTTGCCAAAATTTTGTGGAAAAATGAAAAATTTCCTATTGTATATGGATTAAAGTATTCAGCAATGAAAAAGAATAAACCACCAAATACAATAAGAACTGCTGTTGTTATAAGTGCAATTTTAGAATGAAGTCTAAGTTTTTTTACAACATAATTTATATGGAGTTTGTGTTCCTTTGCAAATTTTAGGTGAGTGGTAAAGTCGGAATAAACCGGAAAACCTAAACCACCAACTACTATAAGGCACATTACTGTAATATTTACAATTATATCCCCTGAAAAAGGTATAAGGGAATTATCTCCAAGTATATCAAATCCAGCATTACAAAAGGCTGATACAGAGTGGAATATTCCGTAAAAAATCCCCCTTACAAAACCATATTGAGGTATAAATCTCAATGAAAGGAAAAAAGCACCTATAAGTTCTGCTACAAAAGAAAACTTAAAAATATAAATTGTAAAACTTACAAGACCATGTCTTTGGCTAAGATTAAAGGACTCCTGTATAACAATTCTTTCCTTTAATGTTATTTTTTTGCCTACGGCTATAAAAAGCATTGTAACCATAGACATAAATCCAATACCACCAATTTGTATAAGCATAAGTATAATAAGTTTACCTAAAATATTCCAATGATAGGCTGTAGAAACGGCAGTAAGTCCAGTGATACACACAGCAGAAGTAGCTGTAAAAAGTGAATCTACAAATGGAGTAAAAGTAAAGTCTGCCGAACATATTGGTAAACTCAAAATAACAGCACCAAACAGTATAACAGTTAAAAAGCCCAATGTTATAATCTGAGAGGAGTCAAGCTGTCTTAAAGGGTGTAAAAATTTTGACACAAAATACAACTCCTTAAATTATTTTAAAATATGTTGTAAAATTTCTTGTAAAATTAAAAAATAAATGTTAAAATGTATGAGTACATTTAGATTATTATAATATCTTTTGCGTTATTTTTCAAGCATATTGATAATTTTTATAAGAGGTGATTTTTTGTCAGGTTCAACCATAGGAAATATATTTAAGATTACAACATGGGGAGAATCTCATGGTAAAGGATTGGGAGTAGTTATTGATGGCTGTCCTGCAGGAATTCCTTTATGCGAAGAAGATATTCAAGTCGATATGGACAGAAGAAAGCCCGGCAGTAACAAGTATGGTACAAAGAGAAGCGAAAGCGATACTATACAGATTATGTCCGGTGTTTTTGAAGGTAAAACCACCGGAACACCTATTTCTTTAATGGTAATAAATGCCGACCAAAGGTCTAAGGACTATTCTAATATTATGAATGTTTACAGACCGGGACACGCTGACTTTGGCTTTGAAACTAAGTATGGTTTCAGAGATTACAGAGGTGGTGGACGTTCATCAGGTCGAGAAACACTTGCCAGAGTTGCAGCTGGTGCTGTAGCTAGAAAAATATTAGAAAATATTGGTGTTCAAGTAAATGCCTATGCTAAAGCAATAGGCGATGTAGAAATTGAAACCATTGATATGAATGAGAGATTTAACAATCCACTTTGTATGCCGGATAAAAATGCAGCAGAAAAAGCACAGGCTCTGCTTGATAAGGCAATGAGTGAAAACAATTCAGTCGGTGGTATAGTAGAATGTGTCGTAACTGGTATGCCTGCTGGTGTAGGCGAACCTGTTTTTGATAAACTTGATGCCTCTCTTGCAAAGGCTGTTTTATCAATAGGAGCTACTAAGGGCATAGAATTTGGGCTTGGTTTTAAGGCTGCAAAGGCTATGGGTTCTGAAAATAACGATGAATTCTATATGGATAATGGGAAGGTAGTCAAGTATACAAACAATTCAGGTGGCATTCTTGGAGGTTTTTCTGACGGAAGTGATATTGTTTTCCGTACAGTATTTAAGCCTACACCGTCTATTTCTTTAGAACAGAAAACTGTTAATAACAGTGGAGAAAACACTACCATTTCTATTACAGGTCGTCACGACCCAATTATTGTACCTCGTGCAATAGTGGTAGTGGAGGCTATGACTGCTATTACTTTGGTGGACTTATTGCTTACAAATATGACATCAAGAATTGAAAATATAATTAAATTTTATAAATAGAAAGGAAACTTACAAATGTCTAAGATTAATACTAAGGTAACAGATTCAGTAGATTTTTTTAAGGGTAATAAGCCTAGCGACCTTACAGCTAAGTTTGGTAGCCCACTTTACGTATACAGCGAGGAAATTTTAAGACAGCGTTGTAGAGACGTAAAGAATCTTGTTAAGTATCCAAAGTTCAGTGTAAACTATTCTGCAAAGGCTAACAGCAACCTTGCTTTCCTTGAAATCGTTCATGAAGAAGGCTTAAACGTAGACGCTATGAGCCCAGGTGAAATCTTTGTAGAATTAAAGGCTGGTTTTAAGCCAGAACAGATTTTCTACATCAGTAACAACGTTACAGCAGAAGAAATGAAGTTTGCCATTGACCACGATGTTCTTATTAGTGTTGACTCTGTTTCTCAGCTTGAAACTTACGGTAAGCTTAATCCAGGTGGAAAGATTGCTGCTCGTTTCAATGGTGGTATTGGTGCAGGTCATAGCGAAAAGGTTGTTACAGCCGGTAAGAAGACTAAGTTTGCTGTAAACCCTGAATTTATTCCACAGTTTAAGGAAGTTCTTGCAAAGTATGACTTAAAGCTTGTTGGTATCAACCAGCACATTGGTTCACTCTTTATGGACGGCAAGCCATATGTTGAAGGTGTTAAGGCTATCTTAAATATTGCAAAGCAGTTTGAAGACCTTGAATTTGTTGACCTTGGTGGTGGTTTCGGTATTCCTTACGAAAAGTTAAATGACCAGCCAAGACTTGATATGGTTGAATTAGGTAAACAGCTTGACGAAGTATTCGAACAGTTCGTTAAGGATTATGGTAAGGAAATTACATTTAAGATTGAACCAGGTAGATATGTTTCTGCTGAATGTGGTGTACTTTTAGGTACAGTTACAGCAGTTAAGCACAATGGCGAAGACAAGTACATTGGTACTGATATTGGTTTCAATGTTCTTCAGAGACCTGTTATGTATGATTCTCACCACGATATTGAAGTTTACAACGATAGCGACAATACAGAAGATGTTACAGTTGTGGGTAATATTTGTGAATCTGGCGATATTCTTGCTAAGCACAGAATTTGCCCAGAAATGCATGTTGGTGACACTATGGCTATGCTTGATGCAGGTGCTTATGGTTACTGTATGGCATCTAACTACAACAACAGATTAAGACCAGCAGAAGTTCTTATTCGTGAAAACGGCGAAGCTGTTCTTGTTCGTGAAAGAGATGAATTAGAAGACTTAACTAGACATATGAAGTCTATTAAGTAATAAATATTAAGTAATGATGCCCTGTGGTTTTTTCCACAGGGTATTTTTACAGGAGGGATAATTATGAATCAAAAGGAAGTCTATAAGGAAACTTTAGCTAACACAATAATTAAAAATCTTGAAACAAGAAATATGGAAGGCTATTATGTAAAGACAGCTGAAGAGGCTAGGGAAAAGGTGCTTTCTCTTATGGAAGACGGTAGTTCTGTTTCTTGGGGTGGTTCTGCTACTTTGGTAGATGCAGGTATCATTGATGCTGTTTATGAAAGTGGAAAGTATAAGATTGTTGATAGAGATAAGGCTGATGATAGAATACAGGCTATGCACGAAGCTCTTTCTTGTGATAATTTCTTAATGAGTACAAATGCAATTACTTTTGACGGTCAGCTTGTAAATATTGACGGTATGGGCAATAGATTGGCAGCTCTTATTTTTGGACCAAAGAATGTTATTGTTGTGGCAGGTATGAATAAATGTTCTGCTGATTTAGACTCAGCTATGAAAAGAGCAAGAAATAAGGCTGCTGTTACAAATGCTATAAGATTTGGTACAGCTACACCTTGTACAAAAACAGGTCATTGCCATGATTGTAAAAGTCCGGACACTGTCTGTTGCCAGTTTGTAACAACTAGATATTCTAAAATCAAAAATAGAATAAAGGTTGTTCTCATTGGAGAAGATTTTGGTTATTAATATATGTATTGACAGAGTACCATTAGTGTACTCTGTTTTTATAAATAAGGTCGTTACTTGTTTTGACTAATGAATTGTGATGGTTTGATAGTAATTAACTTTGAAATTTCCAGTATTTTAAAATACTTATAAAGCCTTTCGTATAGAGGTTCTATATCTGAACCAAATTTGTCTTTTATAATTTGTCCAATAGTAAAAACATCGTTTTTTTCGTCTATAGATTGCCAAATACAACTGCCTATTTCTTCTAGTTCAATAGTTGATACAGTTGGTTTTTTGCACAATTTTTGTGTAATGTAGTGGAAAAATCCTTTGTTTTTGATATATAGCTTTACAATTCCATTTTCTGTGGAGTAGCTTATATTTTTGTTGCGAACAGGTATTAAATCTAAATAATTTAGGCTTTTTCTATTCATTTTTATTTCCTTTTTTGTTAAATCCCATATAAAGTATTAGTAAAATAATAAATATTAATAACAATATTGAACCGGTTATGCCTAGGTTCAAATTATTTTGTAAATTTATATTTTTATCAACACCTACAACTGCTAATATTGCTAGTATTATACCTACAAGCCCTTCACCGGCAATTAAACCGGAGCTAAATAAAATTCCTCTTGAACTATGATTATCAGCATTTGAAGTATGATTTATTTTTTTAATTATTAAACTTAATACACCACCCAGCATAATAGGGGCAGACAATTCCAAAGGAAGATATAGACCTATAGCAACCGGCAAAACTGGTATACCTGTAAGCTCAATGGCAATAGCTATAAATACACCTATAAAAACCAATACCCAAGGTAATTGACCATTCATAACACCCTCAGTAATAAGTTTCATAAGCATAGCCTGAGGAGCAGAAAGTTCAGTTGTGCCAAAGCCCCAAGCCTTATCCAAAAGTAATAACACACCACCTATAGTTATGGCTGAAACACTAGCACCAATCATTTCGCCAATCTGCTGTCGCATAGGAGTTGCACCAAGAATATAACCGGTTTTTAAATCCTGTGATGTATCACCAGCCATAGCTGAAATAATACATATTACAGAGCCAATGGCAATAGTAGCAATCATTCCGGAAGGTGTTGCACCAGAAATGGATTTAATTATAAAGGCAGTAACTAAAAGGGTTGCAATAGTCATACCTGAAACTGGATTGTTGCTACTGCCTACAAGTCCTACCATTCTTGAAGAAACTGTGGCAAAAAAGAACCCGAAAATTGCAATTAATATTGCACCTAACAGACCTACAGGAATTACTGGAATAAGCCATATAGCAAGTATTACCAATGCAATTAAAATACCTACAATACGAATATCTAAGTTAATGTTGGTTCTTTTGTTAGTAACAGAATTTTTCTCTTTTAGTCCTCTTACTGTGGAAGAAAAAGTGGATATTATTAAGGGGAGGGATTTAATAAGACTTATTATTCCTCCACAGGCTACAGCACCGGCACCTATATATCTGATATAACTGCTCCATATTTCACTGGCTGATAATTGTGAAATTGCAATATCTTGTGGAGTTATTATACTATTGCCACCGAAAAACACAATAGCAGGAATTAATACAAACCAACCTAGCAAACCTCCGGCAAACATATAGGCTGCAATATTAAAACCACAAATATATCCTACAGCTGTAAGGGCAGGGTATACCTGTACTGAAAATTCAGTTTTTAGAGAATGTATAGTAGCTGTTATTGTACTTGGTATTATTTTTAAACCGTCAACAATGAATTTAATAAGTGCTGAAATGCCAATGCCGGCAAATACAGTGTTTGCACCGGAATTGTTGCTTTCTCCGGCTAATAATACTTCGGCACAGGCTGTACCCTCAGGATAGGGCAAAGTGTAGTGTTCTTTTACTATTAGAGCATTTCTAAGAGGTACCATAAAAAGTATGCCTAAAATTCCACCAAAGAATGCCAGTAATGATATTGTTAAAAGACTTGGAACTTCTGTCAGCCCCTCTTTTGACCATAGAAAAAGTACAGGCATAGTAAATATTGAACCGGCAGCAAGGGATTCGCCGGCAGAACCTATGGTTTGTACCATATTACTTTCCAATATTGAGTTTTTTCTAAGTATAATACGAAGAACACCCATAGAAATAACGGCAGCAGGAATAGAGGCAGAAATTGTTAAACCAACTCTTAGACCTAAATAGGCATTTGCAGCACCAAAAACAACAGAAAGTAATATACCTATTATTATTGATGTAGGTGTAAATTCGGTTTGAACGTGTTCATCTGAAATATATGGCTTAAATTCTTCTTTTTTCATTTCTTTACCTCCTCTCTTTTGTAATATTATAACCTTTTTGTAGAAAAATATTATTTGTAATATGTGGAGGTAAAATAAAAAAGCCACCTTAAATTAGTGGCTTTAATTTATAAGTATTCAGGAGCATCTCTTAATATTGAATAAGGTGTCATCATACCTAATATTTTTTCGTTTATTTTTCCGTTTTCGGTGAAGAAAACTACAGCTAAGTTTTTCATTGAGCGAACATCTATAGTAAAAAGTTTTGAAACTTCATAGAGTGTTGCGTTCTTTTCAACAAAAGCAAAATATTCATTTGTGTGCATATCAAGAGCAAGATATTCTTCTAAAACTTTCAACGTAGAATGAACATTTATGTTTAATTCCTTGTGGGCACATACATAGGCGTATATGGAGTTGTCACTAAATACACCTACAAGTTTTTCCTTATCGAATACCGGAACATGGGTAAAACCATGGGTATCCATATATTCTGCAACTTCTGAAATTTTGGAATCAAGAGTAGCTGAATATAAATTTTCTCGTCTGACAGCGAATTTCATAGCTAATATTGGGTTGCTTATTCTGTCCACACATTTGCGAAGTATATCTAACATTTCTTCTGAAGGTGTAATAGGGTAAGCACCGTTTACTTTTGGATTATGTACAAGAAAATTTCTAACAACTCGGCAATAATCAATTTCTTCCTTAAATTCTTTCAAAATAGGAAGTGCTTGAAGTCTGCCTATTATAGGAGCATTGTTAGAGTTTGGAAAGTATATTTCTCTACCTATGTGTTCAAGCTGTCTGTATAAGTCGAGAAATTCTTCTGTTTTGTTTTTTTCACTCATAGAATATCACTTCCTCTTTCTTAAAAGTAAAAGTACAATTAAAAAGGCGATACCAATTAAAACAATAGTTCCACCTGGTTTAAGGTCATAGACAGCTGTAACAAGTAAGCCGGCTATAGTAAATATAAATGCAAATATAACTGAAAAAATAACATTTTGTTTATAGCTTTTAGAAATAAGCATAGAACAAGCTACAGGAATAACCATTAATGATGAAATAACCAAAGCACCTACAGTTCTTGCAGCAATAGAAACAACTATTGAAGTAAGAATTGTGAAAATAAGGTTTATACTCTTTACAGGTACACCGGAAAGGGCAGCACCTTCTTCATCAAAAGCTATATAAAAAAGCTCTCTATAGAGTAAAAGAAGTATAATAATTACTGCTATACTAAGTACAACAACTACTACAAGTTCAAATGTAGATACTGCCACAATAGAACCGAAAAGGAAACTATTAAATGATGCAGCATTTTTTATAAAGCCTGAAAATACGGCTGCTACACCTACGCCAAAACTAAGTACAATAGCTGTTGCCATTTCTGAATAGTTTGGAAAACCTCGTCTTATGTATTCAATAATAAGTGCTGAAATTACTGAAAATACAATAGCTGAAACAACAGGACTCCAACTAAAACATAACCCAATAGCTACACCGGCAAGACCAGCATGGGAAAGGGCATCACCAATGGAGGAAAGTCTTTTCAATACAATCGTATTACCAATTAATGGTGTAACAATGGAAATGAAAATTGCTATAACTAAGGCTCTTTGCATAAAAGCCATTTGAAATATATCGAACATAATTGCCTCCTATAAATGATGATGCACGTGAGTAAGCATTGACTGTGAATTAAATTCTTCACTTGTCATTACTTCGCCACTTCCGTCTTCTGAAAGAACTAAAATCTTGTTGGAATGATAAATAATTGATGAAATATCGTGAGTTACCATAACTATTGTAATTCCGCTATTTTTGTTTAAATCTCCCAAAAGACAACATATAGAGTCAACGGCTCTAATGTCTATACCGGTTGTTGGTTCGTCTAGGAAAATAATCCTAGGGTCGGAAATGAGAGCTTTTGCAATAAATACTCTCTGTTGCTGACCACCGGATAAATAACCTATTTGACGATGCTTGTAGTCAAGCATACCAACTCTTTCTAATGCTGAGTCTATAAGCTTTTTATCTTCTTTTGTGTTGCGTTTAAAAAGTCCTTTTTTAGAATAAAGACCTAGAGAAACAACTTCTTCCACAGTAGCGGGGAAATCTCTGTTTATGTTTGTAGCTTTTTGTGAAACATAGGCTATAGAGGCAAAATCCTTATATTTTTCAGAATTTGTGCCAAGTAATTTAATTTCCCCCTCTAGTGGAGAAAGTTGGTTTAATATTAGTTTTAGTAATGTACTTTTTCCTGTACCGTTTGTACCGACGATACACATAAAATCACCGGCATCTACATCAAAACTCAATCTGTGTAGTATGCTTTTGTCGGGATAGCTAAAGGATAAATCCTTTACTTCCAAAACTTTATTTTTCAATTATAACACCTCGGTTACTATTTTAATGCTGTTACAAGATTTTTAAGGTTTTCTTCCATAACTGAAATATAGTCAGCTCCGTTGTCAATATCCTCTTGTTCAAGACCTTCAAAAGGATTTAGTGCCAACAACTGTACACCTGTTTCATCAGCAAGAGACTGTGCAATTTTTGGAGAAACAAGTTCTTCAAAGAAAATGTATTTTACATTATTTGCCTTTATATAGTCTGCAATTTCTTTCATCTTTGCCGGAGAAGGCTCACTGTCAGCTGAAATACCGTCAATAGAAGTCTGTTCAAGACCATAGGCAGAGCAAAGATAACTATATGCCTCGTGAGATACTACAATTTTTTTATTGGAAACATTTGAAAGCTGTGTCTTAAATTCATTGTCAAGATTGTTAAGCTGTTCTGTAAATGTTGCAAGATTTTCCTTGTAGTATTCCTTGTTGGAAGGGTCAAGGTCAGAAAGGGTATCACAAATTTCCTGTGACATTGTAATTACATTTTTTGGGTCAAGCCATATATGAGGGTCATTCTTTGTATGCCCAAAAGGAGCAGAAAGCTCAACATATTTTGGCTTTTCACCATTTACAGCACCTTTTACTTTGTCAATCCAACTTTCCATACCCAAACCATTGTAGAAAAGAACATCAGCAGAATTGAGATTTAACATATCTTTTGAAGATGGTTCCCAATCATGAGGTTCAGTACCAGATGGGACAAGATTATGCACATCTACCTTATCTCCACCAATTTTTTCCACAAAGTCATAAATAGCATAGAAACTAGTGTAAATTTGTGGTTTATTAGAAGTTTTAACAGGAGCAGAACCACAGCCTGTTAGTATCAGCATTAGTGCTAAAATGATAATTTTTTTCATAAAATCCTCCTATAAAATATATAGATTAATAATAACATAAAAGTAAGCTTTTTTCAAGATATGGAGGATTGGTATAAATATGTAAGGGCGAATATACGCCCATTTGTTATGGAGTAGTTGTAGTGTTGCCGTTAGTAGTACCATTGTTATTAGTAGTATTGTTGCCGGTCATATCATTTGCCATATTGCCTACAGCATCGCCAACACCTTCAACAGCTCTACCAACACCGTTACCAATATCTTCAACAGCATTACCTGCACCATTTACTACATCGCCGGCAGCATTACCAATATCATTTGCAACACCGTCATTTGATGTAGACTCAGAATTATACTGTGAAGTCATTTCGGTTGTACTTGCGTTGTCTGTAGTTGTTGTGTTATTATTATCATTAGAAGTAGAGTTTCCACAACCTACAAGGCACAGAGTAAGGGCTATTAAGGCTGCGGGATAGATTTTTTTTACCAAAATTATTCCTCCTTGCAGTTTATTAATATTTACTACAACTGTATTGTTTGCAAATAGACTTAAATTTAGTGTGGAAATTTTTTCAAAAAGAGGTGTTTTATATGAGGAAATCTGGTATATTAGCACATCCTACAAGTTTTCCGTCAAAATATGGTATTGGAGATTTAGGAAAAGGTGCTTACGAATTTGTGGATTTTTTAGAAAAATCAGGTCAAAAATTGTGGCAGATATTGCCTTTGGGACAAACAAGTTTTGGTGACTCTCCATATCAAAGTTTTTCTGCTTTTGCAGGAAATATTTATATTATCAGTCCAGATATTTTTGTTAAAAAAGGATATTTAAGTAAAAAAGATATTGAAGTAGTTCCGGAATTTGATGAAAAAAATGTTGAATATGGAAAAGTAATAAATTACAAAATGTCCCTATTCAGAAAGGCATTTAAAAATTTTAAAGAAGATAAAAAATATTTGGGCTTTTGTGAAAAAAATGCTTTTTGGTTAGACGACTACAGCCTTTTTATGTCTTTAAAGAATTATTTCATAGAACAGAGAAAAAATACATATGAAAGTGCTGAATACAAAGCTTACTATAGTGCTAATGAAAAGAAAGTAAAGCTTAATGCCATAAAGGATTGCTTTTATGGTGGTGCTTGGAATTCGTTTCCAGAAGATATAAGAGATAAAAAGCCAAAGGCTGTTGAAAAATATACAAAGTTGTTAAAAACAGAAATAGATTTTTACAAGTTTTTGCAATATGAATTTTTTACACAATGGCAGGAATTAAAGGAATACGCCAACGAAAAAGAAATTGAAATAATAGGGGATATACCTATATTTGTTGCAGAGGATAGTGCAGATGTATGGAGTAACAGAAACTTATTTTCTCTCGATACAAAGGGATTTCCAAAGGTTGTAGCCGGTGTTCCTCCTGACTATTTTAGTGCAGATGGTCAGCTTTGGGGCAATCCTCTCTATGATTGGAAAGAACATAGCAAAAATGGTTATGATTGGTGGACAAAGAGAATTGAAAATGCCTTTAAACTTTGTGACATAGTTAGAATTGACCATTTTAGAGGATTTGAAAGCTATTGGGAAATACCTTTTGGTGAAAAAACAGCAGTAAATGGCAAGTGGAAAAAAGGTCCTAAAGAAGAAATATTCAATGTTATGGAAAATAAACTTGGCAAGCTAAATATTATTGCTGAGGATTTAGGGGATTTAACTGACGAAGTTTTTGACTTAAGAGACGAATTGGGTTTTCCAGGAATGAAAATATTGCAGTTTGCCTTTGATTCAGACGAAGCCAATGCCTATTTGCCTTTTAATTATGAAACTACTAATTGTGTTGTATATACAGGTACTCACGATAACGATACAACTAAAGGTTGGTACAGTAAAGCAGATAAAAAAGCTACAGATTATGTCAGAAGACTTCTCAATGTATCCGGAGAGGATATAGCATGGGATTTAATAAGAATGGCTGAGGGTTCAGTTGCAAAATATGCAGTAATTCCTGTACAAGATGTTATGAATTTAGGTTCTAAGGCAAGAATGAATACACCGGGGAAAGCAGAAGACAACTGGCAGTTTAGATTTACAGAAGATATGTTGACAGATGATATGGCAAAGGGTATGAAGTACCTTGCAAAGATTTATAATAGATAATTATTTGGTGTGCACACTTACTAATAGTGTGCATACTTTTTTGTGCAATTTTTTAGATAGTGTAATAAAATTTTAAAGAATTAAGTATACATATTATGGTATAATTATGTTAGAGGAAAGATGTGGAATTACGGAGGGACTAAATATGAAAAAGAAATTGTTGAGTGTACTTGCTACTACAGTTCTTTGCGTTGTAACAGCCACTTCAAGTTTTGGTGCAAGTGGTGTTATTAGAAACGGTAGTGTGCTTGTACCATTAAGAGGTGTTTTTGAAAATCTTGGCTTTAAGGTTTATTGGAATTCAGATACAGAAACAGCACAGATTTTTAATGAAAACTATTCTATAAGTATACAGAAAAATGCTGATACATTCGTTGTAAATGGCAAAACAATTTCGCCAGATACACCACAGACAATTATTGATGGAACAATGTATTTGCCTTTGAGAGCTTTAGGTGATGCCGTTTCTGCTCAAACAAGCTGGAATGAAGAAAATAAGTCTGCTGTTATAGAATTAAATGGCAAGAAAGTAACTGTATATACTGACAAGAATTATATTGTTGCAGGTACTTCAGAAAACCTTGACTTGAAAGAACCTACAACAAAGGTAACAGAAACTACTACAGAAACAACAACTGAAACTACTACAGAGGCAACAACTGAGGAAACAACTGGCAGTACAACAGCTACTGTTGATGAATATGCCGGTTTTGCTGGTGTTAGATATAGCTTAAGAAAACAGGTAATTGCTGATTTACAGAAAGCACAGAAGCAGTATCACGTGGGTAATGCAGATACTTTAAGTCTTATGCAGAGAGATGCCATTGTTCTTGCATCAAACCAGTGGCTTAGTATGGCAAACAGTAATGAAGAAAGAAGTTACATTGATGTAGCTACTGAATTTTATTTGAGATTTGCCGATGCAGCAAAGGCTATTGATGAATATTCAAACAGAACAAGTGATACTACATCAAAAGCTATGTATAAGGCACAGGCTGATGATTTTAAAGACAGAATGGACGCAATAGTAGATAGTTTTTCAATGTGTAAGAGTATTTCTGACGTAAACAATGTTTACAACAGTATGTATGATTTATCAAGACAGATAAGAAGGTTTAATTGGTAAAACAGGGCGATATATAGATTGTTAAAATCATTATAAAAAGTATATCAATGAAAGGGGGACTATAGAAAGTTCTCCTTTTTGTTTTATTATACTTTTTTTGGTATAGTTTTCATAAATTTTTTAGTATATTTTTAAGGGAGAATTTCTGTTGAAATAAAGAATTTTTTGTTGTATAATACATTGGAATAAAAGTGCTTTATAATAAGTAGACACACATAAAATATAAAGCACCAAGTTGGAAAATAACAGTTTACATAAAAGCCTTGAGATAAGGGCTTTTGTACTGTGTAAGAATTAGAACAGGGGAATATATATGAGTTTTTATAAAGCTGGTATTGATATAGGTTCTACTACAATTAAATTTGTAGTAATGGATGAAAATAACAATATTTGTTTTAAGGATTACAGAAGACATTTATCAAATATACAGGAAACTTTACTTGGTCTTGTAAAAGATGCAAGAGAGCAGTTAGGCGAATTTAAGTTTTCTTGTGTAATTACCGGTAGTGGTGGTCTTTCTATTTCTAATTGGATTGGTATGGAGTTTATACAGGAGGTTGTAGCTGTAAGTACAGCTATTACTCATGTAGCACCTCGTACTGATGTTGCTATTGAAATAGGTGGCGAAGATGCTAAGATTATTTATTTTGACGGTGGTAGCATAGAACAGAGAATGAACGGTGTCTGTGCCGGTGGTACAGGTTCTTTCATTGACCAGATGGCATCACTTTTACAGACTGATGCAGAAGGTCTTAATGAATATGCAAAGACATATAGTGCAATTTATCCAATAGCTGCCAGATGTGGTGTATTTGCTAAAAGTGATATTCAGCCACTTATTAACGAAGGTGCAGCAAAGTCTGACTTGGCAGTATCTATTTTTCAGGCTATAGTTAATCAGACTATTAGTGGACTTGCCTGTGGTAAGCCAATAAGGGGTAATGTAGTTTTCCTCGGTGGTCCATTACACTTCCTTACTGAATTGAAGGCTAGATTTATTGATGTACTTGGTCTTGAAGGTGACGCTGTTGTTGAAGTTGAAGATTCTCACCTTTTTGCTGCTATGGGTTCTGCTCTTTCATCAAAAGATGATAAGATTTTCTCTGCTGATGAAATGATAAAGGAACTTACAAATGGCAAGCACATTGCAATGGAAATAAATAGACTTGACCCATTGTTTAAAGATGAACAGGACTATAATAAATTTAAGGAAAGACACGACAAGGCAAAGGTTATAAAAGGTGACCTTGAGTCATATAAGGGCGATGTTTTCTTAGGTATTGATGCAGGTTCTACTACATCAAAATTAGCTCTTATCAGTGATAAGGGCGAACTTCTTTACTCTTTCTATGCAGGTAATGAAGGTAGTCCTCTTAAAATGGTAATGACTGCTTTAAAACATATTTACAGCATTTTACCGGAAGGAGTAACAATAAAGAAGTCTTGTGTTACAGGCTATGGTGAGGCTCTTATAAAAGAAGCTCTTATGATAGATTTAGGTGAAATTGAAACAGTTGCTCACTATAAGGCAGCAGCTTTCTTTGAACCTGATGTAGACTTCATTCTTGATATTGGTGGTCAGGATATGAAGTGTATCAGAATAAAGAATGGTGTTATTGATTCTGTTCTTTTAAATGAAGCTTGTTCAGCAGGTTGTGGTTCATTTATAGAAACTTTCGCAAAGAGTCTTAAACTCAGTGTGCAGGATTTTGCAAAGGTTGCATTATTTGCAAAAGGTCCTATTGACTTAGGTTCTCGTTGTACAGTATTTATGAACTCAAGAGTAAAACAGGCTCAAAAAGAGGGTGCAGAAGTTGCTGATATTTCAGCAGGTCTTGCATACAGTGTTATTAAAAATGCCCTTCAGAAGGTTATTAAGGTTACTGACCCAACTGATTTAGGTAAGCATATTGTTGTTCAGGGTGGTACATTCTACAATGAGGCTGTTTTAAGAGCTTTTGAAAAGATTTCAACTAGAGAAGCTGTTCGCCCGGACATCAGTGGTATAATGGGTGCTTTTGGTGCAGCCGTTATTTCTCGTGATAAGTATGTAGCAGGTGAAGAATCTACAATCCTTAATGCTGAAGATTTGGAAAACCTTGAAATACAGTCTTCACTTACTCGTTGTAAGGGTTGTAGCAACAACTGTTTACTTACAATAAACAAATTTAGTGGTGGTAGAAGATTTATTTCAGGTAACAGATGTGAAAGAGGTTTAGGTAAGGAAAAATCAGATAGTTGTGTACCTAATCTTTTCCAGTATAAGTATGACAGACTTTTTGATTATGAGCCTATTCCGGAAAATGAAGCTAAACGTGGCGTAGTAGGTATTCCTAGAGTTCTCAATATGTATGAAGATTTCCCACTCTGGTTCACTTTCTTTACAAAATTGGGATACAGTGTAAAACTTAGTCCAAAGAGTAGCAGAAAGGTTTATGAAATGGGTATAGAGTCTATACCTAGTGAGTCAGCCTGTTATCCAGCTAAAATAGTACATGGACATATTATGTCACTTATAAATGACGGCGTTAAGTTTATATTCTATCCTTGTGTAGCTTATGAACATAAGGAAATAAGTGGAGCAGATAACCACTATAACTGTCCTATTGTAACAAGTTATCCGGAAAATATTAAAAATAACGTTGAAGAAATTAGAGATTACAACATAGATTTCAGAAATCCGTTTATAGCTCTTAGCTCAGAAGAAATATTTGCAGACAGAATGGCTGAAATTTTTGGAGATATTCCAAAGAGTGAAGTTAAGGAAGCTGCAAAGGCTGCTTGGAGAGAAGAACAGAGATTTAGAGAAGATATGCGTAAGAAGGGCGAGGAAACAGTAAAGTATATTAAGGAAAATAATATGACTGGTATTGTTGTAGCCGGTCGTCCTTACCATATTGACCCAGAAATAAATCACGGTTTACCAGAACTTATTACAGGCTATGGTGTTGCAGTTCTTACAGAAGATAGTGTTGCACATCTTGGAGATGTTGAAAGACCTTTAAATGTTCGTGACCAATGGGCATACCATTCAAGACTTTATGCAGCAGCAAGTTTTGTTCGTGAACAGGAAGATATTGAACTTATACAGCTTAATAGCTTTGGTTGTGGTCTTGATGCCGTAACTACTGATGAAGTACACGACATACTTAATGCTTATGGCAAAATTTATACAGTTCTTAAAATTGATGAAGTAAGTAACTTAGGTGCTGCCAGAATAAGAATACGTTCACTTTTTGCTGCTCTTGAAGAAAGAAGGAATAAGAAATTCAAGCCTAAGAAACTTGTTGAAAAGGAAAGTAGAGTTGTATTTACAAAGGAAATGAAGAAAACTCATACTCTCCTTATGCCACAGATGTCACCTATACATTTTGATATTGCTCAGGAGGCTTTCAGAGCCAGTGGCTACAATGTAGAGGTTATGCCTGCAATAGATAAGGATTGTATTGATATTGGACTTAAATATGTAAATAACGATGCTTGCTATCCGGCACTTATTGTTGTAGGTCAGATTTTAAGAGCTTTACAGTCTGGAAATTATGACTTAGACAAGGTATCTGTGTTAATAAGTCAGACAGGTGGTGGCTGTCGTGCTACTAACTACATTGGTTTCATAAGACGTGCATTGAAAAATGCCGGTCTTGAACATATTCCGGTAGTATCTGTAAGTGCTAGTGGACTTGAAAAGAACCCTGGATTTAAGATTACTTATAAATTTGCTATGGCACTTCTCCAGTCTGTGCTTTATGGCGATTTATTTATGAGAGTCCTTTATAAGACAAGACCTTATGAAAAGGTAAAGGGTTCAGCTAATGCTCTTTATCACAAGTGGAATGAAGTTTGTAAAAAGGCTGTTCGTTCTCCAAAGAAGAACGAATTTAATAAGATTGTCAGAGGAATAGTAAAGGATTTTGATGAACTTCCTTTAGATGAAACAATAGTTAAGCCGAAGGTTGGTGTAGTAGGTGAAATTCTTGTTAAGTTCCACCCAACTGCCAACAATGATGTAGTAACACTTCTTGAAAAAGAAGGTGCTGAGGCTGTTGTTCCAGACCTTATTAACTTCTTTACATACAGTCTTTACAACAACAAGTATAAAGAAGAATATCTTGGTGCAAAACACTCTATAACAGTCCTTACAAATTGGGCAATTAAGTTCATTGAAGGTTATAGACGAGTAATGAGTGATGCCCTTAAAGACAGTAAGAGATTTGAACCACCAACAGATATTAAGGAACTTGGTGCTATGGCAGAGGATATAGTAAGTCTTGGTAACCAGACAGGTGAAGGTTGGTTCTTAACAGGCGAGCTTGTAGAACTTATACATTCCGGTGTTACAAATAATATTTGTGCTCAGCCTTTTGCTTGTCTTCCTAACCACGTTACAGGTAAGGGTGTTATTAAGGAATTAAAGAGAAGAAATAAAAACAGTAATATTGTTGCTATTGACTATGACCCAGGTGCTAGTGAAGTAAACCAGCTTAACAGAATTAAGCTTATGCTTTCAACTGCTTATAAAAACCTTGAAGAAAGTCAGAAACAGGCAGCAGCAAGCAATAAATAAGTTACAAACATAAAAGAAAAAAGTATTATTCCATATGGAGGTAAAACTATGAAAAGATTTTTAGCCATTACTTTAGGTGCAATGTTAGTATTGTCAAGCCTTACTTATGGTAAAGGTAAGATACAAAATGGCATTGATATCGTAAAGGCAAGTCAGGAAACAAGTACAACAATTAAAACTGAAACTGGTTCAATTACAAAAATTAATAGAGAAACTACAACAACTGAGGCAACAACAGAAACTACTACTTCTGCACCTCGTGCTATAGCTGTTGGCGAAGAAAACAATAGCATTGTTATGAACGGTTCAACTTACGAATATATGGGTAATACAATGGTGCCTTTAAGAGGTATTGCTGAGGCTCTTGGTTATGATGTTGAATGGAATTCTGAATTAAAGGCTGTTGAAATTTCAAATGATGACGTTAAGGTTGATTTTAATACTGGCGTAAATAGTTATGTTATTACTAAGAATAAGGATTTAAAGGCTGGTACGCCAGTTTCACTTGCTACAGCACCAGTAATAAAAGATGGTTCAACATATGTTCCTCTTGAACTTTTCAGAATGCTCAACTCACAGCAGTATGATATTGTTATTAAGAATAACACAGTTGTAATTTCTCCAAAGACAGCAGAAGAAGTTACAGAAGAAACTACAGTTGTGGATAACGCACTTTCACTTAGAGGTGGAGAAATCAACAAAGTTGATAACGGTGGAAAAAAGCAGGCTAATGCTGATGCTAAGGTGGATAGTGACAAGAAGATTGTAAATGAAACTACAACATTCTCTATCAGCAAAGAGGCAACAACAGAATCTACAACTAAGGAGTATGTTGGTGGTAAAAATTCTGTAAACCCTATGGTAGAATATGATACTGCTGCACAGGCTGCTGCAGAACTTAAAATAAACTTAAATACTGTAGATATTGAAGGATATACACTTGAACACGTTTATGTTGTATCAGGCTTAATTTTACAGCTTGATTATACAAACGGTAGTAAGGATTTTTCTGTTCGTATAGCTAAGGGTACAGATGATATTTCCGGTGATTACAAGAAATATTCAACACTTGCAAAGTATACTGTAAATGGTTGTCTTGCTACTCTCGAAGGTGACAAGATTAATTATCCAAAGGCTACTTGGACAGATAAGACTTATACTTATGCAGTTACAAACAATAGCAACTTAAAAGAACACGAAATGGCAAAAATAGCAAATGAAGTTGCTTATTTTGTAGCAAAATAATAAAATAATGTTGACAAAAGTCGGCGTATTTTATATAATTAACTTTGGTTTAACAGCGGGATAAGTAGATTTTAATATCGGTAAAGAGAGAATACGGTTGGTGAAAGTATTTCCGTAAAATAAATTGAAGCTACCCATATATGCTGTGTGCATTAATACTGCACCGTTTAACTTGCGTTAAAAGTTACTTGAGATACGGCAGTTTGTCGTAATCAGGGTGGTACCGTGTTTATTAACGCCCCTGTTCTGTTATGCAGAAGGGGGCTTTTTTTATTATTTTAAAAATTTCACTTTAATTTTTTGGAGGATTTACAAATGCAATTCATGGGAGTAAATGAAATCAGAGAAGCATATCTTTCATTTTTTGAAAGTAAAGGTCATTTGAGAATGGCAAGTGCGTCATTAGTACCTCACAATGACAAGAGTCTTTTACTTATTAATTCTGGTATGGCACCTTTAAAGCCTTTCTTTACAGGTCAGCAGGTTCCACCAAGAAAGAGAGTAACAACTTGCCAGAAGTGTATCAGAACAGGTGATATTGAAAATGTAGGTAAGACTGCACGTCATGGTACATTCTTCGAAATGCTTGGTAACTTCTCTTTTGGTGATTACTTTAAGAGAGAAGCTATTAACTGGGCATGGGAATTCTTTACACAGGTAGTAAAGCTTCCTGAAGACAGACTTTATGTTTCTGTATATCAGGATGATGACGAAGCATTCGATATTTGGAACAAGGAAATTGGTCTTGCTCCAGAAAGAATTTTTAGAATGGGTAAGGAAGACAACTTCTGGGAACATGGTGTAGGTCCATGTGGTCCATGTTCTGAAATCTACTACGATAAGGGTGAAGAATACGGCTGTGGACAGCCTGGTTGTACAGTAGGTTGTGACTGTGACAGATATATGGAAATCTGGAACCTTGTATTCACTCAGTTCTGTAAGGAAGAAGACGGTTCTTATTCTAATCTTGACCACCCTAACATTGATACTGGTATGGGTCTTGAAAGAATTGCAACTGTTATGCAGGGTGTAAACTCTATTTTTGATGTAGATACAGTAAAGGCTATTAGAGATAAGGTATGTGCTCTTGCCGGCGTTGAATATGGTGTAAATGAAAAGACTGATATTTCTATCAGAGTTATTACTGACCATATTCGTTCAGTTGCATTTATGACAGCTGACGGTGTACTTCCTTCTAATGAAGGTAGAGGTTATGTATTAAGAAGACTTTTAAGACGTGCTGCTAGACATGGTAGACTTCTTGGTATTGAAGGCAACTTTATGACAGAAGTATGTAAGGTTGTTATTGAAAATTCCGGTAAGGCTTATCCTGAACTTGTTGATAAGAAGGACCATATCTTCAATATTTTAAATAATGAAGAAAGTAGATTTGCTGCAACTATTGATACAGGTCTTTCACTCTTAAAGCAGAAGATTGAAGAAATCAATGCTCAGGAAGGCGAAGATATTCTCGGTGGTGCAGATTCATTCAAGCTCTACGATACTTATGGTTTCCCAGTTGAATTAATGGAAGAAATTCTTGAAGAACAGGGTATGACAATGGATATGGAAGCCTTCAAGGCTGAAATGCAGAAGCAGAAAGAAAGAGCTAGAAATGCAAGAGCAACAGACACTTATATGGGTGCTGATGAAACTGTATTCAACCAGCTTGACCCTGCTATGTCTACTGAATTTGTTGGTTATACAGATTACAGCTATGCTGGTGCAAAGGTTCTTGCTATTGTAAGCAATGACGCTGTTGTAGATACTGCAAGTGAAGGCGATAAGGTTTCTATCGTTGTTGACAAGACTCCTTTCTATGCTGAAATGGGTGGTCAGGTAGGCGACTGTGGTACAATGCACAACGATAACTGCAACATTAAGATTAATGATTGTGTTAAGTTTGGTGGCAACAAGTTTATCCACACAGGTGTTGTTGAAAATGGTCAGATTAAGGTTGGCGATACTATTGACCTTGATATTGATGTAAAGAATAGAATGGATATTGCTAGAAACCATACAGCAACTCATATTTTACAGGCTGCTTTAAGAGAAGTTTTAGGTTCTCATATTGAACAGGCCGGTTCATATGTTTCAAAGGATAGATTGCGTTTTGACTTTACTCACTTTGAAGCTATTAGCAAGGAAGATTTAGCTAGAGTTGAACACATTGTAAATGAAAAAATTCTTGCAAGTATTCCAGTAAAAATGGAAGAAATGCCTATGGAAGAAGCTAAAAAGCTTGGTGCTATGGCACTCTTTGGTGAAAAGTACGGCGATGTAGTAAGAGTTGTAAGTGTTGGTGATTACTCTGTTGAATTCTGTGGTGGTACTCACATTTCAAATTCTTCTCAGATTGGCTCATTTAAGATTATTTCTGAAACTGGTGTAGCTGCTGGTACAAGAAGAATTGAAGCTCTTACAGGTGCAGGCGTTCTTAATCATTATGAAGATGTTGAATTCCTTTTAAATAATATCTTCGGTGTATTACGTACTAACTCTAAGAATATTATTTCTAAGATTGAACACGTTCTTGAAGAAAATAAACAGCTTTCAAGCGAATTAGAAAGTCTTAAATCTAAGCTTTCTGGTGGTCTTGTAGATGAAATTATTGCTAAGGCTGAAGATGTAAACGGCTTTAAGTATGTTTCTGCTAAGGTAAGTGGCATTGATATGAATGCTCTTAGAAATATGGGTGACCAGATTAAGGAAAAGAGTGGCGAAGGTGTTATTGTTCTTGCATCTGATGTAGACGGTAAGGTTAATTTTGTTGTTATGTGTAGTGATGAGGCTGTTAAGAAGGGTGCTAAAGCCGGCAATATTGTAAAAGCTGCTGCAACTGTTTGTGGTGGTGGCGGTGGTGGCCGTCCAAATATGGCTCAGGCTGGTGGTAAAGACCCATCTAAGATTGATGAAGCCCTTGCAACTGCTAAGACAACTGTTGAGGATATGTTAAAATAATGGAAGCCAGTTTAGCTTATAAAACAAAAAAAATAGTTGAAAAATATGGTTTCAGTTTTAAGAAGAACTTTGGTCAGAACTTTCTCGTTGATGAGAGAGTTCTGGGCAAAATTGTGTCTTCAGCTGAAATTTCAAAAGACGATGTAGTTATAGAGGTAGGTCCCGGTATAGGTACACTTACACAGGCTCTTGCAAAAGAGGCTTATAAGGTTGTAGCCGTAGAAATAGATACTACCCTTGTGCCTATTTTAGGTGAACTTTTGTCTGATTTTGATAATATTGAAATAATAAATGAGGATATTTTGAAAGTAGATGTAAATGCTATTGCTGAAAAATATCCAGACAAGAAAATAAAAATGGTAGCTAATTTACCATACTATATTACTACTCCTATTATTATGAATGTGCTTGAAAATCATATTCCTGTTGAAAGCATTACAGTGATGATACAAAAGGAAGTAGCTTATAGAATGAAAGCACAGCCATCTACTAAGGATTACGGTTCACTTTCTCTTGCTGTACAGTATTATTGTGAGCCTTACCTTGTGGCAAATGTACCACAAAACTGCTTTATGCCTAGACCTAATGTTGATTCAGCTGTAATTAAGTTGACAGTTATGGATAAGCCAAAGGTACAGGTAAATAATGAAAAGTTTATGTTTGAGTTTATAAAGGCTGCTTTTAGTCAGAGAAGAAAAACTTTAGTAAACTGTATTTTTAGTAGTGGATTACTTACTTTGTCAAAAGATGAAATTGGTAAAATGCTTAATGGCCTTGGCTATGATGAAAGAGTGAGAGGAGAAAGTCTTACCCTTGAAGATTATGGTAAAATTACTGACGAGGCTGAAAAATATATAAAGTAAAAAGGAATATCTGTCCTAATTACCTCATACTCTATTGAATAGAAATACTATTTAATAGGAGGATAAATTATGGCGTATTCAAGAACTTTTATTACATTAAAACAGGGCTGTAGTGATTATGTAAAAGATGTCAGAGGTTGCGTTGGCAGAGCTATTGTTGAAATCAGGAATGGCAGAGGTAGACTTCTTTTGCAGGCTCAAGGTTTAAAGAGTGACAATGATTACAGAGTTTGTGTTTTAAGTAAAGATGATAGCGTTGAAGTGGACAGACCTTTATATGTAAATAATAGTGGCAGGGGTGAAGTAAAATGGGAGTTTAAGCCTGATGGTGTACTTTCAGACATCAGAGCCCTTGCTGTTCTTGTTAAAGATAAAGCACCTCTTATTGGTTTTGTAAAAGATGAATATAACTGGCAACAGTGCCTTATGGCAAAGCCGGAAAATCATAAACAGCCGGAAACTATTATGGCTATTAAGCCAGAAATTATAGAGGTTAAAGAACCTGAGAAAATTGTAAGTGCAGTTGTGGAAGATAAGGTTGAAAATATAGAAAAGGAACAACCTGTTACAGAAATTGAAGAAGAACCACAAAATAGTATAGCTGAAAATGCTACTGAAGAAATTAATCAGAAGGACAAAGAAAAAATAGTTCAACTGGTAAATGAATTTAGTGATAGTATTGATGAAATACAGGCAATTACTGTATCAGCAAATACAGATTACATATTTTCTCGCAATGAAGTAAAGCCTTTTGGCGATGACAATATAAAGTGGGTTAAGGTTAATATCAGAGAGATTTGTGCAGTAAAAGATTTGTGGAAATATTGCAATAATCCATTTGTTATAAAAGGCTGTAGGGAATATAAACATTTGCTATTGGGCAGAGATGGCAAAAACTATTGGATGGGCGTACCTTGTAAATATGACCCGTCTTACAAATTAGAAGCTCAGATACAGGGCTTTAAAGAATGTAAACCTATGAATGGTAGAGAATTAAAGGCAGGAGAGTCCTGCTATTGTTTATTAAAGTGTTAGAAAGGATAAATTTATGCGTCACAGAAGAAAACCGTGGTCAGAAACTGAAATGGCTAACAATAAGGCTCTTGTCACTAATCCAACAGAAAATAAGGGTAAGTGGAATGAAGCTTTTGGCAACGATAATCCTATATATGTTGAAATAGGTTGTGGAAAAGGTGGCTTTTTAAGTGAAATGAGCAAGCTTTATCCAAATATCAATTTTATTGGTATGGAAAAGGAAGACCAGATTGTGGCAGCTGCTCTTAAAAAAAGTCGTGAAAGTGGTGTTGGCGAAAATATTAGATTTATGGTTGAAAATGTAGCTAACATTAATGAAATTTTTGAAACTGGCGAAGTTGAAAGACTTTACATTAACTTCTGCGACCCTTGGCGTCAGCGTAAGAAGTGGGCAAAGAGAAGACTTACTCACAGAAATTTCCTTAATTTATACGAAGTTCTTTTCGGTGAAAAGGGTGGAGAAGTCTTTATGAAGACAGATAACCAGCCATTATTTGATTTCAGTCTTAATGAAATTGCAGATAAGGGTTGGAGATTACACAACATTTCTTTGGATTTACACAATAGTGACTATGAAGGAAATGTTATGACAGAATATGAAAAGAAATTTTCTGAAATGGGTCAGCCTATTTTTAGACTTGAAGGTTATTTTAATAAATTACCTGACGATTTAGAGAAAAAAGATGAGTAAACAAGGAAATTGCGAAAGCTGTTTAAATTATGTTTATGACGAAGAATACGAATGTTATACTTGTCTTGTAGATTTGGACGAAGATGAAATGGAAAATTTTATGCGTGAAAATACAGCAGGTTGCCCATTCTTTAGATTTGATAATGAATATAAAACAGTAAATAAGCAGATATAAAAGACAAGGTGGCGTAGATTTCTCTATGCCACTTTTTGTTCTTAACAATAAATAAATGACTTTACTTTTTATAAAATTGTGCTAAACTGTACATAGAAGGGAGTGTTGTATAATGACATCTAATGGCGAAAGAAAAGTTATAACTGTTGAAAATAATGCTGGTGGAAAAGGTCCTATGACTATTGAACATTTGCTTGGAGAAAAGGAACTTGATGGCAAGTGTAAAATGTATGCTAAGGTTACTATTCCAGTAGGAAGTTCTTTAGGCTACCACGAACATCACGGTAATACTGAAACTTATTTCATTCTTTCTGGTACTGGTGAGTACAGTGATAACGGAGAAAAATATACAGTAAAGGCTGGAGATTGTACTTTCTGTGAAGAAGGCAATGGTCATGGTCTTGAAAATATTGGTGACGAAGATTTAGTGTTTATGGCACTTATTATAAATAAATAATTTTAATCAAAAAAGATATTTTGAGTGATTTCAAAATATCTTTTTTGATTTGTTAGTTAATTTTGTAATTTATATTATACAGTAGTTCAAGTATTTTTAATTTTATCTCATCATTATCTGTCAGAACAAATATTCTTATTAATTCTTCAAATATAAATTCTTCTTTTTCTTTTGAACAATATCTGAGAAATAATCTCTTATATTCTTTGTTGTTTAAATAGGGTAGGTTATCTTTTTGTTTAAAATTTTCTATTTCAGCTAATAATTCAGTTTTTGTCATACTAATCACCTGCCGTTACAATGTTATTATTGTATAAAGGTATTTATTCTGAAAAGTCGCCTAATTTGTGAAGAATTAATAAAAAATATCTTAAAAACTATTGAAATTTGTTTAAAATAGTGTTATAATATTAACAATCTAAAAAATAGAAAGCCTTGGTGCTTTCTGAGGGAGGTAGTTTATATGATTAAATATATTGCTGCGGCTATTGTAATTGCTTTTATACTTTATATGTGCTTTAAGATTTTTACAAGTGGTGCAGATATTCAAAGCTCTATTGATGAAAAGAGAAAAGAACTTGAACAGCAAGGCTTGAGATGTTCTGTTTTCCTACGTCATTTAGCTGGTACAGATTTACCTATTGGTGCATTTTGTATGATAAGATGTTTCCCAGAAAATATAGAAGTAAGTTCTAGTAATCTTAAAAGGATTATTGAAAAGAATGATATTGTTGATGCTTTTATGACTACATCAACTGAATTACTTAAAGAAGAAAATAAAGATAAGTATGGTGAATTAAGTGATTATGTTCAGAATAAGTATGTATCAAGAAATCCTCATAGAGAACATACATATCTTGTATTAGAACGTAAAGTAGACGGTGTTAATAAATATTGTGGCTTTGATGTTATAGCTAATAGAAAGACTGATAAGATTGAAGATGTGCACAAACTTATTGAACAGTGTAAGACTATTGAAAAAGCAAAAGTAGAAGAAGCATAAAATTTACCCCTTACCAATTAGGTAAGGGGATTTTTATAGTGAATCGGAAAGATAAATCCGATGACTTAACTTGTTAAGTTGAATAAAAAAATAGGATAGACATTTTGTCTATCCTAAAGGCTGTTCCTGAGGTGATTCGAACACCCGACCTACCGCTTAGGAGGCGGTCGCTCTATCCAGCTGAGCTACAGAAACAAAATAGGTTGAGAAAACTCAACCCACTCATTATACAACAAAAGTTTTTTATTGTCAATTAACACCCTTATCAATGTGTATAACACAGAAATAGGTACTGTCAATTTCTGTAAATTTATCTTTAATCATTTTTCTTAATGTTACGTCATCATAGTAGCAATCAAAAGGCACAAGCAAATCAAAAATAATATTTTTTCTCATTGGTCCGTTTGTAATTCTAAAATCGTGAAAACTAAGTGTAGGGTCAATAGTATTTAAAATTTCCATTAACTTGAGTTTTAATTCATTAGCAAGAGGGTTATTAACTTCTATTGGGTCCATATGAATACTTACTTCGCACTTAAATTTTGATGATACTTCTTCTTCAGCAGAATCTATAATGTCGTGGGCTTTTAAAACGTCCATATCACTAGGAATTTCTGCGTGCATTGATACATAAACTCTACCAGGACCATAATCGTGAACGTGCATATCGTGGATACCTAAAATTTCTTTTCTTTCTAATACACAGTTTTTAACATTTAATACAAATTCAGGGTCAGGGGCAAGGCCAAGAAGTGGTTCAATAGTATCTTTTGCTGTATTGTAACCTGCCCACATAACAAAGAGGGCAACGGCAACACCCATATAACCATCTAAGTTAATATTTGCAAATTTGAATACTAAGAAGCCAATAAGTACAGCTGTTGTAGCAACACAATCGTTGAAACTGTCAGCAGAAGTAGCTATCATAGCAGAGGCATTAAGTTTTTTACCTATTTTTCTATTAAAAAATCCCATCCAAAGCTTAATGCAAACAGAAACAATCAATATTAAAATTGAAATGTTTGAAGATTCAAGAGGTGTTGGATTTAAAATTTTTTCAACGGAGCTTTTTAATAGCTCAAAGCCCATTAATAAAATAAGAGCAGAGACTATAAGACCTGCAATGTATTCTATTCTGCCGTGACCAAATGGGTGGTCGTGGTCTGCTGGCTTTCCAGCCATTCTAAAACCTATAAGAGTTACTATAGAAGAACCGGCATCAGAAAGGTTATTGAAGGCATCAGCCACAATAGAAATAGCTCCGGTTAAAAGTCCGGCAAGTATTTTGATTGTAAACAAAAGTAGATTACAAAATATACCTACAGCTCCGGCCAATGTGCCATAATGTTTACGGACTACAGGATTGTTTATATCATCAGAGTTCCTGATGAAAAGTTTTGTTAATAAGTTAGTCAAAGCCAACCCCCCTTATATTGAAAAACCCCTTGGCTACTAGAGCCAAAGGGGAAAATTACATTAGTTCGTATTATATATTATTAATTGTGTTTTGTCAATATTCAAAAAATAAAATTTTTATAGTCTAGCATTTTTTACAGCAAGGACAATGATGATTATGGTTGTTGTCATCATTTTCGTTAGCTGTATTTGGAATATTATTGCTTATGCCTGCCATAAATTCAGGTTTCTGAGGTGGTGCAAAGAAATCAAGTGGGAAATCAAGTCCGTTGAAAAATTCGCAAGGCTCAGTAGAACCAGTATCTTCACATTCTTCAGGTATGCAGAAACCATTTGACTTAACAGAAAGATTAACTATTCTGTAGAGCTTTATAATTGTGAAAAGTCCAATATGAACTCTTACACCATCAGCTGTATCAGGCTGTTCTTCTGGACAGCAACGGCTGTAGAAAAGCTGTGCTTTAAGTCCAACAGCCTTAGATTCAACATAAACAAATGGGTCAGCATCCATATCAAAGGAATTTGTACCGAAGACACTTAAATCTGTAGAGATTGTAGTGTTAGTTGCCTCTGAACCAAAGAGTGAAACAGACTTAATAAATGTGTTTTGTGCAGGAATTCTGCAAATTTCAGTACCACCAGCACCCTTAAATACAAGTTTGTATTCAATAATATAAGCAAGTTCAATATCCCAGTAACCACGCTTAAACTGACTTTCAGTTTTGCTTAAAACATTAACTTTCTTAACCTTTACATCCTTCATAAAAACCCCTGTAGCCACTGGAGGAGGTACAATTAACTCTCCAGCATCGTAGCTAGTGCCACAGAAAGTTCCACTTTTTGCTGCTCTTGCAAGACCAACCTGAGCTCTGTCAAGGCAATCCTGCTGACGGCAAGAATCATATACTTTGAAGGCAATAATACATTCGTCTTTAATACGATTGTTTCCACCTGCACAGTTAGTTTCAAAATCAAATACTCCCATTTTTAAATCCTCCTTTTTGTCCCTCTCAATGTATAATATTAAAAACTAATAAAATTGTGATTTAAAATATAAAAAAAATATGTTATAATTGACGTAATATGTTTTGGAGGTTTTTTATGAAAAGAATTTTGACACTATTTTTGAGTATAGTAATGTGTATGGGAATTACAGCCTGTGGCTCAAAGCCTAAAAATAAATATGAAGAATATGTTTTATCCTTTGTTCAGGATTTTCAAACACAAAATTTTGATGCTATGTATAAGTTGACAAGTGACCAATACCCATATTTTCAGGGTATGTATAAGCCGGATGAAGAAAACAATGTTAAACTTTTTAAGGCTATGGCTAAAAATTTAAAGTGTGAAATTGTGGAAAGTTCAGAAAATGGTAACGAGGCTACAGTAAAGGCTCATATTACAACCCTTGATTTTGCAAAGATTATGTCTAACATATCCAGCCGTCTTATGGTGGAATATATGACACCGGGTAATAGTGGTAAAGATATGGACAAGGTATTTAGTGGAATAATTGATGATGAAATAAAGCACGCAGATAAAAAAGAGTCTGACACAGTTTTCAATTTTGTAAAGGATAAAAAAGGAAATTGGACTCTTGATAGTAACGTTGCTATATATGATGATATTTGTGGTGGATATTTACAATACTATTTCCAGCAAAATACTTTAGGCAAGTATGCAAATGAAATAAAAGAAAAACAGCAAAGTGAAACAACTACACAAAACTAATAAAAGTCGGTACAGTTATTGAAATTGTACCGACTTTTTCTATTAAATCATATTAATTAATTTTTCAATAAATGAAACTAGCATAAATGAAATAGCTAATGACGCTATTCTAAATCTTGGCTGATTAATTTTACTTGCCTTTACTTCATCAGTAATAAGTAAGCCATAAGCAGCAAGATAAAGGACTAAAAATGTACCTGCCATAACCATACAAAGGACATATCTGTTGAGGCTCTGTCCCCAAACACTTTGGCTAAGACCAATACTGAATTTAACTAATGCCCATATAACCAAATCAACGGTAAAGTAACGTAAAAGGGCGTTTTTATCTTTCATATAATTCTCCTATTTATATTCCTTAATAGCTTTAACAAGTGCTTCCATTTGTTCCTGTGTACCTATTGTAATTCTAAGGTACTGGTTAATTCTTGGCTTGTTAAAGTATCTTACAAAAATCCTACGTTCTTTAAGATATTCAAAAAGGTCTTTAGCATCTATGTTCTTATTTGTTGTAAAAATAAAGTTAGCAGAGCTTGGAAGTGTTTCAAAACCTAATTTGTCTAATTCATCAACAGTCCACTGTCTTGAGCTTTTAATTTTATCTGTACATTCCTTAAGATATTGACTGTCCTTTGCTGAGGCTGTTGCAATATCCTGTGAAAGTGTAGTTATAGTATATGAATTAAAGCTGTTTTTAACTGCCTTCATAGCATCAATCAAATAAGAATTAGCCATTGCATAACCCATTCTGATACCGGCTAAGGCTCTTGATTTAGAGTAAGTCTGAACTACTACTAAGTTTTCATACTTGTGTATAAGGTCAATAGCTGACTTGCCACCAAAATCAATATATGCTTCGTCTACAATTACGATGCTGTCTTGGTTAGCTTTTACTATTTCCTCAACAGAGTCAAGCTCCATATAGATACCTGTTGGAGCATTAGGGTTTGTAATTACGATACCACCATTTTCTCTTTTATAGTCTTCAACATTAAATTCAAACTTTTCATTAAGAGGTATTCTTTCAAAAGGAATTTGGTATAAATTGCACCATACATCATAAAATGAATATGTAATATCAGGGAACAATATTGGCTTTTTAGAATTGAAAAAAGTCATAAAAGCAAGGGCAAGAACTTCGTCTGAGCCATTACCAAAGAAAATTTCGTTTTCTGCAATATTATAAGTTTTGCAAAGAACTTCCTTAAGTGGCTTAAAAGTAAAGCTAGGATAAAGTCTAAGATTAGAATAATCACATTTCTTAAGGACTTTTTCTACCATATGAGATGGTGGATAAGGACATTCGTTTGTGTTTAACTTTATCATATCAGAGAACTGTGGCTGTTCACCTGGAATATATGGTTCTATACTGCGTATATTTTCTTTCCATTTCTGCATTTTTATTCACCTCGTAAGTTTTAATGTAATTATTATACCAAATAATCAGAATAATGCAATATAAACAATAGTTAATAAAAATAATTCAGAATAAAATCCTTGACAATTATCAATAAAGATGATAAAATCAATCCGTTGTGCGGAATTGGTGGAATTGGCAGACACGCAAGATTTAGGTTCTTGTGTCGCAAGGCGTGTGGGTTCAAGTCCCACATTCCGCATAGTAAAAGGCATTTTCGATTTTTCGGAAATGCTTTTTTGTTGTTATACTTTATTTTTAGTGATAAAATATAAATATAAAGTTGAGGGATATGTTTTAAGGAGGGGTTCAATGAGGAAAGCTTTAAAAATATTGCTGTATATTGTGATAATAATAGTGGTGGTATTGTTAGTTTTAATAGGATTAACCTGCTATGAATTAAGCAAGATTAAAACAACAAAAGACTTTATTCCGGTTACCATTGAAAAAGATGAGATTGTAGACTATAGGAATTTTGCATTTTGCGAGGGAAAATATGATATATTCAAGGAAATATCTTCAGAATGTAGAGCTGAAGTAGCAAATTATATGTATGAAAATAATTTAAAGTTACAGTCAGGTGAATATGAATTTTGCAAAACTAATCCAAATTTTGATGAATTGGTAAATGATAATTTTAAATTTGAAAAAATAACAGGTCAAAATGAGAAAGAGGACAATGACAATTTATCCTTAGATATAATTATTGAAAAAGATGTAAATGCTACATATGTAAAAAAGATTATTGACAATAAAGTGTCTAATGAGACAAATTTAAACTGTTTAAATAAGGTTGTATTATGTAATATATATACATATTTAAAAGAAAATAAAAAGGTCATTAAAAGTGGTAGATATACCGTAGGTAATAAATGGTGGTTTTATAATGGCAAATTCTATTATAACAATGATGTGATTGGTTCATTTTCATATAATAAATAGAAAACAGGTAATACAGCAAAATAGCTGTGTTACCTGTTTTTTTTACTCTATTTCAGATGTACAATGTGGACATCTAGTAGCTTCAATATTAATTTCAGATTTGCAATAAGGACAAGTCTTAGTTACTGGTTTTTCAGCTTCTTCAGTTTTACCTATAGACTGTAATTTGTTTATTGCCTTTACTATAATGAAAAGGACAACGGCTGTAATAAGAAAGTCAATTACAGAGCTTATAAGCTGACCAATAGGAAAAGGACCTACTGTAATAGTACCAAAAAGTTGGTTTGTATCAGCCTTACCGGTGAGAAGGATAATTATAAGTGAAATTAGAGGAGTAATAATACAATCAACAATCATAGTTACAATCTTACTGAAAGCACCACCAATAACAACACCTATTGCCAAGTCAATCATATTGCCTTTCATAGCAAAATCCTTAAACTCGTTTAAAAATTTTTTCATAAAGTTTTACCTCCCTCTTTTGTGTTTATATTCACATTTTACATTATAAATTCACATTAGTAAATATATTTGTTCAATAAAAGTTAATAAATGTTAATAAAATATACATTGTATTTTTCGGCTTTGTTAATACTTCCTAAATAATTTTGTTAATATTATACAAAATGTGCATAGATTTTGACTTTTTGAAATGTTACACTTATCGAAGACGTGAAAATTAATATTAGGAGGTATTACAAATGAAACTATTTTCAAGAGTTGTAAGTACTGTTTTAGCTACAGTAATGGTTTTTTCAGGGCTTACAATAACAAATGTTTTTGCTGCTGATACTCTTAGTTGTGGTGGTTGGTTCGAATCAGCCTATGCAACGTGGAACGACAGCAATCCGAAGGGAGCAAGTGTGGCTTATAAGTTAGCAGGTTCAGCAGATTACACCAATGTTGATTCTGAACTTATCAGAGCTTATGGCAGTACAGCAAGAGTTGATATTCCAGGATTAAAAGGAAATACTGATTACAATTTGAAAATTACATCATCTGACGGTAATGTAATTGAAAAGACAGTAAGAACTGACGCTTTCAGACGTGACGGTTTTGCACATTTTAATTATACTGATGGTGTTGGTGCATACAATGATGACGGTACACTAAAGTCAAATGCTATTGTACTTTATGTAACAGATGAAAATAAGGATACAGTTTCAGTTACATCAAAAGACGGTACAACTGTAACAGGTATTGGTAATATTCTTAACTCAGTAGGTGCACAGGGTGCATCAAAGGGTACATACAATACAAATAACTATATTTTAAGAAAATTGTCAATGGACGGTACACCTCTTGATGTTAGATTTATAGGCAAAGTTACAAGTCCAGAAGGTCTTACAGAATATGATAGTGTAAATAATGGTGGTACAGAGGGCGATAACGGTCATATGGCTAGAATGAAAGATGCCTCAAATGTAACTATTGAAGGTATCGGTTATGATGCTACAATAGACGGCTGGGGTTTCCACTATATGTGTTCTAGTGCATATTCTCAGTATGGCTACGGCTTTGAAGCAAGAAATCTTAATTTCCAAAACTATCCTGAAGATGCTTTAGGTATGGAAGGTATTCAGACAGGTTCACAGATTACTGCTCCTGTTAGAAGATGTTGGATTCACCACAATTCTTTTGAGGCTGGTTATTGTGCTAAGCCAGCAGAAAGTGATAAAAAAGAGGGCGATGGTTCTTGCGACTTTAAGCGTGGCGAATACTATACAATGGAATACTGTACTTACAGAAATTGTCACAAGACAAATCTTGTAGGTTCATCTGATTCAAGTATGCAGTTCCACCTTACAATGGCTAACAACCACTACATTGATTGTCAGGCAAGAGGACCATTGGCAAGACAGTCTGATGTCCATATGTACAACAACTATTATGAAGGTCAGACAGACTATGCTGTAAACCCAAGAGCTAATGCTTTTATTTTTGCTGAATACAATGTATTTAACAGAGTAAAAAATGCTTGTCAGGTAAAATCTGGTGGTGTTTGTAAGAGCTACAATAACTTCTTTATTAGCTGTTCTGGCAATCAGCAACAGACAGAAGTGGCAAACAAGAGTGATACAGTATCTAGTTCATCAACATATGCTAACTTTGATACTAATCCATCATTAAGCTATATTCCAAATGGAAATTATAAACTTTTAACTGATTCTAAGGAAATTATGGCAGATGTTAAGGCTTATGCCGGTACAATGAAAGAAAATCCTGTTAAGGCTGAGGAAGTAAATGCTTCTATTATTGATAGTGACTATTTACCAACAGCTCCAGTAACAGTTCCTTATGAAAAAACTTATAACAAGACAACAATTACATCAACTGGTAAGCAGACTGTAGATAATATTGTTATTAACCCTACAAAGGTTGCACCAGATAGTATCACAATTAAAGATTTAGGTCTTGTATTTACATTAAATGAAACTGCTGATGTTACAATGGAAGGTATGCAGGCAACAGCTGTTCCTATCCTTTATTCAGAGGGTGGTAAGGAATATATCAATACTTCAGGTACAGCAGTTCTTCCAGCTGGTACATATGTAATTCAGTCTAGTATTTTTGACCCAGGTAAAAAGGTTTACAAAGAAGCAAAGGTTGTAAGTTTGAAGTTTGCTGTTCATGATTCTTCAAAGGATACAACTACATCAGAAAGTACAACTGAAACTACAACATCAGCAAATGTCGTATCTTCAGGTACATATAATATCGGTACAGCAAATACAGGTGCAAACGACTGTATTGAAAAAGAGGCAAATGTAGCAAATATTGACTATGCCTTAAGTGATATTGCTGAAAATAGTGGTACATTAAAGAATAGTGATGACTCAGCTATTAGCTTTACAGTTAATGGAAAAACTAAATTTACACCAGCATTTACAGGTGATAACCTTACAATTACAAATATAGGTAGTGGTACATCTGTTGAAGTTATTGCAGGTGGTTCAGTTGAAATTGAAAAGGGTACTTATTCTGTAACAAGTAAGGGTACATCAAATATCAGTTCTTTAACTTTTGATGTTAGTTCTGTTACAACTGAAACAACAACAGAGACTACTACACAGACAACAACAACTACTACAACAACAGAAACTACTACTGAAACAACAACAGCTTTCCCTATTGTGACAGTTGATTTAACACAGGAGGCTGGTGTAAATCCTGTAGGAACAGCACCTAATGGCAAAGCAGAAGTTATTTATCAGGAAGCAAGTGATGATTACCTTTTAAATGATACTTCATCAAACTGTGCAGCAACTTGGACAAATTCTTTTGAACCTATTAGTTCTGGTAAAGTTGTTGTAAGAGGTTATGCAATACCAATGAAGGTGTCTGGTAAGTGGGCATTTGTTCAGATAAAAGGTCTTGATGAAAGTGGAAATGTTATAGATATAGCCGATTTGGCATCAGATAGCCAAAAAGCTAAAAATATAGCACTTCGTACAGGTGGAAGCAAGTATATTTCTTCAAGTAATGGCATTGTAGCTAACCACAAGTACGAATATGAATTTATAATTGATTTAGATAATCAGACAGTACAGCTTACAGTAGACGGTACAGTATTAAACGGTACTATTTCTGCTAAGTCTGTAAATGCTGTTTACAATATTACAGCTACAAAGGATACAGACAGAAACTTAGTTGTTTCTAAACCTGTTGTAGGCGTTCCATATAATGGTGGCGAAACAACAACAGAAACAAGTACAGAAAGCACAACTGAAACAACAACAGAAACTAGTACAGAAACAACAACTGTGACAAGTACAGAAACTACTACAGAGAGTACAACTGAAACAACAACAGAAAGTACAACTGAGTCTACAACAGAAACAACAACTGAAAGCACAACTGAGTCTACAACAGAAGTTCCTACACCAGACCCAAGTAAGCCGGTTAAGGGTGATGCTGATGGCAATGGTACAGTAGAAGCTGATGATGCAGCTTTAGTATTGCAGAAGGTTCTTACTGGTGCAAAAGTTGCTATTGAAGATGTAGCTACAAATGCTTTTGAATTACTTGATGCTGACAATGATGGTCAGTTGACAGCAAAAGACGCAGCTTATATTTTACAGAAAGCATTGGATTCAACATTCTTAATGCCAAATGAAAAATAATAACTTTTTACAGACCCCTATATCGGGGGTCTGTTTTTATATTGAAAAGGAAGTTTAAAATTATTTCAAATATTTGCTGTATAAGAAACTGAGCTTTGCAGCATGATTTTGTTCATCGGTATAAATTTCAGTTAAATAATCTCTCATCCACTGTTCCGATAGGGCAAACATAAGAGAACGGTAATTTTCAACAGCATTTAATTCTTCCATAACTCTTTTATCTAAATTTAAAAATATATTGTCAGAAAGTTCCTCGGGGGTAAAATCGGTTACATTTGCTTTTTGACCAGTAATACTTTCATATATTTTTTCTAGCATTTTATAATGCTTTTCTTCGTCCATACTTATACCACGCAAAATTTCTTCTACATCTTTTTCCTTTACTGTTGATGCAAGTCTTTTATAGAAATCGCTGTCAGCTAATTCATCAGACATATAATCCAATATAAGCTTGGGAATATACTGGTTAGGATAAGTATCCATATATTATACCTCCAATATTATACCTTTATTTATATGCAGTTCTTATTTAATTTGTTACAGTTATTAAGTCGAAAAAAAGAGTATTAATTTTCTAGCAATATGGGCTTAAAATGATATAATTATAGATGAATGGGGGTTAGAAAAATGAACAGAGATTATTACTCATCAAATGAAATAATTTATTTGTCGGTAAATAAAATCTTACCTAATCCGTATCAGCCTAGAAAATATTATAGTTCAGCTGATTTGGAGGAATTAGCAAGTTCTATTAAAAGATATGGGGTTTTGCAACCAATATGCGTTAGAATATTGAACAAAAACATATATGAACTTGTAATAGGTGAGAGAAGGTTAAAAGCAAGTCGTATAGCCGGATTTGATGCTGTGCCGGCAATTATTGTTGATGTTGAGGGACGAGAGGCTGCAATGTTAAATATGGTTGAAAATATGCAAAGAGAAGATTTCAACTATATGGAAGAAGCTGAAGGAATAAAAATTATGAGGGACTGTTTTGGTTATTCCTATAGCGACATTAGTCATATTACTGGAAAGTCTGTTGAGTACATAGAAAAAGCAGCCAGATTATTAACATTATCAAACGAAATGAAGAACTTAATGGTGGATATGAAAATAACAAAGGACAATGCTATTGCTGTATCTCAGTTAGAAGATGAAAAAATACAGGAAAAAGTATTGAAAAAAGTTATTAACTTAGATCTTAGTTCTAAACGCACTGAAGAAATTGTGGATTATGAAATGCACAAATTGGCAGTTGGAGAAAATGAAACAGGAAATAGTTTTAAACGCAGAAAAATGAAAGATTTGAGATATTTAACAGCTGCACTTAATGACGCCGTTGCAACTGTAAATAGTACAGGATTAGATGCAAAATGTGAAATTTCAGAAAATAATGAAAATACAGAAATAAATATTCAAATAAAGAAATAAAAGCTATAAAGCTTAATAAAATTATAACTTATAGGCAATATTGTATAAAATAGGAAAAATCAATCTTTATTTTTAGTCTTTATTAATGTAAAAAAAATTTGATTATTCAACAAAAATTTGGTATGATAAATAAGGACCATTATTTATATTAATAAAGTGAGGTAATTATTAATGAAAAAGCTTGATTTACTCTATGTTGGTAAGGCAAAGAAGGTTTACGCTACAGAAGACCCTAATCTTTGTATTTTTGAATATAAAGACGATGCTACAGCTTTCAACGGACTTAAAAAAGGTTCTTTTGAAGGTAAGGGCGTTATTAATAACCAGATGGCTAACTTTATATTCAAGCTTCTTGAAAAGGATGGTATTAAGACTCATTTAGTTGAGGAACTTTCTCCAAGAGAAACTTTGGTTAAGAAAGTTGACATCATTCCTTTGGAAGTAATTGTTCGTAATGTTGCTGCAGGCTCTTTCTCAAAGAGATATGGCGTTGAAGAAGGTACAGCTTTTGTTTCTCCAACTCTTGAATACAGCTACAAGAATGATGAACTTGGTGACCCATTAATCAATGATTACCAGGCTCTTGCTTTAGGTATTGTAACAAAGGAAGAATTACAGGTTATTTCCGATATGGCATTTAAGGTAAATGAATGTTTAAAGAAGATTTTCCTTAATATTGGTATCAAGCTTATTGATTTTAAAATAGAAGTTGGTAAGACTGCTGATGGCGAAATTGTTCTTGCTGATGAAATCAGTCCTGATACTTGCAGACTTTGGGATGCTGAAACAAACAAGAAATTAGACAAGGACAGATTTAGACTTGACCTTGGCGAATTTGGCGATGTTTACAGAGAAGTATGGGGCAGATTAACTGAGTTCTACAAATAATCGGAGGTAACAAAATGGCAAAGCTTCACGAAGAATGTGGTGTGTTTGGTATATTTGACCCAAAGGGCAACCCAGCTAACACTACATATTATGGCCTTGTAGCCTTACAGCACAGAGGTCAGGAAGGCTGTGGTATTGCAGTCAACAGAGATAGAGAAATTTACCACTACAAGGACGTAGGACTTGTAAATGATGTTTTTAACGAAGAAATACTTGGAAAATTAAGTGGTAGGATGGCAATAGGTCACGTAAGATATTCTACAGCTGGTGGTAGTGCAAGAGAAAATGTTCAGCCATTAGTTCTTAGATATATTAAGGGTACACTTGCTATTAGCCACAACGGTAACATTACTAATGTTGATGAAATCCGTGAGGAACTTGAACATAGTGGTGCTATCTTCCAGACTACTGCTGATACAGAAATCATTGCATATTTAATTGCAAGAGAACGTATTACAGCTGGTTCTATTGAAAGTGCTGTTAAAAATGCAATGAAAAAGTTAAAGGGGGCATATTCTCTCTTGGTTATGAGTCCTAACAAACTTATTGCAGCTAGAGATAAGTGGGGATTTAGACCACTTCAGATGGGCAAAAGAGATGACGCTGTTGTTTTTGCAAGCGAAACATGTGCTTTTGATGCCATTGATGCAGAATTTGTAAGAGATATAGCTCCAGGTGAAATCGTTACTATTGAAGCAGCAAGAGATGGTGGCGATGGTTACTTTATGACAGAAGATACAGAACTTTGTGATTCTGTTCCTAGCAGTATGTGTATTTTTGAACACATTTACTTTGCTAGACCTGATAGTACAATACAGAACGAAGTAGTTCACGAGTGTAGAAAACGTGCCGGTGCATTCTTGGCTATGCAGGCTCCAGTGGATGCAGATATAGTTATTGGTGTTCCGGATTCAGGTCTTTCTGCTGCTCAGGGCTATTCTGAATACAGTGGTATTCCTATTGATACTGGTTTTATTAAGAATAAGTATATTGCCAGAACTTTCATCAAGCCTACTCAGGGTGCAAGAGAAGTTGCTGTAAAGATGAAGCTCAATGTTTTAAAGAGTGCAGTTCAGGGCAAGAGAGTAATTATGGTTGATGATAGTATCGTTCGTGGTACTACAAGTGGAAGAATTGTTAAACTTTTAAGAGATGCAGGTGCAAAGGAAGTTCATGTAAGAATTAGTGCTCCAGCATTTAAGTGGCCATGTTTCTTTGGTACAGATATTCCTGATAGAGATTTACTTATTGCTAACAACCATACTACAGAAGAAACTAGAAAGATTATTAACGCAGATTCTCTTGAATATCTTAGCCTTGAGAACCTTCACAACATTGCTCCAAACAGTAGTTGTGGTTTCTGCGATGCCTGTTTCACAGGTAACTACCCTGTTGAAGTAGACCATTTATTAAAGTAGGAGGATTTTACAAATGAATAACACATATGAAAGTCCCCTTAATTCCAGATATGCAAGTGAGGAAATGAAGTACATTTTCTCACCAGATAAAAAGTTCAAAACTTGGAGAAAGCTTTGGATTGCTTTAGCTGAAACAGAAAAGGAATTAGGACTTGATATTACACAGGAACAGATTGATGAATTAAAGGCTCATCAGGATGAAATTAACTATGAAGTAGCTCGTGAAAGAGAAAAACTCGTTCGTCACGATGTTATGTCACACGTTTATGCTTATGGTCAGCAGTGTCCAAAGGCTAAGGGTATTATTCATCTTGGTGCAACAAGCTGTTATGTAGGCGATAATACAGATGTTATCCTTATGGTTGAAGCTATGAAGCTTGTAAGAGTTAAGCTTTTATCTGTTATCGAAAAGTTGTCTGAATTTGCTCTTAAGTACAAGGATTTACCTACACTTGGTTTTACACATTTTCAGGCTGCTCAGACTACTACTGTAGGTAAGAGAGCTACTCTTTGGATTCAGGATTTAATGATGGATTTAGATGCTGTTGATTTTGCTCTTTCTAGTGCAAAGCTTTTAGGCTCAAAGGGTACAACCGGTACTCAGGCTAGTTTTATGGAACTTTTTAACAATGATACAGACAAGGTTAAGAAGCTCGATAAGATGATTGCTGAAAAGATGGGCTTTAAGGATGTTTTTGCTGTAAGTGGTCAGACTTATACTAGAAAACTTGATTCAGTTTTTGCTAACGTATTAGGTGGCATTGCACAGAGCTGTACTAAGTTCTCTAATGATATGCGTCTTTTACAGCACCTTAAGGAAATGGAAGAACCATTTGAAAAGAACCAGATTGGTTCATCTGCTATGGCTTATAAGAGAAATCCTATGAGAAGTGAAAGAATGGCTTCTCTTGCTAGATATATTATTGTTGATACACTTAATCCTGCTTTCACAGCTGCTAATCAGTGGTTTGAAAGAACTCTTGATGATAGTGCAAACAAGAGATTATCTATTCCAGAAGCTTTCCTTGCTACAGATGCTATTCTTAACATTTACATCAATGTTTCTAATGGTCTTGTAGTTTATCCTAAGGTTATTGAAAAGCACCTTATGGAAGAACTTCCATTTATGGCTACAGAAAACATTATGATGGATGCTGTTAAGGCTGGTGGCGACAGACAGGAACTCCACGAAAGAATCAGAGAACTTTCTATGGAAGCTGGTGCTGTTGTTAAAAACGAAGGTGGTAAGAACGACCTTATTGAAAGAATTGCTAAAGAACCTATGTTTGGTATGAGCCTTGAAGACTTACAGAAGGTACTTGACCCTAAGAAGTATGTTGGTCGTGCTCCTCAACAGACAGAGGAATATATAAATGAAGTTGTTAAGCCTGTTATTGAGGCGAATAAAGACGGATTAATTGATAATGCAGAGTTATCCGTTTAAGGAGGATAAAAAATAATGATACGAGCTATTGTTGGTGCAAACTGGGGTGACGAAGGTAAGGGTAAGATTACCGATATGTGTGCTGACCAGTCAGACATTGTAGTTAGATTTCAGGGTGGTGCAAATGCTGGCCATACTATCATAAATGAGCATGGTCGTTTCGCACTTCATCAGTTACCTAGCGGTGTTTTCCATGAGCATATTACAAATGTTATTGCAAATGGTGTTGCACTTAATGTTGATTCATTAATGAAGGAAATGAAGACTATTGAAGATGCAGGTATTAAGTTTAACTTGCTCATTAGTGAAAGAGCACAGGTTTTAATGCCTCATCACGTTCTTATGGATACTTATGAAGAAGAAAGACTTGGTGATAAGAAGTTTGGCTCTACAAAGAGTGGTATCGCTCCTTTCTATTCTGATAAGTATTCTAAGGTTGGTATTCAGGTTTGGGAGCTTTACAATAAGGAAATGCTTAAAGAAAAGCTTCAGGGATTATATGAAAAGATTAATATTCAGTTTAAGTATCTCTACAATAAGCCTGAAATTGATTATATGGAAGTTTATGAAACTCTTTGCCAGTATGCAGAAGCAATCAAGGACAGAGTTGCAGATACTTCAGCATTTTTAAGAAAAGCTATTAAGGAAGGTAAGAATGTTCTTTTTGAAGGTCAGCTTGGTGCATTAAAGGATACAGACCATGGTATTTATCCTTATGTTACAAGTTCTTCTACTCTTGCCGGTTACGCAAGTGTAGGTGCAGGCGTACCTCCATATGCTATTGATAATATTGTTGCTATTACTAAGGCTTATTCTTCAGCTGTAGGCGAAGGTCCATTTGTTAGTGAACTCTTTGGCGAAGAAGCTGATGAACTTAGAAGAAAAGGCGGAGATAAGGGCGAATTTGGTGCAACAACTGGTAGACCTAGACGTGTAGGCTACTTTGATGCTGTTGCTACTCGTTACGGCTGTGAAGTTCAGGGTGCTACTGAAGTTTGTATGACTTGTCTTGATGTACTTAGCTACATGGATACTCTCCATATTTGTACAGGTTACGAATACGAAGGTAAAGTTTATACAGATTTCCTTACTACTGATAAGATCTATAAGGCTAAGCCTGTGTATGAAACTCTCCCAGGTTGGAAGTGTGACATTAGAGGTATTAAGAACTACGATGAACTCCCTAAGGAAGCTAAGGCTTACGTTGAGTTTATTGAAAAACAGCTTGGTGTAAAGATTTCTATGGTAAGTAACGGTCCAGGCCGTCACGAAATTCTTTACAGATAATATAGTTTGCATTATCTTTGCGTGGTTTTATTCAATTTTAAATCATTTTTTGTAAAAGTTAATATAATCATGCAAGAATGTTTGTTGTAAATTGCAAAATTACATATTATTTTTATTGTTTGTGCTGTATTTTGTGAAAAATTACTAAATTATTACAAATTCTAAAATTTGTGTTGACATTACAATAAAATAATAATATAATGTGCTATAGAACAAGGACGTTCAAATACAGGCATATTGTATGCATTTGTATTTGGATGTCCTTTTGCTATATAAATTAAAAATTATTTTTATTTCAATTATTGGAAGGAGATTAGAGTATGGCAAAGTATACTAAGGACCAAATTATTCAGTTATGTAAAGAACAGGACGTAGAATTTATTCGTCTTCAGTTCATTGATGTTTTAGGTATTCCTAAGAACGTAGCAGTTACATCTTCTCAGTTAGAAAAAGTTTTAACAGACGGTATGATGTTCGATGGTTCTTCAATCGAAGGTTTCGCAAGAATTGAAGAATCTGATATGTATTTAAAGCCAGACCTTGATACATTCGTAATTTACCCATGGAGACCACAGACTGGTAAGGTTGCAAGATTTATTTGTGATGTTTACACTCCAGCTGGCGAACCATTTGATGGTGACCCAAGAGGTATCTTAAAGAAGCAGATGGAAGAAGCTAAGAAGTTAGGCTATGAATTCAACGTAGGTAACGAATGTGAATTCTTCTTATTCCAGACTGACGAAAACGGCAGACCAACAACTAAGACTAATGATGAAGCTGGATACTTCGACCTTGACCCAATAGATATGGGTACTGATGCAAGAAGAGATATTTGTTTAACTCTTGAACAGATGGGCTTTGAAATTGAAGCTTCTCACCACGAAGTTGCTGAAGGTCAGCACGAAATCGACTTCAAGTATGCTGATGCTTTAACTACTGCTGATAACGTAGTTACTTTCAGATTAGCAGTTAAGACTATTGCTAAGAAGTATGGCTTACATGCTACATTTATTCCAAAGCCAATCTTTGGTATTAATGGTTCAGGTATGCACACTAATATGTCTTTATTCAAGGATGGTAAGAACGCATTCTTCGACCCAGCTGGCGAATTACAGCTTTCTGACACAGCTTACAGCTTCATCGCTGGTGTATTAAAGCATGTTGCTGGTATCACAGCTGTTACTAACCCACTTGTAAACTCTTACAAGAGACTTGTACCTGGTTACGAAGCTCCTTGTTACATAGCTTGGTCAGCATCTAACAGAACTGATATTATCAGAATCCCTGCTTCAAGAGGTGCTGGTACAAGAGTTGAATTAAGAAGTCCAGACCCAACAACTAATCCTTACCTTTGCTTAGCTTGCTGTTTAGCAGCTGGTATGGACGGTATCAAGAACAACTTACCTGCTCCTGATAGCGTAGATGTAAACTTATTCAAGTCTACTCAGGAAGAAAGAGATGCTCTTGGTGTTAAGAACCTTCCAGGTAGCTTATACGAAGCTCTTAAGATTATGGAAGAAGACGGTCTTGTTAAGGAAGTTCTTGGCGAACATGCTTACAATGCATTCTATACTTCTAAGATGAAGGAATGGGATAGCTTTAGAATGTTTGTATCTCAGTGGGAATTAGATGAATATATGACAATTTACTAATTAGTAGTTTTACTAGTTATTAGTATTGTTGAGTATCAACGAGTCCTGCCGTTGTGGTGGGGCTCGTTTTTTAGTGAACCGAAAGATAAATCGGACACACGAAGTGTGGCTTTCAACGAAGTTGAAAGTTCTGACCAGTGAATCGGAAAGATGAATCCGATTTCTGAACACTAGGAATTACGTATTTATTATTATTTTAATGCAAAAAACAAGGTATTTAATACGAAAATTACTTTGAAGGGGTTATTTTTCTTATAAAAATAAAGGGTGATTTGTATGAATGATGTAAATGTTTTTATAGCATTTTCCAAAAAGGAAACGGCCTTAGCTATAGCTAAAATGGTAATTTCATCAGGTTATAGAGTTGTATCAGTATCCACCAATATAGTTGACACTATACACAATGTTTCTTACTATAAAGATGGAGTTATTATTTGTGATTGTGGTAAGAATGGAGCTTATCTTAAAGAGGCAATCTATGACTTATCTGATGACTTTAGTGTAGTTGTTATAGGTAATAGAGAACAGCTGGCTGGATATAGTGGGGATAGGATTTTTAAGTTAGCAGTTCCATTAAAGAAAAATGACTTAATGTGTTCTCTGGATATGTTGAGTACAGTAGAGTCTACATATGTACCTACTATTAATTCTAAAAATGATGATGAAAAAAAGATGATAGATAGGGCAAAACGTGTTTTGATTGATGTCTATTCAATGACGGAATCTCAGGCTCACAGATATATGCAGAAAAAAAGTATGGATACAGGAAGGAAAATGGCAGATATTGCTAGAATAATAATAGAGACGTAGGAGTTGTGCGTTTAATCTACTTTGGTAGATTAGACGCATTTTTTAGTAGTGAATCGGAAAGATAAATCCGATGGCTTGCTTGCCAAACCACAAATTAAGGTCGTTAATTTGTTCTGACCAGTGAACCGAAAGATAAATCGGACACACGAAGTGTGGCTTTTAACGAAGTTAAAAGTTCTGACCAGTGAATCGGAAAGATAAATCCGATGGTTTGCAAAGCAAACCACAAATTAACAAAGTTAATTTGTTCTGAATATCGGAAAGTACCGATTAAAAAAAACTAAATAAAATAGGAGGTGTTTTAAAAGTGGAAGATAAGTATTTATATCTATTTTCCTTGGCAGTAATACTCTTGTCTACGAAATTTTTGGGGCTTATTTCTAGGCGAGTTCAGTTACCTGCTGTTGTAGGTGCTCTTATTTCGGGCATCATACTTGGTCCGTCTTTTCTTGACTTTATAGAATATACGGACTTTATTCAGAAGGCTTCTGAAATAGGTGTTATTCTTCTTATGTTTATGGCTGGTCTTGATACAGATTTGGACGAGCTTAAAAAGAGTGGTTTAGCATCATTTCTTGTAGCTGTGTTAGGTGTAGTTTTACCGTTGTTAGGTGGTTTTCTATGCTTTAAGTATATGTTTCCAGAAGAATATGCCAATAATAGCTTAGGTTTTTTAAAGGCTGTTTTCGTAGGCATTACACTTACTGCTACATCTGTAAGTATAACAGTTGAAACACTTAGAGAAATGGGCAAACTTAAAGGTAAAATGGGTACTACAATAATGGGTGCAGCAATTATTGATGATATTGTAGGTATCATTGTACTTACTACTATTACAAGTATGCAGGATACATCAGTAAATCCTACTATTGTTCTTGTAAAAATAGTTATGTTCTTCATTTTTGTTGTTCTCACAGGTGGTGTAGTATTCTTCTTAAAGAATAAGTTTATTGGCAGTGTAAAGAGAAGAAGAAGAATTTCTATTTATGCTCTTGCGTTCTGTCTTTTTATGAGCTTTATTGCAGAAGAAGGTTTTGGTGTAGCTGATATTACAGGTGCATATTTTGCAGGTCTTATGTTCTGTGCTTTCTCTGTAAGAGAATACATAGGCAAGAAATTTAATGTACTTAATTACTTGTTCTTTGCACCGGTGTTCTTTGCAAGTATAGGTATGCAAACTAATATGAAAAGCTTAACAGGGGACATAATATGGTTTACAGTTGTATTGACTATTGTGGCTATATTGACAAAGGTAATAGGCTGTGGATTAGGTGCTAAGATTTGTAAATTTAATAATAAAGAGGCACTTGGTATTGGTATTGGTATGATTTCAAGAGGTGAAGTTGCACTTATTGTTGCACAAAAGGGTGCTGATTGTGGACTTCTTTCAGAAACATTGTTCCCAGCTATTGTAGTAGTAGTTATTATTACTACTTTAATAACTCCAATACTTTTAAAGATATTGCTTACAGAAAAAAATAGTAATGGAGCTGTTGAAACAGCTTAGCAAATAAAAAAAATCCCATTTTAATTGGGATTTTTTTGTTTATCTAAATAATATTTATTTATTTTCTTTGTCATAAATGTTATAGAAAGATATTCGCCATTCTTTTTGCCCAATTCGTGAATTGTACACATTGGAGCAAAACCACACCTACTGTGGAGAGTAAGACTTGCTGTGTTATTATCTGTAATTACAGCAATAAGCATATGGAACTTAGCAACTCGTTCCAACTCTGCCAACAAAAGAGAGCCAATACCTTTGTGACGGTGGGAACTAGAAACATATACTGAAACTTCAGCAGTAGAATCATAGCCTGAAAAATTACGAAAATGTGAAAGAGATGCCCAGCCGGCAACTGCATTATCTATCTCTGCTACAATTATAGGATAGCCTTCATTGGTATGAGTCTTAAACCAATCTTCAGCTTCGTTAATAGGGCGAGCCTGTTCCTTTAAATTGTAGGTAGTATTTAAAATAGCATTATTCAAAATATCATTTATTTCTGGAACATCATTTAATGTTGCAGGTCTAATTTTAATTTGGTTCATTATAAACACCTCGAACTATATTGTAATTAAAATTGTAGTATTAGTCAATTGATTTTTGTTGATTTTTCAGAAAAAATAGTATAATATTATTTCATTGAGGTGGAATGAGAATATGAAAATGCAGAGGCTACTTAGCTACGTTAGAAGAGCTGTACAAGATTATGATATGATACAAGATGGCGATAAAATTGCTGTAGGAATTTCAGGTGGTAAGGATAGTCTTACTTTGCTTATGACTTTAAAAGGTTTACAGAGATTTTATCCTAAAAAATTTGAACTAGAGGCTATTACGGTTAGTCTTGGATTTGAAGGTATGGACTTTTCTCCTATACAGAAATTCTGTGATGAATTAGGAGTTCACTATAGTATAGTAGATACCCAGATTGGCGAAATTATATTTGATGCCAGAAAGGAAAAAAATCCTTGTGCCTTATGCTCAAAAATGCGAAAAGGTGCTTTAAATAATAAAGTTGAGGAATTAGGTTGTAATAAAATAGCTTTGGGGCATAACAGAGATGATGTAATTGAAACATTCTTTATGTCTTTGTTTTATGAAGGCAGAATACATTGTTTTAGTCCCTATACTTTTTTAAGTAAAAAGAAAATAGCATCTATAAGACCTTTAATATATGTTCCTGAAAAAGATGTTGTTGGTTTTGCCAGAAAGCAGGGCTTACCTATTGTAAAAAATAAGTGTAAGGCAGATGGCAATACAAAGAGAGAAGAAATAAAGAACTTTATGAAAAATATGGGGAAGGATTTTGATTACTTTGAAGAAACTGTGTTTAGTGCCATAAAAAGGTCTGAATTAGAGGGCTGGGGTGAAATAAATGAATTTTTACGAACAGGAAAATAATAAAACAGTTTTAAAGACAAGAGAAATAATAAGAGAATTACCAGAATTTTGTAACGAATTTTTCTTAGACTTAAACCAAAATACTTTGCCTAAAACTAGAATGGGATATGCCTATGATTTAAGGGTGTTCTTTAATTTCTTGGTTACTGAAAATAAAGAATTTTTGGGTAGAGATATTAAGAGTTTGACTTTAGATGATTTACAAAAAATAAAGGTTGTTGACCTAAATCAGTTTATGGATTACTTGGCTTATTATGTTTCAGAAGAAGATAGTCAGTTGTATTCAAATGGAGAAAACGGTAAGGCAAGAAAATTGGCAGCAGTTAGAAAGTTGTTTAAGTATTTTTATAGAACAGAAAAAATATCTTCAAATCCTGCTGAATTAACAATAACTCCAAAAAGACACGAAAAGGAAATTGTCAGACTTGAGCCTAATGAAGTAGCTGAAATGCTTGATGTTATAGAAAATGGTGCTAATATGACATCAAAGCAAAAGGAGTATTACAACAAGACAAAGACTAGAGATTTAGCTATTGTTACATTGCTTTTAGGTACAGGCTTGCGTGTTTCAGAATGTGTAGGTCTTGATATTGATGATGTAGATTTTGATGTCAATGGTGTCAGAGTTTTAAGAAAAGGCTCAAAGGAAATGATTGTTTACTTTGGGGAAGAAGTTGAAATTGCTTTAAAGGATTACTTGGTGCAGAGAAAAGCTATTGAAACAGCTCCGGAATATGAAAATGCTTTGTTTTTATCAATGCAGAAAAAGAGAATAGGTGTAAGAGCTGTGGAAAAATTGGTTAAAAAATACGCATCACAGGTTACAACCCTTAAAAAGATTTCCCCACATAAATTGAGAAGTACATATGGCACAACATTGTACAGAGAAACAGGGGATATTTACTTGGTTGCCGATGTATTAGGACATAGCGATGTAAATACAACAAAGAAGCATTATGCACAGCAAAGTGATGACAACAGAAGACGTGCAGCAAGAATTGTTAAATTAAGAGAAGAATAAACTTGATTTATAATATAACTTGTGTTATTATTGTTAGGATAATTTAATAGAAGACAGTTCGCGACCCTCCTGTCTATAAATAAAACTAGGCTTAAATTAATTTTTTGATTAATATTCTAGGGACGCATTGCGTCCTTTTTTTATTTTTTAGCAGAGGGTATATACAAAATAGAGGTGGATTATGTATACATTAAAAACAGAACATAGTTTTGATTCAGCTCATTTTTTAAGTGGATATGAGGGAAAGTGTAGTAATATCCATGGGCATAGATGGCGTGTAGTAATGGAAATTATGGACGATAAACTTGAAAAAGAAGGTCAGCTCAGAGGTATGATAGTTGACTTTGGTTTGTTAAAACAGCAGGTAAAGGATAGTGTAGATTTCTTTGACCATAGTCTTATAATAGAAAAAAATACACTTAAACCAAAAACTCTTGAGGCACTCAAGGAAGAAGATTTTAAGGTAATAGAAGTAGATTTTAGACCTACTGCTGAAAATTTCTCAAAATATTTTTATGATGAATTTGTAAAAAAAGGCTATAAGGTAAAGAGTGCAACAGTTTATGAAACACCAAATAACTGTGCAACATATAGCGAGGTATAAAATATGTATAATGTGGTTGAAAAGTTTGTCAGCATAAATGGTGAAAGTAAGTTTGCTGGGCAGTTAGCTGTGTTTATTAGATTCAGAGGTTGTAACCTTAATTGTGTGTATTGTGACACAAAATGGGCAAATACAGCAGATGCACCGGCTGAACAAATGACAAAAGAAGAAATATATGATTATATTAAATCTACAGGTGTCAGAAATGTAACTCTTACAGGTGGAGAACCTCTTTTGCAAAAGGGTATTCAGGAGTTATTGGAATATTTAGCTAAAGATAAAAATATAAGAATAGAAATTGAAACAAATGGTTCAGTAGATATTAAAAATGTAAAGGCTATTGAAAATTGTCCTTCTGTAACATTAGACTATAAAACTCCATATAGTGGAATGGAAAAGTTTATGCTTACAGATAATTATAAATATCTTGATGAAAATGATACAATAAAATTTGTATGTGGTAGCATTGAGGATTTGGAAAAGACTAAAAATATAATTGACACATACAATTTAAAAAATAGATGTCACTTGTATATAAGTCCTGTTTTTGGCACAATAGAATTACCAAAGATAGTTGATTTTATGATTGAAAACAATATGACAGATGTAAATATGCAGTTACAGTTGCACAAGTATATATGGTCACCGGATAAAAAAGGAGTGTAAAATATGATTGATAAAAAGGCAATAGAGGAGCATATTAGAGGAATATTGGTTGCTCTTGGAGATGACCCAAACAGAGAGGGTCTTATTGATACTCCAAAGAGAGTTGCACAGATGTACGAAGAAGTTTTCGAGGGTATGAACTATACAAATGAAGAAATTGCTCATATGTTTGATAAGACTTTTTCAGAGGATTATCGTTCAAGCTCTAGTGATGTGGTTCTTGTAAAGGATATAAATGTTTTTAGTTATTGTGAACATCATATGGCACTTATGTACGATATGAAGGTTTCAGTTGCTTATATTCCAAAGGGTAAAGTTATTGGTTTAAGCAAGATTGCAAGAATTGCTGATATGGCAGCAAAAAGATTACAGCTTCAGGAAAGACTTGGCAATGATATTGCAGAAATTATGGCTATTGTTACAGGTTCAGAAGATGTAGCTGTTATGATAGAAGGTTGCCACAGTTGTATGACAGCAAGAGGGATTAAAAATATTTCTTCAAAGACTTATACAACAACTTTAAGAGGTAAATTTGAAACAGATACAGCTTTACAAATGAGAATTAGGGGGTAATGAAATGAAAGTTTTAGTTCTTTCCAGTGGTGGTATTGATTCTAGCACTTGTCTTGGTCTTGCTGTAAAGGAATATGGTAAGGAAAATGTAGTTGCCTTATCTATTTTCTATGGTCAGAAGCACGATAAGGAATTAAAGGCATCTGATGCAGTTGCAAATTACTATGGCGTAGAACATATTAAGTTAAATTTAAGCTCAATTTTTGACTATAGTGACTGTTCACTTCTTTCACACTCTAATCAGGAAATTGCTCACGAAAGCTACGCAGAACAGATTAAAAAGACAGACGGAAAGCCTGTAGCAACATACGTTCCATTTAGAAATGGTTTATTTATTTCTTCTGCTGCAAGTATTGCACTTTCAAAGGGTTGCAGTAAAATTTTATATGGTGCTCATAGTGATGATGCTGCCGGTAATGCTTATCCAGATTGTAGTCAGGTATTTAATGATGCTATGAATAAGGCTATATATGAAGGCAGTGGCAGACAGCTTGTTGTTGAAGCTCCTTTTGTCAATATGAATAAGGCCGGTGTTGTAAAAACTGGTCTTGAAATTGGTGTGCCTTATGAGCTTACTTGGAGTTGTTACGAAGGTAATGACAAGCCTTGTGGCAAGTGTGGTACTTGTATAGACAGACAGGCTGCCTTTGAGGCCAATGGAACAGTTGACCCACTTTTAAAATAGGAGGAATTATGTCAGGTAGAAATAAAGAAGAATTAAATGGTGTAACACTTTTAGGTAATCAGGGTACAAAATATCCTATGGATTATGCACCGGAAATGCTTGAAACTTTCGTAAATAAGCATCAGGATACAGATTACTTTGTAAAGTTTAATTGCCCTGAATTTACAAGCCTTTGCCCACTTACAGGACAACCGGACTTTGCTACAATATATATTAGTTATGTGCCAGATGTAAAAATGGTAGAAAGTAAGTCTTTAAAATTATATTTATTTAGCTTCAGAAATCACGGTGATTTCCACGAAGACTGTATAAATATTATTATGAAGGACTTAGTTAAGCTTATGGACCCTAAATACATAGAAGTATGGGGTAAATTTACTCCTCGTGGAGGTATTTCTATTGACCCATATACAAACTATGGCAGAAAGGGTACAAAGTGGGAACAGGTTGCTTGGGATAGATTAGCAAATCATGATATGTATCCGGAAAAAGTAGATAACAGATAAAATATATAACGATAGGCGTTTGATTACCAAACGTCTATTATTGTGTATTTACAGATAATTACAATTATTTTGTAAATTTTTTTACTGAAAATTTGCTATATATTTTTACCATAGTAAAAATCTTGTAAAAAGTCAGTTAAATAAGGTCTTTGGACTAAAATATCAATGAAATAATATTTTATTATATACAAAAAGAAGTATATTTATGTTAAAATTGACGAAAATAATAAAATTTTGAAACCCACTTGGAGAGCCGATTACGGTTACTTTTGTCAATTTTTAATATAGATTTTATAGAATAGGCATAATTGTTAAACCAAATTTTTGCTGTTGACACACCATAATTAGAGGGTTATAATATTGCCTGTACGAAAAATTAGGGGGTGCGGTTATGAATACTATGTCAGATGTATGTATTATAAAAAAGGACGGTACTTTAGAACCCTTTGACGAACAGAAAATCGTAGCAGCTGTTACTAAGTCAGCAGCTAGAGTTATGTATAAGTTTAAGGCTGAGGAATATGACAGGATTGTAGAATGGGTTAAGTCACATTTACTTGAAAGCGAATTAAAGAATGTTCCTATTCAGACTATGCACAATTTGGTAGAAAGTGCTTTAGAGGATATAAAGCCTGATGTTGCAAAGAGTTATAGAGATTACAGAAATTATAAGATTGATTTCGTAAAAATGCTTGATGATGTTTATAGAAAAGCTCAGAATATTATGTATATTGGAGATAAGGAAAATTCTAATACAGATTCAGCACTTGTAGCAACAAAGAGAAGTCTTATCTATAATCAGTTAAATAAAGAGCTTTACAAAAAATTCTTTTTGACTAATGATGAAAAGCAGGCAATAAATGACGGATATATATATATTCACGATATGTCTGCCAGACGTGATACAATGAATTGTTGCCTTTTTGATATGGGTAAAGTATTAAAAGGTGGCTTTGAAATGGGTAATCTTTGGTACAATGAGCCAAATTCCCTTGCTGTTGCCTTTGACGTTATTGGTGATGTAGTTTTGTCTACAGCAAGTCAGCAGTATGGTGGCTTTACAGTACCTGAAATTGACAAGATTTTAGCTCCCTATGCAGAAAAAAGCTATGCTAAGTATTATAATGAGATAAAGACTATTATGGAGGATATGAAGGGGAATGTACTTTCTCTTGATGACCTTAAATATATTGAACAAAAAGCTATGAAAAAAATCAAGAGAGATTTTGAACAGGGCTTCCAGGGAATAGAGTATAAACTTAATTCTGTGGGTTCTTCAAGAGGTGATTATCCTTTCATAACAATTACTTTTGGTCTTTCACAGGAACGTTTTGGTAGAATGGCATCAATTACTGCCCTTGAGGTTCATTCAGGTGGACAGGGCAAGAATGGTAACAAAAAGCCTGTATTGTTCCCTAAGCTTGTATTCTTATTTGATGAAAACTTGCATGGTGACGGAAAGCCTTTGGAAGATGTATATAATGCAGCTATTGACTGTTCTTCAAAGACTATGTATCCGGACTGGCTTAGTCTTACAGGTGATAGTTATGTAGCAGAAGCCTATAAGAAATATGGCGTTGTAATTAGCCCAATGGGTTGCAGAGCCTTCCTCTCTCTTTGGTTTGAAAGAGGTGGAATGGAACCTGCTGACGAAAACGATAAGCCGGTTGTAGTAGGTAGATTTAATATTGGTGCTATAAGTTTACACTTGCCTATGATTTTAGCTAAATCTAGGTCAGAAAGCAGAGATTTTTACGAAGTTCTCGACTATTATCTTGAAATGATTAGAAATCTCCATAAGAGAACACTTGATTATTTAGGTGAAATGAGAGCATCTACAAACCCTGTTGCTTATTGCGAAGGTGGTTTCTATGGTGGAAATTTAAAGCCACACGATAAAATTAAGCCTGTTTTAAGAAGTAGTACAGCATCTTTTGGTATTACAGCTTTAAATGAATTACAGGAATTATATAATCACAAGAGTCTTGTAACAGACGGTGCTTTTGCCCTTGAAGTTATGGAATACATAAACAACAAGGTAAATGAATATAAGCACGAAGATAATATTGCTTATGCTATTTATGGTACACCGGCAGAAAGCCTTTGTGGTTTACAGGTTAAGCAGTTCAGAAAGAAATATGGTATAATAGAAAATGTATCTGACAGAGCATATGTTTCTAACAGTTTCCATTGCCACGTTTCAGAAGATATTACACCTATACAGAAACAGGATTTGGAAAAGAGATTTTGGAATTTATTAAATGGTGGAAAAATACAGTATGTTAAATATCCTATTAGCTATAACAAGAATGCAATAAAGTCACTTGTCAACAGAGCTATGGATTTAGGATTTTACGAAGGTGTAAATTTAAGCCTTGCATATTGTGATGACTGTGGACATCAGGAATTGGATATGGATGTTTGTCCTAAGTGTGGTAGCCACAATTTGACTAAAATAGAGAGAATGAATGGCTATTTAAGTTATTCAAGAGTTGGTGGCGATACAAGACTTAATGCTGCCAAAATGGCTGAAATTGCCGACAGAAAAAGTATGTAAAAATAGAGGATTAAAATGAAATATCATAATATAACCCATGACGATATGTTAAATGGTCAAGGGCTTAGAGTTGTGCTTTGGGTTAGTGGCTGTAATCACAGATGTGATGAATGTCAAAATCCTATTACTTGGGATGTAAATAATGGTGTTGAATTTGATGAAGATGCCGAAAAAGAACTTTTAGACGATTTAAAGAAAAATTATGTAGAGGGTGTTACCTTTAGTGGTGGTGACCCTCTACATACTCAAAATAGAGATGAAATAACTCGTTTAGCAAAGAAAATAAAAGATGAATTTCCGTCTAAAGATATATGGCTTTATACAGGCTATTTATGGGAAGATATAAAGGATTTAGAAATTGTAAAATATATTGATGTATTAGTTGACGGACCATTCAAAAAGGAAGTTAAGGATATTAAACTTCATTGGAAGGGTTCTGCTAATCAGAGAGTTATTGACGTAAAGAAGACCATAGATAGTGGAAAAGTCGTTGTTTTAGAGGATTAGGAGGACTTATGGATAAGATTGTTTTTGCAAAGGTAAAGGATAATGCACAGATACCGGCAAGAGATAGTTGGAATGCCGGTTTTGATATTTACCCTTGTTTTGATGAAGAAAGCTTTATTATTGAACCACATACTACAGCTTTAGTTCCTACAGGTATAGCAAGTGCTGTTCCTGAAAATTACTACATTCAGATTCAAGAAAGAGGCTCTACAGGTAGTAAGGGTATTAAATATAGTGCCGGTGTTATTGATTCAAGCTACAGAGGTGAATGGTTCTTAGCTACTACAAATACAAACAATAAGCCTATTCTTATTACTAAAATGGATATTTCATCACTTCCGGAAAATGTAAAAGAGCTTATTGAAAAGGCTTATATCGTATATCCATACACAAAGGCACTTTTCCAAGGTATAGTTCACTGTGTTCATAATGAACTTTCAGTTGAAGAAATTACATTTGAAGAATTACAGAAGATACCATCACAGAGAGGCGATGGCAAGTTAGGTAGTTCTGGAAAATAGCTTTGCAAAAAATGCTTGCATTTTTTGCAGTTGGTCTAAGGTAGGGACCAGCCGTGAAAAATATGGCACTAAAAACCAGTACCATATTTTTGTCCCTGTCTAGGTTGCATAGGCGAGCAATAAATTACAAAGTAATTTATGACCAGCCCTACGGTCGGGCAAAGCTCTGGTCAGAACTTTCAACTTCGTTGAAAGCCACACTTCGTGTGTCCGATTTATCTTTCGGTTCACACCTGTGGAATTAGTTTAAGAAAACCAAGGTTTTCTTAACAACTTTCCTTTGATAATCTGAAAAAATGAAAATATATTGGTCAAAAATTGTAAGTTGTTTGTCGAATTTAACTTTTTTGATGCACAAAAGCAGAGGTTTTATTCCTCTGCTTTTTGATTATAATACTTATTACTTTACAATTTTAATTGAAATAGGGTTGTTAAGAGGTGGAAGGCTATCTGTCATAATGTCACCATATTCAACCTTGATTTCATCATCAACCTTAATATCAGTTAATGCAATTTTGTTACCGTCTTTATCAGTTATTTTAGTATCATCGTTAGGGCATAATCTAACTTCGCCCATTACTTCATCATTAAAAATAATTTCCTTATCGCCAATTTCAACTACCTTACCTGTAGCCTTAGCGTCAGCTTCTGTAGTTTCTTCACTAGCTGTTTCATCACTTTTAGCAGAAGTAGTAGTTTCTGTGCTATCTTCTGTTACTGTAGTAGTTTCAGTAGATTCTTCAGTAGAGCTTTCTTCTGTTTCATCAAAAATTACAATACCGTTGTCTGTATCATCAACTGTGTAAGCTAAAATGTCGCTGAAAAGTTCAACAGGAACATAAGTAACAGAGTCAATGATGATAGGGGCTTGTCCTAAAGGCATTGGAGCAGTTTTTGCAAAAGTGTAGCCGTCAACACCTGTACGGAAAGTTACATAAAGTGGTAAATCCTCAAGAACTACTGACTTCTGTTCTGCATTCCACTCTACATTTAAGCCTAAAGCTGTTGCAACGGCACGAACAGGAAGTAAAGTTTTACCGTCCTGAGTAATTGCAGTTGCTGTAATTTCGTTGCCATTTACTGTAATGTTTTTAGCAACAGTGGCTGTTGTGCCGGCAATAGCAGACATTGAACCAAGCATTGAAATAGCCATACCTAAAGCGATTGATTTCTTTATAGTTTTTTTCATATAAATTCCTCCTTAATGTTTATCAATTCATAATAATATACGAATGAGTCTGTATTTTGTTTGCAACTTTATATTGCAATTATATTACAAAAGTATTATTATAGTTTATAGACAAAACAGAATGAAACAGGAGGTTTTGAAATGATAACAAAAAAGATGAAAGCACTTGTTGAAGGTGGTTCAGCTATAAGAGCAATGTTTGAAGAAGGTAAAAAAATGATTGCTGAAAGAGGAGCAGAAAATGTATTTGACTTTTCTTTAGGTAATCCTTCAATTGTTCCTCCAAAGAGTGTAAAAGAAAGTATCATAGATATTGTAAATACAGAGCCTGAAATGGAACTTCACGGATATATGAATAACTCAGGTTATGAAGATGTAAGAGAGGCTATAGCCGAATTTACAAACAAGAGTTATGGTACAAACTTTACTAAGGCTAATATTGTTATGACAGTAGGGGCAGCAGGTGGTATAAATGTTACATTTAAGACTCTTGTTGATGAAGGCGACGAAATTATATGTATAGCACCTTATTTTGGCGAATACAATAGCTATATTTCAAATGCCAACGGTGTAAGGGTAGTAGTAAGCCCTGATACTGAAACTTTTTCTATTAATTTCAAGGAATTAGAAGAAAAGATTTCACCAAAGACTAAGTTCGTTATTATAAATTCACCTAATAACCCTACAGGTGCTGTTTATTCAGAAGAAGACATTAAGAAACTTGCTAGTATTCTTGAAAAGAAACAGGCTGAGTATGGTACAGAAATTTATATTTTCAGTGATGAACCATACAGAGAAATAGCTTTCAATAATACAGAAGTGCCTTATGTAACAAAGTATTATAACAATACTATTGTTGGTTATTCTTATTCAAAGAGCCTTTCACTTCCTGGGGAAAGAATTGGTTATCTTGTTGTGCCAAATGAAATTGCAGACTTTGAAGATGTTATGAGTGGTCTTAATGTTGCTACAAGAATTTTAGGCTTCGTAAATGCACCAAGTCTTATGCAGAAGGTAGTAGCAAGAAATTTAGGCAAAACAGCTGACCTTTCTGTATATGAAGAAAATGAAAAGTTACTCTATAATGCACTTGTTGAAATGGGCTATGAAATAGTTGAGCCAAAGGGTACTTTCTATATGTTCCCTAAGTCACCTATTGCTGATGATAAGCAATTTTGTGCTGATGCTAAGGAATTTGGTCTTGTACTAGTTCCAGGCTCAAATTTCGGCTGTCCGGAGCATTTTAGAATAGCTTTCTGCGTAGATAAGGAAAAGATAGAAGCATCACTTCCTAGCTTTAAAAAGGCTATTGAAAAATATAAATAAAAATCAGATAAATAAAAAAATCTGTAGTTGGCTTAATTGCCGGCTACAGATTTTTTTGTATAGAAATTATCTCTGTTAATTGTGGGTTGTCAATCGAGTAATTGGTTCAATTTTTTTAGTTTAATATTAAAAATAAAAAAGGAGGCTAAATTTAGCCTCCTTAAAATTCGATTATTTACTTAATAATTCAATACCTTTTTCAATTCTTGCAATACTTTCTTCCTTGCCAAGAAGTTCAGCTAATTCACTTGCACCACATGGAGAAGTTGGTTCGCCGGAAAGGGCAGTTCTTACAGGCCAGAACATCTGACCATTCTTGATTTCCATTTCCTTTACAAGAGTAAGCATAGCATTGTAAATGCTGTCATTGTTCCATTCCTTTAAGTCCTTAAGAACAGGGAGAACCTTTTTAAGGTTTTCAAGACACATTTCTTCAGTAGTCTTCATTTTCTTGTGAACATAAAGAGCTGTGTCATATTCTGGAAGTGTATCAATAAAGTCAACCTTTTCAGAGATTTCCTTTAATGTACCAATTCTTGTCTGAATATATCCAGCAACCTTTTTAAGGTCAATACCTTCTGTTTTAATAGCAGCCTTTAATTCAGGTTCAGCTAATTCATAGAATTCGTCAAAATCCATTTTCTTAATGTATTCGCCGTTCATCCAAGTAAGCTTTACAATATCGAAAATAGCAGGAGATTTTGAAAGACCTTCAATGCTAAAGTTTTCAATAAGTTCTTCCATAGTGAAGATTTCCTGATTGATAGATGGTGACCAACCGAGAAGGGCAATGTAATTTACAATAGCCTTTGGTAAGTAACCCTTTGCAACTAAATCCTGGAAAGATGCGTCACCGTTTCTCTTAGAGAGCTTGTGGTGTTGGTCTTTCATAACTGCTGGAAGGTGAACATAAGTAGGAATATCCCAACCAAATGCTTCATATAAAAGGTTGTACTTAGGTGTAGAAGAAAGGTATTCAGCACCTCTTACAACGTGTGTAATGTTCATTGCGTGGTCATCAATAACGTTAGCAAAGTTATATGTAGGATAACCGTCAGACTTAATTAAAATCTGGTCTTCCATTTCAGAGTTATCAACAGTGATTGAACCGTATACTTCATCGTGGAAAGTAGTTTTACCTTCCTTAATTTTCTGTCTAATAACGTAAGGTACACCATTTTTAAGGTTTTCTTCAATTTCTTCTTTTGAAAGGTTAAGACAATGTCTGTCATAATGAACAATATCTTCGTGACCAGTGTTAGTCTTAAGGGAATCAAGTCTTTCCTTAGTACAGAAGCAGTAGTAAGCCTCTCCCTTTTCAATTAATTCCTTAGCATATTTGATGTAGTCATTTTTTCTTTCACTTTGAATGTAAGGTCCGTATTCTCCACCTACGTCTGGACCTTCATCGTGTGTAATGCCAGACATTTCTAATGTTTTATAGATAATATCTGTAGCACCTTCAACAAATCTTTCTTGGTCAGTATCTTCAATTCTTAAAATAAAGCTACCACCAGCAGATTTTGCAATTAAAAATTCGTAAAGTGCTGTTCTTAAATTACCAATGTGCATATAGCCTGTTGGGCTTGGGGCAAATCTTGTTCTAACCATTTTTCAATACTCCTTTATATTTTATAATAACTAATTTGTAGTTTCTTCAGCAAAACTAGCTTCTTCAGTAGCATTAACACTGTCTTCGTCTGTATCAGTAGACTGACTGGCTAAAAGCTGTGTCTGAATATCTGTTAAATCCTGTAATGCAAAGTTATGAGCAGGGTCAACAAACTGGTCATCGTCACCTGTTATCGTTTCAAGGGTAGCTGAAGTAATGTGCATAATTGAATAATCAATCATAGACATTGCAATTCCGGCTTTTACTCTTGAATTAGAGGCTTTGGAAATGTTTTCTTCGTAAACCTTTAATTTATCTTTTTCTTCCTGAGTGGCGTGAATATCATCATAAGCCTTGTAGCAAGCATCTATAGACTGCTTAACAAGAGCATCCATATTTTCAGCCTGTTTAGCTATAGCTGCTTTTTCAACATTGAGCTTGTGGTAGCCACTATAAATGTTAAATCCTGACCACAGTACAAGAAGGGCAAGGATACCAACATAAATATATTTTAAATGTATCTTCATAGTAAACCTCGTATATTAAAGTATTTTATCTACGTATTTAAGCTCTAAAAGTTTCTGAGAAAGTCTCTTACCAATGGCTTCATTAGCAGTCTGATTGAAGTGTTCATTATCCAATAAAAATGCTTTTGGTATTTGACCAGCAGCTGCCATTTTCTTATTTTCTTCGTTGAGTTTAAATTTGTTATCTTTTAAAATCTGGTCTCCACATAAGTAAGAGTGTAAGTCAAAATACTTATTGCCAAAGGCAGCAGCAAGGGCTTGGTTGTATTCATTAACCTTTGCAGTATCTCCACTAACAGGACCGACAACAAGGTATTGGTCAGTACCAAGAGCCTTTGTCATCTTCTGATATATTTCAACCATTCTTTCTTTAGTTTCGAGCTTGTCTACACTACCTATAAAGAATATAGAAATATCATTGTTTCTTACACCCATTGCTCTAGTCTGAACAGGTGTAGGCTGATATATAAAAGTTTCATAACCACTTTGTGAACGTGTGAAGTAATATTTGCCATCTATAGAAGATATAACACCTTCAACACCGTTTATAGTAACTGGGTTAAGACCACCATTCTTTGAAAAGTCAGGTGTAAGTTCTGTACCATATTCATTTGTAAGAGTAATTTCAACACTTTGTTTCTTTGCCGGAATATCGCAAGGGCTTATCATCATTGGTACACCACCTTGACGACCGGCAACCATTTCAATATTATCCTTATTACTTGCAACATTGAAAACGTATGTCTGGCACGCAGCAGCAATATAAGCACCAAAAGATGGTGTTTGCTGGTTAGCTGCGATGTTAAAACTATCGCCCCAACAAGAAATACCTACAATGTTTTTATCCTGAAAAACATTGTTTTCCATATTAGGTGTCTGGTCTTCGCCGTATACATTTTTCTTAAAATCATCAACATGAGCATAAGCATTATAAAGTTGGTCATTTATTTTAGCATTATTTTTTGTAATAGGAACAATAACTGAATGGAATACAGCTGCAATAGCAATAATTACTAACAAAAGAATAGAAAGTGCAACTAGAGTCTTTTCCAAGCCAATTCCTTTTAGATTTAAGGAAATTGGAAAAACACTTTTTGATTTTGAATCATTATTTATTTTATTTTTATCGTCTGAATTATTCATTAGTCACCCTCCATAAAAATATCTTCTTTATTTTACACCATTGATATAAAAAAGTCAATTATATAGAGGAAATAAGCCGTAAATTATACAAATATGACAGAGGATAATTGTAAACAAATTTAGTATATTTTAATCAAAAAATGAACTTAAGTATTTAAGTTAAAAAATCAGTCTTTTTTTACAAATTCTCTGATATTAATTTCCTTAATATCCTTTTTGCATATTTCAGAATAAGGGCAATATTTACACGCTGAGCCATCATTATCTTTATTTTTTTTATCCTGAACAAAAGGGCAAATAGGAATAAGCCCATTAATAATGTCTTCACCTAATTTTTTTAAATTGTTTGCATTAGAGTCTAATACTGCCTGAAATTCATCTTCATCAGATATGGAAACACTATAATTTTTATCACTTTTAATATCTGGGTTTAGATATTTTATATTGTAAAAATTATTTTTTTCGGTGTCTTTGTTCCTAAGGTCTAAAGCAACTTTCATAGAATCTAAGAATATTCCTTCTGCACCGTAGTAGTATGCTCGTTTATTTGCTAAATTTTTATTTTTAAAGCTGTCAGAACTTATAGGTTTAAAAATTTCAGAATATAACATAGCAGCAGGTTGCACCTTATGGTGACTGCTCTTTAATTTTTTGTATTTTATAGCAGTATCTTTATCTTCTGTGTTTAATGCTATTTTGTTATTAAAGTATTTATTCAGAAAGTCCACGAAAGCAGATAAATAAGTTGGTAACTGCATTAAAAGCATATTATCTATTTTGTCTGTTGTAAGTTTATGACTATCAGTAGGTTCTATTTTTTCTCTGTCCTTACTTTTATAATCAACAATTTTTACATATGCAGTGTCATCATCGTCATATATATCAACTCTGTCTATCTGACCAGTAAAATTAATACTTATGTTATCTTTTATAGGTATTTCAATAGGTGGAAAAGTACCGTCTTTACCAAACTTAACTTCAAAATCAAAAGGCTTAAACAGACTTGTTTCTATTTGTGTAGTTGTTGCAAGTATATAGTCAGTTGCAATTTTTTTAACTCTGTTTAGTGATTCTAAAGCTGTAAAACTTGTTGTAAAGTTGTCTTTGTCAAGTTCCTGTTTTGTATATTCATCAGTGTACTTTTCAACAAATTTTGAAACAAAGTTTTTGTATTGTGTATAAGTGTTTTTATAGTCTTTTGTGTAATTTTCGTAATCTGTAACCTCTGAATAATCCTTTAATATTGCAGGTAAATTTTCAGAAAGTTCTTTGTAGTTATTTCTCAATACTTTTTCAGTAACAGAATGATAAATATTACCATAATCCATACTGTCTAAGGAGTAAACAGCTCTTTCTTTCAAATCCAGTAAATGTTTAAGGAAATACTTAAAAGGACAACTGGAATAGGTTTCCAATTTTGAAACACTTAAATTTAACTTTTTAACTACGTCTACGTCTCCTCTAAGAAGTTTGTCCATAGATTCCTCAGAAAGGCAGTTAGTATCAGTAGCAGATACAGTATTAAGAAGTGTTTTTATTTCCTCTGAGTAAGGCTGGTTATTTAAAGCAAAATATTTATAAAGATTTTTTTCGTTGTCATTTAATTCGCCATTACCGGAAATTGTATCAATCAAATATTCAAATGCTGGTCTTTTTGCATTTAAGTCATTTACAAATTTAATATTTTCCAAGGCTTTAGTTGTTTTAATTTCAGGGAAAATATTTTTTATTTTTAGCACTATATCTGATGGAAGTAAATCTCCTTTAGATGGTAAAGCATTTAAACTATAGCTAATATATAAGTAGTCATCAGGTTTTGTAATTGCAAAATAAATGTTTAAAAGCTCTTGATTTATTTTACTTATTATATTTGGTGCAGTTACTATTTTATAGGCAGACACTTCTGCGATTTTTGCACGTTCTTTATCGGTTATAAGGGCAGTATCACTATTTGTTTTTGGTAAAAATCCTTCGTTTGCACCTAAAATAAATAATGCGCTTATTTTTGGTAAACGAGTTCGCACCATATCACCAATTACAAGACTATCCTGAGTAGGAGGAACCATACCGGCTGTGGCTGTGGAAAGACCTGCTGTCAAAAGTGCATAAAATTCTTTTAAATTTACTTCTTCGTCACCTAAGTTATCCACCATTTTTTCAAAAACGTTTGTTACGGTATTCCATACCTGGTGATTTAATTCCTGCTGTTCTATAGTCTTATTTCTAGTAGCTGTATTTAGTTTGTTTTGTATGTTTGAAGACTCTAAAAATTCAAAAATCTTTACACTTATTTCTTTGATGGAATATTTTTTGCTAGGTTTTATATCTAATAAAACTTTGAGAGAATTATATACATTCTCTCTGTGAGTATTTATAAGTTTTTTAAATTCATCACTTTTGTTTTTGAAGCCATATTCCCAAGGCTTTTCCCAAGAATAGGTAATACCATGTTCTAATACATAATTTTCCAATGTAGCTGTACTATCATGGGTAATGAATGTTACAAGACCTGTTTTTAAATAGTCAAATACAGCCTTTGGTGACCAGTTAGTATTTATAATTTCAATAGCAGAAAGTATAAATACAGGTAAAATATGATTAGTAATATTTATTCTACTGTCGAGGAAGTTAGGTATATCATATTTCTTTAAACCATAACAAAGAGGAATGTTATAGCTGTCGTCACAGGTTATAATACCTATTTCACCATATTTATAGCCTTTGTTCATAACCATTTCTCTGATAGAGTAGCATAAATTTTCTATTTCATCGTATTTGTTGTTAGCTTCTACAATTTCAATATTGTTTACGTTATCTCTATAAGGCTCTGGAAAATGGTTAAGGAAATTTTTGCCCAAATATTCTAATTCAGGAGTTTTAGTATTTTCGTCCTGACTGACTACTGACATTTTAACATTTTTTGTACCAGCCATTTCAGTAAGCCTATTGATACATTTTTTTATTTCATAATATGGTTCTAATAAGTCAATTTTTTCGTAATATGTCTTAGGAGTATCAACTGTGAAAGCTATATTGACGTCATTAGTGTATTTATATAATGCCTCAATAATTTTATATTCCTGAGGAGTAAAGCCATTAAAAGCATCTATCCAGACAGAGGCATTGTCCAAGGCTTTTGGGCGTAGTTCATCAGAGGAAAGTATTTCGTATAGTATATCTAAAATACCGTCAGCAGAAACAAAGCCTTCCAATAGGTTTGAATATTCATTGTATAAAGCAGAAATAGACTTTATTTTTCCGACAAAATCGTCATTAAGACCGCTAATTTCACCTTTTTCGTTTTCAATAGAAATGGCAAAATCTGACAGGTCATCAGATGATATTTGATACTGTGAAAATTCAGTTATTAAAGTACCAAGCTTATCAAGAAAGCCTTGATTTTCCATAACTTTATTGTAGTACAACTTTTCTTTGCCATTTCTTTTTAGGCTATAAGCAGCTTTCTTTAACAGAATGGCTTTATCTATGTTATCTAAGACTACTTTATTCATTGAGCCACATTTTGAGAGTAAGTAGTAGGCAAAATGTTTAAAACCGAATACACGAATATTCATAGATACACAGTTTTTCATTTTAGACAATATATTTTTCTGAGATTGCATTGAAAATTGTTCAGGTACTATATAGAGAATAGTTTTATCTTTATTTTCAGCAGATTGTATTATTTCATTTACACAAGTAAATGTTTTACCACTATTTATTCCACCTAATATATATCGTAATGCCAATGAAGTCACCTCAATCTAATTGTGTTTAAAATTTTAGTATAAATAGATTATAGCATATTGTTGGGATATTTACTAACTGAATTTATACATAATTAAAAAATTGTAAGAATATTATATACCATTAGAAATTTAGGGAGGATAATTTATGCAACCAAAATTTATGGTAGTTAGTTTGGGTAAAATTATTAAAGTGTTAATTGGAGTAATAGTTGGGGCAGGTATTATATTTGCAGTTATTAATTTATTTGGAGGGGAGTCAAAGGCTACATATGCTCCAGGTACATATACGGCAGAAATAATTTTACAGGGAAATCCTATAAATGTGGAAGTAACTGTAAGTAAAAATCAAATAGAAAATGTGGCTTTAAGCAACTTAAATCAAAGTCAAGAGGTGTTTTATCCATCTTTTAGTTCTTGTATTGCAGAAGTATCAAAGGAAGTTGTAGCAAATCAGTCTACAGATTTTCCAAGAAGCAGTGCTTACCCAGTTTCTGAGGATATAATATTGCAGGCTGTTGATAAAGCTTTGGCTCAGGCAAAGAAGTAAATAGAATAATAAAAATTGTTTTTTAGAGGTTTTTTGTCACTTATTTGTCTTTATTCGGCTTTAAAATGTATTTAAGTCGTGTTGAAATATAATTATATGTAAACTATAATTAAAGTATATGTGTAAGTGGGGTGTTAGAGTGGCAAAATCTGAAAAACAAAAGCTGAAACTGCTTTATCTTAAAGATATTCTTTTGGAAAAAACTGATGAAGAACATTATTTAAAAATGGAAGAAATAATTAATCTTTTAGCAGAAAAGGATATTGCAGCAGAGAGAAAAAGTATTTACAATGATATGGAAATGCTTAGAAAATATGGCACAGATGTAGATTCTTCAAGACGCAGTGGATATAGAATTTTAGGCAGAGATTTTGAGACTGCTGAAGTTAAGGCTCTTATTGATGCAGTACAGTATTCTAGGTTTATAAGTAGAAAGAAAACAAGAGAATTAATAGAAAAATTAAAGGGTCTTGTAAGTGAATATGAAGCTAAGTCTATGAGAGTGAACAAGGCACTTACAGAGAAAATAAAAAGTGATAATGAAATGGTTCTTATTGCCATTGATAAAATTATGGAGGCAATAGAGAATAATAAACAAATTTCATTTAGATACTATAGCTGGACACCTGATAAAGAGAAAAAGTATTCAAATGAGGGCAAGCAAAGGGTAGTAAACCCTTGGGATTTGTGTTGGGATAACACTGCTTACTATTGTATGACATCTACACCGGAAAATCCAACAGAGGCCAGAATTTTTAGGGTTGATAAAATGGACAAAGTATCTGTTACAAATAAAGACAGAACTCCTGAAGGTGTTGAAAGGTTTAGGGATTTTAATTCTTTGGAATTTAGTGAAAAGCATTTTTCTATGTTTAATGGAGAAATGAAAAAGGTAACACTTTGCTGTGATAACAATATGGCAAATGTTATTATAGATAGATTTGGTACTGACGTGTCTATGCGAAGATTAGACGATGACCATTTTGTAGTACATATTATGGTAGCTGTAAGTAAACAATTTTTTGGCTGGCTATTTGGATTGGGTTCAGGGGTTAAAATAGTTGAACCGGCAGAAGTAGTACAGCAATATAAAGATATGGCAAAAGAAATATTAGAACAATAGGGATTGAAAAGGCATCTTAGAAATTGAGATGTCTTTTTTGTTCTTATAATGAGCTGAAAGATTAATCCGATTGCTTGCTTGTCAAGCCACAAATAAAAAAAGGTGGACAGAAACTGTCCACCAAATGAATTGTTATGTATATTACTTCTGAACAAGGTGAATAGCGAAACCGCCAATTTCTTCCTTAAGGTAGATAGAAGTAATCTTGCCATCCTTAACAGATGCACTATCCATATCGAATTCGCCACCCATAGCTTCAATGTAACGAATAGCTCTATCCATATAGTTAGTAGCAATAGCGATATGACCGTTCTTACCCTTGAACATCTGCTTTCTAACTTCGATACCCTTAGAAGCGAATACAGCAGAGTTGTGTTCGTCGATAGGGAAGTTGAATAACTGGTTGAACTTGTTAGCTACACCCATAGCAGCCTTGTCATCTTCTGTGTTGATACCAACGTGAAGAACTTCAAGACCAAGCATAGTAGCAACAGCTTCCTTACAAAGAGCAACGATTTCATCGAACTTGCCTTCGTCAATTAACTTACCAGGAACCATCCAGCTACCACCACAGCAGATGATTTTGTTGAATGATAAGTAGCTGTTTACGTTACCAGCATTGATACCACCAGTAGGCATGAACTTAAGGTTAGTGAAAGCAGCAGCCATAGACTTAATCATCTTAAGACCACCAGCAGCTTCAGCAGGGAAGAACTTAACTACTTCAAGACCAAGCTTAACAGCATGGTTAAGGTCAGAAGGGTTAGTTGTACCAGGAGTAAATGGTGGGTAGTTCTTTTCCTGACAGTAAGCAATAAGTTCAGGGTCTAAACCAGGAGATACGAGGAACTTAGAACCAGCAGCAACTGCCTTGTCAGCCTGTTCCTTAGTTAATACTGTACCAGCACCTACGATTAATTCAGGTACTTCTTCAGCCATTCTCTTGATAGCTTCTTCAGCAGCAGCAGTTCTGAATGTTACTTCAGCACATGGAATACCACCTTCAACTAAAGCCTTAGCTAAAGGTACTGCCTTGTCAGCATCGTTGATTACAACAACAGGTACAATACCAATTGCACTTAATTTCTTTAATACATCGTTCATTAGATATATCCACCTTTCATTATTTGTCGCACTTTTTCATGCTTAGGTAAATTGTAGCACTTTTGAAATATAAAGTCAATAAACTTAATTCTTTTTTGCAAAAAATTACATAAATATAACTTAATCAATTCCAAGACCTTGCAATTTCTTCATATGTAGTAGGAATAAGTTTTTTGTTATCAAAACTTATTATTCTGTCGCACATACTTATTGTAGAAGGTTTGTGGGATATAAAAATACAAGTTTTATTATGCAATAATTTAATGTTTTCGATTAACGTCTTTTCTGTGTGTTCATCAAGGGCAGATGTTGCTTCATCAAGGAGAAGAATAGGGGCATCACTTAATAAAGCTCTTGCCACAGCCACTCTCTGAATCTGTCCTTCACTTAAACCTAATCCCCTTTCGCCTACAATGGTTTCCATTTTATCCGGTAAAGAATTTATAAAATCCAGTATAACGGCATTTTTTGCTGCATTTTCGATTTGTTCATCTGTTGCATTTGGTGAAGCAAAGGAAATGTTTTCTTTTATAGTACCTGATAATATAAAATTACCTTGAGGAACATATGAAAACATTCTTCTTGTGCCACTTGTTATATCAATTTTATCAGAGTTGGTTTCGAAAAATATAGAACCACTTTTTGGCTCAATAAGTCCAAGAAAAAGTTTCATCAATGTTGATTTACCTATACCGGAAGGACCGGCAATAGCAACCAACTCACCTTTTTCTATTTTAGCACTGGCATTTGAAAGCACTAAATCATTTTTATATGAAAAAGAAATATTTTCTATATTAATATTCTTCATAGATTCATAAATAGAAGAAACATTTTCAAGCTGATTTAAATCCTTTTCGTCAGGAAGATTTTCAAGTTCCATAAGTCTTTCAGCAGATGCAGTCATAGAGTAAAATTTAGGTATCAGACCACTGATGTTTGCCATTGGTCCTTTTATTTGGTCTAAAATTTGCAAAAAGGCTGTTAAAGTACCAAATGTAATCATACCCATACTTATATTTAAAGCACCCCATATTAAAGCTATGTAGTAACTACCGGTAAACAACATATATACGCCGGTATTTGCTACATTACTTATGGACTGTTTTTTATACATAAGTTTAAGCATATTTTTTTGTTTAAATAAAAGCCTATCTTTTACTATATCGTCATTTGCAAAGGACTTAATTACCATAATGTTTTCAAAACATTCCTGTATAAAAGAACGTACAACACCATGGGCAGACTGAAGTTCCTTATGAAGATACTTAAAATGCTTGCTATATATCTTTCCTGCAATAAATATAACAACACCAAGAGCCATTACAGCAATAGTAAATCGCCAATCAATGGCAAACAGCACCCAAAGTCCGGCTATTAAACGAGTAAGCAATGAAATAGAAGTAGGCAGAATATTGAGAATACCGTCAATAACTGTATCGACATCAGAAGTAAATCGGTTTATGATTTCTCCTGAATGATATTCATTCAAATTCTGCCATTTCTTACCCAGTAATTTTGAAAATAAACCTTGCTTAATTCTAACATCCATTCTACCGTCGGCTCTGATAAATATATTTGCATATATTATGTTGAGGACACATTGTAAAATAATTATTCCAGCAATTTCTAAAATAGAAAGCAATAAAGAGCCGTCAACATCTTTGGTTGCTATATCTAGCACTCGTTTAGAAACAAGTGCCAGATATATATAGCCAAAAGAAATTATACCAGTAATAACAGATAAAAGAACAACCCAAGGAAGATTGGACTTAGAATACTTAAAAATCCAAAGTAGGGCATTTTTTGAGTTCTTTAATCTCATATATTACTTAGTTTCAGTATAGTGTTCTGAATTCTTTAAGTAGTAAAGAGTTTCTATGTAAGCAAGAACAAGAGGAGCAACACCCTTTGCATCGTTAGAAACGATTGGTTCACTCATATAGTATTCGAATGTACCATCACGACGTTTGTTGTCATAAGGTCCAAGACCAGAAACAAGACAGATACCATCAAGCTGGAGTTCGCCGTCCTTTTCTGAAAGATACTTGTCACAAGTACCGTTAAATGCCTTTAAGCCGTGCTTGAAGTAAGACTTATCAAGGATACCCATTCTTACACTCTTCATAATAGAGTAGGCAAAGATAGCACTACCACTTGTTTCAAGGTAGTTACCTTCCTTACCACCCTGGTCTACTACCTGATACCACATACCACTTGGGTCCTGGAACTTAAGCATAGAGTCAATTAATTCCTTGTAGATAGAGCAAAGCTTGTCCTTCTGTTCCTGGAACTGGTCAGGCATAACTGCAACAGTATCAATAAGAGCCATTGAGTACCAACCTAAAGCTCTAATCCAGAAGTTCTTAGAAAGACCTGTTTCCTTATCAGCCCAGAAAATCTGCTTTGTAGAATCATAACCATGGTAGTAAAGACCTGTCTTAGGGTCTCTCATAATTTCATAAACATTCATAAACTGGTTGAAACTGTCCATAATGTTTTCACAGTTATTAAATTCAGCTTCGTACTGAACATAGAATGGCTGACCCATGTAAAGACCGTCAAGCCAAACCTGATATGGGTAGATAAGTTTATGCCAGAAGTTACCTTCCTTAGTTCTAGGCTGGAATTTAACCTGAGAATAAATAGTTTCAATAGCCTTACGATACTTTTCTTTACCTGTAAGTTTGTAAAGTTCGAAAAGTGTCTTACCAGCATTTACGTTATCAATATTGTATTCAAGAGGGTCATATGAATGAATTGAACCATCTTCCTGAACGAAGTAGTCAATAAAACTATCTGCGAATTCAAGGAATTTCTTATCGCCCTTAATAGCATAAAGGTCAAGAATTGCCTTAATCATACAGCCGTCAATATAGTTCCAAGTAGATGGCTTACCGCTCTTTATTTTTTCAATATTCCAAATAGGTGCCTGTGGTGTACTTTTTTCCAATAACTGGTCAATGTACTTATCTAAAATGTTCATTAGGTTTCTTACCTCCTTAATATTATACAACTACATAATACCACATTTTAACTAATCTAGCAATAGATTTATATTACGATTAGTTGAAAATTAAAAAAATTTACAGTTTTACAATCTAATTCTTAAAAAAATTATGAAAATCATATATATTTTTATGTATGCCAGCACAAAAATGCTGTTAATATTATGTTTTGTTAGTTAAAAATATATTTTTATAATTTTAAAATGTAATTTTATTGAAAACAACAAAAAACAGTTGATATAAATTCATTTATGGAGTAAAATAAAATGGATTAGGTCTATTATAGACAGTATTTTGTACAAATGAAAGGAGCTAATTATGAAAGTAGAATTAATAGTTCCTTGCTACAATGAGTCTGCTGTTTTACAAATGTTTTATGATGAAGCAGTAAAAGTAATTGATAGCATAGAGGGTTACGATTTTGGTTTTATATTCATAAATGACGGAAGTAAGGATAACACTCTGGATATTATGAAGTCCCTTGCTGAAAAAGACGAAAGAGTTAAATATATATCTTTTTCAAGAAACTTCGGTAAGGAATCTGCTATGTATGCAGGTCTTAAAAATTCAAGTGGGGATTATGCCGTTTTGCTTGATGCAGATTTACAGCATCCACCGGCACTTATTCCTAAAATGCTTGAAGCAATGGAGGAGGGCTATGACTGCTGTGCCACCAACAGAGCATCTCGTGACGGTGACCCACCTCTCAGAACTTGGTTTACAAGGAAATTCTACAAGCTAATAAACAAAATTTCTGAAGTTGATATGCCTGACGGTGCAGGGGACTTTAGAATGATGAGTAGAAATATGATAAATGCCATACTTGCTATGAGTGAAGTTCAAAGATTTAGCAAAGGTATATTTAGCTGGGTTGGTTTTGACACAAAGTGGATTTCGTTCTACGATGTGGAAAGAGCTGCCGGCGAAACAAAGTGGAGCTTTTGGTCATTATTTAAGTATGCAATAAATGGCATAACAGCCTTTTCTACAGCACCTTTGAAAATAGCAACACTTGTTGGTTCAGTAGTATCAACTTGTTCATTTATTTATTTCATAGGCGTTGTTGTAAAGACTTTAATTTCAGGCAAAAGTGTTCCAGGCTATGCCTCACTTTTGGCAATAATGCTTTTCCTCTGTGGATTTATAATATTGTGCTGTGGTATTTTGGGTGAATACATTGGCAAAATGTATATGGAAGTCAAAAACAGACCTATATATATAATAGGTAAGACTAACATCAAAGACCCAAAGCACGATTATGGGAGGAGATAAATGGTAGAGAAAATAGTGGCTAAGCTGTTAAACAGGGAAACCATAAGTTATTTATTATTTGGTGTCCTTGCTACAGTTGTTAGTATAGGTTCTTATTATATTTCAAGTAGAATACTAATTAATTTCATTGGCTATGATGAAACTGTAATGTGTTCAAATGTTGTGTCTTGGGTATGTGCAGTTGCCTTTGCCTATGTTACTAATAAAATATGGGTTTTCCAGTCAAAAACTAAAGGGCTTAAAGATTTATTGAGAGAGATGTCAGCCTTTGTAGGGGCAAGACTTTTCTCCTTTGGTTTTGAAATGGCTTGGATGTACATAACTGCTATACTTATAGGAATAAATGACACAATATGCAAAATACTTGCACAGTTTGCTATTGTAGTTATGAATTATGTATTTAGTAAATTATTTATATTCAAAAAATAAGGAGAAAGAAAATGGGTTATCAAAGTAAAAAGAAAAAGCAATTTGTTTCTTTTGCTGACGGTGGAAGTATTGAACTACCATCTTACGAAAGAAATAAAAATTGGTTTTTGGAAAACAAATTTGTTATTTTAACATTTTTTGTTGCTGCACTTATTATGTGTGCAACTTATTGGTTCAGAGGAGTATATCCTTTTGGCGACCAGATCGTTTTGAAGGTTGACTTGTATCATCAGTATGGACCTTTCCACGAAGAATTAAGAAGTCGTATTTTAAATCACCAGAGTTTGTTCTATAGCTGGGAAGGTGGTTTAGGTAAAGAGTTTTATACACAGCTTGCTTACTATACAACCAGTCCGTTGAGCTTTTTAATATTGCTTTTCCCTCAGGGAAATATGCCTGAAGCTCTTGCACTTTTCATTCTTTTAAAAATTGCTTTTTGTGGTGCGTTTTTTGCATACTACCTTAAGGAATCTTTTAAGAGAAATGATATGAGTATTGTTGTATTTGGTGTTTTCTATGCCTTTACAGCTTTCGTAACTGGCTACTATTGGAATGTAATGTGGCTTGATTCAGTTGCATTATTCCCACTTATAGCTCTTGGAATAGAAAAACTTGTAAAAGAAGATAAGCATTTATTCTATTCAATTACATTGGCAATAGTTATTATTGTAAACTTCTACATTGCCTTTATTATTTGTATTTTTGCATCACTTTATTTCCTTGTTATGTTGTTCTCTAACTATGATTGGAAACACGATAAGAAGGTAATGATTTCAAGATTTATAAAGTTTGCTATTGTTTCTATAATAGGTGGTGGTATTTCAATGTTCTTGACAATACCTACAGCCCTTGCCTTAGGACAGACAGCAACAAGTAACACAGGTTTTCCTAAGTTTGAAATATATCAGAATGTATATCAGCTTATTACAAACCACTTCATTGGTGCAAGACCGGTTGTACTTGCCAGAAATGAGGACTTACCAAACGTATACAGTGGTGTTCTTGCAGTTATGCTTGCTCCATTATACTTTGCAAATAAGAGAGTTAATAAAAAAGAAAAAATTGGTATGGCAGCACTTTTGATATTTATGCTCTTATGTAGCTGTATCAAGCCTTTGGATTACCTTATCCATGGTGCCCACTTCCCATCTAACTTACCTCATAGATATACATTTATATATAGTTTCATTATGCTTAGACTTGCTTTTGTAGCATTTTGGGATATTAAAAACACTAAGTTAGATATTTTAAATTATGCTTTCATAATTTACACTTGTATAATTCTTTTAACAGAATTTGTACTTGCTCCGAATATTAGTGATATTGATAGAGTTCTTGATAATGGCGATATTGTAATTAATATTGTTGCTATGATTTGCTACATTATACTTCTAAATATTTACAAGGGTACAGAAAGTACAGGTTATGCAACTGTGTTTACAGTATTTTTCGTATTTGCTGTTGCAGAAGCATTGTTCTCAAGCTATGTAGGTCTTGATAGAACAACAAGCAGAGATTCATATGTTAAGTACATTCCTGCAACTGATGAGGCTGTAGCAAAACTTAACGAAAAGGAAAATGGTAATTTCTATAGAACCGAATTTAGAAGATTTACAACTATAAATGATGCAGCATTATATCACTATAGAGGATTTTCACAGTTCTCATCTCTTGCTCCAGGTGGTATTTCAGACTTTATTGGTTCATTAGGTATTGCTGCTACAGGTAACTCTTACAGATACTATGACCCAACAGCTTTAGTTGATGCACTTTTCGATGTTAAATATGTTATGAATAAGGCTGATGATAGTGGTAATGGTGAAATTAAGAATGAACGTTATCATAAGATTGACCAGATTGATAATGTTTGGGTATATCAGAATGATAGAGTTCTTCCTTTAGGATTTATGACTGACTCGAAGATTAAGAATTGGGAAACTAAGGATTCCACTCCTTTCGCAGTTCAAAATCAGTTTATAAATGATGCTGCCGGTGTTAGTGGCGAAATGTTTACAGATGTTCCTATTACAAGCCTTAATAAGACATTTATGAACACAAGAGATGAAGAAGGTAATAATACATTTAAGTATACACTTACTGAACCAGCAAACCTTTCATTAGAACCTACAGTAACTGCTGAAATAGTTTCTGATAAGGACCAGTATTTATTCGTATATGTAGATGCCGGAAATGCTAAGAGAGTTAAGTATGTTACAAACACAGCTAATGAAGATAGAGAACTTAGTGCCGGTAAGAGTTTATTTGATGTAGGTCACGTTTCAAAGGGTGAAAAGATTACTGTTTCATTTGCTCTTACAAACAAGGGTGAATTCGAAAAGACTTACAGAAAAGACGGTACTGTTAAGATTTATGCTGCAAGCTATAACGATTCAGTATTCCAGCAGGCTTATGACAAACTTAATCAGCATACATTCAACATTACAGACTTTAAGGATACAGATATTACAGGTACTATTAATGCAGAGGAAGATGGCGTAATGTTTACTTCAATTCCTTATGTAGATGGTTGGCACGTATTTGTAGACGGTAAGGCTGTTGATAAGGTTGATATTGGTAACAGAGGTGTTATTGGTGTTGATATTACACAGGGCGAGCATACTGTAGAGTTCAAGTTCAAGACTAGAGGTCTTGTACCTGGTCTTGCCATTTCTTGTGTTTCTGTTGTTGCACTTGTAGGCTACACTATTTTCGATAAAAAGAGAAAACAAAAGAATATTCCTGTAACACCAGAAGTTACAGCATAATTCAAGTTTTAGGAGAGAACCTATAAGGTTCTCTCCTTTTTTTGTGTTTATCTACACTTTGGCATACAATCTTTCATATTTTTATCCATATCTCTGTCCATTGGTCTGCTACTAGGTTTGTTGCAGTCTTTTGACCTATTAGGACGCATATAGAAAAAGTCGTTGCTATTTAATTTATCTTGAACAATTCTAAGGGCCTCACCAAATCTCTGATAATGAACAATTTCGCGTTCTCTAAGGAACTTTAATGGCTCTAATACATCAGGGTCGTCTGTCATTTTCATAAGGTATTCATAAGTTGTTCTGGCTTTCTGTTCGGCAGCGAGGTCTTCATTGAGGTCTGTTATAGGGTCTCCTTTTGATGCAAGGCAAGCTGCATTGAAAGGCACGCCAGAAGCACTACAAGGATATACACCAGTTCCATGGTCTACAAAATAAGAATCAAAACCGGCAGCCTTAATTTCCTCAGGGTCGGCATTTTCACTAAGCTGTAAGCACATAGCACCTACAATTTCGATATGAGCCAATTCCTAGGTACACTACAGTTGCAAAATTACTTTATAGGGAGTTTGCTGTATATTGTTATTTTAATATTGTTGTCAATCTTGGAATAGTATATTTTACTAAAGATGTTTTTAAGTAATTGATTTTTGTTTTTTATATCGTCTAGTTTATTATACAGTTCTAAAATTGTAACAGGCGTATTAATGGGATTTATTTGGCTGGCATTATTTTCAAATTTTTCTTTTTGTAATGTTAATATCTCTATATTTTTTTCCAACATTTGTTTTCGCTCTAAAAAAGTTTCTTTACTGTAGATTTTTTGTTCAAGTAAATCAAAAATGTTACTAAATTGAAGTTTTAGTTTCTTAATTTCCTTATTTATATAGAATAATTCATTGGTGTTGTCTTCTTTTTCGAAAACATTAGGCGAAGTAGTATAGTTAAAATGATTTTCTATAATATTTAGAATACAGTTTTCAATGGTTTTTAGTTCTATAGTCGTGTTTTGGCAATTAGGATTGTTACACATAAGGTATTGGTATTTATTATTTACAAATCTTCTGACAATGGCTTTTCCACACAAGTTGCAGTATAGAATACCTGCAAATGGATTTTTTAATGAAGTGTTATTTACCGGTGTATGAGAGTTTTGCAATAGTATATTTTGTGCTTTTTGAAATGTATCTTCTGATATTAGTGGACTATGTATTCCATTGAATGTGTAAAAATCCTCTTTATTTTTGTATCTTTTGGATTTTACGAAGCCATCTTTTGTAGTTTTGGTAGAATAGGTTTTTTGCCACAGTATTTTGCCTATGTATACGGGATTTTTTAAAATATCTCGTATTGTTGAGGTACTCCAATTTTCAGAATTTCTTGGCTTTATACCTAAACTGTCAAGGTGTTTACAAATATTTCTTATACCCATAGAATTTGTGTATAAATCAAATATTAATTTTAAAACTTTACTTTCTTCAAGGTCTGGTACAAGCTTGTAACCTTTTTGATTTTTTAGTTTTTCCTTTGTATATCCATAGGGAGTTACAGAACCTACAAATTTTCCCTCCTTACAAGAGGCTATACGGCCGGCATTTAGTCTACGGTTAATTGTTTTGTATTCTCGCCTGCTCATAAATAGTCCAAATTCGAAATATTCCTCGTCAAATTCATTTTGTGGGTCATAAGTTTTTGTAGGTGTTATTATTAATGTATTTGAGTATTTAAAGGCTTGGGCGATAATACCCTGGTCGACAGAATTTCCTCTTGCAAGTCTTTCAACCTCCATTACCAGTACACCATCATACATATTGTTTTCAACTTCATTTAACAATATTTGCATCTGAGGTCTTTGGCTTAAAGTTTCACCAGAAACAACTTCCCTAAATATTTTTGATATGTCATAATTGTGCTTTTGAGCAAGTTCCATTAATGTTTTTTCGTGTCTGTTAAGTATAGTTTCTGTTGATAAATTTTCATAATCTTTGTCAGCTCTGGATTTTCTTAAATACATACAGTATGCCATAATATCACCTGAAATACTTTGAGAAAATTATATTTTTTATAATTGAGAATATGAATAAAAAGAGGTGGTTTAATATGAAAAAGACAGAACAAATTGGAAATATAAAAATAATTACAGATGACAGCTATTGCCATAATGAAAATATAGATGATATTTTAAAAGAATGTGGAAAATTGGTAAATACAGTTAATTTAAGGAAAAAAGAAGAAAAATAAAGGGCTTTTGGCTTTTGTAGTTTGACTTTGAACATAGGTTATAGTATAATAAATAGATAATATTTATTGAGAAAGGAGTAAGACATGAAAAGACTTATATTAGAAATTTTGGAAAACAACAGCAGAATAAGTGTAGAAGACCTAGCGGCGATGTTGGGCAAAACACCGGAGGATATTATGGAAGCCATGGCGGAGATGGAAGAAGAAAATATCATCTGTGGATACAGTACACTTATTAACTGGGATAAGACAGATAGAGAATATGTTACAGCCATGATTGAAGTCAAAGTTACTCCACAAAGAGACAGAGGTTTTGATAAAATAGCTGAAAGAATATATGGCTTTGACGAGGTAAAGTCAGTTTACCTTATGTCAGGTGGTTTTGATTTACTTGTAATGATGGAAGGTAAAAATATTAGAGAAATTTCTTTCTTTATCTCTAATAAGCTTTCTACACTTGATTCAGTTCTTAGTACAGCAACTCACTTTGTACTTAAAAAATACAAGGACCATGGTGTAGTTCTTGAAAAGAAAGATTCGGAAGATGAAAGGATGATTGTTTCACCATGATGAAACCAGAGGATTTTGTGTCATCAAAGGTTAAGGATATGCCTTTTTCCGGCATAAGAAAATTTTTTGATGTAGCAAACGAAATAGAGGGTGTAATATCTTTAGGTGTAGGTGAGCCTGATTTTGATACACCTTGGTCAGTAAGAGAAAGAGCTATTTATACTCTTGAAAAAGGTAAGACTGTTTATACTTCAAATGCAGGTCTTATGGAATTAAGAACAGGCGTAAGTGATTACCTTTTTGATAGACTTGGCGTAAGATATATACCAAAAACAGAATTAATTATTACAGTAGGTGCAAGTGAAGCTATCGACCTTGCTTTTAGAGCAACTCTTAATCCTGGAGATGAAGTTATTGTTCCAGAACCAAGTTTTGTATGCTACAAGAATATTGTAGAATTGGCTGACGGTGTGCCGGTAGTTCTCGATACTAAGGCTGAAAATAATTTTAAAATCACACCTGAAGAACTTATCGAAAAAATTACAGATAAAACAAAGGCTATTATACTTCCTTATCCTAATAACCCTACAGGGGCTTTAATGGAAAAAGAAGATTTGGCAAAAATAGTTGAAGTTTTAAAGGATAAAGACATTTTAGTTATTAGTGATGAAATTTATTCTGAGCTTACATATGGTGGCAAGAAACATATTTCCATTGCTTCCTTTGAGGGTATGAGAGATAAGACTATTGTTATTAATGGTTTTTCAAAGTCTTATGCCATGACAGGTTGGAGATTAGGTTATGCTGCCGGTCCGGCACCTATTATTTCAGCTATGACAAAGGTTCATCAGTATGCCATTATGTGTGCACCAACTACTAGCCAGTGGGCAGCAGTTGAGGCAATAAGAAATTGTGAAGACTCTATTGACAATATGCGTAAGGAATACGATATGCGTAGACGTGTTATGCGTAAAGGATTTTTGGATATGGGTCTTGATTGCTTTGATGCAGAAGGTGCTTTCTATTTATTCCCAAGTATTGAGTCTACAGGTTTAAGTTCTGATGAATTTTGCGAACGTCTTCTTTTTGAAGAAAAGGTTGCTGTAGTTCCAGGTACTGCTTTTGGTAAGTGTGGAGAGGGTCATATAAGATGCTCTTATGCTTACTCTATTGATGAAATTAAAAAGGCATTGAAGAAAATAGCTCATTTTGTTGAAAAAGTAAGGAATGAGAAAAATGTATGATGAATTGGTAAAGTTGATTAAAGAAAGCAATAACATAGTTTTCTTTGGTGGTGCAGGTGTTTCTACTGAAAGTCATATTCCGGATTTTAGAAGTGAAGATGGTCTTTACAAGGCTAAAACTAAGTATGGTTATTCTCCGGAAACACTTATAAGCCATTCATTCTTTCAAAGACATACAGATAAATTTTACGAATATTACAAAGAAAATCTTATTTATCTTGATGCAAAGCCAAATGATGCCCATTATGCTTTAGCAAAACTTGAGGAAATGGGAAAATTAAAGGTTGTTGTTACGCAGAATATTGATAATTTGCACCAAATGGCCGGTAGCAAAAATGTATATGAACTTCACGGAAGTGTGTTCAGAAACTACTGTACAAAATGTCATAAGTTCTATGATGTAAATGAAATTATGGCTATGGACGGTGTGCCGTATTGTGAATGTGGTGGAGTAATAAAGCCAGATGTTGTTCTTTACGAAGAACCTCTTGATGATGAAGTTTGGCAAAAGGCATTTAAGGCTGTTAAAGAGGCTGATATGCTTATTGTTGGTGGAACATCATTAGTTGTTTATCCAGCAGCCGGACTTGTAGATATTTATAAGGGCGATAAATTAGTTCTTATAAATAAAAGCCATACTTCTTATGACCATTTGGCAAAGGTAGCAATAAATGATAGTATAGGTAAGGTTTTGAAATCAGTTGTAGAGCAACTGTAATTATTTATACAGGAGTAGGGTTGTTTGGCCTTGCTCCTTTTTTGTTGAAAAAACAATATATTTGACTTTTGTACATATTTTATATACAATAGAAATATAAATTTTTTAAAATGAAGGAGAAGAAAAATGTCAAATGCACAGGTAAAAGGGGAAAGAAATTATGGAATAGAGCTATTCCGTATTTTTTCAATGTTGATGATTGTAATTTTGCACATCAATATGAATGGGGGCTTAATGGGTTGTTTTCCAAATGTAGATGCAAAGTATACAACTTTGTGGTTTGGTGAAACTTTTTGTTTTGCATCTGTAAATTGTTATGCACTTATTTCGGGATATGTAATGTATAACCATAAGGCTACGGCAGGAAAGCTGTTGAATATGTGGGGACAAGTTTTCTCTATATCTGCTCTTACTGGACTATATTTTATTATATTTAAAGATGCCAATATTCCGGCAGATAAAATTTCAGATGCTTTCAGACCACTTACACGTTCTCAGTATTGGTATTTTACAGCTTATTTTGGTATGTATATTATTATTCCAATATTAAATGGGGCAATAAATTGGATGGAAAAAGAACTTCATAAAAAAGTATGTGTTCTTATTTTTATTTTCTTTACAATTATGCCTATTGCTTTTAAAAATGACTTTTTTAGAACAGGTAATGGTTCAAGTACATTTTGGCTTTCACTTATGTATATTGTAGGTTCTTATTTTGGTAAGTACGGAGTAAGTGGTAAAAAGTTTAAGCCTTTATTATGTGGTTTATATGGATTAATATGTGCTGTAGTTCTTACAGTAATAGTGGTAGTTTACTCTTATAACAAGGGTGTAGAAACAGGTTACGTAACAGGTCAGTTTGACCACCTTTTCTATACAAATCCTTTAGTTGTTTTAGAATCTGTATTTTTCATTATGTGTTTTTCACAGCTTAAATTTAACAGTAAAAAGGTTAAAACAGTTATAAAGTGGTTTGCATCAAGTTCTTTTAGTGTATATCTTATACATGTTCAGCCTATAATTTTTGATTTTAGATTTAATGGGAAATTTACATTTTTATCACAATTTAATGCTTTTATTATGGCTATAGAAGTTGTATTGTTTGCAATTCTCATATACATTGCTTGTACAGTTGCAGATAAAATAAGATTATTGTTGTTTAAATATTTACATATTAATGATTGTCTTACTATTATGGGTAATAAATTAGATAGACTTTTCACATTTGTTTTGAGTAAAATATAATATGTTTTAAGCACAAAAATAGGAGGTTGTCCAAGTGGACAACTTCCTTTATGTATGTATGCAATATTAAATTAGCAAACCTTAATAGTCCAACCCATATGGTCTTCCTTTTTACCCCACTGAATACCAGTGATTTCATCGTAAAGTCTCTGAGTAACTTCACCAATCTTGTTGTTGTTGATAACACAAACATCATCTTCATAACGAAGTTCACCAACTGGAGAAATAACAGCAGCAGTACCTGTACCGAATACTTCTTCAAGCTTACCTTCCTTAGATGCCTTAACAACATCAGCAATAGGAAGTCTGTCTGTGCAAACCTTGTAACCCCACTTTTCAAGGAGTTCAATACAAGACATACGAGTTACACCTGGTAAAACTGTACCAACACATGGAGCAGTATAAACAACACCGTCAATCTTGAAGAAACAGTTCATAGAACCAACTTCTTCAACATACTTGTGTTCTACACCGTCAAGCCATAATACCTGTTCATAACCAAGGTCATGAGCCTTAACCTGAGATGCAAGAGAACCAGCGTAGTTACCACCACACTTAGTAAAGCCTGTACCACCTGGAGTAGCACGAACATATTCGTCTTCAACGAAAATCTTAACAGGGTTAAGACCACTTTCGTAGTAAGCACCAACCGGAGATGCAATAATTATGAAAGAATAAGTGCTAGATGGACGAACACCAAGGTGTGGTTCAGTAGCAATTACGAAAGGTCTTAAGTAAAGAGAAGTACCTTCCTGAGAAGGAACCCAATCCTTTTCAACTTCAACTAAAGTCTTACAAGCCTGAACAAAATCATCAACAGGGAGAGCTGGAATACACATTCTCTTGTTAGTGTTCTGCATTCTTTCAGCGTTCTTATTAGCTCTGAAAAGCTGAATAGAACCGTCTGGAGTTCTGTAAGCCTTTAAGCCTTCAAAAGATTCCTGAGCGTAGTGGAAAACCATAGCTGCAGGGTCAAGAGAAATTGGAGCATAAGGAACGATACGAGCATCGTGCCAACCCTTGCCTTCAGTATAGTCCATTACGAACATATTGTCTGTGTAATAAATACCAAAGCCTAACTTAGTCTGGTCAGGTTTTTCCTTTGGAGTTGTAGAAAGTTGCATTTTAATATCAAGCATGATATCCCTCTTTTCATAAATATAAAAATCTACTGACTAAATTATATAACTTTTTGCATAATAATGCAAGTAATTTTAAAAATATATTGCCTTACAGAATAATAGATATTATAATAATAGTAGAAATTGTTTAGAAAATAAATGAATAAAGGGTTGATTTTTATGAAGAAAAAGTGTAATAGACTGATTGGTGTAGGATTGGGAACTATTATTACTACATCGTCTATTTTAGGGGTAAATTCCTTTGCAGATATAAAGGATATTACAGGACCTTTACCAGTAATAACAGAAACAACAACTACAAAAGAAGATAAAACAACTACTGAAACAACAAAGGTTGTTACAACTGAAAGAACTACAGAAGCTACTACTGAGAGCAAAACAACAGAAATAACAACAGCTGAAGTTAAGTCTGAAACAACAACTGCACCAATAGTTGAAACATCTACAGACCCTTTGACTGAAATTACAACTGTTAAGATAACAGAAAGTTCAACAGAAACAACAACGAAAGCTCCAGAAAAAGCAGCAACAATCAGAGAATATAACGTAACAATAAAATTAGACGAAACATTGTCATTGGAAAGATATTTGTTATCCGGACAGACTTCAAAACAATTTGTATGGCATACTTCAGATGCAAAAATTGCTACAGCTGATGATAGTGGTTCTATATATGGTGTAAGAGCCGGCAGTACAACAGTTACAGCTTATAGTGAAGACTATATTTATATATTCCACGTCAGTGTAAATAGTAGTGAAAATTCAGCAGAAAGAAATTTAACTATTTATAATGGTAATGATTGTGACTTATCAAGATATGTGCAACACGATAGTAGAGATTATAACTGGGTTTGCTCTAATACAAGTAGAGCCAAAGTAGATAAATATGGTACTTTTGTAACAAGAGCATCAGGATATGTTGAGGTAACAGCAACATACAATTACAATAATTCTAGCGATATAAAGAAATATACTTTTAAAATTACAATAAAGGATAAGCCAAGTGGTGGCAAGGGCACAGTAACTAGATATTTTGATAAAAAGATGACTATACTTGTGCCTACTGGCGAAAATGTAAATTTAAGTAGCTTATTGACAAAAAATCCAAGCAACTATACATGGACAACAAGTAACTCAAATGTAGCAACTGTTAATAAAAATACAGGTAAAATTTTAGGTATAAAGTCTGGCAATACAACCGTTTATGCAGAGGGTACTAATTCTTATGCCTTTACTGTAAGAGTATCTGATGATTATTCTTCTATAGTAAAAGAATTAAAGGTAGGAGAAACACTTGATATTTCTAAATATTTATCAAAGGATATATCTAAATATAGTATTTCAGATTACGATAGTAAGGTTATTGGTTACTCAAAAGGCATAATTACAGCTAATAGCAATGGTACTAGCTATATTATTTGTGATGGTAACAGAGAAAGTGTTCAGATAATAGTGAAAGTATCTGGTACAGTAAATAATAATACTTCAAAGAACACTACAACAAATAATACAAATAAAACAAACACAACAAGTAAGAGCAATACAAATAATGCAACAAACAAGACAGAAGAAAAGAAAGAAACTACACCAGTAGTTAGTAGTACATCAGCTACATTTAATGATATTTCAGAAAGAGCTTGGGCAGTTCCAGCTATTGAAAAAATGGCATCTAGGAATTTTATTGTAGGTAAAGAAAAAGGTAGATTTGCTCCAGATGAAAAATGTACAAGAGCAGATTTTACTATTGTTCTTACAAAAATGTTAGGTGTTGATAATGAAACACCTGATAATTCAGCATATTCAGATGTTGATAATGGAGCTTATTTCAGCAAGTATGTTGGGGTGGCTAAAAAGTTGAATATTACAGCTGGAGAAAGTAACAACAATTTCTTCCCTAAGAATAATATTACTCGTGAGGAAGTAATGGCTATGGTTTATAAGGCTCTTGCCTATAAAGGTGTTAGTATGAATACTGATACTTCAATATTGAATTCATATGTAGATGCAAGTCAGATTGCACCAGAATACAGAGAAGCTGTTGCCGGTTTATTAAGTATAAAGGCTGTCAACGGTACATCTGATACTACTATTGACCCAAAGGCATCTATTACCAGAGCACAGATGGCAGTTCTTATGAATAATTTTTATGGAAAAATTGAATAAGTAAATTATTAAAAGTGCTGTTCTTAGGAATGGCACTTTTTGTATCTGTAGTGAGCACATTCCTCTGTACCTATGTCAGTAAGAACGGCTTTTGCCTGAGGTGTTATCATAGAAAATCTTTGACTTAAATATCTTAATGCAGCACCCACCTCACCGTCACAGCCACCGTACTGTGTTATGATAAGTTTTGCAAGGGCAGGGTTAGTATTTTTTATTTTTACTGGGAACTCCATTTTCTTTTCAAAAATCCACACTATTCATACCTCCTAATCAAGTGAAAAATTAAACTTATTTTCCCATGGCCATGGATTGTCAATCCATTGGAAATTCTCTGTTGGAGAGTAAGAACGGAATGAGAAAAGAGGACCTACAGATTTTTCATATTGGGCTCTAAGATTATCAGCTTCCCTGATTATGCTATTATACTTTGCTATAGCATTTGTATCGTCAGGGTGAGTATCAAGAAAAAGTTGCATATCTACAGCCATAAAATCAAGCATTGTTAGACGTTTTAATAAATTTTCTCTATCCATATTACCACTCCTTGTTATAATTATAAAGACCTGTCAAACTAGGAAAAATAGTACCTTCCTTAAGTGCCTCTCTAGGCTCAAAATATCCACAGATTTTTTGAAAAGGTACATATGCTTGTGCAAGAGAAGTAACAGGAATAGGATTTTCAAAAGGAACACAATTATCATCACAACATTTAGATACAAATTTACCAATCATATTTTCACCTCATTAATTATTTGTTGATATTATATTCTAAAATTTATTTTAGGTGAGTGTCATTGACTTAAAATTTTCAAAATGATAAACTAAATAAAAGGAGTGATAGGTATGAAGTTGCTTTTTAAACAAAGGTTGTTTTCTTGGTTAGATAGTTATGATATATACGACCAGTTTGGAAATACTGTATATACAGTTAAAGGAAAATTGAGCTGGGGTCATAAGTTACATATAATGGATAAAAATGGGGTACATATAGGTACTGTAAAACAAGTGTGGCTTACATTTTTACCGGCGTTTGAATTATATGAAAACGATAATTATATAGGAAGGGTAGATAAAAAATTGTCATTTTTTAAACCTTCTTATGAAATTGATTTCAACGGTTGGCAAGTATCAGGAAATTTTTTAGAATGGGATTACGTAATAAAAGATAGAACAGGCAAAAAAGTGGCTGTTATAAGCAAAGAAGTGTTTAAGCTGACAGATACATATGTTATAGATGTTGTAAACGATTCTGATGCACTTTATGCCCTTATGTTTACATTAGCTATTGATGCAGAAAAATGCTCAAGAAATACTAATGTATAATTTACTCTGATATTGTATTTATTTGAAAAATATGGTATTATTATAAAAACTATATTAGAGGTGATATTATGGGTTGTTTATTGGATTTAATAAAGTTTTTAGTGACTATTGCATTTATTCTTTTTGTGTTATGGCTTATTTTCTACTGCCTAGTGGGTGTTATAAAATTAATTGCCGTTGTTGTTTTGATAGGATTTATAGTTATTACTATAAGGAAATGGATATGATGAAAGTGTACATTTTTGTGAAATATATAGGAGAAAGTAAATGAATGAAAATGGAATTAAATTTAGTACAGCTACTTTAATAACTTTTTTAACTGCTGTATCTGGTGTAATAGGTTTATATTTGAATATTGAAAAACAGAACGGTGATATAGAAAAAGTATGGGCTGTAATAGCAGTTGTTTTAAGTTTTATTTTGGGAGGTATATTATTTTGTGTTTTAGCTGATTTTGTTCGTAGATATTTAAGTGAACCTGTTATGAGAAGATTGGCAGAACAAGGAAGAAGAGTGAAAGAGGATGGTGTAGCCCTTACACTTAAGATTTTTTTACCTATTTTTATTTTTTTGGTTGAAGTTATTTTGTTTTTGGTTAAGTCAATGCTAATAGTTAATCTTATTTGGGATATTAAAGTCATTAATTCGGGAAATGCATTGTTATTTTTAGAAAGAATGGTTGCAATAATGGTATTTTTATTTCCTTTGGAGTATGCATTTTACATATATATACGCTGGGGTATAGAATGGTTTGAAAAAATAAATAGTAAAGAAAATATAGAAAGAAGATTACATAAAGATTTAATTGTAATTTCGATAGCCATATTAGTACTTGAGGCTTTTTATCTTAGCGGTCTTGTGTTGGGATATGATTTTATTAATATGATGAAAGAATCTTTTATAAGATAAAAATATTTTAGAGGTTACATATGTAGCCTCTTTTTATATAAGTAAAAAAATGTAGTTTTTATATTAAAAAATTATGATTTTATACCATTAACTATTGTGTTTTTTGTGCTTTTGTGTTTAAATTATATAGATAGAATGGGGAAGGAGCATATATATGAAAAAGAAAATTGCTATTTTACTGAGCTGTGTATGTATTGCCTTTCCAGCTTTGACCTATGCTCAGTCGAATATACAAGTTAAACTTGACGGAAGTTATGTAAAATTTTCCGGTCAAGAACCAACAGTAATAAATAACAGAACGATGGTTCCTTTAAGGGAAATATTTGAAAATTTAGGATACAGTATTGAATGGGATGCCAATACAAAGACGGCTACCTTGAATAAGGATAATAAATCTATATCAATACAAACTGGAGCAGACAGCTTTAGTGTAAACGGAGTAGGAAAAGAATTAGATGTTCCGGCACAGATTTTAAATGGTTCATTAATGTTGCCTTTAAGAGCTATTGGTGAAGCTGCAGGTCTTTCTGTAGTATGGGACAGTAATTCAAAAACTGTAATAATGACAAATATTGCAGAGGTTAATAATGTATCAACAGACAGCAAGGAAGATATAAAAAAATATTTAGATGGCTATAGTCAAATTGTAAAGTATATGGCATCTTTTGACGAGCTTGCTAGTAATATGTATATGATAACAAGTGATAATGCAGAGGGAAAATTGCCTGAGCTTATTTCAGAGCTTACAATTGTTAGAAGCGATTTAGAAAAAGCTAAGAATGTGCATAATTCTTTAGCAGTTCCGCCGTCATTAACACAGTTACATAACCTTTGTGGTCAATCTCTTAATAAACTTGAGGAACTTTGTGACATATTAAATTCATTATTTAATGGAAAGTTAAGTAATGATGACGCTAAGGGAAAGATTAGTGAAATATTAGAACAAAGCAAGGCTTTAAATACGCAGATTTCCTCTGCCGTAAATAGTATTAAGTAATTGGAGGACGAAATGGAGAACAAAAAGAAATGCCCAGTAGGTGGAAAGGGCATAGGTGGTCAGGCTGTAATAGAGGGCGTAATGATGAGAGGTAAAAAACTCTACGCCTTGGCAGTAAGAACACCTAAAAAGGAAATTGTTGTTGAAAAAACACCTATACAACCAGCAGCAGAAAAGTGTAAAATTTTAGGTTGGCCTATTATAAGAGGTGTTGTTGCCTTTGTAGACAGTCTTGTAATGGGTATGAAAGTTACAACAAAGTCTGCTACTCTTGCAGGTCTTGACGATATTGAATATGACCAAGAGAGTAAATTTGAAAAGTGGCTTGAAAGTAAGTTTGGAGATAAATTAGCTGACTATCTTATTTACTTTAGTGTTGCAATATCTATTATTTTATGTATTGGTATTTTTATGGTATTACCTACATTTTTAGGTGGGGCAGTTACAAACCTTTTACACGGTGATGCAACCCTCAGAAGTGTTATAGAGGGTGTTATAAAAATTATTATTTTTGTCGGATATATGTTTTTAGTATCCCAGATGAAAGATATTAAAAGAGTGTTTATGTACCATGGAGCGGAGCATAAAACAATTAATTGCTTTGAAAGTGGAGAAGAATTAACAGTAGAAAATGTAAGACATAATACACGTTTCCATAAGAGATGTGGTACTAGTTTTTTAGTTATAGTTATGCTTGTAAGTATTATACTTTTCTTCTTCATCAGAACAGATGTACTTTGGCTCAGAGTTCTTTCAAGAATAATATTAGTGCCGGCTATTGCAGGTATTTCATATGAATTTATACGTTATGCAGGTAAGCACGATAACTGGCTTGTAAATATTATTAGTGCCCCTGGTATTGCTATGCAGATTATTACAACAAGCGAGCCAGATGACTCTATGATTGAGGTTGCTATTGCATCTTTAAATGCTGTACTTGAGGAGGAACCGGAAGAAAATGCCAACAGTTAAGGAAGTTTTAAATGATACAAAAAAACGTCTGAAAGAACAGGGCATTGATACTTTTTCCCTTGACAGTAGCCTTTTGGTAAGTGAAGTTACCGGACTTACTAAAATACAGCTTGTAACTCACGACAGAGATGAAGTTACTGAAGAACAGCTTGACAGGCTTGAAAATCTTGTAGAAGAAAGATTGAAAAATAAGCCTATGCAGTATATTTTAGGTCATTGTGAGTTTATGGGACTTGATTTTAAAGTAACAGAGAATACTCTTATCCCAAGAGGGGATACTGAGAATATAGTTGAGGAGGTTATAGCCACTATAGAAAATAGTGGCTATAATACTGTATTGGATATGTGTACCGGCACAGGGGCTATAGCTATTAGTGTTGCCCACTATACAAAGGCTAAGGTGACTGCCTCAGATATATCTAAAAAGGCTTTAGAAGTGGCTAGGGAAAATGCTCAAAATTTAAATGCAGACGTAAACTTTATAGAAAGTGACTTATTTGAAAACATCAATGAAAAGTTTGATGTTATTGTTTCAAACCCACCTTATATAGAAAGTGAAGTTATACCCACACTTATGGAACAGGTGAAAGATTATGAACCTATGCTTGCCTTAGACGGTGGAAAAGATGGCTTGGATTTTTACAGAAATATTATAAATCAGGCTAAGAATTATATTAATCCGAATGGTTGCATAGTCTTTGAAATAGGGTACAATCAGGGGGGACAGGTAAAAAGTCTGTTAGAAAATGCAGGATTTGTTAATATTAATGTTAAACAGGATTTAGCAGGACTCGACAGGCTTGTAATTGGATTTAAATTATGATATACTGACCATATACGAACAGGAGGAAAAAAATGCTTGAAAGACTTGCAGATATAGAAAGAAGATATGAAGAATTATCGGACCTTATAAATGACCCAGAAATCATTGCCGATAATGAAAGATGGAGAAAGCTGATGAAGGAACACAGCGATATTACTCCTATTGTTGAAAAGTATAGAGAATACAAAAAGATAAAGGAAGAACTTGCAGAAGCAGAAGAAATGCTTAATGACAGTTCTATTGACGATGACTTTAAGTCTCTTGTAAAAGAGGAATTTTCTGAAAATAAAAAGAAAATAGTTGATACAGAAGAAGAATTAAAAATTCTTATGCTTCCTAAAGACCCTAATGATGACAAGAATGTTATTGTTGAAATTAGAGGTGGTGCAGGTGGTGACGAAGCAAATATTTTTGCCGGTGACCTTTATAGAATGTACTCTCGCTATGCTGAAAGAAGACGTTGGAAGACTGAAATTATGTCTGTAAATGAAAGTGAAGCCGGTGGCTTTAGAGAAATTTCATTTATGATTTCAGGTCAGGGTGCTTATTCAAGATTAAAGTATGAAAGTGGTGTTCACAGAGTACAGAGAATACCGGCTACAGAATCCAGTGGTAGAATTCATACTTCAACTGCATCTGTTGCCGTACTTCCAGAAGTTGAGGCTGTTGATGTAAAGTTAAATATGAATGATTGTAGATTTGACGTTTTCAGAGCCAGTGGTAATGGTGGTCAGTGTGTAAATACAACTGATTCAGCCGTAAGACTTACTCACTATCCTACAGGTATTGTTATTTCATGTCAGGATGAAAAGAGTCAGTTAAAAAATAAGGAAAAGGCTTTAAAGGTACTTATGAGCCGTCTTTACGATTTGGAACAGCAGAAACAGCATGATGAAATTGCTAGTGAAAGAAAGAGCCAAATTGGTAGAGGTAACAGAAACGAAAGAATCAGAACATATAATTACCCACAGGGTAGAGTTACAGACCATAGAATTGGCTTAACTTTACACAGATTGGACTCAATTATTGATGGTGATTTGGACGAAATTATGGATGCACTCATTACAACAGAACAGGCTGAAAAGTTAAAAGCCGGCGATGAGGCAATGTAATAAAAGGGTTATATTAAGGGATTTTTTGAAGGAGATGGTAGGATGAACAATATGACAATTAACAAAGAAGAATTTAAGGAACAGCTTGCTAACAACGTGAAAAGCCTTTTCAGAAAGACTGTAAAGACTGCTAGTAATGTTGAGCTTTATAAGGCTCTTGTTTTCACTATCAGAAGTTATATTTCTGATAATTGGGTTAAAACTCACGATGCTTATGACAGCAAGGGCTGTAAGGTTGTTTGTTATTTATCTATGGAGTTTTTAATGGGTCGTTTCTTAGGAAATGCTGTTCTTAATATGTGTGCAAATAACACAGTTTCAGAAGCTTTAGAGGAATTGGGAATTGATTACAATGCTCTTGAAGATGTAGAACGTGACCCAGGGCTTGGTAATGGTGGTCTTGGTAGACTTGCAGCTTGTTTCTTAGACTCACTTTCTACACTTGAATTACCGGCTTATGGCTGTGGTATTAGATACCACTATGGTATTTTTGAACAGAAGATAGAAAACGGTTATCAGGTTGAAAAGCCGGATAATTGGCTTAAAGACGGTGATGTTTGGGGTGTAGAACGTCAGGAATATGCTGTTGATGTTAATTTCTTTGGTGATGTAAAGGCTGTTAAAAAGGAAAATGGCGAATATAAATTTATACAGGAAAACTGCCAGACTATTGTAGCTATTCCTTATGACTATCCTGTTGTTGGTTATGGTAACAAGACAGTTAATACTCTCAGATTATGGGATGCTCAGCCAAAGGCAGGCTTTGACTTAAAGAGCTTTAATGCTGGTGACTATTCAAAGGCTGTTGAACAGGAAAATATGGCTAGAACTATTACAGAGGTACTTTATCCAGCTGATGAACACTATGCAGGTAAGGAACTTAGATTAAGACAGCAGTATTTCTTTGTTTCTGCTACACTTCAGAGAGTAATTGCTAAGTTTAAAGAACTTTTTGGCAATGATTTTTCTAAACTTCCAGAAAAGTATGCTTTCCAGTTAAATGATACACATCCAAGTATTGCTGTAGCTGAATTAATGCGTATTTTAGTTGATGAAAATGACCTTCCTTGGGATGAAGCATGGGAAATTACAACTAAGTGCTGTGCATATACTAACCATACTATAATGTCAGAAGCACTTGAAAAATGGCCAATCGAACTTTTCTCAAGACTTCTTCCAAGAATTTATATGATTGTTGAAGAAATTAACAGACGTTTCTGTGATATGCTTATTTCTAAGTTTGGTAACAACCCAGAAAAGATTAGAAAGATGGCTATTGTTGCAGACGGTCAGATAAGAATGGCATGGCTTGCTATTGTTGGTTCACATTCTGTAAATGGTGTTGCAGCACTTCATACTGAAATACTTAAAAATCAGGAATTAAGAGATTTCTATGAAATTTATCCTGAAAAGTTCAATAACAAGACTAACGGTATTACACAGAGAAGATGGCTTGGACACGCAAATCCAAAACTTGCTAGCCTTATTACAAATAAAGTTGGCGAAGGTTGGGAAAAAGACCTTACTAAGTTAAAGGGTCTTGAAAAACTTGCTGATGACTCAATTTTCCAGGCACAGTTTATGGATATTAAGAAGGAAAATAAGATTGCTTTAGCTGATTACTTAAAGAAGACAACAGGTGTAGAAATTAATCCGGATTCTATTTTTGATATTCAGGTAAAACGTCTTCACGAATATAAGAGACAGCTTTTAAATGTTCTTCACGTTTTAAGCCTTTATAATAAGTTAAAGGTAAATCCTGGTCTTGATATTGCACCTAGAACATTTATATTTGGTGCAAAATCTGCAGCCGGTTACAGAATGGCAAAACTTATTATTAAACTTATTAATTCAGTAGCTGATTTAGTAAACAATGATGAAACTATTGAAGGTAAGATTAAGGTTATATTTGCTGAAAACTACAGAGTAACTCTTGCTGAAAAACTTATTCCGGCAGCTGATGTTTCAGAACAGATTTCTACAGCTAGTAAGGAAGCATCTGGTACCGGTAATATGAAGTTTATGTTAAATGGTGCTTTAACCCTTGGTACACTTGATGGTGCTAATGTTGAAATTAGAGAAGAAGTTGGCGATGAAAATATATTTATTTTCGGTATGAAGGCTGATGAAGTTATTGCTGAATATGCTAAGAATGACTATAATCCTTGGGATATTTACAATATGAATTCTGATGTAAGAAATGTTATGAATATGCTTATTAATGGTACTCTTGATGAAGACAGAGAACTTTTCAGAGATATTTATAACTCACTTCTCAATGGTATAAATGGCAATAGACCAGACGAATATTTTGTTCTTAAGGATTTTGCAGCTTATGCAGAAGCACAGGACAGAATTGACAAGGCTTACAAAGATAAGAAACATTGGGCTAAAATGGCTATTTTAAATACTGCTAACAGTGGTAAGTTCTCATCAGACAGAACTATTCAGGAATATGCTGATGACATTTGGGATTTAAAGCCAGTTCATATTGATTAATTATTGTTTGATATTATTAAAGGGCACATCATTTTTGGTGTGCCTTTTTAAGGAGAAATTATAATGTTTTTTATAATGGGAATAAATAGCGACTATAAAAAATTGAATTTTATTCAAAATTTTGTTTGTCCTGATTGTGGCATTGTAGGAGAGTATCAAGTTTTTGTAGCCTACACTGTACTATCATTATTTTTTATACCTATTTTTAAATGGGGTAGAAAGTATTACGTACAGACTTCTTGCTGTGGTAAAACTTATAAACTTGATAATGAAGTAGGCAGAGCTATAGAAAAGGGCGAACCTGTAGTTATATCCCAAAATGATTTAGAATATGAGGGTCAAACTCCAGTAATTAAAAAATGCAATTACTGTGGATATGTAACAGAGGAAAATTTTGAATATTGTCCTAAGTGTGGAAATAAATTTAATTAAAAAGGCACAAGGTTGTAATGAAATTATGTTTCATTATACCTTGTGCTTTAGTTTTAGGCTAAAATATCATTTATTGCATCACAAATGCAATCCGAAATATCAGTTGCCATTACAGAATAAGATGAAAGTTTCTTTTCTGCAATTTCACCGGATTTACCGTTTAAGTAAGTACCCAGACAAGCTGAATCAAAAGGTTTTAAACCTTGTGCAATAAGTCCGGTTATAACACCTGTAAGACTATCTCCGGAGCCACCTTTACTCATAGCACTTGTACCAGTGGTATTTATACATATTTTTCCATTAGGACTTGCAATTACTGTGTGGGCTGATTTAAGTACAACTACGATATTGTACTTTTTAGCAAAATCCAATGCTACCTGTTGCATATTGTTGGCTATTTCATTTACAGGTAAATTTGTAAGTCGACTCATTTCTTTTAAATGAGGAGTTATAACACAATTCACTTTTAACTTTTTAAGTAAATCTGTATTTTCAGAAAGCATATTAAGTCCGTCAGCATCTATAACTAAAGGTGCTTTTGAATTTTCGATTACATATTCAAGTATTTTTCGGCTATTGTCACTTATTCCTAAACCAGAACCTATGGCAATAGCATTTTTGCCATCTAAGGCTGTTGGTATATCAGAATTTAATGTTGTCACTGCCTCGGGTATTGTACAGTGGGCGACACTTATTACATGACGAGTTGAACATATATTTACAAGACCACAGCCACATTTATAAGCACTTTTGGCATTTATAATAGCTGCTCCGGCCATTGTATCACAGCCAGAAATAAAAAGTGCCTTGCCATAAGTACCCTTGTTGGAATTTTCCACACGTTTAGGCAAAAGGTCTTTGGCTGATTTTTTATCTAATGTAAAAATGTTATTTTTTGAAATATATGGTATACCTATATCTGAAACAACCAATTTTTTTATATGACTATTTGCAGGATAAAGTAAAATGCCTACTTTAGGTAAATGAAAAGTTACAGTAACATCAGAATTAACAGCAATACCGTAGTCATCTCCTGTGTCAGAGTTTACACCGGTAGGACAATCTACGGAAATAACTGTTTTACCTGATGTGTTAATAATGTTTACTATTTCAGTATATAATGGACTTAATTGACGGCTTAAACCAGTGCCAATAAGGGCGTCTATAATTAAGTCAGCATCTGAAACATCTATTAAGTTAATATTATCTGTGATATAGTGGATATTTGCTTTATAGGCTTTAAGGTAATGGAGATTTTTATTGCAATCTGGAGTAGCTTTGTTAAAATCTCCAACAAAATATATTTTAACATTAATACCTATAGCCATAAGTTGACGACTTACAGCTAAACCATCTCCGCCGTTATTACCTTTACCTGCAAAAACTATAACAGATTTAGGATTGAATTTTAAAACTTCTTTTTTTACACCATAGGCTGCGTTTTCCATAAGTAAAAGTGAGGGAACTCCTTTTTTCTCTATGGCATCAGCCTCAATGGCTTTCATTTGTGCAGTTGTTACTATATCCATAAAATCACTCCTTTGCTTCGATTACAGCAAAAGCAACAGCATTTTCTTTACTATGGGATATAGAAATTGAAATGTTTCCACCGTTTATTGAGTCAAAAATTTCCTTTGTTTTGTTGTGTAATACAACATAAGGCTTGCCACTTTCGTGTCTTAAAATTTCTATTTCTTTAGGTGAACAACCTTTAAATCCTGTACCTATAGCCTTTACAACAGCTTCCTTTGCTGCAAAATTACCAGCAAGAGTTTCATAATTACAATTATGAAAAAGTTGTTGTTCAGATTTAGTATATATTTTGCTTAAAAAAGACTTATTTTCAACAGCTTTTTGTATTCTTGATATTTCAATAATATCAGTTCCAATTCCTATAATCATAAAACACCACCTCTTAACATAAGTATAAACTATTTTAGTAGAAAAATCTATTCAATAATTGCAAAATTATATTTTTTAGGGTATTATATAACAAGGTGATTAGTATGAAGTATGAAATTTTAAAATTACTAAAGGAAAAAAGAGACTATATATCAGGGGAAGAAATGGCAAAACATTTTGGTGTTTCTCGTACTGCTGTATGGAAGAATATTACTAAACTTAAAAACGAAGGTTATAATATTAAGTCAGTAAGTAATAAGGGATATTTTCTTGAAGAAACAAATGATATTCTCAACATAAGTGAAATTGAATATGATAATACTCTTTTTTTGGAAACTATAGACTCTACAAATGAGGAGTGTAAAAGACAGGCCGTTAAAGGAAAAAATGATGGCTTGCTTGTAGTATGCGATTATCAAAGTGCCGGAAAGGGTAGATTAGGCAGAACTTGGGTAGCTGAAAGCCACGATAATCTCTGTATGAGTTTTTTGCTTTATCCGGATATAAGTCCGATGAAAGCTCCTCAGCTTACACTTTTAACAGGTATGGCTGTTTGTGAGGCAATAAAGGAAGTAACAGGCTTAAACGCAGGTATAAAGTGGCCAAATGACATCTTAGTAAATGGCAAAAAGGTTGTAGGAATACTTACAGAATTAAGTGCTGAAATAGATTGCATAAAATATGTTGTTGTTGGTATAGGTATTAATGTAAATAACAGCAGTTTTAGCGAAGAATTGAAAAATAAAGCTACATCAATGTATATTGAAACAGGCAAAAAGTTTTATAGAAAAGATTTTATAAAGCCTATTGCTGACAGACTTATGGAATATTATAAACAATTTTGTGCAGAGGGTTTTACTCCTTTTACGGAAAAATATAATTCACTTTGTCTTAATATAGGTCAAGAGGTAAAAACTATAGGCAGAGAAGAAATAGAAGGAACAGCCCTTGGGATAAATGCAGAAGGCTGTTTAATGATAAAAGATAGTACAGGAAAGATACACGATATATTTACAGGAGAAGTATCTTTGAGAAAAAAAGATAATAGTTACATTTAGGAGGAATTATGGAAGATATAAAGGATATATTAAGTTCTGCGTCATTTTATAAGCAGGGCTATTTTTACAATGATAAAATGCCAATATTACCGGAATCAGTAAAGCAGGAATTGAAAATTGCTAATGTTCTTTTGGCTGAAAAAATAAGAGGTATTGCTACAATAGGTTTTTACAAGGATACAGGGGATTTATTTGTGGAAGTCAGAAATCAGGAAGATGATTTTTCTTATGATGAAATAAATGCAAAACTTGAAGTTGCAAGAGTGGAAAAAGAACATGCAGAGCTTTTTAATTCTCTTACACTTTGGTACAGAACTTTTGTAATGGGCAAGGTGACAGAATGAAAATAGGCAATATAGAGACAAAGAATAATGTTTTTCTTGCTCCTATGGCAGGGGTAACAGACCTTGTATTTAGAGTTATTTGCAAAGAAATGGATTGTGGTATGGTGTACTCTGAAATGGTTAGTGCAAAGGGAGTACAGCATAATAACAAAAACACAAAAGAGCTTTTAAAAGTTGACGAAAGAGAAAGACCTGTTGCTATGCAGATGTTTGGCTCTGACCCTGAAATAATGGCTGAAATGGCAAGGAAATTAAATGAGTATGAGGATATAGACATACTTGACATCAATATGGGCTGTCCTGCTCCAAAGATAGTTAAAAATGGAGAAGGTTCTGCCTTGACTTTAAATCCTAAATTAGTTGGAGAGATTATATCTGCTGTTTCAAAGGCATCAGAAAAACCTGTTACAGTAAAGTTTAGAAAAGGTTTTGATGACCAACATTTAAATGCTCTTGAAATTGGTAAAATAGCTGAAGAAAGTGGTGCAAAGGCTGTTACTATACACGGAAGAACCAGAGAACAGTATTATGCAGGCAAGGCTGATTGGGATATTATTAAGGCACTAAAAGAAGAAATAAAGACAATTCCGGTTATAGGCAATGGGGATATTTTTACACCGGAAGATGCAAAAAATATGCTTGAATATACCGGTTGTGATGCTGTTATGATTGGCAGAGGTTCTCAGGGGAATCCTTTTATTTTCAAAAGAACTGTTGAATACCTTGAAAATGGCATACTACTTCCGGAACCAACTTGGGAAGACAGACTTGATATAGCAGAAAAGCATATGGATATGCTTGCTGATTACAAAGGTGAAGTTATAGGCATAAGAGAAATGAGAAAGCATTTAGGCTGGTATATAAAAGGATTGCCACACAGTGCTGAAATGAGAGTAAAAATAAATGCCACTTCAGGCAGAGAAAATATGAGAGATGTTCTTAATTATATGAGGGAGTTAATAGCCTCTAACAACAATTAATTAAGGTAAGAATGTTGACATTTTTTAACTGTTGATATATAATAAAATAATGTATATTAAATAAGGAGCGATATTATTATGGCTGAAGAAAAGAAGATAATTTTAACAAATGATGGTTTAAAAAAGCTTGAAGAAGAATTAGAAAACCTCAAAGTAGTAAGACGTAAAGAGGTTGCTGCTAAGATTAAGGAAGCTAGAATGCAGGGCGACCTTTCCGAAAATGCTGAATATGACGCTGCTAAGGAAGAACAGGCGGAAATCGAAACAAGAATTACTCAGATTGAAAAAATGCTCAGAAATGCAGAAGTTATTGACGAAGATGAGCTTAACACAGGTAAAGTAAACCTTGGTAATACAGTAGTTCTTTGGGATAATGAATTTGAAGAAGAAATTACTTACACTCTTGTAGGTCCAGCAGAAGCAGACCCTATGCAGGGTAAACTTTCTAACGAATCTCCTCTTGGTATGGCTATGTTAGGTCATTCAGTAGGCGATATTATTGAAAATCAGGCTCCAGACGGAGTAATCGAATTTAAGATTTTAGATATTAAATAGGAGAAATACAAATGGAAAACAATCAGAATAAGCCAAACAAGAAGCAGGCTGCTGAAGGTAAGGCTTTAAATGAAATTTTAAGATTAAGACGTGAAAAACTTGCTAATTTACAGGAAATGGATATGGACCCATTCAAGATTGTAAAGTGCGATGTTACAAACCATAGTGTAGAAATTAAAGAAAACTTTGAAGAATTTGAAGGCAAGACTGTATCTGTTGCTGGTAGAGTTATGAGCAAGAGAGTTATGGGTAAGGCTAGTTTCTGCGATGTTCAGGATAGAGATGGCAGAATTCAGTGCTACGTTACAAGAGATAGTCTTGGCGAAGATAGCTACAAGCTTTTCAAGAAATACGATATTGGTGATATTGTTTGCGTAAAGGGTTATGTATTTAAGACTCAGAAGGAAGAAATTTCTGTTCACGCAGAAGAAGTTACTTTACTTTCTAAGTCACTTCAGGTTCTTCCTGAAAAGTTCCACGGTTTAAAGGACCAGGATTTAAGATACAGACAGAGATATGTTGACCTTATTGTAAATCCGGAAACAAAGAAGAACTTCATTACAAGAGGTAAGGTTATTAAGACTGTTAGAAATTACCTTGATAACTTAGACTTCCTTGAAGTTGAAACTCCAATTTTACAGACTATTCCAGGTGGTGCATCTGCAAGACCTTTCATTACACATCACAATACACTTGATATTGATATGTATATGAGAATTGCTCTTGAACTTCCATTAAAGAGACTTATTGTTGGTGGTCTTGAAAGAGTATACGAAATTGGTAGAGTATTCAGAAATGAAGGTATGGACGCAAGTCATAACCCAGAATTTACATTACTTGAATTATATCAGGCATATACAGATTACCACGGTATGATGGATATTACTGAAGGTATTATTAAGGAAGTTGCTGAAAAGGTTGCAGGTAGCGACAAGATTGTATATCAGGGCGTAGAACTTGATTTCTCAAAGCCTTTTGAAAGAATTACAATGCTTGATGCTGTTAAGAAGTACACAGGCGTTGACTTTGATGAAATTCCTGATACTGAAACAGCTAAGAAGGTTGCTAAGGAACATAATGTTGAATTTGAAGAAGTTCACGAAAAAGGCGATATTCTTAACTTATTCTTCGAAGAATTTGTTGAAGATAAGCTTATTCAGCCTACATTCCTTATGGACCACCCTGTTGAAATTTCTCCACTTACAAAGAGAAAGCCAGATAAGCCAGATTATACAGAAAGATTTGAGCTTTTCATCTGTGGTCACGAATATGCAAATGCTTATAGCGAATTAAATGACCCAATCGACCAGAGAGAAAGATTTAAGCGTCAGGATGAGCTTAGAGCTAGTGGCGATGAAGAAGCTAATATGATTGATGAAGACTTCATGATGGCTCTTGAATACGGTATGGCACCTACAGGTGGTATGGGTATGGGTATTGATAGACTTGTAATGTTATTTACAAATGCAAGCACAATCAGAGATATTCTTTTATTCCCAACAATGAAGCCTATTGAAACTGGTAACAAGACAGAAGAATAATTTATTTTGATTAATGCACAGGTTTTATCCTGTGCATTTTTTGTAATAAATAGGATAGCTATGATACTTTGAATGAAAAACATATTTTCATAACTTTTAACATTAAATCGTAAGCTAGTTTTATGAAAATTTGTTTAATGTTAAAGAATGTAAAATTGAAAAAAATTTAAGAATAATGTTAAAAAATGGAATAATTTATTGACCATTTATAGTGTATGTGGTATTATTGGTTTGTAAACCAATTAAATAATAAAGGAGGTTTTCTTTGGCAAGGTCTGGAAACAAGGAAGAATCAAAGAGGCGTATACTTTCTGCTTGTGTAAAGTTGTTTATTGAAAAAGGATTTCATAACACAACTATGGCAGAAATTTTAAGGGAATCAGGTACGACAAGCTCAACATTTCAAAATATTTTTCGTACAAAAGACGGAGTTATACTGGAATTGACAGAATTTATGTTTGACAACCAGTTTGCATCGGCAAGAAATGTTAGTGACAGCCTACCATTGGTTTATATATATGCAGTAGAAACGTGCATACAGATGACGCTTGTAGAGCTTAACGAAAATTTGAGGGATATTTACGTTGAGACTTATTCAAATGGGCGTACTATGGAGTATGTATTTGAGCGAACATCTGTGGAACTTTATAAGATATTTAAACAATATAATCCTAGCTATTCTGAAAGTGATTTTTATGAAATGGAAATAGGAACAGCCGGTATAATGCGTAATTATATGAAGAAGAAATGCGATTTATATTTTACTCTTGAAAAGAAAATAGCACGTTTTCTTGATATGAGTTTAAATGTTTATAATGTTCCAAAAGATGAAAGAGAAAAGATTATTGCATTTGTGCTTAGTATTGATATACGTAAAGAGGCAAACCAAATTATGCAAAAACTTTTTAAATCATTGGCTATGCACTTTGATTTTGAACTTGGGGAAAATTAAATAAAGGAGGTATCTTATGAGGATTAAGAAATTAGGTTTTTTAATGTTTACTTTTGTAGTTGCTATGATGTTTATTCAGGTGGTATATGCTGATACAACATCTGAACAGCACACGCATTGTTTTTGTGGCAAAACAGATTGTAATAATGGGAAACAGCATAGTATCTTAGCAAGTAAAGAAATAACTTATACTCCATTTGACGGTACTACACAAATAGCGTATGACAGCAATAGATGTGCATATATCTATTTGACAAAAGATGTAACTCTTTCTGGTAGCATAGGGGCAACAAATGCTACATTGTACATCTGTTTAAATGGACATAAGTTAAGTTCTTCAAATTTAAGTTCGCCTATTATCAATAACTTGAAAAATTTAGTTATTTGTGATTGTGTTGGTAATGGCGAAATTGGAAACAGAGGTACAAGCGAATCACCAGCAATACAGGCGATAAATATTGCAACCAATTGTAATGCATATTTATATGGTGGTAAAATAGCTAACAATATAACAAATTGTAGTGGTGCTGGCATATTTGTAGCTAAAAGTGCTAATTTATATATGTATGGTGGTACTGTTGCAAATAATAAGTCAACACAAAATGGTGGTGGTATTGCAACAGAAACCGGTACAATCAATGTATTAGGTGGTACTATTGATAGCAATATTGCATCTAATGGTGGTGGCTTGAGTGTAGCTAAAAAGGGCAAAATAAATATAAGTGGTGGCAGTGTTTCTAATAATGTGGCATCTGGTTTTGGTGGTGGAATATATGCCTATGGTTCTACCAGCAGTAATCGTGTTACTGCTAATATATCAGGAAATACAGAAATTATTGGCAATGCCTCAGGTGGAAATGGCGGAGGTATTGGAACTAAGGACTATGCAACTGTTAACGTAAGTGGTGGTACTATAAAGGAGAATAAGGGTGCAAATGGTGGCGGTATACTGGTATACAGTAAATGGTGCTACTTCACTCTTTCTAATTGTTCTATTATAGGAAATACTACAACAGGAAAAGGTGGAGCTATCTATCAGAACGGAAGTTTAGATGTTTCAAATAAAGTTCTGATATACGGGAATAAATACGTATCAAGTGATGGCAAAACAACATCAAATAATAATGTACAGTTGATTTTAAGTAAACCTATTACATGTGGTGCAGGTGGACTTAGTTCAAATTCAATGATTTATGTAACTTTGGATAATAAAAGTAGTGCTATTACAGGTGCGTTCAATGAAGATTGTAGTAGCCAAATAATATCAGACGATAAGAATTATTTTGTTGCATATGATAAAACAAGTAAAACACATTCATTAACACAGCATACACATTGTATTTGTGGCAAAACTGATTGTGATGATACATCAGTTGGTCATAGTATTTTAGAGAAAAAGGGTGTTGTTTATAAAGCTTTTGATGGTACAGATGAGATTGAGTATGATGCTAATAATTGTGCCTATATTGCTTTACCAAAAGATGTAACACTTTCTAATAGTTTAGGCAAAGAAGGAGCTACATTGTACATCTGTTTAAATGGACATAAGTTAAGTTCTTCTAATTTAGAAGCACCTATTATTAACAATTTAAAGAATTTAGTTATTTGTGACTGTGTTGGTACTGGCGAAATTGGAAACAGAGGTACTGATGACTCACCGGCTGTACAGGCAATAAATATTGCAAATGATTGTAATGTTTATGTGTACGGTGGTAGTATAGCTAACAACATAACAAATTCTAATGGTGCAGGTGTGCTATTGGGCGATAGTGCTAGTTTTTATATGTACGGTGGCAGTGTTAAGAACAATAAAACTACTCAAAACGGTGGAGGTATAAGCGTTCAACCTAGTAGCTCCGGTGGGGTTTATTTATACAACGGAGAGATTAGTGATAACTCTGCTGTAAATGGTGGTGGTATCTATTTTGACAATGGATACAACTTTAATATGAGTGGTGGAGAAATTAAAAATAATAGTTCTACTGAAAGTGGTGCAGGTATATCTATATTGGGCAATATGAATGCCTACATTTCAGGTGGTAGTATTTATGAAAATGTTTGCACATCAAACGGTGGTGGTATCTTTGCAACAGACTACAATGCTAAGGTTATTATAACTGGTGGTACAATAACTAAAAATACAGCTATGTGGGGTGGAGGTATATATTTATTTAATGCAGCTCAGATGACAATGTCTGATTCAGCTGTGATTTCTGAAAATACTGCTAATTCAAATGGTGGTGGCGTATTCTTAAATCAGAGTGCAAATGTATCAGGTGTTGGAATTGTAAAGCCTACACTTACAATGACAGGTGGCAACATTGAAGGAAATACTGCAACCGGTAATGGTGGTGGTATTTGTGAAGCTAGAGGTAGCGTAGTTGATATATCTGGTGGTACAGTAAAAAATAATAAGTCTAGCCATGGTGCAGGAATTTTTATAGGTGATGTATCAAATGCAACATTTAGTGATGGTGTAATAACTGGAAATACAGCTACAGGATATGGTGGTGTATATGCTTGTGAATCAAGAGAAACAACATTCACAATGACAGGTGGTAACATTAATGAAAATACTGCTATCTATGGTGGTGCTATTAGTTTAGAAAAAGCTACAGTTAATATTACAGGTGGCTATATAGATAGCAATGTTGCTACTGAAGGTGGTGGATGTCATGTGCGTAATGGTGGAAAATTAAACATTACTGACGGAAACCTTATGAATAATACTGCTACTGAGGGTGCAGGTGTATATGCCTATGGCAATAATGAGTATAATAGGGTTATAGTGACCATATCAGGCAATACCGAAATTATGAATAATATTGCAACTGGCAACGGTGGTGGTATTGGAACTAAAGATTATGTGACTATCAATTTAAGCGATGGAATGGTAAGGGATAATGAAGCTTTAAATGGTGGTGGTGTTTATATGGATAATACAAACACTAACGTTAATCTTTCTAATTGTTTTATTGGAGGCAATAGAGTAAGTGGCAATGGTGGTGGTATTTACCACAATGGAAATTTAGATGTTTCAGAAATTGTACAGATATATGGAAATAAATGTATGACAAGTGATGATGAAACAGCATCAAATAACAATGTGTATTTGACTTCTGGCAAAACTATCACAAATAACTCGGGCGAATTAGGTAACGATTCTTATATTTATGTAACTGTAATAGATAAAGAAAATGCTTTTACAGGCGTATTTAATGAGGATTTAAGTGACCGTATAGTATCAGATGATAAGGCATATGTTGTAGTATATGATGCTACAAGCAAAACTTATGGTTTGGCACAGGCTGTTTGTATAACATTAGACCCTAAAAATGAATATGAAGGACCGGTAGAATGTTATATTCAAAAGGGTACAGTATTCTCTAAACCTGAATATGAACCGATGTATGACAATTACCGTTTCATTGGTTGGTACAAAGACGGAGTGCGTTATGATTTTAGCAAAGTTGTAAATGAAGATATTATTTTAACAGCAGAATGGATAAAGAGTGATTCTGCACCAGTAGAGCTTACAAAAGAGGGGTATGCTGTATCAGGTGTAACATGTTCTGGCACTCTTTATATTGCTAGTTATGGGGAAAAGGAGCTTATTAGTGCAAAGGCTGTTCCGGTAAATGGCGATGTTAAAGGTACTTTTGCTGATATAGGTCTTGATACAACAGGTGCAATTAGCATTTCAGCATATCTTTGGGAAAATAATATGGCACCTTTAAGTGAAACTGTAAGTATAAAGCTAAATTCATAAGCTTTGTGTGATATTTTATTTATATGAGGAGGAATTCCAATGAAAAAACTTATTTCTGTTCTGATTATAATATCTACATTTGCTAGTATGTCAACCAATATATACGCTAATACATCAGTTAATATAGAAAAGGCACAGCAATCTTCTACAGGGGAAGTTAATATTGAATGTAGCATAACTAATCCTAATTCAACACAAAATATTACAGTTTTATCTTGTGAAATGGGAGATAAAACATATTCAAAGGAAATTATAAATATTGACCAATTTACGGCAGATATTTCTTCTGATAATAAATTTACATTTAATTTTATGCCCTCTTGGTGGGTAGATACAAATAAGGTGTATATTGTCAGAGTAGGAGGCGACAGTATTGATACTCCTGATAGTATGATTATAGCCTTCTATGATGGAAAGGTATATAAAGCAGGGGATATTGATGGTAATGGTGATATAAATAAAACAGATGCTGCATTGTTACTTAAATATTTAAGTGGTTCTTTGAAGTTGAATAGTCGACAGATGGCAGCAGCTGATGTTAATAGTGATACAAATGTTGACCTTACTGATGCGATAAAAATTGTAGATATATCTTCTAAAGTCAGAATTGATTAAATTGTTAAAAAGGTGTGTAGAGTTTTCTATGCACCTTTTTGTGAATATAAAAGAAAAATTAACCGAGTTAATTTGTTTTAAAAGCGAATTGAAGTGTTGTATTTACTTTAGAGTAGATATATAATATATTTTGAAATTGTATTTAATATAGGAGATGATAACTTGGAGAGAGAAAAATGGATTGATATGGGGAAAGGTATAGCCATATTGTCTGTTATCTTTGGACATTTATCATCTTTAAATTCTAAAAATAGTATTTACTTATTAGTATATGCTTTTCATATGCCTATATTTTGGATAATATCTGGAATGTTGCTATATGGAAAAAATTATGACGATATTCCTATGTTAGAAGTAATAAAAAAGAAAGCAAAATCTATTATGTATCCCTATATCATATTTAGTTTAATCATAATAGCTTATAATTATATAGGTTTAAATTTGAATTTGGTGTCAAAAAGCCAATTTAAATTAGTGGTTAAAAATTCTGTGTATTTTAGGGGTATGAATTGCTTATGGTTTTTGCCTGTATTGTTTGTTGCTGAAATAGTTTTTATATATTTAATTAAACACAGAAAAAATATGGTGTTATGGGGGATAATATTTGCTGTTATAGCAACATTAATAGCTGTATTCCTTTCAAAAACTGAACTGTTTAAAGAAAATCCAATGAAAACATACAAAAAATATGTATTAATAATTCCTAAAGTCTGTTTTGCTCTATCTTTTATATCTTTAGGGTATACAATAAAGGAATATTTTAAAATAATAAAAAAAATTTGGGTATTATTTGCTTTAATAGGTGTAAGTGTAAGTTACTATATTATAAGAGTTTATCACAAGAAAACAGATATAAATTACTGTGTAATACATAGTCCGAAAGTATTTTGGGTATGTGCCATAATAATTTCAGTTTCGATACTTATAATTTGTAAGGTACTGGAGAAGAATAAAATACTGGAGTATTTTGGAAAAATGAGTTTACTTATAATGTGCACTCACAGGACCTTTAATTTAACGGATTTGAGCCAATATATTGTATCAAGAGTAGGAGTTTCTTCCTATTATATAGGGGTTAATATATGCCTTGAATTTTTAGGAGTAGTTTTACTTGATATAATTATTATAGAATTGATAAACAGAAAGATGAAGTATTTGATTTCTTATGATGAATTGAAACAAGTTATAAAAAGATTGTTTGGCAATATTTGTATTAAGGATTTAATAAGATGAATTTAACGTTGGAGGATTAATATGGACGTAAGACAAAAGGTGTATGATTATCTTAATGAAATGGGAATTGAATATACAGTTGATGAACACGAAGCTGTTTATACAATAGAAGAAGTTGATAAGATGGGTGTATTTAATAAGGGAGTAGGTTGCAAGAATTTATTTCTCAGAGATGGAAGTGGCAAAAGACATTTCCTTTTAATAGCTGAAGAACATAAACAGGTAAATATAAAAGATGTTCAGCATCAAATAGGTTCTAGCAGACTTTCATTTGCATCTCAAGAGAGATTACACAAGTACTTAAATGTAGAAGCAGGTTCAGTTTCTCCTTTTGGAATATTAAATGATGAAAACTGCGATGTAGAGGTTGTGTTTGATAAAGGTCTTGTAGGTGAAAAGTGTTTAGGTTTTCACCCTAACTTAAATACAGCTACTGTGTGGATTAGCTTTGATGATATTAAAAAGGTAATAGAAAAGCATGGTAATGATATAATGTATGTTAATCTTTAATTTATAGAAGAAAAATTGCCATTTTATTATTAAAATAGGGTACAGGTAAAGATGCACAAAAGCTAGGTTGTGTTTTTGTGAAAAATTGTAGATTAATTTTGTAAAAAAAATAAAAAAATGCTTGCACTCTGGCTTAAACTATTGTATAATACATATTGTTGTGACATAGGAGCGATGATGCAGAGGTTGCCTAGAGATAGGGTTTTCTGCGGAGCGATGTCCAGTTCAAGAAACCGGGCGACAAGGTCAGAGTGCTAAATAATGAATTGTGAGTTTCATATGGGATATTATGCCCGCGTTGCGATGAAACACGCAGATGAGTTGTGCAGTCACCACTTGTCGTACTAGAAAATCTAAAAAGTGCGAAAAGGAGGGGACTTTTTTTATGGCTAATCAGAAGATTAGAATCAGTCTTAAGTCTTTCGATCACAAATTGATCGACCAGTCAGCTTCTCAGATTATTGAGACTGCTAAGAAAACAGGTGCTAAGGTTAGCGGACCTATTCCACTTCCTACTAAGAAGGAAGTTGTAACAATCCTTAGAGCTGTACACAAGTACAAGGATTCAAGAGAACAGTTCGAACTTAGAACTCATAAGAGATTGATTGATATTTTACAGCCAACTAGCAAGACTGCAGATGCTTTAAGCAGACTTGATTTACCAGCTGGTGTTGATATCACTTTAAAGATGATTTAAGACTTGATATTAAAAAAAGTTTTACACAAAATTTGGTTTATATAAGTTGCCTTATGTAGACCTAGAATGATTATCCCAATCGGGACAATCCGCTGTAGAGTTTATAATGGAGGTTAAGATTTATGCAAAAAGCTATTATTGCAAAGAAAATCGGTATGACACAGATTTTTGCAGAGAATGGTTTACTTATTCCAGTAACAGTTCTCGAAGCAGGTCCTTGTGTTGTTACTCAGAAGAAGACAGTTGAAAACGACGGATACGAAGCTATCCAGGTTGGTTTCGGCGAAGTAAAGGTTAATAAGGTTATTAAGCCTATGAAGGGTCACTTTGATAAGGCTGGCGTAGAACCTAAGAAGGTTTTAAAGGAATTCAGATTAGATGATACTTCAAACTATGAAGTAGGTGCTGAAATCAAGGCTGACGTATTTGCAGCAGGCGACAAGGTTGACGTAACTGGCGTTTCTAAGGGTCATGGTTACCAGGGTCCTATTAAGAGACACGGACAGTCAAGAGGACCTATGGGTCACGGTTCTAAGTTCCACAGAGCTGTTGGTTCATTAAGTTCTGCCACTACTCCTGGTAAGGTTAAGAAGGGTAAGAAGATGGCAGGTCACATGGGTTCAGTTAAGGTTACAATCCAGAACCTTGAAGTTGTAAGAGCTGACGCAGACAAGAACTTATTACTCATTAAGGGTGCTGTTCCAGGTCCTAAGAATGCAGTTCTTGTTATTAAGAATAGCGTAAAGGCTAATTAATCTTTACGAAAGGAGGAAGACCGATAATGGCAAACGTAAAAGTATTCAACATGAGCGGTAGCGAAGTTGGTTCAATAGAATTAAATGACAGCATTTTTGCTGTAGAAGTTAATACACATGTTATGCATCAGGCAGTTGTACAGTATCTTGCAAACAAGAGACAGGGTACACAGAGTGCTTTAACTCGTGCAGAAGTTCGCGGAGGCGGTAGAAAGCCTTGGAGACAGAAGGGTACAGGTAGAGCTAGACAGGGTTCAACACGTTCACCACAGTGGACTGGCGGTGGTGTTGTATTCGCTCCAAAGCCAAGAGATTACTCTTTCAAGCTTAACAAGAAGGTTAAGAGATTAGCGTTAAAGTCTGCTTTAACTACTAAGGTAAATGACGGTAAGTTCGTAGTAGTTGACGAAATCAATTTACCAGAAATGAAGACTAAGGAAATGGTTAAGGTATTAAACAACCTCAACGTAAACAAGTCTTTAGTTGTTCTTGAAGATGCAAACGAAAAGGCAGTTGTAGCTGCAAGAAATATCCCTACTGTAAAGACAGCTTCAGTAAGCACAATCAATGTATACGATATCTTAAAGTATGATTCAGTTGTTGTTACTAAGGCAGCAGTAGAGAAGATTGAGGAGGTGTACGCATAATGGCTAATATCAAGTATTATGACGTTATTTTAAAGCCAGTTATTACTGAAAAGTCAATGAACGAAATGGCTAACAAGAAGTACGCTTTCTATGTTCATCCAGAAGCTACTAAGATTGACATCAAGCAGGCTGTTGAAAAGATGTTTGAAGGCACTAAGGTAGCAAGTGTTAACACAATGAATATTTCAGGTAAGACTAAGAGACGTGGCTATACTTTCGGTAAGACAAACAACAGAAAGAAAGCTATTGTTCAGCTTACAGCAGAAAGCAAGGAAATCGAAATTTTCCAGGGTATGTAATTAATTGACGGATAGACACACGATTGAGTGTGATAATTTTTGATAAAGGAGTGTAAAAAATGGGTATTAAGAGATTTAAACCTTATACACCTTCAAGAAGACAGATGACAGTTTCTGACTTCTCTGAAATCACTAAGTCTACTCCTGAAAAAAGCCTCGTAGTTCACATTAAGACTACTGCAGGTCGTAACAATCAGGGTAAGATAACAGTTCGTCACATCGGTGGCGGTGCTAAGAAGAAGTATAGATTAATCGACTTCAAGAGAAATAAAGATGGTATTCCTGGTGTTGTAGCAGCAATCGAATACGATCCAAATAGAACAGCTAATATCGCTTTAATCAACTACGCTGATGGTGAAAAGAGATACATTCTTGCTCCAAACGGTTTAAAGGTTGGTACAACAATCATGAGCGGTGCTGAAGCTGAAGTTAGAGTTGGTAACGCATTACCATTAAGTGCTATTCCAGTTGGTTCTGAAATTCACAACATTGAAATGGTACCAGGTGCAGGCGGACAGTTAGTTCGTTCAGCAGGTAACGTTGCTCAGTTAATGGCTAAGGATGCTAAGTATGGTACAGTTAGATTACCATCTGGCGAAATGAGATTATTACCAGTTAAGTGTAAGGCTACAATTGGTCAGGTAGGTAATATCGACCACGAACTTATCAACATTGGTAATGCAGGTAAGAAGAGACACATGGGTATCAGACCTACAGTTCGTGGTTCTGTTATGAACCCTAACGACCATCCACACGGTGGTGGTGAAGGTAGAGCTCCTATCGGTCGTCCAGCTCCTTGTACTCCATGGGGTAAGCCAGCTCTTGGTTATAAGACAAGAAAGAAGCATAAAGCAAGCAACAAGTATATAGTTCGTAGTAGACATAAATAATAGGAGGACCTAAAATGAGTAGATCACTTAAAAAAGGACCATTCTGTGACGAACACCTTATGAAGAAGGTAGAAGCTCAGAATGCAGCCAATACAAAGGATGTTATAAAGACTTGGTCTCGCCGTTCTACTATTTTCCCAGAAATGATTGGTCACACAATTGCCGTTCATGATGGTAGAAAGCACGTTCCTGTATTCGTTACAGAGGATATGGTAGGTCACAAGTTAGGCGAATTCGCTTTAACAAGAACTTACAGAGGTCACGGTAAAGACGCAGAGAAAAAGTCAGGCGCTAGATAATAAACAATTGTTGGAAGGAGGGAACCTTAAATGGCAAAGGGACATAGAAGCCAGGTAAAGAAAGCTAGAAATGAGCAGAACAAGGACAGACGTCCACAGGCTCATGTAAAGTTCGTAAGAATTTCTGATACAAAGGCTAGAATCGTTTTAGACCAGATTAAGGGTAAAGGCGTTATTGAAGCTATGGGTATTTTAAAGTACTCTCCAAGATACGCTGCCGAAATTATTGAAAAGGTTTTAAAATCTGCTATTGCTAATGCAGTAAATAATAATGAATTAGACGAGAATAATCTTTATGTTGCAGATGTTGTAGCTAATCAGGGACCAACTCTTAAGAGAATTCGTCCAAGAGCTCAGGGTAGAGCATACAGAATTAACAAGAAGACTGCTCACATCTCAATATATTTAGATGAGAAGAAATAAGGAGGTCAACCATGGGTCAGAAAGTAAATCCACATGGATTAAGAGTTGGCATTATCAAGGATTGGGATTCAACTTGGTACGCTGATAAGAAGGACTACGCTAACTTCTTAGTTGAAGACAATAAGCTTAGAACTTTCGTTAAGAACAAATTAGCAAACTCAAGTGTTGCTAAGGTTGCTATCGAAAGAACAAACGAAAGAGTTAAAATTACAGTATATACATCAAAGCCTGGTATCGTAATCGGTAGACAGGGTTCTGCAATTCAGGAATTAAGTGCTGAACTTCAGACAATGACTAGCCAGAAGGTTATGGTTAACATTGAAGAAATTAAGAGACCTGAAACAAGCAGCCAGTTAGTAGCAGAAGATATTGCAAGACAGCTTGAAAATCGTGTAACTTTCCGTCGTGCAATGAAGAAGGCTATGCAGACAGCTATGAAGTTTGGTGCTAAGGGTATCAAGACTACTTGTAGCGGTAGACTTGGCGGTGCTGAAATGGCTCGTACAGAAACATACCATGAAGGTACTATTCCTCTTCAGACTTTAAGAGCAGATATCGATTATGGTTTTGCAGAAGCTAACACTACTTATGGTAAGATTGGTGTTAAGGTTTGGATTTACAAAGGTGAGGTTCTTCCTGCGAAGAAAGTTGCAGAAGGGAGTGTTCAGTAATGTTAATGCCTAAGAGAGTTAAAAGACGTAAGCAGTTTAGAGGCCGTATGAGAGGTCAGGCTTTAAGAGGCAACAAGATTACTTACGGTGATTACGGTATTGTGGCTTTAGAGCCATGCTGGATCAAGTCTAACCAGATTGAAGCAGCCCGTATCGCAATGACAAGATATATTAAGCGTGGTGGTCAGGTTTGGATTAAAATCTTCCCTGATAAGCCTGTTACAGCTAAGCCAGCCGGTACAAGAATGGGTTCTGGTAAAGGTGCTCCTGAATATTGGGTAGCTGTTGTTAAGCCAGGTAGAGTTATGTTTGAAATTGCAGGTGTATCTGAAGAAGTTGCAAGAGAAGCTTTAAGACTTGCTGTTCATAAGTTACCTATCAAGTGCAAGATCGTTTCACGCGCTGACCAGGAAAAGGAGTGTGACAAGAATGAAAACTAAGGAGTTTATTGAAGAATTAAATTCAAAGACTGTTGCTGAGTTAAATAACGATTTAGTAGAAGCTAAGAAGGAATTATTTAACTTAAGATTTCAGAATGCCACTAACCAGTTGAGCAACACTTCAAGAATTACATTAGTTCGTAAGAATATTGCTAGAATTCAGACAGTTTTGACTCAGAAGGAAAAGGCTCTTTAATATTTGCATAATGGAAGGAGGAAGTTTCAAGTGGAAAGAAATCTTCGTAAAACAAGAATTGGTAAAGTAATTAGCAACAAGATGGACAAGACAATCGTTGTTGCAGTTGAAAATAACGTAAGACATCCATTATACAAGAAGATTGTAAAGACAACTTACAAGTTAAAGGCTCACGATGAGAATAATGAGTGTCAGATTGGTGATAAAGTAAAGGTTATGGAAACTAGACCTTTATCTAAGGATAAGAGATGGAGACTTGTTTCTATCGTAGAAAAGGTTAAGTAATTCCTGAATATAAGGAGGAAACACAATGATTCAGCAGGAAAGCAGATTGGCTGTCGCAGACAACTCAGGTGCTAAAGAATTATTATGTATCAGAGTATTAGGCGGCTCAACAAGAAGATATGCTAATATTGGTGATGTTATAGTTGCTACTGTTAAAGATGCAACACCAGGCGGCGTTGTTAAGAAGGGCGAAGTAGTCAGAGCTGTTGTTGTTAGAACTGTAAAGGGTACTCACAGACCAGATGGTTCTTACATCAAGTTCGATGAAAATGCAGCTGTAATTATCAAAGAAGATAAAAACCCTAGAGGTACTCGTATTTTTGGACCTGTTGCAAGAGAGCTCAGAGAGAAGCAGTATATGAAGATATTGTCTCTTGCACCTGAAGTATTATAATAGGAGGTAAGGGTCAGTATGAAGATTAAAAAAGGCGATAAAGTTCAGATTATTGCAGGTAAGGATAAAGGCAAGTCAGGTAAGGTTATCCAGGTTATTACAAAGAGCAACAAGGTAGTTGTTGAAGGTGTTAACCAGGTTAAGAAGAACGTAAAGGCTAGCCCACAGAATCCAAACAGCGGTATTATTACTAAAGAAGCAGCTATTGACGTATCTAACGTAATGCTTTTACACGAAGGCAAGCCTACCAGAGTTGGTTACAAGGTTACAGATGGTGTAAAGCAGAGAATTGCTAAGTCAACTGGCGAAGTAATCGACTAATCTGGGAAGGAGGTAACTAAACGTGAACGCTTTTAAGGAATATTATGTTAATGAAGTAGTACCAGCAATGGTAGCTAAATTCTCATACAAGAATATTATGGAAGTTCCAAAGATTGAAAAAATCGTTATCAACATGGGACTTGGTGAAGCAAAAGATAACTCTAAGGCTATCGACAATGCAGTAAATGATATGACTATCATTTCTGGTCAGAAGCCAATCGTAACTAAGGCAAGAAAGTCTATTGCCAATTTCAAACTTCGTGAAGGTATGCCTATCGGTTGTAAGGTAACTTTAAGAGGTGAAAAGATGTACAGCTTTGCAAGTAAGCTCATCAACATCGCTCTTCCTCGAGTTCGTGACTTCCGTGGTGTAAGTGCTAACTCTTTCGATGGTAGAGGTAACTACACATTAGGTATCAAGGAACAGTTAATGTTCCCTGAAATTCAGTTTGATAAGATTGATAAAATCAGAGGTATGGATATTGTATTTGTAACAACAGCTAATACTGATGAAGAAGCAAGAGAGCTTCTTAGATTATTCGGTATGCCATTTAAGAAATAAGGAGGAGAAAACAATTATGGCTAAGACATCAATGAAGGTTAAGCAAGCAAAAAAACCTAAGTTTTCAACTCAGAGCTATACTCGTTGCAGAATTTGCGGTAGACCACATGCTTACTTGAGAAAATTCGGTATTTGTAGAATTTGTTTCCGTGAATTAGCGTACAAGGGTGAAATCCCTGGAGTAAAGAAGGCCAGCTGGTAATTGAAAGGAGGTTTTTTCAAATGTCAATGAGTGATCCTATTGCAGATATGCTCACTAGAATTAGAAATGCTAACACTGCTAAGCACGATACAGTAGAAATGCCTTGCAGTAAGATGAAAGAGGCTATTGCTGATATCCTCGTTAAGGAAGGCTATGTAGCAGGTTATGAAGTTATAGAAGACGGCGTTAAGAAGACAATGCGCATTACATTAAAGTATGGTGCCAACAAGAACGAAAAGGTTATTTCAGGTATCAAGAGAATTTCTAAGCCAGGTCTTAGAATTTATGCTAACAAGGATGAGTTACCAAGAGTTTTAGGCGGTATGGGTACAGCTATTGTTTCTACTAACAAGGGTGTTATCACTGATAAGGAAGCCAGAAAGCTCGGCGTTGGCGGCGAAGTTATCGCCTTCGTATGGTAATAGAAGGAGGTAAATTGAATGTCACGTATTGGTAAATTACCTGTTGCTATTCCTGCCGGCGTAGAAGTTAAGCTTGAGGAAGGTAACGTGATTACAGTTAAGGGCCCTAAGGGTACTTTAACTCGTAAATTAGTAGATGATTTAGATATTAAGGTTGAAGGTTCAGAAGTTATTGTAACAAGACCTAGCGACTTAAAGAGATATAAGTCTTTACATGGTTTAACTAGAACACTTATTTTCAACATGGTTGAAGGTGTTACAAATGGTTATACTAAGGAACTCGAAATCAACGGTGTTGGTTACAGAGCAGCAAAGGCTGGTAAGAAGTTAACTTTAACTCTTGGCTACTCTCACCCAGTAGAAATGGAAGACCCTGAAGGTATCGAAACTAAGGTTGACGGTAACAAGATTACTGTAAGCGGTATCGACAAGGAAAAGGTTGGTCAGTTCGCAGCTGAAATCAGAACTAAGAGACCACCAGAACCATACAAGGGTAAAGGTATTAAGTACACAACTGAAACTATCAGACGTAAGGTTGGTAAGACTGGTAAGAAATAATAAAGGAGTGAATGTGCAATGATTAGAAAGCCATCACGTGCTGTAGCTAGAGCAAAGCGTCATTACAGACTTCGTAATAACATTTCAGGTACAGCTCAGAAACCTAGATTAGCAGTATTTAGATCAAACATGCATATCTATGCACAGATTATTGATGATACAGTAGGCAACACAATTTGTGCTGCATCAACTATGGAAGCTGACGTTAAGAGCAAGGTTGAATTTACAAACACTGTAGAAGCTGCTAAAGTTGTTGGCGAAACAGTAGCTAAGAAGGCTATTGAAAAAGGTATTAAAGAAGTAGTTTTTGATAGAGGCGGTTTTGTTTATACAGGCAAAATCCAGGCTTTAGCTGACGCAGCAAGAGAAGCCGGCTTACAATTCTAATAAGGAGGGGAACACATGAGAACAAAAATCGATACTAGCGCTCTCGATTTAAGGGATAACGTAGTTACCATTAAGAGAGTAACAAAGGTAGTTAAAGGTGGTCGTACTATGCGTTTCGCTGCTTTAGTAGTAGTAGGCGACGGTAATGGTCACGTAGGCGTAGGCTTAGGTAAGGCAACTGAAATCCCTGATGCTATCCGCAAGGGTAAGGATGATGCAATCAAGAATATCATCAAGGTTGACTTAAATGAAAATGGTAGTCTTTACCATGAAATTTATGGTAAGTTCGGTGGAGCAACAGTTCTTTTAAAGCCAGCTCCAGAAGGTACTGGTATCATCGCAGGTGGTCCAGCTCGTGCCGTTCTTGAACTTGCAGGTTTCAAAAATATCAGAACAAAGTCTTTAGGTTCTCGTAATAAGAGAAATGTAGTTAGTGCTACAATCGACGGTTTAGCAAATTCAACTTCTCCAGAGAAGATTGCTAAGCTTAGAGGCAAGACTGTTGAAGAAATTCTTGGTTAAGGGGGATATTGAGATGTTAAAAATTACATTAGTAAAGTCTACAATAGGTGCAATCCCTAAACATAGAAAGACTGTTCAGGCTCTCGGCTTGAACAAGCTTCACTCAACTGTTGAGCAGCAGGACAATGCTGCAATTAGAGGTATGCTTAACCAGGTTAAGCACCTTGTAAAGGTAGAGGAAATTTAATTTAAGGAGGTGTACCTAAATGTTTTTAAATGAATTAAAGCCAGCTGACGGCGCAAAGACAAAGAAGTTCCGTAAGGGTAGAGGTCACGGTTCAGGCAACGGTAAGTTTGCAGGTAGAGGTCGTGACGGTCAGAAGTCTCGTTCAGGTGGTGGCGTAAGACCAGGTTTCGAAGGTGGTCAGATGCCATTATATAGAAGAATTCCTAAGAGAGGTTTCACTTGCATTAATTCTAAGAACATCGTTGCTATCAACTTAGCTCTTTTAGATGTATTTAACGACGGCGACGTAGTTGATATCAAGGCATTACAGTCTAAGGGTCTTGTATCTAACCCAAGAGATGGCGTTAAGATCTTAGGTCAGGGCGAAATCACAAAGAAACTTACAGTTCAGGTAAATTATTTCAGCGCTTCTGCAAAGGAGAAAATTGAAGCCGCAGGCGGAAAAGCTGAGGTGATTTAATTGTTTAGTACACTTAAGAACGCATTCAAAGTTAAGGAAATACGTGCTAAGTTATTGAATATGTTAATAGTATTGGTAATAGTGCGTTTGGGTACTTTTATTCCGGTGCCGGGTATTAATATTAATGCCCTGCATAATGCCGGTGCTAGCGATACTCTCTACTCACTTATTACCGGAGGTAACTATGGTACAATATTCGCTATGGGTATTGGACCATACATTACTGCCTCTATCATTATGCAGCTTTTAACAGTTGCTATTCCAAGATTGGAACAGATACAAAAAGATGGTGAAGAGGGAAGAAAAAAGATTTCTCAGTACACTAGAGTGATGTCTGTTGCATTGGCGTTCTTACAGGGTGCCGGACAGGTGTACACAATTCACAGTGCTTTTAAAAACCCTAACTGGTATGTTTATATTGTAGCTCTGTTTACAATGGTTTCCGGTACTATCTTTATTATGTGGTTAGGCGAAAAATTAACTGAAATAGGTATTGGTAATGGTGCATCATTCATCATCTTTGCTAATATCCTTTCTGGTTTAGGTACTGGAGTTAATAGCCTTATTACAGCTGCTTCAGGCAGTGCTATGGGTTGGGTTAAGATTGTAGTTATTCTCGCAATCTTATTCGTAGTTATGGTTTTCGTTGTTTTAGTTTCAGATGGCGAAAGACGTATTCCTGTACAGTATTCAAATAAACTTGCAGGTGGAAGTAGAATGATGGTTGGTGGACAGACTTCATTTATTCCTATTAAGGTAAATATTGCTGGTGTTATGTCTATCATCTTCGCTATTTCTATTTTACAGTTCCCATATACTATCAATCAGTTAATACAGAGTACAACTCTTTCTAAGATTTCAAATGTATTATCTACACACCATCCTGTAGGTGCAGTATTATATGTAATTCTTATTTTCTGTTTTACATTCTTCTATACTTCTTTTGCATTCAACCCAGTTGAAGTTGCAGAAAACATGAAGAAGAATGGTGGTTTTGTACCTGGTATTAGACCTGGTAAGCCTACATCTGATTATATCCAGAGAATAGTTGATAGAATTTCACTTATTGGTGCATTCGCTTATTCAATTATTGCTATGGTTCCAGTTGTATTAAACTGGGTAACAGGCGTAAATATGGGCTTCGGTGGTACAACATTACTTATCGTAACAGGCGTTGCTCTTGAAATTATCAAGCAGCTTGAATCACAGCTTGTTAAGAGACATTATACAGGTTTTTTAAATAAATAAGATTAAACTATATAAAGGAGCCGGGTCTCCCGGCTCTTTTTTAGGAGATGTATTAAATTATGAAATTAGTACTTATCGGTTGTCCAGGTGCAGGCAAGGGTACTCAGGCTAAGAAGCTTTCTAAGCACTACGGAATAGCTCATATTTCAACTGGTGATTTATTAAGAGAGCAGATGAAGCAGGGTACAGAACTGGGCAAAAAGGTTAGTGAAATAATGAATGCAGGCGGTCTTGTTTCTGACGAAATCGTTTCTGCAATGTTAGCTGAAAGAATTAAAGCTGATGACTGTAAGAATGGTTACATTCTTGACGGTTATCCAAGAAATGTATCTCAGGCAGAAGGTCTTGATGCTATTACAGGTCCTCTTGATAAGGTTGTTTGTATTGATGTTGATGATAACATTATTGTTGACAGAATGACAGGCAGAAGAGGTTGCCCAAAGTGTGGTTCAATGTACCACGTTAAGTATAATCCACCAAAGCAGGACGGCGTATGCGATGCTTGTGGTGAAGCTTTGATTCAGCGTAAGGATGATAATGAAGAAACAGTTAAGAATAGACTTAAGGTTTATCATGAAACAACTGCTCCAGTTATTAACTATTACGATGAAAAAGGTTTGTTGGTTAAAATTAACGGCGTAGGCGATATTGATGAAATATTTAATGCCGTTGTTAATGCCTTAGAGGATAAATAGTAATGTCTATTACGATAAAGAAGGAAAGTCATATTGAGAAGATGCGTATTGCTGGTAGAATTACTGGTGAAACACTTAACTTAATTGAAAAGAGTATCCGTCCCGGTATAACAACTAAGGAATTGGATAGAATTGCTGAAGAATATATTCGTTCTTGTGGGGCAGTTCCTTCTTTTAAGGGATTGTATGGCTATCCGGCCTCAATTTGTGCCTCAGTTAATGAACAAGTCGTTCATGGTATTCCGTCAGGCAATACTGTTTTAAAAGAGGGCGACATTATTTCAATAGATACTGGAGCATATATCGATGGTTTTCATGGCGATGCTGCGAGAACATTCGGTGTAGGTCAAATTTCAGAACAAAGGCAACGACTTATTGATATTACAAAAGAAAGCTTCTTTGAAGGCGTTAAATTAGTAAAAGTAGGTAATTACTTGAACAAGGTATCAGCTGCTATTCAAGACTATGTTGAGAGTAATGGCTACGGCGTTGTTCGTGATTATGTTGGACATGGTATCGGACGTGATATGCACGAGGACCCAGAGATACCTAATTATAGAACAGGAAGACCGGGTCCAAAACTTGTAAAGGGTATGACACTTGCAATCGAGCCAATGGTAACTGTAGGTACTTATAAAGTACATACACTTCCTAATAGATGGACTGTTGTGACTAATGATGGCAGTGATTCAGCTCATTATGAGAATACTGTGCTGGTTACAGAGAATGAGCCTGAGCTATTAACCTTAGTATAAGAGGTGAAGGAATTGTTGAAAAAAGGTCAAATATGTTTCTCAAAGGCCGGTCATGATAAAGGTGGTGCGTTTATCGTATTGCACAGTGATGACACATACGCCTATATAGCAGACGGAAAGTTGAGAACACTTGAAAAACCAAAGAAAAAGAAGAAAATTCATATTCAGATTTCAAATGAAGTAAATTCTGAGATTGAAAATATGCTGGAGAATGAATTATATATTAATGATTCCCATATAAGAAAAGCTCTGGCAAAGTATAATAAAACTTGTAATTGATTTTAAGGAGGTAAAAAGCCTTGGCAAAAAATGACGTAATAGAAGTAGAAGGCACTGTCCTCGAGAAACTTCCAAATGCTATGTTTTCAGTTGAACTGGAAAATGGACATCAGATTCTTGCCCATATTTCAGGTAAGTTAAGAATGAACTTTATCAGAATAATACCAGGTGACAAGGTTAAAATTGAAATGTCACCATACGATTTGAGTAAAGGACGTATTACCTGGAGAGGTAAATGAAAGGAGAATTCAAATGAAGGTTAGACCATCAGTTAAACCAATGTGTGAAAAATGTAGAGTAATTAAGAGAAAGGGTGCAGTTAGAATTATCTGCGAAAACCCTAAGCATAAGCAGAGACAGGGCTGATATTTTAATATGCCCGGCATCTGTTACTATACAGATTATGGGACAGGGCTGGTGACAGCCCTGTGCTTATTTTTACGGAAAATAAAAAAATTAAATATTTTTCAAAAAAATGTAAAAAAACACTTGATTTATAAAAACAAGTGTGATATACTCAGTATTCGGTAAGTATTTTATTTTAGTGTATATAATATGGTTAGAAAGGGTTAATTGCCCTTAAAGGCCCAAGTACCGTTAGATGGGGAGCGGCTGCCCCTAGGTAACAGGTTATATCCTGTGCTAAAATTAAAATATCATACCGAAATTATTATAAGAAACTGTAATTTTATTACAAGAAAGAGGTGCAAAGAATGGCTCGTATTGCGGGTGTTGATTTACCTAGAGAAAAGCGTATTGAAATCGGCCTTACTTATGTATTCGGTATCGGACGTGCTAAGGCAGACAAGATTTTATCTATGACTGGTATTAATCCAGACACTAGAGTTAGAGACCTTACAGATGATGAAGTTGCAAAGATTAGAGAAGCTATCGATGAAACTCATACACTTGTTGAAGGTGATTTAAGAAGAGAAGTTGCTATGAACATCAAGCGACTTATGGAAATCGGTTGTTACAGAGGTATTCGTCACAGAAGAGGTCTTCCATGTAGAGGTCAGAAGACTAAGACAAACGCTAGAACAAGAAAAGGTCCTAGAAGAACTGTTGCGAACAAGAAGAAATAATTAATCAATGTAATTGATTTAAGGAGGTTAATTTAATGGCAAAGACAGTAAAGAAAGCTGCAGGCCGTAGACGTCGTGACAGAAGAGTTGTTGAACGTGGCCAAGCTCATATACAGTCAACTTTTAATAATACAATTGTTACTATTACAGATGCTGCTGGTAATGCTTTATCATGGGCAAGTGCTGGCGAATTAGGTTTCAGAGGTTCTAAGAAGTCTACTCCATATGCTGCACAGATGGCTGCTGAAAAGGCTGCAGGTGCTGCTAAGGATTATGGTTTAAAGACTGTTGAAGTATTCGTTAAGGGTCCTGGTTCAGGACGTGAAGCTGCTATCAGAGCTTTACAGACAGTTGGTCTTGACGTTACTATGATTAAGGATGTTACTCCTGTTCCTCACAATGGTTGTAGACCACCTAAGAGAAGAAGAGTTTAATTTTAATACAGTGTAGAATATATTTGTGGAGGTACATTATTAATGGCTAGAGATATGGGTCCTATCATTAAGAGATGCAGATACCTTGGTATTGAACCTAGTGTACTCGGCTCTTCTAAGAAGTTAGGCAATCGTAAAAGAAATATGCGCAAGTTAAGTGAATACGGCGTTCAGTTAAAGGAAAAGCAGAAGGTTAAGTTCATTTACGGCGTACTTGAAAAGCAGTTCAGAAACTACTATAAGAAAGCTGATAAGATGAACGGTATTACTGGTGAAAACTTACTTCAGCTTCTTGAAACAAGACTTGATAACGTAGTTTTCAGATTAGGCTATGGTCGTACTAGAAAGGAAGCAAGACAGGTTGTAAGACATAATCTTGTTACTGTAAACGGCAAGAAGGCTAACATCCCATCTATTCAGGTTAAGGTTGGCGATGTAATCGAAATTAAGGAAACTAAGAAGGACCTTGAAAGATTTAAGCAGGTTCTTGAAGTTACTTCAACTCGTATCGTTCCTGAGTGGTTATCTGCTGACCACGATAACCTCAAGGGTAGTGTTGTAACACTTCCAAAGAGAGAACAGTTAGATTTACCTGTAAACGAAACACTTATTGTCGAATTGTACTCTAAGTAATAATTGGCAAAGTATGGCTTTTGGTAAATGTTTTTTAACTATTTTTAAGGAGGTTGGGCTGAGTGTTTGAATTTGAAAAACCTCGTATCGAAATTGCAGAACAGAATGAGACTTACGGTCGCTTTGTAGTAGAGCCTTTAGAAAGAGGCTATGGTACTACTCTTGGTAATTCACTTAGAAGAATTTTACTTTCTTCATTACCTGGTGCTGCTGTAAGCAACGTAAAGATAGATGGCGTTCTTCACGAATTTAGCACTATTCCTGGTGTTAAGGAAGACGTTACTGAAATTATTTTGAATCTTAAAAATCTTGCTATTAAGAACAACAGCGAAAGCAATGAGCCAAAAATGGCTTACATCGACGCAAGTGGTGATTGTGAAGTTAAGGCTAGCGATATTAGAGTTGACTCTGATATCGAAATCCTTAACCCAGATTTACACATTGCTACTTTAAGCGGTGGTGCAGACAGCAAGCTTTTTATGGAAATTACCATAACAAAAGGTCGTGGCTATGTAGAAGCCTCTAAAAATAAAAGGGCTGACCAACCCCTTAGAATGATACCTGTAGACTCTCTTTATACTCCAGTTAGAAGAGTAAACTTTAAGGTAGAGGATACTCGTGTCGGTCAGATTACTGACTATGATAAACTTACTTTTGAAGTATGGACTGATGGTACAATCTCTCCTGATGATGCAGTAAGTTTAGGTGCTAAGATTTTAAATGAGCATTTGTGCTTATTTGTTGACTTGTCTGACAGTGCTAAAAATGCTGAAATTCTCGTTGAAAAAGAAGTTGGAACTAAGGAAAAGGTTCTTGAACAGAGTATTGAAGAACTTGACCTTTCAGTTCGTTCTTACAACTGTCTTAAGAGAGCTGGTATCAACACTGTTGAAGACTTGGCAAATAAGACTGAAGACGATATGATGAAGGTACGTAATCTTGGACGTAAGTCTTTAGACGAAGTACTTAAAAAGTTAGAAGAACTTGGATTGAGTTTAAGTCCAAGTGACGATTAAGGAGGATTAAGTTAATGGCTGGATATAGAAAACTTGGTCGTACAGCAAGTCAGCGTAAAGCATTGCTTCGTAACCAGGTAACTAATTTATTATACCATGGCAAGATTCAGACTACTGAAGCTAAGGCTAAGGAAATCAGAAGAATTGCTGAAAAGTTAATCACTCTTGCAGTTAAGGAAAAGGATAACTTCGATGAAGTAACTGTAACAGCAAAGGTTGCTAAGAAGGATTCTGATGGCAAGAGAGTAAAGAACGTTGTAGACGGTAAGAAGGTTACTGTTTTTGATGAAGTTGAAAAGACTATCAAGAAGGATCAGCCTTCAAGACTTAACGCTAGAAGAAAGATGTTAAGCTACTTCTACCCAGTAGTTGAAGCTCCTGCTAACGGCAGAAAGAAGAAGGCTAACACTAAGAACATTGATATGGCTAACCATATGTTCGAAGAAGTTGCTCCTAAGTATGCTGACAGAAATGGTGGCTACACTAGAATGATTAAGATTGGTGCTAGACGTGGTGACGGCGCTGAAGTTGTAATCATCGAATTAGTTTAATTTGAGTTTTTTGAGAGGATACGTTGTATCCTCTCTTTTTTTGTATAAAATAAATATGGGATAAATGGAAAATATTACATATAATGTTGCAAATTTATATTTATAAATATTATTTAAAATTCCACCTTGATTTATAATTTAATTCAGTAATACTTAATATTTACATATTAAGTGTTTTGTGATAAACTGAAATAAAGAGAGGTGGGATTTATATGAGATTATTAGATGTAATAAAAGGTAAAAATTCTAAAATATTTTGGCTTTCTAACATTATAACCATTATACTTGCCTATGGGTTTGCTATGTTTAATTGTACTATTGGTGTAGATGATGAAAATATAGCTCGTTCATTGGATTGGAGATTATTTGAAACAGGTCGTTTTGGGTTAAATATTATTAATTCTGTCTTTAATATCAGATATTTTGTTCCTACTTTTTATATGGTCACTTGTTTTTTGCTCATAGTATTTGCTAATCATATTTTGGTAAATTTATATAGGATTATTTCAAAGGGTAAATTTAATAATATAGCAGGTTGTATATTTTCTATAACATTATTAAGTTATCCGACTTTTGCCTATAAATTCATTTTTGAACAGAATTTATTACAATTTGGACTTATATATTTATGTGCAGTGTTGATTGTGTATCTATATTATAGATATATGAAAAATATTGGAAACAGCTATTTATCTTTATTATCCATAATATGCTTGAATTGCTTTATAGTATTTAATCTTGAAACAGGTATAGTAATAGTATTGATGCTTGTATTTTTAATGCTTATTTTAAACGATAAAATAAATATGAGAGATTTAATAACACCGATTTTATTATCGTTTGTTTCGATTGTTTTATGTAAGGGAATTACATTTGTTGTAATGAAGATTGTAGGTGTAGTTTTAGATGACTATACAGGTAATTATATTACATATAGCAACAGTGAATCTTTTATGGATATATTTAAACAGTTGGTGGAAGTAGTACCTAAATTTTTAGGTGATAAGTTATTTAATTCAACTTTATACTTCTTTTACGGAGCAATATCAGTGGTTGCTTTATTTAAATATGCTATCAGTAAAGGGAAAAAGAATATATTTATAGCCTGTTTACTTGTTTTGCTTAGTTTATCAATGCTTTTAATTACAGGCGATAATAATATTAATCCGAGAGTTACATTATATATGCCTGTTTTCTTTGCAATATCAAGTGTATGTTTATATTTTATTATAGAAAACAGCAGAAAAATTATTATTAGCATTTGCAGTATTGTGTTTGTTATACTTGTATATAATAATTGTCTTACTGTTAATATGGTAAATTATGATGCTTACAGAATGTCAGAATATGATGAAAGTATGGCAAGGAATATTTATAGCGATATTAATAAAAATATTGACTATATCTCATCTATTTGGAATAAGCCAACGGTTTTCATAGGGGCAGGACCATCATTTTACAGTAATTTTAATGGTTATGTCAAAAATATAGGTATAGAATCTATATTCTATCACGATATAGCAAGCAATAATATTTTTGCCAATGAAACAGCCGGATTTAGAATATATAAATATTTTGAATTATTAGGATTACATGTAGAGGAAGGTAATGACATTCTTTATAAAAAATGTGAACCGATAGCTGAAAATATGCCTGTTTATCCTAAAGAAGGTTATATAAAGGAAACCAATGACGCAATAATTGTGAATTTTGGATATACATCAGAGTTAGGTTCCTATAAGAGTATTGAGGATTTAGATATACAAGAAAATAAAAATATTAAAAGTAATATTGAATATATAAAAGAAGATGGGAATATTATTTCTTTTAAGGGTTGGGTTTTTAACAAAAAATTTCCAACCAACGCTTGTAAAAAAGAGTGGTTGATAATTGATGATAAATATAAGTCCCCTTACGTTTCTCCTTATGAATATACTTGTGCAAATGAATCCAGATTAGATGTAACTGAGGCTAATGATTTGTCAAAAGATTTTGAATATTGTGGGTTTACTGGCTCTTTTGATAAATCAAAAATTACTGAGGACAAAGGTGATAATTTCAAAATGGAATTAATGCTTGTATATAAAGATGTATGGTATAAAACAGGGATAACATATGAATTTAGTAACTAAAAAAATGACCTTTCCGAAACTGGAAAGGTCATTATCATTTCTATTACATAGCCTTAGCTATGGTTTCTATTTCATTTTCAGGTTCTGTAAGATTTACAGGATTTAAAATTTCATTTAACTGGCTTTCTGAAAGTAATTTTTCACTTAATACTATTTCTTTAACGGTTCTACCTGTTTTAAGTGAAAGTTTAGCTATTTCGGCTGATTTTTTATAGCCAATATAAGGGCAAAGGGCAGTAGAAATACCTACAGAATGTTCAACATAACTTCTACATTCCTTTTCATTAGCTGTAATGCCAGTAACACAGTTATTAGTAAGGGTGTTTACAGCTCCTGTGAGAGTTTCTATTGATTCAAATATATTGTAGAATAAAACCGGTTCAAAGGCGTTTAATTCCATTTGTCCAGCTTCTGCTGCCATTGTAATAGTTGTATCGTGACCAATTACAAGATAGGCTACCTGTGTTACAACCTCTGGAATTACCGGATTTACTTTTCCTGGCATAATTGAAGAACCGTTCTGTTTTGCAGGAAGATTAATTTCGTGTAAACCAGTTCTTGGACCACTGGAAAGAAGTCTTAAATCGTTACTGAACTTAGACAAGTTTACAGCACAAGTCTTTAAAGCATTTGAAACTGATACGAAGCAATCTAAGTTCTGTGTTGCATCAATTAAATCATCAGCCTGTTTAAAGGAAATACCAGTTAAAAGTGAAAGATTTTCTACAATGTGATGTAAATACATTGGACTTGTGTTTATGGCTGTGCCAATAGCTGTACCACCCATATTTACATATTCTACCTCTTTAATTGCCTCTTTTATTCTAGTTATATCTCTGTTTATAACTTTGGCATATGCGTGGAAGGACTGACCTAAACGCATTGGAACAGCGTCCTGTAACTGTGTTCTACCCATTTTTATAATGTGGTCAAATTCCTTTGATTTTAAAATTAAAGCACTATATAATTCTTCAAGTTCATTTAACAAATGTGGCATAAGTTTTAATATTGTAAGTTTGCCAGCAGTTGGAATTACATCATTTGTTGACTGTGCCATATTTACGTGGTCATTAGGGTGAACTACTGTGTAATCCCCCTTAGTACAACCTAAAAGCTCAATGGCTCTGTTTGCTATTACCTCATTTGCATTCATATTTGCTGATGTACCAGCACCACCTTGAACGGCATCAACTATAAACTGGTCGTGAAATTTACCATTAATAATCTCATCACAGGCAATAGATATTACATTTGCGATTTTGTAATTTAAAAGACCGGTGTGTTCATTTGTAATAGCAGCTGCCTTCTTTATTTGAGCAAGACTGTTTATGAATTCATAGTGCATAGGTTTCTTTGTAATATGGAAGTTGTTTTTTGCTCTAAGGCTCTGTACACCATAATAAGCATCTACAGGAATTTCAAGGCTACAAATGGAATCAAATTCAGTTCTAGTTTTCATATACAATTTACCTCCAATAATGTTTGTTTATTTGTCGTTGTTTTATTTGATGTCTGAAATAATAGCACTGTATAAAAAAATTGTAAATATGTTTTATAATTATCAATAAAATTTATTTTATTAATAGATTTCACTTTAATAAATGTATTGAAAGATAATTATACTTAATTTTATTAAGTTTCGGGCTGTGTGCTACAGCATAATTAATAAAAATTGAAATATGTTTTTGTGTAATATATTAACTGTGTCAATTTTGTTGACTTTTTGTTTTTTCAATGTTAAAATCTATCTATAATTTTTATGTAAGGAGTAATTTATGAGCATTTTAACAGTAGAAAATATGAGCCATGTTTTTGGTGGTAGAGTAATATACGAAGATGTTTCCTTTAAGTTAAATAAAGGTGAACACGTTGGTTTTATCGGAGCTAATGGCGAAGGTAAATCTACATTTATGAAAATTATCACTAATAAACTTATGCCGGATGAAGGTAAAATCGAATGGGCTAAAAGAGTTCGTGTAGGATATATGGACCAGCATGCTGAACTTAAAAAAGGTCAGACTATCAGAGATGCCTTAAAAACTGCATTTGATTATTTATTTGATATTGAAAAAGAAATGAATGACATATATGCAAAAATGGGCGATGAGGGTGCAGACATTGACAAGTTAATGGAAAGTGCAGCTGAATTGCAGGATATTCTCGATACAAGTGACTTCTATATGATTGATACAAGAGTTGAAGAAGTTGCAAGAGGTGTAGGTCTTACAGATTTAGGTCTTGATTCTGATGTGGACGATTTATCCGGTGGTCAGAGAACTAAAATTCTTCTTGCTAAAATGCTTTTACAAAATCCTGATATTTTGCTTTTAGACGAGCCTACAAACTACCTCGATGAAGAACATATTGCTTGGCTTAAAGAATATTTATTAAAGTATGAAAATGCCTTTATTCTTATTTCACACGATATGGAATTTTTAAATGATGTTGTAAATATCATTTATCACGTTGAAAATGCTCATATTACACGTTATGTGGGAGATTATAATGAATTCCTTAGATTATACGAATTAGGTAAAAAACAGCTTGAAGCAGCCTATAACAGACAGCAAAATGAAATTAATTCACTTCAGACTTTTATTGCAAAAAATAAAGCCAGAGTGGCTACAGCTGGTATGGCAAGAGCAAGACAGAAAAAGCTTGATAAAATGGACATTATTGAATTGGCAAAAGAAAAGCCAAAGCCAGAGTTTAGATTTGTTGCAGGAAGAACTTCCGACAAACTTATTTTTGAAACAAAGGATTTAGTAATAGGATATGACAAGCCTTTATCAAAGCCTTTAAATTTATTGCTTGAAAGAGGGCAGAAGGTAGTTGTTGTTGGTTCAAATGGTATTGGCAAAACTACACTTTTAAGAAGTCTTTTAGGTGAAATTAAGCCTATTTCAGGTTCTGTAGAACTTGGTGGCAATCAGCTTATAGGTTATTTTGAACAGGAAATAAAGAGCGATAATACTAATACTTGTATTGATGATGTATGGAATGAGTTTCCGTCTTTAAATCAAGGGGAAGTAAGAGGTTTGTTGGCTAAATGTGGTTTAACAACTGACCAAATAGAAAGCAAGGTTTATGTATTAAGTGGTGGAGAACAGGCAAAGGTAAGACTTTGTAAAATAATGAATAAGGAAACTAATATTCTTGTTCTTGACGAACCTACAAACCACTTAGATGTAGACGCTAAAGACGAATTAAAAAGAGTTTTAAAAGAATATAAGGGTACTATTTTAATGGTATGCCACGAACCAGAATTCTATAAGGATATTTGTACAGAAATTTGGGACGGAAGTAATTTCAAATAAAGCAAAAAAAGTTCTCATTAATTTGAGAACTTTTTTATATGTTTCTTTATTAAAAGAGATATTATATATCCTATGATTGTAAACAATATCATTATAGAAGTGTAGTCTATAACAAATTTGAATATATTTTCATTGAAATCTGTAAGCATAAATTTATTAGTGAGGAAAACATAGGAAAGTATTTTTCTGGAATACAAAGAATATGCACCATAAATAGCAATTAATATAAAAATTAACTTTATTATGGGTCTTGTGTTTTTTGGTAAAAATATGCCAAGGTGCATACCCATATGTATAGACACAAGTATAAATCCTAAATGAGAGGCTGATAAGTGTATAAGTCTGCTAATAGCCATTCCAGAGTTTATATTAAGGAATGAAAATGTATATTCAGACATAATAATGCCACTTATCATAAGTAAAATCATTGTTATTAAAAGCAATATATTTATTATGGTACTTAAAATTCTATATGGTGTATAATTTCCTTTAAATAGTTTGCTGTACCATTTTATATTTAATATATTGTGAATGATAAAAATGATAAATAGTGCAGTTCCGGCATATTCGTGGTATGCTTTGCCAATTAGTTGATATGCCATAAGGGTAATCATCATAATTGGCATAGCAATATTAATTATGTTTCTTACAATTTTTGTGTTCATAAATCTTATATTACACCATTGTCTTTCAACCACTGTGTAATTTCATTTTCTGAATTTTCTACACTACTTCCACGTATAGCTAAACCTTCTTTTACCTGTGCGTTAGGTAAAAGGGCAGATAAGTCTTTTTCGCTTGTACCCATACCACTGCCTTCGTTAGTGCAAATAGGAAGTATAGTTTTGTTTGTAAAATCATATTCTTCCAAGAATGATGCTACAGCCATAGGGTATGTTTCCCACCAGTTTGGATAAACCAAAACAACTGTGTCATAGTCGTCTATATTGTCAATATGGTTTGTAACAACTGGTCTTTTGTTTTCTTTCTTTTCATTAGATGCTATATTAACAGTTTCGTTATAGTCTACAGGATAGCTTTCCTGTGTCTTTATTTCGAACACATCGCTGTTTGTAGCCTTTTGTACATAATCTGCTACAAGGTGGTAATTACCATTTACTATACTTGCTGAAGATATACCGTCAACATTGTTATTTTCCACATTTGATGCCCAAGAGAAATATACTGTCAAAACTTTGTTGTTTGGTGTGCTTTCAGTATTTTCTGTCTGTTCAATAGTAGTTGATTCAGTTGATGTTTCAGAATTAGAAGTGGTATTTGAGTTACCACAACCATTTAAAGTGAATGCTATTGCACCTAAAACAAGTAAAACTAATAATCTTTGCATATAATTACACCTCACTTTTCAGAGTTTTCAATCCAGTTCTTAATTTGTGCAGTTGTTGTTGATGAATTACAAGCTAAACCGTCTTTTATAGTAGAATTATGAAGGGCAGTTTTTAAATCACTTACACTTGAGCCTAATCCAGAGCCTTTATGAGTTGAAAATGGAATTATAGTTTTTCCGTCTAAATTGTTATTTTCAATGAAAGTAAACATTGCCATAGGCATTGTACCCCACCAAATAGGATATCCAATGTAAATGGTATCATATTCGTCTAAGTTATCAACAGTTGTCTTGATTTCAGGTCTTGCTTTTTCAGCTTTTTCTTTCTGAGCAATGTCAACTGTTTCGTTGTAATCTTCAGGATATGGAGTTACAGTTTCAATTTTTACAATATCACTGCCTGTAATGTCCTTTATTTCATTTGCAATTCTTTCTGTTGTGCCAGTTTTTGAAAAATACACTACAAGAGATTTGCTGTCAGATTCAGTTTTTTCAACAGTTGTTGTTTCTGTACTTTCTTCTACGGTAGTAATCTCTGTAGTAGCTTCCTGCCTGGGTGTAATAGAAATAGTCTTTGTATCATTATCCCAATTTACATCGAAGCCAAAACTTTCAGCAATAAATCTGGCTGGTAACATTGTTCTGCCATTTAATATAACAGGAGCAACATCAAGAGTCTGTGCATTATTATTGAAATAGGCTGTTTTACTGTCTACAGTCATTTCAACTTTGTTTGAACCAAGGGTAATAGTAACAGTTTTTGTATCATTGTTCCAATCTACATTTCCACCCATAGCCTCACTTACACCTCTGACAGGTATCAGTGTTCTGCCGTCAATAATAACGGGAGCAGTATCAATAGTAACACTACGGCTACCAATGTTAATTGTATTACTATCTACTTGTAATGTAATTGCTGTACCAACAGCGAATACAGTAGTTAGTGTATTAAGAATTAAAAGTAAAGATAATAAAATGGATATAAATTTTTTCATAAAATTCCTCCTTTTATATAAAATGGAAACAATGTATACTTTTATTATAAGGGGAAAGATGTTTTATGATAAGTATTACATATGATAAGTATACAAAAGTTTCCATTTTAAACTAGATTAATTATTTTCTGCTTCGTAAACAGAATTTATTACAGCAACGGCATTTAATGTTCTTGGATAGCCTATGTATGGCATACAAACAGTAATTACCTCAAGCATATAATCTTTTGTTTTGCCTAAATTTTTGTTGCCGTTAGTGTGAGCAGTAAGTTGTGATTCACAACCACCTAAAGTTGCAATACAAACAAAAGTTAAAAGTTCGTGTTGTTCAAGAGTAAGGCCGTTTCTTGTATAGAAATCGCCAAAGCAGTAATCAGGTAAATAACTACCACCTAATCTTACTTCATCTTTAGCTGGCTTATTGAAGTTTAAAGCTCCAAAAATATCAGTCTGTGCCTCTCTACCTTTATCCCAACGATTTTCTTCGGTTACAGTACCTTGACCAGTTGGAATAGCAAGTCCTTTTTCTTTAAATACTTCATTGATTACGTTTACAGATTCAAGGGCTTTAGCTGCACCAACATAAGGAGTACAATGGTATACAGCTTCTGTAATTTCTACAGGAGTTAAACCGGCATTTAATGCAGAATAAACGTGAGTTTTTAAAAGTGTGTTTGTTCCTAAAGTTGTAAGAGCTACAAGAGATATTAATTCTCTGTCTTTATCAGTAAGCTGACCCTGTTGATAAATTTCACCATATACAAGATTATTTACAATATTGTGTAAATCTGAATTTGCAATATTTTCCGGAATTTTACTATCTTTGTAAAGTTCATTAAATTTTTCAACTGCTAATTTTTCTCTTTCTGACATATTATTGTCCTCCTCTTTTTGAATTGTTTCGTAATTTGTACCATTTTTTGTTTCTGTTGACTTAACGATGTCCTTTGCAAAAGTAGAAAAGGGCATAGATGTAATTAATAATAACATAGATAATGTAACGCATAGTGTTTTTTTCATAGATTACCTCCTCGTTAATAATTACTATAATTTCTTCTTAATATAATGATACAACTTGGAGTTAGCTATAAGTCAATAGTAAAATTTGTGAATTTTTTTAAAACAATAAAAATTAATTTGCTAAACAGTATAATGCTGATAGTGGAGATTGTACAGTTGTAGATTTACCTAAGGAAGGTATTACTGGTAATAGCCACTTTATGTTCCAAGAAAAGAACAACAAAGAAATAGCTGACCATATTGAAAAATGGCTTTCTGAAAGAGGATTGAACTAGGAACTATGGTAAATAGGTATGAAATTTATATATTATCTTAGGTACGGGTTTAAAATATAATTATGTTTTATAAATATTTTATTGAATTTTTTAAATAAAAACATACTTGACAATATAAAAAAGACTGCTATAATTGAATACGAAAGGGGCTAAATAAATTAATTAACTTCTTTCTTTGAAAAGAAGGCGTTTTTTATCCGACAAGCGGCTTGTATAAGCTTTTATTGTCATTTTTTTCAATGCGTTCTTTGTATAGGGAACGAACGATAAAAAACAATGCCTGACAATATTGTATATAAAAAAGACTTTAGAAGTATTGCACTTGTAAAGCGAGTCCTGAATTAAGTTGGGCTTTTGAACAGACAAAAATGTGGCACCTAGAAAAAGTGCCACATTTTTGCGTTTATAATAATTTTTCTAATTCCTTTACCTGTTCATCAGTTGTTGCCCAGCTTGTAGCAAAGCGTATAACTGTATTATTTTCATCATACTTTTCCCAAAATCCATAAGACAATTTGCCTTCAAATTCTTTTAATTTTTTATTATCCATAATAACAAATTGCTGGTTAGTAGGGCTATCTATATAAATTTTGTAGCCTTTTGAAATTAAAATGTTCTTTATTTTCATAGCTTGATTAATTGCATTTTTACATATTTTGAAATAAAGGTCATCAGTAAAAAGTGTGTCAAACTGAATACCTAGCAACCAGCCTTTAGCCAAAAGTCCACCATTTTGTTTTATTGTTGTAAAGAAATGAGGAACTTTCATATTGCTGAAAACAACAGCTTCGCCAAACATTGCCCCTGTTTTTGTACCACCTATATAAAATACATTACAAAGTTTTGCAATATCCTTTAATGTTACATCAGTATTTTCAGCACAAAGCCCATAGCCTAATCTAGCACCGTCTAAATAAAGTTTTATATTATATTTGTCACAGATGTTTCGTATCTGTTCCAATTCATTTTTTGTATAAAGAGTTCCATATTCAGTAGGGTGTGAAATATAGACCATACCTGGGTAAACCATATGCTCACGATTACCATCTGTATGGTATGTATTAAGGTAGTTATCTAAAACAGTAGGATTGATTTTACCATTAGTGTGAGGTATAGTGAGAACTTTGTGGCCATTTGTTTCAATAGCTCCAGCTTCGTGAACAGAAATATGACCAGTATCAGCAGAAACAACACCCTCGTAATTTCTTAAAATGCCTTTTATTACTGTGGCATTTGTCTGAGTACCACCTACTAAAAAGAATATTTCAGCATCTTCTGACAAACCACAGGCTTTTCTTATTTTCTCTTTTGCAGATTGACAGTATATATCTGTACCATATCCACTATTTTTATCTAAGTTTATAGATGAAATTTTTTCTAAAATCTCTGGAGCACAACTCTCCATATAGTCACTATCAAAATTAATCATAATACAACATTCCTTTAATGTGTTTTTTTATCAACATATTCGTTTTTGTATTTAGATACAGCAATTATTTGAGTTTTATATAAGCTGTAATAACCTGAGAGCATATAACTTATAGCTATAGCTAATAGGAAGTAGAGTATAGGGGCTTTGCCGAAAAGCTCAAGGGCTATTAAAAGAGAGGCAATAGGGCAATTTGTAACACCACAGAATACGGAAACCATACCAATAGCAGCACCTAAAGATGAAGATAAGCCTAAAACAGGTGCAATAACACAACCAAATGTAGCACCAACAAAGAATGAAGGAATGATTTCACCACCCTTATATCCACAAGCCAGAGTTATAGCTGTAAAAAGCATTTTCCAAAAGAAGTCTGTATTACGAGCTGTACCACCTATAGCAGATACAATGACTTCAATACCTGTACCACTGTAGCGAGTAGTACCTAAAAGTAAAGTAATACATAAAATTACTGTACCACCGAAAAATACTCTTTCGTATGGGTTAGGTGAAAATGTTTTAAATACTTTACCAAAGCTGTGTAACATAATACAGAAAATTACACTGATACCGGCACAAAGACAAGCAAGCAATATTGTCTTTCCACCTGTAAGCAAATTAAATTCTGTAAGACCTTTTATAAGATAATTAGGCGATTCACAGCCTAAGGATTTTCCTATAGAACTTGCTACTAGAGAAGAAATAGTACAAGGAACTAAGGCAGAGTATTGCATAATACCAACACTACCAACTTCTATAGAAAATATAGCAGCAGCAACAGGTGTACCAAATATGGCAGAAAAGGCAGCACTCATACCACTCATTATGAAAACTTTTTTGTCTTTAGAGTCTAATTTAAACCAATTTCCAAGATAATTTCCTATACTGCCACCAATCTGTAAGGCTGCACCTTCACGACCGGCTGAACCACCAAACATCTGTGTAAGAACTGTACTTATAAAAATAAGTGGAGCCATTCTCAGTGGTATATGTTCGTCAGAATTAATAGAAGACAGAACAAGGTTTGTACCTTTATCTTGAGCATTTGAAAATTTATTATAGAGATAAACAATTAAAAGACCTACAATAGGCAAGAAAATGGCAATACCTACATTGGTTTCACGAAGTGTGACTGCCTCTGTAAGACAAAAGTTAAATGCAGCAGCAACAAGACCCAGTATAACACCTGTAACTGATGCAAATATAATCCAACGTAACAATCGCCATATTCTATTAAATATATGCTTAAAAAATGCTTTTATAAATTTCATTTTAATACCCTTATCCTAAAATTATGGGTGAACTACTTGTCCACCCATAAAATATTAATCATTATTTTGTTGTTTAATAACTACGCCACCGTTACCAAAGTTTGTATTTGGCTTAACGGCTTCAATGTTAGAAAGTACCCAATCAAATTCCCCAGTAGTAATTATGAAACCACAGTATTCACATTTTCCAGAACTTGTAACACTTGTAGGAGCACCACAGTGAGGACAAGCAACTGTAGATTTACCACTTTTAACAGGGTCAGTTAATACACCGACTTTTCTCATAAAAGTGTAAATGTACTGTAAATGATATTCAGTATTTGGGTCGCCTTTAAGTACATTGCCAGTTTTTTCGTCTTTAATATAATCAGTCATACGAGCCTGAATATAAACGTGCATAAATTCATATTGGCTATCTCTATAATACTTAAATAAATATGCTTGATTTACATTTATTCTATCAAGAACATTTATTTTGCCATTTTCTATGTACTGTTTTATCAATTCTGTATGCTGTTTATAAAGTTCTTCTTTTTCAAAAGGACGAACCTTTTCAAAATCTCTTTCAGACCAAGCATTTTGTAATGTTATAAACACTTCTTTTACCCAACCTATAAATTTTTCACTTGAGAAATTTGGGTCAGTCTTTGTAATAGCGTTTACTATTTCGTCTGTGTGGTTTTGTATAGTTGGTATAACGCCAGTAGTAGAAGGTGATGAATTTTTACTATTCTTTGTTTTTATATAGGAAATAAAAAGTACAATACCTATAACAATAATAGTAAGTATTATATCAGAACCTGTTATATCGCTGTCATCTGAATCACTATAGTAGTAATAACCACCACCATAGCTATCACCACTACTGTAGCCACCACCACTGTAATCACTACCGTAACTACTGCCACCACTGCTGTAGTCATTGAAATTACCTAAGTCAGCAAAGGCATTGAGTTTCAGACCCATTACTATGGCTACAAGACAAAGTAGTGTAACAAATAAATTTCGTTTTTTCATAGGCTGTTACCTCCTATTGACGAGGTTTGCCACAGTTAGAACAGAAGTTTCCTGTATTTTCAGAACCACATTCACAAGTCCAACTTTTAGCCTTGCCACAGTTAGAGCAGAAATTACCGTTGTTGGTCTGACCACAACTACAAGTCCAAGGAGCAGGGGCATTGTTTTGTGTATTCTGTTGAGATTGACCCATTTTCATAAGGTCCTGAACATTTGCACCACCGGCATTTTGAGCCATACCCATACCCATAAAGGCATTTACAGCACCGTTTGTGTTTTTAGCTGCACTTTCCATAGCATTTGCTTGAGCAGTACCTAATCTAGCACCAAGAAGTGATGGGTCAGAAAAGGCTCTTGCTTCCTGCATACGAGAAATTTTTTCAGCACTTTCGCTATCAACAGTAATTGATGCAAAAGCTACAGAAACAATGGAAATTCCTCTTAATTCATTCCAATCAGCTGTAAGTTCTGTATTTAATTCACTGGCAATTTCCTTAGTGTAAAGAGGTAACTGGTCATAGGCTATACCCTTTAAAGCAATTCTGCCTAATGCCGGCTGTAATGAGCTTTGAACCTCTGTTTTAAGCTGTTCATCTATAGATATTTTTTTGTAAACATCAGATACGTTTGCACACACATTAGTATAGAACATAACAGGATTTGTAATTCTGTAAGAATATGTTCCATAGCCTTGAATTTTAATAGTAAAGTTAAATTCACTGTCTCTAAAAGGTACATCACCTATGCCAATTTTGTTATTCATTATTTCCTTAGTGTTAATGAAATAAACTCTTTGGTCATTTTCAGGCTGACCACCAAATGTAAATCTTTTGCCTACCTTTGCAAAAGACTCTTTAAGTCCGGAAAAGCCACTATCAAAAAGAGAAGGTTCTGTTCCTGTGTCATAAGTATAAGCACCGGCTTCAGTAGTAAAATCAACAATTTTACCATTTTCGACAATGAGCATACATTGACCTTCATTTACAGCAATCTTACTTCCGTTAGTGATAATGTTGTCACTTCTTTTAGTATTAGATGAGCCTTTGTTTATACGAACCTCGCCTTTTGCCATAAGTGTGTCACCGTCAAGAGTATCGCAATAGATGTATTCTTTCCATTGGTCAGCAAGTACAGTTCCGATTGATGAAAAAGCTGCTTTTATTAATCCCATAATAGAACCTCCTTTATAAATTTAATATTGCCTGAAATTTGAATATTATAAATTGATGAAATATTCCATAATCTTAGGACCGTTTTCGATGAAGATACCAGATTCCTTAGCACCTTCTTCAGAGTATGTACCACCTGCTGCCGGAGCACTCTTTTTGTAAATCATAAATGGCACAGGGTCGTTTGTGTGTGTCATTAAATCAAGAGGAGTAGGGTGGTCAGGTAAAATCATAACCTTGTAATCGTCATACTGTTCAAGAGCATTGAGAACAGGTCCAAGGATTTTTTCGTCAATTAATTCAAGAGATTTAACTTTGTTTTCAATTTCGTGTCTGTGACCACATTCGTCTGGAGCTTCAACGTGGATATATACGAAATCCTGACCCTTTGCAAGTTCGTCAATAGCTGCCTGAGCCTTACCTTCAAAGTTAGTATCAATATAACCAGTTGCACCGTCAACGTGAACAACATTCATACCGGCAAACTTACCGATACCCTTTAATAAGTCAACAGCACTAATCATAGAACCCTTAAGACCGTATTTCTGCTCAAATGGAGAAAGACTAGCCTTAACACCTTCACCCCAAAGCCACATAGAGTTAGCAGGACGAAGTCCCTTTTCAACTCTTGCCTTGTTAATAGGGTGGTCCTTTAATAAATCATAACTTTTAACCATCATATCGTAAAGTTTCTTAGCGTTTGGTGCAGTTGGAATATATTCCTTAATTGGCTTACCAGTAATGTCGTGAGGTGGAGTAAGAGTACCAACTTCAAGAGTACCATTATTCCAAATAAGACAATGTCTGTAGCTTACACCAGAGTAAAGCTGGAATTCTTCGTTGTTGAAGTGTTCACATAAGTAATCAACAAGAACCTTTGCTTCTTCTGTTGAAATATCACCGGCACAGTAGTCAATAATAGTCTTATCTTCGTAATTTGGTTCATCAGAAAGAGTAACAAGATTACAACGGAAAGAAACATCAGTTGGCTTCATATCAATACCGATACTTCCAGCCTCTAATGGAGAACGACCTGTATAACAAACCTGAGGGTCATAACCCATAACAGAAAGGTTAGCAACATCGCTACCAGGCTTTAAATTGTCAGCAACTGTCTTTACCTTACCAATAACAGCAGTTTTAGCAAGTTTATCCATATTAGGAGTTTTAGAAACTTCTAATGGAGTTTTGTTGCCAAGTTCTTTTACAGGATAATCTGCACAACCATCGCATAATAATACTACATATTTCATAGGTAATAGAACCTTCTTTCTTAAAAGTTAAATTTTTTCTTAATTATATCACAGTAAAAAAGCAATAACAACAGAAAATATAATATTTTAAATTAAATGAAAATATGTTATAATTACAGGACGAAAAAACAAAATTGGAGGTTATATATAATGAAAGTATTATTAATGAATGGTAGTCCAAATGAAAAGGGTTGTACTTATACAGCATTATCAGAAGTAGCAAAAAGCTTAAATTCTTTCGGTATTGATACTGAAATTTACTATGTTGGCGAAGATGTTTCAAAGGAAACTCTTTTAAAGGTAAAGGATATGTGTGCTGAAAGTGACGGTTTTGTAATTGGTTCTCCGGTTTACTATGCTTCTGCAACAGGTAGCCTTACTCATTTCCTTGACAAGATTTTTGGTGTAGCCGGTAAGGATTTAGCTTACAAGCCAGGCGCTACTGTTGTTAGTTGCAGACGTGGTGGTGCATCATCAACTTTTGAACAGGTAAACAAGTATTTTACAATTAACAATATGCCTGTTGTATCTTCAAACTACTGGAATATGGTACATGGTAACACACCAGCTGAAGTAGTTCAGGACGAAGAAGGTATGCAGACTTGTAGAGAACTTGCTAAAAATATGGCTTGGCTTTTAAAGTGTATTGAAGCCGGTAAAAATAACGGTATCGAAAAGCCAGTTGCTGAAGCAAAAGTTAAAACAAATTACATTAGATAAGCACAAAACAGTTTTTTCATAAGTATAATACAATATATAATTCCATTCGGAGGATTGTTGTATGAAAAAATTGCCTCTTTCCTGTGTACCTCTTGGTGCAGTTGGTTTTGTAGATTGTGTCGCAGAGATTAGTAGTAAAAAACGTTTGGTAGAAATGGGTTTTACTAAAAAGGCACGAGTAATTCCTCTCCATATTAGTCCAGGGGGCGACCCTGTAGCATACTTTGTAAAAGGTGTGGTTTTAGCAGTCAGACACGAAGATGCTGAAAATATTTTTGTTACTATAGGGGAGGAGTGATTATGGATAAGAAGAAAACCGTAGCCCTTGTAGGTAATCCAAATACAGGAAAGAGTACAATTTTTAATGCTCTTACAGGAATGCACCAGCATACAGGAAATTGGAACGGCAAAACAGTAGACTGTGCCGAGGGAGAGTTTGTATATAAGGATACAGAATTTAAGATTGTAGACTTACCGGGCATTTATTCTACTAATCCGGTTTCAAAAGATGAAAAATGTGCTGTAGAATATCTAAAAAATGAACATATTGATGTAGTAGTTGTTGTCCTTGATGCAACTTGCCTTGAAAGAAACTTGCCTTTGGTTTTTCAAGTAACACAAATAAGAAGTAATGTTGTTGTTTGTGTCAATCTATTAGATGAGGCAGAGAAAAAGGGCATTTGCATTAATACAGATGTTATGGAAAAGATATTTGACTTGCCTGTTATTCCTATGAAAGCCAGAAAAGGTATTGGAATAAATGAACTTAAAGAGGCTGTTTATATATCTGATAAAAGGGAAGAATACACTTGCCCCATAACTCCGGAAGAAGTGTATACACAGAGCGTTAAAGATTGCAGAGATTTTCGTGATAATATTGACAGAAAAATTGACAATGTTGTAATGAGTAGAAAATATGGCATACCAATTATGCTTTTGCTTATGGCTTTGTTGCTATGGATAACCGTTGTAGGAGCAAATTATCCTTCAGCTGTTCTTGCTGAAATTTTTTCAGTTATGGAAAATGACTTAATGGATATGACAGTCGGTCATCCGTTGGTAAGGGGAATTTTTGTGGAGGGTATGTTCAGAACACTTAGCTGGGTTGTAGCAGTAATGTTGCCACCTATGGCAATATTTTTTCCACTTTTTACATTTCTTGAAGATTTTGGATATTTACCTAGAATGGCCTTTAATTTGGATAATATTTTCAAAAAAGCAAAATCCCATGGAAAAATGGTTCTTACAATGTGTATGGGTTTAGGCTGTAATGCAGCAGGCGTTGTTTCTGCCAGAATTATAGATTCTCCAAGGGAAAGGCTGTTGGCAATAGTTACAAATAATTTTGTGCCTTGTAATGGTAGATTTGCATCAATAATAATATTGGCAAGTGTCTTTGTAGGTGGAAAGTTGATTACATTAAAATCAGCTTTTGCTGTTCTTTTATCTGTAATATTGGCTTTTTTTATTACATTGATTGTTTCATATATATTGGGTAGCACAGTTTTAAAAAGTGACAACAGCTCTTTTGTGTTGGAATTACCACCTTACAGAAGACCAAACCTATGGAGTATTATTGTAAGAAGTGTAAGAGAGAAAATACTTTTTGTTTTAGGTAGAGCTGTAGTGGTTTCTGCTCCGGCTGGTATATTAATATGGGTCTTGCAAAATTTAAATGTAAACGGAATTAGTATTTTAACTCACATAGCAAATTTTTTAAATCCTTTAGGTCAGCTTATGGGATTAGATGGCTATATTTTAACTGGTTTTATATTGGGAATACCGGCTAATGAAATAGTTTTGCCTATTATAATTATGTGCTATACAGGTGGAAGTGGACTAATTTCTATTGAAAATATAGCTGATATACAATCTATTTTTGTGCAAAACGGCTGGACTTTTATTACGGCTATATGTACAGCATTATTTTTTGTTAATCATTTTCCCTGTGCCACTACATTATGGACAATTAAGAAAGAAACAGGAAGTATAAAATGGACTATTTTTTCAGCAGTACTGCCTACAGTTGTTGGTGTTGTACTGTGTATTGTAGTAAATTTTGTTTTAAAAACAATATGTGGAATAATATAGAAAATTGATTTGACCTCTAAACAAAATTGTTTAGGGGATTTTTTTGTTTAAAATCTAAATAGAAATCCAAATTTTGAAACTTGACTTACGAACAAATGTTCTATATAATATTTGTATAAAATCTGTTTTGAGGAGGGTAAGCAAGTGGAGAATAAAATATATGGTTGTGTTGATTTAAAAAGTTTTTATGCCTCTGTGGAATGTGCTGAAAGAGGATTAGACCCATTTAAAACTAACCTTGTTGTTGCTGACCCTTCTCGTGGCAGTGGGGGAATATGTTTGGCTATTAGCCCTGCTATGAAAAATTTGGGTATAAAAAACAGATGTAGACTTTTTGAAATTCCTAAAAATGTAAAATATATTACTGCCTTGCCTAGAATGAAAAAATACATGGAATATTCAGCAAATATATATTCCATTTATTTAAAATATATGAGCAATGAAGATATTTATATATACTCTATAGACGAATGTTTTTTCGATTTTACGCCTTATTTATCAAGTTATGGAAAAACACCAAGAGAATTTGCTGTTATGCTTATGGAGGCTGTTATGAAAAATACCGGAGTTTGCGCCACAGCCGGAATAGGGACTAATTTGTTTTTGGCAAAAGTGGCTTTGGATATAACAGCAAAACACGTTTCTGACAATATATGTTTCCTTGATGAAAATGAGTTTAAGAAAACTATATGGCATCACAGACCTATTACAGATATATGGAATGTAGGTAAGGGTATAGCAAAGCGACTTGAAAAATATGGTGTTCAGGATTTATATGGTGTTGCACATATGGACGAAAGCCTTTTGTATAAGGAATTTGGAGTAAATGCAGAATTTTTAATAGACCATTCTAAGGGGTATGAGCCTTGCACAATAAAAGAAATTCACGATTATAAGCCTAAAACAGAATCTATATCAAATGGACAAATTTTATTTAATGATTACAATTTTGATGATGCGTTAATTGTCCTTTATGAAATGGTAGACCAGTTGGTGCTAGAATTAACTCAAAGAAAATCAAAGACCAATTCAATATCCTTATATATAAGATATTCAAAGGAATATACAGCTTCTACAGGTGGCACAAGAAAGTTGAACTTTAGAAGTAGTTCCTATAGTAAAATATCAGCAGAGTTTGAAAAACTTTATAGAGAAACTACAAAGAAAAATTATCCTATACGTCAAATAAATGTAGGACTTAATCATATTGAAGAAGATGAATTTCAACAGCTTGATTTATTCGATAAAGTAGATGATGACAAGGAGATAAAGGTACAAAAAGGTATTATTGAAATCAAGAATAAATTTGGCAAAAATGCAGTTTTAAGATGCTCAAGTCTTCAGGATAAGGCTACAGCAAGAATAAGAAATAAACTTGTGGGAGGTCATAATGGTGAGTGATAGAGCAAGACAATTTATGCCTTTTTCGCCTTTAAAAGGTTACTATGATTTAATAGAAAAATGTGAGATGATAAAAGAACCTAAAATTGAATTAACTGATGATATGTTGGAAATACTATCTCAAAAATTAAATAAGATAGAAAAAGGCATTATGGTAAAAGTAAAATATTATGATGTTGATAGTTATGTGGAAATGGAAGGAATGGTTTCAAATATAGATAGGGTATACAAAAACTTAACAGTAATAAAAACTGTAATTAAATTTGAAGATATTTACGACATTTCTTTTGTGCAGGAGTATAAACAGTAGTTTATGCTCTTTTTTGATAGCTTGTTATAGTGTGTAAGTTACATAATTTTGTTGACAGTGAGAACATATATGGTAAAATTAAGTAAAAGAGAATGTAAATAGAATTGGGGTGGTTACTATGAATAGAGAAAATATGGTTAATATTTTAGAAAAAGTGTCTGACAAAAGTGACCTTTGTTATATTAGTAGTAAAACAAAATATTCTTTGGGCTTATCCTATGTAATAAAGTATAATGAAAAATTTTTAATGATTGCTGATACTTGTGATTATGAGTATGACGGATACATAATAGTTAAATGGGAAAGTATTGAAGAAATAGAGCATAATGAACGGGCAATATTTGAAAGTAAAATAATAAAAAATGAAAATGGTAAACCCAATATAGCAAATGTAATAGATATAAAGTTAGATAGTTACAAAACAATATTTAATTATTTTTTGGATAAGAATGAAAATATAACTATATATTGTGATAATTGTTCTGAAAAATATGTAGATGAAGATACAACTACTGCTTTAAATATAGGTAAAATAATAGAAGTTAAAGATGACTACATATTATTTAAAAGATTTGATGGAGTAGGAAAGTGGTATCCGAAAAATAAAATATATTATAGTGATATTTCAGAAATTTTGTTTGGGGATAGATATACTAGAATTATGTCAAAGTATACTCATAATTGAAAAGGGGTGTTGGTATGGTAAATAAGGAGCTATTGGATAAAATTATTAGAAAATCTGACATCTGTAAATTTGAATGTACCTTTGATGATATAAGTGGAGTACCTGTAAAATACAATGAAAAATACATAATGGTAAACATCTACGAAGATTTTCAATTTGACGGCTTCTGCATATTTGATATAACAGAAATTGAAAATATATGTTATGATGAAACATACGAATTTATAAACCATATATGTAAAGAGGAAAAAATATATCCGTCTAAGGCAGAAAATATTAATATTGAAAACTTCATTAATGTTTTTAATTATTTTAAGGATAATGAAGAAAATATCATAGTCGAATGTGGTGAATATGATGACGAGGACTATAGCTTTTCCATTGGTAAAGTGGAAAAAGTTACAGAAAAATACATAGAAATTAAATACTTTGACTATATGGCTAAATGGGACGAAGATGAATTTGATATGGTTTATTATGATGATATTTCAGTTGTATCTTTTGGAAAGAGGTATATAAAATATATGTCAAAGTATACCCATTAAATAAAGAGGTGGTTTTATTGAAGAACTTGTTGAATAAAGTAATGATACTTGCAGTCATTGTGGCGATTTTAGTTGGAGGTATTGTTTTTCAAAATAGAAAAAGTTTAGCCTATGCAAATAGTAGAATAGTACCTATTGGTGATAGTATTTTTTATAATGACTACAGTATGTTTTTAAGAGAAGTACCTATTAAGGGTCATAGAGATGCTATCATTTATAAAAGAGTAAAATTAATGGGTGGCGATGGAAAGTATATTTGTGCCAAGGATAACAATAAGAATGTTTATATATTTAATGTAAAAAATACAGAAAAGTATAAGCTAAGTAATATTGACGCAACAGATATGGATATATATAACAACAAAATTTATTACGCAAATAAAAGTGATGGAAATAAGATTTACAGCATTTGTTTTAATGGAAAGGACAATATTAAAGTAAGTGATGCAACTACTACCCATTTGAGAGCTACTAACAATCATATATATTTTGAAAATAATAGGGATAACATATATTCATTGTCATTGTTGACTAAGGAAATTAAAAATGTGTATGAAGGTAGTAACTGTTATTACTTTGAAACAGATGGCAAATATATTTATTTAAGTGATTATCAGAATGATAATACAATTTTAAAATTAGATGCCCATACTTTTGAAGAAAAAGGTAGAATAAATATAAAAACAGTTAATTTCTGTATTTATAATGGAAGTTTGTGCTATATTCCATTTGTTGATGAAGATGATATAGGAGATAATTATAAAGATTATTCTCATATATATAATGAAAAAGGTCAAATTATTTTATAAAATTTAGGCTGTCGATTTGTATATAATCGACAGCCTAGATTACTTTTTAGGAAATATATTATGCTCCTAAAACTCTGTTTTTATGATGTGTGTCAAAGGCTTCAAGACAGTTATCAGCAGAGGCTGTATTTATAAGTCTATGTATTACACCTTTTTTCCATGCTGTGTCAGTATTAGTGCGAGATAGCATACAGGCACATTCAAAAATTCTTAAACACACAAAATCATCTAACTTATCCCATTCAGTATCAGGAAGTGTGAATTCTGTTTCATAACCTTTTCTAAAAGGCTCTAAATAACTAAAAAATAGGTCGTTTCTATTGTTTTCTAAAGGAATTTCTGGGTCAACTATAAATGAAAATAGGGCTGTAGCTATGTCTGATATGTAGTAACCATAACAGCAATTATCAAAATTAAATGCTTTGGCAGTGTCCCATTCCATTAATATGTTATTAACCTGAAAATCGCCATGTATCATACCAAATGTTTCCGGAACTTCTGGATAAGATTTTATTTTTTCAATTCTTGTACGAAGTTTAGACAATATTTCGGAAGAAACATAATCATTTAAATATGAAAAATCAAAAGAAGTTTTTTCATACCATTTACATCTGTTGAATTTCAAACCCTCTTTTTGCTCTTTATAGCTTATAGAGTGGATTTTGCCTAGCAATTTGCCAACGTTGTAAAAATATTGGTCATCTCTGTTTTCAGCATTAGCTTTTTCGCCGTGAATTAATTTAAATTGTGATACACAGTATTTATTGTCGTCTATTGAAAATTCTTCGGCTATGGAATTTGTAAGAGAAGGAATGACATAAGTAATATCTGACATATATTTTCTTAAATCATCTAACCATTCCATTTCGTATTTAATATCTACAACTTTTCTTTTTGCGTTGGCAGAAACTCGAATAACTGATGGCTTTAAACCATGGAATAAAAATGTGTAATTTCGTGAACTAAAATGACATTCTGAATTTGCAATATTTTTGCCATAAAGTTCTTTAATCTTTTTTCTAAAAATCTCTTTGTCTGGAATATTTATTTCTTTGTATTTCATAATATCACCTTTATTTCCTAAAATGTATTAATAAGGATTTAATGTTAAAAATGAAGTGTTATAAAATGCGGTAGAAAATTATTTCCAAGTTCAAATAAAATTAATTTGATGCTCATAGATGACACCCCCCTAAAAAAGTTGATAATTAATTAAATCCTTACCTGTTTATATTATATAATAAAAAACAACAAAATTTCCATACCTTTTTAATCAAAAAATTATCTCATAATTCGACAAAATAATCCATTTTATTGTAAAAAAATAAAACGAAATTTGAATAATATGAATAAAAAATGAAAATAAAAAACAAAAAATATATAAATAAAAAATCCCACCAAATAAATTTTTGGTGGGAAAATGGTGGGAAAAAGTAAAATATTAAGTTGAATTAATTAATAAAATCAGTCTGTTAACTTGCTTAGAAGGACAACAGTCTCACTATGGCTTGATACGATATAAGATGCATTATACCATACTTCCAATATTAAATGGATAGGTCAATAAATTATTTAACAATAAGACAATTATGTCGCTTAAGTATTATTCAATTCGCAATTTACTATTATTTTATTTCAAAAAATATTATCTCATATGTGCTGCAAAATAATGTACTCTAATTTTCATTCCATTTCTATTTAGTATAATATGTGCATGTTTCAATTCAGCATAATTTGTTTCAACATCTATTATTTCGCCCACTTTGCTATAAGGGTAATCATATTCTCCAATGTATTGTAACATTTTTTCCCAAAAATAATCAAATCTTGCTACGTTAGCATATATCAATAAAACAACATAAGGGCAACCATTAGGGTCATATAGAGTAAGTACTTTATTTATGTGAATATCCAGTATCTTCTTTACAAGTGAATTTAGAATCAAGCATTCAATCATTACCACAGGTAAACCATCTTTGCATATCTGTATATCTATTTCACCCGCTTTTTCACCGTTCTCAGATTTTCCTTGCCTTGTTTGATCTTTAACCTCAAAACTTTCATCTAATAAATCTCGTATAAAATCATTCATTGTATCTTCATCTTTGAAAGAATAATTCTCATGATTTTTCTGCAGTTTTACTAATGCTTTTTGAGTTTTTTCCAATAGTAATGATTCTGAAATCCTTTCGTCATCAGCTATTATATCTTCAACGTCTAATATATACTTGTCAAGACTACTTCTCAATACCAACAATTTGGATTCTAATTTTTCAAATCTATTTTTATCTCCCCAGCCTAAATAATTAGTTAATAATCTCTTTGTCGCTGAAATGAATTCATCATTTTTTACATCTGATAATTCTATAAATAATTCATCACACCATTGTTTGAATTCTGGAACATCGAATATTATATCAGTTTCTATTGTTGAATTTATCTTTTTATGTTCACTAATGTTATATGTTGAAAATACTCCATAAGATCTTTTGTGAAATAACGTTTTTATCTTTGGTATCTTATCAATTAGCATATATATTTTTTCTCTATCTGCCATATTTCAGCAACTCCTTTAATACGCTTATTCTTTATTTTGCATTTGGCAAATTCAAACTATTTTCTGTTTTCAGGAACTTATTCCATAATTGTAGAAAGGTATTATATCCAGACAGCTGCTGTTTAGTATTGCCTGATGATTGGATTGCAATGCTTCATGAAGTTTTATCTCCATCTTTAATGATAGTGATTGAATAAGTCCTTAAAATCAATGATTTATTTACTTGTCAGGGTTTACTCTTGATAACAGCACTACCGTCTCCACGTGGTAAGTCCTAGGGAACATATCTACACTACAGATTTTTCTTACCTTATAGCCACCTTCTTCAAAGAGGAGCAAATCTTTAGCAAGGGAACTAGCTTTACAGCTAACATAAACAAGAGTTTCTGCATCAAACTTTATTATTTTTTCAATAGCTTTTGGGTTAATGCCTTCTCTTGGTGGGTCAAGAATTATTGTGTCAGGTTTATCTTCCAACTGGTCCACCATATTAAGGACATCGCCAGCAATAAATTCACAGTTTTTAATACCATTAAGTTCAGTATTTATTTTTGCAGCTTCTACAGCTTCCTCTACAATTTCAATACCAATAACCTTTTTAGCATTTTCACTTAACAACTGTGTAATAGTACCGGTGCCACAGTACAAGTCAAAAATAATCTTATCATTACTTGTGCCGGCAAATTCCTTTACAGTAGAGTAGAGAACTTCTGCTCCAGCCGAATTTGTCTGGAAGAATGAAAATGTTGAAATCTTGAAATTAAGACCAAGGCATTTATCCATAATAAAGTCCTGACCATAGAGTATATTCATTTCGTCAGCCTTTACAACATCAGCAACGCCGTCATTTACAATATGGCTTATGCCAACGATTTTACCTTCTAACTCTAAAGCAAGAAGATTATCAACTAATGGTTTTAAATCTGTTTTTAATTCAGATGTAGTTACTAAATTAATAATCATTTCGCCTGTAAAGTGTCCTCGTCTTACAAGTAAATGTCTTAAAGAACCTGTATGTCTCATTCTGTGATAGAACTGTTCATCTGTACCTCTAAAGTATTCCAAAACTGTAGAAAGAGCCTTGCAAACATCTTCGTTTACAATATTACAGCAATCAGCAGTAACAACCTCGTAGTTGCTTTCTCGCTTTCTCATACCCAAACAGAGATTACCGTCTAAGCCGTCATCACCAAAACTAAATTCCATTTTATTTCTATAAGCTGTAATAGAAGGGCTTGGCTTAATGCTACAGTATTCATAATCTGTTAAGCCTGCGTTGTCAAGCAACTTTAAAACAACATTTTTCTTAAATTCTAATTCCTGCTCATATGAAATATTCTGATAAGTACAGCCACCACAAAGCCCAAAATTCTTACAGGCTGGTTCAATTTCGTATTCAGCTTTTTTCTCAATACTTCTGAGTCTGCCTTCAAAATTCTTTCTTTTTTTCTTTACATCAGCTATTACTGTTTGACCAGGAATAGTATTTTTTACTGTTACTTTTTTGTTTTCTTCTCCAAAATAACCTACACCTTTATTTGGAAACTCTAAATCTACAATATCAATTTTTGTGTCAAAAAGTGTTTTTGCCATTGTTTTCTCCTATATATACCGAAAAATCTAAAAATACAATGGAAGTATTATAACATAATTTGACTATGTACTCAATGGGTATAGGTATTTTTAAGAGTATTTTAAAAGGTATTGATTAAAAGTTTATAAATTGGTATAATTATAGCAATAAAGTAATTTGGAGGTAAAAAATGCTGACAAAGGATTGCAATTTTAGAGATATTTATCATAAAGTTTGTTTTATAGAATGTGCAGACCAAATACAGAACTTAAAAAAGGTATTTAATGTAAGTAAAAAGGATAATGGTGTTCTTGCTTATGGATATATTGACCACGAAGATGGTTTTACTTTTGAAGTTTTAACAACTGGAAAACTTGAAAATGGTGTACTTTCAAGAGGTTTAGGCAACGATGAAGTGTCAATGAAATTTAGAAAATCTAGTGTAAACGATAGAGAAATTCGCATTTACGAAGATAGAAGCCTTTTTAAAGAATACAATGAAAAGTTTAAGACTATTGATACATTTTTTGCTGATACAGAAGATGTTGACAAGACTAGAGGCATAAGAGAAATTGATAGTTGCAGACACGAAGATTTTCCAGATGATGTTATAATATATTTAGTTAAAGACGGATTAAATCCTGAGACTGTTTGGGTTAGATGTGAAAAAGCTGAAAAGCAAGGGGTTAAAGCTAAGTTAATTAGCAAACCAAAGCAGGATTTTGGAGTTCATACAAACGATTTTGTTGTATTCCGTCCAGCAAAAAATGAAAATGGTATTTTGTGCATAGCGAAATTATAAAATTTAATAATCTATAAGAAAGGGCATAGTTTATGTCCTTTTTTTGTACATAGTAAATTGAATTAATAAAGCTGATTTTTTCTAAAAAAGGAGGAAGAAAAATGAAAAAAATTTTTGGGATAATGTTGTTTACTGCTATGTTATGGTTGCTTAGTTGTCAGTTGTTTGCAGCAACTATTACAGCAGAGGATTTAAGAGGTGATGATAATTTTATAAATAAAATATTGTCACTTCAAAAAGAAGATAATACAGTAGTAGACAATGCTATTTATGTTGCAACAGACGGAAGTAATAGTAATAAAGGTACTATTGATAGTCCATATGAAACAGTTTATTATGCTATTTCAAAGGCGAAAGCTGGACAAACTATATATGTTAGAGGTGGTACATACAACCAAAATATTGTTATTACAAAATCCGGTACAGAGGGTAACTATATTACAATAAGAAACTATCCAAATGAAAAGCCAGTATTTGACCACACAAACTATGCAACAGACGGTGGTGCAATAATAGAACTTTCAAAAGTAAACTATATACATATACAGGGCCTTAAACTCTGTAACAAGGATTTAAAATCCAATAGTGGATATGGTATTCTTATGCGTCAGGGTAACCACATTATTATTAAAGATGTAGAAATCAGTAACATTAATGTGCCAGACCCTACATCATCAAAGGTTGGTGCTAATGCAATAATACTTTATGGAAATAATGCCTCTGTACCTATAAGTAATGTTCTTATAGATAATTGTTATGTTCACGATTGTCAGACAGGTTGGAATGAGGCCGTAACAGTTAATGGTAATAGTGAATATGTAAATGTTATAAACAGCAGAATTGAAAATATAGGGAATATTGGTCTTGATTTTGCCGGTCATTTTAATGCTTGTAAAGATAGTTCTCTTGACCAAGCTAGATACTGTGTGGCTGTAGGGAATGTAGTCAGCAAATGTGTAAGTCCTAATGCTACAAGTTATGGTCTTTATAATGACGGTGGCAGAGATAATACTTTTGATAGAAATGTTGTTTACGAATGTTCTGGTGGTATTGAAATTGGTTCAGAAGAGGGTGCTAAATATTCAAACTATCCAGTAAAAAATGTAGTTGTTAAAAATAACTTAATATACAATAATACACAGGCCGGACTTTCTGTAGGTGGTTATGATAATGACGCTACAGGTATTGTTTATAATACCAAAATCTATAACAATACACTTGTTAATAATGGAAACTCTGATGGTGGTAAGGAATTGGGTGTAAATAAAACAAGTGGAACAGATATTAGAAATAATATTTTCTATAAGGATAATGATTTAGAACTTGTCAGAGTAAGATTTACAGAAGATTTAGCTAGAGATTTAACATTTAAAAATAACTGTTATTACTCAACTCGTACAGCAAGTAATTTCAAGGTTATAAGATATGGAGAAACATTTAGAGGTTTTGATAATTGGAAAACAGCATCAGGGGAAACAGGTATATATGAAAATCCAAACTTTGGAGATGAATATAGCCTTTTGAAAAATTCTCCTTGTATAGATGTCGGTGATTCAACTGCTTATAGTGGTAAATACGACATTTTAAGTAATGAGAGAAATATTAATAATATTGATATAGGCTGTTATGAGTATAATGGTTCAGAAGTTACTACAACAACAACTGTTGAAACTTCAAGCGAAACTACAACAACTACCACTACAAAAGTAACAGAGACTTCAACTGAAAGTACTACTACAACCACAACAGAAACTACAACAGTAAGCGAAAGCTCCAGTGAAACTACTACAGAAAATGCTGTAGGCAGTGCTTTAGAGTGGGATTTTACAGATAGTAACTGGACAGATAAAACAGCAACAAAAACAGTATATACAGTAAATGGACTTACTGTTAGACATAATGGTGCAGCAAGTGGCATAAAGGGTTTTAAGTTTGATAAAAATACGAAGTCAAATAAATTGGATTATTTTTATATTCGTTTAAATGCCAAGGCAAAGGATAAATTGACAGTATATGTAAACTATAATAGTTCTAAAGCTGGCAATATTGTAGTCTTAACTCTTGCTAAGGTAAATGATGATGATACATTTACAACAGTAGATACTCAATCAGTAGAGGCATTAAAAACAGGTGATTATAAAATAACATTTAATGTTTCTGATGACGGAGATTACATAGTTTATACTGATACTACAAGTTCAGGAACAGCTTTTTATAATAAGATAGTTATTAATAGAACAGTTACTGGCAATATGAATGGGGACGGAGTTTTGGATAAAGAAGATGTAGCCATAATATTAAAGCACTGCTCAGAGGTTCAGCCTATTACTGACAGTACAATGTTGACTAAAGCTGATATAAATAATGACGGTGTAGTTGATTTAAAAGATGCTATTGTATTATTAGGTAGCATTAATTAAAAATTCTCAAAGAGAAAGTTAATGATTAAAATTTAACTTTCTCTTTTTTTACGTTATTATTACTGTTTTCTAATGATTTCTTAATTTCTGTGGTTTATTATATATATGAACTTAAGGAGAAAGGAAGAAAGAAAATGAGTATAATAAATAAAAATAGGATTTGTTTGAACTATTTAATAGGTGTTTTAATTTGTGGTTTTGTAATTTATGCTAACTATATTCATAAAATAGGAAATAGTACAGGATATACAACAATAATGAGTTTTGCTCTACTAATAAGTGTTACGACATTGTCTATATTTAATAAAAACAATAGACTTTTCGTTAATATGATTTCAACATTAGTTTCAACATTTTGCTTAGGTAACTTAGTAAGAAGTGTGGCTATTGGAGGAATGTTAGTATATGCTATAGATTTATACTTGATTTTAGGATTGGTACTTATGGTAGATACAGCTATAATATATGTCAACAAAAGATAAAGAAACTGCGTACTTAGTTTTTTAAGTATGCAGTTTTTTTGTCAAAATTTGTTGTATAGTACGGAATATGGGACTTATATAGAAGTATAATAAAATAAAGAGAGGAGGAATATATATGAAAAACAGGAAATTAACTTCAGAGAATTTGGCAGAGTTTTTAAATTTTATGAAAGAGGTAGAAATTGAGTACTCTACAGCTTTAAGTATGATGAAAAAGTGCGAAAATTTAGAGTGTGACTTATTGCATCAGTTGGAAATTGAAAAATTAAGTGTTTCAGATAAAAATAAGTTGGCAACTAAATTAAGGGATTGCCTACGGGACAGAAGATATTATAAAAATATAGTTGAAGAAGATGCACCTTTAGCAAATATAATAGGAGATGTAGACATTAAAAAAACTGTACATAGGCTTGAGCAAGTTTTAGGGCAAATAAGAAAAGCAGAGTCATATCACGACAATAGAAAATATTATCCTAGAATAATGAAATATGAAGAATATAAAAATATTTGAAAAAATATAAAAGTGTCTAAAAGAGCTGTAAAAAAAGCAATTTTAGGCACTTTTTTGATATTTTAACAGATAAATAATCATAATATTTTGAAAAATGGGAGGCTTATTGATAAAAATTAATCAAAAAAGTTGTTGACAGCTAACTTAGGTTAGGGTATACTAACTAAGTAAATGAAATGAATTTATCAATAAGATACAGAAAGAAGATGAGGAAATGATGCCGTTATCAATGGTCGGAACCGGAGAAGAAAGTGTAATAAAGAAAGTCGGAGGCAACGAAGATACCAAAAGATTTTTAGAAAACTTAGGTTTCGTTGTTGGTGGAACTGTAAGTGTGGTTTCTGAAATTGAAGGAAATCTTATTGTAAACGTAAAAGATTCAAGAGTTGCTATAGGCAAAGATATGGCAAACAGAATTATGGTTTAAGAAAAGAGGTAAAGGCAAGATGGAAAATCTTAGACAGGTTGCTTGTGGGCAAACAGTTAAGGTAAAGAAAATTTCAGGCGAAGGTCCTGTAAGAAAGCGTATTATGGATATGGGTATTACAAAGGGCGTTGAAATCTTTGTAAGAAAAGTTGCACCTTTAGGTGACCCAATTGAAGTAACTGTTAGAGGTTATGAGCTTTCTTTAAGAAAAGTCGATGCTGAAATGATTGAAGTAGAGTAATTTTTTTTAGTCATTAGTTAGCTTACACTAATGTAGGTAGGGCAGGCTAATTCAATAAAAATCAAAGAAAAGGAGTATTACGATGATTAAAATTGCTTTGGCAGGTAATCCAAACTGTGGTAAAACTACATTGTTTAATGGACTTACAGGCTCAAACCAGTTCGTAGGTAACTGGCCTGGTGTAACTGTAGAAAAGAAAGAGGGTAAGTTGAAAGGTCATAAAGATGTAACTATTATGGACCTTCCAGGTATTTATTCACTTTCACCTTACACACTTGAAGAAGTTGTTGCAAGAAACTATCTTATCAATGAAAGACCTGATGCAATCATCAATATTGTTGATGGTACTAACATTGAAAGAAACTTATATTTATCAACTCAGATTATGGAACTTGGTATTCCAGTAATCATGGCTGTAAATATGATGGATGTTGTTGAAAAGAATGGCGACAAGATTCATTTTGACAAACTTAGCAAAATGCTTGGTTGTCCAGTGGTTGAAATTTCAGCTTTAAAGAACAAGGGTGTTAAGGAAATGGCTGAAAAGGCTGTTGAACTTGCTAAGAATAAATCAGCAGCAACTCATGTTCATGAATTTGCAACAGATGTTGAAAATGTAATCAAGAATGTTGAGGCTAAATTAGGTAACGATGTTGTTGCAGAACAGAGAAGATTCTTTGCTATTAAACTTCTCGAAAAGGACGACAAGATTGCACAGCAGTTAAAGAGTGTTCCTAATGTTTCAGAAGATATTAAGGCTCTTGAAGATAAGTTTGATGATGATACAGAAAGTATTATTACAAACGAAAGATATACATATATTTCTTCAATTATTGGGGATTGTTGTACAAAGGCAAACAAGAAGAAACTTACAACATCAGACAAGATTGATAGAGTTGTTACAAACAGAATTTTAGCTCTTCCAATTTTTGCTGTTATTATGTTCCTTGTTTACTATATTTCAGTAACTACAGTTGGTACATGGGCTACTGACTGGGCTAATGATGGTGTATTTGGTGATGGTTGGCACTTATTCGGTATTGGTGCTTCTGCTTATGAAGATGCTAGTGGCGAATATGGCAAGGCTGACCAGATTATTGAAGCTATCCAGAATGGCGAAACTTCAGTAGATATTATTGATGACGAAGGTAATGTTGAAGAAACTGTAAACATTACTCCTGATGTTCAGAGTGAAGCTCAGGCAACAGTTGATGCTGGCGAACCAGACCCAGCTGACTATGGTGTTTGGGTTCCAGGTGTTCCAGTTATTATTGGTAACGCTCTTGACGCAGTAGGTTGTGCTGATTGGTTAAATGGTCTTATCCTTGATGGTATCGTAGCCGGTGTTGGTGCAGTTCTTGGTTTCGTTCCTCAGATGCTTGTACTCTTCATCTTCCTTGCTTTCCTTGAAGCTTGTGGTTACATGGCAAGAGTAGCATTCATCATGGATAGAATTTTCAGAAAGTTTGGTCTTTCTGGTAAGTCATTTATTCCAATGCTTATTGGTAGTGGTTGTGGTGTTCCAGGTATTATGGCATCAAGAACTATTGAAAATGACAGAGATAGAAAAATGACAATTATGACAACTACATTTATTCCTTGTGGTGCAAAGCTTCCAGTCATCGCTATGATTGCAGGTGCATTCTTCGGTAATAGTGGTTGGGTTGCAACAAGTTCTTACTTCGTAGGTATTGCAGCTATTATTTGTTCAGGTATTATTTTAAAGAAAACTCAGTTATTTGCTGGCGACCCAGCTCCATTCGTTATGGAACTTCCAGCATATCATATGCCAACAGTTACTAACATTTTAAGAAGTATGTGGGAAAGAGCTTGGTCTTTCATCAAGAAGGCTGGTACAATTATCCTCTTATCTACAATCGTTCTTTGGTTCTTAATGAGTTTCGGTTGGGAAAACGGAAGCTTTGGTATGGTAGAAGAATTAAATTCTAGTATTCTTGCTAAGATTGGTTCTGCTATTGCTTGGATATTTACTCCACTTGGTTGGACAAAGGCTGGCGAAGGTTGGAAGATGGCAGTTGCGGCTGTTTCTGGTCTTATCGCTAAGGAAAATGTAGTAGCAACATTTGGTGTACTTTTCGGTTTCGCAGAAGTTGCAGAAGATGGTTCTGAAATCTGGGGTAACTTAGCTCAGGTTATGACTCCAATTGCAGCATATGGTTTCCTTGTATTCAATCTTCTTTGTGCTCCTTGTTTCGCAGCTATGGGTGCTATTAAGAGAGAAATGAACAATACAAAGTGGTTCTTAGTTGCCATTGGTTACCAGTGTACTCTTGCTTATGTTGTTGCTCTTTGCATTTACCAGATTGGTACATTTGCTACAACAGGCGTATTCGGAATTGGTACAGTAGTAGCATTCTTATTTGTAATCGCATTTATTTACTTACTTTTCAGACCATATAAGAAAAGTAAAACATTAAAAGTTGATATGAAAAAGGTTGCCGGCGAAAGATAAGCAATCTGTGTGAGTAGGGGACTGCCGGTGCAGTCCCCTATGTTTTTAAGGAGGTGTTCCCATGGGAACAGTTGTTGTTGGATTAATACTTTTGGTTATAATTTGCCTTATCGTTCATAGTATGATAAAGGCTAAGAAAAATGGCAAGTCAATTCAATGTGGTGGAGATTGTACACATTGTGGAGGTCATTGCAACAGATAAGGAGGACGCAGATGTCTGAGAATATAAACAATGTAAATTACGATACTGAATGTTCTGAAGATTATCGTGTTTCAAATATGAAAAAGGATATTATTGTTCAGAGATTGAAGGACCGTGGTTGCAGAATTACGAAGCAAAGACTAATGCTTTTGGATATTATTCTTGAGGAAGACTGTTCTTGCTGTAAAGAGATTTATTATAAGGCATCCAAGAAAAATAAAAATATTGGTTTTGCCACGGTTTACAGACTTATAAATATGCTTGAGGAAATAGGGGCAATTAGTCGTAAGAATTTTTATAAAGTATCTTGTGGAGAAGAAAGTAATATTTGTACTATAGAATTTGAAGATAATTCAGTTATTGAGCTTTCTGATAATAATTGGAAAACTATTATACAAAAAGGACTTAGTGCTTGCGGATATTGCAAGGATAAAGCTATACGCTGTGTGAGAGCAAATACTTGCAGATGTGGCGAATAAAACTTAATGAGAAAATTTCTCAATAATATAAGTTAGCCGAGCCTTTTTTTGTAAAGTATTGTATAATCATGGTGAAAGATGTGTAAAAGATGTTTACACACAATATAAGTATAAATAAATAGGAGGTCTAGTTATGTTAGATTGTTTAAAATGTCTTAAGAAAATTGATTTCAAGAAAACAGGTATTTTTGCTGCAGGTGTTTTATTCGGTACAGCAGGCGTAAAGATTCTCGCTAGTAAGGATGCAAGAAAGCTTTACACTAATTGTACAGCTGCTGCACTTAGAGCAAAGAGCACAGTAATGAAGACTGTTACAAGTATTCAGGAAAATGCTGAAGATATTTACGCAGAAGCTCAGCAGATTAATGAAGACAGAGTTGCAGATTCTTTCATTGACGATGATTTCGAAGATGTAGAAGATTTAGTTGCTGCAACTGATGATGAACAGGACGAAGTTACAGAATAAGGCGTAGTGTATATTTGTTAAGCATATTAAGCACCTGTTTATACGGGTGCTTTTTGCTATAGAGATGAGGAATTCTTATGAAATTTGAAATTAAGCATGAAATTAAAGGTCGTATGCGTGTTCGTATGCACCAAAAAAGAATGACTTGTAGGGAGGCAGATATACTTCTTTTTTATCTCAGTTCTCAAAGACATATTACAGGTGTTAAGGTAAGAGAAATTAACTGTGATGCTACAATTAATTATGTTGGAAGCAGACAGGAAGTTATAAATGCTCTACAAAAGTTTAAATATGAAACTGCTGGAGTTCCTGAGAATTTTCTTGAAAACTCAGGCAGAGAATTAAATGAACATTATAAGGAACAGCTTATAAATAAGGTTGTTATCAGAGGACTTAATCTTCTTTTTGTTCCTAAGCCTATTCAGGCAATAATTGCACTTTGGAAATCAGCAAAGTATATTTGCAAAGGTGCAAAGATATTGTTAAAGGGTAAAATACAGGTTGAAGTATTAGATGCAACTGCTATAGGTGTATCAGTATTGAGAAATGATACATCAACAGCAAGCTCTATAATGTTCTTGTTAAGCATAGGAGAACTTCTTGAAGAATGGACACATAAAAAGTCTGTTGATGATTTAGCAAGAAGTATGTCATTAAACGTAAGCAAGGTTTGGAAGAAAGTTGAAAATACTGAACAGCTTGTATCCTGTGATGATATTAAACTTAATGATGAAGTTGTAGTCCATGTTGGTAATGTAATACCTTTTGATGGTGAAGTTATTGACGGTGAAGCTATGGTAAATCAGGCATCATTGACAGGTGAGTCTGTACCTGTAAGAAAACATAAGGAAAGTTATGTATATGCAGGTGCTGTAGTTGAAGAAGGCGAATTAACTGTAAAGGTTAAAGCTATTGGTGGTTCAAGTAAGTTTGAAAAGATAGTTACAATGATTGAAGAGTCAGAAAAACTTAAATCTTCTTTGGAAAGTAAAGCTGAAAGAATAGCCGATAAGTTGGTTCCTTATACTTTACTTGGTACAGGTGCTGTATATCTCTTTACAAGAAATGTTACAAGAGCTTTATCTGTGCTTATGGTTGATTTCTCTTGTGCATTGAAATTGGCTATGCCTATTTCTGTACTTTCTGCTATAAGAGAGGCAGGTTTATACAATATTACTGTAAAGGGTGGTAAGTATCTTGAGGCTGTTGCAGAGGCTGATACAATAGTATTTGATAAAACAGGTACATTGACAAAGGCTAAACCAACAGTTGTAGATGTAATACCATTTAATGACTTTAATGCAAATGAACTTTTAAGAATAGCAGCTTGTCTTGAGGAACATTTCCCTCATTCTATGGCTAAGGCAGTTGTAGATAAGGCTAAGGAATTAAAACTTACTCATGAGGAAATGCACTCTAAGGTAGATTATATTGTTGCCCATGGTATTTCTACGAAGATAAATGATAAAAAGGTTATTATTGGTAGTCACCACTTTGTATTCGAAGATGAAAAGTGTACTATACCGGAAGATAAAAAGGATGTATTTGCAAATCTTAAGCCAGAGTATTCACACCTTTATATGGCTATTGAAAATGAACTTGCAGCAGTTATTTGTATTGAAGACCCTGTAAGAGAAGAAGCCAAGGGTGTTGTAAATGCTCTTAAAAAATCTGGCATATCTAAGGTTGTTATGATGACTGGTGATAGTGAAAGAACTGCAAAGGCTATAGCTGAAAAGGTTGGTGTAGATGAATACTATTCAGAAGTTCTTCCAGAAGATAAAGCAAAGTTTGTTGAAATGGAAAAGGCAAAGGGTAGAAAGGTAATAATGATAGGCGATGGTATTAACGATTCTCCTGCACTTTCTGCTGCTAATGCTGGTATAGCTATAAGTGATGGTGCTGAAATAGCAAGAGAAATTGCTGATATTACAATCGGTGCTGATGATTTATATGAAATAGTTACATTAAAGGCTATCAGTAATAGTCTTATGAAACGAATTAATAAGAACTACAGAACTATTGTAGCATTTAATTCTGCACTTATTTTCCTCGGTGTTGCCGGTATAATTCAGCCTACAACATCAGCTATGCTCCATAATACTTCTACTTTGGCAATAAGCCTTAGAAGTATGCAAAACTTAATTAAATAATTATTTTAATTTTTTAAAGGGGTACTTTATTAAGTACCTCTTTTTTTGTAAGTATGATATAATAAGTGAAAAGAGGTGAAAATATGACATTACAACAATTAAAGTATGTTATTACGGTGGCTGAAAAAGGAACTGTAAGTGAGGCAGCAAAAACACTTTTTATTTCTCAGCCTAGTTTGACAAATGCTATAAAAGAACTTGAAAATGAATTGCAAATTGAAATATTTATACGTACTAATAAAGGTGTTATAGTGTCCAATGAGGGTGAAGAATTTTTAGGTTATGCCAGACAAATTATAGAGCAAACTCAATTACTAGAAGATAAATATATTAACCATAAAAATCATAAACAGAAATTTAGTGTTTCTAGCCAGCATTATTCTTTTGTTGTAAATGCTTTTGTAGATGTAGTAAAGAAGTATGGATATAGTAATTATGACTTTACATTAAGAGAAACACAGACTAATGAAATCATAAGTGATGTGAGTTCTTTAAAAAGTGAAGTAGGGGTGCTGTATCTCTCTAGTGAAAATAAAAGTGTTATAAATAAATTGCTTAAGGAAAATAATTTGAATTTTGAGGAAATTATGGAAGCTGAACCTCACGTTTTTATTAGTTATAGACACCCTTTAGCTGAAAAGAAAATTGTTAATTTAGATGATTTATCACCTTATCCATATTTATCTTTTGAACAGGGACAATATAACTCTTTCTATTTTTATGAAGAAATATTGGGAAGTATGGAAAGAGAAAAGTCTATAAAAGTTAGAGATAGAGCAACACTATTTAATTTGGTAGTTGGCTTAAATGGCTATACAATAAGCTCTGGTATTATAGATAAGGAATTAAATGGGGAGCAAATTATAGCACGAAAATTAAATGTAAAAGAAAATATGAAAATAGGTATTGTAACTCACAAAAATGTCAGTTTAAGCAAGTTGGCAAGAGAGTATATAGAGTCTATTAAGAAATATATGGTATAGAAAAAGCCTTAAAATTTATGTCTGACTAAATTTTAAGGCTTTTAGAATAAATGTTTTATAAGAGAGTATTTAATCTGTTTTTTTCTTTTATAATCAAATATATAGATAATATAGTAGCAATTAAATCACTAATAGGCTGAGCAAAAAAGATACCGTTTATTTTAAACAACATAGGTAAGATATAAATAAATGGGATTAAAAATATTACCTGTCTTAAAATTGTTATCAATATAGAAGGTACAGGTCTGTTTACTGATTGAAAAAATGTTGTGGCTAACATTACAAAACCGAGTACTGGGGTAATACAGAAATTTATTCTTAAACCTGTAATTCCTATTTTAAACATTTCTTCTGTTCCACCAAATGCAGCAAGTATTTGATGTGGGAAAAATAACACTATCAACCAAATAAGACAGGTAAGTCCTACAGAAAATAAAGTTGCTTTATAAAATGTTGACATTACTCTTTTGTAATTACCAGAACCGAAGTTATTGCCAATAATAGGTTGAATACCTTGACTAATGCCACTAGCCGGCATAATTACAAATGTCATAATACTGGAAATAACTGCATAGACACTAATTGCTATATCTCCACCATATTTTCCTAGCTGACTATTGTATACAAGGCTAATAAATCCCATTGCCATTTGTGCAACCCAAAAGGCAAATCCACAAGAAATAATTTTTACACATAAAGATTTTTCTAAATGAAAGATTTTTTTAGAAATGTGAACTTGAGTGTGATTTCCAAATACTAGATATGTACCTAAAATAGAAGAAAAAATTTGTCCAACAACTGTAGCTATTGCTGCACCTACAACACCCCAATTAAAAACTATAATAAAAATGGCATCCAAGATAATATTAGTAATTGCTCCGATACCGGTTACGCACATACCAAGTATGGGTTTTCCAGATACACGAACAAAATCACAAAATAATTGAGATAAACCTTGAAATATACAACCTAAAGCTACAATTCTATAATATAAAATTGCATATGGATAGGCAGTTTCTGTAACACCAAATATTTTTAAAAGGGGATTTGCAAATAATAATAAGACTATACTAAGAAATATTTCAAACACACAAACAAGTACCATTGCATTACCAAAAGACTTGTTCATTTTGTCTGATTCATTTTGACCAGAAAATAGGCTGAAAAATGTAGAACCACCGGCACTACACATTAAGCCAAAAGCCATCATCATATATGACAGGGGAAAGCATACAGATAGTCCTGCTAATGCAGATGTTCCAACAAAGTTACCTACAAATATTCGGTCTACAATATTATATACGGCGGTTATTAGTAGTGAAATAGCTGCTGGAATTGAAAATTTTAAAATCATTGGAAATAACTTTCCGTTTAAATAATCGACACCTTTTGAATTCATTTTATATTCTCCTTTTCTTTAGTTTACTAAGTATTTGTTGTAAAGAATAGCTACCTTAAATGGTAGCGTAATAACTTTAAGAAATATTGTTGAGCATTTTTTCTACTACTTTAAAAAATATGTCCATATCACTTTCTGAAATGTCCGTTGTTAATTCGTCTTCTAATTGAGTTATATCTGACATTACAATATCCTTATATTGTAGAGCTTTTTCTGTGACAACTATTTTTTTCATTCTCCCATCATTTGGTAGAGATTCTCTGAAGATTAATCCGTTTTCCTCCATTTTCTTTAAAAGGGCAGTTGCTGTAGGTGGGCGAAGACTGTATTCTTCTTCAATGTCTTTTTGAAAAACATCTTCAGTTTGTGCTAGTAGAAAGTGCAATACTCGACCTTGAGAACCACTAAAACTTTCCTTGGTAGAAAAAGCATCCATTTTTCGTCTTATTTTATTGGATAATTTACTTATATCGTGACCGGCATATTTAATATAATTCATAGCTCCTCCAATTACTTAGTAAACTAAGTATAATGAATTCTAGTGCAAATGTCAATAACTGTTTTGTAATATAAAATAAATTAATAATTACAAAAAAAGCCTTGAAACCTGCTAAAAGCAAATCTCAAGACTTTAAAGTTAGTAGCGAGAGGGGGATTCGAACCCTCGACACCGCGGGTATGAACCGCGTGCTCTAGCCAACTGAGCTATCTCGCCATGGATGGGAACAACAGGGCTCGAACCTGTGACCCCCTGCTTGTAAGGCAGATGCTCTCCCAGCTGAGCTATGCTCCCATGACATAAAAGATTTAAAAGATAACTGGAATACTCTTTTAATCTGTTGTCTTCGTTGTTTCAACCCTGAAGACAAGAATTATTATAACAGCAAGTGGGCATAATGTCAAGCATTTTTTTTAATTTTTTTAAACTTTTTTTTGAAGCTGATTTTTTCAGTATTTATGAGGGTTTGAGAGGTGTTTAAAAATTGTCTATAAAAATATTCTAAAAATTTTTTTGAAAATATTTTAGAAAAATATTGAATTTATGTATAAGAAAAGGGTCTATAAAATAATAACATTGAAATAAATAGTTTGCTATGTTACACTGAAAGTTAGAGAGGGATGATAATGGGTGATAAAAACTGGCAATTTAGAAATATCAATATTTGAATTTATTGTTATGACAATAGTTCTGTATAATCAAATAATGTATATACCCCAAAATTCGAAATACAAGAGAGTTGTTGTAGAATTATCCACATCACTTTCTTTAATGATTTTTGGTAATGGTGTTTTATCTTGTGTTAATGGAACTAATTTTTTTGGAAGTTATTATATTAATTATGTTTTTACTGTAATATATTTTTTATTAAATGGTCTTGTGCCTCTGTTGTGGTTTAAATATATGTATATTTTCTATGATACATCTCCTAAAAAATCTATTTCGCAGATTACGGCAATTCCTTATTTATTGTATTTGATACTAATTTTTATAAATTGTTTTACTGATATACTTTTTAGTATAAACAGCAATAATCAATACCAAAGGGAAGATGGCTTTTGGTTAATTGTAATTTTAAATATGACATACATATTGGCCTCTGTTGTAGTTATAATTTTAGCGATAACAAGAAATAGAGGTTTTAGAAGTGAAGGTAAGCATATACTTTTAGGAATGTTGTTAGTAGCTCTAGGTATCGTATTGCAACTTTATTTTTGGGAAGATAGTTTTATACTTTTAACTTTTTTATTGTTTATGCTTATTGTATTTTTGCGTTTTCAAAATTTGGAGATGCTTGTAGACCCTTTAACAGGTTTGGGAAACAGAAGAAGAATGCAGTTGTATATAGATAAACTTAGCAGAAAGAGAAAAGGTGAATTTTCAGCAATAGTATTTGACATAGATGATTTTAAGGATATAAATGATTTATATGGTCATATTTATGGAGATAGAGTTTTAATCGTCATTTCGAAAATATTAGAAAAGTCTGCCGGAAATAAAAAGATTACTTGTATAAGATATGGTGGAGATGAATTTATTGTTATAACACCTAAAGAAGAAGTAAATGAGTTTATAGCAAAATTTAAGAAATTACTGAGTGAATTTAATGACCATAAAGAATTTCCAAGTAAAATAGATGTCAGTATTGGTGTTTCAGAATTTACTGTGAATAGTGAAATAAATATGGAATATATAATAAACACAGCTGATAAACTTATGTACGAAAAGAAAAAATTAAAGAAAAGAAATTCAAACAAGTAACCGTTTTATTACCCTACCATTAAAGGTTAGACTTATAAGTCTGATGTTTATGGTAGGTTTTTCAGTATAATTTTAATGTAAAAAAATACATATAATAGGAAAGTAATATTTAAATGAGAAAAAATTTTTGAAAAAATTGAAAATAGGACTTGACAAAATGGGATAATAATACTATAATCCTATATATCAAGTAGGAAATATATGAAAAGAGGCGTATAAATGAAAAATAGATTTTTTAAAGCTTCCGGAATAACTGACAGATGTTGCAATTAATGTTTAAAGTGTTTTGACGTTGATTTAATATAAATATAAATGAGATTTTAATATAAAAAGAAAGAAAAGAGGAAATTATTATGAGTAAAATTTACAAGAGTACAGCAGATTTAATTGGTAACACACCTTTATTTGAATTAACTAACATTGAAAAGGAATTAGGACTTGAAGCTAAGATTGTTGCTAAACTTGAATACTTCAATCCAGCAGGTAGTGTAAAGGATAGAATTGCTAAGGAAATTATTGAACAGGCTGAAAAGGCTGGCAAGATTAAGCCAGGTGCAGTTCTTATTGAACCAACTTCTGGTAATACTGGTATCGGTATTGCATCTATTGCTGCTTCTAAGGGTTACAGAGCTATTTTAACAATGCCTGAAACAATGAGTGTTGAAAGAAGAAATATCTTAAAGGCATATGGTGCTGAAATCGTACTTACAGACGGTGCTAAGGGTATGAAGGGTGCTATTGCAAAGGCTGAAGAACTTGCAAAGGAAATTGAAAACAGCTTTATTCCTAGCCAGTTTGATAACCCAGCTAACCCAGAAGCTCACTTCAAGACTACTGGTCCTGAAATTTGGAACGATACAGACGGTAATGTAGATTACTTCATCGCTGGTGTAGGTACAGGTGGTACTCTTTCTGGTACAGGTGAATACTTAAAGCAGCAGAACAAGAACATTAAGGTTGTTGCTGTTGAACCTGCAACTTCTCCAGTTATTAGCAAGGGTGTTGCTGGTCCACATAAAATTCAGGGTATTGGTGCTGGTTTCATTCCAAAGAACCTTCACGATGTTTATGATGAAGTTATTCCTGTTGAGAATGAAGATGCTTTCGAATATGGTAAACTTATTTCAAGAAAAGAAGGTATCTTAGTAGGTATTTCTGCTGGTGCTGCTTTAAGAGCTGCTGTTGAAATTGCTAAGCGTCCAGAAAGTAAGGGTAAGACTATTGTAGTTATTTTCCCTGATAGTGGTGACAGATACTACTCAACTCCTTTATTTACTGAATAATATAAATTTATAAAAACTCATAATGTGCGATATAGGAAAGTCCTTCATACAACTTGTATGCAGGGCTTTTTTGTGTTACGTAATAAAAATGTTCTAAATTGTGCAAAATTGAAATAATATTGAGAAAAAATATTCCTTATTGATAAAAATATACAAATATATTATAATAATTGAGAGGGAATTATAATATTGTGTATATAGAAGGGAAGTGTATTAATGGGAAAAAGTTTTGATTTTAGCAAAATTGATGAAATAGTTGCTAATCACGAAAATTCGGCAGTTAATATTATTGCTATTTTGCAGGATATACAAGAGTATTATCACTATTTACCAAGGGAAATATTTGAATACATAGCAAAAAAATTAGATACAAAGTCATCTACTATTTACAGTGTTGCTACGTTTTATGAAAATTTTTCTCTTGAGCCAAAGGGGAAATATGTTATAAAGGTTTGTGATGGTACAGCCTGTCACGTTAGAAAATCAGTGCCTATATTGGAGAGATTGAGAAGCGAGCTTAATTTAACTGATAAAAAGGTAACGACTGATGATATGCTTTTTACTGTAGAAACCGTAAGCTGTTTAGGTGCTTGTGGACTAGCTCCGGCAATGACAGTAAATGACAAGGTTAATCCATCTATGACACCAGATAAGGCCAGTGCCTTAATTAAAGAGTTAAGGGAGGCTGAGAATGATGTTAAGTAACAGAACGGATTTAAGAAAAATTAGAGAAATATATAGTAAGGCTTTAAAATCTCAGAAAAGAAAAATACTTGTCTGTTGTGGTACAGGCTGTCTTGCCGGTGGCTCAATGGATATACACTACAGATTAAAGGAATTAATAGAAGAAAAGGGTTTAAAGTGTACTGTAGAACTGGAAAAAGAACCTCATGGAGATAGTATAGGTTTAAAAAAGAGTGGCTGTCATGGATTTTGTGAAATGGGTCCTCTTGTCAGAATTGAACCTGAGGGAATTTTATATACAAAAGTAAAATTGTCTGATTGTGAAGAAATAGTTGAAAAGACTATTATGGAAAATGAAATAGTAGAAAGGCTTGTTTACAAAGTAGAGGGTAAGCCTTATGTGAAACAGGAGGATATACCTTTCTATGCAAAGCAAACCAGAGTAGTTTTGGAACACTGTGGTCACATTGATGCTACTTCAATAGAGGAATATTTGGGTATAGGTGGATATAGTGGACTTGAAAAAGCACTTTTTGAAATAACACCGGAGGATATAATTGATACTATTACAGAATCATCGCTTCGAGGCAGAGGTGGTGGAGGTTTCCCAACAGGCAAAAAGTGGGCACAGGTTAAAAATAACGATGCCGATGAAAAATACATTGTTTGTAATGGCGATGAAGGCGACCCTGGTGCTTTTATGGATAGAAGTATTATGGAGGGCGACCCTCACAGAATGATAGAGGGTATGATAATTGCCGGTATAGCCACAGGTTCAGAACATGGTTATATTTACGTAAGAGCAGAATATCCTATGGCAGTAAATAGACTGGAGAATGCTATAAAACAGGCTAAGGAATATGGTCTTATAGGTGAAAATATATTAGGTAGTGGATTTAATTTTGATTTCCATATAAACAAGGGTGCTGGTGCTTTTGTTTGTGGAGAGGGTTCAGCACTTACTGCCTCTATTGAGGGTAAAAGAGGTATGCCAAGAGTTAAACCTCCAAGAACAGTTGAGCAGGGCTTATTTGGTAAACCAACTGTGCTTAACAATGTAGAAACTTTTGCTAATGTACCTAATATTATAAACAAAGGTGCTCAATGGTATAAGGGCGTAGGCTCAGAAAAAAGCCCTGGTACAAAGGCCTTTGCTTTAACTGGTAATATTGAAAATACCGGACTTATTGAAGTGCCTATGGGTGCTACTTTGAGAGAAATAATATTTGATATTGGTGGTGGTATGAAGAACGGCAAAGCGTTTAAGGCTGTTCAGATAGGTGGACCATCAGGTGGTTGTCTTATAACTGATAATTTGGATTTGCCACTGGACTTTGACTCTCTCAAAAAAGTAGGAGCTATGATTGGTTCAGGTGGTCTTGTAGTTATGGACGAAGATACCTGTATGGTTGAAGTTGCTCGTTTCTTTATGCACTTTACTCAAAATGAATCTTGTGGTAAGTGTGTACCTTGCCGAGAAGGTACTAAGCGTATGCTTGAAATTTTGGAAAGAATAGTAAATGGTAACGGCAGAGATGGAGATATTGAACTTTTGCTAGAATTGGCAGATACAATATCAAGTACAGCCCTTTGTGGTCTTGGTAAATCAGCTGCTATGCCAGTTGTAAGCACAATAAAGAACTTCAGAAGTGAGTATGAAGCTCATATATATGACAAAAAATGTCCATCTGGAAATTGCAAGAAGTTAATTACATATCAGATTGACCCAGAATTGTGTAGAGGTTGCTCAAAGTGTGCCAGAAATTGTCCTGTTAGTGCCATAACCGGAGAAATTAAAAAGCCTTTCATTATTGATACAAACAAGTGTATTAAATGTGGAGCTTGTAAAGAATCTTGTAACTTTGGTGCTGTAAAGGAGGTGTAGAATATGTCAAATGAAAATTATATGCTTATTGACAATATTCCTGTTGCCATTGAGGGAGAAAAAAATATGCTGGAGCTTATAAGAAAAGCCGGCATTGATTTACCTACATTTTGCTATAATTCTGAACTTTCTATTTATGGTGCTTGTAGAATGTGTATGGTAGAAAATAAATGGGGAGGTATGGAGGCTGCCTGTTCTACACCTCCAAAGGCTGGTGCTGAAATTTTTACTAACACGCCTAAACTTAGAAAACACAGAAAAATGATACTTGAACTCTTGCTTTCTAATCATTGTCGAGATTGTACCATTTGTGCTAAAAATGGAAATTGTAGATTACAGGAACTTGCTTTAAGATTTGGAATAACAAAAGTTAGATTTGAAAATACAGCAGCAGAACCGGATATTGATGATTCATCACTTTGCATTGTAAGAGATAGAAGCAAATGTATTCTCTGTGGTGACTGTGTGCGAATGTGTAATGAAGTCCAAAATGTTGGTGCTATTAATTTTACAAATAGAGGTTCTAAAATGGTGGTATCTACTGTTTTCGATGAGCCTTTGGGTAAAAGTAGTTGTGTTGGCTGTGGTCAATGTGCAGCAGTCTGTCCAACAGGTGCTTTGGTTGTAAAAAATGATACTTCAAGACTTTGGAAACAGTTCGGAAAAGATGATGTAAAGGTTGTAGCACAAATTGCTCCGGCAGTAAGAGTTGCAGTTGCAAAGGCTTTTGGTCTTAGTGACGGCGATGTAATGGGTAAAATTGTTGCAGCTATGCACAGAATAGGATTTGAAGAAGTTTTTGATACTGTAACAGGTGCAGACTTAACAGTTTTGGAGGAAGCTAATGAATTTTTAGAAAGACTTTCTAATGGTGAAAATCTTCCTTTGTTTACATCTTGTTGCCCAGGGTGGGTGCAATATTGTGAGAAAAATTACCCTGAACTTTTGCCTAATGTATCTACTTGTCGTTCTCCAATGGAAATGTTTGGTTCAGTAATAAAGGAGCAGTATAAAACCAGTAGCAGAAAAATTGTTAGTGTTGCTATTATGCCTTGTACAGCCAAAAAGTTTGAAGCAGCCAGACCGGAATTTAAGTGGGACGATAATCAACAGGTTATAGATTATGTTATAACTACACAAGAGCTGATACAGATGATAAAAGAGGCCGGTATTGTATTTTCAGAAATAGAGCCGGAATCTATAGATATGCCTTTTGGTTCAATTTCAGGTGCAGGTGTTATATTTGGTGTGACTGGTGGTGTAACAGAGGCTGTTATAAGACGAGTTTCATCTGATAAATCACTTTCAGCTTTAAGAACTCTTGCCTTTAATGGTGTAAGAGGATTAGAGGGTACAAAGGAAATTACAATAGAATACTGTGGTAAGCATTTGAGAATAGGTGTTGTCAGTGGTCTTAAAAATGCCGATAAACTTATCAGAAGTATTAAAAATGGCGAACATTTTGATTTAGTGGAAGTTATGGCTTGTCCAAATGGTTGTATAAATGGTGCTGGTCAGCCATTTACAGATAGAAATGGTATTAAAAACAGAAGTGAAGCTTTGTATGAAGCAGATAGAATGTGTACTAATAAGAGAAGTGAAGAAAATCCTCTTATGATGTCACTTTATAATGGTTTATTAAAGGGCAAGGTACATAAATTACTTCACGTTGATTATGTAAAGGAGGAAAATATATGATAAAAATTTCAGTTTGCATAGGAAGTTCATGTCATTTAAAAGGTTCTTATAATGTTATAAATGGATTTCAACACGTTATAGAGAAAAATAAAGTTAGTGATAAAGTTGAAATAGCTGGGACTTTCTGTACCGGTCATTGTGGAAATGATGTTTCTGTGCTTGTAGACAATGAATATTACAGTGTTTCTCCGGAAAATATAGAAGAATTTTTTAATGAAGAAATTATTCCTAAATTATAAAAATAAAGGCTGTTGCACTAGGTGTGTAACAGCCTTTATTTTATTTACTGAAAAGATAATTAGGCAATTCAACAGTAACAACACAGCCATTATCTGTGTTTTCAAAGTCGATTTTACCTTTGTGTTCGTGGACTATATTTTTACATATAAGTATACCTAAACCACTGCCGTTTTCCTTAGTGGTTACAAATGGTGTACCTAAGTTGTTTAGGACAACGGGGGATATGCCACCTCCATTGTCTTCTATTGTTATAGTTGTTTTGCCTATATCAGGTGTAACAGTTGTTTTTATAATACCTTTATTATTAATAGCCTCTATTGCATTTTTATAAATATTGAAGAAAAGAATATTGATCTTGTTATAATCTCCGTACAATTTAACATCGTCAGGAGAGTCTAAAACAAATTCAATTTTTTTGTCATAAGGAGTAAGGTTGTATTCTTCAATAATATCTGATAATAACTCATCTATAAAAATCATTTCAATGTTTTCTTTTCTTGTGTTTTCTGCCATTATAGTATAATCGTTAATTATGTGATTAAGCTTTTCAAGCTCTTTTTCAATGACTGTAAAATTATTTTCGAGAGCTTTTGGGCAAAAATCCTTTATGTATTGTACATTCATTTTAATAAGGCTAACAGGGTTTTTAACTTCGTGAGCTAATACTGCTGCAATTTGTTCTTTTCCGTTCATATTATCCTCCGTCTTTCTATGGTAAAAGTAACTTGTGTCCTACTACTATATTGTTATTTTCAATCTTGTTTAATTCCCTTATTTCATTTACTTTGGAAGTATTTCCGTAAACGCTTTTGCTTATTTTAATAAGAGTATCTCCCTCCTTTACTACATATTCTGCATGTCTTTGAGTTTCCGGTTCAGGGGCTTTTGTTGTAGCCTGTGTAGTCTGAACTGTAGTTGGAACAGTCGTATTTTCAACAGTTGTCTGCTGTACCTTGGCTTGTACAGTTGTTTGCTGTGTTTGAGATGCAAACACACTTTGAGTGCCGTCAAGGGCTTCCTGTAACTGTGCTACTTGTTGCTCCATAGCACTTATTCTTTCGTCACTTTGTATAAGCCCGGCACCCATAACAAAGCAAACTAAAAGCATTATAAAACTAACGCCACCTAGTAAATTGAGTAATCCTTTTTCTTGGGAAAGAATATTGTGTTTTGCGTGAAGTGTTCTTTTTCCTGAAGTGATTTTTCTGAGTAAAGCTTCTGAATCTTTTTTTAATTCCGGAAGTACGCTATCTTTATTGACTACAGGTTTCAACTTGTTTTCCAGCATATATTCGTGCATACCTTCATTTTTTTCATAATACACAATATAGCCTTTTAATATATTAAAAACGTGTCCGTCAATGTCCCATTTGTAAAAACTGCTTATGTTTTCTGTAGGGTCTGTAACATAAAGTAGTTGCAAACCTCTTGTAAGGTTGTTTCTCTGAAATTGACATAGCTTGTCACTTATGTAGTCCTCAAAGCCGGGCTGAATATATGCCCAGCCAACTACTCCTAAGTCTTTGAAATATAGCTCTATTTGTTTTTCTACGTATTGCCAGCTTTTTTCTGTTAATTCCGGCATACCGTTTCTCATTATTGTGTATTTACCCTGTAAAACACCACTTACAAAAATAACAGTTTCGTTATCTACAGTCATTGTTTTGCCTATTAAAACAGCAATTTTTTCTTTTGAAGGCTCAGAGGCAGCATATTGTTCTATGTAAGTGCAAGCATAATCTTCCATATAAATTCTGCTGCCGTCGGAAATACTGCCTACTTGTTTCACATTTGTAGGCAGTTGGAAATTATTTTCCTCATTGGTCATAACTGACACCCTCTCTTAATATATTTATATTTTTGTAGTTGAAAGCATACCACAGCAAACAAAAATAAAATGTCAAACAATGGAGGTATGATTAAAAAATAAATAGCAAATAATTCCAAAAAATTTATATTTTTCGTTTACTAATTTTTACAAGTCATATTTTTACAGTAGTAAGCCATAATTATTGTAAAGGAGGTATTTTATGCCCTTGTTATGTAAAAAAGAATATTTATATGTAAATAGTAATGAACCGGAAAAAAGATTTTTGGAAAAACTGTCAAATATGATTTTAGAAACTTTTGACGGAGAAAAAACAGTAGTGTTTCTTTGTATAGGAACAGATAGGGCAACTGGTGATGCCTTAGGTCCTTTGGTTGGGTCTTATTTACTCAAAAATGGATTAGAAAACGTTTATGGTACAGTAGATGAACCGGTACACGCAGAAAATTTGAGATATTATATTGAATTTATAAATAAAAAATATGAAAATAGTTTTATAATTGCAGTTGATGCAAGTTTGGGTAAAAGTGAACAAATAGGGGGTATAAATATATGGAAAGGACCTTTGCATCCGGGAAGTGGAGTAGCAAAGGTTTTAGGTAGTGTAGGTGATATATCTATAACAGGTGTAGTAAATAAAATGACAATAAATCCTATGTTTCAATTACAGAATACAAGACTCTCCTTGGTTATAAATATGGCAGAAGTAATAGGAAAAGCTATATGCAGAACGGTAATTTATTAATTATTTTTTAAATATGGGCTTTTGCCTTGACAATTTTAATTAATATAAGGATAATATACAGTAAAGAATACTGTGAATAGGTATGTTTAATAGATAGGGAGAGTTTTTATGAAAAAGAAATTATTACTTGGACTTGCTTTAGGTGCAATGGTTATGACGACAGCTTGTGGTCAGGCAAAAGATTCAAACAAGGGGTCAGCTGATACTTCTGTTGAAGAAACATCAAACGATGAAACAAGTGAAACTACACAGGCAACAGAAAAACAGACTAATGACGAAGTTACAGAACTTCCACAGCTTGACGGCGTAAAGAAAGGTGACACAATAGCTACAATCCATACTAACTATGGTGATGTTAAGGTATGGTTCTTCCCTAAGTACGCACCAAAGGCTGTAGAAAACTTTACTACTCATGCTAAAGAAGGTTATTACAACGGTCTTATTTTCCATAGAGTAATAAATAACTTTATGATTCAGGGTGGTGACCCAACAGGTACAGGTGCAGGTGGCGAAAGTATTTGGGGCAAGGAATTTGAAAACGAAGTAAACCTCAACTTAAGAAGTTTCAGAGGTGCTTTATGTATGGCAAATGCAGGCCCTGATACAAATGGTAGCCAGTTCTACATTGTTCAAAATCCTGACATTGGCGATGAAATGAAGTCACAGCTTGAAGAATTAAGCAAGAGTGATGAAACATTTAGCGAAAGTAATGGTACAAAGATTTCATTTAGTAAGGCTTTCCCAAGCAAGGTAGTTAAGGAATACGAAGAAAATGGTGGTTATCCATCACTTGATATGAACTACACTGTTTTTGGTCAGGTTTATGAAGGTATGGATGTTGTAGATAAGATTGCAGCAGTTGATACAGACCAGAATGATAAGCCAAAGACAGATGTTAAGATTGAATCTATAGAAGTAGGAACTTACTAAAATGAATTTAATTTCAGTAGAAAATTTATCAAAAGCCTATGGAGAAAAAATAATATTTGATAATTTGACTTTTGGTATTGACGATACAGATAAAATCGGTGTCATTGGTGTAAATGGTACTGGTAAATCCACTCTTTTGAAAATTATAGCAGGAGAGGAGGAGGCAGATAGTGGTAATGTAATTACTATGAATGGTCTTAGAGTAGGCTATTTGCCTCAATCTCCTGTGTTTAAAAAAGGCGAAGTCGTAATGGACTATATGATTCGTATTTGTAAAATTACAAATGCAGATGAAGAAAGTAAGGCAAAGACTGTACTTACTAAAATAGGTATTAACGATTTTTATGCTGATGTAGATACTCTTTCAGGTGGACAGAAAAAGAGAGTTGCTATTGGTGCAGCAATGATTTCCCCAGTAGATTTACTCATATTAGACGAGCCTACAAACCACATTGATAGTGAAACTATTGCGTGGATGGAAAATAATTTGAAGTCTACAACAAAGGCTCTTTTAATGGTAACTCATGATAGATATTTCCTTGACAGAGTTGTAAATAAAACTTTTGAACTTGATAAAGGCAAAATATATGTTTATCAGGGAAATTATGGAGAATTTTTGGAACAAAAGGCTCAGAGAGAAGAACTTGCACAGGCAGGAGAAAGAAAACGTCAAAATTTCCTCCGTACAGAGCTTGAATGGGTAAAACGTGGAGCGAAGGCAAGAACTACAAAACAAAAGGCTAGATTACAGAGGTTTGAAACTATATCTCAGATTAAAGCTCCGGACCAAAAGCAAAGTGTTGAGATTGCCGGTCTGTCTTCTCGTCTTGGTAGAAAAACTATAGAAATTAATAATGTTTCTAAGGCTTTTGGAGACAAGAAACTTATTAATGACTTTAGCTATATTATACTTAAAAATGATAGAATTGGTATAGTTGGACAAAATGGTACAGGAAAAACTACTCTCCTTAAAATGATAACAGGAAAGCTACAACCGGATAGTGGTACTATTGAAGTAGGCGATACTGTTAAAATTGGTGTATTTTCTCAGGGTACAGAGCATATGGACGACAATATGCGAGTTATAGACTATGTAAAAGAAGTGGGAGAATACATATCAACAACTGACGGAAAGTTGTCTGCTACAAAACTTTTGGAAAGATTTTTATTTAATGGGGATATGCAATATTCTCCTATTGGTAAACTTTCTGGTGGAGAAAAGAGAAGACTTTATTTATTGAGAGTCCTTATGTCAGCACCGAATATACTGTTCCTAGATGAACCTACAAATGATTTGGATATTGAAACTCTTGCTATATTAGAGGACTATCTTGACGGTTTTGCCGGTGCTGTTGTTATTGTTTCTCACGATAGATATTTCCTTGACAGATGTGTTGATAGAATATTTGCATTTGACGGAAATGGAAATATAAAGCAGTACGAGGGTGGCTATAGTGATTATAAGGCTACTTTAGAGGAAAGTAAAAAGGCTGTAGTATCTGAAAGCAAGGCTAAGGAAAGTAAAACTTGGAATAAGGGTGAAAGAAAGTTGAAAATGTCTTTCAATGAAAAGAGAGAATTTGAAACTATAGATGACGATATTGCTAAACTAGAACAGGCTATTGCTGATACAGAGGAGCAAATGGAAAAATCTGCTAGTCAGTATTCTAAATTACAAGAACTTTCTCAGCAAAAAGAAGATTTGGAAAATCAGCTTTCTGAAAAGATGGATAGATGGATGTATCTTAATGAATTAGCTGAAAAAATAGAAAATCAAGAATAAAAAAATTAGCTGTTTACTGAAAATTGTAAACAGCTAATTTTTTTTGATGTTAGTGAAAATATATTAATTAATAAATTAATACCCGATTAAGCAACTTTTTTCATAAGTTTTTGAAGTTCTGGTCCAATAATAGCTACTATAATTATTTTTCCAAAGTCGAAAATAAGGAAAGGTAATACACCAACTGCTAAGGCTTCCATAAATGTTCTGCCCATACCAAAGGCAAGCCAAGCTGTACCAAATATATATGTAATAGCTAAACCAATAATCATACCAATAATGTTAGGTATTCTCTTGTAATTGAACTTTTCGATTATTAAGCCACTTATAACTGATGTAAAAATAAAACCTACTAAATATCCACCTGTAGGGCTTACCAATTTTGAAATACCACCGGTAAATCCTGCAAATACAGGAAGACCTACAAAGCCTAAAAGCAAATATATAATATAGCTTACAGTTGCTTTTTTCCAACCTATAGCATATATTGTAATATAAATCAGAAAATTAGTTACAGAAACAGGAACTTCGCCTATTGGTATTGAAAATGGGGCAAGTATACAGAATATTGCAGCAAACAAGGCTGTAAATACCATATCTTTTGTAGAAAAGTTTTTCATAGATTAACAACTCCTAATATTAAATTGATTTAAGGAGAGTATAGTACAAATTCGATGGATTGTCAACCTTAATATTTTAAATAGTTGACGTTGTTTTGAGCAAACAAAAAACCCGTAGGGGCAACTACGGGTTTTTGCTAACAAAAGGGTGTTAGCGATGGATTGCGGGCAAACAATCCAAGAGTGTAATAAATATAAAAATAGGAATAAAATGAAGGAATATAAAAAAACTTCCTATTTTTCTTTGTGATTAATGTGATTGGGGGCACATAATCAATTAATTTAAGGGTAAATTGTTTTATTATTTATTACAGTTATTATTATATGGTATAATTCTTAAAATGAAATGTAGAAAAAGCTTAAAAAAATATTACGATTATAAAAAATAGAATGTTTTTTACATAATTTTTGGAAAATATATCTCAAATATTGTAAACTTGCAAATAATTATTTTTTAGGTTATAATTATTTCAACTATGAAATGTGTAATAATCTATGGAGGAAAAAAATGATTGTAAATAATGTAAACCTTGCAGCAGTAGGTGTTAAGTTTAGTCAGTACCCTACAGATAATAAACCAGAGGTAGCATTTGCAGGAAAGTCAAATGTAGGTAAGAGTTCTCTTATAAATTCTATGATTTATAGAAAGGCACTTGCCAGAACAAGTCAAAATCCAGGTAAAACTCGTACTATCAATTTTTATAATGTAGAAGATTTACTTTACTTTGTTGACCTTCCCGGCTATGGATATGCAAAGGCATCTCATTCAGAAATTGAGAAATGGGGTAAGATAATAGAAGATTATCTTACAAAGAGAGAATCTTTAAAGGCTATTATTATGCTTGTGGATATAAGACACGAACCGGGAGCTAATGACTTGATGATGTATGATTGGCTTAAGCATTATAATCACAAGATTATTATTGTTGCCACTAAGTCTGATAAATTAAAGCGTAGCCAGTTACAGAAACACGTTGCTATGCTTAAAAAAGGCTTTAACCTTCAGAAAGAAGATATTATACTTCCATTTAGTAGTGAAACAAAGTCTGGCAGAGATGAGTTGTGGGAAATTATTGAAGGTATTTGTGAAATAGAAAAAGAAGAAAAATAATTTAGAATCTTGAAAAAGCATATTTTTGAAAATAATTTGTAATTTTTAATGTTTGCAAAATTTTTCGGATTATCAAAGGAAAGTTGTTAAGAAAACCTTGGTTTTCTTAAACTAATTCCGGAACGGTGAACCGAAAGATAAATC